>OBAM01000005.1_pt1 | contig 435082 bp, 344 predicted proteins | sample 1517751 | NCBI WGS metagenome assembly OBAM01 (sample SAMN04571703, study PRJEB22368) | human gut metagenome | biome: human gut; material: stool | host: Homo sapiens | place: Luxembourg | collected 2012-10-18
CTTTTATTTCCTTACTGACATTATCCATCACCGGTTGCAGGAATTCTCTTCTGTCTTCCAGTATTTTCAATTCTATTTCTGCTTTCTTCGCACATTTTTCCGCTGTTTCTTTATCTTTCTGGAACTGAATTTTTTCTTCTTCCAGCAGCTTAATGTCTGCTCTTGCTTCTGCAACCTGAGAAGTCAGTCCCTTATTCTCTGCTGTCAGATATTCCTTTTCCTGTTCCAATTCCTGCACTTCCTTTTTACGCTCTTTTTTCTTGAAATTGTAAACATCCAGATGCTCTTCATGTGTGCCTTTCTGTTCCCATTCAATTCCATGTTGCTTTGCGATTTTCGCCATCACTTCCTTTTCATGGTTTATCCATTGATTCAGTTCTGTATCATGCTTATTTCCACCTTGAAATCCAAGACTTTTCAATGCCTGTTTCAGTGAAACTCTGGTATCCATTCCTTTTCCCTTCCAGTTAGTCACATAAGGGATAAAATCAATATGCAGATGTGGAGTAGCTTCGTCCTGATGTAGATAGCAGCTAAATACCCAAAGTGTCGGATTCCGTTTCTGGAAGTCTTTCACATATTCATCCAGTACCCTCACCGCCAGATCACCTTCTATCGTTCCCACTGCCATATCCTCTCGATTTCCAATCTGAAATATCACTTCATGGAACAACTTTTCCTGTTTGCTCTGTTGGATTTTTTCATAATAATTTGCAATCTGCCGGTCCTTTCTTTTCCCGACATTGTATCTCTCCACAGCATCGTCAAACAGTTCCTTATAAACTCCTTTCAAATTCTCATTCTTATAGCAAATGTTAAATTGTACTCTGTCCGGATCTACATTTTCTGCTACAAAATCCCGCCTGTTATGAGCCAGTGAACTAGCTCCGATCATGCCGCTGATTGTTCGTTTTATCATATGTTTTCTCACCTCTTCTCTGTTTGAGTGCCAGATATGGCCATGTTTAAGAAACTGTCGCCGGATACGGCGGTTTTGTTACTTTTGTCAAAAGTAACGCAAAAGTACTTTCGACAGCCGTACCGTCCATCAAAAGTCCCCTTGCGCCCTGCGGGGCTATTTCTCCCGTTGTTCGGCTATCTTCTACATCACTATTCTTACTGACTTATCCCGGTATTCTTGCCTGCACATATTCCAGATCTCCACAGTACGGTGTTCCAACCAGATACCATTCTCTTGCCGGATTCATCTCCATTCTTGTCCATATCCACTTATCATCAACCAGAACTTCCAGACCTTCTCCACAATGAAATCCTGTATCAATCCATAAATCTGATGATAATAAGCCATATCTGTCATTGCTGCTGTTATATCCTAATCTTCCCTGATTCATTGTATCTTTCTCCCTTCACGACTATCTAATTTGCTATAAACTCACAAACCATCAACTAACTCCCGGCTACACCTTACCGACATTCTCCTTGTCTGCTATCTACAGGTGCGTGACGCGCTCCTGTAATAGGGTAGTCAGAAAGAACCTTTACCATCGAAAGCTCTCTTGTATCCGCTGCAGTTTTTCTTATGAATTTCTTTTCATAATTTAATGCTTCTTTCTTTGTCTTGAACCCTCTTTTCAGCTTCTGTGTTTTCTTTCCTGTCCAGTCAATATAGCGGAAGCTCACATACCAGGTTCCCTGTGTTTTGTCTTTGTAAGCTGACATCTTAAAACCTCCTTCATACTGCTCTCTGAGAGCATCCATAAAATTTTGTTTCCCAATAGGGACGTGGAATCTTTCCACGAACTGCTACATATCCTTTCTTTGCCAGTTCATCATTGAGCTGCTTCAGAATAGAATATGCTTTACTGCGTTTCACACCTAATTCTTCCATGACATCATCAACGGTCATCATATAATTAGTTCTCATAGCGTTCCCCTTTTCAGTCACTTTTGTGACTCTTTTGATATTCTCTACTATAATTCACTTTTGTGCTAGAATAGAATCACAAATATTATTAAGGAGGCAGCACATTATGGTAGGAAAAAAAATCCGGGCATACCGGGAATTCAGAGGATACAGTCAGATACAGTTAGCCGAGTTGTCCGGCATTAACGTAGGTACGATCAGAAAATATGAATTGGGAATCCGAAATCCAAAACCGGATCAGTTAGAAAAAATAGCAACTGCCCTGGGATTAAATGTAAGTGTTTTTCTGGATTTTAATATTGAAACAGTCGGAGATGTACTCTCTCTGTTGTTTTCTATTGATGATTCAGTGAACCTCTCACTTGCCGAGACACCTGTTCAGAAGATTTCACTGACTTTCGACAATCCTACAATGCAGGACTTTTTCAGAAAATGGTGTCAATTTAAGAATGTCTATAAAAAGGAAAAAGCTGAAATATTAGCTATTGAAGATGCTGATAAAAGACAGGAAGAACTGGATAAGCTGAACGCTACCTAGGAAGAATGGGAACTGCGTGCTATGGGAACTACGATAGGCTGCCATACCATCGTAAAAAAGGGTACTGAAGATACTATTATCAAGACATATGATCTTACATAAGGAGGTGTTAAAACTCATGAATCAATGTACTGATTTTTTGTACCATTATACAAGTATTGAAACTTTGGCGTTGATTCTTAGCAATCGAACATTCAGATTAAATTCTCTTGATCAGATGGACGATTTGCAAGAAAAAGAAACTTCTGATATAAAGAATATCGGACAATTTTGTTATGTCAGTTCATGGACCGACGATGAAACTGAAAGTATACCGATGTGGAAAATGTACAGTTCTCTTGATTCCGGTGTTAGAATAAAATTAAAAACAAATCCTTTCAAGTTATTTGAGAATACTCCTGAATCAATAAAAGAGGTTAGTGTCCTTCCTGTAACTGATGAATCCCATGGTGTTTATCTTAAATCAATAATTCCTATAGCTGACATGATGAAAAAAGGCTACATCTGTCCTGCAGCAATGAGTAATAACATTTTGCATAAAGTAGAATACACTTCAGATCCTAGTAAATTATATCCAAAATTAGTTACTTATGAGGGTGATAAATTTTCTATTTCCCTAGGAACTCTGGGAATTCATAAAAATATACATTGGGAATTCCAACATGAATGGAGATATATTTTACAATTTTATCCTGTAAATATTAATCAAGATCCTAATATACTTCCAACGTCTGTCCACATAATGGCAAATAAGATTTTACATGGACTTGAAAAACAACCATTCCCGTTCTATGATTTACAACTAGACGATGTTGCTTTTTCCGAAATGGAAATTACTCTAAGCCCCAGAATAAGTGCTGGATATCGTTTAATCGTAAATTCCCTTATAGAAAAATATAATCCTAGTGCCTTAATTCATAATAGTTCTTTATTAGGTTTAATATAATTTGGAAATTTTGTTATCATTCTGTTATCACAAACGGTTGTCAGGACTCTCTCCCGGCAACCGTTTTTCTATACTGTTCGTTATTATTTTCCACTCTTTTATACATTTCTAGGCAACAGAAAAACCCGTAGAACCGAAGTTCTACGGGTATCTTATGTTTGGACACAACGTTATCTTACGATAACAAATCTATATTCAGATTGTATTACTCGATGATTGTAGCAACACGTCCTGAACCTACTGTACGTCCGCCTTCACGAATAGCGAAAGTAAGACCCTGGCTCATAGCGATTGGGTGAATCAGTTCGATTGTCATTTCTACGTTATCACCAGGCATGCACATCTCTGTACCTGCTGGAAGGTTACAAACACCTGTTACGTCAGTTGTTCTGAAGTAGAACTGTGGACGGTAGTTGTTGAAGAATGGTGTATGACGACCACCCTCGTCCTTAGTAAGAACGTAAACCTGAGCTGTGAACTTTGTATGACATGTGATTGAACCTGGCTTACAAAGAACCTGACCTCTTACGATATCTTCTCTCTTGATACCACGAAGAAGAGCACCGATGTTATCACCAGCCTGTCCTTCATCAAGGAGCTTTCTGAACATCTCGATACCTGTTACAGTTGTCTTCTGGATTTCTGGCTTAATACCAACGATTTCAACTTCATCATTTAAGTGGATAACACCAGCTTCTACTCTACCGGTAGCAACTGTACCACGACCTGTGATTGTGAATACATCCTCTACAGGCATGATGAATGGCTTATCTGTATCTCTCTGAGGATCTGGAATGTATGAATCTATTGTATCCATAAGTTCCATAATCTTATCTCCCCAAGGTCCCATTGGATCTTCAAGAGCCTTAAGAGCTGAACCCTTAACGATTGGACAATCATTGAATCCGTACTCTTCAAGCTGTTCTGTAACTTCCATCTCTACAAGTTCGATAAGCTCGTCATCATCAACCATATCGCACTTATTTAAGAATACAACGATGTAAGGTACACCAACCTGACGTGAAAGTAAGATATGCTCCTTTGTCTGAGCCATAACACCATCAGTAGCAGCAACAACAAGGATAGCACCATCCATCTGAGCTGCACCAGTGATCATGTTCTTAACGTAGTCAGCATGTCCTGGACAGTCAACGTGAGCATAATGTCTCTTCTCTGTCTCGTACTCAACGTGAGCTGTAGAGATAGTGATACCTCTTTCTCTCTCTTCTGGAGCCTTATCAATGTTAGCGAAATCAACAGCTGCGTTACCAGCTACTCTCTCTGAAAGAACTTTTGTGATAGCTGCTGTTAATGTTGTTTTACCATGGTCAACGTGACCGATTGTACCAATGTTACAATGTGGCTTACTTCTATTAAACTTTTCCTTTGCCATTTTTTAATATCCTCCTTAAATTTCGTACCCCTAAGGGCTATGCTTGGCTAAAACTCATTATATAGAATATATAAAAGATTTTCAACCTTTTTTTATCTCTTTATACCAGCAGGCATAAGGATTTTCAACCTTTTTACCTGCTGATATGATTTATTTTACTCTTTTAAGTCGAAAGGCACGGCAAAATGCCCTTCTGAGTTGTCAAACTATTATTTTGACTTTTCTGCAATAACCTTCTCCTGAACACTCTTTGGACACTGAGCGTATCTCTCAAAGAACATTGAGTAGTTACCACGTCCCTGTGTAGATGAACGAAGCTCTGTTGAGTAACCGAACATCTCTGCAAGTGGAACGAATGCTCTGACGATCTTACCACCGCCGATATCATCCATACCTTCAATCTGGCCTCTCTTAGCATTTAAGCTTCCGATTACATCACCTAAGTATTCCTCAGGCATTGTAACTTCAACCTTCATGATAGGCTCCAGAAGAACTGGGTTTGCCTTAGCCATAGCATCCTTGAAAGCCATAGAACCAGCGATGTGGAATGCCATTTCTGATGAATCGACTTCATGGTATGAACCATCGTATACATTTGCATGAACACCAAGTACTGGGTATCCACCAAGAATACCAGCCTTAGCAGCTTCTTCGATACCTTCACCGACTGCTGGGATATATTCCTTAGGAATAGCACCACCAACAACTGTGGATTCGAACTTGAATGTCTCTTCGCCGTTTGGATCCATTGGCTCGAACTTAACTTTACAGTGACCATACTGACCACGACCACCTGACTGCTTAGCATATTTGCTATCAACGTCAACAGCCTTGGTAAATGTCTCTTTGTAAGCAACCTGAGGTGCACCTACGTTAGCCTCAACCTTGAACTCACGAAGCAGACGGTCAACAATAACCTCAAGGTGAAGCTCACCCATACCGGCGATAATTGTCTGTCCTGTTTCTTTATCTGTATGTGCTCTGAATGTAGGATCTTCTTCAGCAAGCTTTGCAAGAGCCTCGCCCATCTTACCCTGATCATTCTTTGTCTTAGGCTCGATAGCAAGCTCGATAACTGGCTCTGGGAATTCCATTGACTCAAGGATAACCGGATGCTGCTCATCACAGATTGTATCACCAGTTGTTGTTACTTTGAAACCAACAGCAGCTGCGATATCACCAGCGTAAACCTTATCAATTTCCTTACGAGCATTTGCATGCATCTGTACGATACGTCCTACACGCTCTTTCTTGTCTTTTGTTGCATTTAATACATATGAACCTGAGTTCAATGTACCTGAATATACTCTGAAGAATGCTAACTTACCAACGAATGGGTCTGTCATGATCTTGAATGCCAATGCAGCAAATGGTTCTTCATCTGATGAATGACGAACTACATCATTTCCCTCAGGATCTACACCTGTGATATCAGGGATATCTGTAGGAGCTGGCATATATTCAATAACACCATCAAGCATCTTCTGAACACCCTTATTCTTGTATGCGGAACCAAGGAATACCGGAACTGCTTCACAAGCAATAGTTGCTCTACGAAGAACTTTCTTCATTTCGTCGATTGAAGGCTCTTCACCCTCAAGGTACATCATCATTAAGTCATCATCTAACTCGCAGATCTTCTCTACAAGGTTCTCATGCCATTTGTCAGCAAGCTCTTTTAAGTCATCAGGGATCGTTGTGATCTCGATGTCTTCACCCTTATCATCTTTATAATAGTATGCATCCATCTCAAATAAGTCGATCAGACCGATGAAATCGGATTCTTTACCGATAGGAATCTGAACTGGAATTGCATTCTTGCCCAAACGATCAATAATTGTCTGAACTGAGTAGAAAAAGTCAGCACCCATTTTATCCATCTTGTTGATAAATGCCATACGTGGAACGTTGTATGTGTCAGCCTGACGCCATACGTTTTCTGACTGAGGCTCTACACCAGCCTTTGCATCGAATACACCAACGGCGCCATCAAGTACACGAAGTGAACGCTCTACTTCTACAGTAAAGTCTACGTGACCTGGAGTATCAATGATGTTGATTCTGTGCTCTAAAGCACCAGCCTTTGGTTTGTGATGATCCTCTAATGTCCAGTGACAGGTTGTAGCAGCGGAAGTGATTGTAATACCTCTTTCCTGCTCCTGCTCCATCCAGTCCATAGTAGCTGTACCATCATGAGTATCACCGATTTTATAGTTAACACCGGTATAGTATAAGATTCTCTCTGTAAGAGTTGTCTTACCAGCATCGATATGAGCCATAATACCAATGTTTCTTGTTCTGTCCAATGGATATTCTCTTCCAGCCAACGGATTGTCCTCCTTTTATTATTCTGTAGACGGCACAGATTAGAATCTGTAGTGAGCAAACGCCTTGTTTGCTTCTGCCATCTTGTGCATATCTTCTTTTCTCTTTACAGATGCACCTGTGTTATTAGCTGCATCCATGATCTCTCTTGCAAGTCTTTCTTCCATGGTCTTTTCACTTCTAGCACGTGAAAATGTTGTCAACCAACGAAGTCCAAGAGCCTGTCTTCTATCTGGTCTTACATCGATAGGTACCTGATATGTTGCACCACCGATACGTCTTGCCTTAACCTCGAGTAATGGCATGATGTTGTTCATAGCCTCTTCAAATACCTCGATAGCGTCCTTACCAGTTTCAGTTGCGATACGGTCGAATGCACCGTAAACAATCTTCTGGGCAACACCCTTCTTACCATCTAACATTACGTTGTTGATAAGCTTGGTAACCACCTTGTTATTGTAAATTGGATCCGCTAATACGTCTCTCTTTGCGATATGTCCTTTACGTGGCACGGTTCTTCCCTCCTTAATATTTATTAATTCTTCGGTACTCACATTATAAAACGTGTTCGTGCTGTTATTTCCATCTCTTCTATCTATCTGATGTTTTCTGCATTTTATGCATCAACACCTTATCTCATAGCAAAAACATGGCCTAACCAGCACATTTTTTTGGAATGTTTCCAATAATACGGTTTTAATTACTTCTTAGCATCTTTTGGACGCTTAGCACCGTACTTAGAACGAGCCTGACGTCTCTTTGCAACACCTGCTGTATCAAGAGTACCTCTGATGATATGGTATCTTGTACCAGGTAAGTCCTTTACTCTACCACCACGGATAAGAACTACGCTATGCTCCTGAAGGTTGTGACCTTCACCCGGAATATAACTTGTAACTTCGATACCGTTTGATAAACGAACTCTGGCGATCTTTCTCAGAGCTGAGTTAGGCTTCTTAGGAGTAGCTGTCTTAACTGCTGTACAAACTCCTCTCTTCTGTGGAGAGCTTGTCTCAGTTGGCTTCTTCTTTAATGAGTTGAAACTTCTCTGAAGAGCTGGTGCAGTTGACTTCTTCTCTACTGTCTGTCTTCCCTTTCTAACTAACTGGTTAAATGTTGGCATGTTTTCACCTCCTACTTTCAAAATAAAAAATAATATAAGGCATACGTTCTCACGCATGCCTTACCATTATATATATTGAAATTATTCGTGTCAAGCACTTTTCAAATTTATTTATTCGTTATCAGTTGTCTCTGCCTCTACAGTTTCCAAGTCTGAAGCATTTTCTTCCGCCTCATCCTCTGCATCTGCATCGGTATCAACTGCATCTTCTAACTCTGTGCTTTCCAGATCATCTCCGAAGTCGATCTCGTCATCATCATCAAAGAAGTTGATCTCATCCATCTCTGTATCAAGCTTTACAGAACGATAACGCTTCATACCTGTACCTGCTGGGATCAGCTTACCGATAATAACGTTCTCTTTCAGACCATTCAGTGGATCTACCTTACTCTTAATAGCTGCATCTGTAAGAACCTTTGTTGTCTCCTGGAAGGACGCTGCTGACATAAAGGAATCTGTAGCAAGCGATGCCTTTGTAATACCAAGCATTACCTGTGAGCCTTCTGCCGGCTGTTTGCCTTCTGCGATGAGCTGCTCATTTGTATCTTCAAAATCAAGAACGTCAACCAGTGTTCCCGGAAGGTAGGATGAATCTCCGTTATCCTCGATCCTGATCTTCTTTAACATCTGACGAACAATGATCTCGATATGCTTATCATTGATATCAACACCCTGAAGTCTGTATACTCGCTGTACTTCACGAAGCATGTAATCCTGAACTGCACGGATACCTTTGATTTTTAAGATATCATGTGGATTAACAGAACCTTCTGTTAATTCATCACCGGCTTCCAGAACCTGATCGTCCAGAACCTTGATACGGGAACCATAAGGAATTAAGTATGCCTTTGATTCGCCTGTCTCGTCATTTGTGATAACAACTTCTCTCTTCTTCTTATTATCACGAAGCTGAACTTTGCCGCCAAACTCTGCGATGATCGCAAGTCCCTTTGGCTTTCTTGCTTCGAACAACTCTTCTACTCTAGGAAGACCCTGTGTAATATCATCACCGGCAACACCACCAGTATGGAATGTTCTCATGGTAAGCTGTGTACCAGGCTCACCGATTGACTGAGCTGCGATGATTCCGGCAGCTTCACCAACCTGTACCGGCTGTCCGGTTGCCATGTTGGCACCGTAACATTTTGCACATACGCCAAGGTGTGACTTACATGTCAGGATCGTTCTGATCTTAAGCTTTGCATCCTGTCTTGTAACACCTGTATCCGGATCAAGGAACGGAACACCGTTTGAATCTACACCCTGATTTACGATCAGAGCAGCTCTCTTTGGTGATACCATGTGGTTTGCCTTAACTAAAAGGTTACCATCTTTATCGTATACAGATTCTGCAAGGTAACGACCTGTAATTCTCTCCTGGAAGGATTCGATTACTTCTTTGCCTTCCATGAATGCTTCTACTTCCATACCAGGAATTGCTTTTCCTGCACAACAATCTGTCTCGCGAATGATCAGATCCTGTGATACGTCAACCAGACGTCTGGTCAGGTATCCTGAATCGGCTGTACGAAGCGCTGTATCGGACAGACCCTTACGAGCACCATGCGCTGAAATGAAATACTCCAGAACGTCAAGACCTTCACGGAAGTTTGACTTGATCGGAAGTTCGATCGTACGACCGGTTGTATCTGCCATCAGACCACGCATACCAGCCAGCTGTTTGATCTGCTGGTTAGATCCACGGGCACCGGAATCTGCCATCATGAAGATGTTGTTATATTTATCAAGTCCGTCCAGAAGGGCTTTTGTCAGAACCTTATCGGCTTCTTCCCAAACCTTAACAACAGCGAGGTATCTCTCCTCCTCTGTCATAAGACCACGTCTGAACATCTTTGTGATCTTGTCAACCTGAGTCTGAGCATCTGCAAGGATCTGCTTCTTCTCGTCCGGCACCTTCATATCTGAAATAGATACTGAAATAGCACCTCTGGTTGAATACTTGTAACCGATTGCCTTTACGTCATCCAGAACTTCAGCAGTCTTGGTTGCGCCATGTGTATTGATACATTTGTCAAGGATCGGCTTTAACTGTTTCTTACCAACATGGAAATCAATCTCAAGTTTCAGGATATTATCAGGATTTGTTCTGTCAACATATCCAAGATCCTGAGGAATGATCTCGTTGAACAGCAAACGACCGAGTGTAGTATCGATGATACCTGTAACCTCTGTTCCGTCTTCTGTCGTAACAGTTCTTCTTACTTTTATCTTAGAGTGGAGAGTAATCTCCTTGTTCTCATATGCAAGCAGTGCTTCGTTCTTTGACTTGAAGAACTTGCCTTCTCCGATATCGCCATCCTTCTCCATTGTCAGATAGTAGATACCAAGGACCATATCCTGTGAAGGAACGGCAACCGGAGCACCATCTGAAGGCTTCAGAAGGTTATTCGGGGACAGGAGCAGGAATCTACATTCTGCCTGTGCCTCAACTGTAAGTGGAAGGTGAACAGCCATCTGGTCACCATCGAAATCGGCGTTGAACGCTGTACATACCAGTGGATGAAGCTTGATTGCCTTACCTTCTACAAGGATAGGCTCAAACGCCTGGATACCCAGTCTGTGAAGTGTAGGAGCACGGTTTAACATAACCGGATGCTCTTTGATTACATCCTCAAGTACATCCCAAACTTCCGGCTCAAGCTTTTCTACCATCTTCTTAGCAGCTTTAATGTTATTTGCTCTGCCGCTGGCTGTCAGTTCTTTCATAACAAATGGCTTGAATAATTCGATAGCCATTTCCTTTGGAAGACCACACTGATAAATCTTAAGTTCCGGTCCTACTACGATAACGGAACGTCCTGAATAGTCAACACGCTTACCAAGAAGGTTCTGACGGAAACGTCCCTGCTTACCCTTTAACATATCGGACAGAGACTTTAATGCTCTGTTACCCGGACCTGTTACAGGACGGCCTCTTCTACCATTATCAATTAACGCATCAACAGCTTCCTGAAGCATTCTCTTCTCGTTTCTGACAATGATGTCAGGAGCGTTCAGATCAAGAAGTCTTCTTAAGCGGTTATTTCTGTTGATAATTCTTCTATATAAGTCATTCAGGTCAGATGTAGCAAATCTGCCGCCATCCAACTGAACCATAGGTCTGATATCCGGTGGGATAACAGGAATAACATCCATGATCATCCACTCCGGCTTATTCTCAGAATTACGGAATGCTTCAACAACTTCCAGTCTCTTGATGATTCTGGCTCTCTTCTGTCCGCTTGAATTCTTAAGCTCAGCCTTTAATTCTTCGCTCTCTTTATCCAGATCGATTGCTCTTAAGAGCTCCTGAATGGACTCAGCACCCATTCCTGCACGGAAGGAGCCGTATCCGAAGTCCTCTTCAGCCTTTCTGTATTCCTGCTCTGTCAGAACCTGCTTATAAGTAAGCGGTGTGTCCTTTGGATCAAGAACAATATAAGATGCAAAGTATAATACCTTTTCAAGTACTCTTGGAGAAATATCAAGGATCAGTCCCATACGGCTAGGAATACCTTTGAAATACCAGATATGGGATACCGGTGCTGCAAGCTCGATATGACCCATACGCTCTCTACGAACGCTGGCCTTTGTAACCTCTACACCACATCGATCACAGATAATACCTTTATATCTGATCTTCTTGTATTTACCACAATGACATTCCCAGTCCTTGCTAGGTCCAAATATTCTCTCACAGAACAAACCGTCTTTTTCCGGTTTTAATGTTCTGTAGTTGATAGTCTCAGGTTTCTTAACCTCACCATGTGACCATTCTCTGATTTTTTCAGGAGATGCAAGTCCGATTCTAATTGCGTCAAAGCTTAAAGCCTGTTCCTGTTCTGGAGTTTCCATGTTAAATTCTGGCATCTTACAAAATCTCCTTTCTAAAATTCATCATCTGAGTTGTCATCATAATCATCGCTGTAATCATCCAGATATTCTCCGTCTGATAATGATGTCAGCTCATCATTTTCATCTGTTCCGCTGAAGCCCGCTTCTTCAAATTCACGTCCATCAGCTTCCCGTTTATCATCATCGATCATGCTCTTAACATTCTCGTCATACGCTTCGATCGTCTCACCGAGATCAACCTCTGTCATATCATCTTTTACAACTCTGACATCGAGACCAAGTGACTGGAATTCCTTCAGCAGTACCTTGAATGACTCAGGGATACCAGGTGTAGGAATGTTCTCACCCTTAATGATCGCTTCATATGTCTTAACACGTCCGATTACATCATCCGACTTAACAGTCAGGATTTCCTGTAATGTATATGATGCACCGTATGCTTCCAGTGCCCAAACTTCCATCTCACCGAAACGCTGTCCACCGAACTGAGCTTTACCACCCAGAGGCTGCTGTGTAACTAATGAGTACGGACCGGTTGAACGTGCATGGATCTTATCATCAACCAGATGGTGGAGCTTAAGATAATGCATGTAACCGATTGTTACAGGGCTATCAAATTCTTCACCGGTTCTACCGTCACGAAGCTGTACCTTACCGGTTCTGTCGATCGGAACGCCCTTCCATTCTTCTCTGTGATCTCTGTTCTCATAGAGGTAATTCATTACTTCTTCTGAAACAGAATCTTTATATTTCTCGTAGAAGTTCTCCCACTCAGTATTTGCATAATCATTCGCCATCTCAAGAGTATCCATGATATCAAACTCGTCTGCACCATCAAACACAGGAGTTGAAACCTTGAATCCGAGAACCTGTGAAGCAAGACCAAGATGGATTTCAAGAACCTGTCCGATATTCATACGCGAAGGAACGCCCAGTGGGTTCAACACGATATCGAGCGGACGGCCATTTGGAAGGAATGGCATATCTTCTACCGGAAGTACACGGGAAATTACACCCTTGTTACCATGACGACCAGCCATCTTATCTCCTACCTGGATCTTTCTCTTCTGAGCAATGTATACTCTGACTGATTTATTAACACCCGGTGAAAGTTCATCACCATTTTCTCTTGTGAAGATCTTGGTATCCATGATGACACCAAATGCTCCATGAGGAACCTTCAGGGAAGTATCTCTTACTTCTCTTGCCTTCTCACCAAAGATGGCACGAAGGAGTCTTTCCTCTGCTGTCAGTTCTGTCTCTCCCTTAGGAGTAACCTTACCGACAAGGATATCTCCGGCACGAACCTCAGCACCGATACGGATAATACCATTCTCATCCAGATCCTTTAATGCATCATTGGACAGTCCAGCAAGATCTCTTGTGATCTCTTCCGGTCCGAGCTTGGTATCTCTCGCTTCGCATTCGTACTCCTCAATATGAATAGATGTATATACATCATCTTTTACAAGTCTTTCACTTAAAAGAACAGCATCCTCGTAGTTGTAACCTTCCCAGGTCATGAAACCGATCAGAGGGTTCTTTCCAAGTGCGATCTCTCCACCTGAAGTAGATGGTCCGTCTGCGATAACCTCTCCAGCCTTAACATGCTCGCCCTTGAATACGATAGGTCTCTGGTTCATACAGTTACCCTGATTGCTTCGTGCGAACTTGATAACGTGATAGATATCCTTTGTTCCATCTTCATCTGCCTTAATACAGATTTCCTTACTTGTGGAATATTCAACTACACCATCTCTCTTTGCAACGATACATACACCTGAGTCAACGGCTGCCTTTGCTTCCATACCGGTACCTACAACGGCTGATTCGGTAAGCATAAGCGGAACTGCCTGACGCTGCATGTTTGATCCCATCAGAGCACGGTTTGCATCATCGTTCTCAAGGAAAGGAATCATGGATGTAGCAACTGAGAATACCATCTTAGGAGAAACGTCCATCAGATCAACTCTTGATTTCGGGAACTCTGTTGTATCCTCTCTGTATCTTCCTGATACGTTGTTATTTACGAAATGACCATCTGCATCCAGAGGTTCATTTGCCTGTGCAACTCTGTAATTATCTTCTTCATCTGCCGTCAGATAAATAACCTCATCTGTAACTACAGGGTTTGCAGGATCTGATTTATCCAGTTTTCTGTATGGTGCTTCTACAAAACCATACTCATTGATTCTTGCATAAGTAGCCAGAGAGTTGATCAGACCGATGTTAGGACCTTCAGGAGTCTCGATAGGACACATTCTACCATAATGAGTATAGTGTACATCTCGAACCTCGAATCCTGCTCTGTCTCGTGACAGACCACCGGGACCAAGGGCTGATAATCTTCTCTTATGAGTCAGCTCAGACAATGGATTGTTCTGATCCATGAACTGTGACAACTGGGAACTTCCGAAGAATTCCTTAACTGCTGCTGTTACAGGCTTGATGTTGATCAGAGACTGTGGAGTGATCGTCTCTACGTCCTGAGTCGTCATTCTCTCTCTTACAACTCTTTCCAGTCTGGAAAGACCGATTCTATACTGATTCTGAAGAAGTTCTCCGACTGCACGGATACGTCTGTTACCCAGGTGATCGATATCATCCTTTGTTCCAATACCATATTCAAGGTGAATGTTGTAGTTAATTGAAGCGATAATGTCTTCTTTTGTTATATGCTTTGGAACAAGGTCAGATGCATCTCTTGCGATAGCTGCCTTTAATTCTTCTTCGTCTGAATATTCATTTAAAAGGGTTTCAAGAACAGGATAGTATACACCCTCATGGATACCTACTTCAGCAGGATCAAATCCAACATACTTGGACAGATCTACTACCATATTTGAAAGCACCTTTACATTACGTTCTTCTGTCTGGATCATAACATATGGTACAGCAGCATCCTGGATATCCTTTGCCTGTGCTCTTGTAAGTGTCGTGCCTGCTTCTGCGATCACTTCACCGGTTGCCGGATCGATCGCATCCTCTGCAAGTATCTGACCTGTAATTCTGTTCTGGAATGCCAGCTTCTTATTGAACTTATAACGTCCAACCTTTGCAAGATCATAACGTCTTGGATCAAAGAACATTGCATTGATCAGGTTCTCTGCACTCTCTACTGCAAGAGGCTCACCCGGTCTTATTTTTTTGTACAGCTCAAGAAGACCATCCTGATATGTCTCAGAAGGATCCTTTTCAATACTTGCTAAAATCTTTGGTTCTTCGCCAAACAGATCGATAATCTCTGCATTTGTTCCGATTCCCAGTGAACGGATAAGTACTGTGATAGGCACCTTTCTGGTTCTATCTACACGAACATAGAAAACATCATTCGAATCTGTTTCGTACTCTAACCATGCACCACGGTTTGGGATAACTGTACAGGAGTACAGCTTCTTACCAATCTTATCATGTGCAATATCATAGTAGATACCAGGTGAACGCACCAACTGGCTTACGATAACTCGCTCTGCACCGTTGATCACAAATGTACCTGTCTCGGTCATAAGAGGAAGATCACCCATGAAAATCTCATGTTCTGACATTTCCTTTGCGTCATTTGCATGGAGTCTTACTTTTACTTTAAGCGGTGCAGCATATGTTGCATCTCTTTCCTTGCACTCTTCGATTGAGTACTTCACATCATCTCTACATAACTGGAAATCTACAAACTCAAGACTAAGCTGTCCTGTATAGTCAGTAATAGGAGAGATATCTTTAAATGCCTCCTTCAGACCATCGGTAAGGAACCACTGGTATGAGTTTTTCTGAACTTCGATAAAGTTAGGCATCTCCAGTACATCTTTCTGTCTGGAATAACTCATTCGGATACCTTTACCAGATTGAACAGGACTAATTCTGTTTTTTTCCATCGACACATTCACCCCTTGGAATTTATTTTTAAGCGTATATTCTGTTGAAATGCTTACATTTAACCGAAATATATTAGCCGTGTCATTATATGTCTGGTTCGAACGCAAACCAACCCATAGTATAGACATCCTACACTGTATCACATTTTCAAGGTATATGTCAAGAAATATTTGGAATTTTTTATTAAAGAATTGTATATGAACTTTTATCCATATTTATATGCCCCTCTGCATTCTTTTGAAACAGCCTGCAGCGGTATTATTACAGAACAGATACATAACGCTGACTATATCATGTCGTATCTGTGTTCAGAATCTTATAATCACTTATTCGGTCTCAACTGCTCTTATTGATAAAAATGATCAGTTCGCCGGAACTTTGACAAAAACGACCTGGCAGGTAATTCTCCCGCCAGGTCGAAAGATATTCATAAATACAAGGAATAAAATTACTTTAATGTAACCTTAGCGCCTTCAGCCTCTAACTTAGTCTTAGCTTCCTCAGCCTCGTCCTTTGAAGCTCCCTCTTTGATAACCTTTGGAGCGCCATCAACAGCGTCCTTAGCTTCCTTTAAGCCAAGACCTGTGATCTCACGAACAACCTTGATAACCTTAACCTTGTTAGGACCAACTTCTGTAAGTTCGATATCGAATGAATCCTTCTCTTCTGCTGCTGGAGCGTCTCCGCCTGCTGCTGCTACAACAACACCTGCTGCTGCTGATACGCCGAATTCTTCCTCACATGCTTTAACTAAGTCATTTAATTCTAATACTGATAAACCTTTGATTACTTCAATAATTTCCTGAGTTGTCATTATTATTTCCTCCATTAATATAATATAGTTTAATAATTGCTGCTTCTATTAAATAGAAGCCGATGTGCCTGTATGCACAAATAATTAAGCTTCCTTCTGTTCTGCAATCTGCTTGATAACACGAGCGAAGTTTGCAATAGGTGACTGGATACTTCCAAGGAATTTGGAAATAAGTACTTCTCTTGAAGGAATGTTTGCAATAACTGCGATACCTGCTGCATCGTAGAATGTACCTTCTACAACGCCACCCTTAAGCTCAAGTGCCGGAGCAGTCTTTGCGAAGTTAGCCAGGATTCTGGCTGCTGCTGTAGCATCTGTCTTACAGATAGCTAATCCGGTAGGTCCTTCGAGACATGGCTTCAGTCCCTCGAACTCTGTGCCTTCAATAGCGAAGTTGATCATGGTGTTCTTGTATACCTTATAAACAACCCCAGCTTCTCTTAACTGCTTACGAAGCTGTGTGTCCTGCTCAACTGTAAGTCCACGGTAGTCAACTACAACTGCTGTCTGAGCACCATCTAAGTTAGCTTTGATTTCTTCAACTACTGGCTTCTTAATCTCTACCTTTGCCATAATGCGCCTCCTTGTTTTACTAATGACTGCACATAGTTAACAGAAAGCATCTTCTGCTAAAATAAGAAAAGCTCTCTGTCGATAAGACAGAGAGCATATAGTTAAAATAATATTAACGATATATTCCTCGGTAGGTGTTTTTCAACTTATGCCATCCGGCACCTACTGTCTTCGGCAGTTCATCGGGAGATACTTTACCATAACACAAGGAATATGTCAATACGTTTTTTCACTTTTTGATGTAAATTTTCACTTTTCCATGTAAATTTACACTTTTCCATGTAAATTTACACTTTTTCGTGCAAATACTTTTGCTCACATTATTTATGATGTGTAATTCTTTTATATCTGTTTTTGTCTGGATCTTATTCTTCCCATTTCTTTACAAGAATGCTGGCATTGTGTCCACCAAACCCAAGAGAATTGCTCAGTGCATATGTAATGTCCTTATGAACGCCCTCACCCTTTGTATAATTCAGGTCGATCTCGCCTTCTGTCTCACGAAGACCTACTGTTGGGTGAATGTATCCATCTTCGATAGATTTTACGCATGTAATAAATTCAACTGCTCCGGCCGCGCCAAATAAATGACCGATCATGGATTTTGTAGAATTAATATTTACATTATATGCATCCTCACCAAATGCTTTCTTAATGGCTCTTGTCTCATAGAGATCATTGTGGTGGGTACTTGTTCCGTGTGCATTGATATAATCAACGTCTGCCGGTGTAATGCCAGCCTCGTTGATCGCGAGTGTCATGGCTCTTGCTGCACCCTCTCCATCCTCGGCAGGGGATGTAATGTGAAATGCATCACAGGTGGAACCATATCCGACAACCTCGGCAAGGATCTTTGCTCCTCTTGCCTGCGCATGCTCCAGAGATTCCAGAACTACGACTCCAGCTCCTTCACCGATAACGAATCCACATCTGTCTTTGTCAAACGGAATCGACGCACGATCTGCTTCTGTTGCACTTGAAAGTGCTGTCATGGAGATAAATCCTGAAACATTTGTCTCACAGATCGGTGATTCAGCGCCTCCGGCTACCATCACATCTGCATCTCCGACCTGAATATAACGATATGCCTCGCCAATGCTGTTTGTTCCTGTCGCACATGCTGTTACAACATCTGTACATTTGCCCTTTAAGCCATATGCGATCGCTACATTTCCGGCTGCCATATTCGAGATCATCATAGGAACCATCATTACACTGACACGGTTGGCCTTACCATTCATAACCTTGGCATGTTCCTTTTCGATCGTAGCTACACCGCCAAGTCCGTTACCGATACAGGTTCCGAATCTTGTCAGGTCTTCTTTCTCAAGATCAATACCCGCATTCCTGATTGCTTCGCCTGTAGCTGCAACTGCATACTGGCAGAACGGCTCCATTCTTCTGGCTGCCTTTGGATCCATATATTGTTTCGGATCAAAATCTTTTACTTCAGCACCCATTTTGCATTTATATTCGGATACATCAAATTTTGTAATCTCGCCAATACCTACTTTATTCTTCTTAATGCCATCCCAGAATTCTTCTACGTTATTTCCAATCGGGGTTACAGCGCCCATTCCTGTTACAACTACTCTTTTCATCTCGTTTTCCTTTCAAAAGACAATCTATCCATTTAGTACATATCATATAAATATGTACCGCCGTAATGCTCATTGTACCATTTCACCTGCCGGTTCAATGTTGGTTTCGCATTATGCTGGTATGTACAAACACATCCCATCGCAATGCTCATTGTACCATCTCGTTTTTAAAACCGCAAGTGTTGGTCTGTTTCTCTTTCAAAATATCTATTTCTCTTTCAGAATATCCATCATCTCAGCGATCATTTCTTCATCCTGAAGCCGGAACAGAATCTCTACTCGTCTGGATGCTTCCAGATCGACAGATCCATCCTCCTTATAAATCGGATTGCTGTAGGACTTTCCATTTGCCGTCAGCACACTTCGAAGCAGTTCAACATCCGTGGAGCTTATGATCCCGTTACTCTCAGTCAGACAATACTTTGCAACAGAAAAGGCTCTCTGCTGGGAAAGTTCAAGATTATAAATATAAGATCCATTCGTATCTGTATGACCTTCTATAATAATCTCCGATACATAATCACGATATTTTTCATCTAACAGCACATTACAATATTTTGGAAGAAATTCTTTTAAGAACGTCTTTCCTTCTTCCTTCAGATCACTGTCTGCTACATCAAACAAAACGCTTGCATCAAATGTGATCGCTCCGGTTTTTTCATCAACTTTTACATTTAACGAACTGTCTGCAAACTCATCGCGGAGAGCCGCCACCAGATCACTTCGGATGCCTGCGATACGGTCAAGCTCCTCCTGCTGGTCTTTTAAGAGCTGTTCCTGCTCTTTAATGATCTCCTTCTGCTTATCAAGCTCTGCCTGTTTGCTCTCGTACTGGCTCTTTGACTGCATCAGTGTAAATGAAATGATCAGGATAAAGATCAGAAGGAGTGCTGCCATCATATCGGAATAAGACAGCCAGTAGGAGGTTTCTTCTTCCTCCGGTCTTCTTCGTTTCTTGCTCATGCCTTATCCCTCCCTGCTGCTCTGTTCGATCGCTCTCGGGCGGTTCAATCTGCCACGGAAGATATCATTCTGATCCTTTGTCAGGATACGGATATCCTCGATGTCCTCATGCATAGATTTCAGATAAGCCAATGTCTCCTCGATGGCTTTCTGTGTTGCTATCGTTGCTTCCAACTGTTTCTTCTGAAAATCCAGTTCCAGATTACCGTTATCGTAAGTCGCATCCGGACGTACATACCGTTTGAACTCTGCTACAAATTCATCCAGCTTATGATATGCCTGTTCCAAAACCGTCTTAAAGATCAGATTAAATGTCAGGGAAAAGATCATTCCATAGATAGAGGTATGGAATGCAACCTTGATACCATCCATCAGAGGTCCGATACTGTTCGTGATCTCTTCTGCTGATCCAGTGTTAAATGCCTGAAGTCCGATTGACAGACCGATAAAGGTACCAAGAATACCAAGTCCGGTCATGGCACCCGGCACCAGACTCAGACGACCTTTTTCAACCGCATCATCGATCAGCTGGTAATTGATAAAATCTTCGACATCGCAGGCATATTTTCCTTCCTCATTCTGCTCCAGACGTTTCATTTCTTCCACATAATCTACATAGGAATTTCTCAGATGTTCCTCATTAAAGATACCATACCGGGTCTCGGTACGATACAGATCCCAAAGAAGCTTCTTTTCTTTTGCATAGTCGCCCTTGATATAGCTGATGGCTATACGAAAATCTTCCCCCATCTGGTCGATATGCTTCAAATGCTTATATGCATAGACAAATATCGCTCCCACGATTCCAAACATACAGACACTGATCAGCACATTTGCCGGATCCAGACTATCATTTGTCACATTCAGTAAAATACAGATACCGAGCATCACCACATAGACAACAGGCAGCCACTTTTTATTCAGCTCTACCTTCATGTTCTGCTTCTTACGGAATGCTCTTGCCGCACGTTCATTCTGCGGCCGAATGGTTTTTAACCGGTTTCGTTTGTTCATTTTTTCGTTTCCTCTCGTATGATCTCATTCAGCCTTTTCATTCGTATCTGCTAAAGCGTTTCCCCATTCGTTTTATTGTAGCATTAATCCGCATTTTTTACCATCACGATGCGTAAAAAAACGGCACCAGATACAAATAAATTCGATCATCTGTACCTGATGCCATTGTTTTGCCGTTTCTCCGGATCAATACCATGTATCCGGGTTATATGGATCAAATGTATGCACGTCTATCTTATAATTCTTCTTCCAGAAATCTGCAGTGCTTTTATACGATGCGATCTGGATACAATGTTCATCAACGCTTGTCAAAGGTGTCTGATCCATCCTGAATTCTGTAATATTATGATAGTCTTCCGGCAGGCACTCCAAATATGTACTTTTATTATTCGCCATATTACCATTTAGCTCTCCAAACATATAGCCGCCTTCATAGATCACCATTCCGATCGTGTGAAAATACATCTTTGTATGTTCATCATGAACCGCATTATAATTCTTGAGCGAACCATATATGGTTGGCTGCAGATTTCGATAATATTCTTTTTCCGAATCATTGTATACAACCATTCCATATGCTCCGTAGTATTTTGCTGCCTCGACCATATACCAGACCGCCCCGCAATTATATTCTTTATATGGGAATGAACCTATATAGGCATCCATCAACCTTATCATCTCTCCCATATCAAGATTTTTTGCAGATTTCTTGTACTTCTTTTCATAGCCCGCTCTCAGCTCTTTGATCAATCTGTTTACTTTTAAAGTATTCGCCAGCGTTCCCCAGGTTGTAACCGATTCCTTCAGGGCTGTTTTTCTTTCTGCCTTTGTGATGCCTTCCATCTTGACCGTTTTTACTTTTTCTTTTCCATAATAAATAGAAAGATCATATGGTTTTTCTACCAAGCTGTCTATGTAAATATAGGTCATATATTTATATCCTGCATTTATATAAGGAGCAACGTTATAATATTCCATATTTATCTCTCCAAAGACTTCCCAAATGGACGATTCCAGTTTATGGGTGTTTGCTCCGAACAAAATCTTTATGTTTTTGTAATTTGGCAGATATGTTGTTGCCCCACCGGAACCATCAAGCACCGGCAGATCAGCCTCTCGGTATCCATATGAATCTCCATATTTCGCAATAAATTTTCTTGGATTTACCGGTTTCTTCGAATAGACAACAAGCCCTTTCCATTTGCTCACAACACCCTCACCCATATTATCCAGCCCGCCGATCTTTTCACCGCCGTCCTCGTATGACTCTGTTATGATCATCTGATTGTTATCGATTGTTTTCGGTTTTTTCCTCGTTTTGATAAAATACGGATTATCTTTTATGCCTGAGTTTTTTAGTGCATTTTTCCCGATCTTTTTTATCATCAGATTCTGCTTGTCCAGGTTCGTATACCACAGATTTTTGCAATTCTGAAACGCTCCCGCTTCAAGCACCTTCAGCTTGTCCGCATCATAGAAAATAAGACTACCCAGATTGGAGCATCCGTAAAATGCCTGTTTTTTAACTGTGCGGATATTATTTCCTAATGTTATCTCCCATATTCTTTTGTTATTATAGAAAGCCTTCTTCCCAACAGATGTAACCTTAAAGCTGTAAGTTCCCTTGTATTTTCCTGTCTTCGATGCAATCTTTATACTGGCAGGTATCATTACCTCGCCACACTTCTTTTTTGCCTTTTTGGTAAATCCCGTTACCTCTACCGTTTTCTTCTTCGGTGTCAGTGTGGTTATCCTGTAGGTATAATCTCCCACCGTAACTTTTGTTCCAACTTTTGCATTTTTGATCTTTACAGTCTTTGCTGCCGCAAGTTCCGGCGTCTCACTTTCCAATGCTGCCGCATTTGCTGTAAACGGTCCACTCATGCACAACATGACTACCGCCATGCACCAGACAACAAACCGCTTTAATCTGCTTTTCATTTTTCCCATAATCATCTCTCCTTTGCTTATAATCATGAATGTCATGCATCTACTATAATAGACAGGATGACTCCTAAAAAAGTTTTAACATCGTCTTCAAAAAAATCCAGATAGAGCATTTCTGCCATATCCGGACTTCTGCTAAAATATACATATTACCTGTTCTGCCTATGCTCTTATCCTATAATTGTCTTGATTTCCGTCTCACTCATATCGGTTACATCCATGATCTGCTCTAAGGAATAGCCTTTCTTATGCATTTTCAGGATAACCTCAGATTTTCCAATAGTCTTGCCTCGTGCTTCGCCTATTTTTTCGCCCTCTGACCTGCCAGCGACCATGCCAGCAGCTCTACCAGCGGCTTCGCCCTTTGCATATCCCATTTCTTCTACGCCTTCACTCAGATTACACATGACTTTCACCTCATCTCTAATACCATTTCTGTCTACCGGTATGTCATACTCCTGTTTCATAAGCTTCAATTTTTGTTCTGCCGTCATTGTCTGCGACAATAATGTTCCAAGTAATCGATGCAGTTCATATTGTTCTTCCTTTGGTGGAATCTCCTTTGCCAGACCGATCATCACGATGTTAGGGATATCCAGATTGCCTTTCCAATCCTGTTCGCCAAGTAAATCATCTTTTACCATATGAATATGACTCAGACTGTTCTCTTTCATATTCATACAGATCCAGATGGAATACACCTGTTTGATCTCGTTATAGTCAGAACCTGTAAATTCCCGCTCTTTCTGGGATGACACCAGTCTTGCCGTATAGAAGATTGCCCGATTTAAGATATGATACTTTGTCGGTTCATTCTTCTGGGCTTCCAGATTAATGATCATTTTCGCCAGTCCATCCCGCATCCGTACATAGAAGATAATATCAAAATATATCTTTCCCTCATCAATTTCGGAACTTTCTGTATTCAGTCCGACAATCCGTTCACCGGTTCTGGCATCCACCGTTTCTTTGTTCGTTAATCCCGGTTCTACCGGAACCTGGCTGATATACGGTTCACCTTCAATCAATAATGCAACCGTATCTGCATCCATACCTTTAAATTCTTCTACTACCCTGATCAGTATATGCGCCAGTATGATCTTCTGTCCAAGCAGGCGCTTGGCACTGGCATCATACTGTGCTTTCTGATCAGTAGCCTTGGAGGAATATACAATTTCGTTATCCATGTTCTATCTCCTTTCCCGATAAAACAGAATAACATGCATATTTTAGCTTTGTATATTGCCTCCGTCTCTCCAAGTTTGATTGTAACGGATATCAGAAAGGAAAACAAGTTTATAATTATTTATCAATATTTCGCAAAATCATTTAATAAACTTGTCGCAGCCTGTGGATTTCTCTTTTTTTCAATCAAATATTGAATAATCTTCTCCAACTCCTCCGCTGCATCAATCGTAATAAAAATCTTATATGCCATATTTTGTCCTCATATCTGCCACAAATGCATCTGCGTCTATACATGCTCCCTGCTCTGCGTGTTCCCTCGCATCTTCCAGTCTTTTCAGTACATCTTCTTCGGACATACTTTGATATATGTTGTTACTTCTTTTAATCTCAAATGGAAATCCATTTGCGGCTACTGCCTGTGTCAAAAAGATTCTTATCGCTGTCGTAGTATCTGTTCCCAAATCCTTGAACAAACTATCTGATTTTCTTTTTAATTCATCGTCTACTCTAACCTGAATTGTACTTGCCATATAGCGCCTCCTTCATTCTTGCTGTTGTATTGTATTTGTATTGATATATCAATATATTGTATTACTTTTATATGTTTATATTACAATATCAAATATAAAAAACAATATTAATGATAATTTCATTACAAAATTCAAAATAAATACAATTTTTTGGAAAATAAAAATGTTATAACGAAACAATACCAGATACAAATATATACTTTGTATCTGGCATTTATATTCTTTAAGCTATATTCTATTCTATCTTACAGGCTCATGCCACCGTCTACACGGATAACCTGTCCTGTAATGTAAGATGCCTTGTCGGATGCAAGGAATGCTGCTGTCTCAGCGATATCTGATACCTCACCCAGTCTCTTAACTGTGATGTGGTCAAGCATTGCATCCTTCATCTTATCTGACATAGCGTCTGTCATATCTGTCTTGATGAATCCCGGTGCGATCGCATTTGCTGTTACGCCACGGCTGCCAAGCTCCTTTGCTACAGACTTCGTCATGCCGATGATTCCGGCTTTGGATGCAGCATAGTTGATCTGCCCTGCATTTCCCTCAATGCCGACTACGGATGACATGTTGATGATCCTGCCGTACTTCTGCTTCATCATCGGTCTGTACACATGCTTGATACAGTTAAATGCACCCTTCAGGTTGATATTGATAACCTGATCGAAATCTTCTTCCTTCATACCGAGCATGATATTATCTTTTGTAATACCGGCATTGTTTACGAGGATATCAACTCTGCCATACTGCTCCAGTGCGAACTTGATAAGTCCCTCTGCTTCTGCAAAATCAGCTACATTTGCCTTATAAGCAACTGCTTCTCCGCCAGCTTCCTTGATCTCTGCTACGAGACTGTTTGCACGTTCCTCTGAGCCATTATAATTGACAACTACCTTTGCGCCATATCCTGCAAATGTCTTTGCAATGGCTCTGCCGATACCACGTCCGGCACCTGTTACGACTGCTACCTTATCCTTAAGCATTCAGTTCCTCCAATTTCTTCAGATCATCAACAGTTGCGATGTTGATGCATTTCATTTCCTTGTTGATCTTTCTCATAAAGCCGGACAGAGTCTTTCCAGGTCCAACCTCTACAAATGTATCTACGCCGTCTGCGATCATAGCTTCGATACTCTGCTGCCATCTGACAGATGAATATACCTGACGCATCAGTAAAGTCTTAACCTCTGAAGCATCTGTTACATAACATGCATCAGCATTACATACATACGGAAGGAAATCGTCTGCAATCTCTACATCTCTTAAGTATGCATATAACTTTTCACCGGCCGGCTCTAACATCTTGGAGTGGAAAGGTCCACTGACATTTAACTTGATCACTCTCTTGGCTCCTGCTGCCTGAAGGGCTTCACATGCTTTGTCAAGGGCTTCTGTCTCACCGGAAATAACGATCTGTCCGGGGCAGTTATAATTTGCGATCTGAACATTGCCCGGAGTCTCCTCACAGACCTTTGCGATCACTTCTGCATCTGTAGCGATAACGGCTGCCATAGCACCCTGACCAAGCGGAACTTCATTCTGCATCAGGATACCACGCTGTCTTACGGTCTTGATCGCATCCGAAAGCTTCATAGCACCACAGGCTGTCAGTGCGCTGTACTCGCCAAGCGACAGACCTGCGAATACATCTGCCTTCAAACCTGCATTCTTTACATGCTCATAGATAGCAAGCTCTGCTGCCACCATCGCAGGCTGTGTATATTCTGTCTTGTTGATGTCTTCATTTTCCTCGAAGCAGATCTTCTTCAGATCAATGTCAAGTACACTGTCTGCTGTATCGATCACTGCCTTACTGTCTTCAAAATTGTCATAAAAATCCTTAGCCATGCCTACATACTGAGCACCCTGGCCAGGAAAAATCACTGCTGTTTTACCCATTCTTTTCACCTGTCTATTCTTTATATTTACTGACAACGGCCGAACATCATTCACTCTTTGACTGTCGTCATCGTCTGTTCCTCTATACTAAAAGAAGCAGCCAGTCTGTCATCCACCAACCTGCGCTGGGCAAATCTGGTATATAGACATCTTCGCTGCCTCTTGTCTGCTTCTGATGTGAATTATTCTTCTACACCTTTGCTCTTAAGATAGTTAAGTACGTCTTCGAATGTAGCAACGTCTTCAAGCTCCTCAGCAGGGATCTCAACGTCGAATTCATCTTCCATCTTCATTACTATCTCATATAAATCTAATGAATCTACTCCTAAATCATCTTTGAAGTTAGTATCGAGCTGCATCTCATCCTGTGATACTCCTAACTGCTCTTCGAAAATAGCTTTTACCTTATCGAACATATTAATAATTCCTCCTAAATATAGTAAATGTTTATCTCACTGCCCCGCGGACGATTATAATATAACGCATGGATACAGTAAAGTCAACAAAATACTGTTCCGTTTTTTTCCTTTTTTTCTATCTGTTTCTGACAGCATCTAACGGCTGCAGTTTCGATGCAAATCTCGCAGGAAAATATCCAGCACATATCGCAAGCAGAATCGCTCCGACAACGGCTCCGGCTGCAAGCTCCCATGGGATCATTGCAATCTGCGTTCCCTTTGCCAGATCGAACATTTTAATAGCGATCTTATCTACGATACCCTTAAAACCATACGATAAAAGCACTCCTATGATACCGCCCGCCGCTCCGATGATTCCTGCCTCTGTCAGAAACAGAATCTGCAGCTCATCCGGGTCGCAACCAAGAACCTTTAATACACCGATCTCATTGATCCGGTCAAATACCGATGTTGTCATGGTATTGCTGATTCCGATCACGGCTACGATCAGCGCAATTGCTCCGATACCGCCAAGTAAAAGCTGTACCATCTTCAGATATTTCTGTATCGTATCCAAATACTCTTTCTCATTTTCCGTCGTATACCCCATATCCTGAAGCTTCTTCACGATAGAATCGACATGATCAATATTATCAACAGTCACAACTGCTCCGGAATATACGAAATCCTTGTACGGATTTCCATTTGCATCAAGCGGCTGTCCCGGCAGCGTTCCCCCACTGGATACTCTGCCTAAAAAGCTCTTTAACACATCCAGATCGCAGTAAATGCTCTGTGAGTCTCTGCTATATGTATCTTCTCCACTGTCAATAACCGCTCCGACTTCTATCTTCACCGGTGTCATCTCCTGTGAATCCCAGAAGGACAGATCCACTTTTTTTCCGATCCATGTCTCTGCTTTTTTCTTCTCTGTCACATCATAGGTCTGCTCCGTTTCCGGATTATAGAATAAGGATGTGACCTTATTTCCCATAATAAGCACCGGCTTCACGCTCGATGTTGTCTGCTTTGACGTCTTTGTATACTTAAGCTTCGCAAGCTCCGACTGTGGAATACCGGTAATCGCACCATCATAAGAATATTTTCCATTTGTGATGGTCACATACATCTCATAGGTCGGATATACGGAACTGACATATTCAAGCTCCTGAAAAGTTTTCACGGTCTGATCCATGATCATCCGGTCTTTGTGCTTGCCGCCGGTTGCTCCGGTCACCTGAATCCGGCAAATACTTTCACTATCCACCATGCTATTGATCATTTCCTGTCGTACGCCGATACCAACTGCAAGCAGGGTCACAACAGAGATCACACCGATCACAACTCCAAGTATGGTTAGAAAGGTTCTGGTTTTTCGTCTTTTCATATTCATCAAACATAAATGACTGATCCAACCCATTTAGAACTCCTCCAATATCTCTTTCTTCCTCTTTCTTCTGCGGATAATCCAGATAACAATAAGTGCTGCAACAACCACAGCAACAACGATCTCTATGATCATCTTACTGTAATCTTTCTTCTGTACATCCTTTACCTTTTCAATATCTGTATAGACAGGTGCATTTACGCTGATTGAGAAATTTTCTTCCAGTGTTGTTACATTTCCTGACTTATCTTCATATGTAACGATAAGCTTACCCATCTCACCGCTGGTGCCTGTCGTCTTCGTTGTGTTTGCAAGTATATCGATCGAGCCATTCTTACCCGGTTCGATATTGCCGATATAGACATCACCTTCAGATGTAAATCTTGTATCGATCTTTGCCTTTACATTATAGAGGGTAGATGCTCCCAGATTGCTGACACTTCCCATGATCTCGATAGAATCTCCAAGTGTCACATCTGACTCTGCATATACGCCTGTGATCTCACCGCGCTGTTTGATCGTGACCGGCAGATAGATCGTATCTGTCACGGTATATGGATTGCCATAGCGGTCTTCATACTCATCTGTCACTGTCAGCTTATAAGCCTTTTCTTCCAGATTGGCTGCTGCCTGCATCGGGAACTCAAATGTATAAGTCTCTCCGCCTTCCAGACTTGCCAGATATCCGGTTCCGGCTCCGGATGCCGGAATCAGTTCGCCTCCCTCGGAAGCGACTGCCATTTTCAGATTACTGATCTTTTTATCTGCGGTATTCTTGATCGTAACCTCAAGTGTAAAGGTTCCGCCTGCCACTACTTCATTCTCTTTGATCTTATAATCGGTTACCATAACCTTTGGCTCCGCTGCTGATACAAAAGCCATCGTGTCCTTATATCCAAATACAGCAAGGAATCCAAGTACACATGCCATATAGATTGTTAGTATTCGTTTCATCTCTACATCTCCTCTCCTTCTGATATCTTTCCATCCGTGATCCTCACGATACGGTCTGCCTCTCTCGCCAGATCGATATTATGTGTGATAAGTACCAGTGTCTGATCCAGCTTCTTAACAGAATTCTGAAGCAGAGTGATAACTTCATTTCCGTTTTTGGAGTCAAGTGCTCCGGTAGGCTCATCGGCAAGAATCAATGCCGGGCGATTTGCCAGTGCTCTTGCGATTGCTGCACGCTGCTGCTGTCCACCGGATAACTGGTTTGGAAGATGCTTCCGTCTGTCCTTCAGACCTAACATCTCGATAATATGATCGATGTAATCGCGATCCGGCTTTCTGTGATCGAGCAGGATCGGCATCTTGATATTTTCCTCTACTGTCAGTACCGGGATCAGATGATATGCCTGAAATACAAATCCGATCTTTCTTCTACGGAAGACTGACATCTCCTCATCGGTCAGTCTTGTAATATCCTTTCCGTCTACGATGACATTTCCCTCATTTGGAGTATCCACACCACCCATAACATGAAGCAGGGTGGATTTACCGGAACCGGATGCACCGACAACCGCCACGATCTCGCCCTTATTCACTGTCAGGTTCACATCATCAAGCGCCCATACTCTGGTATTTCCTTCTCCGTATATCTTTGTTACATGTTCCATTTTTACGATTTCCATAGTGTACCCTCTTTCCTCTGCCCTTCCCGCAGATCTTTCTATCTATAATTTTTATCTATATATTTATTGCATTTCTGTTTTTTAACCTTGTAATACAGCAACTCCGTTTCACCTTTCATCTGCTGTATCAAACTTACCTTTCACGCCTACTCTTCAAGCTTCAGATCTTCTACCATGGCTACCGGAAGATCTCTGATCCCCAGCCAGATGCTTCCGCAGATGATCAGACCGGATGCCACAAGCCCGACTCCAAATGCCCACCAGGCAATGGACTTTCCTGCCTCGATCACCATATTAAGATAGTAAAAGACACCATATGATAATCCAACGCCTATAATAAAACCAAATACATTCGCAACAACCGTCGTCATAACTCCCTCTAACATAACGGTTTTTAACAGGCGCTTTCTGGACATTCCGATCACCCGGAGCTGTGCGAATTCTTTTCGTCTCAGATGCAGATTTCCGGCTGTCGTATTCACGATGTTTACTGAGCTTAATACGAAGATAAACAGTACTGCTGCAACCGCATACCGGACAAAGCTTTTCAGGTATACACAGATCTGCATAGACTCTCCATATAAGGAATCACCGATATAGGAAAGCATATCTGTTACAGAGCTGACTGATACACTGTCCAGATTGACCTTATATTTCATTCCGGCAATGTCATTTTCTCCATATCCAGTCAGATTGAAATAATCATTCTGGCGCATATAGATCTGACGGTCTGCAGTCTCACCAAATACCTGTGTGCCAAGATCCAGAATACCTTCGACCTTGTAAGTCTTGTAGTGTCCCTCTGCGATCAGCTGATCTCTGATCTGCTCATATTCCACATACTCCTGGCTCATAGCCGTTCTTCCTTCTGCATTTTCTATTTCGCCACTGTCTTGTGTCGTTCCTGCTTCCTTCTGCAGTTTTTCAAATTCCTGCTCGATCCTCTCCTTTGCTTTCAGACATTCCTTCTGATACAGAGCAAAATCGACTAACTGAACGGTATCACCCAGTTCAAAATGATAAGTCTCAAAATGATAGATCTTGTCATATAAGGTATCAGCCTCATCCCCATAGGCATCTCCGTCCAGATCCCAACTGTTAAAGCTTCCTCCTGCCACAACCAGAATACCATTCTCTGACAGCTCCGTTGTTCCCGCTGTCAGATATTTTGTAAGATGATTCAGATCTGAATCATCGCATCCGATCACATCGGTACTGTTTACCATAGTTTCCGCTACACTTCTGGTAACTTCCGGATCCTTATCATCAGATGCCTCTCCTGTTCCATTTAACTTATCCATATAGACACCGTAATAATGTCCCATCGTAACCTTGGTTCGAAATTCATCTGTGATCTTTCCTGTATAAGAATCCGTATCTACCAGATCGGCCTTGCAGCCATATACCTTCTTCGATTCTTCTACACTGTTATTCCGTGACAATTCCCGGAATACTTCTACAGATGGCAGTGTACTCTGCGCTTCCTCCAGACTCGTTGTAGCGGATGAATATGATGTCAGATTGATCTGATAATCTCCAAACTTTTCATCTGTAGACTTCCAGTATTTCCGAAGCTGTCCCCAACAGCTGCAGATCAATACGATCGCCGAAATGCTAAACACCATAGCGGTTACTGTCTTTATAAATCTTCCTTTGTTTCGAAGAACACTCTTTCTGGCATATGATCCTTCAATTCCAAATATCTTTCCCATCAGTCCGCCGCCATGACGACGAAGCTTTTCTTTCTTGATCCTGTATTCACCACGAACCGCACTGACCGGCGTCATCTTCGTTACCAGCTTGGCATTCTCACGCATTACAAAATACATATCTCCCAGATAAGTGATCAGGATCGGTATCATCGGAATGATATGGAAGCCTGCGCTTATCTTAAATATAAATCCAAGGATCATGCTGACAATTCCGCCCATCACAATGCCGGCAAGCAGTCCGGCTATCTCAAGCATGGCTCCCATCCGATAGATAATGCCGCTTAGCTGTCCTTTCGTCGCTCCGATACATCGTAAGATTCCATAGTCTTTCACCTGCTCTAATGTGAACATCTGGATCGTATTTCTGATAACCCCGACTGCAAAGATTGCAAATATATATGCAATCAGCAGAACCACGATCAATATAACGGCAAATCCTTCCTCCATGTCCTGCAGATACCAAGTGGACAGATTCCAGTTAAGTTCTGCATCCACCCCATAATCTTCTATCATCTCGTTCATGATCTTAGCCATCCTGTAAGGATGTCCGGTATTTACATACAATGCATTGTCGTATACCTTTTCTACATATTTGCCATCCGTTCCGTTCACTGTCTCCCACTCACTCACCGCATATTTTCCTGTATATGCCTGTGTGACACGATCATCCGACGCAATCTGTGATAAGGTTTCCTGATCATCCGTCAGGAACACGATCTCATAGTCCGCTTCCTTTCTTACATCCTTTTGCTGCTGCAGCATATAAGAATAGAAAATGTTCAATCCCGCATACAATACGATCACTGTGATCATTACACCGATGATCGTGATCACACACCGCTTTTTGCTGGCTTTCAGATAATATGCTGCAAGTTTCTTATAGTCTGTCATTTCTCACCTCTCCTTTTTTTCACACCGATAACTTTGGCCTTTCTTCATCATTATCGTTTTTTATTCCTCAAGCTTCAGGTCATCCACAATATCAACCGGAAGATCCCTAAGTGATACATAGATGCTTCCACAGATCACCAATGTGGATGCGATCAGTCCGATACCAAATGCCCACCAGGCAATGGTCGGTTTTATATATAAAAGCATGCTGAGATATTCATAGATATATATTGTAAATATCGTACCGAATAAAAATCCAAGAATATTCGATAAGGCAGTTGCCATCACTCCCTCTAACATGACCGTATGGATCAACCTCTTTCTGGACATTCCAAGTACCCGGAGCTGCGCCAGTTCTTTTCGCCTCATATGCAGATTTCCTGCTGTGGTATTAATGATATTCACTGAACTTAATATAAATACAAAGGCAGCAAACGCCAACGCATACCGCATTACATTTCTGGCATAGGCATATCCATACAAAACATCCGTAAGATCGGACGATAGCATGTCAAAATAGGATATCGGAACACTGTCAAGATCGATCGCATACTTTACTCCCGTCATATCCTGTTCATCAAATCCGGTCAGATCGAAATAAGAATCTCTTTTCATATAGATATCAGCCCATTCCGGAATTATCTGATCTCCAAAATCCAGAACACCCTGAACCGTATAAGTCCGATAATATCCTTCCGCAATGAGTTCCTGCCGGATGCGTTCAGCGATCACATACTGTTCCAGTCCGGTCGATCTTCCCTCTTTTGTTGCCCGTTCTTCCGAAACATATTCACCATCTGCATCTTTCTCAGAACTGACCAAAACACTTTCCGCTATCATTTTTTCATAAGCGTCCTGATATCGTTTTTTATATTCCTTGTAATCGACCAGTTGGATCGTATCTCCTACCTGAAGATCATATGTATCAAAATGTTTTCCCAGATCATACAATGTCAGCTTTTCATCACCCGTCCAGGAATAATCCATTACACTTCCTCCACCGATGACCAGGATACCATCGTCATCCAGATCTGCTGTTCCACTCTTTATAAACTCTGACAGATAATCCAGATCGTTCTGATCACAGCCTTCAATGCTTATAAATGAACTATTCAGACTGTCAACAGTCTTTTCATATTCTACATCATCTTTCTCGCTGTATTCCTTTGTATTCCGCTCTCTCCATCTCTGCATCATTGCTTCGATGCCACTTCCCAAACTCGTCTGTTCTGCATAATCTTTGTTAAGCTTGCCATAATAGGTTTCGGGATCTACCAGATTTCCTCTGGCACTATATACCATTTTTGTTTCTGTTACATAGTAATGCAAAGAATTCTCTTTGATCTCTTCAACAGAGGGCAAATATTCACCCTGTATCGATTCCACATCACTAAATATGCTGGCAGGCGATTGGTATTGGTTTTCTTCCAGATACCTGCCATACATATCATCAATATTCTTTTTCGTATCACGAACCATACCCCAGGTACTCAGACATATAACAGTCGCAGTTATGCTGAGCATCATAGCAGTTACCGTCTTTGCAAACCGCCCGCTGTTCCGCAATACGCTTTTCCTTGCATAGGCTCCTTCAATACCGAACAGCCGTCCCATCAGACCATTGCCACGGATCTTGATCTTCTCCTTTTTGACCCGGTACTCTCCACGGACTGCACTGACCGGTGACATCTTCGTTACAATCTTTGAACACTCCTGCATTACAAAATACAGATCCCCAAGATATGCGATCAGTATCGGAATAACCGGGCCGATATGGAATCCAACATCTACATTCTTTAAAAAGCCAAGGATCACACTGACGAATGTTCCGAGCAGTACACCGGCTGCAATGCCTGTCAGTTCCATGCCCGCTCCCATCCTGTATATGATCCGGTTCAACTGTCCTTTGGTTGCTCCGATGCACCGCAGGATTCCATAATCCTTTACCTGCTCTAACGTGAACATCTGCACCGTATTTCTGATCATTCCGACAGCAAAGATTGCAAAGATATAAGCAACCAACAGAACAAGGATCAATACAACACCAAGCAGACCATCTGAATCCTGAAGATATAACACAGCCAATTCATTATTCAGCCTTGCATCCACTCCGTAATCCGCTTTCATGGCCTCCATGACCGACTCCATCTGATAAGGATGTCTGATATTCACATATAAAGCATTTTTATAATTTACTTCTACAAATCTTTCTTCATCACTGACATATTCTTCACCGGAATACGCCCCGCTATATGCCTGAAGTACCCGGTCATCTGCTGCGATCTGCGCTAATCTGTCTGTATCTTCTGACAGAAAAACGATCTCATAGTCTGCTTCTTTCTTCACTTCCTGCCGTGTCTGAAGCACATACGAATATCCAAAATTCAATGCTGTATATAGCACCGCCACTGTGATCATCACCCCAACGATCGTAACGATGCATCGCCTTTTACCTGCTTTTAGATAATAAAGTGCAAGTTTTTTATAATCTGTCATTCATTACCTCCCCGTGATATATATGAAAAAAAGATAGATACCTCTTCGTTGTATCTATCTTCTCACTTCTATCTTACATTCCCGTGAATATCTGTGTATTCTTTTCTTACAATATTGTAAGAAAGAGATAATTTCCTACATCAATTCCCATCACCATAGTATTTTCTGTTATTGCTTCACATTAATTTCTTTAGAATTCTTTTTAGAATCAGCTTAATCTACATGTACAAATGTAATGATAAACCAGGTATATGCTCCTTCTTCACTCCGCACCGTGATCTTGCCGCCCATTCCTTCTACGATAGATTTTGTAAGGGATAAGCCGATTCCAACACTGTTCGGATTCACATCATGGTGTACACGGTAGAATCGTTTAAATATATTTCCGAGATCCTTCTCTGCGATTCCCATTCCATGATCCTTGACATAGATCCTGGTAAAGACCGGATTGTGTTCTACCTCAACCGTGATCTCTGTCTTCTCCGGTGAGTAGTCTGATGCATTCTTCAAAAGATTGATGATCGCCTCTACGAGCCAGTCACCGTCACAGACCAGCTTCCTGCCATCTTCACAGATTACATGAACCTCCTGTTCCCTGCTCTCCGTCAGATAGGTTACGCTGTCTCTTGCCTGTAATAATAACAGCTTCAGATCACATTCTTTTCGGTCAAACTGGATTGCTCCCGCCTCGATCCGGGCAAGCTTTAAAAGAGATAATACCATCCATTCCATTCTGGTAAGCTGATTTTTTGATTCATTAAGCACCCGCATCCGTTTTTCTTCATCTGTAAAGGAATCATCTAACAGCAGATCGATGAATACATTTAAGGATGCCAGCGGTGTCTTAAGCTGATGAGAGATATCTGACATGATATCACGTAAGAATACTTTCTCTGACATTTCCCGCTCTTTGCTTTCTTTTAAAAATGTCACCATCTTATAAAAGTTCGTATATAAGATTCCGATCGTGCCCTGCATGTATTCTTCCTCCGGTAGCTCATCTTCTCCCTGAAGCACACGAAGCATCTCATCCGACACATGCTCAATCTCCCGATAAGTATGGTCGATCTCCTGATAACTGATGAAAAACAGAATTACAAGCCCAACCGCTAACATCAGCAAAATAACTGCAATTCTCTTTTCATCGCCACTGAACAGGAACCGTATACCGATTCCAACCACTGCCAGCAATATTACAGCCAGGATCGCAAATCGTTGTATGAACCGTTTTCTCTCAAAATCACTTTTCAAGACTTTAGTTTCCTCTTTTAAACATCTCTTCCCACATTTACAAGAACCATAGCTGACATCTTCGGCACCTTCATATAAAGCATATTATGCTCTACTTTGTAGTCACAGGTTTCCAGACTGTAGCCTTCTTCATTTGTAAGCATCACTCTGCGCATGATCTCATGGTTCTTGACCCCGATCCGTCTGACATGCAGCTTCACATCGATGTCTTCATAATTTGTATTCAGGATCACAACCAGTTGCTCCGTATCTGTGAAACGTCCATATGCGATAATCTTATGTGCTCCATGCAAGAACATAACCGAGCCACGGATCAGAGCCTCATAGTTCTTATGGATACAGATCATGTCTTTATGGAACCGGATCAGTTCCATATCTTCTCTGCCCCACGGATACGTTCTACGGTTATCCGGGTCAGTCCAGCCACAAAGTCCTGCTTCATCTCCATAGTAGATCGTCGGAGCTCCCGGCCAGGTCATCTGGAATACAACGCCCTGACGGAATATACTCTTATCGATACCCTCATTTGCCGCCTGCGGCCCCATCGTATGCGTACGTCCGACTCTCCGGTTTGTACGGGTTAAGAATCTGGAATGATCGTGGTTTGATAATTCATTCATTGCAATCTCAAGGGATGGACGCTGGAATCTCGCCATATGATAATTCATGGCTCCCATAAATGTATCCGGATTACCCAACAGATCACCACGGAACTCATCACTGTGTTTCTCAACACCAGTCAGAAACCAGGTAATCGGCTCCATAAATGCATCATAGTTCATAACGGTATCCCACTGATCGCCCTTTAACCAAGGCTTTGGATCTCCATAATGCTCTGCCAGTACAATTGCATTTGGATTTGCCTCTTTGACTGCGTTACGGAACATTCTCCAGAACTTATGATTATATTCCTCCGAATGTCCGAGATCTGCTGCAACATCCAGTCGCCAGCCATCCACGTTATATGGAGGGGACACCCATTTCTTTGCTATATTCAAAATATATTCCACCAGTTTTGGGGAATCTTCATAGTTCAGCTTTGGAAGTGTATCATGCCCCCACCAACCATCGTAGGTGGTATTATACGGCCATACCTCTTCGTTATAAAACTTAAAGAATGACTTATACGGACTGCTCCAGGATACATATGCTCCCTTCTCGTAGCCTTCCTGATTCTCATAGATACACTCACGATCCATCCATTTGTTGAAGGAACCGCAATGGTTAAATACACCATCTAAGATAACACGCATACCACGGCTGTGAATCTCCTCCACCAGTTCTGCAAAAAACTGATTGCTGGCTTCCAGATTCCGTTTGTCGGTTACACGGCTGATATATTTTGTTGCTCTTTTATTCTCTTTTACGCCATCCGGCAGGCATTCGCCCTCGTCCACAACGATCTTTCCGAAATGCGGATCAATATAATCATAATCCTGAATATCGTATTTGTGGTTGGATGGTGATACAAATAACGGATTAAAATAGATAACATCTACGCCCAGATCCTGCAGATAATCTAACTTATCCTTAACACCCTGAAGATCTCCGCCATAGAAACGTCCGACATCCATATTTGCCGGATATTCATACCAGTCCTTCACCTGTCTGGTAGGACTGTCGATGTAGCAGTATTCGTTGTCTAGTACATCGTTCGATGGATCTCCATTACAGAAACGATCCACATAGATCTGATAAAAGACAGCTCCCTTTGCCCAATCCGGTACATCAAAGCCCGGACAGATTTCAAAGTTATAGTCCGGATTCACATTCTTCTGTACACCGATCCTATTATAATAACAGGTCACACAGCCCGAATGGACCTCAAAATAATAGGATATATATTTCTCTCCGGCGGGGATCACCGCCGTATAGTAATCAAATAAATCATCGGATTCTTCAACAGACATGACGAGTTGCTCGCCATTGTAGATCAAATAAACTTCATCGGCATTATCTGCACATGTTCGAAATCTAACCTTCACCTGGTCATTGATTCCAGGCTCCTGCGGTATTCTGTAGTATTCAGAACCATCGGAAAACAATCCCCCTACATTGATAACCGGCTTCAGATCATATATATAATCATGAATTCTTTCTGCGTTCGTGTATTTGTCGGACATTCAAAACTCTCCCTTTCGTTTATGCCTTTTCATTCTAATACTTTTTTAATAAATAGACAACCTTTTTATGCTGACAACCAATGGCAAAAACTAAGCCCCACAGCATCCTCCGCCGCTCCCCGGGGACCTGCCCCTGTTATAAATACCATTGCGAGGCTTTCGTTATGAACTGCACATTGTCAGTAAATACGGGTGCTTGTTTGAGCCGAAGGCGAGTTAGCACAGGAGTATTTACGAATCAGACATGTGCAGTGAATAGAAAACGTAGCAAGGTATTTATAACAGGGGCAGGCCCCCGGGGAGCGGTGGAGGATGCTGTGGGGCTTTTTATACGGACTATTGCCATGAAAATTGTCTAGGCAAAAGATAAGACATATAGGTCTGGGGCTGCCTGTCTATCTGTATTATAATATAACGTTTTTGAGGATTTCGTCGTTTACTGCACATTGTCAGTAAATGCGGGTGCTTGTCTGAGCCCGAAGGGCGAGTTGCACAGGAGCATTTACGAATCAGACATGTGCAGTGAACAGAAACCGCAGAAAGTTATTTATAATGCAGATAGACAGGCAGTCCCAGACCGTCAGGATGAATGAGTAGTGCCCGCCATAAAAATAAAAGAGACAGTCAACGCACGACTGCCTCTTTTGGAGAAGGTATTTTGTTACTTATGGGGTGTAGCCAAAACTATATAATGTATTGGGGGGTTACAAGTATTATTATATACAAATGCTTCTAAAAGTCTGCCCAAACATTTTTTTATTTTAAAAATTTTATTGTGCAAAACAGAGAGCGGCGTTTTTTGAAATTATTCAAAAAACGCCGTTTTTGTGCAACATGTATAAATTTTTATTGGTTTTCAATCAATTTGTTTGTGTTACTATTGTCTATATTGTTGAAGGCTCTGCGTTTGCAGTAGAGTTTGCATTTGGAACATCATCAAACAATGCTTCAAACTCAGCCCGGTCGATTCTCTCTTTCTCAAGGAGAAGCGCTGCACATTTATGAAGGATGTCTTCATGTGCTTCAAGGATTGCTCTGGCATCTGCGTAACATTCATCGATGATGCGCTTAACTTCCTTATCGATCGCTCCCGCAACCTTCTCACTGTAATTCTTTGCGTGACCAAGATCACGTCCAAGGAACACTTCTTCCTGATCATCGCTTTCATAATTGATCAGTCCAAGCTTCTCAGACATACCATACTTGGTAACCATTGCTCTGGCATACTGGCTTGCCTGTTTGATATCCTGCGAGGCACCTGTTGTGATATCCTCAAGAATCAGTTCTTCCGCGATACGTCCGCCAAGGCTTACCTTGATATCCTCTAACATCTTTGCCTTTGTCATGAATACGTTGTCATTTTCAGGAAGCGGCATCGTATATCCACCTGCACCGGTTCCGGTCGGGATGATAGATACGGTATAAACCGGTCCCACATGAGGAAGCAAATGGAACAGGATCGCATGACCGGATTCATGATAAGCGGTGATTCTGCGCTCGCTCTCCGGTACCAGACGACTCTTCTTCTCTCCACCGATCCCTACTTTGATAAATGATTTATCTACATCTTCTTTTACAATATAAGCACGGTTATCCTTCGCTGCACAGATCGCAGCTTCGTTCATCAGGTTCTCCAGATCAGCACCTGCAAAACCTGCCGTTGTTCTTGCAATATCATTCAGATTTACATCTTCTGCAAGTGGCTTATTCTTTGTATGAACCTTCAGGATCTCTTCTCTACCCTTGACATCCGGACGATTTACGAATACCTTACGGTCAAAACGACCCGGTCTTAAGATCGCATGGTCAAGAATATCCACACGGTTGGTTGCTGCAAGAACGATAATTCCTTCATTTACACCGAAACCATCCATCTCAACAAGCAACTGGTTCAAGGTCTGCTCTCTCTCATCATGTCCACCGCCAAGTCCGGTACCACGCTGTCTTGCAACAGCATCGATCTCATCGATGAAAATAATACATGGCGCATTCTTCTTTGCTTCGTCAAACAGATCTCTTACACGGGAAGCACCGACACCGACAAACATTTCCACGAAATCAGATCCCGAAATGCTGAAGAACGGTACCCCGGCTTCACCTGCAACCGCCTTTGCCATCAATGTCTTACCAGTTCCCGGAGGTCCTACTAACAGAACACCCTTAGGGATTCTGGCTCCAACCTTTACGAATCTTCCCGGATTCTTAAGGAAGCTGACGATCTCTTCCAGATCTTCTTTCTCCTCATCCAGCCCTGCTACATCTTTAAATGTAACCGTCTTTCCGATATCTTCATTCTTCTTGGCACGGCTCTTTCCGAAATTCATCATCTGTCCGCCGGATCCACCACCCTGGATTCGTCCGATCATGAATGTCATGATAATGACCATAATGATCATAATGATCAGATATGGGATCCACATGCCAAGCATGCTTTCCTTCTGCACATCATACAGATTATACTTTGCCAGTTTTACCTGATCCTCTGCAGAAGCTGTCGCATTCTTCTTATCAACTGCTGCTTCATAGTCATTATAGATCTTAATAATCTCATTAACATCTGCCGCATAGAATGTAAGCTGTTTTCCGGAAACAAACTCCACATCTACGGTTGCTGTCGGCACATTTGTATTCTGTGTAATATCTACCGCTGCGATATTTCCCGCGTTCAGATCTGCCGAAAATTCCGTATAGCTGTAATTGGTCGCAACATTACTGCTGCCACCCAGCCATTTGTTGATCAGCAGGAATCCGACAATAAGGATGATCGCATAGATCACAACAGCACTTCTTGCTCTCTTCTTATTCATTGTCTACTCCTTCATCTTGGTCTGTCTTTTTATATAAACAGTCTGATATTTACTGTTCAATCACTCCGATATATGGAAGGTTCCTATACTTCTGTGCACAATCAAGTCCATATCCTACTACAAAACGATCCGGGATCGTAAATCCTGTCATATATAATTCAACCGGAATCACACGTCTCTCCGGCTTATCAAGCAGAGTTATTACCTGCATGCTCGCCGGCTTTCTGTTATTTAATAATTTGATCAGATACGACAGCGTTCTTCCTGAATCGAGAATATCTTCAACTACGATCACATCTTTTCCTTCTATTGATTCGTCCAGATCCTTATTCAGCTTCACAATTCCTGATGATTTCGTATCATCTCCATAACTGCTGACTGACATAAAATCCATGGTTACAGGAACCGTAATCTTCTTCGCCAGCTCACACATGAAGAATACACTTCCTTTTAATATTCCGATCAGATGAACGGTCTTTCCTGCATATGCTTTATCAATAGCTGCTGCCATCTCTGAGATTCTGTTATCTACTTCAGTTTCAGATATCATGACTTTGATCTGCTCTTTCATCTTCATTTTCTCCTTCTGGTATATATTCTAAACATATCACTCTTTTTGTATCAGGCCGTACCTTGTACTTCTCACTCAACCGGACGCCCACTGCCCAGATGATGTCATGTCCGGAAGCTACAAGCGGTATCTGCAAACGCTCTGCCACCGGTATCTTGCAAGATGAAAATAACCGGTTTATCTTCTTCGTTGAGCCGTCTGATGCGATCACCATATAGTCATTTTCCATATATTTCCTGATAGTAATGCCATTCTGTATTCTATCATAATCTGCAAACTTCGTATACTCTTTTTTTGTTAAATCTAAATGAACAGATTTCTCAAATATTTCAATCTTCATCCTTCCCATTCCGGACAGGATATATTCACCTGCACCTTTTATAACTATCTCCTGCCAGTCGACATCGCGTGCGCCCTCTGCTGTTTTCTCAAAACACAGGTATCCATAATTCTGATATACCATTCCACCATGCGGAAGCATGATCCGGCTTCCCGCAGCTGCCTGATACAGCTTCTTCACTTCTCTTACATGGTTCTGACCGACATCCTTCCTTCCGCCGCTGACTCTGCCAATCAATTCTAAGATCACAAGATCCTCGATCAGTTCATCCTGTTCCCGTAGCGTCCCGATTTCCAATACATATACATCTGTTTTTCCGGTCTGTTTCCGTATCTCCATATGTTCATCCAGAAAATATCCTACCTGCTTCGTCACATAGGTATCATACATAGCCGCATAGACTGCTGCCTGACTGATATGTGCCGCTGCCTGTGTGTTTATCTCATTAAGTGCCGGAATCACCTGATTACGGATCTTATTTCTGGCATAATCATTTTCCAGATTTGTGGAATCCGTACAGTACTGTATCCCCTGCTGTTCCAGATAAGCCTCAATCTCCTGTCTGGTACATGAAAGTAACGGACGCACGATCCGGTCCCGCTTTACCGGTATTCCTGCCATTCCGGCGATCCCGGTTCCCCTTACCATATTGAGCAGTACTGTCTCTGCTACATCATTTTTGTTATGAGCAACTGCCACCTTATAATCAGTGATGCCATACTTGTCCGCTGCCCGGGCAAATGCCTCATACCGGGCATTTCTTCCCGCTTCTTCCTCCGTCAGTTTCTGTTTCTTTGCAAGCTGCGGCACATCGATATGGTAACAGTCACATGGTATTCCAAGCTTCTTACAATACTCTGCCACATAAGATTCATCTGCATCTGCCTCTGTTCCGCGGATCATATGGTTAACATGGACAGCATACAGCTTGAGATCCATTTTCTTCCGAAGTCCTGCCAGAACCGTCAGCAGACAGATGGAATCCGCTCCGCCGGACACACCAACGATGCAGACATCTCCTGCTTTAAGCAAATTTTTTTCTTTTATAAATTGATAAATCTGTTCTTCTAATGTATTTTCTGTCATCTGTTTTACACACCTGTCCGTCTTCTATGATTCGGATATTCGATCATCTATATTCATTACCTGTATCTTTGTATGCATATTGTATATACGTTTCTTTAAAATCCTACATCCACCGATATATGCAGCTTCGTTATTTTACATCTGTCATATACATTTCTTCGTTATCTTAATACAAGCCTGCTATAAATTTCAAGTAACAAACCGGAAAGTTTATGCTATTTCCAATTTTGCCACGATCACCGTCACATCATCCTCCAGTCTGCCTTCACAACGCAGAAGCACCTGTGAAATGATATACTCCAGCGTTTCCTTGCAGTCCTCCGTATCCAGTTTCTCCAGGATCTCACACATATCCTCTTCATCCCCAAATGCTCCATCACTCACCATCACCAGTCGATCCTCCGGTTCCAGCTCCTGATGGATCACATCACATTCTGCCTCCGGCAGAACTCCGATCGGAAGTGAAGCCCCACAAAGAACCTCGATTCCCTCTGAATGTATAATATATGTCGGTGCTGCCCCCTGCTTATACTGTGTCAGCTCCCCGTTGTACAGGTCTACGATTCCCATATCAAAGGTTGTAAAACACCGTCCGCTGTTTTTTTCGGAAATGCAATTATTGGAAAATGCAATTCCATAAGAAGGATCAAAGCCAGCATCCAGCAGTTCTTCCATCGTGTCAATCATCAACGTACTCTCGCAGGATGCAAGGCTTCCGCTTCCCATCCCATCCGAGATCATCATTACAAGTCTGCCATCCTCATGCTCCTTCACCGAAAAATTGTCTCCCGATACATTGGAACCATATTTCTTGATTCTTCTGACATAATAACTGCAGCGATACCTCGCACATTCCTCAAATGTGATCACACGGTCATTTTCAGATATGATCGCTGAAGTATCCTCGGATGCCCGGATCGGCTTATCAAAAACCTCTGAAAGAATGTCTGCTGCATCCTTTGACAACATGATTTTCTGATTCTTTGTTCTGGCTGTTATATAATACTGTACATGATCCATTTCATTCTTCATCGAAGAAAGGTGCGTCATGATCACCCCCTGTTCCAGAAAGCGCGTCCGCAACTGCTCCTCCCGGTTAAACGGAACCGGTTCTGCCGTTTCCAGATTATCGGAAAATCTTCCGATCATATCTCCGATCTCACCCAGATCTACCTTGGCAGCCGCCGGGCCACATCCGGCAAGCGTATATTCGATCCGTTTAAATGCCCCGGATAATTCCCGTATTTTCTCTGCCGTTATCCGGTTGATTTCCGTTGCTGTCTGAAAATTATACTGCGACTGGATCCATCCATCCCTGACGGTAAGCATCCATTTTGGTGTCGCTGCAAATAACAGCACTGCACTGCCAGCACTTTTTATCCCCTCAGGTGTCAGAAAATATGGATCGTAAGTAAGTCCGATCAATATACATGCAAGCAGCACTGACACAATAGTGCCTGTTTTCTTCTTATCCGACAGTGCTCTGCCCGCAAGCACCAGGATCGCACAAATAAAAAAACTTCCGACAAATTCTGCTTGTCCGCTTTTGATCGCTGTGATCAGACCACATACACCCGTTACCGCCATTCCATATCCGGCTCCAAACCGATGCAACGTATACCAGGACAGATACAGACCGGTCATCAGCAGCCAGGTAACAACTCCGCCTATTTTATATGGCATTCCCCATATACATACTGTAACTACTATCAGTATTCCAAGCAATTCTTCATTATAATGATCCCGTTCCCTCTTATGCAGCAGGATAACCTCCAGACCTTTGCGGAATGCAGGAATCAATCCTGTCGAGATCACCGCCTCGCAGCCGGCAGCCGGCAGGGCATTCTGCACCGGTTCGACCATCAGACCACAGACCGTACTGATTCCAAAGACAAGTATGGCACATACGCCAGCCAGAATCCACCGGATATTGGTTCCATATGATTGTTTCACACCTTTTCGTTTTGTCTTTTTTCCACTTCTGTCTGTGTGTTCGGACAGGTTTCTCCGAACTCCCTCCGTCAGGTTCAGACCGACCAGAACACCGATCAGGATCAAACTATATTTTAACAGAAAATATGTAACCGGAAGCTGCTGTTCCCCCATTACATATGGTCCCATCTGAAAAAAGCTTCCTGCATTCCAACCGCCGATTCCATACATAACTGCTCCGCCAAAGAGCATGGCTGCAAACAGCCCAAACGTACTTTGTCTGATGCTGTAAACTGCTGCCAGCATCGGAACCATAAACGGATGCATTCCAACAACCGCAGAATGGCCGCACAGAAAGCCCAGCAGATACAACAAAACCCGATTCACCTTTTTTTCTTTCATATATATGTCCTCCCTTTTTGCCTTAAGTGTCAGACATTATACGGAGACTGAACGTAAAAAAAAAGCGAAAGCTGAAAACAGCTATCACTTTTCTTTGACTCTTTTTTATATTTCTTTCTTAATTCTGTGTTTATTCTTCAGGGCGAATCACTATTTCGTCAGGATATACCAACCCAAGCTGATTTCTTGCAACATCCTCAACGTATTTCTTCGTCTTCATATAGTCTTCTTTTTCTTCCAGTTTCTTATGCTCGTTCTGTGCATCTTCAATCTGGGCAGTAATCTCTGCTGCCTGTACCTGCAACTCTGCTTTCTTCTCCCTTAACTGAATCGACTTCACCAACACGACAACAACCAGTAAAAGAAGAGTGATCAGAATAATAGCGGTACTGATCTTCGATTGTTTTCTTCCGGTATTGCTTCTACCCATGGTCCATTTCCCCTGTTTCCTGCTTCTTTTCGAACAGACCTGTTCTGCTATAAAAACAGTTCTTTCGAAGTGTATTGACATAATTTTACCTTCTCGAACAAATTATGTCAACAAGCATTTTTGCCTTTAAAATCACTTTTCTCAACCCCATTTTTACCCCATACAATATGTAGTCCAGCAGTCTAGAAACAACCCAATTTATAGTAGCAAAATACACCCCGGCTCCCGAAAAAAATCCTAAAAAAATATACAGCCGAATCTCTCCGCTATTATAATAAAACATCACCAGAATAACCATTGCACATAATGCAAGCCAAAACGTCAGATCAAAAATACCGATCCAGACGTCATGCATCTTTATCGCTTTTTTCAAAGCATAAAAACAACTTATCAGAAAACCAATGATTACGCCGCATAGCACACATACGGCAAACGCGGTTGACTGTTGTTCCATCATTTCCGTCATTATTTAAACAACCTCTTAAGCGAAAATGTTCTGTCCTCTTTATCTGTCATATAACAAATACAGTCAACCTTTCCATTCATGTCAAGAACGCCCTTGTCAATATCCAGATTCGTCATATGCATATCTTTTCCGGTCAGCTTCATCTTTCCGGCCTTTGTGAGAAGATATACCAGATCCGGTTCAAACGAGATTACCTTTTCCACTCCGGTTATCTTTGCTTCCTTTCTGGCATCCATGATCAGTTTATGTCCATCGGAATTTCCTGTGCTCTGTACCTTCTCCATGTATTCCCCTTTTCCAAAAAGCCTTCAGAAGCTTTCTTAAGTCTGTTAGAACAGTATATGAAGCTTATACCTGCAGTAGAACCTGTTCTCAATCCCATATCTCAACAAACAATTCTTCCAGCTTGCCGATATTGATCAGTTTTGACTGATTTTTATTTTTTGTTCTTTACTATCTCTTAGCCATAAATTTATATTCATTCGTATTTGTAAGAGTATAATTCCCCACATTTGCCACATACTAATTCTAAAGCTAAAACCTAGCAAAAAAGGATGTATTTTTTATTACAAAAAACATTCTTACAAAATATGGGTATTGGAGGAAAAATAAGTATGAGACCCACAGGAATTGTCAGACGTATCGACGATCTGGGCAGGATCGTTGTTCCGAAAGAGATCCGGCGTGTGCTTCGGATCCGGGAAGGTGATCCCCTTGAGATCTTTACCGGAAAAGACGGCGAAGTTATCATAAAAAAATATTCCCCGCTCGGCGAGCTCGGAACCTTTGCACAGCAATATGTAGATTCCATTTCACAGATCCTCGGCTGTCCGGTATGCGTCACTGACCGCGATCAGATCATTGCAGTAGCCGGCATGCCAAAGAAAGAGTTGGTCGGCAAATCCATCCACAAGGATCTGGAGGATGTCATCAATGACCGGGAAGCTGTAATTGCCCGCCGCGGTGATACAAAATATGTCAACATCACTTCCGATGACACTGACTATGCCGGGCAGGTGATCCAGACGATCATCTGTGAAGGTGACGCGATCGGAGCGGTCATTGTATTGAGCAAAGATGACAAGATGCGTTTTGGGGAAACTGAACAGAAAACCGCGATCATTGCTGCTAATTTTCTCGGAAAACAGATGGAGAACTAATTCTATGTCATTTGCCTTGAGAAATGGCGAAAAATCAAGGTTTTTCAAGGCAAAATGGCGTTCTAACCTTGACAAATACTGGCATTTTAGGTATAAATATACATGTTGGGGCGTGATCTACGCCAGGAGTTATCCGGTTTAGCTCACCAGGATAATATATTATGAGTATTTTAGGAGGATTTTTTCGATGAACAAGACTGAATTAGTTGCTGCTATGGCAGAAAAGACAGAATTATCAAAGAAAGATGCTGAGAAGGCTTTAAAGGCTTTTACAGACGTTGTAGCTGAAGAATTAAAGAAGGGTGAGAAGGTTCAGTTAGTTGGTTTCGGTACATTCGAAGTTGCTGAAAGAGAAGCAAGAGAAGGTAGAAACCCAAGAACAGGCGAAACAATGACAATCGCTGCTTCTAAGTCTCCAAAATTCAAAGCTGGTAAGGCTTTAAAGGATTCACTTAACTAGTTTTTATAGAACGAATCAAGTACTTAAGGGATGCTGCATCGTATAAATCAGCATCCCTTTTGCTTTTCTATTTTCTGGAATAGTCCGTCTGTTTTCCGGAATAATCTGACCGCGGTCTTGCATGATATGATTATTTGCGGAATAACCCGACTGTCTTCTGGCAATACTTCTGATAGATGCAAAAACAGCGTACTGCCGGTTGTCCCTGCATACCTGTTATATGTATCAATTCATTAAATAAGCAGGAGGCAATAACTATGGTCTTAAAAGAAAAGGAAAAACAGGCGATCAAGGATCTTCAGACACTGGAACAGGCCTGCATTGACAAATACGACAAATATGCAGCCCAGGCAAAGGATCCTGTGTTACAGGAATTATTTACCACGCTGAAGGGAAATGAACAGAAGCACTATGACAGTCTGGAGCAGGTTCTGACTGGAACCGTACCAAGCTGCAACTGCAATGACAGTGATGGCAGAGACTACGACCCAAAAGCTACCTACAGTCAGCTCGGACAGTCTCAGGATAAGAAGGATGATGCCTTTCTTGCAACAGACTGTATCACCAGCGAAAAGCTCGCATCCTCTGAATATAACAGTGATGTATTCATATTTGGTGACAGTGCGATCCGTAAGCTTCTAGCTGACATCCAGGTCGAAGAGCAGAATCACGCCGAAATGCTCTTCAAATACAAAACAGTAAATGGAATGGCATAAGCCTTCCAACAAAATACTCTTACGACTATATGGAACACTATCATTTAAAATACAAAAGGAGATATACAAATGAGATTAGACAAATATTTAAAGGTTTCACGACTGATCAAAAGAAGAACCATCGCAAATGAAGCCTGCGACGCCGGACGTGTTATGATAAACGACAAGATTGCCAAGGCATCCACTGATGTGAAGGTCGGCGACGTTATCGAGATTAGCTTCGGCAACAAAACCGTCAAAGTCGAGGTAACGATGATTGCCGACTCCACTAAAAAAGAGGACGCCAAAGACATGTTCCGCTATTTGTAAGCCTTTCATGACGACATAAAGTCTGCCTACTTGGCCGCTATGCAGACTTTATATCTATATGAAAGACAAAAATAGGTGGACACTCTCTAACAGCCTGACTATATATTGACATTAGCGAAAATTTCGTAATTAGATGCACATTGCCAGTAAATACGGGTGCCTGTTTGAGTCCGAAAGACGAGTTGGCACAGGAGTATTTACGAATCAGGCATGTGCAGCGAATAGAAATTATGCGAGTCAATTATAGTCAGGCTGTTAGAGAGCGTCCACCTGTTTTGTCTGTTATAACTATTTAGTTTGAGGTCTTGATTTCAAGTTCCGGCATGGTGGAGGCAACCTTGGTGTTTGCAGGAATGGACTTCGTCACGAAGGTATTTCCCGCCACTACGGAATTTGCACCAATAATGGTCTCGCCACCAAGAATGGTTGTATTCGCATAGATAACTACATTGTCTTCTATGGTTGGGTGACGTTTGACACCGGACAACTGCTGGCCCTTTCTGGTCGACAGCGCACCAAGGGTAACCCCCTGATAGATTTTTACATTATTTCCAATATCGGTTGTTTCACCGATAACGATTCCGGTTCCATGGTCAATAAAGAAATATTCACCAATATTGGCACCCGGATTGATATCTATTCCTGTCTCACCATGTGCATATTCTGTCATGATCCTTGGAATAAACGGCACCTTCATCTGATAGAGCACATGTGCATATCGGTATACAAATATCGCAAATAACCCCGGATAGGAGAAGATGATCTCTTCACGGCTGTTTGCGGCCGGATCTCCGTTATATTCTGCTTCTACGTCTTTGCAAAGAAGTGCCTGAACCTCCGGTATACAACGGATAAAGCCCAGAGCTTTCTCCTGTGCTTCCTCTGTAATCTCCTGATAGCTCTTAGCATCATTTTTATAGCTCAATGCCACCTTGATCTGACGGAATAATTTATCATATATCAATGACAGCTTATGCCCTGCAAAATACTCCTTATTAGCATATGCCATATTCTCTCTCCCGAAGAAACCCGGAAATGTTACTTTCCGCAATTCATCCACAAAATCAATGATCTCATCCTTTTGCGGAAGTCGCTCTCCGAGTGACAGATCAAATAATTTCTGATCCGAATAATTCTTATTTAATGCCTCAGCCATTTCTGCAACGACTGCTTTTACATCATTTTCAAATTCCATTCCAGTCTTACTCCATTTCGTTTCCTAATATCAATATATGCAGCGTAATATCATATGTCCTATAAAACATCATCCATCTCTAACTGCATATAGCATTAGTATAACATCTCAATAGAAAATGTAAATAATAGTTTTTTCATTACACTTCAACAGAAAATACAAATACTGTTTTTTCGGTTTCTTGCTATTTTCTGTCATAATCATATCCTGGATGAACCCTGTTCTTACTCTTCAGTTTAGTTATGATCAGAGCAAGCGTCTGCATTTTAACCGGCTTCTCAACCTGACCGGACATACCTGTTATAGCTGCCATCCGCATAGCCTCTGGTGTTGCGTGATAAGTCATTGCCAGAATCGGTATCGTTTTTGCCTGCGGATGATCCATCAGCCGGATTCTTCTGGCTGCCTGATAGCCATCCATATCCGGCATATCAGCGTCCATCAATATATACTGGAACTTTTCATGCTTTGAACGTTTAAACATCTTCAATGCCTGCTCTCCGCTCTTTGCTATGGTACATTCCGCTCCTCTTTTGGTCAATGCCTCCTGCAAAAGCAGTCCTTCCATATCATTATCATCGACCAGCAGAAAACGTTCGCCTACGAATGCGACCCTTGGAAGTGCTTCACGGATCTGTCTTTCTTTTTCCCGTTCTTCCTCCGCCGCTCTTTCAGCCGCTTCCTCTTCGGTTTCTTCTTCCAAAGCCCCTTCCTGTGCTAACCGGTACTCCCGGACGGTTTCCTCCATCACTGCATTCATACGCCGCAACTGTACATTATTTTCCCGGTGCATATCAGCCGTCTGTCGCTCATATTCATACCAGGTCCTCATATGGATCGCTCCGACCGTACCTACTGCCAGCACTAACATGATACATGCAATGATCACAACCGTAACCATCCATGAACGTGACACCTTCTTCTGATAATCCGTCAATACACTCTGTACCACTGCACACGGCGCCTGAAATACGAGAAAGAACTCCGTTCCTTCTAATGGCTGGTAATAGAAATATTCTGCATTTTTTCCTTTATATAGGGTAACACAATTCTGTCTGCCTTCGCTGAAATCCTCTGTGATCTGTGCATATTGTTCCTCTCCGATCACCGACTCATCCAGATAGTGATCAAGGATATTATAATTGCGCACAATACCCTCGTTATTATCCAGATCCGCATATGTTACCATGCTGTCTGCATTTGTCACATAGAGTTTTGCCTGTCCCCCGTATGCGGAATCAATAAACAGATCATTTACCCTATTTGTATTATAAATAAACGCTATGACTTCATATTCATTTTCATTTACATAGAACGCTTCATATTTTTTTGCTACAACAAATATTTCTTCTCCGTTTCTCCAGGTACAATATTGGACAGACTGACCGCCAACATCAAACAGAGTGCCCTTTGTATCACCCAAATCCAATGTTCCTGTTTTGCCATCATCACAGATATATTTTCCGGTATGATCAACGAATACGATATCCCGTACAGAATCATTCTCCATAGCTATAAAATAATCTTCATAATCTGCCAGTACAACAGACCTCGTTTTGCCATCAAACAGATAGTTCTCAAGACGTTCTGTTTCTTCATACATTGAATTAATCTGCATTTGATAGGAATGTTCTACCTGTTCCATCATTGCTGCGATCGTATTCTTACTGGATATATCAACATATTGTTCAAATTTGGAAAATACATTCCCACCCCAGATAATAAGCGCTATCAGAATAGCACTAAATAGAAATAATAGAAATGCAACTTTTTTATCCCGTTGCGTTCTGACATATGTTATCTTACTCATACGTTTATAGCCTCACCTTCGAGACCGTCCCCCCTTTTTCTTTTTTCCGTTTTTCGAAAGACCTTATCTGATTTTCTTCCATCAAGATCTCTCTAGCATTGCAATTACTATAACCGATATTTCGACATTGTGCAACTATTTCTTTTTTCAGTTAGAATTCATTCGCTATATTTCGACATAAATAACAGGAAAAAGCACCCTGATATGCATTTCTGCATACCAGAGTGCCTGACCTTTACTTGTTGTTTTTATAGATTCGTTTTATTTACGATCTGCACGATCATTTTTCTTTTTTACAACAATCACTGTTACAACTCCTGCTGCACTGAGCATAAACAGGATTACAAGTGGCATAAGTGGAGCATCATCGCCGGTTTTTGGTGTATCCGGTGGAGTGGAAGGTTTGTCTTCCGTTGTCGTGATCTCCGTAGTGTCTTCTGTCTCAGTTGTATCTTCTGTTTCAGTTGTGACCTCTGTTGTATCTTCCGTTGTGGTTGTAACCTCTGTTGTATCTTCCGTTGTGGTTGTAACCTCTGTTGTATCTTCCGTTGTGGTTGTTGTTGTATCTTCCGTTGTGGTTGTAATCTCTGTTGTATCTTCCGTCGTAGTTGTAACTTCTGTTGTAGTTGTCTTATCATATGTATCGACAAATGCAACATTTACTGTTTCATCTACAACTACTGTTGCTTCTGCTGACTTACCATCCTTTTGAAGGCCTGTTCCTACTACGTATTTGATGCTGCTTGTTTCATATCCATCAATATCATACTGTATTTCTTCAATGGTATAAGTTCCAGCCGGCTTATCCAGTTCTAATGTATATTTCTTTGTCGATACATCATACTGGAAATCGGTCAGTGCATATGTCTCGGAATTACCTGCTTCGTCTGTAATCTTGAACTTGATCACATTTTCAGTTTCTGCCTTATCGACATCACCAACAACGGTCTTTGTTAATACAAGTTTACCCTTTGTGCTGGTTCTTGTATTTGTAATTGTAATCTCACCTGTTGCAGGATCTGTTGTTATGCTGTCGGTATATTCCTTAGGTACATTTACTTCCTTGACCGTATACTGGATTAATCCGTTTGCATCATATTTCGGAAGATTATCCCAAGTCTTTGTCCAACCATTGCTTTCATCAAGCTGTACCGGAATTCCTGATATAGTTGTTCCGGCATAAAGCTGTACCGTTACAAATCCAGGTCTCTTATTGGCCTTGTTGTTATTATCGTTCCATGCTTTCTTAACAGTTACGGATGTAGTCAGATATGTATATGTATTTGTTACGGTTGCATTGACAACTGTATCCTTTGTTACATTTACATCACCCTCACCACTAACTACCAGATCATAGTTCGTAATTGCTGTTCCGGTTTGCTCTTCGCTTACGTTATATGTGCCTACCGGGATGTCATTGATCGTTACGCTTCCGTTTGCCGGTACGCTGATTCCTGTCTTGGTTGCGCTTACGCTTCCATCTGCAAGAACATATTCACCACTTGCGTTTGTTACGTAGATCATGAATGTCTTGCTGGAATCAAAGGTATATCCTGCAACTGCCTTGGCTACCGTTAAGCTTCCCTTATCCTGGGTATAAGTGTTCGTTACGGTTGCGGTTGCTGTCGCATCCTTGGTGACGGTGACATTACCTTCCCCACTGACTGCTAAGCCATAGTTTGCAACTGCTGTTCCGGTTTGCTCTTCGCTTACGTTATATGTGCCTACCGGGATGTCATTGATCGTTACGTTTCCGTTTGCCGGTACGCTGATTCCTGTCTTGGTTGCGCTTATGCTTCCATCTGCAAGAACATATTCACCACTTGCATTTGTTACGTAGATCATGAATGTCTTGCTTGCATCAAAGGTATATCCTGCAACTGCCTTGGCTACCGTTAAGCTTCCCTTATCCTGGGTATAAGTGTTCGTTACGGTTGCGGTTGCTGTCGCATCCTTGGTGACGGTGACATTACCTTCCCCACTGACTGCTAAGCCATAGTTTGCAACTGCTGTTCCGGTTTGCTCTTCGCTTACGTTATATGTGCCTACCGGGATGTCATTGATCGTTACGTTTCCGTTTGCCGGTACGCTGATTCCTGTCTTGGTTGCGCTTATGCTTCCATCTGCAAGAACATATTCACCACTTGCGTTTGTTACGTAGATCATGAATGTCTTGCTTGCATCAAAAGTATATCCTGCAACTGCCTTGGCTACCGTTAAGCTTCCCTTATCCTGAGTATAAGTGTTCGTTACAGTTGCGGTCGCTGTCGCATCCTTAGTGACGATGACATTACCTTCACCACTTACTGTTAAGCCATAATCCTTAACCGCGGTTCCATTTGCTTCCTCACTTACTGTATAAGTTCCTACCGGAATGTCATTGATCGTTACGCTTCCGTTTGCCGGTACGCTGATTCCTGTCTTGGTTGCGCTTACGCTTCCATCTGCAAGAACATATTCACCACTTGCATTTGTTACGTAGATCATGAATGTCTTGCTTGCATCAAAAGTATATCCTGCAACTGCCTTGGCTACCGTTAAGCTTCCCTTATCCTGAGTATAAGTGTTCGTTACAGTTGCGGTCGCTGTCGCATCCTTAGTGACGATGACATTACCTTCACCACTTACTGTTAAGCCATAATCCTTAACCGCGGTTCCATTTGCTTCCTCACTTACTGTATAAGTTCCTACCGGAATGTCATTGATCGTTACGCTTCCGTTTGCCGGTACGCTGATTCCTGTCTTGGTTGCGCTTACGCTTCCATCTGCAAGAACATATTCACCACTTGCGTTTGTTACGTAGATCATGAATGTCTTGCTGGAATCAAAGGTATATCCTGCAACTGCCTTGGCTACCGTTAAGCTTCCCTTATCCTGGGTATAAGTGTTCGTTACAGTTGCGGTTGCTGTCGCATCCTTGGTGACGGTGACATTACCTTCACCACTGACTGCTAAGCCATAGTTTGCAACTGCTGTTCCGGTTAACTCTTCGCTTACACTGTAAGTTCCTACAGGTATGTCATTGATCGTTACGCTTCCGTTTGCCGGCACGCTGATTCCTGTCTTGGTTGCGCTTATGCTTCCATCTGCAAGAACATATTCGCCGCTAGCGTTTGTTACGTAAATCATGAATGTCTTGCTTGTATCAAAGGTATATCCTGCAACTGCCTTTTCTACAGTAAGGCTTCCCCTATCCTGTGTATAGGTATTCGTTACAGTTACGGTTGCTGTCGCATCCTTGGTGACGGTGACATTACCTTCACCACTGACTGCTAAGCCATAGTTTGCAACTGCTGTTCCGGTTAACTCTTCGCTTACACTGTAAGTTCCTACAGGTATGTCATTGATCGTTACGCTTCCGTTTGCCGGTACGCTGATTCCTGTCTTGGTTGCGCTTACGCTTCCATCTGCAAGAACATATTCACCACTTGCGTTTGTTACGTAGATCATGAATGTCTTGCTGGAATCAAAGGTATATCCTGCAACTGCCTTGGCTACCGTCAGGCTTCCCTTATCCTGGGTATAAGTGTTCGTTACGATTGCGGTTGCTGTCGCATCCTTGGTGACGGTGACATTACCTTCACCACTGACTGCTAAGCCATAGTTTGCAACTGCTGTTCCGGTTTGCTCTTCACTTATACTGTAAATTCCTACAGGTATGTCATTGATCGTTACGCTTCCGTTTGCCGGTACGCTGATTCCTGTCTTGGTTGCGCTTACGCTTCCATCTGCAAGAACATATTCACCACTCGCGTTTGTTACATAAATTGTAAAGTTCTTACCTGCTGCTCCAAAGTCATATCCTACAACTGCCTTGGCTACCGTCAGGCTTCCCTTATCCTGGGTATAAGTGTTCGTTACGGTTGCGGTTGCTGTTGCATCCTTAGTTACCTTAACATCCCCCGTTCCGGTTACTGTTAATGCATAACCAGCTTTTGCTGCATCCGTTTCATTCTCGGCTACTGTATAGGTTCCTACCGGTATGTCATTGATCGTTACGCTTCCGTTTGCCGGCACGCTGATTCCTGTCTTGGTTGCTGTTATGCTTCCATCCTCTTTGACATACTTTCCATTTGCATCTGTTACATAAATTGTAAAGTTCTTACCTGCTGCTCCAAAGTCATATCCTACAACTGCCTTGGCTACGGTTAAACTTCCCTTATCCTGGGTATAAGTGTTCGTTACGGTTGCGGTCGTGGTTGTATCCTTAGTTACCTTAACATCCCCCGTTCCGGTTACTGTTAATGCATAACCAGCTTTTGCTGCATCCGTTTCATTCTCGGCTACTGTATAGGTTCCTACCGGTATGTCATTGATCGTTACGCTTCCGTTTGCCGGCACGCTGATTCCTGTCTTGGTTGCTGTTATGCTTCCATCCTCTTTGACATACTTTCCATTTGCATCTGTTACATAAATTGTAAAGTTCTTGCCTGCTGCTCCAAAGTCATATCCTACAACTTTCTTGGCTACAGTTAAGCTTCCCTTATCCTGGGTATAAGTGTTCGTTACAGTTGCGGTTGCTGTCGCATCCTTGGTGACGGTGACATTACCTTCACCACTGACTGCTAAGCCATAGTTTGCAACTGCTGTTCCGGTTTGCTCTTCACTTATACTGTAAATTCCTACCGGTATGTCATTGATCGTTACGCTTCCGTTTGCCGGCACGCTGATTCCTGTCTTGGTTGCTGTTATGCTTCCATCCTCTTTGACATACTTTCCATTTGCATCTGTTACATAAATTGTAAAGTTCTTGCCTGCTGCTCCAAAGTCATATCCTACAACTTTCTTGGCTACGGTTAAGCTTCCCTTATCCTGGGTATAAGTGTTTGTTACGGCTGCGGTCGTGGTTGTATCCTTAGTTACCTTAACATCCCCCGTTCCGGTTACTGTTAATGCATAACCAGCTTTTGCTGCATCCGTTTCATTCTCAGCTACTGTATAATCTCCAATTGGAAGATCCTTGATCGTTACTTCTCCATTTGCCGGTACTTCGATATATACCTGAGAAGTACTTTCTTTGCCGTCCTTATCGTAATACTTGTTTGTTGCCTTATTTTTTACTGAAACCTTATAGACTGTTCCCGCTGTTGGTGTATAATCACCGCTTACTATCTTTTCAAGCTTCAGATCGCCCTTCTGTGGTGCAGTTGAATTGTCAAATCCTAAGGCACTTGCAGAATAAGTTCCTGCAATCGGCGTACCATCCGATTTATATTTCTTAACTGACACATTCTTCGTATAAATACCCTGGGCTGCATTTGCATCAACATCAAGAGATATAATATAGAAAGAAGTGTCGTAAGTCATTCCATCGACAGAGCCCTTCTGCTCTGACACCTTATAATAGAAGGTCTTTCCTATATCTGCTGTTGTATATTGAATCTCACAAAAGCTTCCGGCACCGGTCGTTTTGCTGGAGGTGGTCTGTCTGTTGACACCGCCTGATTTTCCACTGTATACTACTTTTCCGTCCGCCATACTTGGAGCATTGATCTCCAGCAGATCAAATGTAAATTCTTCATAGCTCTGTAGAGAATCTGTATCTCCATCTACCGTTTTCTCTACTGTAAAGCTGCCCGGCTTGTTCTCATAATACAGATATCCGCTGTTAAACCTCTGATCAACCCAGCTTGGAGCTACGACATCACTGCTGCTCTTGCTGACCATGAAGTAATATGGCTCCTTCTGAACAGAGAAACCATCATCCGCCGTCTTTTCATACAATGCAAATACCTGATCATATGGAAGTCTGTTGATTTCCTTAGTTCCATCTGCGCCTAATGAGATATTACTCATAACCGGAGCAGGCTCAATATCTTTTATCCATTCGCCTGCAGCATTTGTCTTACATTTATATAATGCAAATACTGAACCATTTAACATCTGCATCTGATTGTTGCCATTTGTCCAATATTTATATAATGTAATAGAACCATATATTGATTCTACGCCCGCATGTGGCTCCTGAACAGTTGTTGAAATAGTTGAACTTGTTGATCCCTTTGAGCCTGTGTAACCTGTAAGGCTGAAGCTGTTTGATGCATTTGATGCATCCAGCTTTCCTCCAACCACCTGATTCACTTCTGCACGGTATACAAGCTTTAATGCTTTGCCATCCGGCAGATTCATCTTTACTGTTCTGCTTCCTGCATCATAGGAGTATGCACAGTTTGATGTGATATCTGTCCAGTTGGAAGCATCCTTTTCCGGATTACCGTCTCCATTATATGCATAGACATGGAGAGAGTCTGCCTGGAACAACAAGGCACTTCCCATTGTATCTTCTGCATGGATCGTACCTCCATTTGCAAGCTTAGCCGCATTTGTATTGACATATACGGTATATTCTACAACCTGATCTTTGACAGATGTTAATTCGCCGTTGTTCTTCTTCTGTTCCAGAATATATACACCTGACTTTTTGACTGTATCTCCAGGTGTGATCGTATTTGTTGTGGAGCTGCTTCCCTTGGATTCTCCGTTGTAGGAAACCTCTGCATTATTTGTAACATTGATTGATGCTCCATTCTTAACATAATCTGTTAATATATCATCTGCTACCGATGCAGAATATGTAATCTCTGCCACATACTTGGTAAATGAAGTATTCGATGCTACATCTGCTATACCATCCAATATCTGCTGTGTAACAGGGATCGAGTATGTGATCGTATGTCCACTGATGCTTCCCGTGATGGCTGCTGCACTGCCATCTGCCTGTGAATACCACTGGTTTGCCCATTTTTTCAGCTGCAGCTCAGCATCATCATTAAACTGCAGCGTATCAGGCAGCGTATCAGTAACTGTGATCACATCGCCAACCTTCAGATCATCGGAAATCTCAGATAAATTAATAGATAACGAATAATCGATCGTATTCAGTTTTGTTGTGCTGACCGTTCCTGTCTTATCCAGACTATTTGTATATTTATAATTTGCTTCTGCATCCGCAGAGAACTTTGTATCATTCTTATCCTTATAAGTCAGATTTGCATGGTTAATAAAATTTGCCCCATCTGTAAGATTTTCCGGCTTGGTAATAATTGTAACCTCTATAACCTGTCCCTTCTTTGATGCGATATACGCATCATCAAATCGGAACTGGATACCCCACTGATCTGCTTTCGTGACAGAAGCTACAATTCCATTTCCGGCTACCAGAGAACCATTGTTGATGACATTTGTTCCCTCAATATCCACATTAGACACAAATGACTGCCAGCTTCCATTTGATTTATCGGATTCATTTAATGACACTTCTGTGATCGTATCTGATGCAGGTATATTGATCGATATCTTCCATGTTAATGTACCATCTGCATTTGCTTTTACAAATTCCTTATCCAGAATACCCTTGCCATCTGTCTGCATGGTACCAGTCTTTTTATATTTCGTTCCATCAAAATCTACATCTACATCATTTGTAAGCACTGTCGGAAGTGCAGAATCCAAGGCAGTATCTGCTACATCCGTTGTATATGTGAATTTGTATGTATCACCATTCTTTGTAAAGTCACTAAGCTTCAGATCAGCAAGGCTTACCCCTGCCGGAAGACCGGAAGCTGTAAGATACTGTCCTAATGTATCCTTGATCGCTACATTATTAATATCAAAGGTTGGATCCTTTGTCAGATCTCCCAACTGAAGCTTAACTGTCCATGTGATCGATGTCTTCTTGCCGGATGCATCCGTGTTCCAGGTTCCGTTCTTGGACAACGATGGTTTTCTGATATTAAGCCCTGTTGTAACACTGCCTGTATCCTTGTCATTGTCCTTATTCGTCTTATATTTTACTGAGAACTTATTGTCGAAGATATTCACATCACCTTCCGCAAATGCCTGCTTTACATCTGCTGCACTGACTGTTACATCATAGATGATCTTCGCTGTTTTTGCCGATTCATCCTTCGAATCAAGAACCATGCCTGACATTGCTGCCTGTGCATCTGACCAGCTTGTGTAACCGGTTCCGTTTACCTGTATATTTGATATATTCGTAAGCGCAGAACCCATCGTCTCTGTTGCATCCCCAAGCGTAACCTTGCCATTATATGCTGTGACCGTTACTTCATAGGACTGTGTGATAGAACCATCCGGATTCCATGTTACAGTACCCTTGCTCTTGTTGGAGCCTGCATAGCTTTCTGACTCATTCAGATCAACATTGACCGTAAAGCTGGCATCTCCGATCTTGATCGTTCCTTTATTCTCTGTATCCAGATCAGTATCTGCAAAATCAACAGAGCCATCAATATTTGCCCATCCATTGATCTCACTTTCATCCAGGAATTCATCTTTTAATGTAATATAACATTTTCCGTCCTGAATATACCAGGTACCAACATCAACACCGGTTTCATCATACAATTCTGTTTCTGCATAATCATTAATCGTAATTCCCTGTGCTGCCAGATCTACATTAAAACTCTTAAGTCTGGAATTATTTGCGATTGCCCATTTGAATGAAACTCCAACCTTATCACCATTCTTAACATTGGAATCGTCTGAAACCGTAGTTCCATTCACCTTGATCGTGAAATCACTAAGCGTCAAGCCATCCGGATTTGCCAAAGGAGTAATTCCCTTTTCGCTCTCCTCTGCATCTGACGCTGTCGCCGGCTGTGCACTGTTTCCAGCTTTTGCACTGGTACTTCCAAGACCTGTTCCACCGCTGACTGGTGAACAAACTGAGAAGACCATGAGCAATGCCAATAAAAGCGCAACTACTTTTTTGCTTTTCCTTCCCATTCTCTTTACCTCCATTTGTTGTTCTTGTTCTCTTTATTCTTTGTTGTTCTTTGCTCTTTTGTTACTTCCTTCAGATATATTATTATACGCATCTCTTTAATTTTGAGCGCAAGAAACTACTATACCTGAATATAGATATTTAATATTATACACAACCGGGTCTTCATTTCAATATTTTTTCACCTAATTCTTTATAAATATAACCAGGAATTCCATATTTCGTTTATTCCGTAAAGAAACGCTCTCTTCGCATAACAAATTTCTGGAGTTTTTTACTTTATAAGACAAACTTTCCTATAAAGTAAAAAGAGCCGCTCCCCATAATCGGGAACGGCTCCTGTATTGTTGTCACATTTTCTATCTCTGTTGCTGCAGATATTCTGCAACCCGTCTGACTGAATTACCATCGCAGTCAGCAAATACGTCTTTTCTAAATACTTCCAGCTTCTGATAATCATATGATTCAATCTGTCGGATCTCATTCACCAGATCTTCTGCAGACTTCACGATCGGACAGAACATTTCATTTACAAATTCTTCTGCTGTTATCTGAATGCTGTCTTTTTCTATGAATGTCTCATAATCATATGCAGATGAATACATCGGTTTTCCAAGCAGTACACTCTCAAAGAATAAAGCACTGTAATCTCCTACGATCACATCGGCTGCCATCAGCAGTCTTCGTGCCGGAATCTCTTTTTCAAGCACCTTGCAGAAACCAGGGATCTCGTACTGTTCCAGGTTCTTTTCCTTCTGACCTGCCTGATCAAAATGAAGCACAACCATGTACTTATCCTGAAGCGCTGTCTGCATTTTGCTCAGAGAAAGCATCGCCGTCTTTCTGGTTTCTTTATCTTTTCTCCAGCTTGGCATATACAGAATGATCTTACGTCCATTCAGCTCCGGTATCAGCTTCATAAGTGCATTTCTGGATTCCTCTATCAGCTTCTGGTCAAAATACTGATCCGTATTGCAACTTCCCTTCAGTCCACAATAAACATTTCCATTTCCGGAATAGGTCTTACGGAACAGATCTTCCTGTCCTTCAGACGGAATCTGAAGCACCGAAACCGGATTCTGTGCAGCAAGATGCGCGCCCTTTCTCTTCCACCTAATCTCATCAACAGCCTGAAGTTCTTTCTTATATAATGAAAATGCAAGCTCTGGCAACATAATCTGCTCTGTTTCCTCCCGAAGTTCACAGCGACACAGGATTGAAACAGGTTTTGAAGTCACAATATATCTTGCTGTTGCAAGCTCCCTTGCTAGTAGCAGAAGATCCGTCTTTTTCTGATCCAGCATTAATACCTTACAGGAGATCTTCTGTTCCTTCAGATATTCCTTCAACTGGAACAATGGATCATTATTTGTGAGTGCTCTTTCAGATAACAGAACGATCTGATCTACAATATCCGTTTCCGGAACGACCAGCTCATATGCCTCTGCAAATTCATCCGCAACCTTCTTCAGCTCCTGATATTTCTCATAAAATTCTTTATTCTTTTTCTGCTCATCCTTTGTAACCAAATTATCGTAATCCTTGTAATGTGCAAGCAGATAATCACGCACACGCTCCATGGAATGTCCGTCGCAGTTTGCAAACATCTTCTCCCGGAACTGATCCATCTTCTGATAATCATAGTGATCGATCTGCTTCAACTGATCCGCAAGCTCCTGTTCGGTTCTGACGATCGGGCAGAACAGGTTCTGATCAAATGCATTTGCATGCAGGGACATATTCAGCCCCTTGATGATCTTCTCATAATCATAGGCGGTCGAATATGCCGGCTTACGCAGAATCGTTGTCTCAAAGAAGGAATCTCTGTAATCACCTACGATCACATCACTTGCTACCATTAAGGCACGGATCGTCATACCATTGTTCTTGTTAATACATTTACTGAAGCCTTCTACTTCCAGTTCATTCTTAAATCCATTCTTGCTCTGGATCACATTCAGGCTGACAACCACACAGTACTTATCACCGATCAGTTTGCTTAATACCTGCATATTGAAGATTCTCGCCCATATGCTGCTGGAATTCACTCTACGAAGCGTTGGCATGTACAGGATAACCTTTCTGTCTGCTGTCTCCGGGAAAAGATCCTGCAGCTTCTGTTTTGCCTCACTGATGAAGTCCTTATCAAAATACATATCCGTACTGCAGTTTCCATACAGAACTTCCCGATCCATTTCCTTTGGCGAGAACTGCTTATCAAATTCCGCTCTCTGATGTTCCGATGGAACCTGAAGGATATCCGTATCATTATTCAGGACATAATCAAAATATTTCTGCTTCCATTTGAGGAAATAGCGAACCTCATACCCCTGATTATAAAGGTTAAATGCATTATCACGAAGCATGATCATATCTGTTCCCATTCTGAAGGATGTCCGACAGAACAGGTGGATCGCTGCCGGAACAATAATGTATCTTGCAGATGCAACAATCGCTGCAATCTCTTCATCCGTCTTTTTGGTGTTACCCATACGAAGCAAAACAACCGAAAATTCCTTATGTGCTTTCATCATTTCTGCCATCTTGCCAAGATATCCGGATGTAAAATTCTTCGCATTTGTTACAAATACGATCTTGTTCTCAATACCGTATACATCCGATGCCTCGTCATATAATTCGGCAAATCGCTCTGCACGCTCCTTGATCTCTTCGTATTTCTCTTTGTATTTTCTGTTCTCTTCCAGTTCTCCTTCTGATAACAGTCTGCCGGAAGCATATCCATCACCCGGCATGATCTGGTACATCTCAAAATACCGTCTCTTTACTTCTTCCGAAGCACGGGTTACAGACATGGTGATACTCGTCGTAACACTTCCCATTCCACGGGTTTTCTCCTTCGACGCAAAGCTGTCTAACATCTTCATGGTAAATGGCGGTGCAAATTCACGCTTCTTACCATAGAGGGAAATCGAATCTACCAGTCCACCGATCTGCTCAGCAAATTCCTCATTTTCCAGATTATTTCTATAATAATTCAATGCAAATTCATACAGCATCCGGTCTGTATCTTCCGGTGTATGAAGTGGAAGCTTCGCATACTGATATGCAAATTCCGGAAGAAGTCTCTGCATGGAGTCAAACAGGCTCGTATCGTGTGGAACCGGAACAATGATCGGCTCTACCCTGCCATCTACTACCTGATATTTCTCAATACTCTTATATGGCATATTTGCAAAAATGCCTTCCATAAAGAACTGTGCTGTATTATTGGTTGTAAAATTATACCGTACGGAATGACCAATCGTCGGAAGTACCGTTCTGCTGTAATAGTAAGGCACATCCACTTCTTCCCCTACAATATCATGCCACAGTCTGACAAAGCAGTCCTGTGTATAGCCTCTGCCCCAGTATTCCACAAAGGCAAATTTCTCTGTCCGGTCAATCTCCTGCTCCAGATATCTGCTGACAAGTACACGTTCTTCTGCTCCCTTTTTCATCAGATACTGATTATAGCTTTCGGACTTTTTAAATATGTCAATCAGACCATTTAATACTTTCTTATCTGTAAAATTAACTCCATCCAAAACAACCGCCGGGAAAAACTTACGGAACTGACGGTCTGTCAGATCCATTGCTTTTAACAGCTTGTCCTTAGAAGTGATATTTCCAAAACTGCCATATGGCTCCCAGAATTCACGGTCAACCTCGTGGATAAAAGAAGGGATTCTCCATGTTCTTCTGGATGCATAGATGTATTTTGTCTTTACGTTAAGTCCCCGCGCCTCAATGATCGCATCTGCGATCCGTTTTAATGGATGTCCGTCACGGGAAATGAAATATAACGTCTGATATCCTCTTCTGATTGCATCCCGAAGCGCCCAGTCTACATATGGAACCATGCAGATCGTCACAAATGTGGATACAAATTCATCTCTTGTATATACTGCCTTTGCAGCCATTCTGGTCTGAAGTGCAGCCACCAGATAGGAATCATACGTTCCAAGCTGTTCTACCAACTGTGTCTGAATATCGGAAAATTCCGGTTTTGTAACCTGTCTTACTTCGATTCCAATCTTTCTTGGTGGATTGTGGTCGGCAATCGGATTATCACCATAATGAACCCACTTCTTAAAATCATAATATGGTTCAAAACTTGCAAATACTTCAAAGAATAACTGCTGTGATACCTTCTGAACTCCATATTCACAGGACAGATACAGTGGCAGTTCTGTTAACATCGGCTCCGCTCTGCGAAGCATCTCAAGGATCACATTCTTCGGCAGATACATATCACTGACCAGAATAACCGTATCTTTCTGTGCCAGATATTTCTTAATCATATCGATCTGCTCCGGCAACGGGACTACATTGTCATATTCACATTCCAGCTCCCAAGCCTTTAGCTTCTGTACCTGCTCATCTGTCAGATTATATACGGATGCCATACGGGCAAAGATCTCATCAAACTGAATCTCAACCTTTTCTGATTCACGAAGTGCAATTGATTTATTATAATATTCTCTTACATTTGCTTCTGATGTTTTACGGATCGATGGATAATTCAGAACAAGCGCTCTTGGGAACCCTCCATCCTCCTGCATTTTTTCCTGTACATAGTAGAAGATGCCAACCGGATCGAGTACCTTTCTGGAAAACAGCGTATCAAAGATATCAAAGCTATACAGAGTTGGAAGCTCTACCTTCTCCGGTACAAATGCGATCGTGCTGTCAATGATCTTATCCATACTGTCTGAAGTAGAATACTCCCAGTACAGCTTACTGATCCGATCCAGACTATCGCTGATATCGTCTTTCTCATATTCCGAAAGTGCCTGAACCAATTCATCAAAATTCTTACATTTTCGGCCCGGTGTAACCTCATCATAATCCATCGGGAAATCCAGATCGTCATTGTCAAAGTCAAACGCATACCGCAGGAAATGCTTGCAGCCTGCCGCAATAAAATCTGTAAATATAGAGGAATAATCCATGATACACAGATCGATCTTATCTAAGATCTCATAGAAATCATTGGTGTTATCCCAGAACAAAAGCCATTTACAATCTGCATATCTCTGCTTTGCCCAGAGGAATCCCTGTTCCTTTTCAAGCAGCGGATGCATCTTAAATATCATCAACAGATGCTCTTTCTCACATACCTCTATGATACGGTCAATATCCGGAATTGCCTTGGAGAACAGCTCACCATCCGGATTATTCCGATACGTTGGTGTATATGCAACAATCTTGGTATCCTCCGGAAGCCCCTTCTGTCCGATCAGATCATGATCATATGTTTCAATCTTCTTATAATTCGCTTGATACAGGCATCTTGGATATCCGGCTCTTACGATCTGCTTCTCCGTTAATCCAAGCTCCGCCTTTGCTATATTCTCGATAAATGCAGATGGTGCCAGATATAATTCATAGGTACGATAATATTCATTTCTTGCAATATATTTCTTTGCAAGCTCCGGCAGTAAACGTCCTTCTTTGATCTTACGTTCTACAACCTTTACACCGCCAACACCGTGCCAGAGATTCAGATACTTTGCTTGTTCCAGTCCATCCGGAATAAATGCCTTTACCTGCTCAGAAACCAGTACGCCGGTATAGCTGATGATCGTTTCTGCCTGAGGTGTTCCCATGCGATATGCATGAAAGCCCATACCACGGATCATCTCGATCAGTTCTACATCATCACACAGCCAGTATGGAACAATATCTTTTCTATAATTATTGATATACAAAAACAAATATTTTGGATTCCCCCGAAAATCATTACTGTACTGTCCGGCACAGAACGCCCATACCTTGTCCTTTTCTTTTCCCGCGCAGATCTCATGAACATGAGCGGTTTCCTCTGCATTTATCTCATCTTCCATTGCCCGGATCTGATCCAGTTTTTCCTGCTTTGCCTGTTCGATCAGTTCTTTTTTCTGTTCAATATCTATCTCCTGATCTTCCAGTATTACTTTCTCTGTAATATCAGCTTTCCCTGCAGCCTCTGTATTGATTTCTTTTCCATCTATTTTTTTATTTAAAAACTTTTTTAATACACCTAAATGCATTGATCCTGACTCCTCTTTTTGTTAATGAACATAATTAAATTTATTATAGAACATAACATAAGTTCAGGCAAGCCCATGTTATATTTATTAAGATAGCATCCGCGACATTTCATTGTTTTATCTGATTTGTTAATATTGGCATATGTACAAGCTTTACTTTTTGCGGTATGATTGTTTTTGCACATTGAACCAGTAATATATATTGAAAAAGGAGTTTAAAATGAATACTGTAAAGACAAGGAAAAGACCAACATGGGATGTAATCTCAGATTATCGTGGGGTTTTGATGGGAATTTCTATTATATGTATTATAATCTTTCATTATGTGGAGGACTGTGGCATCTATCACGTCTACAAAAACGGATGGGTAGAATTTTTCCGTAACTATATCACCAGTTCAAGTGTAGACGGTTTTCTTTTCTTATCCGGTTTTGGTTTGTACTACGCAATGAAAAAGCATCCGGATATTTCCCAGTTTTATAAGCGGAGATTCACACGGATTCTTATTCCTTATTTTTTAATTGCCATCCCTGCGCTCTGCTGGAATGATTTTTTATTTGATAAGACTGGGGTAAAAGCTTTTTTCTCTGATTTGTCCTTTTATTCATTTTTCACCCGAGGGATGTCATGGTTCTGGTATATTTTATTAATTTGCTTTTGTTATCTTATCTTTCCATTCATTTTCCGCGCAATAGATAAGGCACCAGATGAAGAATCTGAGCAAATGCGTATAATTAATTTATTTACTTTTTTTACCATGATCACATTTGTAATCCGCTTATCCAATAAAGAGTTGTTTGATAATACCAATCTGGCCTTATTACGTATTCCCTTTTTCTGTTTAGGCTGTTTTATCGGCAAATACTCATATGAAAAAAGGTCTATATCCGGCGGGACTTATGGATTAATGCTCTTATCGTTATTTGCAATTCAGTTTCGAAAAGGAAGCAAGATCATATTCGCACGATATTCTGCTGCTTTTCTCAATATCAGTGCATGTATTTTAATTGCAATTTTATTCAGCAAGCTGAAACATTTTGGAAAAATACATAATTGCATAAAGAAGTTCTTTGAATGGTTCGGCAAATATTCTCTGGAATTGTATCTGGCACATGTTACTGTACGAGGTGTTATGCGCGATTACGGTCACCCTACCTGTTATGGTCGAAATGAGCTGATTATGGTTGCCATATCTATTGTATTAGCATTAATTGTAAACCAATTAACAAAATGGATTGAACATTTTATTCATTAAACATAAAGGCTTCCTGTTCGAATTATCGTTAGGAAGCCTCTTTTTTATACCTGTTTCTTTTCAAGATATATCCACTTTACATATTTAGAAGTGATGATTGTAAATAATCCCCCTATTAAAATTGTAAATAAAACTGTAAAAATAAAACTTCTGCCCTTTTCATCTGTCAGCCATCGTACAACACTCATCCATACCGGCACGATCATGCACCAGCAAACCATAATCATTCGAAAAATAAAAGCTTTCTTTGAATTAGTATTCGCTGTATACTTGCCATTCATATATGGCCACCACCGATTCATCACATATGCAATTCCCAGAAGCAAAGCTTCTACACCAAACACCATGAACATTTTGATAAACGAACTTGATAATTTATCTGCCCATATTGCTTGACATATTCGAATTAAAGCTATATGTGCTCCCAGCGCAAATAATGTATTTCTTCCCATAAAAGCAAGAACTTTATCCTTTGAGAACTCGCTGAATAACAAGATCAGGGCAATACTAAATGTTAATGATGATGTCACAAATAATGGTATTGAATAATATTGTCCATATACCATGAACACAGTCTTATTGCTGAATGCACTAACAAATCCAATTGTTGTAAGTATAACTATTACAAGGTTCTTATAATTTCTCAATACATTCTTTTCCAGTATATATCTGCGAACCAAATAACCAGTATAAATATAACCTGCTCCGACCATTCCTGTATTAACATGGTATGGCAACTGCTTATCTGAAAAATAAAATCCCAGAGCCATGATGCCAAATGCCATAAGTAACCGAAGCCATCGTTGTCTTCCTGTTATTTTTACTATAATCAGAATATATAAATATGCAAAAAATAATGCTCCAAGAAACCAAACCGGATTTACAGTCGCAGGATAAATTTTATCCTGCGATACAAGATTTCCTATTAATGTATGCCAATAATTTGCTTTTCCCTTTCGCAAAACCCGATAATTTAATACCCATATTGGAAATAACGAAAATACAACCCAAAAATATGGAATAATAATACTTTGAAACTTATGTCCAACCTGCGAAATCAAACTTCTTTCCAACACTTTTTCCGGATAAAATAATAATCCTGATATCATAAAAAACAACGGCATATGAAATGCCGCTCCAACATGTGATATCACTCCGAGCACACTTGCATGACACAAAACAACAATAAAAAAGGCAAAGCCTCTCAACTGATCAATCCAGTCCTTCCTCTCCATTTAATTCTCTCCCCATTTGTTTTATTACGACTTTATCTATAATCTTCTAATGTCAAAAATCACTTAGCCGATATAATATCCGCATACCGTCCGTTCACCGCGCGAATTAAATCATCCGGCTTTAACATGATCTGCTCGCCGAGGCGTCCACCAGATACGATCATCTGAGGAAGTGTTTCCGCACTTTCATGGATCACGGTCGGATATGCTTTCTTCATGCCGATCGGCGTACAGCCGCCGCGGATATAGCCGGTAACTTTATTGATATCTTTTACAGGAAGCAGCTCAAGTTTTTTCTCACCGACAACCTTAGCTGCTTTTTTCAGGTCGATCTCTTTGTCGATTGGAAGTGCAAATACATAATAGCCCTGACTCTTTCCAACTGTTACGATCGTCTTAAAGCTCTCCTCATAACTCTGTCCGAGCATATCTGCAATATGCACACCATCAATGAATTCTTCACAGTTATATTGATTGAGCGTATACGGAATCTTCATACGATCGAGAATCCGCATCGCATTTGTCTTTGTCTCTTTTCCCATCGTTTCTTATACCCTTACACACTCATGAATATTCAAAACACGTTCAAGCCGCACTGTTAATGCATTCGCTGTAAATGGTTTACAGATGTAGTCTTCCGCTCCTGCTTCAAAGCATTTTGTCTCTGAATACTCGTCTGTAACTGCCGTCAGAAAAATAACCGGAATACCCTTATATTCCTGATTTACTTTCAGTCTGGATATCACATCATATCCATCCATACCCGGCATCTTCAGATCAAGCAGGATGACATCCGGATGAATCCGTTCCAGAACACGGAACGCCTTCTGTCCATCATTCACGGCTGATACTTCAAATTTGTCCTCCAGGATTCCCTGGATCATATCAAGTATCATCTTATCATCATCTATAACCAATACTGTTCGTTTCACTTAAGTATCCTCCTAATATCCGTTTCCAGTTTTTCTGCCAGTTCATAAGCTTTATCCATATCATAATCCGAAACATACTGATACAGCTTATCGAGTATTCCATAATACTTTGCACCCATTTCATCTGCTAACTCCGGTATCTCTATCTTGTACAATCGTTCCAGACAGGTGCATGCAGCTTTCTCTTTATACTCAAAAACAGCAGTTTTTAAATCACTGATGATCGTAAACATCTCCGTTATATTTGTGACCGCTTCTTTTTCTATTTTACCATCTGTTTCTATATTCGCAAGCCATTTTTTTATCTGTTCCAGAAGCTCCCGGTACTGGCTTACTGCCTGGTCATGATTCATCTGAATATACGCCAATGCCGTCTGTGGATCCTTACATGCTTCTTCCAGTCCTGCAGCGGCTGCCGCCATAGAATCTGCACCAATGCTTGCGGATATTCCCTTCAGGCCGTGGATCGTTATATCATAATTAAAGATGTCTTCTTTGTTCTTACATTCTTCAAGCTTCCGGATCCGTTCTTCACTTCCATCCAGATAAGTCTGCAGCAGACTGATATACAGCTCTCTGCTTCCGCCAATATAGGATAAGGCTTTCGCGATATCAATTCCCGGTATGCTCCATTCTTCTGCCTGCTGTAGATCCGGTGTGCCGTCTGTTTCCTGTCCTCTTGTGACAGTATCTCCATTCCCGTCTCCACATTCCGTTACATATTCCTGTGGAAGATTATCTTTAATGATCTGTTCAAAGCGTTCCGGATTGATCGGCTTCGACAGATAACCGCAGAAGCCAGCATCCAGATACGTCTGCTTTGCACCCGATAATGCATTTGCCGTAATCGCAACTGCCGGTATATCTTTATAAATGCCGCCATCCATGGTCTTCACATGCTGGAGCATCTCGATTCCATCCATTTCCGGCATCATATGATCGATCAGCAGAAGCTGATAGGTATGCTGGCGGATCAGTTCCAGTCCTTCTGCCGCACTAAGTGCCGTATCGATCTGAAGTTTTGTATTCTTTGCAAGTCCAACCACGACCTTCAGATTAACCTCATTATCATCTACAACCAGGATCCGGGCATCCTCTGCATGGAAGGACTCCTGATAACAGACCTCTTGATGAAGCTGTTCTTTATATTTCTTTCTGTAATCCCCGATCTGTTCTTCATTTACGATCTCCTGTCCAACCGTTGCCGTAAATGTGGAACCTTCACCATATACACTGCTGACTGTAATATCTCCACCCATTGCAACCAGCAGATTCTTGGTGATCGGAAGTCCAAGTCCTGTACCTTCAACTGAGCGGTTCCGCTTCAGATCCAGTCGTTCAAAATTTGTAAACAGCTTATCCATATCCTCACTCCGCATACCAATGCCGGTATCGGAAACTTCAATCGTCAGGTTCTGTTTATTATCCATAACAGTTCCTGTGATATAGAGACGAACTTCACCCTTTTCTGTATATTTTACTGCATTTGTTAAAAGGTTCATAATAATCTGTTTGATACGCACCTCGTCACCCTTCAAATTCTCATGCAGCTCCGGTTCTACATAGATCTTAAGTTCCAGCCCTTTTTCCATAATACGCTTCTGGATGGATCGTTCGACATCCTCCACAAGGCTGCTCAGCGAATAGTTCTCATTCACCAGATATACCTTTCCGGATTCAATCTTGGACAGATCCAGAATATCACTGATGATCGTAAGCAACGATTTACCGGAATTCTTGATATACATAGCGTATTCCTTGATATGCGGCTGTCTGCTCTCCCGGAGCACCAGCTCATTCATACCCAGGATCGCATTTAACGGAGTCCTGATCTCATGTGAGATGTTTGCAAGAAATGCGGACTTGCTGTTCGCCGCAGCCTCTGCTTCTTCTGCCTTCTGTTTCAAACGAACCTGAAGCTGCTTGTTCCATGCGATCACCACAAGAAGCATCAGACTTCCAATCAATATGATAAGCAGATCCATAACCGTCTCGCTGACATCGAGTGGATCTGCCTGTGATATATAGCGGCCGGCAAGAACCATATACAAATAATAAACGATGGTACTGATCAGCATAAATATATTCAGTTCCATCTTCTGGTACAATGACACAACAACGGCTGCCGCAAGAAACATATCAGTCAGGCGGTTATGTTCACCCGGTACCAGTCCATACATCGCAACGATTGCAAACAGGCAGCCCGACATACATAATCCATGTATCTTTACCGTAGTCTTTCTGATAAAAGTCACAAGAAAGCTGACCAACATAGTTGCCAATGTCACAACAATGAACACCGGAGCCTTCTGAAACCGATAAAACATCATAATAAAATATGTGGCAAAAAGGATATATACATAAAATACAACCTTTTTCACCCGCTTATCATCCTGCAGAACAGAACCAGAGGCATAACGCTCAACTCCGATCGAAGCTCTGCCTTTTTTTCCCGTCCGGTATACACGGACAAACAGGTTCATATAAAGCATGAAGAATACCAGCAGTACAACAGCCAGTGTCACCGCAGAAGGGATTGCATTTTTTGCTGCCAGTTTGCTGACTTCATTCTTATCCACGATCGCAACCACATACCAGTTATCCAAGATTGGTTTCACAGATATCCATGCACTGTCTGTCTTATAGCTGACAGTACCTTCTGTCTCCAACGCAAGTTCCTTATCAATATCTGAAACATAAGTCTCATATGCGTCCGTTCTGTGATACATGCTGTCCAGTGTCTTTCCCATATATGCAGACTCTCCGCCTGCAATAATACTTCCGGTCTGATCTACAATATAGATCTCACTCGTTCCTGCATCCAGTTCCTTCAGAAGATCTGACAGTTCCTCCAGATCAACATCTACACCGATCAGGTTCGAACCGTCCCGGAACATACGTCCAACGGATACCACCTGCCGGTTCGTCTTCATATCCAGATATGGTGTCGTGATCGTAAGTTCTGTACCATTCTGCTTCATCTCCTGATACCAGGAACGATCCTCGATCCGATATCCCTCTGGCTGCTCCCATGCAGTACTCAGCATCAGTTCTCCGTCAATATATCCATAAATCCCAAGATACTGCATACTTTCTTCATTTTTCAGATAATGGGTCTGTTCGGTAAAATACGCACGGAACTCATCCATACTATGTCCTGACTCATGCATATACTGCACTGTGAAATAATTCACTGTCAGAATATCGATCGCATCCGACAAACAGTTCTGACAGGACATGGCTGCATAATCTATATTTTTGTTCATCTCATCATCCACCTGCTCCGTTGTCTCCCGGATCTCTCTTGCACAGAAGATCAGAATCACACCTGCCATAAGGATCACAAATATACTTATATAAAATGCCAGTCTTTTATATGCTCTTTTTACCATCATTCACACTCCCCGCCTCTTATCCGCATTTATACCGTTCCAGATCAGGATCTGTCTGCTAGATTCCTGACTCAAGCAGTTCTTTCAGATGCTCCAATCGCATCTCAAACTGCTCATAAAAATCCCGGTTCTCCTCATATCTCGCAACATACATGATATTCAGAATATACATACACATCTGCTTGATCCGTGCATCCTTACTTTCTTCTGCCCCGTCCTGCATACGGATCCGTGCAAATGTCTCCTGCACCTGCTTCTGAAAATCATGCCACTCATTAATGTACTCTGTATATCTCGGCAGATCCGGTGTATCGATCCATTTCGATACCTTGACCTTCACCTTGCCTGCCCGATCACATTCATGGATCTGAAGAAAGTATTTAAATCCGCCATCCTCATAATATCTGCCAAGCGGAAACAGTCTGCAGAATCCCGGCCTTGCCGCATGGATCCCACATCTGCCTTCTGCATTTAAAAAAGTACATGTTCCATTTACCATCTTGATATTTGGAAGGATCAACCCATCTACAACATTTAACTCTATCGTATCGGCAAGCAGAGCTTCAAAACTCTTCCCTGTCTCCTTTGTCAGTCTGCTCACATCCAGCGGATCTAAGATGATGGAATTTCCCATTCCCTCACAGCAGGCATGACACCCTTTACATTCATTGCAATATGCTTTTACCATATCCGTCTGATCGTATAAACGACCATCCGATATCTCTTCCAGACTACAATTTCTAAGCATGCTGTTTTACCTCACACAATACTCCATATTTTATCTTGATCCGGTCCAGTTTCAGCAAAAATGGCCGGGCCATGATCCACAGAAACAGAACCGTCGCAAATCCCTGTACCACATCAAACGGAAAGCCGGTTACATACGCTGCCACGATCATCTTAAGGTTCACTGCCGGCTGCCACATGATCACAGACGCCGGATTCATGATACCGCCATAGATCAGAATACAGCACAGGCCGCCAAAGATACACAGGCCAAGTTTCGTCACATTCTGACTTCTGACCCGGCTGTTATTAAATACAAGCCCCGCCGCAAAACCAACCAGGCCAAGTGAAAACATCTGCCATGGTGTCCACGGTCCCTGTCCAAATACCATATTCGATACCAGCATCGTCACCGCTCCGGTCACAAATCCGGTCTCACATCCAAATGCTACCCCGCTGATGATCACGATCGCCATAACCGGATTAAAATTCGGTATCATAAAAAATGCTGTTCTTCCGACTGTAGCAAGCGCACACAGAACTGCCACCGTTACAATATCCCGTGCTCCCAGTGCCTTTGTCTCAAAGGCTGTGAGAAACGGTATCATCATTTCGATCAGAACCAGAAGGGAAATAAAATAATACTTCCGGTCTGACAGAACCGTCTTGCCAAACCAGATCGTTCCTGCCACTGCTGCAATACAAAGAACCGTTATGATCAATTTTTTTCTGCTGATCCGGTTCCTTCTGCGCAGGTCAATATCCTGATCCCTGTTTCTTCCGACCGGACGCAGCAACAGAATATATATGACCGTTGCCAATATAAATATACCATACAAGATCAGATATTGTATACCTTCTCCGGTCACCGCTCCATCCTCGATCAGACGCGTCAGATCCGCCTGTGTCATTGTCTTATAAAAGCAGAACACCATGATAACCGTTGTAAGGAGAAGTCCCAGTTTTCGGACAAATGACATTTTTTCCGTTTTTTTCTCCTGTATTGATATCTCGCTTTGAGCGCCGCTTCCTATCCGGTCTTCTTCTGGCTCTACTTCGTCATTTTCCTGTCTGTTCCCGGCATCTGTCCATACAGTTCCGTCATCTATATCGTCATCCGGATAATCCCATGCACCGGTTTTACCGTATGCATGCAGAATATCCTCAACTGTTACAGCGTCCCGGATTGTTCCTTTTGCTATTCTGGCTGCAGCAGTCGTATAGAATTCATTTCCTGAAAAATAATCGTTTGTTCCCGCAACCGTTGCCACTCTGCCATCAAAAATCAGGCAGATCCTGTCAGCCGTTTCTGCACAGAATTCAATATCATGACTTACCATCACGATCGTATGTCCGGAAGCTTTAAGCTTCTTCATCATATGCGAAAACCGCTTTTTAAATGCTGCATCCATGCCCTTTGTCGGTTCATCCATCAGTATCACATCCGGAGCAGCAAGCAGTACCTTCGCAAGTCCAAGCCTCTGCTGTTCTCCCCCTGACAGATCATATGGATGCTGCATCAGTACAGGTTCCAGCCGGCAGAAATAAATACTTTTCCAGATCATTTCCTTCGAAATCTCCTGCTCCGCCACCTCAAACGTCCCATGTCTGCGGATCAGTCCCAGTTCTTCTCCAACTGTATTTGCAGTAAATAACAGCTTGGGATCCTGCGGAAGATATCCGATCCGGAGTTGCTTCTCCCGCCGGATCCTGCCTCTGTCCGGCCGGTAGTTCCCTGCGATCAGGGATAACAATGTTGACTTTCCGCATCCATTTGTACCATTTATGGCAAGGATCTCCTGCCGCTTTACCGACAAGGTAAGTCCGGACAATACCTCTTTCTCCATGGATGGATAATGAAAAAATACATCCTTAATATCGATCACGTTCTCCGCTGTCTGGTTTTTCCCTTGTGTATCCGCCCGCTCTGCCTGTCCCTTTGCTATCGCCTGTTCATGGTCTTCATCATACTGCCGCAGCCATTCTCTGCCCTCTGCAACTGTAACCGGACAGTCTGAAACTCCATAACCTGACAATCCAAATGCTATCCTGCATGCCGCAGGGATCTCGATTGCCGGTGCATTCTGTGCCAACAGCGCCACGCCATCTGCAATGCTTCCATCATAGATCACTCTGCCATCTTCCATCAGAATGAACTGGCTGCACATCGGCCAGATTTCCTCCAGTCTGTGTTCTGTCAGGATCACTGTAGTTCCAAGTTCCCGGTTAATACGATACAGGCACTGGAAAAATTCCCTCGCTGCCATTGGATCTAACTGGCTTGCCGGCTCATCTAGGATCACCACCTCGGGCGCCATTGCCATGACTGACGCCAGGTTTACTAACTGCTTCTGTCCGCCGGACAATTCATTTACCTTTTTGTGAAAAATCCCATCCAGACCAAAGAACGAACACATTTCCGCTACCCGCTTCTGAATAAAGGCATTGTCATATCCAAGACTTTCCAGCCCAAATGCAAGCTCATGCCATACCTTATCCGTTACGAGCTGTGCATCTACATCCTGTACAACAAATCCGATCTGCTCTGTCTGTGTACGATTTTCCAGTTGTTCAAGACTTTTTCCCTGAAAACAGACCGTTCCCTCCCGTTTTCCACAAGGTGCCAGAACGGATTTCAACTGTCTGAGCAATGTCGTCTTCCCACTTCCGGAACCACCTGCAACAATGACAAAGCTTCCCTTTTCTATAGAAAAGCTGACATTCTTTAATACCGGCTTCAGATAAACATCATCCCTCTCCGATGCTATATCCGGATATGCAAATGTCAGATTATCGATCTCATATAATTTCATCTTTTCTTCCTTTCCCGAATTGCCTGATACAAATGCATCACACATGGCAGGCTTACTAATAACAGATAGCCTGCAAATACCGCAATTCCCATTCCGCCTGATCCATTTCCTGTTATATCCGGATAATACTGCCAGTCGATCACGCCCCGGATCATTCCTGCCGCAACAAAGCTTCCCGCTGCCAGAATCACGACCAGACAGCAGCCATCACTTTTTCTAAAATGAAATAACGAATATGCTGTCCTGCCTTTTAACCCATATCCTCGGCTCTTCATACTGTCACCTGTTATGACCGCCCGTTCTAACGCCCAGGTTGCTGCCGAAGAGATCACCCGCATACCGGTTCGAAGACGTTTAAAATATTTCCCAGACATCACACAGCCTGCCGCTTTCTGTGCCTGATATACCTGCCGGATCCTTGCGGTAAATTCCGGCAGGAACTTCAACGTCATAGACAGAACGATCGACAGATACGGTGCCAGCCGCCCAAACAGATAGATCATTTTATCAGAAGTCATGATCCTGTTGAAGGATGAGAACCAGCACAGTACTGTCACCAGCATTACAGCAGCCGCTATACCATACAGAATAGATTCGAGCGTCAGCGGATTGCCGGACGGCAGATACCGCAGGATCGTCACCCCCTGATGACTGAATGCCGGATTAATGAGTGCCGTCAATATCACAACCGGCAGCATATAGCGCAGATTCTGATATAGTGCCCGTCTGCCATTCAGGCAGATAGAATATGAGACCGCTCCCAAAAAAGCGATCCCTAAACTAACCGGATGAAGCGACATCATTGCAAATCCGATGACAAATATAAAATATATCAAATTCACGATTGGATGACTGTCTGCAAATGCATCCCTTCTGATCTTCTTCACCTGTTTCTCCTGTCTGTTATTCAAAATATGGATTTCCTACATCTGCTCCAAGGTCACAGGTGTATTTCCATTCAATCTTATCTCCATCTTTCAATACATATTTTGAGCATCCAAATGCCGGGAACTTCCCATTGACACAATACTCCCAACCGGATAATTCTCCGCAGTCAAATTCATACAGATTATGGATTCCCTCAATGTAGTAGCTTCCGTATAATGCAGTAAAGGAATATTCAAGCTGTATACTCTTTTTTTTCGTAATATCCTTTAATACATCAAATACGGTCTGTCCCTTTTTAAATTCTACCTCGACTTCCTTCAGGATCCAGCCATCGGCAGGTACACAGGACTGCTTGCTCTTATCTAACATATTCCAGTTTTTCAGAATATTATCGCAGTTAATCGATATCGTGCAGGTATATGTCTGCTCCTCGGTCTGCTTCTGCTCTGTCGTTTCCGGTTCTTCCGTTGTTGCAGGCTTCTCCGGTTTCTGATGCGCCGGCCGTTCCGTCGTTGGAGCTTCTGTCGTATTCTGCCCCGGTTCTTCTTCCGTCGTTGGCTGTTCGGTCAGAACCTCTGTCGTCCCTGAGGAGCCTTGTCCATCTTCTGTTTCGGAGCTGTCATTTGCAGCCGGACTATCCGCCCGTTTATTTTCGGTTCCGGTTTCACCTGATGCCGTTTCCTGTGTATCTTTATTTGCCGGTTCTTCTGTTGACACTCCTTCTGATGTCTCATCTGTACGGTCTGTATCCTGACTATCAGCGTCCTGACCGTCCGTTGTTTCCGATTCCGTCACCGATGACTGTCCGGTTTCCTCCTGACCAGTTTCAGTTTCTGCCAGTTCGGTCGAATTCCGGAATTCCGTATGCTGCTTTCCAAATCCGGAAAAGCCTCTGGAACCCGGTGCATTTCCACCATACCAGAATGCCACGGTAAGGATCAGCACCACCGCTAGAATACCAATTATTTTTTTTATATTTTTTTTAATGAACTTCATATGCTGCTGCTTTCTGTCATACGGTATTTATTGTACCTGTAATTTCTGCTTTCCGGGCATCTGCATGTTTAGTCAGCTTCTACGATCCCGATCATGCCCGGATATTTACGGTCTTGCTCCAACTGCTGTAATACTTCTTTTTATTCACCGTTTTACAGCTCCGGATCCGTACATAGTATTTCTTTCCGGCTTTTAATCCGGCTATAGTCTTTTTCACGGTTCCGGCTTTTTTTATCGCGATCGTCTTTGCCCCCTGCATGGACGCCTTCGTTCCATACATGATCTGGTAACTGTTCGCCTTCGTGTTCTTCTTCCAGGAACACTTCAGTCTGCCTTTTCCTGCCTTTTTCACTTTCAGGGCTGGCTGTTTTACCCGGTATATTGTGTGTATGGAACTGTATGCTCCATATACACCATCCGCATACGCCCGTATCTTATATGCGTATTTGCTTCCATTTGTAACTTTAGTATCTGTAAAGGAACATCCATTTGCCGCCTTTACCGACTTATATTTCTTCCAGGAGCCATTTCCCGCTTTACGATATATGATATATTTCTCTGCGCCTGTCGTCTTTTTCCATTTCAGCCGGATTCCGGTTTCTGTATTTGTCACCGAAGAAATCACCGTTGCCGTCGGTGCGATCGTGATCGTTCTGCTTACGCTTCCGGTATAATCACCCTTACCTTTTACTACGACCGTTGCCTTGCCCGGCATTTTATTATTCTTATATGTGACTGTATAATCTGTGTCTTTTTTTAAAGTGATCGTTGTTCCATCCAACTTTTTACAGGTAACAGTCACTGCAGGTCTGATCGTCTTTCCGGTATATGTGTATGCGGTCTTTGAAATGGTTACGCTGCAATCTGTCAGATCCATAACACATGCTTTATCCGCATCTGTCATATCATACAAGGTTGCCTTTTTATTCTGGAACCTCTGATACGCTACCAATGCGTAAAACGACTGCTCGGTCGCCATCTGATTGCCGGATTTTTCCGTGTCTACATGTTTAAACATTCCGGTTGATGATATATAAAAATACAACAGCCCATCCAGCACAGACTTTCCATTTTTTACAAAACGACTGTCCGTTCTTCCATCAATTCCAAGACTGGATAAAGCCACCAGCACCTGTGCCGTGCTTTCTGCATTCTCACTTCCATATGAACTGTATGCTCCGGAGGTTTTCTGCATATCTGAGAGAACTTGTATGTTCCGGTCCACTGCTTCCCTGATCTGCTTCTGAAGTTCTGTTCCAACAGTTATCCGTCCGGTATAATATGGTGCAAATGCCTGCAATGCCATTGCTGTCACATCCGGATCTGCCCCCTGTGAATCACTTTTCGTCAGATTAAATCCACCATCTGTAAGCTCACTGCTTAATATATAAGATAACAATTTTTCTCTGGATACCTGGGCTGTTGTTTTACCCGATGAGATCTGCGGTATCTCATAATTACCGGAATCCAGCGCAATCAACGCCCAGATTGGTCCATTTAAGCCCTGTTTTTTTACATATGTCATATCCGACAAAGCTGCTGTCAGATCATACCCTTCTACGTTTGACGCATCTATCCCCATAGCAGTCAGTGCAAGAATGGCTCTGGAATTTTCCGTTCCCTTTCTGCTGTCGAGCTTCAATGGCACAGTCTTTGCACTTCCGCCTGTAGTTGTTCCATCAGCAGATGCCTGTGCTTCTCCGGCTACCTGTAATACCCGTACCAGATTCTCATAATAGGCACGATACCACAATACATTCTTCCGTCCATAACGGCTTTCTCCGATCACAGCCCACTCGCCACCGATTGAAGCATTTGCAGGGCCATACCAGTCTACGACGGAAGTTCCGCCTGTTTCATCTGCCACTTCCACCTTATAGGTTGTCAGCTTTTTCTCGATTGCAACAGACGTTTCCTTCAAAGCCGCCTTATAATCAATAGAAGTATCCGAAGCCGCCTCTACCTGGCTAAGCCCCGCGATCACACCTGTGCCTGCCTGTTTGCCAGTTCCGTCAAATACTCCATTCACAGCAACCTGTCCAAACAAGGAAACAGCCATCACCATTACCAACATATAACTAACAATTTTCGTCCAACGCGATCTATACATTTTCTCTCTGTTTTCTTTTATCTTTCTCATTCTAACCTCATATCATTTCAAAATACATCATGCCCTGCAGCCATGATCTTCATAATCTTTCTTAACAAGTTTTCCTAACAAGCTCATCCATAATGCTCATACATAATACCTGATTCCGCATGGAAATCCCCTATATCAAGCCTATACTAGCAATTATAAAACAATGTGTCAACAGAGAGAATCTGGCAGGGGAACACAAACAAATGTAGCTATAAAAAACGCCCACGCCGTGATCAGATATTTCTTTTGGCAGACCTTGTCTCACGTCGGTCCTTGACGAACCGCTCTGCGGTGAATTTAGTACCGCTACGTGAGACACAGAACGAAAGTGTTCTGCATAAAGAAATGATCTGATCACGGTGTGGGCTTTTTTTATAATATTATTCTTCAGCCTGCTGCTTCATGAGCTCCTTGAAGAACGCATCCTTCTCCGGATAACGTTTCCGCATGAACACCGGCTTATTGTTCTCATCCAGCAGACAATGACAGGATGTGCCGACGCACCGAAGCTCTCCAGTCTTCTTGTCATGTACTTCATAGGAAAATCCAATACGGATGCCTGTGTACTCTGCAAGCTTTACATAGATCACAATGTTGTCTCCATATCTGGACATGGTTTTGTATTCCGCAGATACCGACAATACCGGAATAATGATATTGTCGTCCTCGATGGTCTTGTAATCCCATCCAATCTGCTTCATCCAGTCCAGTCTCGCTTCCTCAAACCATCTGATATAGTTAGAATGATGAACAATTCCCATTCTGTCAGTTTCATAGTAATAAACCATACGCTCATATGGCTTAATTTCCATATCTATCATTTTATGAACATCTCCATTTCCTGCCTGCTTCTCACAGGCTATGTCATTTCATCTGCCTGTAATCTATCCCAGCAGATAATCGTCCGGACTTATTTCCAGTCTTTCTCTTTGATCTCTACACGTCTTACCTTACCACTGATCGTCTTTGGCATCTCATCGACAAATTCGATCACACGAGGACGTTTGTAGCTCGCCATGTTCTCCTTGAAATAACGCTTCAGCTCTTTCTTCAGGTTATCATCGCCAACCGTTCCTTCTGTCAGAACGATCGTTGCCTTGATCGCCTGTCCTCTGGTTCCATCCGGTATAGCTGTAACTGCACATTCCAGAACATATGGGATCTTCATAATCTCATTTTCAATCTCAAAAGGTCCAACACGGTATCCGGCAACCTTGATGATATCATCCACACGGCCTACGAACCAGAAATATCCATCCTTGTCCATATATGCGGTATCACCCATGTGGTAATAACCATCGTGCTTAACTTCTTTTGTCATTTTCTCATCATTATTATAAGTAGAGAACAGACCATATGGTTCGCCATCTGCAATCTTAATAACGATCTCACCGGTCTCATCTACATCAGCAAGTGTTCCGTCCGGTCTCATAATGTGAACATCATAGAGTGGGCTTGCCTTACCCATGGAACCCGGTCTCGGTGTTGTATTTTTCAGATTTCCGATCGCAAGTGTAGTCTCTGTCTGACCAAAGCCTTCAAAGATCGTAAATCCTGTCATCTCTTTGAATTTATAGAATACTTCCGGATTCAGAGCTTCTCCTGCAGTTGTGCAGTAAGTCAGTGCGGAAAGGTCGTATTTGCTCAGATCCATCTTAACAAGGATTCTGTAAAGGGTCGGTGGCGCACAGAAGGTTGTGATCTTGTACTGTTCTACAAGCTTCATGATATTGTCTGCACTGAATACATCAAAATCATAAACGAAGATACAGGTCTCGCATAACCACTGACCATAGAGCTTGCCCCAGAGAGCCTTACCCCAGCCGGTATCGGATACTGTAAAATGAATACCATCCGTCTTTACGTTATGCCAATATCTTGCTGTAATATAATGTCCAAGTGCATACAGATGATTATGTGCAACCATCTTTGGATGCTTGGTTGTTCCTGATGTGAACATGATGATCATGGTATCATGTGCATAGACTGTATCTTCGCCTGTCGGACGTGCAAATTCTTTGCTGAATGAAAGGATATCTTTATCAAATGGATGGAAATGCTCTCTCTCACCATTTACGATAACCTTGATCACCTTATCATCCGGATCGATAGCTGCCATTGCATCCGGAATCTTGTCATCAGCTGTACATACAACAGCCTTTACATTTGCAGCTTCAATTCTGTATCTGTAATCTTCTACCTTTAAGATATTGGTTGCAGGAATTGCTACAGCTCCAATCTTGTGAAGTGCAAGGATCGTAAACCAGAACTGATAATGACGCTTTAATACCAGCAGCACTCTGTCGCCCTTCTTGATACCAAGGCTCTTATAATAATTTGCTGCCATATTGGAATACTCTTTGATCTCTTTAAATGTAAACTTCTTTTCTTCCTTATCTCTGGACACATAGATCAATGCTGTCTTATCCGGTGTCTTTTCTGCTAATGCATCCACTACATCAAATGCAAAATTAAAGGTCTCATCATTTGTAAATTCAATCTTGCTTAATACACCATTCTCATCAAATGCTGTCTTGACAAACTTTCCGGCAATTCCTTCTTCCGGTTTTAACTCTGTTATCATACTGTCTGTTCCTCCGTAAAATAATGATCTATATAATGAAAAATGTGTTTCCTTTTTTCACGTTTTTGCAACTTCGTTCTCGGTTTTTCCAGACTTTATTCTGGGTTTTTCGTTAACTTCAAACGTAGTTTTGAAAACTACTTTACCTATAGTACCATATTTCACTTATCTGTCAACAGTTTTTTGCTATCAATTTCTTTGTAGTTCTTAATTTACAAAAAACGGGAAATAGCATCATCTGTTATTTCCCGTTTCTATAATATATTAAAAATACCGCAAATAAATGCAGACCATTGAGATCAGAATAACGATAACGGATGCCGGAGCCGATACCTTACAATATTTGCCCCAAGAGATCGGATGACCTTCTTTTGCCGCGATCGACATTCCGACAACATTTGCCGATGCCCCGATCGGAGTCGCACTTCCACCGATATCTGTACCCATTGCCAGTGTCCATGCAAGAACCGAGAGATCCACACCTGTCGATGCTGCCAGAGTCTTGATAACCGGGATCATGGTTGCGGCAAATGGAATATTATCTACAAATGCACTTGCGATCGCGGATACCCAGATAATAATGGCTATCATTACCTTGGCATTTCCATGGCTTACCTTCCCGATAAATCCGGCTGCCAGTTCCAGAATACCGGTCTGCTCCAGACCACCGACTACAACAAACAGACCAATAAAGAAAAGGATCGTTTTATAATCTACATTTTTTAAAATATGTCCGATATTCTTTCCTGATGTCAGAAGAACCAGTATTGCTATAAACAGACCGATAAATGCAACTGTCAGTCCGGTCTGTGCATGTGTGATAAGTAAGGCAACCGCACATAAAAAGATCACACAGCTAATGGCAAATGCCCGTTTATCCGTGATCGCAGATACCGGTGATGGATGATCTTTCTCCGAAGTCTGTGACGCCGAAGATGCAGTGAGTTCTTTCCTGAAACAAAAATAAAAGTAAAAAATAATAACCACCAGTGAAAGTACCGCCATCAGGCCGGTATTTGTAATAAAATCGGAGAACGAATACCGAAGGGATGTTCCGACAATGATATTTGGAGGATCACCACACATTGTTGCCGATCCACCCAGATTTGCACAGAAGATCTCAGACAGGATCAGCGGAATCGGATTAAAGTCCAGAAGCTGCGCCAGTTCCACCGTAACTGCTGCTAAGAACAGGATAACCGTGATACTGTCAATGAACATAGCAAGGACAAATGACATGATCATGAATGTAATAAATATCGGAATGACCCTATACCGAACGGCTTTCGCGATCGTCATACATAGCCAGCGAAAGAAACCCGCCTTTGCCATACCTTCTACCATAACCATCATTCCCGCAAGAAAGATAATCGTGGCCCAGTTGATACCACCCGTACTCTCGGATGAGGCTCCTGCCTCATACCAGAACGAAAGTGTAAAAATGTTTCTGATATTTAATGTTTCAAGTATCGCATCCATGCTGTGCATTGCTACACCAAATACCAGAACAAGTGTTGCCAGTCCACATACCAATGTGATAACATGACGCTCAAATTTTTCAGATATGATCAATCCGAACATAACTACAAAAATGGCAAGTGCCAAAATCTGTGCTACCATGCGTGTAACCTCCATCGAAAAAAATGCCGCCGGGCTTATTTTATGTTTCGTCTGGCGACATTTAATTTTCTTACTTTCTTCTTTATTTTCTTTTGTTGTTAATAGTTTCTGCTTTTCCCTGTAATATCAGAAGTCCCCACATCCGATATTACAATTACCTTCTTATATCTAACGGATCATATCAACCGTTTCTGCATTCTGTTTGTCCAGATTGTCCTTGATCAATATATCCGATGATTTTGCAAGTGCTGCATTTCTGTCACGCATTGCAAGATTTGGATCCCGGTGTCTCGATGGACCGCCGACACAGCCACCTTCACATACCATACCTTCGATGAAGTCTTCTGGAAGTCTTCCGACCTTCATCAGCGTCAATGCCTTCTTGCATTCGGTTATGCCACTGCATTTGCATACAGATACATCACCGGTACAGCCAAGTTCTTTCATACTTTCAAGAACTGCTGCGGTTACACCACCTGCATTTGCAAATTTCTTACCATAGATACTGCCCTGATCATCCGTATCTTCTTCCGGCTCCAGCTTTACACCCTTTGCACGAAGCATCGCACGGATCTCACCATAAGTCAGTGCATAATCTGCAGTATCCTTCTCTCCTGACATGGATTCCGCTTTCTTCGCGATACACGGTCCAATGAATACAGTAACTGCACCCGGAAATTTTTCCTTTATATAACGAGATGCTGCACACATCGGTGATACTGTCTCTGAAATCGCATCCTTTAATGTCGGAAAATGCTTCTCAATATAGTTCTTAAATGCCGGACAGCAGGAGGTTGTCTTCTTCTCCCCCTTCTCCTTGGCTTCGATCCATTCCTTCGCCTCATTCATGGCAGTCATGTCCGCTCCAAGTGATACATCTACAACATCATAAAAACCAATCTTCTTTAAAGCGGTTCTCCAGCTTGCCATCGTAATATCTGCACCAAATTGGCCGATCGTTGCAGGTGCAAGCATAGCAAACACCTTAATATCTGAACGCATCTTCTTAATGATATCCACGATAAATGTCTTAGAACCGATCGCGCCAAACGGGCATTTATGGACACAGGAACCACACTGTATGCATTTGTCCTGATTGATCACGGCAATACCGGTACCATTATCGGCCACCGAGATCGCATCCACAGGGCAGCTCTTCATGCAAGGTCGTACCAGATCTGCGATCGCATTATAAGGACAGGCTTTTGCACACTGCCCACACTCTTTACATTTAGATGGATCAATATAGGACTTATCCCGCCCCATGCTGATCGCTCCAAACCGGCAGGCTGCCTGACAGGCTTTACCCATACACTTCTGACAGTTATCTGTTACTACATATCGGGAGATCGGACATCCTTCACAGGCGGAATTAATGACCTGTACGATATTTCCGTCATCTTCAGCACCCGGTGCTTTACCTTCCGCAAGCCGGATCCTCTGTCTGATAACCTCTCGTTCCCGGTAGATACAACATCGAAATGCCGGCTGCGGTCCCGGAACCATCTTATAAGGAAGACTGTCTCTTTCTTCCTCCAATCGTCCGGCATACGCAAGCTTGGCAACTTCATACAATACTTCATGTTTTACTTTTAAAAGCGTCGCATCGTTTGTTATCATTTTTTCTCATTCTCCGTATTCTATCTTCCGTATACGCAGTTCTTTCTGCGCATATTTTCTATTATTATGACTTTTTTCTCAACTAATTCTTCCTATTAATGTATACCACATTTTTACCACAAAAGGAAGCGATTTTGTCCAGTATTCCATATATAACCAAAATACAAAGAATAACTGTAACGGCATACGTGATCAGATATGGAACATAGCCATGCCGCAGATAAACAGACAGAAATGGAGAACCATTGGACGGATAACAGAGGAACATAAAGTTGCAGCCCCAGATCCTGTTTATAACATAGACAGAGGGAACAACTGTAAACAAGAACAAAAAGATCTGCCAGATCCTTTTTATAGAAGGTTTGTATCTGCCGGATGTCAGAACAAGCACCGGAATGAGCACTAAAAGTCCATGTATCAGAAAAGAATTGATGTGCATGTAATTAAATAACGGATATCTGGTCCAGTCCGGAAATAACAATGCTGCCATTGCACCGGGCATACTGATCACGCACATAATTTCTCCTAGAAATTCCCGGTGGAAAAATGCAAATCCCAGTTCCACAAAAATCGCCAGTCCGCACATCTCAAACGGAAGATATGATATCCCCATCTCCCCGATCCATATCAAATAAAAATCCTTACCTAATTCCAGACACAGACATATCCCCGTCAGTATTTTCAGGATTCTGTCCTGAACAGCAGCATCTGCCTTTCTATAATAATAACCGGTCACTATACATACAAATATAATTCCGACCAGCCACCCCATATGAATCCATCCAAATAACGAAAAACCACCTTGCTCCGGCAGCTCATCCCAATATCGAAAAAAATCTCCAAACATACCTATATCATCTCCATAACCAGACATTTCATGCGATATAATGAGCAAAAGGTGCTTCCGTATATCCGCGCCATGGTCTGGCGGTGTTATAAAATATCATTGCGAGGATTTCGTCGTGAACTGCGCATTGTCAGTAAATGCGGGTGCTTGTCTGAGTCCGAAGGACGAGTTAGCACAGGAGCATTTACGAATCAGACATGTGCAGTGAACAGAAACCGCAGTGAGATATTTATAACACCGCCAGACCACGGCACGGATATACGAAAGCACCTTTTGTTATATTTAAAAAAGAAAAGAGCCACCAAAATGGTGGCTCCAAATGAGGGGGGAAAGGATTCAAATATATGAAAAGCTTTCGTATTGTATGTTACAGTATATATGTGAACATTTAATGAACGATGTGTGAACTATTTATGTTTTCCATGTCAAAAAAAACGACAAATTTCTGTTAATAATCACGGAAATCTGCCTATATTTGACATGATACCGTATAATTTTCTATTTTTCGTTTTCATTTTGTCCGCATCGCACACTAAATTCTGAACTTTTCAATTTTTATGAAAAAATAATCCACTCCTTTTTTATCTATGCTATAATACTCACAAATATTCTTTTCAGGAAGGCGAAACATCATGTATAAAATTGATTTTAATCATCCAATAAATGTACATTTTATGGGAATCGGTGGTATCAGCATGAGCGGACTTGCCGAAATTCTTATTAAAGAGGGTTTTAAAGTCACCGGTTCCGATATGAAAGCATCCCATATGACAGATAAACTTTCTGACATGGGTGCTCTGATCAATATCGGACAAACCGCAAGCAATATTACAGATCAGATTGACCTTGTCGTATATACAGCAGCCATCCATCCGGATAATGAAGAATTTCAGGCTGCAAAATCCAAAAATATCCCTATGCTGACAAGAGCACAGCTCTTAGGTCAGATCATGGAGAATTACAAATACTCCATCGCGGTCAGCGGTACTCATGGTAAGACAACCACAACTGCCATGCTTTCTTATATTATGTTAGAGGCCGACGTTGACCCGACAATTTCCGTTGGCGGAATCATCGATGATATCGGTGGAAATATCCGTGTAGGTTCTTCTGATTACTTTGTAACAGAAGCCTGCGAGTATACAAACAGCTTCCACGCATTCAAACCATACATCAGCATTATCTTAAATGTTGATGCGGATCATCTGGATTTCTTCAGCGGCATTGAAGAGATCGCGGAGTCATTCCACACATTTGCAACAAAGACTCCTGAAAACGGAAAAGTCATTGTAAATGGTGATATGCAGTATTTTGATACCGTAACAAGAGATCTGAAGTGCCAGGTTATTACTTTCGGTGAAGATCCAAAGAACCATTACAGCGCTGCAAATATCCGCTTTGATGAATTTGGTCGTCCAACTTATACCCTTGTGATCGACGGAAAGGAGATCACCGACATCACACTTCATGTATTTGGAAAGCATAACGTATACAATTCCTTATCTGCTATTGCTGCCGCAACAGAGCTTGGCATCGAAATCGATGCGATCAAAGCAGGTCTGCTGCATTGTAAGGGTGCAGAGCGGAGATTCGAGTATAAAGGAACGATCCTCGACAATGTAAAGGTCATGGATGACTATGCACATCATCCAACTGAGATTGCTGCAACCCTCGCCGCTGCAAAGAATACAGACTACCATGAATTATGGTGTGTATTCCAGCCTCATACCTACAGCAGAACATATGCCCTTTTCGATGACTTTGCAAAGGTCTTAAGTGTCTGTGACCATGTTATCGTTGCTGATATCTATGCGGCCAGAGAGAAAGACACAGGTCTGGTATCCTCGAAGCAGCTCGCCGAAAAGATTGCTTCTTATGGAACCGATGCGTTCTATCTGCCATCCTTTATGGACATCGAAAATTATTTATTGAAAAATTGCAAAAAAAATGATTTGTTGATAACTATGGGTGCCGGAAATGTCGATTCTATCGGAAATGAGCTGATAAAAAAATAATTATCCACATTATCCACAGAGCTGTGTGAAGGAGTTTTCCTCATACAGCTCTTTTCATTTGTTTACATAAAATTTACTTTCTTTTTTCACAAATGCCCTGTTTTAGCACCTGTTCCCGATGTGTTAGTAACAAATAATTTTTTTATCCAAAACTTCTCCACATTATCCACAAAATCAACATCCCTGTCCATTTTTCCAACCGACTATTTGTTCTATTTGCAATTTAAAAAACACATGCTATAATGTGAGCACTTCTTGACCAGAGAAGGTTTGGAGACATCCAAAAGTTATGAAAGGCGGGAAAAGTTACCATGAGTTACATCACAATTTCAACAGAAGCAAAGGAAACATTTTCCCTGGTATCGAATCATTTTATTGATTATTATATGACCGAAGCAAATGGCGAATTTGTCAAGGTCTATCTATATCTTATCCGACTGTTGTCCTCAAAAGCACCGATCTCGGTAGCTGATATTGCAGATCATTTCAACCTTACAGAGAAGGATATCTGCCGTGCGATCCGGTACTGGATCAGCGAGGACGTATTACGTCTGGATTACGATGCATCCGGCCAGCTTACAGGTATTACCCTTCTTCCTCTGCATGAAAAAACAAAGGAAGAGGCAGACACCTCCCTGTCGCTCGACAGCATCTCTTTATTAAAGTTTCCGGAAAAGAAAAAGAAGCCTGCTGTTCCAGCAGCAAGCAAACCGGTACATACCAAGAATACCATATCAGGACCGGAACCAGTTCAGAAACCGGCGCCTGTATTTCCGGAGAAACAGCCTTACTCTGCCGCCCTTGCAGCAAAGGCAAAGGAAGATGATGCATTTGCCGACGTGATATTTGAAGCAGAAACCTATTTCAGAAAAGAATTATCGGTGAATGATATCGAGATCCTGATCTATATTCACGATCAGTTAGGCTTCTCCACCGAGATCATGGAATATCTGATCGAATACTGTGTCAGCATTGAGAAACCGGATCTCCGTTATGCAGAGGGCATTGCCAAAAACTGGTATCAGGCCGGCATCCACACACTGGAGGAAGCAAAGGAAGCTGCTGAAAATGGCAACCCATTGTACCGTGCAGTCTTTAAGGCACTTGGTATCAACCGGAAAGCTCCAACCACAGGAGAAGTCGCATGGATGGATTCCTGGAATAAGGAAATGGGCTTTGAACTGCCGGTCATCATTGAAGCCTGCAACCGTGGAATTGCACAGCATCCTCACGATGTAACATTTGCCTATATCAACGGTATCCTGAAAAAATGGCAGCAACAGGGTGTCAAAACAGTCGATGATATTGCCAAGGCAAGCACAGAATATCACGAAGCAAAAAAACGAAATACATCACAAAAATCAAGTCAGTACAATGCTAAACCGAATGCTTTCAATTCATTCCAGCAAAAAGACATGTCGGCTGAGCTTGATGAAATGGAGCAGTTGTTCCTAGATGAGATAAATTCTCACTAAATAAGGATTATGTGTAATTATGAAAAATATAGATTATGATAGTATATTGTCAGGCTTTCAACGGAAGCGTCTTGAAAATGAAATTCTGGCAGACAATAGAAAAGCTGAAATATATGAAAAGATTCCTGAGATAAAAAAGATCGATCAGGAAATCGCTTCCTCTTCTATTCAGGCAGCAAGAAACAGAATACGGAAACTGCCTGTTAATATGGAAGACATCAACCAGAATAATCGGGAACTGGCAGCTTATAAAAAAGCTCTTTTAAAAGAGCATGGATATCCGGAGAACTATCTGGAACCGATCTATGAATGTCCGCTCTGTCACGACACCGGCTATCAGGGAAGCCATCCCTGCAAATGTATGACACAGAAGGTGATCGACGAGCTATACAACCAGTCCACGATCCGTGAGATCCTGGAGAGAGAGAATTTCTCTACTTTTTCCCTGAACTACTACAGCCGGGAGAATGATGGCACGCATAAGCATACGCCATACGAGAATGCCTCAAACACTCTGGCAGCTTGCAAAGATTATGTGGAGCATTTTGACGAATCCCACTCCGGTATTCTAATCTATGGAGAAACAGGACTTGGGAAAACCTTCCTGTCCAACTGTATTGCAAAGGCTTTGTTAGACAAAGGACACACAGTTCTTTATCTGACTTCAATAAATTTATTTGAAAATATTTTATCAGGCATTATAATGGGTAATGTGCGTGAAAAAGAAAAGATGATGTTATATGATTATATCTATAACTGTGAACTGCTGATCATCGACGATCTCGGCACCGAGGTTCCGAATACTTTCGTTAATTCCCAGTTATTTGAGATCATTAACATGCGCAACAACCGATCCCTTGCTACTCTGATTTCAACCAATCTGAGTATGCGGGAGCTTTCTGACCGGTATACGGAACGTATCATGTCCCGTATCATTGGTGACTTTAAGGTATTTCCATTATATGGAACAAATATCCGCTACACCAAACGAAAAGACCGGATCCAGAATAAAACTTCTAACTGATGGCATTGCAGTCTTCTGCATTTGCATATATACTATCAATGATACTAACAATATAAGGTATCGAATCATTACACTATAAGATTATGGAGGATATTTATCATGCCAGACGATAGCAAATTAGAAACCATACCCGTGGGCAGTCTCGGAATTGTCGCTCACAAAAGTTGTACAGGCCTTGGTGAAAAGGTTGATCATTATCTCGTAAAATGGAGAGCTAACAGAGACAATGTACACAAAGACAACATTGTTTTCCACGGATATGAAGCTGATACTTACCTGATCAGTGCCGATTGTCCACGTTTCGGCTCCGGTGAGGCAAAGGGTATTCTGAATGAATCCGTTCGTGGTAAAGATATCTATATTATGGTTGATGTCGGAAACTATAGCTGTACTTATACAATGGCAGGCCAGCCACAGCGTATGTCTCCGGATGACCATTATGCAGATTTGAAACGACTGATCGCCGCTATGACTGATAAACCAAAAAAGATCACAGTAATTATGCCATTCCTTTATGAAAGCCGCCAGCACAAGCGTTCTTCCAGAGAATCTCTTGACTGTGCCGTTATGCTTCAGGAATTAAAGTCTTATGGTGTTGACAATATTGTGACATTTGACGCACACGATCCTCGTGTCGTAAATGCCATCCCTAAGAGCGGATTTGAGAATGTACGTCCAACCTACCAGTTCATCAAGACCCTGCTCCGTACCACACCGGATCTTGAAATTGACAACAACCATATGATGGTCATTTCTCCGGATGAGGGTGCTATGCACAGAGCAATCTACTTTGCGAACCTGTTAGGTGTCGATGTCGGAATGTTCTACAAGCGTCGTGACTATTCACGCGTTGTTGATGGAAGAAATCCGATCGTTGCTCATGAATTCCTTGGTGATTCTGTTGAGGGCAAGGATGTTATCATCATCGATGATATGATTGCTTCCGGTGAAAGCATGATCGATGTTGCAAGACAGTTAAAGCAGAGAAAAGCAAAACGTGTTTACTGTATCGCTACCTTCGGTCTCTTCACAAAGGGTCTTGAAGTATTCGATAAGTGCCACGAAGAAGGTCTGATCGAAAAGGTCATCACAACCAACCTGACCTACCAGATGCCTGATCTGTTCAAGAAGGGCTGGTACGAATCAGCCGATATGAGCAAATACATCGCTCTGATCATTGATCACTTGAATCATGATGCTTCTATCAGCGAGCTGTTAGATCCTGCTGAGCGGATCAACGCACGTATCGCTGAGTACAAAGAAAAACATACCATCTCTGATAACTATGAGATGTAATTAAGTATAACTAAAAAACCCCGCCTGCATCCAGCTCTATCGTAGGTAGGGATTGAAACGCGTTGCACTGATGTTTCAATCCCTACCTGCAATAGAACTGGAAGTGGACAGGGATTTTTAATTTTTAATTTACAATCAATTTACAACTCTACATAATTATATTCCATAGAGAGATCATCCAGCATATCTCCAATGGCATTGTTTGAAGTAAAGATTATGACCTGATCGGTATCAATGCGGCTCATACAGTAGAGTGCATTTTTCAGACGGTGTTCATCATAGGCTGTAAAGATATCGTCTACAATGATTGGCATACGGTCTTTGCAGAGAAGCCCTGCGATGCACAGCCGGACAGCCAGATAGATCTGTTCAATCGTTCCGCTGCTTAGGAACTCGATCGGCATATAATGATCGTCGTCAAATACCGAAATATGCATATTTTCATCCAGTTTCACATCGTTATATTTGCCATCTGTAATAATACTGACAATCTCCGAAATATTCTCATTTAAACGGCCTCCGAAATCATTATAAATATCCACCGATATATCATTGATAGTCTGGATCGCAAGGTCGATCGCCTTCTGTTCCTTCTCCATCACCTCAAACCGTTTCTGAAGCTCATCCCGTTTGCCCTTTAATTCATAATAGGAATCCCGCTTTGCTACGGCATCATGCTCTTTGAACTTCAACAGCTCTAATTTTGCATCATGTGCTTCCTGAAAATTCCGGTCGATCTCGATCCTGACTGTTCTGGATTCTGTAGCACGTCCAAGTTCATAGATCATCTGGTCGAATTCTGCCTCATCCGGTACTGCATCCGCTCCATCAAAGAAGCCCTTCCGGAATAATCCGTCAATGATCGTAACAGCCACAAATGCGATCGTACAGATTGTAAATAACTGCTGGATTGCTTTCTGGAAATTCAGCAAATGAACCGCCAGCATAACTGCGGCAACAACCAGAATACCAGTCAGCATTATAATAAATATATTGTCAGTCAGCTTTTTCTGTGTCTTCGGACGGAACTCCTCGTCATCATCCAGCGCTTCCACATCAAGGAAGATATGACTTCTGGTACGATCTTCGTCTTCATCCGGAATTGCTGCATCCTTCTCGTTTACAAGCTGTCTTGCCTCCCGTTTCAACCGCGCGATCTCCATATTATAAGCATCCAGCTCTTCCCGGCGTTCTTCCCGGATTGCTTCCAGATCTCCGTCTACATCTCCAAGCGCATCCATCTGTTCATTTAACTGATCGATCTCTGCTACCAGCTTTTTATTTTCAAATTTCCGGCGTTCATTTTTCAGATACCGGACCGCTTCTGTCTTATCAATATCAGCATTCCGGGTTGTTGTCAGATTCACCACATAATTGCCAAGATCCTCTGCCAGTTCCTTCCCCGGCACTGCACCATGCTCGCCAATACAAAGCGTATTGGTATAAGTGCTTTTATCTACATCAAACAGGATGCCTTTATAAGAATTCGGATTCTTAAGCTGTACTTCTTTTCCTGTTTCAATCTCTGTCAGCGTTGCATTTTTATTTGTACGAAGGAAATTCCGCTCCAGAAGATAGCTTTTGTCATCTGTTACAGCGTATGCCTTTCCGGAATAACCACCGCCGTTTACCGGTTTGCGAAGCTCATAATTATCCAGCCTTGCTCCGATTCCTCTGGTCTTATCGATTCCATACAGCATGCCAACAATAAATTCTTTCACCGTTGTCTTACCGGATTCATTTGCACCGTAGATCAGATTCAAGCCCTTTTTCAGCCGGATCTCTTTATTATTAAATTTTCCAAATTCCTTTAATAACAGCTTATTTATATACATGATCACTTATCTCCAGTTGCAAGTATTGCTTCTACCCCATACTTTAATGCATGTTTGCTGATCTCGTCCTCTGCATCCGCGAATCGTTCAATAAACTTTCCAAGCAGATTATCTTCATTATCCAGATGAAGCTTGTCCAGATCGTACTCACACAATGTATTATCCACGATCTCATAGATACGGTAGTTTCTCATCAGACCTGAAAAATCCGGTTTCAATCCATTTGCCATATGTCCGGACAGAATAATACGGTAAATATTCTGTGTCCCCATATTCTCCATCTGCTTCGCAAGAACATCCAGAATCTTTGCTTCGCTATATTCCGGTTTCACAGCAAGCCCCAGATTAATATAACTTCGACAGTTAAATGGCTCCCAACGTATCTTTGTCTCGCCATCCTTAATCTGTCCATAGATAAATCCATGTCTGCCGGTCTCTGTCCGGTCAAGCGGCTCTAACGAACCCGGATATGCCATCTTATTCTTCACGATATGCTTTGGTTTGTGGATGTGTCCCAACGCGCAGTAGTCAAATCCCGCCTCTGCCATTTGCCGAAAATTGATCGGAATATGCTTCTCATCTCCACCATGTGCCAGCAGAATATTGACCGCATCCTCCATCTGCGGCATGATATCCGCATAGACATCTTCTGTATATTCCACCTGTCCAAAACTGAATCCTGTCACACAGACATTGATATCATCCAGATATGCATTACTGAATGTGTCTGCCGGCATCAGCACTGTGTTCGATGTAAATTCATAACTCTCTGCCGGTGATCCTTTACTGATATAATCATGATTTCCCGCGATCATGATCGTTCTTGTATTTGTGAGCTTTGACAACTTATAATCCAGACTCTTCAGATCCTGCAGGGATGGCTGTGCATGGAACAGATCTCCCGCGATCAGCAGCAGGTCTACTTTGCGTTCTTCTGTCAAAGCCAAAAGGCGGTCAAATGTTGATTCGATCTCGTCTGCCCGCTCTTTGCTCCAGCTTTTATCTTTATCAGGAACGGCGCCCAGATGGACGTCCGCTATATGAATAAATCTCATAGGATAACCCCTTTTCTGTTTCTCAGCCAGAAAAGCCTCTGGCAACTCACCCTTGATTATACCCCACCTGCCCCTATATCGCAATTAAAAAGATTGGCAAACATGGATATTCCGGTCGCTGCGCCAGCAGCCGGAATATCCCAAACTACGAGTCTTTTTAATTTGCGATATAAAAGCAGGTGCGGTATACTTTGGCTATATTTTAAGTTGATTTAAGTTATAGCTGTTATTTTATAGATAGAAACTTTTTTACAATAAGCAATTATTGGGCTGCATTTTCGTAGCACAGGAGCATGAGCAAATTAGGCATATACACCGAATAGAAAGCGCAACTTGTTTGCACCAGAATCGATCAGTGGTATACAGCCACATAAATCGGGGCAAATCAAATAAGAAATGAAAGGTGTGAATAGTAAGGATAACAAATCCGATCCATATGATAATTCAACCAACAACAGTGTTGTGACTATGAATGCAAATGCAGTCACCTCAGAAACCCAGACTTCAAATTCCTCTGACAATGCTGCAAGCTCCAAAAATACACAGTTCCCTGACAACAAACAGATGCCAGGGAATGCACCGAGCAGCATAGGAGGCTTTGACATGGATGCCGACGAATCCTGTGTCCTCACGATCAATGGCGGCACTGTTACGATCAACGCCGATGGAGATGGCATCAACAGCAATGGTTATTTCTACATGAATGGTGGTACTGTATATGTGGAAGGTCCGGAAAGCAATGGCGACAGTGCATTGGATTACAGTATCTCCGCGTCCATTACCGGCGGCTGTTTCCTTGCAACCGGGTATTCTGGCATGGCACAGAGCTTCGGCTCGGACTCCACACAATGCACCTACATACTGACACTGTCCTCAAATGTCAGTGGAACCACCACGGTTACTCTGACAGATAACGATGAAAATGTACTCCTGTCACACGAAACCACAAAATCCTACAACTCGATCATCGTCAGTTGTCCGGAGCTTACAATAGGCAGCACCTATACCCTGACAGCCGGGGATACCAGCCAGAGCATTACGCCGACTTCCACCGTCAACTAGAAGTGGCTAGCCGAATGTGCACCATGTATCATAGTCTGTCCTGTAACAAACAAGCTGTGCTTTCTATTCGGTTGCGCTGGAAATACCGCCAACTGCTTCGGCAAGACTCATCAGGTCGATGGCCGAGCCATCTCTGGCATCCAGAATGACAACCTGCTCCGGCAGCTCCGGATCCTCCGGATCTTCATATTCCGCAAGGATCCATGCCGGAACATACTCAAATCCGCTTCCATCTTCCTTCTGTTTCAGATAGTAAGACAACGTAATATCGTTAAATGCAATCTGCTTATATGATGTCGGATATTTGGTGTAATATGCTGCTATAGACTCATTTGCTTTCTTAAGCATCTCATCAAAGGATAACAGTTCCACCGCCTGTGGGCTGCCATCCGCTTCCAGATAACTGTTCCAGAGAGCTTCAATTACACCATTTGCATCTACCTGAATCGTATATTTCTCGATTGGGACATTCACAAATCCATTTGCCTGACGAAGATTATCTGCGGTCCAGACCGCTACATCTGACACAGGCTGATCCTCGACAGATCTTATATATTCAAAGGAATATCCATCGACAACAACCGGAAGCTCCTGATCGGATTCACCATCATTCCGATATAACCAGCACAGATCCGATTCACTCTGTAAAATCGCATCCGATCCGCCAATCTTTGACAGAAATTCTTCAGCAATCTGCCTTGCCTCATCTACCGATAGTGAACATTCATTAATATCCGATTCCAACTCTCCATATTCATCACCCAAGCCGGTATTGTATTCTTCCAGGCTGGATGTGAATACACCGGTCGCACCTTCCATCGGACGATACTGCAGAAGATCCTCCTTTATCCGGAAAAGCGTATCATTTTCCCCTTCCTGAGGAAAACTGATTCTGTATTCCAGATCACCAACTGTACCCATATATTCATCCGCGGAATAGTCTCCCGCATTTTCTCTCTGCTTTGAAGTCGTTTGCAGCAAACGGTTCATACGGTCAATATCCGAATCATAATTCGCGGCATGTGACGGATCTGCCTTTTTCTGCTGCTCGTACAGATCGATATATTCCTGAATATCCTCCTTTGACAGCTTGTCCATATTCTCCATATCATAATAGACATAGACACCCTTATCTGTGTCAAATAACTTTTCTACCAGATTTTTTCGATATTCCGGATCGATCTCTTTCATCTTTACCGGAGCTACATACATTGCACCGGTATTCGGCACAGTAATATCCGAATCTGTCAACCGGATCTCTTTAAGCCCGGTCGATCCTGCGTCAAATGTGGTATCACACGATTCCGGAATACTATATTTACTCTGAACGCTTCCGCCATCTCCATTACCTACATCCACATTATAATCGGTATCTTTTTTCCCACACGCGGACAAAGCTGCAATACATGCAAATGCCGCTGCCATTACCACAAACTTTTTCTTTCTCCATAACTTCTGTCTCATTGTAATCGCCTCCGTTAACTATCTTTTACCCCTTATTCTCGTACATTCTCCTTGTTATATCTATTTTTTATTTTAACCAATCTCATCTGATAACACAAGTAAACTAAAAAAGAGAAGCAATCTTTTCCAAATTGCCTCTCTGCATCATCATCTCATGTCATTTTCTGACTCCATATCTTTTCGCCTTATACCAATCTATACAAATATTTTTATTCATTGTCCCTCTTGTTCTTCCCGCTCATGCAGATATTTCTCCTTCGTCGCCATTCCTCCCCGGATGTGCCGCTCCGCTTTATTCACATCCAAAACAACCCGGATCCTTGCCGCCAGAAATGGATTGATCTTTACCAGTCGTTCCGTCACATCTTTATGTACCGTGCTTTTGCTTACTCCGAATTTCTTTGCTGTCTGCCGGACAGTCGCTCCGCTTTCTACGATATATTGTCCAATTTCTTCTGCTCTTTCTTCAATATAATCTCTCAAAAAAATTCCCCTGCAAATCTCATTTTTACAATGTATGCAGAGGAATTTTTGTCTATGTCTATCTGATGGAATGAACATAGAATTATTTTTATTCTATTAATGCGCTTAGATCAAGCTTATATATCATATCTCCCAGTTTTTTTTCCTTATTCAAAAATGTTACCATATAAATAGGATAATATATAATATTGTCTTTTTTATTTACATTACCATTACAGAAAACAAACGCCTCATGAATATTATATCTAGGATTTTTCATGCAATTATTAAGAGCCGCATGTCTTTCATAATCTTTTCCTGATTTTATCTCAATAGGCAATACGCAATTTTCATATTCGATAATAAAATCTAATTCTCCAGATCGATTATTGTTATAATAAAACAAATTAAATCCATGACATTTCAACTCCTGTGCAACAACATTTTCATATATTGCACCATAATTTATATTGAGCTCATTCATCAACATTTTCTTTTGAATTCCATTTGCATACATGGCTGTAAGAAGTCCTACATCTGCAAGAAACAACTTAAATAAATTAGTCGATTTGGATATAAGCAACGGTAACATGGGTTCCGATACACAAAATACCGGAAGCGCAACCCCTGCATCCTTCAGCCATATAAAACTATTCTCATATCTGGAAAGCTTAAAATTTTCATTAAGATTTTTCATAATAAATCGTTTATTCTTATTGTTCAATTCACTTGGAATCAGATCAAATATGTCTTCCAAATATAATTTGCTTTCCGGATCATACTTAGCAATATCTTTTTTATATTGCATTATAATCTGGCTTTGCAAATCAATAACATTCTGAAGATTATTTGTATCAATATATTGCTTAACCACCTCTGGCATTCCGCCAACGATCAAATATAAGCGAAATAATTCCAACATTTTTTCATGTATAACTTCATCTACGACTTTTTTGTTTATAAAGCAATCCTTTAATGAGTCCAATATCCGTTGGCTCACATTGTTTGCCATACAGAACTCTTCAAAATCCATAGGATACATTTCTATAACCTGCAAATATCCGACAGGAATTGATCGAATATCCTTTAATTCAACACCAAGAAGAGAACCACTTAATACATATTTATAATTTCCTTCTTCAACCAAAAATTTTATTGCCGTAACTATCTCCTTACACTCCTGTACCTCATCCAAAAAAATAATCGTTTCACCTTTTATTAATTCACCTTCTGTAAATGCCGATAATCTGAGCAAAAAATCGCGTGTATTTTTAAAATCCGAAAATAATTTTTTTGCCTCTTTATTCTCAATAAAATTGATTTCAACAAAAGAAGCTGTGGTTTCCTTTATACATTCTCTAATTATATATGTTTTACCGATCTGTCTAGCTCCAGTAACAAGCAAAGCCTTCTTTTTGGCATCCTGATTCAAAAAATTCAAAATATCATTTTTTATTTTTCTTCTCATTCTACACCTTCTTTCATATTTTCATATATATTATGCCATATCTTTGTCCGTTTATACAAGGTTATTTTTGCATTTTTGTCCGTTTATACAAGGTTATTTTTATATTTTTTGTCCGTTTATACAAGATTTGTACATTATTTTTGAACCATGATATAATGAACGCAAAATTATTTGCTCGCAAGGATGCTGATTTTGCGTAATGCATAGAATGTGCGAAGCACATGATATAATGAGCGCAAAATCACTTGCTTGCAAGGGTGCTGATTTTGCGGAATGCATTGAAGAAAGAAGTTTTGATAATGAACAACAAACCAAACAACTACATCCTGGATTTTACGCATGTATACTGCGATGAAGATATGAAGGATAACCCACGGTTTCACTGGATCGACTGCTCTGACATTGAAGGCTGCGACCTGTATTGTTCAGATGAAGCCGCTGCCGAGATCCGGAAACGAATCATGCCATATGGAATCAACGGTATCCATTTTATTGACTCCGGGAATTTTCATTATGTAACAAAGATAACAACCGACCAGATCAAACGACCGTTCTCGCTCGTAGTATTCGACCATCATACAGATATGCAGCGACCACTCGTTGACGGAATGATGAGCTGTGGTGACTGGGCGGGGCTTGTTCTGGACCAGAATCCAAATCTGAAACAGTTAATTCTGATCGGACCGGAAGCAGCCGACATTTTCCAGATTGATGCAGTACGCAAAGACCGTCTTCTGACCTTTTCTGCTGAAGAACTAAAAAATGGGACTGCCCGAAAGAAATCAGCAAACATCCTCTCAGGTGTCCCATTTTATATTTCTATTGATAAAGATGTTCTCTCTACCCGTTTCACAGAAACCAACTGGAATCAGGGCGACATGTCACTTGACATGTTGGAACATCTGCTTGGCATCATCTTAAGCCATGAAACCGTATGCGGCATCGATATCTGCGGCGAATGCCAGCCGGATCTGCCGCTCCCGAAATATATGGAAGCCGAAGAAAAGAACGAGCAGATCAATCATGAACTGGTGGATTTTATCCGCATGCATATATATCAGAAAAAATAAAAAGCACTTTCCATCTCTCACCACAAATAACTTTTCTTGCCCCTGCCGATAAAATACGTCTTATGAAATGGCACCGTCACAAGCAGCGTCACCGCCTCCGCGATCGGTACGGCAAGCCATGCTCCATAGATTCCCATAAAATAAGGCAGAATCAGCAGACACAGTACCGTAAATACAAATGTCCGGCTGAATGAAATGATCGCCGACACCTTACCATTTGAAAGGGCTGTGAAGAAACCGGAGGATGTGATATTTAATCCACTGAACAGGAAATTGATCGCAAAGATCTTGAATCCGATCTCTGCCAGTTCAAATGTTGCCGGGTCATGTGTGAACACCGTAATGATCCAGGTCGCAAGCACCTCTGCAATAACCGTCAGAATAACCGCCGATACCGCCACAAAAAGGAACGCAATCTTATAAATACTCCGAAGTTTTTTCTTATCCTTTGCGCCATACTGGAACCCAACGATCGGACTGATCCCGATTGTAAATCCCAGATAAAATGCATTAAATAAGAACTGTCCATACAGCAGAATTGAGATAGCCGCAACTCCGGCTTCACCTGCAAGCCGCATCAGAACAAGATTGAACAATACCGTTACAACAGAATTTGAAAGCTCTGATACCATCTCGGAAGAACCGTTATAGCAGGCATGTCCAAGCTCCCGCAAGGAAAGCTTGAATCCGGTAAACCGAAGCTCACCTTTGGAGAACATGAAAAATACAAGTCCGGCAATCGCGGGAATGCACTGACCGATTCCTGTTGCAAGTGCCGCACCTGCAACTCCCATATCACAGATCACGATCAATACGTAATCAAGAACAGCATTTACAATACCTGCACCGATCATAAGCAGCAAGCCCATCGTTGGCCGTCCCGCTGTGACCAGATACATCTGAAACAACGTTTGCAGCATACAGGCAGGAATGAATAAGCTCACCATTCCCAGATAACTTTTACAGTCTGCCAGAAGCACTTCATTGGAACCCAGCAGTCTGGATATCTCTGTCAGGAACATCTGGCTGATCACCACGATCACAAGACTGACCAGAATACATACCGTGACAAACTGAGTCAGGCTCTCACATGCTCTCTTTTTATTTCCCTCTCCAAGATATTTGCTAATGATCGCATTTCCACCCGATGCCAGCATCATGGCAATGGCGATCGCCACATTTACTACGGGATATACGATATTTAACGATGATAATGCATTACTTCCGACAAATCGGGATACAAAGATACCATCCACGATGGTATACAACGACATAAATACCATCATGATGATTGACGGTGCTGCAAAGCTCAGCAGCGACCATGGCGTAATGCGACGATTTAATGATTTACCCATTTTAACAAGTCCTCTCCGTTTTATAACACTTTTCTAATTGACAAAGCCAAGCATATACTATAGGGTAACCCTATAGTCAAGTGTAATTTTGAAAATGAAAGGAAATTCAAATGAATAAAAAGATATATATGACGACCGGCGAGTTCGCCAGGATCATGCGAATAACAAAAGAAACCCTGTTTCATTATGATGAGATCGGTTTATTTCAGCCGGAGCTCACCCAGCCAAATGGTTACCGCTATTATTCGATCTATCAGACCGAGATCCTTGACACCATCCTTTTATTAAAAGACCTCGGTATGCCGTTAAAAGAGATCAAACAGCAGCTTGCCAACCGTGATCCGGCAAAGATGCTCCATATATTAGAAGAACGTGAACATCAGATCAATACGGAGATTGCCAAATTACGCTCCATGGAAAAATGGATCTCGCAGCAAAAGAGCAAGATCCATTTCGCTATGCAGATCGATCCGACAGCCATCTTTATCGCCGACTTCCCGGAACGCTACTATCTCTATGCAGAAGCACCAACCGCTACAGATGCTGAACTGTATCGGAAAACCGATGACCTGATCAATCTTCTGCTAACGGTCGGTTCTACTTTTAAAAATGATTATGATATGGCATATTTCCAGCATGCTTCCCATATCGAATCAGATAAGTACGCTGTCTATGATAATGTCGCCCTGTTGTTAGATAACAAGCCTTACGGGCTTCCTGTCCATACCTTGCCTGCAGGAAAATATCTCACCGCCTACCACACCGGTCACTGGGATACGATCGGCGATACTTACGACCGCCTGATGACCTTTAAACATGAGCACAACATCCATACTTCCTCTGAATATCTGGAACACAATGTTATAGATAGCTTCACTGCCGAAGATCCGCAAGACTACATTACCGAGATCACCGTAGCCATAGAAGCATGATCTACATGCATTTCAATTCAATACCAAGAATATGTTTTACACATGCCTGAAGATCGCCGAGCGTGATCTCGCCGCCATTCTTTACACCATCGATGATATCCTGCACGTTGCCGGCACAGCCCGGCATCTGCATATCATTTCCGGCTTTGATACACAACACGCTGGATGAATATGGATAAACCTTGGATATCGGTCCAAGGAACGAGGTATCCTGCGAGGTATACCAGTCTGTCATAACCAGCCCTTCAAATCCCCATTCATTTCTTGCTGCCGATAGGATACCGATATGATTTGCGGTATGTGTACCATTTAACAGGTTGTAAGAAGTCATCATCGCATATGGCTGTGAATTCCTGATTGCAATCTCAAAGCCCTTCAGATAGATCTCTCGAAGTGCCCGTTCCTTTACATGCGAATTCGAGAACAGACGGTTGTCCTCCTGATTATTTGCTGCAAAATGCTTGATCGTCGTTCCCTGACCACCATACTTCTGCACACCATTTGTACAGGCGGCTGCACACATTCCCGTAAGCACCGGATCTTCGGAATAATATTCGAAGTTCCTTCCACAGAGTGGATTCCTGTGAATGTTCATGCCCGGAGCCAGCCACAGTTGTACATGGAACTGCTTCATCTCGGCACCGACCAGCTCGCCCATCTTACCGATCAGCCCCATATCCCATGACTGCGCCAACGTATTTGCGATTGGGATTGCCGTACAATACTGGTAATAATCCACAGCATCCTCTGGTATATCATCCTCAAATGGCTGAACATTGATGCCGAAGATCTCTCCTCCCGGAAGTACCTTGCCATCTGCTGTCGTCTTAAAATGCGGCTGCAAACGAAGTCCTGCAGGTCCATCGGCAAGCACAAGTGAGAAGATTCCACGGCTTTCTTCCAGACTACCCTCTGTCTCTCCGGCAGCACCCGGCACTGTCTTTGACGCAGATCCGACTACATTTCCGACTTCTCCATTTAATCGTTCCGTTCCAACACAGAGTAATGCCATTTCTTCTATACTAAGCTGAGCCACCAGTTCATCCAGTGTCGCCTTTCCTGCCTTCACGTCCGATAGTGTAAGAACCGCATCCGGTCTTGTGTCCTTAAGCACCGGCTGTTCCTCCGGGTAACGGATGATCTTTGTCTCAAAATCTGCTGCAGAAAGCCCAATCGTCAATACACCACCCGGTATATTCTCCTGACACTTCGGTGCAGAGATCTCCGCAAATGTCTCTGTCTCCGCAAGAATATCTCCGGTCTGAACCGTGACTACTGTTTCATCCAGATGAAGCACCGCTTCCACCTTCGTATCTCTGGAGCTTTCACCCACACGGATCTGATAGTCACCCGCCTCTAATATCCACGCATGCCGCTCCACGCTATAAGAAGCCATATCTGCCGTTTCAAATGTAAGCGTCAGCCGTTCCGCATCTCCCGGCTGTAACAGATCGGTCTTAGCAAATGCCGCAAGCTCCTGGTAAGGTTTTGCAAGCTCTGTATCCGGTGCTGACACATAGACCTGTACGACATCCTTTCCTGCAAATGCACCGGCATTCTTCACTTCCACCTCGATCTGCACCTGACGGGCATCTGCCTGCACCGATCTGGTCGTCACTTCAAATTCCGTATAGCTTTTTCCATAACCAAAGCAATAGATTGGTTCGATGCCAAATGTATCAAAATACCGATACCCAACATAGATATCTTCCGTATAATATTCATCATCTACATTTCCATTCAGGTGACTAAATGTATCGGATGCCGGATAATCTTCATAAGAAGCCGCCCATGTATCGGAAAGCCTTCCGGATGGAATCGTACGTCCACTCAATACATCGGATACGATCCGTCCACCCATGTTTCCGGTCTGTCCGATCAGCAAAATACTGTTGATCCCGGATATCTTCTTTATCACGCTCATGTCGATCACACCACCGACATTTAATAACAATACAAATTTATCATATCGTTCAGCAAGCGCCCGGATCGCACGTTCTTCTCCATCGGTCAGAAGATAATCACCTGCTGTTACACTTCGATCTTTTCCCTCACCGGAATTTCTGGATAATACATAGATCGCTGCATCAGCCGGGACAGCCGTATCTTCCACCGGCGGGATATCCGGATCCTGATACTGATATTCCAGCATCAGCCATGTCTCCGCGGTTGATTCTTCTTTCGCTTTTTCTCTGATCCATGCCACATACCGTTTCTGCTCATCTGCGATCATCGCATCATAGGTATCCAGCCAGTCTGTATTCACGATCTTCGCACCGGCTTCGATCAGCCCCTGCTCAATATTGATTGTTTCTCTGGTATTTACATCACCCGATCCGGTTCCGCCCTTGATCGTATGTCTTGCTCCGTTTCCATATAAGGCGATCTTCTTTCCGGTCAATGCTCCAAGCGGCAGCGTTCCATCATTTTCAAGCAGCACCATACATTCACCGGCAAGTGCCCGGACAATCTCCTGATTTGTGCGCTCAAGCACTGTCACTTCATCTGTCTTTTGTGCATAAAATCTTCCCATAAGCTTCATTCCTTTCTGTATCGCAATACAGCCACCGTTTCACAAATGCATCCATGAACTGATCCCGACAAAACCTCGTTATGATCTGTTCACCGGCACATTCATAAAACGATGGCTGTACTACATATAATGAATTATTCTATATGTATTCTACCACATTTTTATATAAGGCTCCGCTTAAAACTTCTCAAAGAAATGATATTCGTACAGGTTGGTCAGCTTCTTACCTGTCAGCGCCGCATAGGTACGAAGCAAAGAGGATGCACAGCCTGCCACACCGACATACAGTCCCGGATAACTGACAACTCTGGTCGGGATCGTTCTCCACCAACTGTCATACCAGGTACGGAGTCCCGGTGTCCGGTGATCTGAATCGGAAAGCATTACATCAGCAGTACGGATCATATAAGCATAGAACTCTTTCTCCCCGGTATATTCATACATGGCAGCAAAATGCTCCAGAATACCTGCTGTTCCACAGCACTGGCACTGGCAGTTCCAGAAGCCCCAGGAATGTTTCTCCGGCGCACCGGCACGGACGATACCGCGCGATAATTCGATCGTCCAGTTCCGGTAGATCTCCTCTCCGGTAATCTCATACAGTTCACGAAATGCCAGCGTACTTCCAACCGGGCCATGACATGTACTGAGATAATATTTGTCATACGTCGGACCTGTTACCGGATGATCCTGATATGGGATCAATCGTCCGGTCTCATCTCCAACTGCGATATTCATTGCATATGTAAGTCCTTCCTTTGCCAGCTCCAGATATTCCTCTTTCTTTGTATCCTGATATAAGGCTGCGAACATCCATGCCGTTCCGGTCGTTCCATGTGACCAGTTCGGGAATGTCGTATCCTTCGCAAAATCGATCATCGACAAGTCAAGCAGCTTCCAGAACTTTCCACCATTTGGTGCAGGAAGAGCATCCTGTGCGATCCGGTCTGCAGCCGCACATGCTGTATCCAGATATTTCTTTATACCGGTCTTACGGTAAAGGATATCTAAGAATACGATAAATCCGCCATCTGCGGTGATATCCTCCTGATCACTCCAATGCAGTCCTCTCTCATCGGTTACTGCTGCTTCAAGCAGGACATCTGCAACATATAATACATAATCCCGATACTCCTGTTTTCCTGTCACCTGATACAGGTCTTCAAGGAAATATGCCTCACCAACCGGGCCATTGTAAGGGCCTGCCGCCCAGCCCGGAACCGGAATAATACCCTTTACTTCTGAATGAAGCGTCGTCTGATACCATTCCACTCCAACCTTCGTTGCAATGATATGCGCCGCTGCTTCCTCTGCCTCAGTCAGCCAGCGTGTGTCTCCGGTTGCTTCATACAGCCGAATAAAGAAAATACCAATACCTGCCGAACCGTCATACATACTCTTCGGCGTAAATAACGGAACATCCTCCCGATACCCATCCTGTCCTTCCGGCAACGCCTGCCAGATTCTTCCATATTCCGTCTTAATCGCCAACGTATCGATCCATTCCGCCGTATCGATCGCCACTTTCAAATACTCTTCTGCTGTATTCTTCTGAAAAATCTCCGGTGTAATCAACTTCGCCATATCTTCGTCTCCTTTGTAACTTTATCCTATGCTGTAAAAACTTCTCACTCTATCCCAGTTTATCTCGCTGTTTATTTTCTCTTTCTCCAGCCATTCCTGTTTCAACGTTTTATTTCCTAGTATTTCTATATGATATATTATACATGTATTTTTAAATTAAGCAAGCCCTAAAATCACACTCAAACTATAACTATACTATTAAGTGTCCTTTTCATTACATTTTGTATCGTGTTATATCGTTCTCCCCTTATTTACGAACTCTCACAAGGGAAAATAAGGGAAAGAAAATCTGGTAACAAATTATAGAAATGGCGCTAGAATATTGGGACTTGATATGATAAGATTAACGGAAATACTTTATTTGAAAGAGGTGAGAACGATATGAAATATATCCGAGATAATTACTCAGTACAGTTGATGTAAACTGTTGGCAGATTGTGCTGAGGTGAAAATAAACTTGCTAGCAGTCGTTAACTGTACTGTCCAAATGATTGAAATACAATATATAAAGGAGTACAGTTATGCGCTATATAAAAGAAATTCTAAAGAATAACAGAATATGGGTATTAGCTTACATTGGACTAGGTATATTTAATGCATTTATGGCTAATTACAAGACGGACTATTTTCAGAAGGTTATTGACGGATTGGCGACTGGAACACTTACATTTGCAGGAGTTATAACCTACGGTCTTATTTTGCTGGTAAATTATTGTATGAATTATCTGGATAATTATCCAGAAAAGAAATTGGAGTATGGTATTTATCTGGATTTTAAGCTTTTGTCGCTTAGAAAAATAAGTACAATCGATTATACGGAATATCAGAAAATAGGTACTGGAAAACTTGTTCAAAGGATCGAGAATGGCTCATCCGCAGGCAGAAATGTAGTATTCAATTTCTGGTTACGTTTGATTCGTGATTTACTTCCTACCATTGTTTTTAGTGTATATTTTATTTGGAAGATTGATAAAATAATTACTTATATTTTGTTTGTAGGCTATATGCTTATTTTTATAATAACCAATATTCTACTAAAGTTTCTATACAAAATAAAAGAAAAGATTTTGAACAATGAGGAACTATTCAATCATTTTCTGGTCAGGGGCTTTATGGAAATGTTGGTATTCCGTATGAGCAAACAGTTTCCGAGTGAAATAAAGAAAACTCGTAGTGCCAAAGAGAATATTGTTTCATCAAAAGTAAAAATGAATATGATTCATGAAGCATTTTTTACAATATTTGCGCTACTTGTGGCAATGTTAGATATTGGTATTTTATTTTACGCATGGAAAACAAAAAATCTTACAGTGGGTTCTATAGTTGCACTCATTGCGCTGATTGAAAATGCTTACACGCCGATCGCTATTTTTAATGTACTTTATGTTCAATATAAATTGGACAAGGCATCCTATAAGAGATTTGAAGAATTTTTAGATTTAAAAGATGATAATCAATTAAGAAATGGTAACGCAATTAATACGGACATTGGTGAAATAGCGATAAAAAACTTATCGTTCCAATATGAAGAACGGAAAATTATTGATGATTTGAGCCTGTTCATAAAAAGGGGACAAAAAATAGCTTTTGTAGGAGAAAGTGGCTCTGGAAAATCCACTGTGATTAAGATATTACTGGGATTACTAAAATACAATCAGGGAGAAATCTGCTTAGGTGATATGGAGTTAAGTGGAATTTGCCTTAATAATTTGTATGACAAAGTCAGCTATATATCGCAGGATGTTCCCGTTTTTGATGGAACAATAAAAGAAAATCTGGTATTTGAAAAGAACGTGTCAAAAGAACAAATGCTGGACGCATTGAGTGAAGTGCAACTATCTCATTTGGTTGAGAATCTTGCGGAAGGCTTAGATACTGAAATTGGTGAGAAAGGAACCTGCTTATCAGGTGGAGAAAAACAAAGACTTGCCTTCGCCCGCTTGTGGTTTGAAAACCCTGAACTTGTCATTTTGGATGAAGCAACATCTGCAATGGATAATTTAACAGAAGAGATTGTAATGAAATCGGTTATGCAAAAAATGAAAGATAAAACGGTCATTGCGATTGCACATAGATTAAATTCCATTGCCGGTTTTGACAGAATTATTCTCTTTAGAGAAGGGAAGATTGTCGGACAAGGGACTTTTGAAGAACTATTACATACAGATTCTTATTTTAAGGAACTGTATAATGCGAATGTTCAATAATAGTATTTGTTACATTTGAATTTGTAAAAAATTTAAAGTGGCTGGCGCTCTTGCATTTTAGTGTTTGAACGACAGCCACCCAACAGAAATTCACACTATTTTAAGCGAATAGTTTTTGCTTTTGTAGATATTCGAATTGCCTTTGTACTCATATTTTTTCACAGATGCATTATCTAGTTGAACATCCCCTGTAATGAATATAAGTAAGATTTTCGTTATAAAATACAGCTTGCCAGCATATGTGGGCGCATGTTTGAGCCGGAGGCGAGTTTGCGCAGGAGTATATGCGAATCAGGCAAACTACTGCTCATCCTCCAGCATCTCCCGGTCCTTCTCCATCTCCTGCACAACCCCAAACGTCGACAGCTCATCCGCAAATTCTTCCATATAATCCTGATAATGCTCCACCAGCTCCGCCTGAACCATATCCACGCACTTCTTTTTACCCAAATGATGCTTCTTATCCACACCATGCTTCCGGCTTGAGCGCATCCCCGGATATTCCTGATCTGCAGTCCTGTTTCTTCTATTAAATAACATTTCCCTATACCTCTTTTCATACAAAAAGGAACCGCCACACATATAAGCCATTCCCGTTTTCTTTCTTTATAAAAGAGTATCGACATCCAGAGAGCGATTTATACCATTCAGTCTGTTATATCAATTAAATCATAAATAAAAACCCGGGAGAAATTAAAATTGTGTATAGAAAGGGCTTGAGCCCCAGTAATTAATACTGAGGCTCATTCTTAAAGGAGAGGTCATGGAGGATTCCAAAAAGGGGGGGTTTGGGGGGGTTTGGGGGTTATGGGGTACATTACATCGTAATATAGGGATTATACGAATTCGTGCATTGGGAATCCTCCATCATATCTATTCAAATGTTAAGTAATTGTCTTTTTTTAACTTACTACACTGTAGTAACTTCTTTCAAGATGTTCGTTTTTATTTCCTGTCCATCTCTTATGGTGCTATGATAACAAATTCATTCAAATTTGTAAATATTGCATAATAAATAAAGTTTTCCGGGTTTTATGGTTCTTTTTGCACAAATTTTACTATATATGATAGCTTTATGAATATTTTGACGGATTTTGCCTGTCTCATTTTGTCAAATTTACTATTTCTTTACTCAAACAGCCAAATTCAATCAAATAAAATTTGATTTGCGTGCGATACTTTTCGACATTTTACGATTTTTTACAGCAGCAAAAATTTGAAAATATTGTGAAAAATGCCATTTTTTGTTCAGGATACTTTTTTATATCGCGAAGCGTTTATATTTTCTTCTTAAAAAATAAAATCCGGAATGTAACAATACCTAATTTCTCCGTCAGATATAAAGAAAAAGGAGCTCAAAACTGAACTCCTCATCTTTCGAAAAAAATACTATGCAAATATATAACGTCTGTCACAATCTTACTGACCCCGTATTCGGAATCCTCTTCTATCGCGCCAGACGCTTTACACAATATATACGTTTGTATAGATTTTGTCAAGAATATTTCAAAAAAGTTAAGATTTCTTTCCCCCCTTTACAAATTGTTCCAATAATCCTATCATTCTACATAGATTGAAAGAACACAACACAGCCGCGCAGGAGGAAAACCACATGAATACAGATGCATTATTACAGGGACGATTCAAGGATCTTGCAAATAAAGCCTATCAGAAGAATATCTATACCTTTACAAATTTTATGTCTGCATCCGATCTGGATATTTTCTATTCTATCCTGCCGGACATCAACCATGTACCATATCAGATTTTCGGTGGCCGGGAAGGATGTGACCGTGTTATGATCCGCTTTGGATCAGAGGATATGACCGGATATGAACTTCCATTTCCGATCACCATACTTCAGATCACACCATTACTGGACAAATTTTCAGACGAGCTGACTCACCGCGACGTTCTGGGTTCTCTGATGAACCTTGGTATTGAACGTGAAATGACCGGTGATATTGTTATGAAAGAATCCTCCAGAAGCGGAAAACGAAATACCGCTTATGTGTTCTGTGTATCTTCGATCGCAGATTACATCACTGATAATCTTACCCGCATCAAACATACCAATGTCCGCTGTATCATCTGCCCGGATGATGACCTGCCGGATATTGTACCAACACTGGAAGAATTTCAGTGCATTGCTGCCTCAGAACGGATCGATGCTGCCATTGCTTCTATCACGAAGCTCTCCAGAAGCCAGACTGTCGCCCTGTTCCGTGAAAAAAAAGTATTTTTAAACAATCGCATTCTTGAAAATAACAGCTATAACCTGAAACCGGAGGATACTCTGTCCATCCGCGGATATGGCAAATTCATCTATAAAGGCTGTGGACATGAAACCCGGAAAGGCAGGATCTATCTGACATTTGAACGTTATGTCTGAATCAATACATACAAACAGTGCAGACCTGAAGCAGCTAAGCGAATCTCCCGATATGCTGTGCTTCCAGACCTGCACCATTTTTGACATCTTATAAATTTTTCTGGTTTATTTTTTTATGTTGTCACTACCCTCCTTCCATTTTTGTTTATCGGAATCCCTTCACATATCCCGTAACATCACTATACAAAAAAGCACCTGCCCAAAACCGTTGATGTAATAAATAGCATGTCTCAATGTAACTTTTGGTATTGCAGTTCCAAAAAAGCACGCACTACATACTCAAACTCACTCTTTTTTATTTCAAATGTTCCATTATAAAATGCCACTACTTCCTGCACGATCTGAAGCCCCAGACCATGCGGATTCCGCTCCGCCTGCCCATTACGCAATCCGGGTATTTGCTTTTCTGCCCCACCGACTGGTCCGCTGATCTGTATGCTGTTTGCCGTCATTTCCTTGATCGTATTCCTGCATACGATCATAAGATTGCTCCTGTCATATAAAATCTTGATCCCTATTTTTCCCCCACGAATCGTATATTTTACGGCATTGTCCAGTATATTTCCAAGCAGCATATTCAAATGATGGTCATTGATCGCAAGATCGATCGGCACTGATATCCATGTCGTGATCTCAATTCCCCGTTCGGATGCTTCCCGCTTTTTATAGGACAAAATTGCATCGATCAGAACATGCCCGGAAATCACCTCCTTTGCCACCACAACTGCCAGTGCCTTTTCATATTCCTGATGCAGCAGCTCATATTGACCATTTTCCAGATACACACATTCCAGCATATATTGCTTCTTCAGGTCATGACGAAATTTCCGAAATTCCTGCCAGACCTTTCCCAGAGAAAAACTATATGCCTTATACTGTTCTGCTTCCGCACGCATCGTCCGGACATTCACTTCCCGTATCTGTCCATTTCTTTCCTGACGATACAGGTTACTGGATAATATATTGACCGCATACAGAAGCAGTACAATGGCCGGAAAATGTTTTCCTCCACATGCCGTCCGAAAATGTGTAAACAATGCCAAGGTTATTACCGGAACACAAAATACCTCCACAAAATCTCCAAACGTCACCTTATACTGCAAGACCAGTAGTGGATCCGGACAAGTCTCATCCATATCGGGTGCACCAACATTTGCATGATGACTTCTCCACAGCATTCTCCACGCCAGAATATTCAATTTTATAAATACTAAAAGGATAATTCTTGAAATAGATACAGCAGATATCTGAAGCCTTATAAAAGTTTCTTTTCCAACATCAGCATGGCTTCCAACCATAATAAAATAACGATAAACAAGCTTTTCCGCAGCGATCATAAACACTGCCAGATAAATGCCTGTAACAGCCGCCTGTTTCCATGGATATTGAGATTTCCCGGCTATTTTCCTGCATTTTCCGGATATACAACCAGAACTTCCAAATAACCGGATTGTCCAGATATAAAAAAGATTAGATGCCAGCGACAGAATAGAACTCAAATGCCTGCTCCCCCGATCCAGTCCATATAATATTCCCGGACATATTTCTTATTGTCTCTGCTGATGGCAAGCTCCATCCCATTACTCATGATAACTTCTGAGTATCGAAGCTCCCTGATATGACTGGTATTGACCAGATAGGATTTGTGGATCCGGACAAAATGCTGCTGGTGCTCCTCCAGATATTTTTCCAGATTCTCAAGTTTATCATAAAATTCAAATATTCCGGAGACACAAACAGCCGTGATCACCCGGCGGTTACTCTCCAGATAAATAATATCTCCAATGTTAATAGCGTAATACGTGCGATTATAATAGAATGGAAGAATTTCCATATTGTTTCTGACATGACATATAATTCTGTCAAGCAAAGGAAGAAAGGTCTGTTCATTTACCGGTTTATCTAAAAACTGAAATGGCTGGACATCAAAGGCCGCCCGATAATATTCACTGTACCCGGACACAAATACAAGAAGCATAGATGGATACTGTTTCCGAAGCTGTACTGCCACCCGGATCCCATTCATCTCCGTCAGCTCAATATCCAGAAATACGATCTGATACATCCCGCTCTGGTCGATCTCCATCAGCAGCTCCTCGCCACTGCAAAATGTATCAATCTGAAAATTGAAATTACAGTTTCTCATATACGTTGCTGTCATCTGACTGATCTCGTCCAGAACATGCTGCTCATCATCACAAACCGCAATCCGAATCATAATATTCCCCCCCATAATATAATTTGTACTTATTTCATCATTGCTGTAAGTTTATCAAGCATATATAACAACTGTTCTGTTTTCTCAGCCCCAAATCTCTGATATGAGATATGTTTTTTCTTCTCGTCATCCCCAATTTCATAATCCATATACAAACTGTCCTGAAGAACATAATCAGCAGATATCTCCAACGTATTGATCAATGCAACAAAACAATCCAGTGACATATCTGCCTTACCTGTTTCGATCCTGCTGATATATTTATCACTGAGTTCAGTCAATTCTCCCAACTGTTGCTGGGTAAGACCTTTTTTCTTTCTTGCTTCTTTCAACCGTTGTCCTAGAAACGTTCTGTTAATCTTCACTAATCTCTCTCCATATTGCTTTCCGGATTAATATGCTTCAACCTTCTCTTTTGTATTCTGTCAAAATTTGTCTTTTTATAGAACAAACCAACGAAGCATTTTCTAACCAACAGTAGAATTTCTAAATTGTTTTTTGCGCAGAGCGTTTTTTCTTTTCATTCTTTTTTCTGCATACAAAAACAGTGCCTGACCGATACAACCATTTCCACGAATCCACCGTGAATCTGACAGTATTAAAACCAGGCACTGTTTTTATTTTTATATGTTTGTCTTTCCTGTAAATTTATAAGATATACCGTTTACAGACTTTCTGCACGTTGTCTGATATTCTTCTTGAAATTGATCACCTTATGATCGTATTCCTGATCCATGTATTTGGAATTGATCATAAAATCTGCAGTCGACTTGTTATTTGCAATTGGAATATCATACACCTGCGCGATACGAAGCAGCGCTTTTACATCCGGATCATGTGGTTGTGCTGTCAGAGGATCCGAAAAGAAGATCACCATGTCGATTCTGCCCTCTACGATCTTGGCACCGATCTGCTGATCACCGCCTAATGGTCCGCTGTTGTAACCTCGCACCGGCAGTCCTGTCTTATCTGCGATCATCCGGGCTGTTGTTCCGGTTCCGCAGAGAAAATGATTTTTCAGTATGTCCTTATTATCATTACACCACTCGATCATCTCAGCCTTTTTGCTGTCATGTGCGATCAGTGCAATATTCTTCTGTTTCTCAATCGTAAGTGTCACAAAATCATCTGTCATATTAGGTCTCCTTTCTGTCAAAACCTGCTTACCTTATAAGAATTACCACGACATTTCTGCCAGTGGACATTTCTGCAAGCCTTTATTATTTTGTTATACCAAGCTTATGTGCTTCATCCGCAACTGCCTTGGCAACCACCTTTGCTACTCTGTCATCAAAGGCACCCGGAATAATATATTCTTCATTTAATTCTTCATCGGTTACAATTGATGCGATTGCTTTTGCTGCTGCCATCTTCATTTCCTCTGTAATTCCTGTAGCCTTTGCATCCAGTGCGCCACGGAAGATGCCAGGGAAAACCAGAACATTGTTGATCTGATTTGGATAGTCAGAACGTCCAGTCGCCATAACACGAACGCCGCCCTTCTTTGCTTCCTCGGGCATGATCTCCGGTGTCGGATTCGCCATAGCAAATACGATAGGATCGGCTGCCATGGATGCTACCATCTCTGCCGTTACGATATTCGGTGCTGATACTCCAATAAATACATCCTTCCCCTTCATGATCTCTGCAAGATTTCCGGTCTGTCTGTCTTTATTTGTGATCTCTGCCATATCTGCCTGTGCCGGATTCATCCAGTCCTGACCCGGACAGAGTGCACCCTGCTTGTCAACCAGAACTACATTTCCGATGCCAAGCTGAAGAAGCAGCTTACAGATAGAGATACCGGCTGAGCCTGCACCATTGATTACAACATTTGCCTTATCAAAATCTTTACCTACCAACCTCAGTGCATTGATCAGACCTGCGGATACAACAATAGCTGTTCCGTGCTGGTCATCATGGAATACAGGGATGTCCAGTTCTTCCTTCAATCTTCTCTCAATCTCAAAACATCTTGGTGCTGATATATCCTCCAGATTGATACCGCCAAATACAGGAGCGATTCGTTTTACGGTTTCTACAATCTCATCTACATCCTTTGTATCAAGACAAATAGGGAATGCATCTACTCCGCCAAATTCTTTAAACAGGATAGCTTTTCCTTCCATAACAGGAATCGCAGCCTCTGGTCCGATATCGCCAAGTCCGAGAACTGCAGTTCCATCGGAAACAACCGCTACCATATTGCCCTTACATGTATATTTATATACATCAGCCTTATTGTCACGGATCTTTCTGCATGGCTCTGCAACACCCGGTGTATATGCTGTACTTAGATCATCTCTGTCCTTGATCTTTACCTTTGAAATGACCTCAACCTTTCCTTTATTTTCTTCATGCATCTTTAAGCTCAGGCTATTGTAATCCATTTGTATACATTCTCCTTTTAATCTCTCATTATTTTCTTATGCCAGACTGCTTGACTGCCCGCATTTCTGCATGCTTCTGTTCATGCATATATTCTGTTTATACGGAATATAATATATAGATATAATAGCACAAACAAGCAGTCTGCATCAATGAATCCTGCTAATTATTATGGTAAAAATATAATTCTATTTTTAAATACAAAACTGCTTCTGCGCTTTATGAAAATCTTACAAGGAGAATCATTCTTATGTATCATTCCGGCAAATATAACTTTTTTATCTGGGGTATCTTTTCTTCGATCTGTATTGTCATTCTCGGAAGTATCTGGCATTTTCTTTATGATATTCTTGGAAAAAACAGCCTCATTGCCTGGTGTGCTCCGATCAATGAAAGTATCTGGGAGCATCTGAAGCTTACCCTGTTTCCGACTCTGATCGTCATGTTGATTCTTTATGCACTGCACTACATTCCCGATCAGCCTTCTATTCATAAAGTTATCCTGATGATCTCAACCGGTATCTGTATCGCCAATCTTATCATTGTAAGCATCTACTATGTCTTATCCGGCGGCTTCGATCGTACCAGCATGGCGATCGACTTGACCGCCTATGGAATCGGTATTCTTGCCGGGCAGTTCTTAAGTGCCATACATCTGCTGCCACTTCATCGGATCCCCAAATGGATATATGCCATCGGCTATATATTCCTGATCGTCCTTATCATAATTACGGCTGTATTCTCTTATAATATCCCGGATTTTCCAATCTTTGTTCCATCCGATCAGACGGTATGAAAAAAAAGGAGACAGTCACCCCACCTGCTATGGGTTGACTGTCTCCTTTTTAATTAATGCTGCTTAACTTCCGTTTTTACTCTGTAGATAGCTTTCTGAAATGCAATAATGTTATTCATACCATATTTTTTTACGCTAAGTCTGATGCGTCCACCTGCATATTCGATCACTAGCCATTTCTTGATCAAAACAAGGAATGTGATCAGGAATATAATTGCAACAATGATACCACTTGCCAATATACTGCCATCATCGGCTGATGAAGCTCCTATGATCGAACCGATCAGAATCAGTATCGCAACGATCAGAATGGAATATGGCTTGTTATCTGTTATCTTTGTACCGGTAATATCTGCTGCATCTACAATCTCTCTTGTAGATATCCGGTTGATCAGTCCTTCCCGGTGATTGTAATATAATCGTTCATCTGTAAGTACTGCCTGCTCATTTTTTAACCCCTCACCCGAAATCAGATTCAGAACCATGCCATTGCTTAATGTTGCAACCGGCGTTTCACCTTTTTCAACGAATACCTCGTCAAATACATCTCCGGATACCTGACTATTGTAATAATTGTTCTCCGACGATGTCGTCTGCTGTGACGTCTGCGTATAATAATTTGTATTATATGGATTTGCCTGTGCATTGTTATAATAGGCATTCTGCTGATAGTATGCATTATTCTGTGCATTCGTATCATATGCTCCATATGTATAGCCCTGCTGTGCTCCATACACATTCTGTGCTGCAGCTGTATTCGGCTGCGTCTGTGTCGCTGTTGCCGTGTTCTGTGTCTGTCCGGTCGTTTCCTGAACATTATTGTTTTCATTTGTAGCCATTTTCTCGTCTCCTCTTCTTTGTAATAAAATGTCCTTATGCAGGTCTTTCAGCTTTCGCTTTCTCTAATATTTAATATAGTCGTTTGCAAAAACAAACGCAAGCGGCTACACTGTTTATTTTGCAAAATCCACTTACAAATTTTCTGCCGCTATTTATATGACAGATCATGTGAACTAAAAGTTTTAAAATATTTGAAACCGGATCAATTTAAATACATACAAAAACCCAGATGCATAAGCACCTGGGTCTTTGTATGTATTTAATTTTAGATTATTGTCGAAGTATTCTGTAAATATTCGAGGTTTCCACACCCGCCATATAAAACGCCATTTTATATAAAATCTATAAATAAATTCTACTGAAGGATGAGCAATTATGTATGCTCCCGATGCAACTGCATCATTCAAATTTTAGATGTATGGTACAATATTTCAAAAGATGTGAAATGTTATACCGCAATGGTACATATTATATAAACTCCTGCTTATAACGAATCTAAACAAGTGGCATCTGTAACAGTCACTGCCTGAACAGATACTATGTTGTACCAATCCTTCCAACAACTTCTAAGCGTCTATGTGATATAGCCTAATGCCCTTGAAACACTACCTATATCTTGTGTTTTGAACAATCCTAGCAGAACATAATCGGTAATCTAATACCTACGTCCCGATACTTCAATCTATGCCGAACCGGCATCTGTGTGGGGACTTGTTTCAAGTTATATCGATAAGGCATCCCGTGTGGAAACAACTTCCCAATCATGTATGCTGCTATGATAAAACTGTTCTTCAATTGTATCCAACGGAATCTCCTCCTTCCTTGAACTTCTGGAAAACACCTTTTACTTTTGACCAGTTTCCGTGTACCGGACCTCGATCTGTTTATCCAGGTGGCATCTGTTTGATGACCGTTCTTTAATGTATCTTTATTATATGTGATAATACCCATTTTGTCAACATTATTTTTTGACAATTTAATCATTTTATTGTATTTATTTTGTCTTTTTTCATTCAAATGTTGTATTGTAGTATTAATTGTGTATATTTTTTAAACAATTATAATTCCATAAAAATTAAGTTGACTTTTCCCCTGTGCAGTGCTAGACTTTTAGAAAAATCAAAGGCTATGACAGGAAGGAGTACTTAAGCAAGTGTTACTTCAGAGAGCAGGCGGCTGGTGTGAGCCTGTAGAACATCTTAAGGAAGCAGTCCCCGAGCTGTGATTGCGAAATAGGTTTTAGATTAGCAGTCAACGGAAGGTTCCACGTTACAGGAACAACGGTTAAGAGATCTGGCCGTACAGAGTGCAGGAAGTTTTTCCTGAAGTTAGGTGGTAACACGGACTATAAAAATAATAAGTTCGCCCTAAGCAAAATTTATTTGCTTGGGCTTTTTTATTGTCATCTTATAAAGTCCGGCAAATTCCCATAACAACAGTTTCCTGTACAAGAATGGATTCTTAAGGTTGCTTAACTTCCGGTTTTGGGAGCCGGATAAATTCTTATAAAGAGAGGTATATCGCATGAGAACATACGAAAAATCAACGAAACTCGATAACGTTTGTTATGACATAAGAGGTCCTGTTATGGACGAAGCAAACCGCATGCAGGCAGCGGGCATTGATGTTCTGAAACTGAATATCGGAAACCCTGCACCATTTGGTTTTCACGCACCGGATGAAGTCATCAAAGACATGTCTTACAATCTGAGAGACACCGAAGGATATTCCGATTCCAAGGGCTTATTCTCCGCAAGAAAGGCTATCATGCAGTATTGCCAGTTAAAGCATATTCCAAATGTCGGAATTGACGATATCTATACCGGAAATGGTGTAAGTGAACTGATCACCATGTCTATGCAGGGACTTTTAAATAATGGAGATGAGATTCTGGTTCCTTCTCCTGATTACCCATTATGGACAGCTTCTGTCACACTGGCAGGCGGTACTGCTGTTCACTATATTTGTGATGAACAGAGTGACTGGTATCCGGATATCGATGATATGAGAAGTAAGATCACTCCAAATACAAAGGGTATCGTCGTGATCAATCCAAATAACCCAACAGGTGCCTTATATCCAAAGGAGATTCTGGAACAGATTGTTGATCTTGCAAGAGAATTCGATTTGATCCTGTTTGCAGATGAAATCTACGACAGACTGGTTATGGATGGCAGAAAGCATGTTGCACTCGCATCTCTGGCACCGGATGTGTTCACGATCAGCTTCAACGGTCTGTCCAAATCCCATCGTGTAGCCGGTTACCGTATCGGCTGGATGTGTCTATGCGGCAGAAAGGATCATGTAAAAGGCTACATCGAAGGTCTGAATCTTCTGTCTTCAATGCGTCTTTGTTCAAATGTTCCTGCACAGAGTATCGTTCAGACTTCTCTGGGCGGTTATCAGAGTGCCGATGAACTCCTGCTTCCGGGCGGACGAATCTACGAACAGCGTGAATATATCTACAATGCCCTTTGTGACATTCCCGGTGTATCCGTTGTGAAACCAAAAGCTTCTTTCTACATATTCCCGAAACTGGATCAGGAGAAGTTCCATATCAAGGATGATGAGAAGTTTGCCCTTGATCTTCTCCGTGAGAAGAAGATCCTGATCACCTGTGGTACCGGCTTCAACTGTACAGACCCGGATCATTTCCGTATCGTATATCTGCCAAATATCGTGCAGCTTAAAACCGCTATGGGAAGAATTGCTGATTTCTTAAGCTACTACCACCAGTAAATCAAAAAAAGATTAAACCGCCTCCAGCCCTCATAAATAAAGGGCTGGAGGCGGTTTTTATCAACACGTTTTGTCCTATAGATCTATCTTAATTTATGAAACAATAAACACATCACTATAGTATTGTTCTGCTTGCTCCCTGGTCAGATCATATCGTTTCATTATTCTTTCAATGGTTTCCTTCTGATCAAGTCCACATTCATCATAAGTTTCAATCGCTTCATAAATTCCTTCTCTACGTACAAAAGCTGCAAATTCATCTTTCATATAACCATCCTCCTTTATACTGTTCTTCACATGTGTAAATTTGTTATAAGTATTTGGAAATTTATCCTTATCAGCGACTGTTAATTGCTTTTTTTGAAATAAAGTCATTAAATCCGATATCTTACTTCCATCCTTTATTTCAGTATTTACATAAATTTCTGTCAGTCCATTATCAACAACGCTTCCCGTTTCCAGAATTGTATTCTGAGCATGATATATCGTTCGTCCCTTTCTGAAAATATCAAATTCAGAAATATATATAATACATAATGTCTGAACATGATCAAACGAATCGCCTGGCTCTGAATTATTTGCTGTTATTACAGACGCATGAAACCGAACCCTTTTCACATGATTACAATTCATAGATCGTTGTATTTCTATATTAAATACATTATCTTCTTCTCCTATAACATATGCATCCATTCGAATTGAACGGCCCGCAAGATTGCGGATACTTTTTTGAGCAATCAAAGAATCTGGTTTAATTTTGAGTTCAGCATTATTGAAAATTGTTTGAAGAAGTTCTTCTATAAAAAGAGGGTCTTCACACATAACCTCAAACATTGCATCATTCATAATTACCAGCGAAGAAATAAGTTCCTGTTTTTCACTGTCAGTATGTCTTTTCTTTTTTCTATTCATTATATTACGCTACCTTTTTCATGTCAAAACACATCTAATATTGTTATTTGACAAGTTTCTTCTTTCCGGCACCTATATTGTCGACAGATTCAGCATAACAGAAAAATAATCAAAAAAGACACTAATGTAATAAACAGCATGTCTCAATGTAACTTTCGGTAAATTTATGTAAAAATCTTTGATTATAACCACAAATAAAACAAATACCATTATATAAAGTCAAAGGTTGCCTGCTGGTAGGTGATGTCCTGATATTCCAGTTCCTCCTGCGAGGTCTTGCTGGTGTAATCGACAACAACCGTCTGCTGGCGGTTACCGACCATCTGCTGACCAAGAACGTAGTTCACATCAAATTTGCCGGTGATCGCCGGAGTTGCGCCACGGGCAGGAACGATCAACTGCACATGATTAGCTGCAAGCATGGCAAAGATCGGCTCCCAGATATATACATCCTTTGCCGCGCCAAATGGGTTATCAATAAAGATCGTCTTTGTAGAGATCTCACCCTCCGCGCCATAAGAATACATACCTGCAATATAATTGATGATCGCAACCAGGAACTGAATGTAGATACCCTGTGACTGTCCGGTACTACCAACCGCTTCTTCATAACGAAGATACCGGCTCTGCTCCTTGATACGCTCTCTCTTATATAGTTTCAGCTTGATCGCATTCATGTCTGTGACCATTACGCCAAATAACCGCTTCAATGCAAGACAGTCACGGATATAACGGACACGCTTCCTCTCATCCTCATAGGCATCTGCGCCCTTTACGATATCGTCAATATAATCAGACATACGCTGTGCAAGGAATTCTTCTTTCACATATGGGATCGTCAGATCAACCATACGGATGACTTCTTCTCCAACGGTGATCTTCGATAATTTTGGAAGCTTCTCAAGCTCGGTCTTTACATCCATACAACGCTGTAAACACTGACTGCAAAAATTCTCCTTGATCGCAACCATATCTTCGATTCCTTTTTCCACTCTTTCCTTTTCCAGATCGATATAGGAAATGATCTGTAACAGGCTTTCAAGTAACGCCTTTGCATCATAGTAGTTTTCAGGTATGATGACATCTCTGCGGATCGTTTCTGCCATCTCGAATACACCCATTTCACTGAGTGCTTCCGCTGTCTGTCCCTTGAACCGCATCAGTTCATTTCTTGTCTTTTCCAAATTCTTGCGACTTCTGTCATATCGTAACAAACTGGTCTCAAATGCCTGTCGCAGCTCCTCTTTTCCGGCTTCTAACAGCTTACCATTTTCTACATTGATGTCATTTGTATCTACGATACGTTTTACATCTTTATAAAGCTCGATCATATAGCCCTGCTCTTTGTTACAGGTCTCATATTTCTCTGCTGTCTTCTTATAACTCTGTTCCAGCTCGGCAAGGATCTGATCGCCCTGTGCGATCGCCTGCCCTGCTTCACTTAAAGAAATCTGTTCTTCTACATATGCATCTTCACCATAAGTCTTTTTCAGACTGGCAACCGCATATTCGATATTTCCTTCCAATCTGCCGGAAGCCTTTGATACATTCTTCAGTTCTTCCGCCATGGATGCTGATACCAGTTCCAGACGCATCAATTCATCAGAAAGTGCCTGTAACTGCTGTTCAGATGTGGTAAATAACTGTGTCTGTGCTTCCAGATCCGAGAGTTTCACGCCACGCTTCTCGATCGTATGCAGGATACGATCCATTGACTGTGACAATGCCTGAACCAACTTCTTCTTATCCTCTACATCCGGTGCATTTTTATTTGCTACTGCATACATCGCCATAAATTCTGTCTCCAGCACTTCATCAGAGATCGTAAGGATCTCGATATCCCGTCTGGATACATCTTCCGTTTCCTGTCCAAGTGCCACCTGAATCTTCTGCTTTGGATCCAGTGACACATCCACTTTGCCATCCTCCAGGTAATAAGGTTTGAAGTAATTCTGCCATTTATCCTGTATATCCTGAATACTGTTTGCGATCGCAAGCATCCGTGCCTCCGTCTCGCTCACAGTTGTATTCCATCTGACTGCATCCCGCTTCAGCTCCTCGATCTGTCCGGTGATCCGCTGTTCTTTCTGAACATTCTCCGTATAACGGGATTCTTCCTCAACTGCCAGATCAGAAAGCTCCTTAATACGAAGCAGGATTGATTTGTCTTCCTCCAGCTCATGCAGCTTTTCTTTTACGGATGCCTCATCTTCTTTCTGCTGGGTGATCCGGCTTGTCCGTTCTGTTATACGATCCTGAAGCTCACGGACCTCATCCTTTTTATTTAACAGATCCTGATTCAGCTTTCGTTCGATATCTGCCGCATCCAGGTGCCTCTCATCTGCCAGATGACTGACAAATGCCAGATCTTCCCGGTAGGTCGCAAGCTTCTCATCGATCATGGATATCTCATCCTCAAGGCCACGGATCTGGATCGTCAGTTCTTCCTTTAACGATTTCAGAATCTCATCATCTGTAAAATATTCTCCTTTTCTGCAGACCATAACGGCATTTTCGTTTATGGTAACTGCCTTTTCAGACAGGTCATCCATATCGTAGATCAAAACCATTTCATTGTCTGTCTGAATCGAATCCAGATTGATATCCTCTGCAATATCAGCGAAATTCTTCACGACTACTCCATACGGAAGTGCCCCGTTTTTCTTCAAGATCTCCGTCCGCTGCTCCGGCTTAAGTGCTGCCAGATAATCAGCTCCGTGCATCGCCATATGTCCATGTCTGGTCACGATATAATCAATAACTGCCGATGCTCCTGCACTTGGTCCGAATAAACGTCCGGATTCCAGATATTTGCGTCTTGCAAGCTGTCGGTCAATCTCCTGTTTTCTGATGACCGTCTCGGTCAGCGTTCCTGTGATCCTTGCATTGATCGCATCTATGATTTCTTCTGCTTTCTCTACACTATATACCGCCATAATGCTTTCTAACTTCTTAGCTGCCTGACGATATTCCTCTGCATCCAGATGGCTTGTCTCATATTCTTTTTCCAGTGTTTCCAGACTGTTTTCCGCAAGTGACAACCGGTAACGGTCTTCAAATACCTGCTCCTGATCTTCCCGTATGCTCTCTGCAAGTGCCTGTAAGGATGCCTCAAATTCTGCTGCCTTTTCTTCGGATGCTTCGATCACGTTTGCCGCATCCGACACAACAAGCAGGGCAACCTGTGAGGTCAGCTCGGATATCTTGTTATTTAAGGACTGTAATTTGTCCGAAGCCGCTTTCCGATTATCCCCGGATACAGCCAGATCGATCTCGCCCTCTTTGATACATTTCATGCAGTAATCAGCCTCTTTCACTGCATACTCATGCGACTGTTCGACCTCTTCCTTTGCCAGAAGAAGCTCTTTCAAACGCGCATCATCCCGAAGCTTTCTGTTATAGGCATAGACCGTCATTTTCTCACGGTCTGCCCCGGTATTCTGTAAGATATGATCGATGATCTTCTGATTCTCGGATAACTGTTTTCTGTCTTCCAGATAACCCAGATAATCATTGATACTTTCTTTCATATTCATATCCTGCTTTAATGCCGATACCTGTCGTTCATTTTCAGCAAGATTTGCATTTAACTGTTCTGACTTATCCCGGAGCTCCTGCAGACGGAAACCATCTCTGGTGATCTTCAGATTCTCCAACCGCTTCTTCTGGCTTTCCTTCTGTTCAAATGCAGTCTGTTTTGCCACAAGCAGTTCTTCCAGATGTTCATTTTCTCTCGATGTCAGTTCTTTTCCCGTCACATAGATATCCGCAAGCTGCCTTGTGATATCTTCGTGTGCCTCGTACTGGTTAATACAGGAATTGACCTTTGCCTGCAGGACATTGATCAGCTCGATCTGATGATCGAAGTTCGCGATATCCCGTTTCTTCTGTGCCAGCACGTTCAATTTATCCTTAATATCAAGCAGCGTTTCTGCCATCGTGCTCTCATCCCCATCCCTACCGGTACGGGTCAGAAATGCTTTCTCTATGATCTCCTCGATCAGCAGATCTTCTACTACTTTTCTGGTCGTCTTATAATTCGTCTCAAAATAAGTACGGACATGACCCTCTGTCTTATTGATTCCACGGATGATCTCCCAGTGGCTCTCATGCAGACCATATTCGCTGATGAACCGCTGGTACTCCCCTTTCCGCTCAAATAAGCGCACTTCAAGGCTCATATCCTTATGTCCAAGCTCCTTAATGTAGGATTTTAGACCACTGTATGTAATTCTTTCATTACCATTTGACAATGGAAGATTAATGATATCGTTCTTATTATAATCCCGATAGAAAATGCAGTAATTGAAATACTCGATCGCCGCCGTCTGTCCGTCCTGTGATGCTCCCTCGTCGGATTCCTTTGCTTTCCTGGCACAGAAGCCGGTCGTCATGTAGCGGTATCCATCCTTGATATCCGCGTCGTCTAATTTCCATTCGATCAGGGAATGAATAGTCGTATTGCCGCCACCATTCCGGAATAATTTCTCGATCGGCTGCTTATCATCTAACGTACAATTCGGTATCAGATTCTGAAGCAGAAGAAGCATCAGCACACTCTTTCCTCCACCGTTTGCAAGGTCATAAAGCGTGTTCTTGCCATACATACGCATCGAAAAATCATCGTACTGCTGTGTACCAAAGTTGTATTTTACATTATTTACCCGTATTCGGTTAATGCACGGCATCCTCTTCACCTCCAAGCAGCTGATACAGACGTCCCCTGTATTCTTCAAAATAATTCTCACATAACGCCTTGAACCGATCGGTCGGATAGTAGCGTTCTTCGTTCTCGACAAATAATTTCTGGCTGACCATAAAGTTAAATGTCAGCTTCACATAACCGGATTTGGATGCCTTTGACGCCTTCGTCTTTTCTCCGTCATAGACTGCATGACTGACTGCCGGAAGCTCATCCCACAGCAGCCCAACCGCTTTAAAGCTCTCTGCCCCGACATCCTCTGCGGAAAATACAGACAACCGCTTCGTCACATCTGCCAGATATTTGTCCGCCTCTTCGATCACCTTTTCCGGCTTGATAAATTCACGGAACTGATAGCTTCCGGAATCTTTATAAAAATACAGCAGGATCACATACATGAGGAAATAGCACAGGAACAATTCTTTATTCAGCCGCAGTCCAAGTATGCGCTTCATATCGTCATTTGTATAACCAAATACCCGGTTGCCTTCACCCGGAGTGATATAAAGTGCTTCGTTGTATTCGTAAATACTCAGATTCAGTTTCTTTAACAGATTGCCTACAATCTCGTAGACCTCTGCATTTCCATAATAATCTTCGTACAGAGCACTGTTTTCTCTGCTTGCTTTCGCGATCGTTTCGCCCTGTATCAGTCTGGCGTAGATCTCAATCGCCTTATCCAAATTTCTGCTGTCCATCTTTTTTCCTCACATGTATTTTTATTGCAATTCAAATATTATGTTCGTAACATACATATCTGCTCCAACCGGGATCTCCTCAGTGCTGTCAAAGGTCAGCGTGAAGCGCATATCTTTGTATGGCTCAAATGAGATATCCGGAGCATAAGCATCTTCCGAATAAATGTCCGGTACGCTTACGGTTGAAATGCTGTCGGCTGTAGCCTGTGGTATCTGCTGCTCTCCGATGCTGTCCCGCACCTTCTGATATTCCCGGATGCTGTCAACTACCAGCTTTTCAAGCATGGTATCCTGCTTCTTTAACATCCGGCTGATATCATATTCCTTCTTCTGTGCCAGATGGGTAAGGAATGCGTAATAATCGGCATTCTCATAGATTTCTTTTCCAAATCGTATCTCAAGGAATCCGTTGAATTCTTTCAGGCTGAGCTTCTTCCAGCGGGCAAGCACATCCATCAGTTCAAAGAATAACTTGCCATAGTTTCTGCCGGAGCGTTCTTCTTCAATCTCGTCCTCGTAACGGAAGTTCGCATTTACATCTTCTTTCTTTGCTGTCACCATCTTCGCCTCATCCTCTGATTTGAGCGTAAGAAGATTGTCGATCGATGTCATCGAGAACGACTTCGTGATCGCCGGTGCAAATAAAGGAGCAAGAATCATGCCCATCTTATCCGGCCGATCCTCCCTGATCATCTTCTGTAATTCCTTTTCAAAATCAAATACCGGACGCAGACGCTTTAACTTCGCCTTCTGAATAATGTTGTCCGATATATTCTGTAATTCCATGGTGCTGTTGATCAGATTTCCATGCTTTAATATGGTCTTCTTCAATTCCAGCTCCAACTGACTGATCTCATCCAACAACGTAGAACCTTTTGTCAGATGGTCAAAGTTCGCTTTCGCAACTGCCTTATCGACCAGTGCCTTGTTCTTCGCAAATAATTTCTGTTCCTCGGAAAACCATTTGCCAACCGTCTTCATATATTTCTCATAAGCTTCTGCCCCAGCAAATACATCGTAAGAAAGCAGATCTACGATATCGTCTTTTTCTCTTACAAGCCGGTTCACTTCGCTGTTGATCCGCTTGACAACCTCGATACCTCCCTTGAAATTCTCTCCGGTGATCATCTTCTCAAGCAAAACCTGTTCTACATTGATCTTGCTCTCGTCCTTGATCTCCTTGGTATCAAGATAGAATTCTATCCCATCCGCAGTTATGTAATAGAGCACTTTTCCATCCGTGATCCGGCTGTCGATCAGTCTGACACGCCCGGTCTTCTTCTGCTTCTTACCCGGATCGTAAAATGTAAATTCAAATGCTTTTCCATCATTTCTGATCTTGTCAAATATATATAAGATCAGGTCTGCCATATCCTCGTCCTCGATCTCAATATCGAAATCACGGATCAGTAGCTCTTTTATAAATGCTTCACACTGGGGATATGTGATGTCCCTCTCGTTGAAGTTGTTTTCCTCAATAAAAAAACGCAGTACCGCCATGGTGATATATCCCATATCCAGACTGTTATATCGTCCATCCCTGTACTGTGTAAATGCAGTTTCCGATAACACAAAAAACGGGTAGTATTTTCTTAAGTTATACATTCTCGCATTATGTTCTTCGATTATGTCATTGATCATCACGTACTGCTTTGCCACTGTTTCTACTCCCTGTTTTGTGTGCTTTATTTTCTGTTTTTCTTAAAAAATCACGGACACATAACATGCCCGTGATTTTTCAATACCTATTCGCCCATCATCTGTTTAAAAAATAATTACCTGAATCAATCCTGCTTTGCAAGATTTTCTTTGTCTACTTTGTAAACCATAAGACGAAGAAGATAGTATGGCATTCTTCTATTTCCAAGTTCCCAGTCCTGTACAGTTCTATACGGTATCTCGAAATACTCAGCAAATTCGCGTCTGTTCATTCCTGTAGACTTTCTTAATTCTAATAATTCTTCACCTGATGTCATAGTCTGTGTCCCTCCTGTATCATTCCTATGTGCATTCTTTCTGAAAAAAAAGAATGCTTTCATTCAATATTATTTCAAAATTCAGCACAAAATAAATTCTACAAGAATCCAACCCTAACCTCATGTATATTCTACAATATAACGGTCGGCATGACAATAGAATTTGTTAACACATTAAAAATTTTTTTATATGCGTGTCCTTTAGATAATTTAAACATTTTGTCCATTGACTTTATGATATAACCGGAAAATAATGAAATTAATTTTTTATATTATACATTGATATGCATGGGATACCTTTAACATTACCAATCAGGGGACGCTTCCGCTCGTTTTCCCGCTGTGTAACTTCGAACTAACCTCGGATAAACCTCGGTAAGGTCTCAGTTAGGTCTGCAACGGTACTAAGATGCCGCTAATGCGCCATCTAAGGACCGGCGACCTCAAATGCCCCTGTATTGGTAAGTTAAGATATCCCAACGCATAATTCACACAATATAAAAAATTAATTTCATTATTACACAGGGGGTGTTATGTATGTTGAATAATCGAATTATGAAGGAAAAGCCATCGGACGAGGAAATGAATACACGGTTAAAGGCTTTGCAGAAAAAGCTGGCGGCGCAGACGCTGGCTGTCCGGGAACACAAGCTTCCGGTCATCGTTCTGGTAGAAGGCTGGGGTACTTCCGGCAAAGGCAGTCTGGTCGGACGGATCATCAACAATATCGATCCACGTTTTTACCGGGTTGCATCGCTGGAAAAGGTCAGAGAAGAGGACAGGCGGAAACCATTTCTTTGGCGATTTGTAAAAGAGATACCGGAAGCCGGCAATTTTGTCTTTATGGATTCCGGCTGGATGGATCAGCTTACGCGTGAATACGCACACAAAGAATTGTCAAAAAAAGACTACGAGCTTCGAATTGCCAATGTTCGGAGATTTGAACGACAGCTGACCGATAACGGCTATCTGGTTGTCAAATTCTTCCTGAACATCTCGAAAAAAGAACAGAAGAAACGAATCCGGACGCTTGCCGATGATCCTGCAACCAAATGGAGAGTGACCGATACTGACCTAGCACAGAACAAACATTATGACAAATACATGGACATCTTTGACAAATTCTTAGATGCTACCGATTCTTCCCGCGCGCCATGGTATATCATCGATGGCTGCTCCAAGAAATGGGCGGAGCTTCAGGTTCTGGAAATCCTGACCGAGGGAATCGATGTTGCCCTACAGAATCATTCACTGGCAGTTCCGATCCCGCAGAATGTATTCCCTCTTATGGACATGCCGAAGCTGTCAGATATCTCTTTACAGGACAAGACGATATCTGATGAAGAATATTCCAAACGTCTGAAAGAATTACAGGGAAAACTTCGAGAGCTGCACAACAGCATTTACCACAAAAAGATTCCTGTCATCATTGCATACGAAGGTTGGGATGCTGCCGGAAAAGGCGGCAATATCAAGCGTGTAACGGAAGCATTAGATCCTCGCGGTTACGAAGTATTTCCGATCGCAAGTCCTCTTCCGTATGAAAAATCCCGACATTTTCTCTGGCGTTTCTTCACCAGGCTTCCACGCTCCGGTCATGTAGCTATCTTCGACCGAACATGGTATGGCAGAGTCATGGTAGAACGGATCGAAGGATTTTGCAGTGAAAATGACTGGAAACGTGCTTACAACGAAATCAACGAATTTGAAAAAGAACTGTATGACTGGGGTGCTGTGATCATCAAATTCTGGATACAGATTGATAAAGACACCCAGCTTGAACGATTCACGCTGCGTCAGAATACACCGGAAAAACAATGGAAGATCACAGATGAGGACTGGCGAAACCGTGAAAAATGGGATCAATACGAAACAGCCGTCAATGAAATGCTGCAAAAAACAAGCACCACCTATGCTCCATGGCACATCATCGAATCAGTCGATAAAAAATATGCCCGGTTAAAAACCCTGGAGATCATAGTTGATGCTATAGAAAAAGCTATATCTTAATGAATCTTTGTCTTCTGGTAGTCGATCATGACATCATAGATCCGTTCACAGTTGTCATGGTCGTCAAACCGGAAGAAATCATCGGCACGTCTGCGGTACTCCGGTTTCATCTCGCAGTTATTCTGCATATAAGAGATCAGAACATCGATCAATTCGTCGTTGTCCTCGCAGATCTCGCCAAATCCCATCGTATCATAGTGGAAGGTTCCTTCCTCATAATGCTTCGGTATATCGTGATGGTGCAGATAGACCACCGGCTTACGCATATAAGCGAAATCAAACTGAACGCCGGAGAAATCCGAAACCATCAGACTGGATTCCCGGAACACCTTCTCATAATTGACACCGGAATGTCCATGAACGGCAACCGCCGGAATGATCTCTACCGAAGGATTCTTATCAAAATCATCGATCTGCGGGCTGACGATCGGATGAAGTACATAGACGATCTTATAATTATATTTCTTTGCCGCAGCGATCAGACGCTCATCATTAATAAGGCTGTTATATACCTGATAATAGGTTGTCTCCTTAAAAAGTGGATTGTAGTCACGGCTCACACCCTCATTCTTTGTAACCGGAACTGCTGCCTGCATCCGCCAGGTCGGAGATAACAGGATCTGCCGTTTATCTTCATTTATGAGTCCATCATAACGCGGTACTCCGGTCAGCTTCAATGCATCATAACCCTCATAGCCGTAGATCGGCTTCGACAGATTTTCAATCTCATATTTGGATGCACAGAAATACAACCGTGTATTATCTCTCAACCGGTTCTGCGCAACTGCAATCTTCTGGATAGACATACCATGCTGGACACAGGCTACATGGAAGTTCATCAGATCACGGATCAGTGCCGAATTGATCGTACCGAAATCATTAAATGCGTAGACGGTAGAGTTTGACACGATCACCATATCCGCATACAAAAATGCATACCGGTGCTTGATGCTTCTCCGTTTGACCGGCTTCATACCTTCGCGTTCCAGACGTGCATAATCTTCCGATGCCCCATCTGCCAGATAATAGCATTTGATGCCATCATTCTTGCTTCTTGCATATTTGTACATGTATTCTGCGGAGTCCCCCGCCTTATATATCTTATCAAAAAAGAGCCAGATCGGACGATGCTTTAAAACCGGCTTTGCCTTTAAGAACGCCCGGACAATGATAAACTTAATAACCTTCTTCTGTCCGGTTGCAAACATATCCCGCCATAACGTCAGTTCTCTGCCTGCGATCTTCCCATGCTTTACCGGATCAACCTTCATGATATTGGCTTCTGTCTTATACATATACAGCTTCTTATTGATCTTCCAATAGCTGTGACGGAAACGGTCACACAAACGGCTGAAATGAGAATCGAATTCCAGAGTGACCGGAAGATCCTCTACCGACATTCCCATCGTTTCACCATTTTCAAAGACATCCGCCCGGACTCTTGTTACATAAGCCAGTTCTGTTTCCTGTCCATATGGAAGCTCCACCCGGATCGTAAATGCCCGAAGCTTGAAGATCGACATGCCAAATGCTTTTGTATGTGCATACCGCTCATTATATTCTGCCGGATAGAAGCGGTCACCGACCAGAACACCAAACTCTGCTCCATTCATCAAAAGAATAGGCGATAACCGTCCTTCGATCGTAAGCTCTGTGTGATCCTCCATATCTTTATTGTCCATAAACTGAATGTCCGCCGTCGGCTTCGTAAGCTCTCCAATCTGGATATCATTATAGCTGTAGCAGCCATCTGTAAAATCAAATTCCAGACCGGTGTCCTTATACTTTAAGATCAGCAATACCCATACCAGGCAGTCTTCATTCTTCATATCCACATGGTATCCCTGATTCTCACAAATGATCGAATCATCTATATAAGAGAGCACTTCCCCAAGCCTCCACAAAAAAGCCTCGCTGTCGGTCTCTTCAAATAAATGCTTGTTCAGGTTATCGAGATTTGCCTGGATCATATATTTTACAATGAACAGTGCATGCTGCATAACAAGCATCTGCAGGGTTTCCTGATGGATGGACATTTCCTTTAACCATTCGATCAGCTGATCAACGGTATCCTTATACCATGCCCGGTCATAGATTCCTTCAAAAAAGGTCTTATCCCCTTCAAAGCTGTTTTTCAAAGTATAGTCAACACCATCGATATAATAGAGTTTCTCATCCAGACAGGCTCTTGCCTGAACCGCAAGCAGCCATTTTAATACCGGAAATGATCCCTTTACCAGAACGTCCTCCAATGTATGCGCAGGGCTTCCGAATGTCACATTTGCATCCTGTCCGGCATTCTGTATTCCGGCAGAACTACCCTGTATTCCGGCATCTGCGATCTCCATTAACTGATTTAACAGGCTTCCCTTAAACACCATACCGAATGGTGTAAATCCGTGCAGGAATCTTAAAATCTCCGTAGAGATCACCCCATTTGTAAGCTGCTCATAGACACCATGAAATTCCTGATCTCTGTCCAGCTTCTGTGCAAGCCAAGGCGCATGCTTTCCTTTCTCGCGATATGCGGAAAACGGTGCATACATGATTCCCTTCTTGCTGTTCCTGCTCGGTCCGTATTTCTTCGGCAACAGAAAGATATCTCCGTTCCTGTGGTCATCAACAAAGGTCACGATACGCGCAAAATCCTCATCTGAAAGGATATCGCCCTCTTCCATCAAAAGGAACATCCCCTGCTCATCAAATTTTCCATGTATACTGAAGCTGTCCGCTCCGACTACGATCCTGTTTACCAACTGCCACGTCCTCCTGTTTTCTTTATCCCAGACTTTCCTGTAATGCAAATAACTGCTGCTACCATAGAACAGATCGTCCCCTGCAGCAGCAGTTTCTGCTTATTTCTTCCAATCTTTATCTTGTATACTCCATGCTCTTCATCATGCGGGTATACATTTCCTCCAGACCGATCACCGGCTTCCAGCCAAGTGCCTGAAGTTTATCTGAATTCAAGCGCATATTTACATCCGGTGCATAGCCAAATGTCATGGCGCTTTCCGGTATGTCAAATACAACCTTGATCTCATTATTTGCCAGTTTCTCTGCAACCATCTTTGCCATATCTCCGATCGTGATATGTGCTTCCGGATGCGCTACGGTATAGGCTTCACCATCATTTCCCTTTACAAGAAGGAGCAGAATACCCATAACGGCATCTCTGGTGTAGCAGTAATTACCAACGGATTTTCCGGCTGTGTGCAGAACAATATCCGTCTTATTCATAGCAGCCTTTGCGAACTGTGCAAATACACGATTCTCTTCATAGCTGATACCTGCGCCAAATGTCTGTGACAGTCTTGCAATACGAACCGGCAGCTTATACTCACTTGCGTAAGAAGAACACATACATTCGCAGAGACGTTTGCCCTCCGGATAACAGCTTCTTGGATTGTGGATATCAATGTATCCCAGATCATCTTCTTTTACATATGGCTTTTCAGGATCCGGTGCACCAAATGCTTCCATTGATGATATATATACAACACCCTCGGACTGCTTCTCCTTACCAAGGTCTAACATATTCTTTGTACCATTTACCGCAGTCATGATCGTCTCCACCGGATAGTCCACAAAGAACTTGGATGCTGTAGGGCTTGCTGCATGTATGATGTAGTTGATCTGTACTTCTGAGATCTTCTTGCCATTTGACAGGATTACAGTCTCATCGGTAACCGGATCTCCAACATCGCCGATCACATACACCAGCTTATCCTTTGCAAATTCATCATAGATCTTGTCTGCCTTTTCTGCATTTCTGACAAATGCATAGATCGTGATATCAGCATTCTTTACTTCGTTCATCTTAAGCAGTGCCTTTACGATCTGTGAACCAACCAGTCCGGTTGCTCCTGTGATCAGGATGGATTTGCCGTATAATTTCTCATAATCTCCACCTGCATTTGCAATATACAACAGGTCCTCTTCTAAAATCTTATCTTTCATTTTTATTTCCTCCTGAATGATTTTTATTTATTTTCGTCTTGATATGGAAAACACTTGTACTATTCATGTTGTCCACCGTTTACTCTGTTCCTTATACAAATATCTATATGCTTACTCTACCTGATACATTTTGATAATGTGAGCTTTCCGGTCTTCTTCTGGCGGAAGCTTCATATAGTCGCCGTAAAGGGATGTCAGGTAATAGTCTGTACAACCCGGTGCGATCAGCTCTCTGCCGCCAAATGTCACCTTCACAGGCTTCACATATTCTTCTCTCGGCATCTTCTCCTGCGGACCATAGCCACAGGCAATGCCTCCTACATATTTGCACGATTCAAAATCATACTGCGTACATAGCCGTATCAGCTTCTTCACGGTCCGCTTCTTGCCCCAGATCAGATGTGCAAATGGCTTTAAGACCGGCTTCACGATCTTCTTGACCAGATTGCCACCCCGGCCGGTCTTCATCTTCAGATACTGTATGATCCTACGGTACCAGAGTGCTTTTTTATAGATTTTCTCAATCTCTGCATCATCATCCGGCAGTCCATCCATCGGGAAAATATCCATCCATAAATAGATGTCATATTTGTCCTTCGTATAATATTTGTCCAGTCTTGTCCTCGTATCCGCAAGCTTCGTATATGGCTCATCCAGATTGCCAAGGCTTGCTGACAGGAACTTATGCTCCGGCAGAAATGGCTGCTCTTTGATCACTTCCTGCAATCTCTCATAATCCGGTCGTGGCATCAGAATGTCGATATCATCATCCCACGGAATAAAATCCTGATGTCTGACTGCTCCAAGCAGCGTACCACCACACAGATAATACCGCAGCCCATGCTTCTCACACAGATCATGGAACATGAACACCATTGTTTTCTCACGCTCATGGATATCCTCAAGCGTCAATAATTTTCTCACGTTTTCGTCTCCTCTTTTATGGTATATGCCTGCATTTGCCTTCTATATACCCTTAATATCCTTATGAATACCCATTAAAAGTCTCCTTATAATATCAAAAGGGCTTCTGTCTGATCTCTCTTACAATGTCAGGAGCTCCTCCGGACGGCTGATGATATATTCCGCACCAGCTTTTTCAAATTCCTCACGGTTTCCATATCCATACAGAACACCGACCGTATCAATTCCGCAGGCATGTCCGCCATCAATGTCAAACATCCGGTCACCGATCATAACGGCATCCTTTTCATGTATCTGTGTCTTAACCTCTGGCTTGGAATCGTCCATCATGACTGCCTCTTCCCAGTCTGCCTGTGGCATATCCGTACCTTCCACATCGGCTTCCTTCAACCGCTTCAGGCACTCCGCGATCAGCACCTGTTTGTCCGATCCGGTTCCATCCGGATTGCTTCCTACAACGACATCAAAGTACTGTGCCAGATCGAATTTCGCCAGTATCTTCTTCGTTGGTTCTGTCGGTTTGGAGGTCGCCACTCCGATCTTCGCACCTTTTTCTTTTAAATCCTTGAGTGTCTGTGGGATGCCATCATAGATAGATGTCTCATACAGACCTGTCACATTGTATCGTTCTCTGTACTTCGCCACCAGCCAGAGTGCCTGATCGTGGTCAACATGACATTTGGATGTAAAGGAATCGTACAACGATGGTCCGATAAATGTCTTTAACACTTTCTCCGATGGCTCCGGCAGTCCGGCTGCATCCAGAGCATAGCGGATGCAGTTGAGAATGCCCGGCTCGGACTGGCTTATTGTGCCGTCCAGGTCAAATAAATAGTATTTATACATAGTGTTGCCTTTCTATCCGTTCAAAATTCACGCCACCATTGTAGCATAGATTGTTTTTTCCCTCAACAACATTGATGTAATCTTGGGTTATGGGGGGATAAACAGCAAAAATTACCGAAAGTTACATCCAGACATACCATTTGTTACATTGGCAGTCTTTTTCCTCTTTTTTCTGCTATGCTGTTCCTGTCGACAAAACAGGCGCCGGAAAATAACGAGGAATGAAACTTATGTATAACCAAAACAACAATAATCACCTTCACAAGCAACCGGTATCAAACGAAAAAGTTACCAACTACAACCATGCCAGTCAGCCAGCCAATGGTTCTCCAATAGACATCCACCAGCTTTTTCCTGCCCGCACAGAGCAGGAATGTCTCGCGGAGCTTCGGAAGCATCCGCGAAGTTACTTTGCATATCAGAACATGTCGCCAGAATGGAAGAACCGCTTTCTTGGATTTATGGAGGGTACGAAAACTCTGCCTTTAACCTACGATCCATTTTTCAAGAAGCTGTTCAACCCGGACATCTATCCCGAGCGGTTGTCCAGTCTCATCAGCAGTATCATCGGCACAAGGGTGACGGTTCAGTGTATCCTGTCAAACGAAGACAGTATGCTGCCGTCCACCTCGCTCCTGCTTCTGGATATCCTTGTCCAGTTGGAAGATGGCTCAATCGCAAATGTGGAGATCCAGAAGATTCCCTACGCTTTCCCGGGAGAACGTATGTCCTGCTACTCCTCCGATCTCATGCTGCGTCAGTATACAAGAGTGAAAAGCCTGAAAGGAAACGCCTTTACCTACAAGGATCTGAAAACGGTTTACACGATCGTGATATATGAAAAAAGTCCGAATGCATATCTGACTGATGCATTATCCGATATCTACCTGCACCACGGCAGAACTGTTTTTGATACCGGAATCGAACTGAAGCTTTTACAGGAATTCTATGTGGTTGCCCTTGACGTTTTCTGTGAAAGTAAGTATGCTAAAGATATTAATGAATTAAATGCATGGCTGTCATTACTGACTGCCCAGTCGGTTGACGACCTTGCTGCACTGGTATCTGACTATCCATGGATGGAAGCTATCTGTAAGGATATGTCTGAATATATGTATGATCCGGAGGAGGTAATCACCATGTTTTCAGAAGCACTTCGAATGTTAGATGAGAATACGGTTCACTATATGATCGATGAACTACAAAAGGAACGGGATGAAGCAGTAGCTGCTCTGTCTGAAAAAGATGCCGCTCTATCCGAAAAAGACGCTGAAATTGCGGCTGTTCTTTCTGAGAAGAACGCAATGCTTTCTGAGATCGCAGCTTTAAAAGCACAGCTTGCCGCCCTCAATAAATAAACTATTTTATAACAATAACACATAAAGTAAAAACGCCTGCTGGCTGTATCCATGGAATATACGATATTCCTTAGGTACAACCAGCAGGCGTTATTCTTTAAACACATCCTACCTGTTTCCTTCTATTTTATTATTTCAGCTTCCATGTCTTGACATATCTGATGAAGCTCTTTTTTCAGATTTTCTGTGTATGTTTCTGCCAGACTCTGTACATACTAGTGGCATAAAACTATGATTTGAGGGTTGTATATGAAACAATTTAAACCATATATTCCGGCAGACCGGGTGATGCCGGAGCTTACGCCGACATCTGTGATCCTTGGGATCATTCTGGCAGTTGTGTTTGGTGGTGCAAATGCATATCTTGGCTTAAGAGTCGGCATGACTGTATCCGCTTCGATTCCTGCTGCCGTTCTTTCTATGGGTATTGTGCGCATGATCATGCGCCGCGATTCAATTCTTGAAAATAATATGGTTCAGACGATCGGCTCTGCCGGAGAATCTCTGGCTGCCGGAGCTATCTTTACGCTGCCAGCCCTGTTCATGTGGGCAGATGAAAATCCCGACATAAAACCTCCATCTTTTCTGATGATTGCATTTGTCGCCATCTGTGGCGGACTGATCGGTGTTCTGTTCATGATCCCACTTCGTACCGCTCTGATCGTAGAAGAACATGGTACACTTCCATTTCCGGAAGGAACTGCCTGCGCTGAAGTACTGCTCGCCGGAGAAACCGGCGGTCACAAATCCACGCAGGTATTTTCCGGGCTTGGTATCTCCGCTGTCTATAAATTTATTGCTGATGGTCTGCATTTATTTCCAAGTGAGATCACATGGACGATTCCTGCCTATAAAGGATCGGGCTTCGGCATGGATGTTCTCCCTGCACTGGTCGGTGTCGGCTATATTTGCGGCGCAAAGGTTGCTTCGTATCTGTTAAGCGGTGCTGTACTTGGATGGTTTGTTATCATGCCTTTGCTCGTTCTTGTTGGAGGTGACAACATCCTGTTCCCCGCTTCCGTTCCGATCCGCGAACTGTCAGTCGATCAGTTATGGGGAAATTATGTGCGGTATATCGGCGCAGGCGCGGTGGCAGCCGGCGGAATCTTCAGCCTGCTAAAATCATTTCCGCTGATCGCATCCACATTTGCCAAAGCCCTGAAAGGCTTCGGACATACAGATGGAAATTCGCGAACATCCAAAGACATTCCGCTTCCTTATGCAATCGGCGGTATCCTGATCGTAGCATTTGGTCTGAGTGCATTTCCGGATATTCCGATCAATCCGGTCACATCCATTCTGATCATTATTTTTGGATTTTTCTTTGCAACCGTATCTGCAAGAATGGTCGGTGTCGTCGGCTCTTCGAATAACCCCGTGTCCGGTATGGCGATCGCAACCCTGCTATTTGCAACGATCCTGTTAAAGCAAGCCGGCATAGCAGGATACCGGGGTATGACATCTGCCATCTGCATCGGTACTGTTATCTGCATAATTGCAGCCATGGCAGGAGACACCTCGCAGGATCTGAAAACGGGGTATATCGTCGGTGCAACACCATATCTGCAACAGATCGGCGAACTGATCGGATCGATCGCATCCGGTCTTGCGATTGGCGGTGTTCTCTATCTGTTGAATGCAGCATGGGGATATGGTTCTACCGAGCTTCCTGCTCCGCAGGCAACCCTTATGAAAATGGTCGTTGAAGGTGTTATGAATGGCAATCTTCCATGGGGACTTGTTATTGTCGGCATTTGCATTGCTGTCGTTGTCGAGATCTTAGGTATCCCGGTTCTGCCATTTGCCATCGGACTGTATCTTCCGATTTACCTGACAGTTCCGATCATGATCGGTGGTCTGATCCGCCTTTTCGTGGAGAAACGCCGCTTGGCCGATGAGGGTTCACGCGAAACCGTCCGTAATAACGGTATCCTTTTCTCCTCCGGTATGATCGCAGGTGAAGGGCTGGTCGGAATCCTGCTTGCCGTCCTTGCCGTATTTGGCGTAAGTGATCGGATCAATCTGGGACTTATGGGATTCCATCTTGGAAAATGGGGCGGCTGCCTGTTCTTCCTTGCCCTGCTTTTCAGTATGATCTACATGATCCATAAAACGAAGGATAAACAATCATCCAATAACACACTTTAATATCTTCACCCGGAAAGGATTTATTCTCTCATGCAAAAATATAATATACAAAATGTCATTGCAAAACAGAACCATAATCGTAAAGATACCCTCTCGCAATTTTTTATAAAAAGATCAAAATCCGGTTTTCTTTCCCATACTGCAAACTATATGGACAAAATCCCCTGCATCAATCTGAATTATACATGGGAACAGTCGCCCGATGGAATTATTGTGATCGAGATGCCGCATACCGGTTTTTATCACAAGATCGCCCAGAAATATTTTCACAAACCAAAGAAAAGCCATATCAGGCTTGACCGATATGGCAGTACCTTATGGGTTCATATAAATGGCGACAACACGGTATTCAATCTGGTATCCATCATGGAAGAACAGTTCCCCGAAGAAGCTCCTGATATGTTAAAACGTGTTATCGCCTTTCTTGAAACGTTGGAGAGAGTAAGGTTTATCTATTTACTGTAACCCTGTGCTGAAATATCCTTTTTCCTTATCTACATTATAAATGGCATAGCAGTCAAGGGCATCCGGTATCGGGACATTGTAATAATGAAAGCCCAGCCAGTTCTTCATTCCATCCGGCATATCTGCTGTCGGTGCACCCGGAAGATACACTGTAAATGTCGTTCCACCCGCAATTCCGTAAAGCTCTGTAAATGTGGTTTTGTATCCGTTATCATTTGCAACCACTTTACCGATCTCATCATCATACTTTAAAGTATCCAGCTCCATGGTATATGTATATTTGTCAACCTGCGTAATATTCTTAAAGGATCCGGATCCACTGGAAACTCCCCTGCCACTATAATTACTGTCGTGATACGAAGCTGTAAAGGTTCCATCCGGTTTGATATCCATACTGGAGCCCCATGCACCAACTCCGCTTGACATAAGAAAGCTTTCCGGGAGATCCTCCGGTAATGTCATCTTTACTTCTCCTGCATTTCCGGCAGATATCTCTTTTCCGTCTTTAGAAGCCCTCTGATTTTTGTCCGCCTTATCTGTTTCTTTTTGTGTGATCGTTCCCAGATATTCCATAGCCTCATCATAAGTCATAGCGGTATCATCCAGCGTACCAAGAACCTCCTTGGCTTTATCCTTGCCCTGTCCATTGTACATTAATAACGTATCAAAATTCTTCTGCAGCTTCTCTACCTGAGCATTATACTTATCCTCTGTGATCTCAGAACCATTCTTTTGACATGTGACAACAGTTGCTGAATAATCGTCATTCGGACCTTTCCTTCTTGTCCAGGTTGTTGACTTCTGAAGCATGCCGGAATCATCTACCGTGAATTTGATATAACTGTCTGTATAACTCTCATCTCCGAACCCACTATATGCATATAAGGTTCCCTTTTTGGTTGTAAACAGATAATAACTGGTTCCGGAAGCAGCATTTATATCCCAGCCACCATATTCTTCCATATCCGTTCCAAAGATTCTTTTTGCTTTTGTTCCGTCAAAGCTATAAATATCCATCTGTGCAATTGAAGCTTCGTTCTGTTCTGACCTTATCAGGATCATCTCCGGCACATCATCACCTGTCACATCGGCAAACGTGATTGGAGTCTGTTCTTCCTTGGCTGTCTTTGTCGAATAATCATACTCATACTGCCAGTAATAATTGTCGATCTGTGTCTTATAGGATTCAAGTACCTCTTTGTATGCTGCTTTATAAAGACTTTCATCGATAGCTGCCTCTGTAGTTATCTCCGTTGAAGTTTCTGTAGTAACCTCTGTGGTTGCCTCTGTCTCCGCTGTCACTTCTGTTGTAACAGTATCATCATTTGCTTCCGAAGCGGCTTCTGTTGTCGCATTCTGATCTTTCTTCTTATCCTGGGAGTACTTATATGCAAATCCTGCTCCGACCGCACCTCCTACCAACGCAACGGAAGCAGCCGCGATCACGATCTTTCCTGTTACGGTTTTGATAAATGCCGTTTTGCCAACTGTAGCTGCAACCGCCTTTCCACCTTCTACTGCCCCCGCAGCCGATCCGGCAGCTCCTGTCTGTGCTGTTCCTCCGGCTACTTGTCCAGCAGTTCCTCCTGCTATCTGGGATGCTCCTCCGGTCATCTGTCCGGCGGTTCCTCCTGCTATCTGGGCAGCCCCGCCTGTAACATTGCCCGCCATCTGCATAGCACCACCATGAATGATGCCGGCTGCAACATTTCCACCAAGACCTGCCATCTGCTCAAATACATGCGTAACGATCATATTTCCACGTTCTGCCATAAGCAGATATACAAGAAGACACATCGGTGTGTAGCTGTAAAGCTTGTAGCCCTTCTTCTGAAGCTCCTCTGCCTTTGCCTTGATATTCTTACGTCCATAATTCAACCTGGACTTTACGGTATTCTCCGAACAACCCAATATGGTCGCGATATCCCTGATGCTGTAGCCCTCCAGATGGAACATCAGCACACAGACCCTCTGTTCATCCGACAAGGAATCGATCAGCTCATGCACCATATCCTGTGTTTCCTGTACCGTACATGCCATTTCCGGCTGTGTGCTCATATTCTCATCTTCCAGATTGTATTCGAAGACATCCCCTTCATCATTTTCATTCTGCAGATCAGAAAACAGAACTGCCTGCTTCTTCTGAAGTGCGTTAAGCGCTGTATGTGCTACGATCGTACTCATCCATCCCGGAAATGCATTTGCATCCTGCAAACTATCTAATCTGGCAAATGCCTTTATATATGCATCCTGCAGGACATCCATCGCATCCTGTTCATTCTTCATATATTTCATTGCAATGTATAGCTTATTCCTGTATGTGTTCTCATATAAGAATGTAAAGCCTTCTTCCCGTCCTGCCTTCGCCTGCTCCACTGCCTGTGTATAATCGACACAGCTGCCACAAAACGGACAGTTGTATTCATTCCCCTGTAAATCATTTCCACATGTTCTGCACTTCATGTTATCCTGCTCCTCCTGCTTTTTATCTAATCTCTGTAATTATTGATTCTTTTTAACCATTATTTATCTGGACTGCCTGTCGTGCTCGATCCGGTCAAATAATTCTTTCTTGCGTTTCGGATCATCCGGCAGCTCCTTTCGTTCTTTTCTTAACAATGCAACAAACGCGCACACTGCCTTCCACACATCCATATATCTCACCTCCTGTTTATTGGACAGATCAGGTGGGTAAAAAGTTTTAAGTTTTTGGATATTTTTTGCTTTATTATAGCATACCACAAAATCAGGATAACATTATATTCTATTTCTTTATCTTTACAGTCTTATATTTGCTCCATGCAGAGTAACATTTCTTCTCGCGGGAACCTGCCTTTACATAAGAACGGACACGAACATAATAAGTCTTGCTTTTTTTCAGATCCCAGAATGTACAGTTATTGTAATTCTTAAATGGCGCATCATATACTTTCTTATTCTTTTTGAATTTCTTATCCGTTGCGATCTGGATCTGATATCCGGTCGCCTTGCTCTTGCACTTCCATGTTACCTTTAACTTTCCGGATGAAAGATTCTTTACCTTGTTTACAGTGGTCTTCGGAACATCTGTAAATGTCGTCTTAAATGTATACATTCCGGCATAATTTGGATCAACACTATATGGCCAGCCTTTGGTCATCGTGATGTAGTAGGTTCCCTTTGGCAGGAAAAATGTGTATTTTCTGGTTCCCGGTGTAACACCCGTCTGAATATAGTGAATGTCGCCATTTGTATTCTCGATCACAACATTCATTTCCTTGATCTTGCTGTTGATCTGAATGTTCATGTACCGGTTCTTTGTCATCTTCATCTTATAGATATCTGTTGTCTCGTTAAATGCAAGCTGTCCTTTATAGGTCGTACCTGCCTTATAGGTAAATGACATCGTTTTCTCATCGTTCTGTGACAGCCATGCCTCGGAACGTGTTTCGCCGGATGCCTTATAAGATGCCGTAAATGTGAATTTACAGCCGGTATAAAAACCTGCACACAGTGATAATTTGTAATCCCCTGCTAATAATTCTGCCTTATAGCTGCCTTTTCCTTCTTTGACTGATGCTGTATAGATCTCATTATCATACATATCACTGACTTTTATATAATTAAGCCCGGTATGTGTCTTTCCAATTCCCTCCGTCACAATCGCAAGAGAAAATGTACCGGATTTCTTCATCGTAAATGTATACTCATATGTATTCTGTGCATCCTCCAGCTCACCACTGTAACTCTGACCCCATACGATCTGCTGTGGACTGTTTAACACCTCTGCGGATACCTTTCGTGCAGGACTTACTGCACACATCATCACCATTAAAATTACTGCTAACATGATCTGTTTCATTTTTCTACTCATAATAATCTATCCTCTCTTTCTACCTTCTTTTTATTCAACTGTTTCAGCATCCATCATCTGCTCTTTATATGCCTTACGGATCGGAATGATCGGCAATCCGATAAAGACCATGATCGAGATGAAGAAGGATACCATACCTGTAACGATGTCATATGGAAATGGTACGATGAGCCAGCCCCATTTTGCTATCTTACCTGCCATTCTCACCGCAGTTCCAAACCCTCCGAAGAAGTAGGAAACAATGCCTGCCATAACTCCATACCCCATCATAGACATCGGGATCCTGCCACCAAAAATACCGGAAAGGACAAATCCTAAAACGGTTAAACAGGTTGCTCCCAATGCGATGTACTGTGCGATTTCGATTCTTTTCATTTTCTTCATTTTTTATTCTCCTTTTCTTTATCTGAGGAGCATTTTTTATCCGGAAATTCATCCATAAAAAATGCAACCTCTGTATCGTTTCACCTATATGACACAGAGGTTGCAAAAAAGTTTTATATTTTTTGAAATTTTTTAAAAATTTTTTCAGACACCATTTTTTAAGTATAATCGGAGAGTTTTTGGAAATACAATCGGAGAGATTCGGTATTTTCAGTCGGAGAGTTTTTTTATAGAATGAACTTTCTCTTATAAAATAAAATGCCTTCGACTGATTCTTAAAAAACAGCCAAAGGCACGCTAATAATTTTTTATTATTTGCTCTCTTTAAAATATTTCAATGCATCTGCATAGGACATTTCACATCCGTCACTTACTCCTCCTAAATTTCGACCTGCCATTATATTTCCTGACGAATCTCTGTTAATATCTGCCAACTGATCATATATGCCATAAGGAGCTGTCGCCGCCATGTTCTTCAGAACCTCACTATCCACTTCTTGATATATTTCGTCGCGTTTTGTCTGATATTCCTCCCAGGCCACAGATATACCGTCCCGTTCTGCAAGCAGTGCTGTTTCTTCATCCCCCACTTGTTCTGCATGACAGGTCCAGACAATCGGCTGCAGATAATCTCCACTAGATGAAGCCACATCGAATTCTATCATCTTATCTATGACACCAATCTCTGTATTATCACTTTGTCCATCGCTGCAAAGTATATACATCCGGCATCCATTTTCTGAAACTTCTCTAGTGCAAACTAATACATATGGTGTTCCTTCTGATCCCCATTTGTCCCGATTCTCATCTGACCTTGTATCAAGTTCTCCACTATAGACCTGTATTGCTTCATTATCTATATATGTATATACATGAAGATCCGCTTTATTCGGATCTGATTCATCCTGTGCCGCAAAGATCAGTTCAGGAGTATCATCTCCCATAATATCAGCAACAGTAATCGCTCTGGCTTCTCCTACCAGGATCGGTTCGTTCTCCCGCACCTGTGAAGTCTGCCATCTATAATCCTGGATTCCCTGTCTATATTCCTTCAGCACCTCTGTATATGCATCCTGCCAGGTGTTCTGGTTGTGATTGTATATTGCTACACCGGCTGCTCCTCCTGCTACTGCCACTCCGGCTGCCGCCATTGTGATTTTTCCTGCTACTGTTTTCAAGAAGGTCTGTTTTGCCGCTGTAGCTGCTGCCGTCTTGCCTCCTGCGGCTGCACCTGTTCCCGCTGCCGACCCTGCAGCTCCGGCGACTCCGGTACCCCCGGCTGTGGCTGCACTTCCGGCAACAGATAATGCGCCTGCGGCACCACCATGAATCAACCCGGCACCGACTACACTTCCAACACCTGCCAGCTTGTCGAAGGTTCCTGCTACCAGCATGCCTCCACGCTCTGCCATCAGCAGATAGGTAAGAAGCGCCATAGGTGTGTAGCTGTACAGCTTGTAACCCTTCTTCTGAAGCTCCTCTGCCTTTGCCTTAATATTCTTCCGTCCATAATTCAATCTGGACTTTACTGTATTCTCTGAACATCCAAGAACTGTCGCAATATCTTTTATACTGTATCCTTCAATGTGGAACATCAGCACACACATTCTCTGTTCATCAGACAATGATCCGATCAGCTCCTGTACCATTTCCTGTGTTTCTTTCGTTGTACATGCCATCTCAGGCTGGGCTGTCATGTTCTCATCTGCGATCGAATATTCAAATGTCTCTCCATCCTGATCTTCTCTCTGCATATCCGAAAAATTCACTGTATGGCGATCTCTCAATGCATTCCTTGCGGTATTTGCAACGATGGTACTGAGCCATCCCGGAAATGAATTTGCATCCTGAAGACCGGAAAGCCGTTCAAATGCTTTCACATAGGAATCATGCAGAACATCCATCGCTTCATCCTCATTCTTCATGTATTTCATCGCAATATACAGCTTATTCCGATATGTCATCTCATACAGATAGGAAAAGCCTTCTTCCCTTCCGGCTTTTGCCTGCTCCACCGCCTCTGTATAATCAACTGCCGCCCCACAGAACGGACAGTTATATTCATTTCCCTGCAGATCATTCCCACATGTTTTGCAAATCATTTGTAGCCTCCCACACGCCTGTTTTTTCATTTTTGTATACTTTTAATAGAAATATGTCAGATCCGTTTTCTCTGTTTAGCCTATTATAGCCTTTACTGCACTAACATCCAGATTTGTTATCTCAACAATCTGATCCAAAGAATAGCCTTTCTTATGCATATTCAGTACAATCTCTGTTCTTGCCTTCTCTTCACCTTTAGCTTCACTTTCTTCCTTGATACCCTGACTTAAATTACACATAATACTCACTTCCTTTTCTACCACGTCTCACCGTCTCTCCAGATTTCATTGTAACGTAGTTCACAGGGGATAGCAAGATGAAGAAAATAAAGGCAACAAAAAACTGACATGAGGATCAGGTATCTTTTCTTCCGAAAATATGATGATCCATATGTCAGTTTTTGTACTTATTTATGTAGGGTTGTATTTATTATTATTTAATCTTAACAGTCTTAACCTTACTCCAAGAAGAATAATAATATTCATCCGGAGTACTACCATAATTATCAATCTTCACATAAGAACGAACACGAACATAATATGTTCCTTTTTTCAAATCAACCATATACATTCCTGTATATTCATCCTGCTTTGTCTTTTTGCCCTTTTTAAACTTTTTGTCTCTTGCAATCTGGAACTGATAGCCATCTGCCAATGAATTTTTCTTACACCGTATATACATCGTCTTATACTTATTATCCGGTTTTGTTTTAGTAATAGTTGGCTTTGGTATTGCAGTTACAGAAGTTCTAAAGGAATACTTACCTGTATAATGATAGTCCGTTGCATAATTTACACCACCTCTGAACTTGACATAATATGTACCCTTTGGTAAAAATACTCTGTATTTATGAAGTCCCGCTTCAATATCTGATATACTAACATTCCGACTGCCACTTGTGTTTACCAAATTAATGTTCAGTTCACGGAGCTTACTAGATACCGTCAGATTCAGATACTGACTTTTTGTTACTCTCATCTTATAAATATCTATATCATCATTCAACGCTAACTGTCCTTTTACAGATTTACCAATCTTATAAGAGGTTGCTGTTCCCATCTCATTATTCTTTGCCATTGCATGCTCGGACTTCGTTTCCTTAGATGGCTTAAATGATGGTGTAAATGTAAAATTACAACCATCCATACCACCTTCCATGCCTATTCTTAATGTATAATTACCTGCCAGCAAATCCAGCGATAAACTACAATCTCCCACATTATAAATCTTGTATACTTCTTTTCCTGTTTCGTCCAAAACTGTTATTTTACCCATACTGGTAAATGCATATCCAGCATCCGATACCTGAAATACAAAGGTGACATTTCCGGATTGTTTCAAAGAAAATGCATATTTATAACATTTACTGGTCTCTGTACTGCCACTATACGAACTGCCCCATTTCAGTTCTGGTCCCTCTGTTGTTCCTGCTGCAGATGCCTTCTGCACTGGCATCACTAACATTACGAATGCTGCTGCCAGCATTACAATTAACCCTTTCCATAAACTCTTGTTTTTCATCATCTTTCTTCTCCTTTTCATTTTTTTATTACAACAAATATTTACAGATGCAAGAGAAATATTTTATTTTCCTGCCTTCTACTATATAAGACAGGGGCAAATGGAAAAAGGTTTTAAAGTTTTCAAATTTTTTAAAAATTTTTTTCACCTTGACTCATACTGTCCAGATAAAACGAAAACGCCGTCTGTAATATTCCTACCACAAACGGCGTCCTTTGCTTTTACTGTTATTTTGTTATTTTGTTACATTGACCTTGGAAGATAAGCCTTTGCTCTTAAACAGCTTCTGATAAGAGGAAACCTTCTTCTTAGGTACCTTGATCGTTGTAACCTTGGTTATACCCTTAAACGCATTTTTAGAAAGCTTCTTTGAGGTTATCTTTGAAGACTTAATTGTAATTGTCTTCAGCTTCTTACATCCGCTAAATGCCTGATCTCCGATCTTCGTTGTCTTCGCCGGAAGCGTAATACCGGTAAGAACCTTACAGCCCTTAAATGCATTTGCTCCGATCTCCGTTACGTTCTGTCCCATAGTAACGGTTTTAAGTTTTATTGCTCCATTGAAAGCATTCTTGGAGATCTTACTAACATTGCTTCCAATTGTAACCTTTGTTACCTTCTTATTATTCTTGAAAGCACCCTCTGCGATCTGTGTTACTTTATATTTCTTACCTCTGATCTTCACGGTTGCCGGAATGCTGACAGTCTTAGCCTTTTTATTTACAGGTGCTTTATATGCAACTGTTTTCTTGGATGTGCTTATAACCTGAACCTTTGCAGCTTTACTGTCATCAGAAACCACATCCCCCTTCTTGAGCGGTTTTACTATTGGTTTTTCCGGTGTCGGTTCCTGAAGCTTTGCGATTGGCTCTGTTCTTGTCTTTTTGCAGACGCTGCAGGTATATGTCTTTACACCCTCTGTCTTTGTAGTTGGCTGTGTTGTAACCTTTCCTTTATCCCATGTATGTCCGGTTGCCTTCAGTTCTTCTGTATCTATAACCTCATTACACTCGGTACATCTATATGTGATAGAACCATTTTTCTCACAGGTTGGCTCAACTCTTGTTCCATTATCTTTGATATGTTTTGTATGTGGTGCCTTAACCTTGATTATTACTACATATTCGTCAGATGTATATGCTCTTTCTTCTGTATAGGATGTTACTGTAATTGTAGTCTCACCGCATCCCGTTATAGTAACTTTACCGGTCTCATCTACAGCAGCAACCTCCGGATCAGCCGAAACATACCGTAATGCAGAGAGCTTGGATTCAAGCGCTGCATCCTTCAAAGCCACATCCAGTGTAAATGCACTATCGCCAAATACCTTCTCATAAGTCTCCGTACCGGTTAATTCAAGTCTGGTAGTTGGAAGAACCGTTACTGCAATCCTCTTTGTTGTAGTGCCCTTACCTGTACTTGCAGTGATAATGGTCGATCCCTTGCCTAACGCAGAAATGGTAATTCCATCACAAGCAGCTATCTCTTCGCCGCCTTCTGCAACCTTATAGTCAATAACATCTGTTGATCCATCGTTAAGTTTGGCATCGATCCAGATCTTCTCGCCCTTATAAAGCGTCACCTTATATTCACCGGCTGATGCATCCCACGCAAAATCATCAGAATCGGAAGTGATCGTAATACTGGTTCCCTTTACATACTTTGTTAATGTAACATTTATGGAATGTGATAATTCAGAATCTGCATAGTAGTTTACTGCACTATCCTTAATTGTTACATTAACAGCGATTTCTGCTGTTCCTGCCTTTGAATAGGATGTATCATAAGCAGTCGTGATAACTCCGTTTGATACATTTGCCACGATATTTGACTGATCGGATATCTTCTTATAAGATACAGTATATTCATCTGCTGCAAGGCCTTCGATCTCGCCAAATTCTATCTGAAGCTCATGCTTTACATCATTCTGAACTGTAAATTCATTTGATCTTACAAGTGCATCGATATCCGTAAGCTTCGCTTTTGCAATTGTAAATGTTGCTTCCTTACTGTTTGTAGTATGAATACCATCACCCTTGATCGTAAGTCTACCGGTACCGGCATTCACATTCTCACCATACTCTACCGTATACTGATCGTCCGGAACAACTGCGCCATCGATTGTAACTTCGATATTTTCCTTATCCGGTGTCTGCTGCGTTCCATCATAGGTATATTCGCCATTTACTGCTACTGCTGCCTCTGCAAGATCATAGTATAAGGTTGGCTGTGTGATCACTATTGTATACTGGATCACTACTGTTTTTGCTTTATCTACATATATATCTGCTACATATGTTGCCTCAACCGCATTCTGTCCGACTACCTCACTTGATACAAAATCGATCTGACCAACTGTATTGGTAAATCCCTGTACCTGAAGACGGATCTTATCCTTCAGTGCTGAGATATCACCGACATTCTTACCTAATGCAAACTTAACAACATGCTCCTCATTATCTACATCTGTAGCAACAAATGATTCGCCGCCCGCAGTAAGTGTGGTCTTTCCCTTATTTAAGCCTGCAAAATCAAATACAGTTATCTCATAGGATGCTGTAATATCATCACTGTATCTGTCATCTGCAATATACTGAAGTGTTACCGTCTGTGCAGAAACGCTGTTCATATCATAGCCTGTAACCTTCAGCTCTTTATCAATATCAACCGGTGCAGTCTTCTTATTCTTATAAGTCTTTACCACCTTCAGACCATTCAGATCAAACTCTGCCCCTTTGGCAAATGCTGTCTTATTTGGGAAACGTTCGATGCTGATCGATTCTACGGTTGATTTTGCTTTAACTGCAAATTTTATCGTCTCACCACGATATTCAGATACCGATAATACTACATTGTACTCTCCTGTTTCCTGATTCTTTGTAACATAACTGCTGTCATTTATAATGGACTTGCCATCCAACAGGATATCTGTGATCTGGAATCCGTCATGTGCAACAATGTTATTAATTGCATATGTACCGGTAGTAGTATCCTCCAGGCTGGACTCATCAATGATCAACTGGTTCTCTGCAAGATTTCCCTTTGCATTGTAGGTTACACCATCATCAATATCCAGTTCAAGGTATACTGCAATCTCCCCTTCCTCCGGAGTCTGATTCTTTCCCTTTGTGATAACACCATTTCCGGTATATTTACCATTCATAAAGAACTTACCGTAAATATTAGCATTTTCTTCCAGATTAAGAGAACCGTTCAATACAATGATACCATATTCGGAATCCATCGCCATTGTTCCCTTAACTGTTAAAGTACCATTGATGATTAACTGTGCATCACTGTCAGCTGCCCAAACAAGCGCACCCGGAAGTACATTATCATGCTGTGGATCAACTACAAGTTCAACGTCCTTAGGAATGATCAGCTTGGATGATGACGGTAATTCTAATGTTGTTCCTGCTTTAATATGTGTACTCTTGCGAATGGTTGCTGTTCCATAAACCTCATATGTCTTTCCTACGAACAGAACAGAGTTAGAAACAGTTCCCAGAACAGGAACATCCTCTGCCTTTGCTCCACAGATATTATCACCGATAATTGTAATATCAGAAGCAGATGAGCCATTCAGTGCTCCTACTGCAATACCATTTTCAGCACTGAGGTTGACTGTTGCATCTGTTAAGACATTTACGTTCTTAACATCTCCTGCATAAGCACCGATTGCCGGACCATTTGCAGCAATAACTATAAGCTTTCCTTTTGTCTCAACGACCTCGCCGATAATATTAATATCCCTTGTCTCTGAATTCAGACCGGCTCCGATACCGGCTCCATTTCCTCTTGCTCTGATACTAATAAAACCTGTATTTGAAATATTAATATTTGTTGCCTCTGATACAGTATCTGTTGCTCCGGAACCAATACCGGCTCCGTTTTCTGTACCATCGACAGTCAGATTTCCTGCATACTCTAAATAAATATTGATATTATCAACGGATGCATTCTTACCGGAACCGATACCGGCTCCGTCTGTTCCTGCTGTTACCGTTACAGCTACATTTCCTGAAATGTAAATATCGGAGGCTGCACCTGCCAGACCGGAACCGATACCTGCTCCATTTGCTCCACCAACTGCTGTTACAGTTCCACCTGATATCGTAATATACGATACCTTTGCATTTGCTCCCGAACCAACACCGGCTGCATCTGTGCCACCTGTTGCTTTTTTTACAACACCGCCTGTTACCTTAATCTCTGTTGCTTCTACATCAGATCCGGAACCGATACCGGCTCCACCGTCTCCACCGGTCGCTATTACAGTTCCTCCTGAAATGGTAATACCGGAAGCAAGCTTTGCTTCATCATTTATGTAAGCACCGGAACCAATACCGGCTCCGCCAATATTTTTAGAACCGATCGTTCCACTTCCCGCTGTTGCATTTACGATTCCGCCTGCAATCTCGATATTGGCAGCATCAGCATTTGCACCGGAACCGATACCTGCTGCTCCGTTTGCACCAATTGCTGTTACGTCTGCATTTTCTGAGATCCGGATGCCATCAACCGGCATATTGTACTGAGAACCGATACCGGCTGCTCCATATGCTGCATAGCTTTCATTTGATGGCTGTGATCCCCTTGCTTTTATAATTACATTTCCATTTATCTCGATATTTGAAACAACCTTTAAGGTTTTATCTGTACCACCACCGATACCGGCTGCTCCATATGTCGCATTGTTACCGGCAGTTGCATTTATAGTACCTTTCGTCGTAGAAGTCAGTACCAGCTTACCGCTTCCATTCTTCTGGATCGCTGCATAAGCTCCCGATGATGTCAGATTGTTTGTTCCGTAAGCAGTGATCGTCACGGTCTTACCCTCTGCCGGATTTACTGTGATCGCTGCCCCCTGAGTATTCCGTGTGATCGTCAGACTACGGATCGCAAGATTCACATCAATATCCCCTGCTGCCTTGATCTGACCCTTCATAACCTTACCGGATTTTGTTCCGAACAGGATCATCTGCTTATCAGACTTGATCGTAAGTCCATCTGTCTCCGAATAAGAATAGTCATCTTTTGTTGCTGTTTCCGCTGTGTTCTTTACTCCAAGCCAGAGTCCATCCTCCAGCTTCGTGTATTTGTCATAGCCATATGGATCAGTGATCGTATTTGTAAATGTACCATACGCTGTCTCCATACCGGATTTTGACACCGCATATTTTGTAGTATTACTTCCTACCTGATACATACCGGTATTATCATATGAGATCGATACGCCGGATGTCTTTGACTCTACATATCCCCTATGATATTCACCATCAAAAGTAATCCTTATATCATTCGGAATCACATAAGGTGCTCTCTTACAATAAAGATAAATATATGCACCTCCGGCATTTTTATTGAGATCTCCATCAATCTTGTTCCAGTTGCTGTCAACATTCTCGACCCTCTCTGCATTCTGGCTTTTAAGACTGCTTCCTGAATTTCCTCCGGCATACTGCAGCTTTTTATCAGTGTCATTCCAGATACCAAGTGATGAGATTGGATCTCCAGCATTCCTGTCCTTTGTTGCATAGATGTAGATATAACCGGATTTTGAACCTACACCATCATTCAGGTCACCCGTCTTTCTCTCAACGCTATATCCGTCAAGACTGCTTGAAGTACCTGAATTATTCTGCCATACAGACCATATTCTTGTATATGCCTGTGCCGGATCTGTGGTCGTCTTTACCCAGATGTATTCATCTGAACCTTTACCACATCCCCTGTTTACATTTCCCGCATTTCCATCAATAGACAGTCTTGTATATCCTGCATAATTGGCACCAAATCCACCGGATTTAATATCACAGATATACAGTGTCTGACGTGTCGCCGCTTCCGACTTTATATTCGGAAAAAAGTTACCGATACCTGCAACCATTGCAAACACCATAGTTGCAGCCACTACCACTGACATGAAACGCTTCACAAATTTAATTTTCTGTTTCAATCTTATTTCCTCCTTTTTATTTTTTTATATAAAAGAGCCAAATGCTCTTATATATTAAAGCGTCTGTTTTATAACAGACCAATCTCCCGACCGCGTTCGACTGCCTCCTGACGCGTCGGAACCTGCAGCTTACGAAAGATATTACAACTATGGAACTTCACGGTTCCCGTCTTTTTGCCCAGTTGTCGTGCAATATCATCATTACTTAAGCCCTGTGCCATCAAACGAAAGACTTTTTCTTCCATCTGAGTCAGAGGTTCATAATATTCATATGGAGATTTTAAATAATCAGGGAAATAAGTACCGACCGAATATGCAAGTTCTTTAATCTCACTTATGAAGGAATCTTCTTCATATTCTTTCTGATAAATTGCCAGCATTTGTACCATACAATTGCCTGTGTCCGCAAGCAGTCTGATATAACCACACCTTTTTGCAAGCGCAATGGCCTTGGAAAGCTCCTCACACATGCCTTCCATATTCTTCATCTTATAATATATGATAGCTGACAACATATAGCATTCACACAAATCCATATAACGTCTGCCCGGAATCAACAATGCAATAAGCTGGTGTGTCAATACATAGGCAGCCATATATTTGCCTGTCTGTATATAACATCGCACCTTAACCATCCATGCATACATATCCATCATGAAGATGCCCTTATTCTCATCCGGTGCTATCTCATCTAACCAACGCTCTACATCCTGTAGTCGCCCATCATAACAGGCACCAAGACATTCGATCGCATTCAGACTTGAAGTTAATTCATCCCACCCCGTAATCTGTATCCGTTTCCGAATCTTTTCCACCAAAGGACGTGCAGCTTTTGTCTGTCCATTTACCAAAAGGATCTTCATCTGAAGTGCAAGTGCCACAAACAGACAACGCATATCCTTCTCCTGCTCGATCAACGGAATCGTTCCGGTCACAAGAATCAGTGCTTCAAAACAATTATTGTTCTGATAATACCATTCTGCCAGCATGATCTCATACACTTTCTGTCCAACACTTCCACCATATAATCGGCATGCGGCTTCTGTTATCTCGTCCTTGCTTTTTTTCAGATATTTGCCATATCTTGTAAAGTCGCGAAAACCATTCAGTATACTTGGTCTGCATGCTGAAAGCGTAAGACCCATCACGGGCACCAGATTTTCTTCAATTAGAAAGCTTACGATCCGAAAAAACATTGCATCACTTATATATGGCATGACAAGTTCTGTTTTGATACGACAAATGTCCATCATATCATATGTATCCATTTTCACCAGCCGCGGTGTCTTCCCCATAAACTGTACATATGCTTTTGCCTGACTCAAGTCCCCATCCATAGCAGATAGCAATGCAAGATGAGTAAACAGAACCGGATGTGCGGACAGCTCTTCTTTTTTCAGCCCGTAGAAATATGCCCGGCACCCCCAAAGTACCGGCATGGAAAATGGTTTCTTCACAAACTCATCAAAAATAATCTCTAACAGATGGCCTTCTTTTTTTGCTGTCGCTAATATCAACAACACTTCTTCTTCCGATCGTGGATAAATTATCTCGTTATTCATTTGTTTCATACATACCCCCATAACCCTGACGCTTATAGATTATATTATTTATTCCTGTTTTTGTATAGCAAACCTTTCAGACATAAAAACCAAACCCTTGCCCAAACCCTTGCGGTTTTCACACCTGACCGGAACGCTTTTTTACAGAACATATTTTGTGAATAAAGTAAAAAACGGATCCACCTTCCGATGAACCCGTCTATTGTCACAATTGTTTCCTTACATAATATCTACATCTGCACTGTAATCTACACCATCGATCTTAAATCCGAACATATTGTAGAACTCATCCCAGTATCCATCGATATCTGCAAGCTCTTTTACATTTTCGCTGGTAACCGCATCCCAGTTCTTTGCAACTGCTTCCTGAATGTCATCTGCCATTTCCCAGTCATCCATACGAATAAATCCATTCTCGTCTGTCTCTGCTTCTCCAGCCATCTTATCAAGGAAAAGTCTTGCCATCTGCTCGATACAGCCCTCATGAACACCCTTTGCCTTCATCTGCTTATATAACAGCGTGATGTATAACGGAACAACAGGAATTGCTGCACTGGACTGTGTTACAAGTGCCTTGTTGATTGCAATATAAGATGTAACATTTGCAAACTTCTCATTGATGATATCACTTGATCTGTACAGATCCTTCTTTGCCATACCGATCGAACCTTCCGCATAGATTGGGAATGTGATCTTTGGTCCGATATAAGAATATGCAACAGTTGTCACATGCTCTGCCAGAACGCCTGCATCTGATAATGCCTGCATCCAGTCGATCCAGTCCTCACCACCCATAACCTTGATGGTGTTCTCGATTTCTTCCTCGGTTGCTGCCGGGATATGTGCCATTGTTACTGTATTGTCCTTCAGAACTAAAGTCTTATTGGAATACTCCTCACCTACAGTCTTAAGTACAGAAGAATACTTATGTCCATCCGGCGTTACACGTCTTGGTGCTGCAAGGCTGTAAATAACCATATCGACAGTTCCAAGATCTGCCTTGATCGTATCAATTACCTGTTGTTTGATCTCCAGTGAGAATGCATCTCCGTTGATGGATTTTGCATACAGCCCATCCTTCTTTGCTTCTTCTTCAAATGCTCTTGTATTATAGAAGCCTGCAGTCGCTGTTCTTCTTCCATTGGATTCCTTCTCGAACATAACACCAAGTGTATCTGCATCATAGCCAAATGCAACTGCGATTCTGGAAGCGAGTCCATATCCGGTCGATGCTCCGATCACAAGTACCTTCTTTGGTCCCTCAACCTTTGGCTGTGCCTTTACATACTTGATCTGATTCTTTACATTTTCTGCACAACCAACCGGATGAGCGGTGGTACAGATATAATCCTTTACTCTTGGTTCTACTACCATTTTAATTTTCTCCTCTGATCTTCCGATTTATTCGGACTTTCTTTCTCGATTTATATTTATACATTCCGTATTAATATCTTTTTTCTGATCCGTTACATCTGCGGGTGCTCTTTATTTGCAAACTTCGTGTAATCCTGCATCCATACAAGATCAACGGAACCTGTCGCACCTTTTCTCTGTTTTGCGATGATGATCTCAGCGATACCTTTTTTCTCGGTATCCGGATTGTAATAATCATCACGATAGATGAACATAACAACATCGGCATCCTGCTCGATCGCACCGGATTCACGCAGATCGGCAAGCACCGGCTTATGATCCGGTCTGGAGTCAACTGCACGATTCAACTGTGACAGGGTAATAACCGGAACATTCAGTTCTCTTGCAAGCACCTTTAATGCTCGCGATGTATCAGAAATAAACTGCTGTCTGGACTCTACATGCTTGTTCGTGCTCATCAACTGTAAATAGTCGATGATGATAAGCCCCAGGTCGTTGTTCTGTTTTAATTTTCTGCATTTGGAACGCAGGTCGGCTACCGTGATCGCAGAATTATCATCAACAAAGATCGGAGCATCAGCAATAACCTCTGTACTCTCCATGATCTTATCCCATTCATCATCTACAAGCTGTCCCGTCTGGATCTTCTGTGAATTAACAAGTGAATCCAGCGCGATCATACGTGTTACCAACTGTTCCTTCGACATTTCCAAACTGAATATTGCAACCGGAATACGCTTCTTTACAGCTACATGATATGCGATATTTAAGACAAATGCAGTTTTACCCATAGCAGGACGAGCCGCTACCAGGATCAGTTCCGATCCATGCAGACCTGTCAGCATATTATCCAGATCGATAAATCCGGTCGGCACACCGGTAACTCTGGTGTTCTGTCTGGATGCAGCCTCGATCTGATCGATAACATCTAATACGATTGAATCGATCGACGCAAAATCATTTGCACCGTTTCTCTGCTGTACGATCTTGTAGATCCCACTCTCTGCTGTCTCAAGCAGACCATCCACGTCATCCGTATCCAGATAACAGTCCTTTTCAACATCCTCACACATCTTGATCATGCGGCGAAGCACCGCTTTATCTGCTACGATCTTCGCATAATACTTGGCATTTGCCGAGGTTGGCACTGCGGCTATGATATCTGCAATATAACTCATACCCGCCACATCTTCCGGAATATTCTTCTCCCGGAGCCGGTTATTCAGCGTGATCAGATCGACCGCCATTCCTTCCTTGAACAGCTCGATCATGTTCTCATACAGAATCGCATTCTGTGCACTGTAAAAGTCTTCCTTCGTAAGTATATCCGATACGTCTACGATCGCATCACGATCCATGATCATAGAACCGATAACTGACTGTTCTGCATCCAGGTTATATGGTTGTTTCTTCCTGATAAATGCGTCTTCCATTAGTCAGCCTCTTCTACCTTTACTGTTAGCTCTGCCTGTACCTGTGGATGCAGCTTGATCTTAACAGTAAATGTTCCCATTGCTTTGATCGCATCCTTCAGCACGATTTTCTTTTTATCAATATCATAATGCAACTGGCTCTTGATCGCATCTGAGATCTCCTTGGAGGATACAGAACCAAATGCCCTTCCGCCTTCTCCTACCTTGATACCGACGGCTACAGATGCCTTTTCAAGCTCTGCTGCCAGCGCCTTTGCTGCTGCAAGATTCTCTGCTGCAACCTTTTCTTCATGCGCTTTCTTTAACTTATAATCATTCAGGTTCTTCGGTGTTGCCTCAAGTCCCAGCTTTCTCGGGATGATATAATTTCTGGCATGACCGTCACTGACATTTACCAGCTCTCCTTTTTTTCCGAGACTCTTTACATCTTCCAGTAAGATAACCTTCATATTAAATATCTCCTTCCTTGTACATCTCCTCAAGTAAATTGACAAGCTGTTCCTTTACTTCTTCCTTTGTTGTATTCGTGAACTGTGCGGCTGCAATATTCGCATGGCCACCGCCACCCATACGTTCCATGATGATCTGTACATTTACATCATCGATCGACCGGGCTGATATCTTAACATCATCTCCAAGCTGTGCAATGACAAAGGAGGCACGCACGCCTGCTATATTTAACATCTCGTTTGCCACCTTCGCTGTCAATACGATCGGTGACTCCGGACCTTCTTTCGGTTCAAATACAGATACCGCAAACATTCCGAGAACCATCTCGGCATTTCTGACACCATCTGCCTTCTGTCTGTAAGAATCAATATCACTCCGGAACATCTTACGGACACGCATAACATCCGCACCGCTTCTTCTTAAATATGCGGCCGCTTCAAAGGTACGCACGCCTGTCTTTGTCAGGAAATTATCCGTATCGATCAGGATCCCGGCATACATAGCATCCGCCTCGGACGGACGCAGCTTAATTTTTTCATCCATGTACTGCAACATCTCTGCGATCATTTCACATGCAGATGATGCAAATGGTTCTACATAAGAAAGGGTTGCATTGGCAATGACATCCTTAGTCTGTCTGTGATGGTCGAATACAACCACCGTCTTTGCATAGGAGATCAGCTCCTCACATTCCGTCAGACTTGGATTATTGACATCCACAACAACCAGCATGGTATCAGCATTGATCATCTCGATCGCCTGCTCATTGTTGATGATCATATCATCCCCATACATACTGTTGGCAGTAAAATTACCATAGATCGGACTGATGGCAGAGGACACTTCATTGATTACGATATGTGCCTCCTTATTCATGGAATTTACCATCCGGTATACGCCGATCGCCGATCCAAATGCATCCATATCCGGATTCTTGTGCGCCATAATGATAACTTTTTCTTTTGTTTCCAGTAATTCCTTGAATGCCAGGGTCTTAACACGGGCTTTTACTCTGGTTGATTTCTCAGTACCCTGACTACGTCCGCCGTAATAAGTGATCTTGTCATTCGACTTTAATACAACCTGATCACCACCTCGTCCAAGTGCAAGTTCCATTGCAGAACGGGCAGCTTCAAAATCTTCTATAAAGCTCTTATATTCCGTGCCCAGACTGATTGAAAGCGTCAATGGAAGATCATTTCCGATATTGATTGCTTTTACTTCATCCAGCAACGCAAACTTATTCTCCTGAAGCTGTGGAAGATATTTTTTCGGCATGACAAACATGTACTTGTCCTTCTCAAAGGAACGTACAATGGCATCTACGTTTGCCATATATTTATTGATCTTTCGATCGACGAGAGCAACCAGCAGAGAATGTCTTACCTCTTCCAGGTCATCAAATATCTCATCGTAATTATCAATGTAGATCAGACCGGTCACCAGCTTCTGCTCTTCATTCTCTTTTGCCAGTTTATTCCGTTCTGTCATATCAAACAGATACATAGCGGTGAAGTTTGTAACTCCTGTATGTTTTTTCCGTTTGATCGTTTTCTTCTCCTGTGGCTGGTCCTCTGTAACCGGCAGATTCTCCATTTCCTCCTCATGTTCTGAGGTCTCCTGTTCCTGGACACTGTCTACCGGTCCATCCGGATTTACCCGAATATTCTTAATCTCAACTCTGTACTCTTTTCCATCGTATTCAATATCCGCATGTACCGGCTCATCACACTCACCCGGTATCATCTCATGGGTCAGTCCCTCAAATACCTGCATCGCAGTCAGACGCATCAGCTTCCGCTTGCTGGTGTTCGTAATATGAGCAAATTCATCATTCACCCATGCGAGCCTGCCTGTCTTATCCAGTATCGCATATGGAATCGGGAACTCACGGATCAGATCTTTCTGAACCCGCCCATTTTCCATTGCACGATTTGCATATGCGGCTTCACTGGACACTCTGGAAGAAATATAAAGGACTATCACCACAACCGAGTACACTGCAGTAAATATGATCCCTACAATTCCTGCAACAACACTGACCGTCAGCATCCAGATATCACAAAGTACAAATAATGCGATCACATAAAGCGGCATCTGTAAATATATTTCATGTCTGGTGTCTGTATGTCTGTTATCATTCATGGAGATAATCCTTTCCGGGCATCCTGAAAAATGCCCTGTCTTTATTCATATTTGTATGTGAGTCTATGATCTATTTCTCATTGTCTTTCTTATACTGACTCATTCTGGTATCAATCTTGTTTGTAATTCCAAGACCAAATGCCTGCTCATTTTCCTTATACTGCAATAACGCACGGAACATGTATACATCCTCCGGTGTTGTTACCTTGATATTTCCTCTGTTGCCTTCTACGATATGTGCAACGATATTCTGGCTTCTGATGATTGTACATGCATCTACCATTCCTTCATAACCGGTTGGTGTAGCGCGGACAACATCATGTGCTGCAATGATATCCTTCAGATAGAAGGACTGTGGAGCCTGTGCAGAATAAGTATCCTTTCTTGGTGGTACGGAATCAATCTCGATACCATCCTCACTGATCATAATCGTTTCATAGCAGGCTGTTGATGTGATCGCATTTCCATATTTCTTAACAGTTGCAATATTGTTTGCAATAACATCATAAGATACATATGGACGAACGCCATCATGGATCAGCACGATAGAATCCTCCGGGCACTCTGACTCTGCCATCTTAAGTGCGTTGTAAATAGAATCCTGTGAAGTTGCTCCACCTGCTAATACATGCTTTACCTTTGTAAGGTGATATTCGTTTGCAAGATCCTCTACATAAGGAATGTAATCCTTCAGAACAGAAATATAGATCGCATCAATCTGATCATGGTACTGAAATAACTGTAATGTATGGATCAGAATTGGCTTTCCATTGATCTCAAGAAACTGTTTTGGGACACCTGCTCCCATTCTTACTCCGCTTCCACCTGCAAAAATAATTGCTATATTCATCTACTGTTTTCTCCTTTTTTCTCTAATTATTTTCATGAAACCGGACTGCCGTCCGGCAATCCCCTCACAGAATGTTCCTGTATATACTTATCCCATTCTGCATAGATATATTAATATTATAACGTATTCACAAAAAATTCAACTATAGGTTTTTCACAACCTCCAAAATCCGCTCCGTTGCCTGTCCATCACACATTTGCATATGGTATTTCAGGCATTCCCGGATCTCATCTGTCCGATTCTGTGTGAATTCCCGGTCTATCGCAGCCACCAGCTTCGTTCCATCGGATACGATCTGGCATGGGAAAGAATCATATGGAACATAGAATCCTCTGGCATGGTCAAAGGAATCAAAATCCGGTGCAAAGAATAAAAACGGCTTCTCATATACCATATAGTCAAATAATACCGACGAATAATCCGTGATCAGCAGATCTGCAACTGCAAATATTTTCTCGGATGGCAGATCGCAGTTCGACTTCATTCCCTTTTCTTCCAGATGCGGATGCAGCTTGATCACCCAGTAATACCGGTCTGAGGTTTCTTTCATGGCTCTCTGTATTTCTTCCATTCCACAGAGCGTCGGCATAGCTGCATTTCCACGAAATGTCGGAGCCCACAGGATGACTTTTTTCCCTTTTGCATCTGGATATTTCCGGTAGAATTCCTCACGGTTTGCCTGATTCCACGCTTCATCATAATAACAGTCTGAACGGCTGATCCCGGTTGCCTGTACAACACCCGGTGCAAGCCGCATCGTCTTTGTAAATACCGGCACACAGCATAGTGCACTGACGGTCAGCAGATCATAGTTTTTGTAAACCGAACCGCCTTTATACATCTTCGGAATATCCTCCGTCGTATCATATCCGCTTTTTTTAAGCAGTCCTCCGGAATGCCAGAGCTGCACAACCTTCGTCTCCGGACGTTTTGTGCAGGCAGAAACCGGAAGGAAATTATCACAGATAAACACATATTCGGCGGCCGCATACCGTTTCATAAACTGCTTCAACCATTTTAACAGGCTGCCATATCCCATCTTTCCAAAATCAGTGACCCACGTTTCATTCTTATACTCTGGATCTCCCTGCAGTGTTTCATACATTTTTCTCATGGAAAAAGGTAGATCCTCATGATGTGCATCGGCAAAAATTACCAGCCCCTTTTCGACCGGCTTTCCGGCATACCGTTTGTAGAGCATCGGCAGATAGACCTGCTGCATCGCCATTTTCAACACCTGTTTTATATAAAATACTATCTTCATGTGCTTCAAAATAAACCTTTCGACTATTTTGAAAACCGGCGGCATCCGCGTTTTCATGCGTATGCCGCCGGCTTATCGTCATCTTCTATCTAACTTTATTAACCATTGATTCTGGAAAGAAGCTCTTTGCCAAGTTCTTCATTTCCTGGTTTGCCAAGTAATGCGAACATGTTCTTCTTGTAGCTTTCTACACCTGGCTGGTTAAATGGATTTACACCAAGTGTGTATCCACTGATACCACATGCAAACTCAAATGTGTAGAACAGCTCACCTAATGTGAACTCATCGATCTTGTCGATGTTAATCTGGATGATTGGGATTCCACCATCAACATGTGCAAGAATTGTTCCGTTCATAGCACTCTTATTTGCAAAATCTACTGTCTTGCCTGCAAGGTAGTTCAGACCATCAAGATCACAATCCTCTTCTTCCATAACGATCTCACATGTTGGATGTAACACATTGATTACTGTCTCGAAATGGTTCTGTGAACCCTGCTGGATAAACTGTCCTAATGAATGAAGGTCTGTTGTAAAGTCAGTTGCTGTTGGGAATAATCCCTTACCATCTTTTCCTTCGCTCTCGCCGTATAACTGCTTCCACCATTCTGCTACGAAATGTAATGCCGGCTCAAAGTTGGCAAGGATCTCGATAGACTTGCCCTTTCTGTACAGAATATTACGAACTGCTGCATACTTCATAGCATCACTGTCGTCGAAGTTCTCTGCAAGACAATCCTTTCTTGCTGATGCAGCACCTTCCATGAGCTTATCAATATCTGCTCCGCTTACTGCGATTGGAAGAAGACCTACTGCTGTCAGAACTGAGAAACGTCCACCTACATCATCAGGTACTACGAATGTCTCATATCCTTCTTCTGTAGCAAGTGTCTTTAATGCTCCCTTTGCCTTATCTGTTGTAGCATAGATTCTCTTAGCTGCTTCTTCTTTGCCATATTTCTCAATTAATTTCTTCTTGAAGATTCTGGATGCAATACCAGGCTCTGTTGTTGTACCTGACTTGGAAATAATGTTGATAGAGAAATCTCTGTCTCCGATCACCTGTAACAGATGTGCCATATAGGTACTGCTGATATTACTTCCTGCATAATAGATCTCAGGGGTTTTACGGATCTCTTTATCTACTGAATTATAAAAGCTGTGTCTTAAAGCTTCGATCGCTGCTCTTGCACCAAGGTAAGAACCGCCGATACCGATAACTACCAGAACATCTGAATCTGACTGGATCTTAGCTGCCGCTTTCTTGATTCTGGCGAACTCTTCCTTATCATAGTCAACCGGAAGATCGATCCATCCAAGGAAATCGTTTCCTTCACCGGTCTTGTTTACAAGTGTTGATTTTGCTGCAACAACTTCTTCCTTAATAGCTGCGATGTCCTCAGCGGAAGCCATACCAGCAACATTCTTAAAATCGAAACTTACTGTCTTTGCCATTTTATTATCTCTCCTTGCTTATATGATTTTTCAAAGCTATGGATAATTGTAGCAAAAGGAACCCCCATAATCAACTATTTTTCGAACATTTCATCAAGTGATACAAATCTGTAACCAAGTTCTGTTAAATTTGACAACATCGTATCTAACGCCTGCGCATTTGACTCCGACACATTATGCATGAGCGGAATCGCTCCATTATGATAATATTTATCAAAATGCTCGATCACATAATCCTTCCCCGGCTGATTATTTACATCATAATCCAAATATGCCATGCTCCAGAAAATGGTCTTATACCCCATATCCTTTGCCAGTTGGAGTACCCTTTCACTGTACTCACCGCTTGGCGGTCTGAAATACGGATCCATCCGGTAGCCCGTGGCCTCCTTCATATAATCGGCACAGGTCTGCAATTCTTCCTTCTGTTTCTCCACACTGATACCGGGCATGGAAGGATGAGTAACGGTATGGTTGCCAACCTGGTGGCCCTCCTCTTTCATTCTTTTTACCAGCTCCACATTATCCCTGATATACGTCTGTGTAACAAAAAAACAAGCTTTTGCATTATGCTTCTTTAACGTGTCCAGTATCTGTTCTGTATATCCGTTCTCATAACCGCAGTCAAAGGTCAGATACATAACCTTGTCATCTCCTGCATCCTGATCCACATAATATGCATCATACTGTTCGATCGAAAAACTGTGATCGCAGTCACTGATCCCATGATTTTTATCCCGTACAATGTACCATGAAAACTTCTTATTGCTGACCGCATCATAATCCCGAAGCAGCGTCATATCCTCCGTCGTCGCCTCTGTCTGGTCTTCTACACTTCCATTATCATTTCCTCCTTTTCGTCCATCCGTACTGTCATTTTGTCCACCGGAACCATCAGCTGCCTGATTTCCCTCTTTCTGCACCCGACAGTCTCCCGGTGTTGCTACATTTCCGTTTTTACCAGCTCTGCTCTTTGCCATTCCGGCACAGCCTGTCAGAAACAGACACATCATAATTCCCGAAACTACATACAGTTTTTTGACTGCAACCACTTCCAATTGTTATTTTGGATATAATATATGCTGTTTCTTCTGCTGTTTATACCTATACCTGTCAGGTTGTACTGATTCCCTGCAGCAGCTTGTCAAATAATGCATCACACGCCGCAATCTGTTCCTCCGTTACCTCCCGCTCTTCAGCCTTTGCGGTCTGTTTCAGAGACTGCTGCTCTTCAGTTGCCGTCTGCCGCCGGTTTTTCTCTGATCTGCGTTGCTCTGCCCGCATTGTTTTTTTCGATTTTGCCGTGATTCTTTCCCGTGCAGGATCAGACTCCTGCATGTTTTTCTTCTTGCTATCCGCTTCCCGTCCTTTTTTACGCTCTGCTTCTGTCTGTTTCTCGCTCCGTCTGTCCTTCTGCTCTCCCATCTGTGCCAGTGCCGCATCAATATCGATCACATTTGGCTCTATAATAGCCGCTGCTGTCTGTTTCAGACCACTCCGGCTTCTGTCTTCTGCTTCCTGTTTACTGCTCTCCATCTGTTTTTCCTGTTCCCGTTTCAGGCGGTTTGCCAGGCTGTTATTCATATAGTTGACAAGTTCTGCTGATAGCATTTCACATTTTCTCCGGGTATTGAATACGTTGTAGACCATCTGCATAACCCCACATGCAACAATGCCCCACATGCCAATCTGTGTACTTGCAAATACAGAACTGCCTGTCCGATATTCCCACCAGGTTCCGATCAGCCCTGTTCCGGCGGCAAGGATCATCATATTACTGCAGAAGCTGTTCCAGGAGCTGACGTAGCTCTTACCAAGCTTCAGTTTATATATGTATTTCTCGACAAACGATCTCGTATCCCGGATACCCACATCAAGATACGATAACTCCTCGTACCTTTTTCGTATCTCCACCAGTGCTTTCTTTTTTGTACTTTTCATACTTCCGACTTCTCTGACCAGCCCCTTTAAAAATCCATTCATTATCAGCTTTGCTGCAATTCCACATATTCCCGTTGCCGCGATCACATACAAAAAAATACTCTGTTCCAAAATAGTTCCAAACATAACCATTTCCCCTTTTCAAATAATTTTTCATGTTTTCAGTTCCGATACCCCGCTCCGGATTCAGGGTGGTTCCATTATAGTTTTGATTTTTTTGATTTTTCAAGCCAAATCACACGACAAATGTTTACCTTTATTTTCATTTTTGGTATACTGATTTCGATTTGAACCCATTTAAGAATGTATATAGTTATTTTGGACTATAATAGAAAAGAGGTAATTTAATATGGATTACAAAACAAAAGGAACCTGCTCTACTAATATTCATTTTGAAGTAGAAGATGGAAAAGTTAAAAATGTTTCTTTCACTGGTGGCTGCAATGGTAACCTGAAAGGTATCAGTGCCTTAGTCGAAGGTATGAAAGTAGAAGATGTCATTGATAAACTGGAAGGAACAACATGCAGCTTTAAGCCAACATCCTGTCCGGATCAGTTAGCAAAGGCGCTTAAGAATTATCTTCAGGGGGCATAAATATATGAAACGAATCATCCTTACCGGTGGCGGAACTGCCGGACATGTTACACCAAATATAGCGTTGATACCGGAATTACAGAAGCTTGGATATGATATCCATTATATTGGTTCTTATAACGGAATGGAACGTAAGCTGATCGAGGATCTGAACATTCCTTATCATGGAATCTCCTCCGGTAAGCTCAGACGTTATTTTGACCTTAAGAACTTCACGGATCCATTCCGCGTTATTAAGGGTATGGGCGAAGCCAAGAAGTTAATGAAGGAACTGAAGCCGGATGTCGTATTCTCAAAGGGTGGCTTTGTAACAGTTCCTGTCGTATTTGCAGCCAAATCCTGCAACATCCCTGTCATCATCCATGAATCTGATATGACACCGGGACTTGCAAATAAGCTGGAGCTTCCAAAGGCATCCCGTGTATGCTGTAACTTCCCGGAGACAAAGGATATGTTCCCGGAGGGCAAGGCAGTTGTGACCGGAACTCCGATCCGTAAAGAGCTTTTCAACGGAAATGCAGTTGATGCGATCAACTTCTGCGGATTTACAGACAACAAGCCTGTCATCCTGATCGTTGGCGGCAGCTCAGGAAGTGCCGTGATCAACAGAGCGATCCGCGAAAATATTGATAAACTGCTGGAGCGTTTCAACGTGATCCATCTCTGCGGTAAGGATAATCTGGATCACAGCTTAGATAACAAGCCGGGCTATGCTCAATATGAATATATAAAGAAGGAACTGAGCAGCATGCTCGCTCTTGCCGATCTCGTGATCTCCCGTGCCGGTGCAAATGCGATCTGTGAATTACTTGCCCTTCGCAAGCCGAATATCCTGATCCCGTTATCCGCTGCTGCAAGCCGTGGCGACCAGATCTTAAATGCGGAATCCTTCAAAAAGAGCGGCTACAGCTATGTGATAAAGGAAGAGGAATTATCCTCCGAAACATTATTCGCTGCGATTGATGATGTATACAACAACAAACAGACTTACATCGAAACAATGGAGAAGAGCAATCTTACAGATTCCACTTCAATTATAGTCGGCATGATTGAGGAGCTGGTAAATAACAAATAAGCACAGCAGCAGTCAAATACAGACTGTTTGCTGCACCAGTTGGCTTGCAGTTACCAAATGCCATAACGCATATAAAAAACAGGCACATATCAAAATGATATATGCCTGTTTTTTATATGGTATGTATTAAATTACTTCGCTGCATTTGCAATCTTTTCATACGCGGCTGTCTTCGCCTGATCTGTAGAAAGAATATCTCCCTTGATCTCCATTACGATATCAACCTGAGAATTATTTCGAACTGTAAATGTTACCTTCATCGGCTGTTCTGTATACATCTGATCCATACCTGCTGTTGTCAGATCCATTGTTGCCTTTGAACCATAGAATGTAACCATCCAGTCACCATTTGCCTCTTCTTCATAGTACCATGCACAGCTCTTACAAAGTCCTTCAAGTCCTGCACCGAATGTCTTCTCAGTTCCCGGAATCTTGGTTTTCTTGATCTTATCAACCTGAGTCTTAGCTGTTTCATTTGTGCGGTACTGAATATTTCCCTTTACATACATCTGAGATGTTTCCGGAAGAATACAGTAAATTCCAAAACATAATGCTCCAACAATGATAATTGCTACTAATATCTTCAAAAAAGTTTTCATATTAACACTCCCATTTCCTTTACACTATTAAATCTAAAATAGCTCTTTTTCCAACTGAAAGATAAATTCTTCAAGAAGCTGCATACGCTTATTGTATTCCACTCTTCCTGCATCGGTTTTACAACGTCTGATCTTCGGTTTATTAATCCTGTAAAAGTTTTTAATTCTGTAATATGCTCTCTTATAGCTGGCGTCATCCTCCAGCGCTGTAGCCATTGAATCCCAAAGTACACTGACAGCTCCAACCTCATCCAGAAGATCAGCATCCATAACGATACGGCATTCCAATGACAGGTCTGCATCTGTATCCTTTTCTTCATGGATCATAATGATCTCTCCGATCTTGGCAATCTTCTCCGGATCAACTCCTATGCTGTCAAGATATTCTACTGCAATCTCTGCTCCAACCTCTCCGTGAGGTCTGTTCTCATCCCATCCAATATCATGCAAAAGTGCCGCAAGTACAATAATATCCAAATCACCGCCTAATTTAGACTGTAATTTGATCGCCCATCTGTACACGCGCATTGTATGCTCGAATCTACTTCTAAACTCATAATTTGGCGGTCTGCCATTCTCCGCGGTCTGCGTTTTGACAAACTCAATTACATCAGCGTAGTTCATCTCTGTTCGCCCCTTGATATCTACCTTTTTTGTATCTTTCGTACTGTCAGAATATCTGAAGTCCTACTAAATATCATTTCTCCAGAACTTTCCCATAAAAAAAGAAAGTATCATTTTCTATGATAGCATCTTTTATATAGATTTGCTATAATTTTTTGAAAATTTTATAAATATTTTTATCAAAAAAATCCATGCAGTTTTCTCTCGAAATGCCGCCATAAGCGTTACCTTAGCAGTTAACTCAGCCCAGGCACCCTCGCGGCACACAGGAGATTCTCCTTAGTGCTGCTTCGTCTCCGACCTGACACGGTTCGAAGAGTCCTGTTGCGCAAGACCCAGACATCAACGCCACTTACTAAGGGCAGCCCTACAGTGGACATCCCTCAAGAAAACTATCACCCCTGCTATAGCGGATTGCAGGTTCAGGGCACCGCTACTTCCCCGGTTGCATGGAAACTTTATAACATATTAAATTGTACGCCATATTTTGACGCATACTTGATTATAAATGACGATTGCACATACGTCAACCTGTTTATTTTTTTGAAATAACACCTTTCCGCAGGTCTGCAAAAAAGTTCTTCATCAGGCTGCTGCACTCCTCCTGCCGGATACCATATACGGTTTCTACCTGATGGTTAAACGCAGGCATATCAAACATATTCAGGATTGAACCGGCACAGCCGGCTTTCTTATTCATACAGCCGATCACAACCTTCTGGATCCTTGCCTGTACAATAGCTCCGGCACACATCTGGCACGGTTCTAATGTTACATACATCGTGCAATCCTCTAACCTCCAGTCACCGAGTTTCTTTGATGCCTGCTCGATCGCAAGCAGCTCTGCATGTGCCAGTGTTGTCTTCTTCAGATTTCTCTTGTTATATCCCCGTGCGATCACCTTATCATCCTTTACGATCACACAGCCAATCGGAACATCCCCCTGCACATAGGCTTTCTGCGCCAGCTTAATCGCCTTTGCCATATATGCTTCATACATTTTCCTGTCTTCATCGGATATCTCCGGTTCTGTCACCTGTTGATCTGCACATATATCTTTTTCTTCGTCTTCTCTGTTCCGTACATTCTGATCATCATTTATTCTTTGTTCTATTACATTTTCTTCTGTACTCTGTTCCATCTTCTTCTCCACACCGGCATTCTCCGTCATTCAACCAACATTGCTTTTTGCCGCAATCCTTTTTATTTCAGATCTACCACCCAGTAACCAAAGCTTCCGGTCTTGATCCTTGTCTCCTTCACCGGTATAAAACGATCAAATCCAAAGATTCCTGCAAGATATTTTTCTTTGGATGAATACTCTCCCGGCACTCCCAATATGTATCCATTCGTATCTTCTTCATCAAACAGCACCCTGCCGAGCATCAGATATTTGTAGCTGTAAAATCCATGTGTCAGAAAGCTGTTCACCCCCAGCCGCCAGTTATCCATGTTCAGCAGTCCGATATCGTTCGGATTGATCTTCACACACTCGATCACTCCATTTTCTCCATCCGGGCAATTCGGCAGAAGCGGAAGTTTTTCCCGATTCGCCATCAGTTCTGCTGCCCTTCCGTCTTCTTTCATTGTTTCTAAAACCTCGGCTGCCGTTACCCGCTTCTCTGTTTCCTCATCGGTCTGGGAAAATGTCTTTTCATCCGGAGACTCCTCCGTTTTCGGCAAAACGGTTTCCGGGTTGTCTGTATCTGTATGTGCCGTTTCTTTCACCTCTGAAGCCATTGTCTCCGCCTCAGATTCGCTGTCCATGTTTTCTGATTCCGCTATCGTCTCGGACACGATTCTTCTCCGATCATACTCCGTTGCTGCAACATCTGCTCTTCTTTCCCGTTCAGCTTCTGTTACCTCCCGCCGGGCAAATGCCTGACTGTAATCCACGATATTATCCGTCCATGAGGAGCAGAAAATATCACTTTCTTCTTCGCCCATCCGTCTTATGATAATGCCGCTCCATGCTGTGATCGGCCGACCGGTATGATTGACATTATTCCAGTCAAAGGTAAAGCAGTCTTCTCCTCTTCCGGATTTCAGGCTTAATTTTCCAAGATACAACACAACCGGAATCATGCTGTCCGGCACAGCCTCCGGATATTCCTCCGGATCTGCAAGCGTCTCACGATACAGATAAACCGAATACAACCCCTCTTTCTTGACCTGATCCTTAAAATTCACCTGCATCTTGCCCTTCTCATTCTGCTTCTGCACCTTCGCAAATCCCGTGTTCTCGCATTTGTCATATTCGTGATACCTGAAAATATATGATATAAATCTGTTCCAGTAAACCATAGATACCTCCGTCTCTTTTTTCTATCTGACATTTTTTGTCCGACAGGAAGTCATGTCTGCGTCCGACATTCTCCCCGAAAGACAAGCCTTACTTGTATCTATGCATTTTTACTGTAACTTATTCCTTTATTCTTCGGAAATAATATCACTTAACTTTGCAAATTCTGCCAGTGTTAAACTTTCTCCCCGAACATTTGCGGCAAGTCCCATTTTTTCCAGAGCTTTCTCCACCTGTGCTTTTGAATATGGAAGCTCCGGGCTGTTTGCGATTCCATTCTGTAACGTCTTTCTTCTCTGGTTAAAGGATGCCCGGATCAGCTTGAACATCAGACTCTCATCCTTTACTGTTACCGGCGGCTCCTCATATCTGGTCAGCCGTATCACCGCAGATCCTACACCCGGTCTTGGGATAAAACAGTTTGGCGGCACATTTGCGGCAATATACGGTTTTGCATAATACTGGACTGCAAGTGACAACGCACCATAATCTTTCGATCCCGGTCCTACCTGCATCCGGTCTGCTACTTCCTTCTGTACCATGACCGTAATTGACTGTAATGGTACATGACTTTCAAATAAGCCCATAATGATCGGAGTTGTAATATAATATGGCAGATTGGCAACGACCTTGATCGGCTTGCCTGCATTTTCTTTCTCCACCAGCCGGTTGATATCTAACTTCAATATATCTTCATTGATAACGGTTACATTATCATATTCTGCCAATGTTTCTCCAAGGATTGGGATCAGGTTTTTATCAATCTCAACTGCGATCACCTTTCTGGCTGACTCTGCCAGATACTGTGTCATTGTTCCGATTCCCGGTCCGATCTCCAGTACCAGATCGTCCTTCGTAATTTCTGCCGCATTTATAATTTTTGTAATCACATGGTCATCGATCAGGAAATTCTGACCGAATTTCTTCTGAAATGCAAACTCATATTTCTTTATTGTCTGTATCGTAACCTGGGGGTTACTTAATTTCTCCATGTCTTGTCCTCCATTCTGTATAGCTTCAGACTGTTTTTAAATGTCACGTCATACACTTCTTCTTCCGTAACTCCCTTTAATGCTGCGATCTCTTTTGCCACATAAGGAATATTAAGGGCAGAGTTCCGTTTTCCACGGAATGGTACAGGTGACAGATACGGCGAATCCGTTTCTAATACGATACTGGTAAGCGGAATGGCTTCCACTACTTCTTTCAGCTTACGTCCATTGTTAAATGTCACTACGCCACCAACGCCGATATAATATCCCATTTTAATATATTCTCTTGCAATCTCTGTACTGTATGAAAAACAGTGAATGACGCCACCGCAAAGTCTTCCCTGCATCTCTTTCATGATATCCATGGTATCCTTTGCCGCATCCCTGCTGTGGATCACAACCGGAAGCTTCAATTCTTCTGCCAGCTCCAACTGCTTTCGGAACCAGTGGATCTGCACCTCTTTTGGAACATCCTCATGGAAATAGTCCAGTCCAATCTCTCCGATCGCCTTTACCTTCTCATCTGCTGCCATCTGCCGATACATCTCGATCGCCGCATCTGAAAGCTCCGGTGCATCATCCGGATGCGTTCCGATCGCTGCATAGATAAAATCATATTGATGCGCCAGTTCGACAGATGCCTTTGAAGTCGCAATATTAGCTCCTATATTCATAACATACCGGATATCCTGTCTCTGAAATTCTTCTAATAACTGCTCTCTGTCTGTATCAAACTGCTCATCATCGTAATGTCCATGTGTCTCAAATATCATCTTCATATTCCTCGGTCATTTATTTTCTCAAACTGCTCCAGTCCGTATGCTTCGCTGCATCCCATTCTTCTTTCCGGCTCTCGTACTGCTCATTGAGCCAGTCTACCGCTGCAAGTTTTCCTTCTTCCGAAAACGGAAATTCCTTTGTCAGCTTCTTTTCATCATCCGTATTCTCGTAACTGAACGGCTCCGGCCAGACCGTTGCCATCAGAGTTCCTGCATCCTGTACTTCTTTCGGTTTAAAAAATACATTTTCAAGCGGATTTCTGGCAAGGCGGAACCGCATGCCCTGATAACTTCCCTTAAATGCCTTTCCATACAAATAATAATTAATATGATAAAATGTTGTTTCTTCAATCTTTGGTGTGTCACCCATATCTCTCATCTGCCTTTCATCTGCCGGCACATTTTTCTTCATTCTTTTAAGTATACACTACTAAGATCAGCATATGCAACCAACTGTTGTCATTCTTTACCCCAATTAGCTTCCTTTATGCCGCACAATTCATCTTTTTCTTGCCAGTCAATCCCCATGCAAAAAGACCCTTATCCACATCGGTTCTTGTATATCTGCTTCCACTTCTGTGAACAAAGGTCTTTTCTATGAAAATCTATATTCTGTTTATGCTTCGTCTTTTACCGTAAAAACAACTCCGGCTACCTTTGGTCCTGCATTCGAAGCAACCGCTGCTCCGATCTGGAAGAAATCGTCCGGCGCATAACCAACCTTTTCTGTCATCTTGGCAGCCAGTTCATCCCTGCATACATCATCGCATCCATATACGATCTGATATGGCGAACCCGGAAGCATCTCTGCTGCTGAGACATCTGCCATTTTTGCCAGTAATTTCTTCTCGCCGCGGCATTTGAATGCTGTAACGATCTCATTTGCCCATATCTTCATGATCGGTTTTACGCCAAGTGCATCACCGACCAGTGCTGCTGCACTTGGAATACGTCCCGATTTTGCTGCATATTTCAATCCATAGATACCGAAGTAGATCCGTCGCTTCGGAAGAATGTCTGACAGATAAGCAGTGATCTCATCCACTGTTTTTCCCTCTTCTGCCATCTTTGCTGCCTGCACAACCGGATATCCATACTGACCGCTATATCCAACACCATCAAAGATCTGAATCGTTCCTTTTCCTGCATACTCCGGATGCTCCTCAAAAAATTCATTCTTTGCCATGACTGCATTATCATGGGTAGCAGAACCCTTTTTATTGATGCTGACAAATATAATATCTGTATATCCTGCATCAAACTGCTCCTTATACAGCTCGTCGAACTGGAATGCTGTGATCTGCGCCGTCTTTGGCAACTCGTTTGGATTTTCCTCCATTAACTTATAAAAACCGGTATTGTCAAAATCGACTCTGCTCATATAAGATTTGTCACCGATCGTTACCGGAAACGGAAGGATTAATATATTATATTTCTGTTCCTCAGCAGTCGAAATATCACTGGCTGAATCTGTTATGATCCTGATCTTGCTCATAGGTAAAACCTCATCTTTCTATTTGTAAACCGGCACTTCAAAACTCTTATACACTCTACTAATTTCAAGTTTCAAAAATGCCTGTATCCCTTAACTTTTTATAATATAGATGATTCAAACAGCAAATGTCAATCGTAGTTTCTATATAGAAAAGCCATGGTTTTCGGGGCTTTGTAACATGGTTTGAAAGACTAGATATTTTATTTTTACTTTTTGGGGAAGACTCCCTATCCGGCAGTAAATTGTGTTACAATAAAATCCATAAACAAACTTGAAAAGCAGCATTGCATGTGATTCGCACATGCAGACAGGTTACATAAGGGGATTGCATATGTTGAATTTAAAGGCAAATGATCAGAAACCACCTAAGAATAAACCGACAATCGAAACAGATCTCTCTGAAGCAGCAGAGAAATCTGATCCTCCATATTCACAGGAATATTTTGATCTGATGGATATGATCGACAATACCGATAAACAGATTGAATATTATAAAATGGTATATACCGCCGAGATCGACGGACTTCCTAAGAGGAGGCACAGTCTGAAAACACATTTTATCTATAATGTGATTTTCTTAATTCTTCTGCTTGGATATGATTATTTTCATCTTACAGTCATTGTTATGGGTGGCGGAATGATTCTGAGGACGATCACAGGTTTGATTGCTTTGGGTGTTTTAATTCTTGCTACTATATACATGATCGGTCACACCATTCGTGCCTATATTCTTTACCAGATCAATATGCTTCCCGATTTTATGACAGATTACCTGCAAAAGTATAATATCCATACCATGGTGGAGGAAGAAGCCTATTGCAGAAATGTTCTCCGACAGATGTTAGCATATGAAACAACACTGGCTCATATCAAAAAAGCAGCTCCGAAAACAACAACAGAGATCAACGCTGCTATGAGCGAGATCTCTGCTATGAATTTTGATATTAAAGATTTCCATTATAACGCCGGTCGGACGATAAAATAATATATATTTTCTGATCTGACCATTCCTGCATCAATGTCGGCTGTTTAACAGCTTCTGTTTCAGATCATATAACGGTTTTGACAGATCGACAAATACCTCCTGTGGATTTACCAGTCGTCTGGTCTCATCCCAGAGTGTATTCAGTTCTTTCTGGCAATACTCCCGAATCTCCATCGTGGACGGATTCTGATATACGCACTGTCCCTTTAAGAATACCGGGACAAGCATCTCACGGATCTCATAAGAACCACCCGGAAGTGTCGAACGCTTCCATGTAGCCATCTGGTCAAATATCTCCAGATCCTCCGCTTCATTATATGTCTCATCGGAAAGTGCGATCAGATCCGCCTTGATCTTTCCGGTCTCCTTATTATACAGACGGAATACCGTCTTATTTCCTGGATTTGTAATCTTCGCCGGATTCTCTGATATCTTGATCTTCGCTGTGAATTCTTCATCCTCCGGCTTCTTGATCGCCGCAAGCTTATAAACACCGCCAAAAGATGGATTATCTGCTGATGTGATCAGGTTGGTTCCAACGCCCCATGACGTGATCGCTGCACCCTGATTCTTCAAACTGTTGATCAGATATTCATCCAGATCAGAGGACGCTGCAATGACTGCATCCGGATATCCCGCTGCATCCAACATTTTTCTGGCTTTCTTCGACAGATATGCAAGGTCACCGGAATCCAGACGGATTCCATATCTGGTCGGCATCTTTCCCTCTGCCTTCATCTCATCAAATACCCGAATTGCATTTGGCACACCGGATTTCAATGTGTCATATGTGTCAACCAACAATGTACATGCATCCGGATATAATTCTGCATATCTCTTAAATGCTGTATATTCATCCGGGAAGCTCATGATCCAGCTATGTGCATGTGTCCCAAGCACAGGCACGCCGAACTGCTTACCGCAGATTACATTTGAGGTTCCGACACAGCCACCGATAACTGCCGCCCTCGCACCGAAGGTTCCGGCATCCGGTCCCTGCGCACGGCGAAGTCCGAATTCCATGATACCATCCCCTTTTGCTGCATAGCAGACCCTGGATGCCTTTGTAGCGATCAGGCTCTGATGGTTCACGATATTTAATAATGCGGTCTCAACCAACTGCGCTTCCATGATCGGTGCAACCACCTTCACAAGTGGCTCATACGGAAATACTACAGAACCTTCCGGGATCGCATAGATATCACCTGTGAAATGAAATCCTGCAAGGTAATTCAGAAATTCTTCATCAAACATGTTCAGACTTCTTAAGTAATCAACGTCTTCATAGGAAAAGGACAGATTCTTGATATAGTCGATCACCTGTTCCAGACCACAGGCGATCGCATAGCCGCTTCCGGATGGATTTTTTCTGTAGAATGCATCAAATACAACGATATCATCTGCTTTCTCACGGAAATATCCCTGCATCATCGTCAATTCATAGAAGTCTGTTAATAAGGTAAAATTTCTCTTTTCGTCCATATCTCTGTCCTCCTGCCTTTCTTTTTTCAGCAGTTTATAATCTCTACTATTCTATCATACATGATCGGCGCATCGTTTTCTCACACATTACTGCCCACATAACATCTCATTTAACTCATGGTACAACCGGGAAAGCGGAAGTCCGACAACATTGTCATAACTGCCCTTGATCCCTTTCACAAACAGGCCACCCTGTGTCTGTATCCCATAGCTTCCTGCTTTGTCAAACGGATCTCCCGTCGCAAGATATCCGGTGATCTCCTCATGCGTCATCGGATAAAATGTAACCTCTGTATTCTCGTAAAATGTCTTTGTCCGGCATTTCTCTCCGTCATAATACATAATAGAAACACCTGTATATACATTATGTGTCTGTCCTGACAAACTATTCAACGTATTATATGCATCGTCATAATCAACCGGTTTTCCAAGGATCCTGCCATTTAATGCGACGACCGTATCGGAACCGATCACGATAAACGGCTGTGTCTCTGCTTCCGTACCGGCACGATCTGTACATACCTTTTTATATACATTTTCTGCCTTTCTCCCGGCAAGCTCCATTACCATATCCTTTGGAAAACGGATATCGGTAGCTTCATCGCAGTCACTTGGCATAACAGTAAATGTATAACCGGCTCTTTCAAGCAGCTCTTTTCTTCTCGGTGAATTCGATGCAAGTATGATCGGAATCTGTGTAACCATGATGTTCTCCTTTGATTACTCCATCTCTTTTGCAAGTTTCATTGCTTTTTCAAATAACGGAAGTGCGCGTTCTACCATCTCCGTTGTGGTACAGTAAGCAAGTCTCATATGTCCCGGACACATAAAGCTGTCTCCCGGTACCAGGATCAGATCCAGCTTGCTGGCTGTCATACGACAGAATGCATTTGCATCCGCAATCGGAGTCTTTGGGAACATATAGAAGGTTCCGCCCGGTTCTACACACTCATATCCCATATTTGTAAGCTCTTTATATAAAATATTCTTATTCTTCTCATAGATTGACAGGTCAGCTGTCTTATCGATCACTTCTGCCACACCAAGCTGGATCATGGATGGCGGACAGTTATGTCCTGTAAATCTGGAGATCTGACCACACATCAGAACGATCAGCTTCGCATCCTTACATTTCGGATTTACCGCTACATATCCGATACGCTCACCCGGAAGGGAAAGTGACTTACTGAATGAATAACAGCAGATACTGTTGTCATAGAAGGATGAAATAAATGGCGAATCCGTTCCTTCAAATACGATCTCACGATAAGGTTCATCGGAGATAATATAGATATCATGTCCATATTCCTTCTGCTTTTCTTCCAGAATTGCAGCCAGCTTCTTGATCGTCTCTGTTGAATATACGATACCGGATGGGTTATTCGGAGAGTTAATAAGAACTGCCTGTACATTTGGATTTAAAAGCTCCAGAAATGCATCAAAATTAATCTGGAAGGATGTAATATCCGCCGGCACGATCTTAAGCACCGCACCTGTTCCGTCAACATATGGAACATACTCAGGGAAATATGGAGCAAATGTAATCACCTCATCTCCCGGCTTTGTTACACAACGAATCGCATGTGCGATCGCACCTGCTGCACCGGAGGTCATGAAAATATCATCTGCTGTATATTCCATTCCAAATCTTCTATTTAAAGAATCTGCAACCGCTTCTCTGACGGACATAATACCAAGTGTCGGGCTGTATCCATGAAGTGTCAATGGATTTTCTTCTTTTAACATCCGTTCCAATGTCTCTGTAAACTCCGGACATACCGGAACAGAAGGATTACCGATCGTAAAATTGTATACATTCTCTTTTCCGATCTCTGCCGCACGTTTTGACGCATACTGCGCAAATTCTCTTATTATAGAACCTTTGGTTGTCATATCTGCATATTTTTCCGAAATCATACCTGTTATCCTCCGTCTGTTGTGAATTTAATAATGGAAGTATACCGCCGAAAAGGCAAAAAAACAAGTGGTAATAAATCGGGGAAAAGACTTATTACCACTTGCAAAAAATGAGGGGAGAGAGGATTCAAATAAATGAAAAACTCTTACAATACATAGTATATAAGGGATGTGTGTCTAAACTGTGTTTATTTTCTGATGTATTTATAAACAGATTCTACATTCTATTTACAAATTCTTTATTATATTGTCCAGATCGGAACAATGTAATTTTCTGAATCAACAGCCGAAAGTTCCGAACGCATACAGATGATTGCTCCCTTTCCTCTTGGAACTGCTCCTTTATCCAGAATTCTGAATGCCCTGGTCAGTTCACTTCCGGGATTTACTGAGCGTTTTATCTCTAACGGATGCACCATACCATCACTTTCAATCACCATATCAATTTCATTACTGTCTTTATCTCTGTAATACCACATAAGACATTCATCCGCTTCATTTTGGTATGTCTTCCGTATCTCGGAAACAACATAATTTTCCAGTATTGCTCCATTAATCGCCCCATTTTCAAGTATTTCTGGAGTTGTATATTTTGTAAGATATGCAACCAGGCCCGTATCAAAGAAATATAATTTAGGAGTTTTAACTGTTCTCTTTAACAAATTATTAGAGTAAGGACGTAAATAAAAAATAATATCCGACTTCTCAAGCACCTGCAGCCATCGCTTAATTGTCTCATCTGAAACACCAACGTCATTTGCTATATCATGTATATTTAACATTTGTGCACACCTGCATGCTGCAGCTCTTACAAAGTCCATAAATACAAGTTTATCAACATTTGTAATCAGCTCTGATACATCTCTGTCAATATATGTTTGAATATAACTGGAATAAAAAACATTTCTGTCTTTATACCGTCCGCTTCTATATCCCGGCATAGATCCCATCCAGATTCTCTCATATAGCTCCGACAATTCCGCCTTTGTTCCATTTTTACTTCGCTGCTTTAATGTTTCAAGATCAACGCTAAACTCAATATTATCGCCTGCTCCATATAACTCATGCTGCGATAAAGACGACATATGGATAATAGCAGTTCTTCCCGCCAAAGATTCCTGTGCAAGCTCCATCATCCGAAATGCCTGCGACCCGGTCAACCAAAATGATGATGCCGATGCTCCATTATCTATAGCCATCTTAATATATGGAAATAATTGCGGAGCATATTGTACCTCATCTATTAAAATGGGAAGATCATGCATCTGCAAAAACATAGCAGGATCTGTCTGTGCCAGTTTTCTTTCTTCCAAATCATCCAGACTCACTACCGTCCTGTTCTCATCCATTAATTTTTTAAATAAAGTGGCTTTTCCAACCTGCCTCGGCCCTGTAATCAATATACAGGAATAGTCTTCTGCTAACTCTTTTATCTTTTTTTCTAAATCTCTATGAATATATTCCATATAGCTGCACCTCTTTTTTCGGCTAAAATAAGATTCAATCTTATTTTAGCCGAAAAATAAAAATTTATCAAGAATAAAGCGCCACATACGACTCTTTTGTACCCAAACGGAATTATAAAAACAAAAAACAAGTGGTAATAAATCGGGGAAAAGACTTATTACCACTTGCAAAAAATGAGGGGAGAGAGGATTCAAATAAATGAAAAACTCTTACAATACACAGTATATAAGGGAAGTGTGTCTAAACTGTGTTTATTTTCTGATGTATTTATGAAGATCATAAACAAAACTTTATAAAACTAACACAACCTGCCCGTCCGTCTCTGTCAGTCTCCTTGGCTGGTATGGGTGGCTGACAGAGGCGGGCAGACGGACTGCGACTTCTCCCAATTTCAGGCTTGTAAGAATAATTCGTTTTATGTATAATAAAACGTACGGTGTTTTTTCCACACCGCCTTGATTTTTCAAGGAAAAATGAGGTTTTATGATGTTCGGGCAGACAGATATATCTGACCAGACCAAAAACGTCTATATAATAATAGGAAAAGAGGATAAACATGTTAGAAAACAACCATGAAAAAAAGCCAAAGAAATACGCTGGTATTCTGGCACATCCGACTTCATTTCCAAGTCCTTACGGAATTGGTGATCTCGGCAAAGGTGCATACCGGTTTATAGACTTTCTGGCAAATTCGGGCTTGAATCTGTGGCAGGTGCTTCCACTTGGACATACCGGATTTGGTGATTCACCATATCAGCCATTCTCCGCATTTGCCGGTCAGCCGTTAATTATTGACCTTGATGCATTAAAAGAATACAAGCTTCTGTCAGAAGATGATTTTACCGATATGCCGGAATGGGATCCCGTTCACATCGATTACGGAACCTTGATCACATTTAAGACAAAGCTGTTAAAGCTCGCTTACGAACGTTTTACTGATCCTGACCATGAGGACGGATTATCAACAGACGAGGAACAGATGGCAGCATTTGCTTCTTTTAAAAAGGATTCCTCCTGGCTCGCTGACTACTCCCTGTTTATGGCAGGTAAGGATTTCCATGAAGGAATGCCTTGGTATATGTGGGAAGATTCCCTGAAAGCACCTACCAAAAGACAGCGTACCACATGGGAAAAGAAGCTTGCAAATGAGATCGGTTACTATGATTTCATCCAGTTCTTATTCCATACACAGTGGATGGCAATCAAGGAATACGCAAATGAAAAGAACATCAGCATCGTAGGTGATGCTCCGATCTTCCTTGCATGGGACAGTGCCGATGTATGGAGCCATCAGGAGCTTTTCATGCTGGACTCAAAGGGATACCCAACTGAAGTTGCCGGTGTACCACCTGATTATTTCTCAGAGACCGGACAGTTGTGGGGCAACCCACTGTATAACTGGCCAAAGCATACCGCTACCGGTTATGAATGGTGGATCGAGCGAATCAAATACCAGCTCACTCTGACAGATTTCTTAAGAATTGACCATTTCAGAGGATTTGACCGGTACTGGGCTGTACCTTATGGCGAAGAAACCGCCATCAACGGAGAATGGAAGCCCGCTCCCGGTATCAACTTCTTCACACAGTTACAGGCAAATCTTGGCTATGACCTTCCGATCATCGCTGAGGATCTGGGTGAGATTGACGATTCTGTTATCGAATTGCGTGACAAATTCAATCTGCCGGGCATGAAGATCTTACAGTTTGCATTTGAAAATCCGGAAGAAAATGATTTCCTTCCACATAATTATACAAGAAACTGCGTATGCTACACAGGAACACATGACAACGACACAACACTAGGCTGGTATCAGAAAGCATACGAAGCATCCAAGGACAAGCTTCGCCGCTATTTCAGCACAGATGCCAGTGATATCTGCTGGGTTATGATCCGTGCATGTTTCTCTTCTGTTGCAAATATGGCTGTTGTTCCTATGCAGGATGTTCTGAAATTAGATTCATGGGCTCGTCTGAATACTCCGGGTGTAGGAGAAGGCAACTGGGCTTGGCGCTTTGAGGATAAAGACATGGATACTAAATTAGAAGAACGTCTATTTGAGACAGCAAAACTCTACGGCAGATAGAACAGGAGGATATATTTGAGAACCATTATTACTGTACTGTTTGCAGTACTTGGAATCATATTTTGTTTTCCATATCATCTGTATCTGAAGCAGCTTGCAAAAAAGGATCAGGACAAAGCTTATATCAAGGCTCAGAAGCTGGTAAAAGGATTTTTCGGAGCAGTTATGTTCTTAACCGGATGTAAACGAACAGTTATCGGCAAGGAAAACATTCCTGCCGACCAACCGGTCATGTTCGTTGGTAATCATCGAAGCTATTTTGATATTTTATCCTGTCACAATGCAATCGATATGCCTCTTGGCTTCATGTCCAAAGACAATATCAAGGATATACCTCTGCTTTACAAATACATGGATGATATCGGATGCACCTATCTGGATCGTACCGATCTGAAAAAGGGTCTGGAAACGATTTTACAGACTGCTGATATCATCAAATCCGGTCACTCCATGATGATCTTCCCGGAGGGAACAAGAAATAAGGGCGACGAACTGCTGCCATTTAAAGACGGTGCATTCAAGATCGCTCAGAAAGCCGGATGTCTGATCATTCCGGTTGCTATCTGCGGAACAGACAAATGTATGGAAGCAAATAAACATAATTTTCTTCACAGCAGCAAGGTTGTGATCGAATTCTTAGAGCCGGTTGATATCCGTGGATTGAAGCCGAAGGAACGTAAAGAGGTTCTGGATGCAATCCCAGGTAAGATTCAGGCAGCCCGGTTAAAAAATCTGCCTATGATTGAAAAATAATATAATTGCAAATTGTATATATATTTGATTACTTTGACTTGCCAATACAGGGACATTTGAGTCCGCCGGTCCTTAGATGGCGCAGAGGCGGCATCTTAGTACCGCTGCAGGGGTAACTGAGATCTTAGCGAGGTATTTTCGAGCTTAGTTCGAAGTTATGCAGCGCAGAAACGAGCGGAAGCGTTCCCTGATTGGTAAGGTCAAAAGTAATCATAATATATACAATTTGCAATCACAGACAAATAATGAAATATAAGGAGGAACTTATTATGCCTTGGTGGGGATGGATGTTAATCGTCATCGCAATATTAGTTGTAATCTTAGTAGTACTTTACATAGTAGGAAACCGCCTGCAGAAGAAGCAGAGCGCACAGAAAGAAGCTATGCTTCAGGCTGCACAGCCTGTCACGATGCTGGTCATCGATAAAAAGATGCTGCCTATGAAAGATGCAAATCTTCCGAAACAGGTATTGGAATCAACTCCAAAGCGTTACCAGAAAGCCAAGCTTCCTATCGTTAAAGCCAAGATTGGTCCACAGATCATCAATCTGATCTGCGACGATGGAATCTTTGATGTTATGCCTGTCCGTGGCGAAGTTAAAGCTATGGTCAGCGGTATCTACATCACAAGCGTTAAGAATGTTCGTGGTAAGAAAGCACCGGAGCCTGCAAAGAAATCATTCAGCCAGAAGCTTCGTGCAAAACAGAAGAAATACGAGCAGACTTATGAGCAGGAAACTGCCAGCATGAAACTCAGCAAAGAAGAAAAAGCCGCAAGAAAAGCAAAGGCAAAGGAAGAAAAAGAAAGGGCAAAGAAGATCCAGTAATCATGATAAATACTCGTGTCGACCTCAGAAAATTAGTTATTACCTGTCTGGTTCCGGTTACCGCATTACTGATACATAATATTGTCTATCTTGCAGGCACCCGGATCTGTGATCTTACAGGCAGTCAGACTGATTCTGTCGGCAGTATCACATCATGTATTTCATATATTCTTTGTATCTGTATTTTCGGATATTTTTATCTGTCCGATCATTCAAAAACAAAGCACGCAGGAAAGAAAAATCCTTTCCTGCGTGCTTTTGTTATCTTTATTTTACTGCTGATCCTTGGTATCAGTCTTCAGCTCTTAACAACCTGTATTCTTCGTCTGATCGACACTTATAGGCCGGAGCTTCTAACCTCATACCATGAACGGGTACAGCGGTCTTTTTCCATCAACAATGGAATCATCCGTATCTGTACAGTCACACTTCTCGCACCGATCGCAGAAGAATTCGCCTTCCGGGGAGTGGCACTGAAGCTGTCTGTCTCTGCATTTCACACGAAGCATGCCGCCCTCTGTGCGATCCTGTTCACAGCATTCTGTTTCGGCTGTTATCATGGAAATGTCGTTCAGTTCTGCTACAGCGTTCCGGCCGGAATCATTCTGGGCTGTCTTGCCGTATGGTCAGGTTCCCTGATCCCCGGCATGATCCTTCATATGATCTTAAACGCTTCTTCCTATGTGATCGGAAGTATAGCGATCTCCCCCTCTATGCTGTGGGGAATCATCGGAATCACCTGCATCCTGATTATGATTTGTATGAAATTAATAAGGCGGTCTATCTGACGGACTAGCTTTATATTGACATTAGCGAAGATTCCGTAATGAAATGCACATTGTCAGTAAATACGGGTGCCTGTTTGAGTCCGAAGGACGAGTTGGCACAAGAGTATTTACGAATCAGACATGTGCATTGAATAGGAATCGCAGCAAGTCAATATAAAGCTAGTCCGCCAGATAGACCGCCTTATTTATTCTATGCTACAAAATATCGTGACAAATGATATACCAGAACCTTCTCGTCCGGATCTTCTTCATAACCGGACAATTTGATCATCTTCTTTAAAACGAACAGGTTGCAGTCACGGATTGCTTTCTGATATTCAAATGTCGGATAATAGATCAGCAATTCGATATCTCTCGGCTGTCTCCGCACCGATGCGATGATATTATCCAGCACCTTTTTGAAGGTCGCGCCAGAAAATGGATTGAAGAAATAGAAATAATTATCTTCATCTCCGACCTCATATGCCTCTGCCTCCACATTCAGGAACTGCATCCTTTCCTCCTGATCAAGGAATTTGCTCTGATAGCTTGCGGCATTTGTCAGAAGTCTGTCATAGACCCTGGCATTGTTCTCGATTCCAACCGTCCGGCAGTAATGTCTGGAATTACAGTAAAAAAGCACTCTGCCAAGTCCACAGCCAAAATCCACAAGCGTATCTTCAGGCTCCATGCTGATCTCATCGAACATCGTCACCAGATCATTATAATATGTAACCTCATAATTATTATCTTCTTCGTTCACCGGAAGACATACATCCATATCTCCAAATGCTGTCTCCGCGATCGTTTCAATCCCCAAAAAGCTATCGAAGGATTTCTCACTACCCATATATATTTATACCCCTTCGTAGTCCGCAGTCACATTCAGACTGCAATCCGTAATATAATCATTGTTAAAATCAATACAGTAACGAATATCGATCCGAATCCCCTTCTCGGACTGCTCCATATGATATTCCTCAGTACAGATATTCATACAGATCGGTCCAACCGGAGTTGCATAATGCACCGAGCTGTTCTTCTCCCGGTCAAATAACATAACCGTGTTCACGCTGCCACGTTTCGTCAGCTGGAGCGCATGCTCATCGAACCGCAGAAGATTCTTCACCGGTTCTTCCACATCTTCAATGAACTCGTCATATTTGATATAGCGGTTTCCGTTTTTCTCAGAGTATGTTCCCCGCGTCTCAAGCTCCAGAACCTCCGGCTCATCATCCGCTCCGGCAACACTCTGTACACCCGTTACTTTTATCTTTATATCTCTCGTCGTCATAAATTATCTTTCAAATGCCATCTCAATTAAGGTATTTACAAGGGTCTTAATGTCATATCCCTCTGCATCCCACAGCATCGGATACATACTGATCGATGTAAATCCCGGCAATGTATTTACTTCATTAAATATTACACGATTGGTGTCCTTCTCAAGGAAGAAATCCACACGGGCAAGTCCAAAACCGTCAATCGCATTAAAGATACGAATTGCTTCTGCACGAATCTCGTCCTCAGCTTCTTCCGGTATATCTGCCCCGATGATCGTCTTGGAATCTGCATTATTGTATTTTGCATCAAAATCATAGAAATCTGCATTTGCGGCAGCAAGGATCTCTCCAACACCGGATGCCTTTGTATGATTGCCATATCCGAGTACGCCACATTCCAACTCTCTACCGACAATCGTCTCCTCAACAAGAATCTTGGAATCATGGTTGAGTGCTTCATGCAGACCAGCTTCTAACTCAGCTCTGTCATGCGCCTTTGTAACACCCTTTGATGAACCCGCGGATGATGGTTTTACAAATACTGGATAGTTCAACTCGCTCTCTACCCGATCCATCGCAACATCCAGATCATCAAAATCATCTTCTACTACAGGAACGAATTTTGCCTGTGTTACATGGATATGATCAGCAATGATCTTTGTATGGAATTTGTCCATTGCAGCAGCCGATGCAAATACACCGCAGCCCACGTATGGAATGTCCGCCATCTCAAACAATCCCTGAATCGTACCGTCTTCTCCATATAAACCATGCAAAACAGGGAAAATAACATCTACAGGCTCCGCATAGATTCTGTCGCCATCTTTTATGATAATCTCTTTTGCGGAATCCGGTGAAATCACAGCACGAACCTGACTGTCGTACCAGCTTCCGTCAGCAATACTCTCAATGCTGTCAGCTTTCAGCCATTTGCCGTCCTTTGTGATTCCGATCAGTGTCATATCATATTTGTCCGTATCCACCGCTTTGGCAACTGTCTGAACTGAAATGCATGAAACTTCATGTTCCGATGATCTTCCTCCAAAAATAACTACCAGTTTTTTCTTAGCCATATTCCCTTGAGCTCCTTTGAACTATATAATCAAAATATCTCATATCATACCACAACCACCTGTATAATTCAAGGATTCCGGGGATTTAGGGGTGGATAGAAAAAACCGTCATAATCATTTCAACGTCACACACAAGGTCTCATAATATCCGGCCGGATAAGCAGCGTCATTCAAGGTTGCTGCCGGAAGGTTCAGATATTCAAAGGCGGACCAGGCAGTAACCGGGATGCCATATTCCTCCGCACTTTCCTCTGCACAGGCATCGATATATTCTTTGCTCAGGATCAGATTCTTACGCACAATGCTTTTCTCCTGATCGTTATAGTCTGCGCCAAGCTTCTCGGCTATACCATAAAGTACCGCTTGCTCAACATATGAAGTAAATTCATCCAATTGCTTGTCCGATAAATTCTCATTTCCTTCATATCTTATTCGAATCCGGATAACATCTGATGTTTTATTCTGAGCACTTATCTTGCTCTCCACAAGCTCCGTTTTTGTTTTGCCGGACTCTATATTATAATCGTTTTCTCCGTCGGTCTTCTTCTCACTTGTATCTCTTGCTATATCATCATACACCGCTTCCAACTCCTGTAACTGCTTCTGTGTTTCGTATGCATTTAATGTTGTGCCATCCAGAATACGAAATGCGGTCTGTATATTATTTGACAGTTCTGTATCCTGTCCATCCAAAGTATCCTGACCATTTACCATCTGGTTCGATCTGCCATTCTTACCATCTGTCTGTGAAGTTTTGTCACTGGTTATTCCGGCATAATTTTCCTCGGTACTATCATAGGCTATATCTTCATCTCCCTCCGCATACTCAACCAGATTCATCACCTGCTCAACGCTGTTTTTCGCGCTGTATAATCTTTTCAGTGCTCCCATTTCCACATATAATGTTCCACAAAATAAACCGATCAGGATTCCGGCAACTGCCGCTCTCACTGCTCTACCCATTTCCATAACCTCCATTTTTCTTCATCAAAATCTAACACTTTAAACCATATCTACTCCCCCAGTGTCGCCAGACACTCTCCTTTGTAATGCGCTGCAATATACTTCCGGATGCTTCCGGACGCTTCACCCTGATAAAGCGAATCGGTGCAGACCACCTCTACATAATTCGTTACAAATTCTTTTATCAGCTCCGGATACATCTGCCGCAGGGTTTCTTCGGAATCCACCACAATATATTCCACATGGCTCAGGTCAAGACTCCGGTCATGCGCTTGATCATATTCAGCCCGTGCTCGCTGCAGGCTCTCCGCAACGACCGGATACTCTCGTTCCTCCGATTCGGCTGCCGACTCCGCTCCCTCCAGACTGTCCGTGACAAATGTATACTCATATCCCCTATCTGTTTCAGAAATCATCACCACCCGGAGATAATCTACCGCCTCAATGGATCTGTCCATGCACCCGGACAATATGCTGACAAGTAATATCCCACCGATCACTTCTGCAGCCATCTTTGCAAGCTTCCCCGGATTTGTCCGTTTTCTCCCAACAAATGCCGGTACAAGAACCGACAACGGAATATCAACGGCGGCAATGTAGATCATAAATGCCCGGCCGGCATCCCGTTCTCCAAGGAACCGGCTCATCCATAGAAACAGCAGAAACAAAACAACCACACAGCCGCTTCTTATCCACAGGCTTCTTTTTTCTTCCATCACTTTTTTATCCATTGCATTATCAGAATCACGTCCATGTAACTCTGTACTCTTATCATTCCCGGCTGCTCTCATCCCGCCGCTCTTTCTCCATACACAGATGATCTTCCAGATTTCATCCACAAACTGACAAACAAACACAATGTGGATTGCCAGCAGCAAGAGCCCGAAGATGACAAGCAGATAACAGGCGAGTAAACCGAGTCTCGCATTTGCACCTCCGGGGAACATCATCGCACCCACAACATTTAGTATTCCCTTTGAAGTCATTGTTTTACCTTGCAAGCCAAGCAACGATATCACGAAACAGGAAGCAACAATGGCTAACACAACCGGAACAGATACTGTCCACACCAGCATCCCTCGTCTTCGTTTCTCTACTCTCAGATAGAGATACATGACAAATTCCAGCATAGATAATCCTACAATTAACAGATATCCTTTTATCAGAACCTGACATATCGTGTTACATACAGATGCCTGCATCTGGAATTCTACATATTCTTTTAGTCGAGAAAAATCTGCATTCCAGAATCCACAAATAATAAACAGCACCAATGTGATCCCGATTCCGATCACACTTGCTTCCGCAAATCCGATATAACCACGCAGCCCCTTTCCTGCCATATAGAAAAGTGCCAGTAATACCGGAACGACCAGAACCGTTCCTGCATAATCCGGCAGCATCAGGATCCGGCTCCCCTGTACAAAGAAATAAAGCAGAAAAAGAACCCGAATTGCATATCTGATCACATAAATAGATGCAATAGCCACTTTTTTCTTATTATTCCATACTTTTGCACCCGTTATCTCTGTCTTTTCTTTAGCCGGATCTGACAATTTCACTACACCGGAAAGCGCAAGATGTAGTAGCACCACATAAACCAGAGCAAGTATTAGCATCAAAAAAAGTGATAAAATACCGTTGTTTTTGGAAAAATCCGTCATAATCTGTACCATATTCCAGAAAGTAATCGGGAAAATCAGGCAAGTTCCCGTTATAAAAAGCTGCCGAAACGTCACATTTCTATAATCCATATATTAATTCACACCCATCCATCATTACTTTTTGCGAAGCCGCCTGCGTTCTCTATGGTTCGCCCATGCCGGTCGAAAGACAAATTTTTTGATCGGTTTGCGAAGCACAAAATCTTCCATTCCATCCTCTGCATAGCCACAGGTGACAACCGGTGCCATGTATGGAACACCAAAGCTGTTCAAACCGGCAAGATGATAGATCAATAAAAGCATCACCAGAAGGAAGCCATACAGTCCAAAAAAAGCAGCCGCCAGTATGGTAAGAAATTTCAAAAGACGGAACACTGAGGCAAAGGCTTCATTTGGAATTGCAAAAGAAGCAATCGCTGTCAGCGCAACTACGATCACCACGATGGTACTGACAATCCCTGCTTCCACCGCAGCCTGTCCAACGATCAGACCACCAACAACGCCGATCGTATTTCCCAGCTGACTCGGCAGACGGATTCCTGCCTCCCGCAGCAATTCAAACAACAACTCCATGATCAAAACCTCTAACACGATTGGAAAAGACAACTGATTTCTTGCAACTGCAATCGCATAGAGAAGTTTATCCGGTATCACCTCCCGGTGATAACAGGTAACAGCTATATAGAAGCCCGGCAGCCCCACCGCGATAAATGCCGCTATATAACGAATGATTCTGGCAAAAGTTGCAACCGGCCAACGGTTATAATAATCATCGGCAGTCTGGAATAATGTATTGATCGTCGCCGGCGCAATCAGAACCTCCGGCGAATTGTCAAATACAATTACAACCCTGCCATCTGCCAGTGCCGCCGCCGCTTTATCCGGTCTGGTGGTTGACTGGAACACCGGAAACGGCCGGTACCATTTCTTCTCCATCAGATGTTCCGCCATGCCACTGTCAAATATGGCATCTATCTCATATTCATTCATCCGTTCTTTCACCTGTTCAACCAGCCTCTTCTCTGCAATATCCTCAATATACATGATTCCATACTCGGTTCTGGAACGAACACCGATCGTATTCTGGATCAATTTTAATCTTGTATCTTTAATCCTCCGCCGAATAAGGGCTGTCGATGTACGGATACTTTCATTAAAACTATCCCGCGGACCACGCATTCCACCCTCGGTAGAGCTTTCTTCCACCCCTCGTACCGGCAGCTTCTTGGAAGACACAACAAACGCCTGATCTGCATCCGATACAAATACCGCTGTGTCTCCTTTTAATATCGAAAACATCACATTTTTGAAGTCATTTTCTGCCTTTATATCCGCCGATTGTGTCTCAAATGAATCCATTGCCTCCCACAGGGAACCGCCATGCTCATGCCGCCACTCCCAGGTCACAGGCTTAATGATCGTATCCTCGATCAGACCATTGTCACATAACCCATCAATGTACACTACATAGATAGCTCCTACCGAAGCGGATGTCTCATCTGCTGATCCGACAGAATCCTCCGCATACACATCCAAACCGGTACGTCTGACTGTAAATCGACGTTCCACGATGTCTCCCCAATCGGCAAACAGCGCCTTTACCCGGCTGATATTTGCATCTATATCTCTGTCAATCCGGCTGTCTGCACTATAAATTCCGCCTTCTGCATCTCTGTCTTTTTCCAAACGTTCCACCTCCCGCCGCTCCTATGTACATTTATATTTTTTATGACTCTGACCGACTTTCCCCAACCTTATTCCTCCATGATCTAACTATTGCTTGTTTTATTTTCTTACTATTTCCAGTATTGCCAGTAACCCTCTGAACTATACATAAAATGTTACATTGAATCATGATATAATGAACGCAAAATTATTTGCTTGCAAGGATGCTGATTTTGCGGAATGCATAGAATGTGCGAAGCACATGATATAATGATGAAAAATCGCTTGCTTGCAAGGGTCGATTTTTCGAATGCATTGAACGAGTACGATATAATGATCATTACGATGGGATGCGCTTGCACAAATCCCCAAAAGCTTCTATAGTAATTACATAAAATCATAAAATTGCTCACATATGATGAACCCGGCAATATTCAAATAGCTTCAGTTGCATCAGTACCATATAGAATTTTAAGAAGAAATATAGAAATAATATGACTTCATAAACCACCCAGAAAGGAAACGAAAAAAATGATAAAATCAGATAATATATCCGACTACAAAAAACATACAACAGATCCAGATCATAAATTAGACAACAGAAATGCTACGACAAACTCAGACACCAGATTAGAAAATAGAAAATTACGTCTCGCCATCCTCGGCGCAGGCGGTATCGCCCGCAAGATGGCAGAGACCGTCAACCGGATGGAAGAAGTGGAGCTCTATGCTGTAGCAAGCAGAACGGAAGAAAAAGCCAGACAGTTTGCAGATACTTACCATGCATCCAGGTGGTATGGCTCTTATGAAGAAATGGTTGCCGATGACGGGATCGATCTTGTCTACGTTGCAACTCCACACTCCCACCATAAAGAGCATACGATGCTGTGTCTGAATTATAACCGGGCTGTTCTGTGTGAGAAAGCATTTGCCGTAAATACAAAAGAAGCCGAAGATATGATCCGGCTTGCAAAAGAGAAAAATATATTACTGGCGGAAGCGATGTGGGTTCGCTATATGCCAATGTCATTTACCTTAAAAGAAATTATAGATTCCGACGTTATCGGAAAAATAACAGGGCTGACCGCAAATCTTGGTTATTCCCTGATGCAGGTAGAACGTCTGATCCGCCCGGAGCTTGCCGGAGGTGCTCTCTTAGATCTTGCACCATATACCTTAAACTTTGCGACCTGGGTGCTTGGCGACAACGTATCAACAATCCACACAACGATGACTCCACACGAATCAGGCGTAGACAAAACAGAATTTATCAACCTGACATACCCGAATGGTGCGATCGCCGGCTTGTTCACAACTATGGAATCAGCAACCGACCGCCGCGGCGTGATCTACGGAACAAAAGGCTACATCGAGGTTGACAACATCAATAATTACGAAGCATTTCGTATATATGAAAATGACCGCCGACTGGTCCAGACGATCAACTGTCCTGCCCAGATCAGCGGCTACGAATATGAAGTGCTCGCCTGTAAGAGAGCACTTGAAAAAGGTCTGACTGAATGTCCGGAAATGCCACATGAACATACTTTATATATCATGCGGCTATTTGACGAGATACGAAAGAGCTGGTAACAGCATACAAAAATCCCACTATAACAGATGATATGCACCTCTTTCACTGATTGTCCAATAAAAAGGGGACATCTATCATCTGTCACAGTGGGATCTCTTTAAATATTCATTTATCTAAGCAGCATATTGCCTGATAATAGCTGAACCAACGGATAATACTTTGCTGCAGTAAATCCTGACAGGTACAGCAGCAATGGCAAAAGCGCAACGGCTGCCGCACAGAATATCGCACCATTTGTGCTCCTGATCAGCTTTCCAACTAGAACATAGAGTACAGTCAGTACCAGAATCGTGATCAACCGAATTCCAGATACCAGCAGGAAATATCCGGTAATACTGGTTGATATGCCAACCTGTTCCAGACACGGAAGAGACTGTGCCAGATATTTTCCTCCTGCCAGCCCAATTTCTCTTTTCACCCACATAAGTTCAGGCAGATAAACGATCATGTATACAACAAGAATAATAAGCAGCATCCGAAATGCCTTGATCACATGAAGTTTCCTGTAATTCTCTGTAATATCAATAATGCCATTGATCTTATATCTGTAATCCTCCAGATACAGAAATGCAGTTGTAAGCATCAGTACAACGATTACCTTCGCTGCATTCATCACGTCATCCTTATAGTCTTTGCTTCCGGCAAGGATATTCCAGCCTCTGGCATAGACAAATCCTATCCGTTCCAGTACAGCAGGATCGGCTTCCGAAACCTGTGACGTGATTCCACATTGCTGCTTAATATAATCCACATATTCCAGACAGCGAAAGAAACTCTCCTCATTTGCAAGCTGCTTATTCATCTCATCCCATTTATCATTATACTCTTTTTCAGTTATCTTCCCTGCAGCGTAGTCCCGGTCAACCCGATCTTCTTCTTCGTGAAGTTTTTCGTACCATTCTTCCTCTGAGGCTATATAATCCAGCTTTTCCTGTGTAACCACACCTTCAATCTGACTGATATAATATTGGTATGCATATTCATTTGCACTCCACCGTACAGATTTGTTCTGATAAATGTACACCTGAAATCCAACCAACAGAAAAATAACAAATATCATCTTATATCCCAACCATAACTTATAGCCTTCCAGTCTCCATACTGAGGAAAATATCCTGCGGGATTTTGTACCTTTTTTTCGTAATCGTATACGACTCTCCCGATAATCACTGCTTCCCTCCAGATAGATTACCGACGATATGATAAGAAATCCTGCCAACAACACTGCACAGATAATACAGTCCAGATAGATTGCAGGCTCTGCATGAGATATCAGATTATAATTCTCATATTGAAAAAATCTGGTTGTATCCAGCATTGAAAAAATAGAGAATCGATATAAAAATGTCAGATTCAGTTTCTCTCCCAATACGGAAAACAGCAATTCTACAAACATGGCAACCGCCGACCATACACACAACATAACTTCATTTGAAGAAACAACTGCAAATGTAAATAATGCTGCAAGGATCACTGCAAAGATCAGAATCTTTACCAAACAGACAAGAACAACAAATGTACTGATCCTGCAGGAAAAGCCATATCCAATATAATCCATCAGGCTCTGTACCGGTGCTGACAGATCTACAGCTCCAAACTTCCATTCGGCAATCAAAATATTACTTAAGAATACTCCCGCCACAAATAATGCCATATAGACAAATGCTGCCGCATACTTAGACAACAATAAACGACTGTCTCCATTCCACGTTGTCTTATACAGATTTGCCAGACCATTCTTCTTATCCCGCAGCACCAGTTCCAGCACCAGAACAACCAGCAGGAAAAATATCAGAACATAACTTCCGGTAAAATTCAATGCCTTACAGATTCCATATCCGCCAACAAAGGATGCTTCTGTTCCCACAAGTCTTTCAAAATCCCTCTTTGTCCGTTCCAGATTACTGATCGAGAACTTTGTCTGAAATATGGAAATCGACTGATTCATCTCTGCATCTTCTATAACCTTCTGCAGATATTCGTCATACGTTGTGCTTGCCATATATTCATCAAACAACTGTTTATATGTCTCTGATTCCGGATCTTCCATATACATATCCATAATGGAATCCGGATCTGTCCGAAGCCTTGCATACTGTGTACTATCCACCTCATCAGTAGCAAAGGCTACGATCAACAGGCCCACATTCATAACTAAAAACAACAAAAAACATAATATTAATTTCCGGTTATATAAAATAGCCCGTATTTCATTTATAAAAAATCGAAAAAATCCACCTCTTCGTCCGGAATGACTGATGGTAGCAGCTTTTTCCATTTGTTTTGATCTACTCATATCGTCCTCCATTTCCACAGGCAGCCACTTTCTCTATCCGGAAATGACCAACCTGCAAAAAGCTACTCTCCAAATATACTTAAATATACATCTTCCAGATCCGGATTCTCTTTATCCGTGATTCTTCCGGTCAGGATCTCTGGTGCTGCCATCTCGATCAACACACCTTTTTTCAGCAGCATGATCTGACTTGCTATATCCTCAATATCCTGAACAACATGAGTAGCAATCAAAATAATCTTCCCTGCAGAATTATCATGAATCAGATTCCGTACATGGATCCTCTCCTTCGGATCCAGTCCTGCTGTTGGCTCATCAAAAATAATGATCTTTGAATCCCCAAGAAATGCCTGCGCGATCAGCAGTCTCTGCTTCATACCGCCGGAATATGTTCCGACCTTTCGATCCAGTACATCAAGAAGATTTACCTTTGATGCGTATTTCTCGATCTCATCATTCAGTACTTTTTTCTCTACTCCTTTCAACAATCCCATATATGCAAGGAACATCCGTCCGGTATAAAACGGATAGATCGCCTGCTGCTGTGGCATATAACCGATCAGCCGCTGATATTCCCGTTTCAGGGTATGAATATCTGTTCCATCCAGATAAATTTCTCCTGCTGTCGGTTTGATATTTCTTGTAATCAACTTCATCAAGGTACTTTTTCCTGCACCATTGGGCCCCAACAATCCATAAATTCCCTCTGAGAATGTCATGGAAAAATCATCAAGCGCCGTTGTATTCTTATATTCTTTCGAGATATGCTCCAGTTTTAATTCCATATCCTCATCCCCTTTATCACTCTTCCGGCCATTTCACCCAGTCAAATGCTTCCACAGTATTCTGATCTGCATTCTCCAGTTTTGTAAAATATGTATCCCGGAATTCTGTCCATCCTGTCACCGTCTGTTCACTCTGATCCGATGTGATTACATCTCCTGGCTTCATACCAGTATAATCATGTCCATCTATATATATCTTGTCACTTGATTCATCCAAGCCATAAATATCGGATATATAAGTTCCTTCTTCTGTAAAACAGGTATTTGCCAGATAAACAGTTCCTGTATCACATTGATAAAAAAACTTATTGTAATCTGTATTAATTGCATACAAGTATCGATCCATACAATAAATATCTCCATCTACAATCCGAAAAATTTCTTTCTGATTCTGCAAGTCTGCATCACACGAATATATCACAGTCCATTCTACACCATTATCCAATTCCTTCGTTTCTATATAAATGCCACTTGCAGTACTGATTATATTAAAGGATTTCCCATATTCTGTATTTAAATTATCTGCAACAATTTCATCTTTATGGGTTTCTATATTATATGTAAGCAGTATAGTGTGCCTGTTTCTCTGGCTATCTTTATAACCATATGTCAGATAAATTTTTTCTTTGTTTTTATTATTTAATATATGAAGTGTTGAATTGTCATGTTCTGCATCTCCTTCATAACTTAACAATACTCGTAACCGCCTCCATCTCAGATCATATGAATACAACGTGCAATCAAGCTGATATTGATTCAATTTAAATCCATCATGATATTTCCATGTAGTAAAATATAATATTCCATCTATCATTTCCATATCAAAAACAGCGCCTTCATCTGCCGAATACAGAATACTCACTTTGCTTCCATCCTTTTCTACTTCACGAATCTGTACAGCCCCTTTATATACGGCATCATCCTCATCATTAATTGTTACCTCAGAATCAAATTCACTTATATATAGTTTATCTTCATAATAAAGCATACTAGATCCCAGTCCAAATATATACGCATTACAGTTTTCTGTATTATGCTTGCAATTAGCTTTATTGCAAACCACTACCGATTTTCCCGTCTTTGAATCCAAAAAATAAAGAACATTTCTTTTTATATAATACATACCATCATCCGCAAAAGCTCTTAATGAAGAATATTCCACTTCATCTGGATATTTTTTTATTTTTCGTATGACAACATATCCTAATCCCATAATCAAACCAACGCATAAAATAATACAAATAATGCGCATCGTTTTATTCATCTAATAACCCCGCTTTCATCCTAAACATCATAGGAAAATGCTCTGTTATAGCAAATTTCCTATGATGTCATCATTGTTAAATTATTCAGCAATATAAATTAATACTCTACTCGTCCTTTACCGTATGCTGCTGTATAATTTCTTCCATTCTTACTTACTGAGAATGTATTTCCCTGTACTAAATCATCAATACTATCGTCAACACTTGATGCCGTTGAACTTTCCCTAATCCACAATGTAACTTTGTCACATGGATTTGACGGCGGATTACTGCTTGTATAAACAAAAGTTCTCGTATTTGTTCCTGTCTTACCGGAATGTGTCACTGTGTTATTATGCCAAGTTGATATTCCTTCTGCTTTGGTACTTAGTACACTTGATTTTAAGTTTTCCTTTGAAGATATATTCATAACAATCTGATACTGAGGCTGTTTCTTAGAATCCTTTCCCAAATAGTAATATGCATAGCTACATGTAACTTTATCCGATTGACTTGCATACAATAATTTTTTATTCTGCAATTTTGTATATATTAGTTCATGGACTATTGTCCCATCATATTTTATATGTACAACTTCCTGACCTATCAGCTCCATTGTATTTTCTGTTCCTTCATCCATTATTATCGACTCCGTTGTTTCCGCATGAGCTGATATTGGAATCACCCAAATTAACATACATGCTAATGCCATACTTACTATCTTTCGCACTACTTTCTTCATTTTCTTACATCCCCTTTTTTCTTTTTTGTTTTATAAAATGCCAGATAACATTTCCTACACATATAATAAAACCTATCGATTCAAGCACTACTTTCACTACCTCTGCACCTACATTTATTCCATAGGCTACTCCAACGCCCGTGTTAGGTGATGTCCGTATTATTATATAATTGTATCCCCTATACAGTATCCTACATTCCGTAAACAACAGATATCCCACCACGATTCCGATCAATATCCAGATCACAGCAAGCGCCCATTCTTTCGTTCGCTTTCTCATTCCGAGATCTTCATATTCCTGAATAATGTCTGAGGCTTCTCCTAGTTCTGCGATTGCTTCCTCTATGGTTTCTCCTTCTGCCAGTTTATCATCTAACGACCGTCTCAGGTCCTTTACCATCTGTATCCGTTCCTTTAATGGTGCATGTAGATGCATGAATATCTTCATAAGATATTTCTTCTTTTTCATTTCTTTTGTTCCCCTTTTTATTTATAGCTCATTATCTTTTTTTGCTTTTCTTCGCCTTTTAAAATGATAGATTACATTTCCCAGACAGATACAAAAACCTATGCTTTCTACAATCACTTTGCCCCACGTTCCCCCTGCCTTTGGTCTAAAATCAATCCACTCATATCCAGTCGGTGCTATGTACTGGTTAATCTCATGATATCCGGTGTATAATGTATATCCGTCAATTATTAGCAAAACGCCAAGACAGATTCCAACCAGAATCCAGAGCATCATCCATACATACTCCTTTGTCTGCTGCCGCATACCGATATCGTTATACTCTTCTGTCAGTGCGGAAGCTTCACCAAGCTCCTCAAACACTTCATCGATCGTCATGCCCGAGTCCAATTTATCATCTATAGATCGTCTTATCTCTTTTACAAACTGCATCCGCTGTCCAAATGGTGCATGCAGTAAAATAAATATTTTAATCAGATATATGTTTTTTCTCAAAGCCTCGTACCATTCCTTCTATCTGCGCCCAGCAACTCCACTGTTCTTCCAATAGAAGCTTCCCTTCTTCTGTAATCTTATAGAATTTCTTTGGTTTTCCATTCTCGGATGCCATCACCCATTCACTAACGATCGCACCATCTTCTTCTAATCTGTGCAGGATCGGATACAGTGTTCCTTCTTTGATATCCATTCCGGCAACACATCGTGCATTAAAACGATTGACAATGTTATAACCATAATCCTTTTCATCTGCTATGATCTGCAGGATAAGCATGGGAAGTATGCCTTTTTTAAACTGATTTATACTTTGATTTGCCATAATTTCTCTTCCTATTATTTTATACCTAGTAATACCAAGTATATGGCATACATATGTATTTGTCAATTTATTTTACACGCTTGATGTATTCAGAACACCTCTACTATAACAGATTGTTCCTGAAAAAACTGCAAAATGAACCGAGTGGTCAAAAACAGGGAGTGAACGGTAAATTTCTTACTGTCCACTCCCTGTTTTTGACCACTCAGTCTTATATAGTATCCTGTTTCTGTTTGATATTCTGTATCACGATCTGTTCCTGATCGTAAATATGCTGATGCATAACTGCTTTTGCTTTCTCTACATCTCCGAGCAATATCGCCTCCGTGATCTCATCATGCTCACGGAGCAGTTTGCCATGATATCCGGTATCCCGCACATATTCCACACGGTATCGGTACACCTGTTCTCCGTAGTTCTTGGTAAGACTCACAAGTCTTGGATTGTTACTTAATTCACAGATCGTTTCATGAAAGGCAACATCTGTATCTACGATATCCGGCACACGACCGGAACGGACTGCCTCACGGAAATTCTCACAGGCTTCTCTTAATCTGAGTCTGCCTTCTTCATCAATCCGTTTGCAGGCAAGTTCGACTGCCAGTTCTTCCAGACTCAGGCGGATCTCCAACGCATCCCGGAGATCCTTCTCCGTGATACGGGCAACCTCTGCACCTTTCCTTGGAACCATCACGACTAAGCCCTCTAATTCCAGCATCCGGATTGCTTCACGCACCGGAGTCCGGCTGACACCCAGACGTTTTGCGAGTGCCACTTCTAATAACCGTTCGCCCGGTTCAAATTCTCCATGTACGATGGCATCCCGCAACGCTTCAAATACAACCTCCCGAAGCGGAAGATACTCATCCATATTTAACTTCAACTCCATAAGTTACCCCATTTCTCTCTATTTCTTCTACAGAACAACTCCCTCTGTTCTGTCCGATCTTACACATTATATGGCTGTGTGACAAATACCTGCTTTGCCAGCTTCCGGCTGCGGATCGCATCTGCCGCTTTCTCCGCTTTTTCCTTCTCTGTAAATATACCAAATACAGTCGGGCCACTTCCACTCATAAGTGAATTCATCGCACCACATTCTTTCATGCAGGCTTTGATCTCCGCAATAACCGGATACCGAACTTGTGTTACTGTCTCTAACACATTCTCCATACGTTCCGTGATGCCCTGCAGGCTATGTTCTTCCAGTGCCATCACCATGCCGTCTATATCCGGATGTTCTTTTAATTCATTTGCATGCAGGTTCTCATATACCATCTTCGTCGATACCGCGATCGGCGGTTTTGCAAGTAGGATATAGCAGTCCGGCATCGGTGCAAGTGCCGTCAGCTTCTCACCGATTCCTTCTGATAATGCAGTTCCTTTCATGATACAGTATGGAACATCCGCACCAAGCTTCACTCCATATTCCATCAGCTTGTGTTTCGGAATCTGAAGATCAAAGATCTTATTCATTCCGATCAGCGCTGCTGCCGCATCAGCACTTCCGCCAGCCATTCCGGCTGCAACCGGAAGCTCTTTCTGAAGAAATACCCGGATTCCACGCGTGATCTGATATTCCTGCTTCAACATCCGACATGCTTTATATACCAGATTATCTTCATTTACCGGAAGCTCGTCCGCATTTGTGCTGAGAACGATCACATCCTCATCCACTGTCTCAAATGTCAATGTGTCATGTAACTTTACTGTCTGCATGATCATCTTTACTTCATGATAACCGTCCGGTCTTCTTCTGAGCACGTCCAGTCCCAGATTTACTTTACCATATGCCTGTAATTCTATCTTCATGTTTCTTATTTCTTCCTCACTGAATATCCGAATTTTCCCAGTTTCTTTCCAAGTTTGAAGTATTCTCCATGGGAATATGCTACCAGTCCAAGCTGGTTAAGCTCGAATTTGCCATTTTCATTCATGTATGCTTCATCCACCTGTACGCCGGTCACCTCCGCCAGGAACATATGATGACTTCCAAGCGGGATCACTTCTTTTACCTTACATTCGATATTGACCGGACTCTCTGCGATACCCGGTGTGGCAACTGTAAGTCCCGGACAGGTATGAAGTCCTGTTGCTTTGAATTTGTCAATATCGCGCCCACTCTTTACGCCACAATAATCGGTCGCAAATGTCAGCTTCTCAGTCACCAGATTGATCACAAATTCTCCACTGTCTTTTATAATATCATAGGAATAGCGTTCCGGTCTAACAGATATTGAAACCATCGCCGGAGAACTGCAAATCGTTCCTGCCCATGCGATCGTGATGATATTCGGTTGTCCGCCTTCCCGCTTACATGTTACCATAACTGCCGGTACCGGGTACAGCATATTTCCCGGCTTCCATAATTGTCTTCCCATCTATAACCTCCTGGTGTTCGACTTTTATTTTCTCAATTCTTATATTTTATACTATTTTCATGGCTTCTGTATACTATCTGATTGAAAATTTCTGATTAATTCTTCTTTCCGGCTCCGGCTCATCTGCTTGATGTGCCACTCTCTGCTCATTGCTTCCTCCGGAGTCTCTGATTCCTCATAATAAACAAGGACAACAGGGCGCCGGCTTCTGGTATACTTGGCGCCCCCTCGTCCTTCATTATGTGCTTTCATCCGCTTTTCCAGATTATTCGTCCATCCGGTGTAATACGTTCCGTCCTTACACCGGACTATGTAAGTATAGTTGTGTTTTTCTTCTGTCATACTCATTGTGTTCTTACCCACATGTTTTCTTTTTTATCCAAAGCCGATATCGACTTTCTATGTATCCGGGTATGCCGCCGGAACTTCTCCGGCAGCTTCCCCCTGAACTCATTTTTGAATCCATTATAATAAAGCAGACAGATCCCTGTACTTCATCAGTAAGTTTCGCATCTTCATGCGCTCTCATATCCGGCTATGCTTCACATTCCGGCATCTTCCTCTCATTATTCCGTCTGCGCGTTTACTATAATTATACTCATAAACTGTCATTTTGCTACTATAAATATGAAAAACTACTATTATATTCTACATAAAAATAGTCAGCCTGTCCGTACGCAAATGTTTAAGACAAAAATGGAAAATAACATTACTGTTATGTAGCAAGCCTGTTTCAACGCCGGTTCTTAGTGAGTCGCCACAGGCGAGGAGCTTAGCACCGCTGCGTTGAAATAGAGTGCAAACGACTTGCGGAATAATATGTAATGTATTTTCCATTTTGATTCAAAAACTTACCGGCAGGTCGACTATTTACGCACGCTTCTTTGCTGCTTTTTCTTCTGCGAGTACTTTCTGGAATTCCTGCATATCCGTTGCGATCTCTTTGCTTAACAGAAGCAGGCAGATCAGATTCGGAATCGCCATCAGTGCATTTGCAATATCCGAGAAGTTCCATGCCAGATCCAGCGAAGTCGTCGCACCGATGTATACGACAAGGGAGAATACAATACGATAAATCATGTTGTATTTGTGGGAATGGAACAGGTACTCAAAGGCTTTCTCACCATGATACTCCCAACCAAGGATGGTCGAGAATGCAAATAATGCAATACCGATCGTTACCAGCCATGCGCCAGCTTTACCAAGAACCGTTTCAAATGCTTTGATCGTCAGTGCTGATCCTGTATAGGCTTCTTCATAATAATATGTACCATCTTCATCAAAAATATAAGCATTGCAGCCAGAGGTCCATGCACCTGTGATCACGCCATTCTCATAAACTGCTTCCAGACTATCCGGCTGATGCTGAAGCTTTGCAAATGCTTCACTATCGGAAGCGTCTGCATATGGTGTCAGAACGATGTCCTCTGCTCCCCCGGACAAAGTCAATGTTCCATCTTTATATGTAACAGTATATTCTGTCGTCACCATCTTGCCTTTTTCTTCATGTGTCAGAGCCAGTGTATCTTCGGCTTCAGAGGTGATTGCATATGAGCCTTCTGTCATTGTCGAAGTCTTACCGATCACACCGGAGCTTGCGATTACCAGACCGGTGATCGTACATACAACGATCGTATCCCAGAAGGTTCCCGTCATATTGATATATCCCTGACGAACCGGATTATCTGTTGTAGCTGCTGCTGCGGTGATCGCTGCCGATCCCATACCTGCTTCATTTGAAAAACAGCCACGGGCAACACCGAACCGCATTGCATTTGTCATGGATGCAACTACGGTACCAAGCACACCGCCGGATACGGATTTCATGGAAAATGCCATTGTGAAGATCTCGCGCAGACCTTCCGGCACATTCGATATATTTCCGATAATTACTATAAGTCCTGCAAGTACATAGAAGATTGCCATAAACGGAACAACAATCGCGGAAATCTTTGATATGGATTTGATACCACCGATAATGATCATTAAGGCAAGGATCGTAAGGATCACACCGATGATAATCGGATTGATGTGAAAGGTCTCATTCATGGAGGATGCGATCGAGTTCGCCTGTGTCATATTTCCGATACCAAAGGATGCAACAACCGCAAAGAATGCAAACAGCCAACCGAGCACACTTCCGAATCTTTTGTGTTTCAATGCTTTCTTCATCGTATACATCGGGCCGCCGGAGATCTCTCCTTTGGCATTTACCTCACGGTATTTGATCGCCAGCATACATTCTGAGAATTTCGATGTAATTCCGAACAACGCCGAGATCCACATCCAGACCAGGGCACCCGGACCACCGGATACCATTGCCGTCGCCACACCTACGATATTTCCGGTTCCGATTGTTGCGGCAAGTGCTGTCGTCAGTGCCGAGAATGGGGATACATCACCGGTTCCTCTGTTCTTTGTTCTTGCTTCTTTACTAAGTGTGCTCTTGATCGCATATCCGAGATTCCTCCACGGCAGGAACCGCGTCCGTATCGTCAGAAAGATACCGGTTCCTACGAGAAGCACCAGCATCACCGGTCCCCACACAAACGAATCAACTGCACTTACCATCTGATTGAGTTTTTCCATACCCATCGCCTCCATATTCATTCCTATTTCTTGTTGTGTAATTGACAACTTCATTAACGAGAAAAAGGTGCAGGGAAGTTGCTATCTCTAGTACTTCCTTGCACCTTTTAATATGTTATCTATAATACAGACGCTTTCCGAAAAAAGCAAGTATAAATTTGCTTTTTTCGGCACCGGTCAACGCCCTGTATTATTTATGCGTTTTTCTTTACACCAAGTGTTACCTTCTCGCCATTAATGTTCCATTCCTTGGAATAGCCATCTACACTTCCGGTTACCAGTGCATCTGCCATAACGTCTGACTTGATGCTGTCAGCATTTGCATTCATAAGTCCGGTTGCCTTGTCGCTTCCCTCTGCATAGACTGTGATCTTGTCCATTACTTCGAAGCCGGCTTCCTTTCTCATGGTCTGGATCTTGGATACGATCTCTCTGACAAATCCCTCCTCTAAGAGTTCTTCTGTCAGATTTGTGTCGATAACAACTGTTACCGCACCGTCTGCCTCTGTAACGTAGCCTTCGGTCTGTGCGATATCAATCAGCAGATCTTCCTCTGCCAGAGATACCTCTGTGCCGTTTACGTCAAATGTCAGAGCACCCTTTTCCTTCAGCTCTGCCATAGCTGCATTTCCGTCAACGGATGACAGATATGCCTTGATTCCGCCTAACTGCTTGCCGTACTTTGGTCCTACGGTACGAAGCTGCGGCTTGAATGTGTAAGAACTGAAGCTTGCGATATCCTCTGTAAATACTACGTTCTTGATGTTCAGCTCGTCTTTGACGATCGCTGTCTCATCCTCTGTCAGCTCTTTTGCTGCCTTTACATACATGGTTCCGATCGGCTGTCTGTTCTTGATATTTGCAGTATTTCTGGCTGCACGTCCAAGAACAACGATCTTTAAGATCTCATCCATAGCTGCTTCAAGATCTGTGTCGATCATCTTCTCCTCTACCTTCGGGAACTCGCACAGATGAACAGATAATGGAGCATCCTTATCAATGCTTCTTACCAGATTCTGGTAAATATCCTCTGCCATAAACGGAATCAGCGGAGCTGCTGTCATGGAGATTGTAACAAGGGCTGTATACAGTGTCATGTAGGCATTTACCTTATCCTGCTCCATACCCTTTGCCCAGTATCTCTCACGTCCACGACGAACATACCAGTTGGAAAGGTCATCTACGAACTCCTCTAATACTCTGGTTGTCTCAGGGATCTTGTATGCTGCAAGGTTCTCATCAACAGCCTTTACGGTTGAGTTCAGCTTTGATAATAACCATTTATCCATCAGTGACAGCTTCTCGTAATCCAGCTCATGCTCAAGTGGATTGAAGTTGTCGATATTTGCATATAATACATAGAATGCGTAAGTGTTCCATAAGGTTCCGAGGAACTTTCTCTGGCACTCGATAACCGCATCTTCATGGAAACGGTTTGGAAGCCATGGAGCGGAGTTGCTGTAGAAATACCACCGGATCGCATCTGCACCGTATTTGTTCAGTGCATCCATCGGATCTACGGCATTTCCCTTGGACTTACTCATCTTCTGTCCATCCTTATCCTGTACATGTCCGAGGACAATTACATTCTTGAACGGAGCCTTATCAAATAACAGGGTTGAGATCGCCATCAGAGAATAGAACCATCCTCTTGTCTGGTCAACTGCCTCGCTGATGAAGTCAGCAGGGAAGTGCTTCTCGAAGATATCTGCATTCTCAAACGGATAATGCCACTGTGCAAATGGCATGGAACCTGAATCGAACCAGCAGTCGATAACTTCAGATACTCTGTGCATCTGCTTACCGCACTCCGGACATTTGATCGTTACAGCGTCGATGAACGGACGGTGCAGCTCGATCTCATCCGGGCAGTTGTCGCTCATGCTCTTTAATTCTTCGATCGAACCGATCGCATGACGACATCCGCATTCACATTCCCAGATATTTAACGGAGTTCCCCAATAACGGTTACGGGAAAGTCCCCAATCCTGTACATTCTTTAACCAGTCACCGAAACGACCCTTACCGATGCTCTCAGGGATCCAGTTTACAGTGTCATTATTCTTAACCAGCTTGTCTCTGACTGCTGTCATCTTGATAAACCAAGTATCTCTTGCGTAGTAGATCAGTGGAGTATCACATCTCCAGCAGTGTGGATATTCATGCTCAAACTTTGGTGCGTCAAACAGAAGTCCTGCTTTGTCAAGGTCAACCAATACCTTTGGATCTGCATCCTTTACAAAGATTCCCGCATAAGGGGTTTCCTCTGTCAGATCACCCTTGCCATCTACGAACTGTACAAATGGAAGATCGTACTTTCTTCCTACATTTGCGTCGTCCTCACCAAATGCAGGTGCGATATGAACGATACCTGTACCATCCGTCATAGTTACATATGAATCACATGTAATGTAGTGACCCTTCTTATGCTGCTTCTCGCATACAGGCTTTACGCACTCATATAATGGTTCGTACTCTTTGTATTCCAGATCTTTTCCTTTGTATGTCTCCAGAACTTCATATGCAGGTACAGCAGGTGTATCGTCTGTAGCCTCCTTTGCAAGGGAACCGAGTACCTTGTCTGCCAGTGCTTCTGCCAGATAATAGGTATATCCGTCCGCTGCCTTTACTTTGACATAAGTCTCATCCGGATTTACACAGAGGGCTACGTTTGATGGAAGTGTCCAAGGTGTAGTTGTCCATGCAAGGAAATATGCATCTTCGTCGATAACCTTGAATCTTACAACTGCGGAACGTTCCTTTACAGTCTTATAACCCTGTGCTACTTCGTGGCTTGACAGTGGAGTTCCGCAACGCGGACAATATGGCACGATCTTGAAGCCTTTGTATAAAAGTCCCTGATCCCAGATCTTCTTCAGTGCCCACCACTCGGACTCGATGAAATCATTGTGGTATGTTACATATGGATCATCCATATCTGCCCAGAATCCAACCTTGCCGGAGAATTCTTCCCACATACCTTTGTATTTCCATACGGATTCTTTACATTTCTGAATAAATGGCTCCAGACCGTATTCCTCAATCTGCTCTTTGCCATCGATTCCTAAAAGTTTCTCAACTTCCAACTCTACAGGAAGGCCGTGTGTATCCCATCCTGCCTTTCTTACTACGTTATGGCCCTTCATTGTCTGATATCTTGGAATCATATCCTTGATAACTCGTGTAAGCACATGGCCGATATGTGGCTTACCGTTTGCTGTTGGGGGTCCATCATAAAATGTGTAAGTCGGAAGATCCTTTGTTTCTTCCACACTCTTCTCAAATACCTGATTTTCTTTCCAGAAATCCAGAACCTTCTGTTCTCTGTCTACGAAATTCAATTTGGTCGATACTTTTTCGTACATGTTGTTCTTCCTTTCTTTTTATTCAATGTATGCAAAATATTATTAGACAAACTTTTCTATAAAGTAAAAAAAGCCTCCGCCGCAAAAAGGACGAAGGCTCAAAGTTCTCGTTATACCACCTATTACTTGCATACTAACATATGTGCTTCCCGTAACGAGGGAATAACGTCAGAGCCTACTGGCTGTCGTTTTCGGTCTGAAGCTTAAGAGTGATCTTCCATCATCTTCTACTCGCACCGGTCTTGCACCATCTCCGGCTCGCTCTGCCTTTCAAACATGATCTACTGTCTCTGTCATCGCTTTTCTTCTTATTTTTATCAACCTTGAGTATAGCAACCATGAGCGTTCTTGTCAAATTATTTTTTATAAAATACCTCTTGACATATTATACTATGTGTCATATAGTATAGTGCACAAGGAGGTATACATATGGATATTCAATTAAAACGCGGTATGCTGGATGTCTGTGTACTGGCTGCGATCAAGGATGAAGATTCTTACGGATATCAGATCATCAAGGACATGAAATCCTTTGTAACGATATCGGAATCTACATTGTATCCGATCCTGCGAAGACTGGAAGCCGGCGCATTCCTCACCGTTCGCTCCGTAGAACACAACGGACGACTTCGGAAATACTATCATATTACCGATGCAGGCAAAGCACGAATCGAGGAATTTAAAGAAGAATGGAAAGAACTTGAATCTATATATCGTTTTATTATCAGAGAGGAGAATGACAATGACTAAACAGGAATATTTGTCAGCGATCCGGGGAAAGATCCGGAAAATGCCGGCAGACGATATTAATAAATTTATGGATTATTATAGTGAAATGATCGATGACCGTATGGAAGATGGCCTGTCGGAGGAAGAAGCGGTTGCCGATATGGATGCCCCGGACGATGTCGTTGATCAGATCCTGGCAGATATGCCACTGACGAAACTTGTGAAAGAAAAAATCAAACCATCCCACCGATTAAAGGCATGGGAGATCATTTTGCTGATTCTTGGTTCTCCTATATGGGCTCCGCTGTTACTGACCGCGATCGTTCTGGTCATTGCCATGGCGGTTGTCATTTTGGCACTTCTCCTGTCCTTCTATGTAATCGTACTCTCGATGGCAGTTGCAGGTATCGCCGGGCTGCTGGGAGTTATTCCATTTTTTGTTACACAGAATGTTCCGGCTGCCCTTTTCATGCTTGGAGCTGCATTTGCCGGAATCGGACTTGCGATCCTGTTCATCGTAGCCGTAAAGCCTGTTACGATCGGCATTTTCAAGCTGTACAAGGCATCCGTCAATGGAATTAAGAGAATGTTTGTAAAGGAGAGATAATTATGAGTAAATCCAAAAAAGCCGTTATTGTTGCTTCTATATTTATAGTGGTCGGCGTCATTATCGTATTCTTAAGTTTTGCAATTAACGGATTCCATTTTCCAAATGGTTCTGTCGACCTGCTCGGTATGAAAGCCTTGCCGGACTATGTAAAGAAAACAGTTCAGATCACAGATGATTTCAACGCCGTTGACATCGCAGGCGAAGCATCCACTGATGTAGTCATCAGGAATTCTGACACTGGGAACAGTTACATTGAATATTATGATACCGAAGGACTGGTCAATACCGCAACAGTCGTAGACGGCGTTCTGACGTTCCGCTGCGAAGACAAACGTACCCACCATCCGACAATCTCACTCGGATTTGGTCAGGATACTACTACCGTTGTTTATCTGGCAGAGAAGGAATATCAGGCGATTCAGGTTACTACCGCAAGCGGAAATATTGATTATCGGTATTCTTATAAGCCGAATACCGAGCCAGCCGGCAATTCTGCATTCACCAGTCTCAAAACGAACAGTGGAGACATCAGCATCGCAGATATCGAAGCCAATACGCTCACGACAAAGACTTCATCAGGTAACATCTCTATCAGCAATAGTTCATTTACAACACTGCTGGAGCTTCATGCTTCAAGTGGTGATATCCTGTTGAACCGTACCGCTGCCGGTCAGGCCGAGTTTTACACAACAAGCGGTTATGTATCTGCAAGCGAACTTTCCGCAAATACCAGCCTAACCTGCAATACAGCAAGTGGCGATGTGGATATGAACATTGCAGATGCCGAAGCAATCGACATATCTGCTATGAGCGGCTATATTGACCTGGAGCTGGATTCTGACCGAAGCTATAGCTTCTCCGCAAATACACAAAGTGGTAATATCGATATTCCACATGGTGCAAATGATTCCGAATATGAATGTGGTGTCACCACAACCAGCGGCGATATCCGGATTAGGCAGGAGTAATATTTTCGCAAAGAAAAGAATGCCGATGCAGGGCTCGCTCCTGGCTTTTGAAATAACGTGCTCCGTTTTCTGTTCGATACATATTGTCCTATTCGTAAATACTCCTGTGCTAACTCGCCTTTGGCTCAAACAAGCACTCGTATTTACTGACAATATGCATCTCACAACGAAATCCTCGCAATGTTATTTACAAAAGCCAGAGCAAACCCTGCATCGGCATTCTTCTTTATGAACACCTTCTATTAAATCAATAATATCATGTGCTTCGCACATTCTATGCATTCCGCAAAATTGCATCCTTGCGAGCAAATGGATTTTGCGTTCATTATATCATCTTAACCTTATATTTATGTCTTATTGGTTTCATTGTCCAATCATCAAATCTGACCAAACCGTCATTCTGTAATCTACCTAGTACGATACCGGGATCTCTATTAATTACTTCTGCAAAACCAATAATATCATTTAATCCAAATTTCCTGCTCGCTACAAAATCATTATACTCGTCTCTTGGTATCAAGTTATCCTCTGCAAATAAATCAGCTGCCAGTTCTTGCTCCCCTGATTCCTTTTCAAACGATATCCCATAATCACCATTGATAATATGCCCTATCTCATGAAACAGGGTAAACCAGAAAGAATCAGAATTAAGTCTTCTATCATTAACCATCAGCATAATGTTCTCACCTATCTTTTTAGTAGCACCATTAATCTTGGAACCGGAAATATTCGGCAAAATTACAAATATAACACCCGACTCCTCAAATGCCTTTCGAATCAAAGGATAGAATTCACCATGATTCTTAGTCAAAGTCAAAGCATACTGTACAGCGTCTTCAAATTTTTTCTTATTAAACTTCGGGGCATCAACTGTCAATGCCTTATTAATAGCAATCTGAACCATTGTATTAGCTTTAACTGTACTAGCTTCTTCTAACGCTGTTGTTGAACTTCTAAAGCTTACAGCCATATCACGTTTTGTAAGTACAGTCAAAGTCGCAATATTCAAGAATTCCCGAAGTTCTTTTATCTGTTCATCCTTCTTTCTAGGCAAATCGGGAAGACCAAAGTTTTCTCTAAAATACTTGTAATCAAATAATTCAAATACTTTTCTTTCCCTTACCAATTCTTCTTGCGATTTAAACTCTGCTATCAATGCATCATAAGCATTCTGAAGATTTAACCAATAATTCACACTGGACCCAAGCATTCTGGAAAGTTTCATTGCAATATCAATAGACAAGCTCTGTTCACCACGAATCAAGAGACTTAAATTCTTAGGTGAAGTGTCCAACCTCTTTGCAAAATCTTCCTGAGTTAATCCACTTTCTTCTACAATTTCTTTAATATAATATCCTGGGTGAAATGCAACCGTATCATTATATTCAATGTAATTACTCATAATGTTTGCTCACCTCCACTATTTCAACAATCCTCACATTTGAGGATATCTCATCAATATTGCAAGGAACATATGGTTCCTTATTTTCATCTAACGGTTCTAATATTATACGCCACTGATCTGTCCTTGATTTCACATCAATAGCAAAATACCCTTTATAGTTTTTTCCATCCTTATTTTTAAGATCATGAAAGTGAAAAGATGGTTGAACTATAATATCTTTAATAGTGTCTGCCTGCTTCAGAGCATTTATCCTGGCCAAAAGACTGGTTGCCAGTATATTATTCCCACCAAAACACATTCTGGCTGCTTTTAAACTGGTACATTGTTCTTCAATTTTGGCATTTGTATAAATTAATTCCAATTCTTTCCTCCCTTTTTCAAATTACCCATTAGGTAATTTAAGTATATGCCCTATATATACTATTGTCAATAAAAATCATCAATGTCCCTATAACAAAACCACCCTTTCCTTCACCAGAAGTACTTAGATGGTTTAACTGTCAATATCAATATTTTCATTTTTTTAGAATTAATGTAAAATGCCTACATAATAAACAACATGACTATACTCAACACGGACACCAAACATATGATGATCCCCAGCCATTTGAGAAACAGTTCTGTTTTCCGGTTCACTTTGTTTGATCCCGGATCGTATACCTTGCGCTGCTCTCTGGAATAGTACAACGGATATTCGCTGCCAACCGGATGCTTCTTCCGGCTCAATTCCTGCGCCAATTGATAGTTATGCACACTGCCATCATAAGGATCGGTATACTGGATCGTAAGGATCGCCTTTCCCGGTGTCAGCGTCTTAGCTCCCGGCACTTCTCCGACTACCTTCCCCGGAATCATCATATCCATGTAATCATTTTCTTTTACCTGTTTCTTCTTCATGCCACTTCCTGTAAAAAGGAGAATGATGCCGGATGCAAATGCAACCAGCCGCTGCACAAGCATCCACCCGGTCGTTCCTGTCATATCCGGTATGACATTTCTCTCCATCAGCTCCTGCGCCATGAAAAATGCTCCAAACAAAACAAACCCGGCTCCAAGTCCCATTATGATATAGATATATTTTTCCATCTCATCCATAGCTGACAGCTTCGGATGGTTTTCCTTTAACAACTGATCCACCGTTGATCCCGAAGCAATATTATCCAACAGCCGCTTTAATTCCCTGCGTCGTTTTTTCAACCGGATAAATGTGTATATCCCCATGACCAACATGCCAATTCCCACAAGAATAATGAACATAATTTTTAACATTCGCATCATTTGTAGCTCTCCCCTTGTCGTCCTGTCTGGCAGGACATTTTCTTTATTATAATAAATATGGGCTTTTTTCTCCATTATATCTTCACTATTTTTTCACTAATTTTCACTATTTTTCCTTATTTTTCATTATGCACTTTCATTAGATGATTCTGTATAATTGTTACCTTGTACCTGCACATATATAAACTTACAAACTGCACATTTTTAATATTGAAAAAAATTAAAAATGTTTCAACTTGGAGTCTGCTCCATGAATTGACTTTCCTGCGGCAAAACAGTATGCTGATTATAGGAAAATTCGGTTGAATCAGGAGGTGCTGTTCCATGGCAGAAGTCATTGCAAAAGCAACAGATGTAGAAGTGATATACGGTGATAAGCCTGCACTTGATAAGATAAATATGTCCGTGAAAAAGGGCGACATTTATGCTCTGATCGGTAAAAACGGCGCAGGAAAAACGACACTTCTCCGCCTGTTTACCGGACAGAATGCCCCTGATTATGGCAGCATCGAACTTTTTGGAAAGAAGGGAACACATGGACTAAATGAAGCCCGGAAAAGAACCGGTGCTATCATCGAAACGCCAGCGTTTTATCCATTTTTCTCTGCGGAACGCAATCTGGAATATTACCGTATCCAGCGTGGGATCGACGATCCATCCATTGTTGAAACAGTTCTGAAAGAAACGGGACTCTACGAAGCTAAGGATAAAAAGTTTAAAAATTTCTCTCTCGGCATGAAGCAGCGTCTGGGAATCGCCCTGTCGCTCATGCACGATCCGGAATTTCTGATCTTAGATGAACCGATCAATGGTCTGGATCCTGCCGGCATCGTCGAGATGCGAAAGCTGATGCTGCGGCTGAACAAAGAGAACGGACTCACAATCATCATTTCCTCCCATATTCTATCCGAGCTTGCAAATATGGCAACCTGCTACGGATTCATCGATCATGGTCAGATCTTACAGGAAATGTCTGCTGAGGAACTAGAAGCAAAAGAAAAAAGCTATGTAAAGGTGCGTACCAGTAATGGTGAAAAAGCTGCTGAATATCTTTCAAAAGAGCTCCAACTCGACGCATCCTACAATGCAGATGATGATACCATTTATATTTATTTTGAAAATAACGCGGTTTACCCGACTGAGAAGATCAGCCGTTTCTTATTTGAAAAGGGATACGATCTGTACTCACTGGAGATTGCGAAAACTACACTGGAAGATTTCTTTATTGAACTGTTAGGAGGGACAACGATTGAATAATTTCCTCAAAAGTGAATGTTACAAAGTAAGCCATCGGGCTTATCCATATACCCTGCTCATTATCGGAGTGGTCATTGCCATTTTGATCAACGTATCTGTCTGGTATGCCATCCATGTCATCCGGATCCCATTTACGATCGAAGGTGCAGATATTATGAATGCCGGTCTGTATATGATGGCAACGATCGTCTGGTACTGCATTATTTTCACCACCGATATCGGTTTCTCCGGTGAATGGAGGAATAATACGATGAAGAATATCGTGTCATTCGGAACCAGCCGAAACACAATTTTCTTTGGCAAATGTATCGTGAATACACTATTGCTGCTTATCGGAATCGTTGTGGTATCTGCAGCCTATCTGCTGACGAATTACATCTGTTTCCGTCATGATGGAAGTCTGACCGCTTCGGCATATCAGAATTATTTTCTGCGTTTTGTGATCATGCTTCCTATGATCATCGCCGGACAGACAATGGCATCCTCCCTGTGCATGTTCTTCTCCACAGACCTTCTGTGGTGTGGTATCTATGCTGTAGTCGTTGCCCTGCTGCCAAATGGCATCATGCTTTTTTATGCCATTTTCCCGGAAGTAGACGCACTCCATATCATCTACAGCAATCTTCCTACCGTCTGCCTGACCGCTGTTGCATGGCAGACACTAACCACCAGCCTGATTGTTCATGCTATGGAGATCGCCGCCGTACTTCTGATCCTGCCAACTGTTATTTCCCTGTTGGTGTTCCAGAGGAAGGAGATAAAATAAAAAACAGACACACACCCTACCCTGTGGATACGACATGCATCTGTTCTTATACTTTATATGGATTGTTCTGATTATTCCCCTTCGATCAATGATACAGGATCGACCGGTTTGCCATCTTTGGTAATTGCGAAATACAGATTTGTTCCTTCTTTTGAATAATAACGGCTTGGTTCTGCCACAGTGCCAATGGTGCAGCCGGCATCTATCACCTGACCAACAGAAACATTGATATCCTTAAGCTGTCCATACATGACTTCATAGCCATTTCCAAGGGATGCCTTTACCACATTTCCAAATTCCGGTGTGCTTGTGATCTCTGTGATCTTGCATTTGTAAGCGGCTGAAACTTTGTCATTTTCTGCTGCTTCCAATACGATTCCGGCATTGCATTTGTACTGGTTTAATGTCTCGTAGAATACTGTGGTGTCCATGCTGAATGGAATGATCACATTTCCGTTTAGTGGCCACATAAGAGCTGTACTGCCGTCATAGTTCAGTTCGATCTGTTCTTCCACCTTGGCAGCATTTGCTCCGGTTTCTACTTCTGAACTTTTCTCTGTTGTTGCTTCTGTCTTGTCCTCTGCTTTGGCGGTACCGCCAAGTGTTTCCTTTACTGCTTCTGTTGTTACGAGATTGCTTCTGTCTGCGGTTTCTTCTACTGCCTCCGAGCTGACAGCATTTTCATCATCTGACTGAGTTTTCACATTATATAGAGCTACAAGTCCTACAAGTGCCACCATTCCGGCGATCAGGGCAATGTAGAAAATATTTCTCTTAATAACATTCAAAAATTTCTTCATGTTTATCACCTCATGGATATTGTTGCCTGAACTTCCGGATTATATACACAGGCAAATATTTTCCATAAGCTTTTTATTTATCTTATGCATTTTGTCGTATCCTGCCACCAACGAAATGAAATGATTTGCAAAGCAACCACTTTTGCAATTCCATCTGTATGCTTTCAAATATCCTTAATATATTGGTAATTATCCTTATATGTTTTCGCGGATATTTAATATGCCGCTCCATCCGCGATCGAAGTTTCCGGGTAATAGTATGCAATGATCTCACGATATGTACTGCCCTGATCGGCTTTCCATCCGGCTCCGTACAACGACATTCCAAGGGATGAGCCTTTACCGATCGAGATGATCCGATATCCCTCCTCGACCTGATCGATATGAAAATTTGTCGTTCCAAGTGACAGGGTCTGTGCAAATGTCTCTCCGGTCACGACCGTCCCGAACACATTTACCTTTCGGACAAATCCTGATTTCGTCGCTTCAAGCACAGTCAGTGCATCCGCATCCACTGCCTGTTCCTCGTTCTGTGCTGAACCAGCCGTCTCTGATTTGTTTTTTTCAACATCCACGTCGGTCTGACCCAGATTTTTCGATCCGTCGAACGCTTTCCCCTCTCCATTCATGCCAAATTCTTTCTTTATACGAAGCGCACTGTAGATCTTTGTCGATGAGAATTCCGGTGACTGGATATCCTGACTGCTGTCAACGGATACCAGATATGGAATCGCAGTACCATATAATTCCTCTGCACTAACAGTTACCCCTATGCTGACTGCATGACTGACCGGAATAATAAGTCTGCCATCATAAACGATAACCTGTCCCATCGTATCTTTCACAGCCTGATATACCATTTCCATATTCTGCTTATATTCTTTCCCCCATTTTTGCTTTAATTCATCTTTCTCTATCCGTATCTCTTTCAGATCTCCCTCATTGATAATCTTGCCCCCGCCATTTGCAGTATCCGCCTGATCGTTCATTTCATAATAGATCGCAGTCCGGGTCAGAACTGCCATCGTCTTTGCCATCTCCACATTCCATGACGGGTCATACAATCCGGCAAGGACATACAAAATATATTCTTCACAGTCGATCAGCCTATAATTGCCATTTTGCAAGATACACACATCCCGGCTGCTACTAAGTGCCGCGATCCGGGCATCCGACACATCCCGATAACGCACAAAAAGCCTGGTTCCCACATATGGAATTGCAAATGCTAACAAAACCATGGTGAACCAGGCTAGAATCCTGTTATTTTTCTTCATACCATCACATCCTGTCCTGTCATCATTCCGGAAAAATCCGATTCGCTTCATGCGATTTCCCTGTATTATTTATTCTATGATACACAGGTGCAAAATATGATTGATTCATTATACAAACAGACCATCTGGCTGTCTGCCGATATTACTGTTTATCTCATATACATGATCACTATGCTTTCTTGCCAAGAGCTTTCTTTCTCGCAAGATATTTCTTCTTGATATACTTTCCTGCTGTGGATAAGTCACCTGACTTCCAGCCGGAGGTTTTCTTTGTTGATGGTTTAAGCAAAGATGCCGACTCGTTCTTATTACTGAGGCTCCAACAGAAATAACTGATGTTATATTTGTTAAGCAGCTTCATCCATTTGTCTGCGGATGCCTTGTTAATGGCTCCGTCGCCACTGGCCGGTGATAAACCAAACTCAGATACAATGATCGGAAGCTTCTTCTTTCTTGCATAAGCAACCTTTGCCGGAAGATATTCATTGTGCGCCCACTCACTTGCGTAGAAATGCAGGGAGTACATGATATTCTTATATCCCTTGATTGGGCTGTCTGCAACTTCATTTGACGTTCCATCCGTTCCAAGCTGTGACCAGGTTGGTGTTCCCACGATAATAACTGCTTTCTTGTCGTATTTGCGGATCGTTTTGATAATGTCTGTCGCATAGGATTTGATCTCTTTCCAGCCACAGCCATTTGGCTCATTGCAGATCTCATAAATAACATTTTTATTGTTCTTATATTTCTTTGCCATCGTGGTAAAGAATTTCTTCGCCTGCGCCTTATTCTTATTCGGATTCCCGTCACTTAAGATATGCCAGTCGATGATCGCATACATACCAAGATCGGTCGCATATCCGACTCCCTTATCCACCAGTTTCCGAAGCTTTGCCTGACTTCCGCCACTGCAATAGCCATTGTATTCTTCGGTATACATTGCCAGCCGGATCGCATTCACGCCCCAGTCATCACGAAGCGTCTTGAATGCTTTCTTATTCACATATGGCGATCCGACATCCCAGTTGATTCCATGTGTGCTGATACCGCGAAGCTGGAATTTATTTCCCTTACTGTCGACCAGGTCTGCTCCCTTTACAGACAGTCTTCCATGCTTTGCAACCGGTGTTGTAGCTGCCGCTTCCGCCGTTCCATTTCCACCAAATACACAGATTGTAAACAGCATAACAACTGCCATGATCCATGCAATCAGACGTTTTCCCTTTCTCATACGCTCTCCTCCTGTTTTTGCATTTTTCCTGTATTTATAGTACCCTACTTTTCTTTTTCTGCCAAGAACCCATGGATCATTTTTTACCGGATTTTATCATTATTTTTACCTTGTTTTTCTTGACAAATAGGTGCGCCCATACTATTATGAGAGCGTATTCAAGATTAACTATGTAATCGCTTTTAAGCGGACGTATGGATTAAGGTTTTAATCGTATTTCTCTCATAAATGATGCACGTTTTCATTGGGTACAAGCAAGAAATATATAAGGAGGTACCCACATGAACAACGGTACAGTAAAATGGTTTAACGCAGAAAAAGGTTATGGATTTATCTCAAACAATGATGGAAGCGGAGATGTATTCGTTCATTTCTCAGCTATCCAGGGTGAAGGATATAAGACACTTGTTGAAGGTCAGCAGGTTACATTCGACACAGAGGAAGATCCTAAGGGTGGTTCAAGAACAAGAGCTACTAACGTTGTAATCGTTAAATAATTTTTGTTTTCTATAAAAAAGGCTCAACCCCTTGTAATCAAGGGGCTGAGCCTTTTTTATATTAATTATTTCTCTAAGAAATCATAGATCAGATCCATGATCTTGTCGCCTGCTTCTGCGGACATCTTCTGAGCCTCATCATATGAGCTGCCCTTGATTCCATAGTAGAACTTGATCTTTGGCTCTGTACCGGATGGTCTTACTGCAAGCCATGCATCATTCTCTAATTCATAGTAGAGAACATTTGAGTTCGGCATACCGGTCTTAACAGTTTCGCCTGTCTCAAGGTTCTTGATTGTCTCCAGACGGTAGTCACGAACAACCTTTGTCTTATATCCGGCGATCTCTGCCGGTGTATTGTCACGAAGTACATTCATGATGTGTCCGATCTTCTTGGAACCTTCTACACCCTTCAGAGTTACAGTCTTGATATCATCTACATAGTAGCCGTATTTCTCATACATATCCATCATAACATCCCATAAAGTCTTACCCTGTCCTTTATAGAATGCAGCAGCTTCGCAAAGTGCCATTGTTGCTACGATGGCATCCTTATCTCTTGCATGTGTTCCGATCAGACAGCCGTAGCTCTCTTCGAAACCAAAGAGGTAAGTTCCCTTTCCTTCCTGCTCGAAGCGTAAGATCTCACGTCCAATGTTCTTGAAACCTGTGAAGCACTCGATCAGGTCTGTATCGTAATATTTTGCGATCGCATCAACCATATTTGTTGTAACGATCGTCTTAATGATCGCACCGTCCTCCGGCAGCTTGCCATCGCGTGCTTTCATCTGACTTACTTCATATTCACACAGAAGGCTTCCTGACATGTTACCGGTAAATACCTTATATTCGCCTGTCTTGGAATCCTTTGCATATACACCAAGTCTGTCTGCATCCGGATCAGTTGCAAGAACGAGGTCTGCATCTACTTTCTTTGCAAGATCAAGAGCAAGGGCGAATGCTTCCTTTGCTTCCGGATTTGGGTAAGCAACTGTTGGGAAATTACCATCCGGAAGTTCCTGTTCCGGAACAACATATACATTTTCAAATCCAAGATCAGAAAGAATTCTTCTTGCAGGAATATTTCCGGTACCATGAAGTGGTGTATATACGATCTTCAGATCCTTACCATATTTATCAATAGCATCCTGATGAAGAACCAGCTTCTTCAGTTCGCCCATATATGCATCATCAACTTCTGCACCGATCGTTACCAGAAGTCCTGCTTTGATCGCATCGATCATTTCCATTGTCTTGGTATCTGCAAAATCTGTAATGGCCTTAACCTCTGCCATGATTCCCGTATCATGTGGAGGTGTGATCTGCGCACCGTCTTCCCAGTATACTTTATAACCATTGTATTCCGGTGGATTGTGGCTGGCTGTTACATTAATACCTGCTACACAGTCCAGATAGCGAACTGCAAATGACAGCTCCGGTGTTGGACGTAAAGACTCGAATCTGTATGCCTTGATTCCATTTGCTGCAAGACATAATGCTGCTTCCATGGAAAACTCCGGTGACATTCTTCTGGAATCATATGCAATAGCAACACCCTTATCCTGTTTGCCCTGCTTGATGATATAATTTGCAAGACCCTGTGTTGCTTTACGGACAACGTACTTGTTCATTCTATTTGTTCCGGCACCGATAATACCACGAAGTCCGGCAGTACCAAATACCAGATCACAGTAGAATCTTTCTTCTATCTCTTTTGGATCATCCTTGATTGAAAGAAGTTCATCCTTAGTCTCCTGACCAAATAATGGATTGTTGACCCACTGCTCATATACTTCCATATAATTGCGTTCGCTCATTTTAATATTTCCTCCTGTGCGTTCCTTTAAAACATTACACTTAATATATTTCCTAAATCCCAAAGTTAGATTTTCTCACACATGACATTATACATTCAAATTCCTAACTTGTGAACCCATAATGATTGCAAAAATCACTCAAAAATTTTTGTTTTTCTTGTTCATCTGTTATAAGTTTACTGAGTTTTTCAAGATTTGCAGGGGAAATCCAGCATTTTCTGGAGTTCATATAGCGATTGCTGACCTTCCAGAACTTCTCCGGATAACTATATAATATGTAGATATATCGATAATCTTCTATGGTAAGCGGCAGGATACGATCGTATTCTTCTATGATCTTCACCGCCATATTGAAGTTATAATTATTCTTTTCCATGACCTTCCGTATAAACTGATATAAGTCGATCAACTGATATCCGACATGAAACCGGTCAAAATTCACAGTCGCCAGATACCCACCGCAAAACAACACACTGTGGTAATTATATGCTCCATGGCAATATCCGATATGCCCGGCAATATTTGTCCGGTCGCAGGCATCCATCATCGCCTGACAGTCGATTGCCTGTCTGTAAAATGCGTCATATGCTTCTATATATAAGAGTTCAAAATCATTCTTCGTCGGACGCTTTGAGATAAAGCTCCGGATTTTTTTCATTTCCTGCGTTTTTCGTCTGAAGTTGCCCGGCTCACGGTACGCATACGTTCTCCCCTCTTTTGCATACAGCTCACGCCCCCGGATATGAAATACCGCAAGATTTGCAGCCGCCTGATTCAGATCGCAGATACTTCCGGAATTACATTCCCGTCCCTCAAAATATTCCCGCATCACATATGGATTCCCGTAGCGGTCGCAGGTGATCAGCTCTCCTTCCCGGTTCGGCACGCAGCAGTCAATATGGTGAAATCCTGTCTCATACAGATTTTCCTTAAATTCCCGTTCCTGCTCCAGCCGCTCCTCGCTGCCGTCAAATGGAGATATCTGCCTGATTCCCCGATCCGTTTTCAGGATCATAGATCCCCGGCCTCTGACGGCACCCAGTATTTCCATGTCATATGCTTCGTAGACTTCACTCATTTTCTCAGACAAAAAATCCCCTCCTTGAATTGTCTTCATACTTTGTATGAATCGGAAATCCCGATAAGTAATTGTATGAGGGAACCTTCAAATTCATTCTTAATTTCTGTCCAGAAAATTTGCGCACTTTCTATAATCCACGTATTATATTCAAATAGTCTTGTCTGCCATCCACTACCGCATATACAATAACCGTTTTCTTCTCTTCATTAATTTTATAAAAAAACAGATTCTTTTTTAGTATAAGGACTTTATATCCTTGTCGTTTAAGAACAAGGTATCTTGGATCTGTTCCAATATATGGATCATTTCCAAGTTCAAGAATTTTTTTCTCTATATAATCAAGTTGTTCCAAAGCTACTTCATTGCCAAAATTCTGAGCTATATATAAAATTATTTTTCTGATTCCTGCATCCGCAGTATCAGTTCGTATTACCTCATATTCCATACTTAGCCCTCCTGAAGCATTCTACGCAAATCATCAAATGTTTCAGTTATCGGTGCAACACGATTATTTTTTATATCATCCTCTGCCTCAGCTAATATTTCAAGTAACTCTATACGAGCTTTCATATTTTTATATTCTTCATATGAGAGGGCTACCGTATCACCTCTGCCATTTACTGTAATAATTACCGCTTCTTTATTTTCCTTACATTGTTTTGAAATATCATTATAATGGTTTCTTAAATCAGCCGATGGTCTGATTGATTCCTTTAATGTTAACATAAAAACCACCTCCGTTTATATTATATGCAAATTATATCATAATATGTCTATTTGTCCAATGCGTTTTACTGCCTGCAGGATTTCTTCGTTTTCCGAAATCGAACAAACCCATACGAATATACAGCAATGATAAATCCGTAGATCAACAAGAGCAAATACGGATATTAATCCGCTGTCCACTCCTTTAACGCTGCGGACAGTCTGTGGTCAATATCTTTTCTGGTTGCCTCACATTCCTTTGGATAATCTTTTGCAGCCTTAAAGACAAATTTCAATACAAATTTGAGTCCAACCGGAAGTGCGATCCGAAGCAAAGTTTCCGGCAATACAAAGTGAGTACCATGTTCATAAACAAGAGCATCGTATTCACATGTATGTGGATGTTCCTTTAAACGCTGATCCATACGGCGGACATATTTGCCAGCCTCCCAGAAGCTGTCATCATCCGCACCGATCAGGAATAAGCGGCCTTTTATATTCTCAACCTTTACCATTTCTTCCTCTGTATGCGGTCTTGCCTTTTCCGAATCTATAAACAAGCAGGTCGACCGTGTGATATCACCGGAGCCTTTTGTTTCTTCCTCAATCTTCTGCCAATACACCGGATGTTCATAGACAAATGGCATATAAGGCAGCGGCTTTCCCTGCCATGAAAGTGTGGATGCATTCGGTATCGGCCATTCCTTACAGCCATCCTTTTCTCCCTGTTCAAATCCCTGCCATACAAAATCACTGGCAGTAAGCCCAATCGTCATCGTAATATCCGGGAAATAAGATGCTGCAACGATTGCATCCATTCCGGCCGTGCTCATCCCCATAATACCGATTTTCCGGTTTCCATGATCCTGTAACCACTTTATTGCGGTCTGAATTCTTTCCAGCGGATTGTTAACATGACTGTAATTTTTTCTGCCCGGAGATACACACATAGCATTTACACCCTGTCTGTGAAGCCATTTTGCTCCACATTTCGCCATATAATCATTCGGATCATCCCCAAATAATCCGATCACGGCACAATCCGCCCCTTTGGGATTTTCGTAATACGTTCCATAAAATCCATCTTTTTCGTTTTCAAAAAATTGTTTTTTCATGTTGTTCTCCTGTCTCTAACACAAGTTAGTATATTCTAACGCCCATGGACAGTATACTCTAAATGACTGCCAGATTCCACACTTTCTTACATTTTCTTATCATATTCATCTGCAATACAATATCGGCAGATCAGATCCGTAAGCGCATCGATGACTTTTTCTTTATCATAGTCATTTTCATAGAAAGTCACCTCATGCACAACGGACTCCAATGCACATTGAAGGATCAGGGATGTGGTCTTAAGATCAGAGATTCTGAGCATTTGTTCATTCGTCTCAAGCAGTGAGAAAAATGTCCGAAATGCACCCGCGCGCGCCCTTGCTTCCAGTTCGTGCAAGTCATCATACTGCAGGGACAAGGCGGATATCTCCTTCTGGAATGCTGTCATGTATTCATGATTATGTAGGATCAGAGCAACGTATTTTCTGACAAATTCCCGCGGAGATGTGAACCCGGACACATCCATGATCGTGATCTCCTGCAAAGATTCATTATAAAGATCTGTGATCAATTCCTCATATAACGACTTTTTATCAACAAAATAGCTGTAAAATGTACCGATCGACACATTTGCTTTCTTTGCGATTTCATTGCTGCTGGTGTTATGAAACCCTTTTGTCGAGAACAGCTCGACCGCCGCTTTCTTCAGTGCTTCTTTTTTCTCAATACTTCTTTTCTGTTTTGGGATACGAATTTCTTCCGGCATGTGTTACTCCTTTATGTAAAAAACAATTCCGTTCATATAGTTTTACTGTTTCCAGTATAAGCATATAAAAAAATAAAGTCAATAAAACATGAGTATATACTCACATTTCTATTGACAGCAAAATCCCGGCGTGATATTCTACAGCCATACATAATATGAGTTATAACTCACATTTTATTAATATAATATTATGTGTTTGCAGAGATATTATTTTTTAGAATACATTAAACGAACGATATGTGAAGTAAAAAACAGCAAACTTTCAGATTATGGAAAATCATGCTGACTTTTCAAACATATTGAAAGGAAATTTTGGAGGTAAAACATGATAAAGATTGAGAACTGGTCAACAGAAGATATAGAAAAATACAGCAGACTGATCGGGGAAGCATTTGCCGCATCTCCCGGAATCGCCGAGACGATTCCACATGATGACCTCGTCAAATCTTTCGAGATCATTACTGAATTCTATTACCGGATGGGTACGTTATATACAACCTCCGAAAAATATGAAGGCTTCCTCGCATACTGGGATAAGAATACCAGACAGCCCCTCGGACCTGCTCTGCATATGATCCGGAGAATGCTGCGCGAGATACCATTTAAATCATTATTAAATATCGCAACCGGATCAAACGAGCAATATAAGAAATTATACCGCAAAGAAAAAGATTATATCGCCATCTCGATGGTAGTCGTCTTACAGGCTTATCAGGGACAGGGCTTCATGAAGAAGGTTCTGGAGCTGCCATTTGCAGAAGCCGCCAAACGTGGCTGCCCCTGCATTCTTGACACCGACAACATCCAAAAGGTTGTCAAATACGAACATTGCGGCATGACGAAAACTGCCGAGAAGAAGATGGCACATGATATTACTCTATATACCATGGCATATCTTCCTACATCCGCATAAATCCTGACATCATACAACCGCCTGCCGCACCGGCTTCCATCACCTGTGGCAGGCGTTCTTCATTGATTCCACCGATCGCATATACCGGGACCGGACAATTCGCACAGATCTCACGAACAAATTCCAGCCCTCTGCCCTTCAGCCCTTTCTTACATTCTGTCTCAAATATCGTTCCAAGCACAATCTGTGTCGCTCCACTCTTAACTGCAAGCTCGACATCCTCCATGCTGTGACAGGACACACTGATCTCTTTAAAATTCGTTGTCAGCACATCACGCTGAACATCCGGCAAATCCTGCAACACAGGAATCGACAAATGAATATTCTCACAGCCAAGTCTTTCTGCACTCTCCATTCTGGAATGCAGAAAGACAGGTATGCCTGCCGTTTTGTATATTTCTAAAACCTTCGCTGCAAGCTTCTCATATTCTGCATCCGGCAGGTCTTTTTCCCGCAGGATCAATGCATGCGGATGCACCTGCGAAACCTTTTGAAGCTGCTCCAGAAAATCTCCGTTTACCAGCGCGCGATTGGTGATCACGATCGCATGCTCATAACATTTACACATAGATATAATCGTTTAAGACCGGCTGTAAGCCGCCCTTCTCCATATCCTGATACATGGATGTAAAGGAACGATCATCGTTGATCTCGAACTGCTCATCTCCTACATCCGCATCTTCCTTACCTTCGTATTTCTCCTCATGATCACCGATTCCGGTCGATACTCCGGCAGAAACCTTTGTTGCACAGATCTTCGTAATGCCGTTTCGGAATGTTGCGCTCTCACGGCTCGATACCGTGATTCCGGCAAATGGCAGGAACATCCGATATGCACAGAGCACCTGACAGAGCTCCTTCTCACCTACATCCCTTGGATTGATCTTCTCATTATTCACGATCGGACGCAGACGCGGACAGCTCAATGATAATTCTGCATGTGGGTATTTGCGGTTGATATAATAGACATGAAGTGCCGTTGCCAGTGCGTCCTTTCTGAAATCATCCAGTCCCAGAAGTGCCGAGAATCCGGCTCCACGCATACCGCCCATCAATGCACGCTCCTGCGCATCAAAACGATATGGCCAGACGCGCTTGTGTCCCATCAGATGTAAGGTCTCGTATTTGTCCGTGTTGTATGTCTCCTGAAAAACAGTCACATAATCAACACCACATTCATGCAGATATTTGTATTCATCCACATTTACCGGGTAGATCTCGATTCCGATATTCTTAAAATATTTTCTTGCGATCTTCACCGCTTCCCCGATATATGTAACATCCGAATATGCCCGGCTCTCGCCTGTCAGGATCAGAATTTCTTCCATGCCGGTATGCGCAATAACCTGCATCTCATGCTCGATCTCCTCCATCGTCAGCTTCTTCCGGCGGATGTTGTTATAACAGTTGAAGCCACAGTAAATGCAGTAGTTCTGGCAATAGTTTGCAATATAAAGCGGTGTGAAGATATAGACTGTATTACCAAAATGATTCTTCGTGATCTCCTCTGCTTTTCTCGCCATCTGTTCCAGATACGGTGCTGCTGCCGGTGACAGCAATGCCTTAAAGTCCTCGATCGTACAGCTCTCATGGGACAGCGCACGTTCTACATCTGCCGCAGTATAGGAATCATAGTCATATGCATCCATAGCCGCAAGTACTTTGTCCTTGATATCCGAATCAATCACCTGCATGCCTTCCATATATTCCATATGATTTGTCCGGAACGATGCATCCTGTTCCAGACGATGCTTGCGCGCTAGCGCTTCCTGTGGAAGCTTGTCACTGTCAACAAAATATACCTGATTTTCTTCGTTCATTTCCGACTGCCTCCTAACGCAAGAAACCTGTCAAAGGATCGGAAGCACTTCCGCCTCTTGCAAGGACACGACCCATTCCGGTCAGGTATGCTTTTCTTCCTGCTTCGATCGCAAGTTTAAATGCTGCTGCCATCTCCGGTACATCACCTGCTGTTGCGATGGCTGTATTTGCCATGATCGCAGCCGCACCCATTTCCATTGCTTCACATGCCTGAGATGGTTTTCCGATGCCGGCATCCACGATGATCGGCAGGTCGATCTCATCGATCAATACCTGGATCATAGCCTTTGTCGCAAGCCCCTTATTACTTCCAATCGGAGCTGCAAGCGGCATAACAGCAGCCGCACCTGCATTCTGAAGATCCCTTGCTACATTTAAATCTGGATTCATATATGGCAGTACCACGAAGCCTTCCTTTGCAAGGATCTCGGTTGCTTTCACAGTCTCATAATTATCCGGAAAAAGGTATTTTGCATCACGCATGATCTCTACCTTTACAAAATTGCCGCAGCCCATTGCCCGGCTGAGCCTTGCGATACGGACAGCTTCCTCGGCATTTCTTGCACCGGAAGTATTCGGAAGCAGGGTAACTCCTTCCGGAATATAGTCCAGAATATTTTCACTTTCCTGTGTATTTGCACGTCGTAATGCAAGGGTGATGATCTCTGCCCCTCCCTGTTCGACTGCTGCCTTGATCAGATTCAGGTTGTATTTGCCTGATCCTAAAATGAAACGGCTCTTGAATTCCTTGCCGCCTAAGATGAATTTATCTTCCATGTTGTCTCCTTTTAATTTTCCATAATCAGCTGTAATGCTTTGTTTGCTTCATGAGCTGCGCAGGCAGCTACCCGCGGAGCGATGAGTCCTATACCGTCGCCGACATCAGTGCTCTGATCTCCGCACACATACAGGCGGCGCATCATCTGGCGCGTTTTTATCGCATTCGTATCTGCATACCCTGCCATGCCATTTCCGGATACAACAGTTGCATCCGGACACTGCATCAGTAGTTCACGCACCAGCATTGCCTTCTGATCCGGTTTGTCAAATGCTTCACACACGATCGGATATCCACCGAATAATTCCTTTACATTGTCCGGGGTTACTTTCGTCTGCACTGTCTCATACGTCAGATATGGATTGATCTGATACAGGGTTTCGAGCAGGGCTTCCGTCTTCGGCTTCCCGAGCTGAGATATAAAGTACATCTGACGATTGAGATTCGTCACATCCACCACATCGAAATCCACCAGAAGCAAATGTCCGACGCCGCTTCTTGCAAGCATGACTGCAATATTTGACCCCAGTCCACCGATACCTGCAACAGCCACCTTCGCCGCACGTAACTTCACCTGCATTTCTTTCGGAAATCGTGCATCAAATGCACGATCCAGTTCTTCCTGCGAGATCAGCTCCTGCATTTTTTTCTGCATCTCTGTCATGTCTCAACCTCCGCCAACAAATCGTAATACTTCGATCACATCTTCATCCTGAATGATCGTATTGCCAAGTTCATCTTTTGGAATAATGTCGAGATTCCGTTCTACAACGACACGTTCCGGCTCAAATCCGGCTTCCTTCAAATATTCCAGAAGATTCTTTCCGGCGATTTCTTTTTCTTCACCATTGATTTTTACCATGTATGTTCTCCTATCTTTCATAATTACACATTTTCTGCACTACAGGACATATGCCCTGTAACACAAAAAGGCACCGGATCATACAACCATAACGTATGATCCGGCGCCTGTTATCTTCCTTGTGAAAAGTGGTGCCCCCAGTTCACAAATATTCATATGAAATTATTTTACCTTATGCAGGGTGTTTGTGCAAGGACTTATTCATTTCACTGTTGCAAACCGGAGTTTATTAAAGACGATTACCACTCATCTACTTCTATAAGTTTTTCCTGCAATGTCTCCTCAAGATCTGTAAAACCTGCAATACTTCCCAGGCAAGTTCAAAAGTCAGATTAAACTGAACGGTAACACCCATTCGATATATAGCATTGCTGTCTGCTAGATCAAAATCTGCTTTGCCTTGCCATTTGTAAATTGTATAACCGGTCCTGAAATTATAACTGTGATGATCGTACATGCTCCAAACTTTCCTCCCAAAAGCACGCCTGTCACGACCATTAAAATATCTAATATCATACGAACGATCTTAACCTGCCAGTTATTTTTCTCTGCCAATGCAAAGGTTACTGCTTCATAAGAACCTCTGCCAAGAGATGCAGATGCATACAAACCTGTTCCAACTGCAAATAAGATTACCCCTGCCAGCATAATGAAGAAATTTATCCACATATATTTGCTGTATATATGGCATTTTGCAAACAAATCCACACACCCACTGTACACAACCTGATACAAAAATGTTCCTATATGAATCTGCGACCTGTCATAAATAGCCGCAAATAAGATCATCACAACAGCTACAACAAACGAAGCCATTCCGATACTTATATGAAATGTTTCTGAAATACCCTGCCACAAAACTGCAAGTGTTGCGCCTCCAAATCCCGCATACAAGGCAAGTGTGATTCCATAAGCTGCAATAACAGAACCTACTATAATTATCACTATTTTTTTCAACCAATTCTTTGATGACATCATGTTCTTCCTCCATCTTCTGTAATTACATAAATAAAAAAGACTATAGAGCATACTGTTATGTTCAGAAACAGCAAAATCTATAGTCTTCTTTAACGCCGAGACAAGCATTTATATTGTTCTATATATACTGCATTGTATTGTTTTTGTCAATTTCCTTACTTCTTTATCATTCCAATTTATTTTTCACTTGACTATAATTTCATTTTTTTGCTAAATACGAAAGTTGCAAAAGACAAATGCACAAATGAAATCCAGAATGAAGATGCGCAGATCGTTGAGAATGCAATGTATTAAATTCTGGTCACATGGAAATTACAGCAGTCATCCCCCTGTGCCAGCGTCTTCGTCCGATGTAACTGCCCGCCTTCATTCCGGTAATTCCGCTCATCCATATTGCACAGACACGGAACAAATTCAAAACAGTTTTCCCTCTTACCGAGCTTACAGATACCACATTCCGTATATGTATTATAGAATTCATCGATTCCTTTTTCATAATGGAATTTCCAGTCAAGCTCATATTTTGATGCCTGGCTTGCTATACTTTCCTGCACTTTTTTATCCTGTACCTCATCTGTAAATAATGTACATTTTTTATTTGCATGCGCCTTCACCATAAATGGCGAGTCAAATACGGCAGTTACCATCTCGTTTACAACATCAGGATCGATCTTATCCGGCTCTGCTTTATGTAAGGAGAAGACAAATGCTGCAATATACAGATTCATTTCCAATGAACTGCCCCCTATGTCCGGGGTTCTCAAAAGCATCGCCTTGAATTCGCGTTTTACCTTTTTCTTATAGTCTTTCATATCCATATCCGAATTTATCTCTGCAAGTCTGGCTAAGGCTGATTTAAAACATAACAATTCTACTGCTTTTGCATAAATTCCGTATTTCAGCATACTTATCATCTATCCTTTCGTTTTCCAATGGCTCTTATTTCTTCAGGATCTGTGCGATCTCACTTTAAAAAAGTGTACAGATCCATGCAACTACAGCACAGATCGGAATATAAATAATGAAATGTAATATGTGTGTCTTCTTGTTATATCCGAACATATGCGGACCCACAACACCTTTCAGTTCCGGGTAGAAATGTGGGAAGAAGTTCGAATGACAGAGAAGCACCCAGTCAAAAAAGCAGATATCATAGATCTCCATGCAATAAAGCATGATAAGGAATCGTGCAAAGAAATTTAAAAATCCATAATCATTTTTTACACCATCCCATACGCCTAGAACAACCGCACCTATAAACATAAGAAGTGCGATTACTTCTATGATCCAGCCGATTGCATGTGCACCACGGAACCGCTCTTTTGAATCTGGAATGGCTTCCAGATTCTCCTTTGGTGCAGACGAGAAAAACCTCTTATCCTGAATAAAACCGACTCCTCCATATAAAATGAGGAAATACGCCACCCAGATCATAACCGTTGCAACTATCGTTATCACCATTTTACTCTCAACCTCCTAAGTGCTTTAAGTTAGTTTTATCTAACGATTATTATAGCATACTGACTTATGATTACAAGCCACTTTCCCCTTATAATTCCTTATATAAAAAGATGGGAGCCTGTGCTCCCACCTTCATAACCTAACTTAATTTTTCTACCTTGTTTCTCTGTATTCTCTTCAAAAATACATATCCCGCTAAGCATGAGACAAATTCTGTAATCGGGAACGCCCACCAGATCAGTGAAACACCCATTTGGCCATTTCTTACGAAGACAGCGAAGATAGCCGCCAATGGCAATATGATCACAAGCTGTCTGAGAAGTGATATTATCAGTGACTCAAGACCGCCATTCAATGCCTGATAGATGCCCTGATATGCCACATTGATTCCGGCAAATAAAAAGCTGATCGAGATAATCCTCATTGCGCCGATAAAATATTCCCTCGACTGACCCGCATTAAACAGAGTTGCAAATGCATTTGGAAAAGCTTCTGTAATAAGAATACCCAAGAGCATCAAAGTAACCGTATATAGCAGACCATACCGGATTCCATCTTTGATCCTTTTATTGCTTCCCATGCCATATGCAAACGCTATGATCGGCGTGATTGCATCTCTCAGTCCAAATGCAAGGAACAATACAAACTGCTGCACCTTATAAAACAATCCATATGCCGTCTGGGCGGAAGGATTGAATTTTAAAATAAGATTCATCGCATAAACCATAATTGACATAAGTGCCTGTGCAATGATTGCAGGAAGACCAATGGAATAGATTTCTTTCATAGTTCTGGCACTCGGCTTCATATGTTTTATTCCATGTTCAAATTCCTTATTTAACTTCAAATGAAATACCAGAAGCAAACCGGCAGATACGATCTGTCCTATGACGGTAGCATATGCGGCTCCCGCTACTCCCATTTCCGGAACAGGGCCAATACCATAGATCATGATCGGGTCAAGAATAATATTTATAACAGCTCCCGCAACCTGACCGATTGTTGAATAAAGGGAACGTCCTGTTGCCTGTAATAATTTTTCAAACAATGAAAAGAAGATAATGCCAAAGGACAACACACAGCAGATCCGCAAATATGTTGTTCCCATCAAGATAACTTCCGGATCAACGGTCTGAGATGAGATGTAGGCTTTCACTCCAAAGATACCAAATAACAGACATACCACATAAATAATTCCACCAAGAAATAAACTGTTGCCTGCGACTCTTGCTACTTTTTTCATATCTCTCTGCCCAAGTGTCATGGCAAGAAGTGCATTTGTTCCTACACCTGTTCCGATTCCTACAGCCACCATAAGCATCTGAACCGGAAATACCAGTGTGAGTGCATTTAATGCCGCTTCACTCCCCACCTCCATATTGCCTACAAATGCACTGTCCACAATATTATAGACAGCCTGCAATGCCATCGATAAGATCATCGGTATTCCCATCTGAACCATCAGCTTATTTACCGGCATCTCCCTCATCTTATTACTTTCCACCATCTTAATTTAATCCTCCTTTTTCACACAAAAAAAGTGTGTACTTATCTTATAAGTTGGACTTACGCTGATAAGCTACACACTTTCTAATGGCAATATATAATTAAAAAAACGAGCAGCAAAACTGGATTTACGCATGTTTGCTACTCGTTCAAGACGTTATTATATTTCTCATTTTCGAAAAAGTCAAACGAAAAATTGGGATGGCCTTAATCCGACAAACTCTGCCCGACTTTCTTGGTTTGCTGTGTGGCTGCTCCTTTGATACATAACTTCCAGCCAGATGAATGCGGTTAAAATATGCCATATGAAACCAACTCCTTATCTGCTCTTATCCCGGACAAATAATGATCCGGCGTTTTTCTGTTACACTCATAGTTTACATTGAAATATCACGCAAAAAAAGTACGCACTTTTTTATTACATAGTCACCTTTTCGTAACCACTTACTTCATTAAAAAAGATCCAGCATATTATCCAGATAGACAGCCTCCCGGACGTGCAGTTGATATTCCGGTTTTGTCATATAATAAAGCAAAAATTCCAGGACCAACGCACTGCCAAGACTCCGCCCCTCAATCTTAAAATGAGAAAATCCCATCGGCAGATATGTTTCTTTTATATCATTGATTCCGATAAATCCCGGATTTGTCATTGCCTTTGAAAAACGATAACCGCCCATGACATCCGAAGCCGTACACTCATGCTCCGGGCAGTCCTCTCCAAGATTCTTGCGACTGACCGTTTCATAACATTTGCGTCTGTCCTTACAGCCAAAGGAACAACATTCATTACACAGGAATTCCACTTTATCCCTCTGCGACTGTGTCAGTGTTTCCCATTTGTCCCATGCCTTATTCAATCGGAAATCCGGCACAACATAACGGAAATCTTCCCGATCTGTCTCCTTTACCAACTCCTCAAAATCTGTCAGAACCTTTGTAGTTGATGATACAAAATAAAAACCCGGATACTGCTTTTTTAGGTAATCTAACAATAGATCCGAATGGACGATCACCCCATTTTCTGCCTTTCCATTTTTCTCAAATAATCTGCAAAGCTCGTTACATCTCTTATCTGCCAGATGCTCCTCGCAAAGCAGCGAGTTACTGAAGGTCAGCCGGGCTGAGATTCCATACTCGTCCATCAATTCCCGAACATCCTCCGGATCACAATCACCATATCCAACACGTCCGCCACCCCACAGGCAGTCCGCCGGAGCACCATAGATCGAACCGATCTCGCACCAGTCATAGAAATATTCTCTGTGCTCACGGAACAATGGCAGGAATATACGATACAGCTCATAGAATTCGAACAGTCCCGGCAAATGATAATATGCTGTTTTATCTGTATGAATACATGCGTTTTTCGGTGCTTTACTAAATGTAATTGTAAATGGCTTCTGCATATATTACCTCATTTTATACTTTTTTTTACATTTTCCTTTATTTTATACTTTTTTACAAGATAATTTCTATAAAGTAAGAACGCCGATAGTTCCCGGCTCTCGAACGTGACCATTATATAAGAAAAAGCAACCCGGCAAACATGATCACCCCGATTACATTTGCTTTTGCCGGAAGTTTTGTTGGCAGGATCACGATTGCAAGCGGCAGCAGATTAAAAATACATGCCCATGCCGGAAGTGAAGTTTTTCCTGTCACAACAGCAATAAAAAATGCTGCCGCAAATACCAACATTCCCAGATATCCCAGATACATCGTATAACAGGTTGTCTTAAAGAAATCCCATACCGCGTGCAGAGTTTCTTCTGTCAGATTTAATTTTACAAAAAACCATTCAACCAGACAACAGAACAGATGATGCAATGCAAGATTGATAAACATGACAAGTGTTGCTATCAGCATGATCAGATAATATGTTTCTGAATACTGCTGCATCCAGTCACAAAGAGCTATGTATCCGAATATCTCAAGCGTCATTGCACACACGCCCAACAACATCGCAACCGACAGATTCTTCAGTGGCATTCCATGAAAGGCTACCTTGGATTTTTCATAATCCTTAAAATTTGTCAGATCGACTTTTCCATTTGGAGCATATGTCAGAAATCCATCTGAAATCCCACACAATATATGCCCGATCAATGCCATCACCATAAATATTTTCCACTGTAACATAATATCTATTCTCCTTTATAAAAAAAATATGCCAATGCAGTTAGCCTCTACTAACTATATTAGCATATTCTTCATCAACCATGCAAATGCTTTCGCCGTCCGGAGCACCATATTAAATTATAAACGTTTCCAGATCATCCGGGATCAGAAGATTCCCACTGAAATATTTTCTTCCTTCTTCATAATACAATTCTTTTCGATGTGAAAGATTCCGATCCTCTGTATGATACAGCAGCAGATTTTTCACATGCAATTCTTCTGCAAACTCACAGGCATTTTTCACTGTTGAATGATGCTTCTCGTATGGATGGAATATATCCGCCTGACCATCCAGACAAAATGCTTCGTGCAACAACCATGTACTGTTCTCTGCATACTTCTTTTCACATGGATTGTATGGTTCATCTCCGCAGCAGGTTAATCTCTCTCCATCTCCCAGTTCCATGCAGAAACCGAACTGTTTCGCTTTTGTGGATTGGATATCAAAAAATGTAACCCGTTTATTCAAAATTTCAACAGACTCTCCATTTTTAACTGCTATCAGATGCAGCCGTTTACCGATAAAATCTGTCTCTTTCTTTGGCAGAAGTTTTCTGGCCAGATCAAGCAGCAGATCAATGACTTCATCATGTGCATATATCACAGCTTCGCCTTCATATTCGCCCTGCTTCATATGCTGGCATATCATACGGATCATCCATATGATACCCGTAATGTGATCGATATGTTTATGTGTCACAAAGATAGTTCTAACCTCTTTCCAGTCAATTCCGGCATGCTTTAACTGATGCAGAATGGCACTTCCACCGCCACCATCCACCATAAAATATTCCTCATTTTCCTGCAACACAAAACAGGTGTTATAACATTCCGTAACAAGTGCACTTCCTGTTCCAAGCATCGTAACATTCATAAAGTATCACCTTCCTCTGATCGTTCCTTTTGTTCTTTCCATCACCCATGCAAATGCTTTCGCCGTCCGGATTCCCGGTTCTTTAAAATGATTTCCCTGATTCCATTCCAGTATACTGTCAATCTCCTGCTCCTGTAGCCATCCATACAATTCCCGGATACAATCGCCTACCGCAGCCATAACCTGATTCTTCGTTCTTTCTTCCCGATTGCCAAGACTCAGATAAACAGCAGGGCTTGCAATCCCATATTCTTTCACATACGAAAGAAATCCCGGAAACCAAACCGACGGGGATGCTGCCGCTATCCCGGCAAACCTGTCCGTCCGGCAGGATGCCCAAAGTGCAAACAGCCCCGCAAGGGAATATCCACCAAGATAATAAGTCTTACTTTCATCCTTACACAATTCCAATATCTGTGCCAGTAACGCCGACGCACCCTCGCCAAAGTCTTCATTTCCAAATACAGCAGGTGCTCTCCACGGAGACAGATCCTGATTCCATCTATCCACCTTAACTGCAATCATCCGAAATTCCAGAGAAGTCCTCTTCATTATCTCTGAAACCTCATTTTCTATATCATGCACATCATGATCTCCCACTGGCTGGATCAATACAATATTTGCTTCCGGATCACCATATTTATATACAACCATTTTTGCTCTCCAAATTTAAGTATATTATTATAATATCTGAAACACCACCACTCCGCAAACACATAATATACTTCCCTTTCTCCTGAAATACCGGACAAAATAACGCTATCTGATCAAGGCACTTCGATTATATTGCTGACTCTGATATACGTTCCATTTATATATGCCTCAAGCCAGATCGATGTATCCGGATATGTATATTCTGCCGGCAGCTGCAATTCACCTCCTGCTGCTCTATCCAAAAGAAGCGAACCATCCCGCTCAATATGCCAGCCCAGATTATCATATCCTTCGACTTCATCTCTTGTGATCACGCCATTTTCATAAGTCAGTGTAAATGCTTCAACAACCGGTGTTTCTGCAATTAACTGATATCTGTGCGAAAAATACCGGATACTTCCAAATCTTCCGTTTTTCTTTTTATACACAACCGTTGCATCGCAGTCTCTGAAATTAATACCGGCTTCCCTGCCAACGATCGAGCCGGTTTCAGGGCCGGGTGTTCCAACCATACCTGATACATTTACATTTATCCAGTCTTCAGAACCATAAATTTCTCCGCCTGCAATTCCTACATACGTTCCTCCAGACACATATGCCTTTTCAAAAGTGATATTCTTCATCTGCAAGGAATAAGAATATCCTACAAATCCGCAATGTCCACCGTATTTTGTATCTATATGCATATTTTTTATTATATGATTTTGTCCATCTATAAGCCCCACAAATGTAGTGTGCTCAAGATATCTATCTGGTCTGTACCATCCGCCCATCGGAACCCATTCCAGACCGTCAAGATCTATATCCGCCTCAAGGTAGAGTTCCACGGAATCATTATACCCTTTGACTGCATTGACATAATACACAACTCCAGCCAGTTGTTCCTTTGTTTCTACATGAAACACGGGAGCATTTTCTAATGCCCAGTCCGTGTCCGCAATCTCCATGATCGAGCCGGTATCCCCATAATTTTCCCAGTCTGTTTTTGTCGGATCATAGTCCTCATAAGCACTGTCCTCTGAGTTTGCATATGAATATTCTTCATAAGTACTGTCTTCCAGATCTGCATCTGTATAATTCTCATATATTGATCTTGGAATAAATATGCCGAAAAGCACTCCGAATATAATTATAAATATTTTCCACATAGAAATTTTCCCTTTCCCATTACATAAACCCTACCTTTTTGTTACTACTGTATCAAAGACATATTTTTCTTTTATCTGCTTTAACATCTCCATATGCGGCATCTGCAAATGCTTCTGCTGATCCTCCTCCGATTCCCATTCCTCTACGAGCAGCAGTTTGTCCGGATCTTCGACATCCTCATAATAATTATATGACACACATCCTTTTTCCTTCCGAATCTGATCTAAAATCCCGGATGCCATCACAGCCTCAACAAATTTCCCTCTCATCCCTGATTTTGTTGTATATCTGACAAGCAAAACGATGTTTTTCATTTTTTCTCTCCTGTTATTTATAATTTTATTAGTCATGCCTAACCTCCGTAATTATAGCATGCCTTTATTAAATTATAAATTTTCCGCCGCATATAGCTTCCTTGTCTGTTTCCGGTTACGTCGGCGTCCCAACCTCGATCAGATTTCCATCCAGATCATAGAAACGAACCACCTTCTGTCCCCAACTGTGAACCATAAGTGGATTTACATATTCAATCGATGGATATAACCGCTCCAGCTTTTCAACAAAAGCTTCGATATCCCGCTCCTCAAAATATAGCTCGGCGGAATTATTGTGGGATATCACATCTCTTTTTAGAAAATCTTTCCATATCCTCTCATCCTGCAATACAAGTCCTTCCGTCAGGATCAGATTTCCGTCATTATCTAATATTGGTTCGAGTCCAAACAGATCATGGTAAAATTGCTTTGACCGTTCAATATCTTTCACAACAATTAACACATTCCTCAGTCTCATTCCACACCTCCATATTTTTATCTGTTTTAAATGATTTCCGGTCTTTCACATAAAAAGTCACATTTACCTTCGGACTCAAACAGGCACTTGTATTTACCGGCACTATGCATCTCATTACGAAATCTTTGGTAATGTCAATATATAATTAACTGGATGCAGTTATAACTCCACCTTTATTTTTTCTATTTTCTAATATATGACTCTGCCATAGACAGCAGCGTTTCTCTGTTGTTCAACTCAGGACTGCCAAGCACCTGATTCAGAAGCTCCTGCAGGATATCGCCGATCTCTTTTCCCGGCTTTACGCCAAGTGCGATCAAATCCTTTCCATTGATGGCAAGCTGTTTAATCGTCAGACAATCTTTCGCATCCGTGATCTCCTGATACAATTTCTCCAGATGCTCGATGCTGCCTCTCCGTTCTTCTAACTTATAATCACTCTGCGCCGCCATATCCGCCCGGCGGATCTTGATATAATAAGGGAAGAAATCTGCTCCCATCCTGCTGAGTGCTTTTCGGAAGGTTGTCTTTTTCAACATCTCCCCTAAACCATAATCATGCCACAGCACCATCTTGCATACCAGATCTGTCGTTTCATTGTCAAACCGCAGTCTGCGAAGCACCTTACGGGCAATCTCTGCCCCCTTCTCATTATGTCCATAGAAATGGTCGATACCATTTTCATCCACGGTATGACATTCCGGCTTTCCCACATCATGAAGCAGCGCAGCCCATCTGCATACTGTAGTTGGCTCGATAACCTTAACTGCTTCCATTGAATGAACGCCTACATTGTATTTATGGTATGGATTATTCTGCGGCTGTTCCATCATTCGGTCAAATTCCGGCAGGATATATGCTGTTATGCCTGTCACATATGCTTCCATCAATTTCTCCGGATGCGCAGAAGTCAGCAATTTTTCAAGCTCCACGCGGATACGTTCGGCACTGATATCCTGTAAGAACTGTGCCCGTAGGATCATCGCCTTTCTGGTATCCCTCTCGATCGTGAAATCAAGCTGGCCTGCAAACCGGATCGCCCGAAGGATTCTCAGAGCATCTTCATCAAATCGTGCCAGCGGATCACCGACCGCCTTGATGACCTTATTGTCCAGATCATCCATTCCACCGAACAGATCGATCACACCTGCTGAAGGACTGTATGCCATAGCGTTGATTGTAAAATCCCTACGCTTCAAGTCTTCTTCTAAATTTGCAGTAAATTCCACAGAATCCGGTCTTCTATGATCGGAATATTCTCCATCCACCCGGTAGGTGGTTACTTCATATGCCTCTTTACCAAACATAACCGTAACCGTACCATGCTTAATTCCGGTATCGATTGTCCGTCTGAATAACGCCTTTACCTGTTCCGGTCTTGCTGCTGTCGTAATATCCCAGTCTCCCGGTTCTCTGCCAAGAATACTGTCTCTCACGCATCCACCAACAATATAGGCTTCATACCCGGCAGCTTCCAGTGTCTCTATTACCTTTTTCGCATTCTCCGGCATCCTGATCTCCATATCACAACCTCCTCCTTGGGTATTTCTATGCCTTTCTGTACACAATACCATTACTTTATTTTTTGATAGGGTATCTCTCATCTTCTCTTCTATTATACCCTATGATCTACCCTTCACTTGGGTATCACTTCTGTTTTCTAGCTGTCATACCCATGCGCCTACCCTTCGGCGGGGTATTAACAAGATTTTTCATCCAATATACCCTTAAGCGCCACCATCTATGCCATATATTTCATGATATCAATTAAAAACAGCATATTCCATCCCAAATATATATTACATTAAAATAGGTGATAACAATCTATTAATATGTTTGTTATCACCTATTGCAAGTATCATAAATTCCGCAAAATCAAATACACTACTTATCTATCATCTGCTAATGGCTGGTCTTTCTTTTATCATACTTTGCCAAAGTATACCATCGTATTTGCCGGTGTTCCTCTTAGTATGCCTTGCCAAAGTATACCATAGTCTTTGCTGGCTTACCGCAATGTACACAGACATCGGACAAATGCTCCTGCTCAAACGGCATACATCTGGTTGTTGCACCGGTCTCATCCTTGATTGCTTCCTCACAGGCTCTGTCGCCACACCACATAGCCTTGATGAATCCCTGCTTTCTTGTCAGAATGTCAGTGAATTCTTCCCAGTTATGAGCCTCATGTGTATTGGCATCTCTGTGAGCAGTTGCCTTTGCAAGCATGTCTGCCTGCATCTTCTCAAGAATCTCTCCAACTGCTTCTGTAATATTATCTAATGACACAACTGTCTTTTCTCTGTTATCACGACGTACGATAACTGCCTGACCAGCTTCGATATCCTTTGGTCCGATCTCGATACGAACAGGGATACCACGCATCTCCTGCTCAGAGAATTTCCAACCTGGGTTCTTATTAGAATCATCCAGCTTAACTGTGAACTTCTCAGAAAGAGCAGCCTTGATCTCCTGTGCCTTTTCAAGAACACCTTCCTTCTTCTGGTTGATCGGAATGATCATAACCTGTGTAGGAGCGATTCTTGGTGGAAGCACCAGACCGCTGTCATCACCATGAACCATGATGATCGCACCGATAATTCTGGTTGACATACCCCATGAAGTCTGGTGTACATACTGTAATTTATTATTTGCGTCTGTATACTGAACGCCAAATGCCTTGGCAAATCCATCTCCGAAATTATGGCTTGTACCGGACTGAAGAGCCTTACCATCATGCATCAGAGCTTCGATCGTATAAGTAGCTTCTGCACCTGCAAACTTCTCTTTATCTGTCTTACGTCCCTTGATCATAGGAATAGCCAGAACCTGCTCACAGAAATCAGCATAGACATTTAACATCTGGATGGTTCTTTCCTCTGCTTCTTCTGCTGTAGCATGTGCCGTATGACCTTCCTGCCATAAGAATTCCATCGAACGAAGGAAAGGTCTGGTTGTCTTTTCCCAACGAACAACTGAACACCACTGGTTATAAACCTTTGGAAGATCTCTATATGAATGAATGATATTCGAATACAGATCACAGAACAGAGTCTCTGATGTAGGTCTTACACATAAACGCTCCGGAAGTGGATCCAGACCACCCTGTGTTACCCATGCAACTTCAGGTGCAAATCCTTCTACGTGATCCTTCTCCTTCTGAAGAAGACTTTCAGGAATGAACAATGGCATATATACATTTTCTACGCCTATTTCCTTGAATCTTCTGTCGAGTTCCTTCTGTATATTTTCCCAGATGGCATAACCGGCCGGTCGTAAAATCATGCATCCTCTTACACTTGAATAATCTGTAAGCTCTGCTTTCTTTACAACATCTGTGTACCACTGGGCAAAATCTTCGTCCATGGAAGTAATAGCCTCTACTAATTTCTTTTCATTAGCCATCTCAATTTTCTCCTTTATATACTTATAAAATAATTCTATCGTGCAGCCTTTTAAATATGTCTGACATCTATACCTGTCCTTTAAAAAGTTACATACCTTCTGTCATTATATAGATATAACCTGATATTTTCAAGGGATTTTTGCCGGTTCTGCCAGAATGTAAAACATTTTTTCTTGCAATTTACACTGTTTCTGTATATATTATCCATGATGAAAAGCACTAAACACAGGAATGAAAAATCATTTGTCTGCAACGGATGATCTTTCCATATTCCAAACAAATAATGAGGGTAAAATAATGAATAAACAGGAGTCAAATACATCTTTCCATTTGAAAGACGAATCAACAAAAACCGGAAAACTTCCGGTCTCTGAACAATATCTGGAAGATAAGGAAATCCAGGATCAGACAGAACAATTAAAAAATCAGACAGATATATCAACAGAAGGTCTGACAGAGACAGCCATTCTTCGTTTAAAAGCGGAGCAAACTTTTGCAAATAAGTCAAATGGTATCTCCGGTGTCACGCACAGCATCAGCACCTCCTACCACGAGGCAGTTCGGGAACAGCAGGCATCTCTGACAAGACAGCGCAAGAACCGCCATACCTTTGCAATCGTCCGGAAAACCATAACACTTGTTGTAATCTTGGCAATCCTGGTTGCAGGTATCTACTTCCTGTCCACACATCTCCGGAATCTGAAGCCACACGATGACAAATCCATGCAGGAGCTTCTCTGTGAATCAAAATGGACAATAGAAGATCTTGGCAGTTTCACATTCACAGAAGATAACAAAGTGATCAAAAAGAAAGGCTCCACCGAAACTGGAACCTATGAAGTAACAGATGACGACATCTTGATCATGCATTTCAAAAAAGAAGATCTGAGTTATCTGTTAGAAACCAGTTCAGATGGAACCGTAAAATGGGTACACAGCTATAATGGCTTTGAAGAAGTCATTATTCCGAATACCATTCCAATTACAAAATAATATTAAAATTCATCCAGCTCGATGATCTCAAAGGCTTTGCCCTCCGGCTCATTCTTAAAGATCATATGCTCACCCGTCACCGGATGCTTGAATTCCAGTCTGGATGCATGCAGACCGATCTGCTTATAAGATTTCTTTGTTTTCTGGAACTTTGGATTATACTTTGTATCGCCCCAGATTCCGGCTTTTTTACCAGCCATCTGTACACGGATCTGATGGGTTCTGCCTGTGATAAGATTGATCAGAACATAACTTAAGATTCCATCATCTGTCTCCATGACATCTAACACTTCATAATCCAGCTCCGCTAATTTGGCTCCCGGCGTATCTTTATCCACAATTCTTGTGACATTTGTCTTGTTATCGTGAATCAGATAATTCGTAATCGTTCCGGCATCATTCGGAAGTTCTCCGGTTAAGATTGCCTGATAATATTTGACCATCTCGCCATCTTCACTCTGCTTTGACAGCTTCGAAGCAGCCTCCTTGTTCTTGGCAAATAACATAATGCCACCAACCGGACGATCCAGTCTATGGATCGGAGCCAGATATGGTTCCTCTGTCCGATGCTCTTTCTCAAAAATGCGAAGCTTCAACATACTGACCATATTTTCAGAATTCTTCTTGTCCGGCTGGGATGGCAGCCCATACGGCTTCACCGCAACCAATATATCATTATCTTCATATAATACTTCTATCTTCATCTGTTATCTCCTTATCAGAACCTATCAAAATCCAAAGCTCTGATGCACACTCTCCCGTCTATGCAGGCTCTGTCCTCACACTTTTTCACTACATTCTGAATCGGTATCCAACGCCCCATACAGTTTCGATGTACTGTGGCTTAGATGTATCAAATTCGATCTTCTCACGGATCTTCTTGATATGAACCGTAACGGTTGCGATATCTCCGATACTCTCCATATTCCAGATCTTGTTAAACAGTTCATCCTTTGAAAATACCTTATTCGGATTGCTTGCAAGGAAAGTCAGAAGATCGAATTCCTTATTTGTAAATACCTTCTCTTCTCCATCCACATAGACACGACGATCGGTCTTGTCAATCTTTAATCCACGGATCTCAATGACATCATTCTGCAATGCGGTTGAACCAATCAGACGCTCATATCTGGAAATATGTGCCTTTACTCTGGCAACCAGCTCACTTGGACTGAATGGCTTTGTTACATAATCATCAACACCAAGTCCAAGTCCACGGATCTTATCAATATCATTCTTCTTTGCTGTAACCATGATGATCGGAATATCCTTCTTCTCACGAATCTGACGACAGATTTCAAATCCATCCAGATCCGGAAGCATCAGATCAAGCAGGATCAGGCTGTAATCATTCTCTAATGCCTTATCCAGACCCTTTGCTCCATTTGTCTCTATCTCAACCTCAAAATCATTCAACTCCAGATAATCCCGCTCCAGCTCTGCTATGCTAAGTTCATCTTCAATTATCAGTATTCTGCTCATCTTTATTTTCCTCCTTGATGTATTTCTTCAATGTGAAATAGATCGTTGTACCTTCACCTTTCTTACTGGTCGCCCAGATCTTTCCACCATGTTCTTCCACGATCTTCTTACAGATAGCAAGCCCCAGTCCGCTTCCACCTCTGGAACGTCTTGCACTGTCTGCACGATACGTTCGGTCAAATATATGCGGCAGGCTCTCTTTGTCGATCCCCCGTCCATCATCATTGATCGATACCTTGATCATTTTCTCACTTTCTTCTATAGAAATGTCAATATGACCTTCCTCTTTATCTGTATACTTGATCGCATTTGTCACAATATTGTTGATAACACGCTTCAACTGATCCGGATCAACAACAACCTTTACATCTTCCGCACAATAATTGTTATAGTTCAGTGTCATATTATGTGATAACAGATCTGCCCGAACCTCTTCCATACAGTCATTAAAATAGTCTTTTACCGATACTCTGTGGAATTCATACGGAATCGCATTGTTCGTGATATTGGTATATAGCGACAATTCGTTGATCAGCGCATCCAATTCATTTGCCTTATTATAGATCATCTTCAGATAACGATCCTGCTTCTCCGGTGTGTCTGCTACACCATCCATCAGACCCTCAACGTATCCTTTGATCGTTGTGATCGGAGTTTTCAGATCATGAGAAATGTTACTGATCAGCTCCCTGTTTTCTTCCTCATACTGCATCTTAAGCTCAACCGATTCATTCAGGCGCTCTCTCATGTCGTTAAATGACCGGCATAATTCTCCAATCTCATCTTTTCTTCCATCACTGACCTCTACCGGCTCTCCCAGATTCCCGGTACCAATCTCCTCTGCTGCCTCCTTCAGACGAACCAGCGGACGGATGAACTGTACATATACCAGTGTCGACAAAGCAGTTGTCAGAACCAGCATGATCAAGAACATCATAAGGATAAATCCAACCAGCGCACTCTTAAACTGGCTGACGTAATTACCATAATATGTAACCAGGAAAATACTGATTGATTTGCCATTGATCTGATAATCGATCTCATTACACAGATATGCCTGTGGAGATGTCAGCATATATTCATAAGTTTTGCCATATTTTCCAAATGCATATGAACCCTGATCGCCCATTTCCCCGGAACCGGACTCTGATGAACTGTTTTCTACTTCCTCCTGCTTGATTCCCTTCTCACCATTTATATAGATTGCACGTTTGGTAAGTAAAGACGCTTCCAGTTTTTCTACTTCATCTTTTATACCGGAATATGTAAATTCACCATCAATATAGACAAGCACCGATGTCCTGTAATTTCCGGCTTTCTGGTTCAGACTGTCCAGATATTTCTTATCATAGAATTTGCCCGGATCTGTCTGCAGATCCTCCTGCACATCCGACATGATGATCGACAGATTCCGGTATGTTTCCTTAATCGGATCGCTGATCGAATATAATGACTGTATACTGTAACCGTCACCAAACATTTCTGACAAATAACTTCGTCCAATCACGATCGTACCTACCAACATGATCAGCACGATAAAGATCCAGACGGAAACCAACGCCCATTTAACTTTTTTTATGATCTTCATATGTTTTCCTTTATAATTGTTTTTCCTCGCATTGCTCCAGATTTCTCTCGCATCGCTCATCTCGTAATCCTTCGGATTTCTCTCGCAATGCTCATCTCGTAATCTTTCGGATTACTCTCGCAATGCTCATCTCGTAATCCTTCGGATTACTCTCGCAATGCTCATCTCGTAATCTTTCAGATTACTCGATGTCCGTGCTTCGCACTATCAGATCATAAAAATAAATCAGGTCTTGTGCAAGCACAACCTGGTTTATTTTTATGATCTGGCATTGCTCAGCATACGCTCATTATATCACGGATTCAATTTCTCTTATATGAAGTTTTTATAAAGAAAGACTAACAGATGGATGAAGCTGGCATATGTTCTTATTTATTCTTCTTACCAAATAATCGTTTTTTCTTTTTTCCTCCGGCTTCTGCTGCCGCGATCTCCCGTCTGGTCTGCTGCATTTCCCGGATCACGGTATCCAATCTCTGATACCGTTCCTCTGCCCGCTCATCCTGTTCCTTCATAATAACATCCATCTGCTTTGCGATCTGCTCTGTTGCTTCCGCAGTTACTGCCTGACTGATCGGCTTGATATTCTCCTTTATCGAATTTCCCACAATCTTCGTCATCATCGACTGGAACTGTACCAGCTTAAAATCAACAATCCGCTCCTGATCCTCACCCGGCTCCTCCGTGATCTGGGTAACTGTATTGACCAGTTCCGAGGTGAAATCTGTTTCAACCTCCTTCGATGCCGTTTCAACCGGAACTCCATTTTCCAGAATATCATACATTTTCTGCACCAGTTCATGGATCGCCTTTAACTGGATCCCCCGATCCTTCAGCTCCTTTATCTTCTTCAAAATTCTGATATCCTGCTCATCATAGTACCGATGTCCCATATCATTTCGCTTGATCCTCATATCCAGTTCTTCTTCCCAGTAGCGAAGCACATGTGGTTCAACATCCACCATTTTTGCCGCCTCTTTTATCAGATATTTATTTCCCATTTGAATAGCACCCTCCTGATATTTTTTGTGAACCTCCCAGAAGGCCTGTCCACTTCACAAAATAATTCTACATTTATCTTCCCCTCTCTACAATTCTTATCGTGAGCATTCTTTTTACAGTTTTCTACATAAAAATACATCCCGGTCAGAACGTTATCCGGATTCCTTTTCAGCTTCCGGGCAACATCTCCAACCGGGATGTAATATCATATATTTGCAGGCTAATTATTGATCTTTACAATCTTATAAACCCCATCCGATGTCATGCGAAAATAAATATTCTTACTTGCTGAACCGATCAGCCATGCATCACCATCCCTACTCTTCCGCAGGTTATCGATTGCATCGGTTCCTACTGCCTCCAACAGCTTATCTGTGAAGATCTGATCAGCCGGGATCGCCATCAGCTCATCTATATTTGCAATGGACTCTCCGCTTCCAAGTTCCTGCGGATAGTTCAGGATCTCAGACAAGCCATTGACATCCTTATTCTGGAACACCGTTATGATCTGTTGTGCAAATGCTTTACTTTCCGCCTCTGCATGCTCAATTACATCTTCTCTCTCATCATAATGATCCTCAAATGAAAGCAACGGAAGGATACTGTCTACAACTGAATCCTCTGCTGTTACATAGATGTACAGACAATAATGAATATTCGTATCACTCCAGAAAACAACCCTGCCCGGATTCAGCTTATAATACGTTGCATTGTATCCCTGAACCCCTGATACCAGCATATCTCCGGTACCGGTATTCGTTACCCCTGCCAGATCAAAATCACTGTATACCGCAGACGCAAGGAACTGACAATCAATTCCGTTATAAACAAATTTTATACAGGCGATCTCTTTATTTTTGATCTCGTATGAAACATCCTTAACCATATTTGAAGAAGCAACATCAATGATCATGCCAAGCCGCTTAAAATCCTCCGGACCACTGACCGGGCCGTCAGTTACAACCTCTGTTGTCTCTTCTTTTGGCTGACTGTCGGCTTTTCCACAAGCAGTACAGACCGCAAGTAATCCTGTTAAAATGCACAGACTATAAATCCATTTTCTGAACTTCTGCACGTTATTTCCTCCTAATGGCAGCCATTCTGCTTGCACTTATACTGCATATTTGGATCGGTTGGATCCCATGTGTGCCAGGATGGCAGCTTATATGCAGTTGGCTTTGGAAATGGATCACTGCCCTTTTTATTTATGATCGTAACCTTTGTTCCAACCTCACAATTATCATATAACCATTTTGCATCTCCGGCGGTCAGTCGGACACATCCGTGAGAGCAGGTTGTCCCCAGCTTGTTATATGCATATACACTGAGTGCGTTATTATTATTTACATCATTATAATATACGGAATGGAACAGATATCCTTCATAGATACCGGTACACCACTGTCCCCAGCAAGGTCCCATCAGTTCATGCCATCTGTAGTGACTCTGTGTATGGAAGGTTCCAAGCGGTGTGCTCTGACCTGTAGAACAAATAAAGGAACGGACCGGAATGATATAACCCTTATCTCCATCCTTCGCATATACCGTAACAACATTTGAATACTTATTTACAATGATCTCATAAGAATCCTGCTTGCCAATAACATCATCCACTTCTACCGCACGTTTTCCGTTTGAGCAGAAATAGAACTTATAACCATCCACATATGCCCATTTCTTGCGGTACATCACACCATCCGTACCGAAATAATAATAGGCATCCTTGATCTTCTTATAACCTGTCTGCGGATGTCCGTTATTATCGCAATAGTATGTATTTCCATCTATAGTGACAAGCCCTGTCGCATTTGCAAGTTTTCCATCTGTCCGGAAAATATAGATCTTACCGCTGATCGTATGTGGACCTGTATATGCCGTTCCATTCTTATCAAAATAATACTTATTCTTGTCAACGGTCTTCCATGCTTCCTTCACAGCCGCACCATCAGATTCAAAATAATAATACTTGCCATTGATCTGTTTCAGTCCGGTTGCCGCATATCCAGTATCCTCCATATAATAAAGCTTTCCATTATATGTTATGAACTGATTTCTGTAGAGCACACCATTCTTATTGAAATAACAGGTATGTCCATCGACAGTTGCAAGTCCGGTTGTTGCCTTTCCGTTACTGCCAAAATAAAACTTCTTGCCATTGATCGTGCGCCATTCATTCTGGATCATTCTTCCATATTTTGTAAAATAATAATACGTTCCCTTTACCTTTTTCAGACCGGAGAATGTATATCCCTTATATCCAACAAAATAAATATTTCCATTTACTGTAAAGAACTTGCTTTTCTGAAGTACGCCATTCTTATTAAAGAAATAACGATGTCCGTCAATCGTACAGAAACCTGTCTTTGCCTTTCCATCATAGCCAAAGTAGAACTTTTTGCCGTTGATCGTTTTCCAGGTCTTAACTGCCATTCTGCCCTTTTTGCTGAAGTAATAATAAGTTCCCTTTACCTTCTTCAGGCCGGAAAACGTATGTCCCTTATATCCAACAAAAAAAGTCTTTCCATTTACCTTGAAAAATTTGCTCTTCTGCAGCTCACCCTTATCATTAAAGTAATACCGGTTGCCATTAATCGTACAGAATCCCGTTTTTGCCTGTCCGTTATAGCCAAAGAAGAATTTCTTACCATTGACTACTTTCCAGACCTTCTTCTGCATTCTGCCATACTTATCAAAGAAATATCTGGCATCACCGATCTTCTTTTTACCGGTAACTGCCTGACCATTTTTCTTACTGAAATAATAGGTCTTTCCGGAAAGAACCTTCCAGCCCTTTACTGCCTTTCCATTCTCGTAATACTTCCGTCCGCCTTTTACATTTACCCAGCCGTTTTTCACTGTTGCCAGTTCTGCACCGGCTGTTGTCTGTAATTCTGCATCCGTAGCCTCTGCCTCATTTTCAGATGTATAAGCCTCTTCCGCTCTGGATGGTATTGATATTGCTCCTGCCATACATACGGCAAATGCCATCACCGCCAGTAAACCTCTAAGTATCTTTTTCATTGTTCTCTCCTCATCTAAGATATTCTTGAATATTTTCGATTCACCTGCTGTCTCCGTATTCCGATCACAAGTCCAATCTCCATTAATGTACATATGATGGCAGAACCACCTGCACTGATAAATGGCAGCGATACACCTGTATTCGGAAAGAAATTCACAGCCACACAGACATTGACTATAATCTGGAAAATGATATGTAAGATCACCCCGATCACAACCACACTTGCATATATATTTCTGGACTCTTTCACAACAATAACCATCTGATACAAAAGATATCCAAACATCAAAAACATAATAATAACACCGATCAGTCCAAGCTCCTCACAGATGATAGCAAAGATCATATCATTCTGTGCTTCCGGAATGTTGCTCAGCTTCTGTGTACCATTTCCAAGTCCCTTGCCAAGCAATCCGCCGCTTCCGATCGCATACAGAGACTGTAATGGCTGATAGCCAAGCGTACCTGCATACCGTTCCGGATCCAGCCATCCGAAGAATCTCCGAATCTGATATGGGTATTTGTCCATCTCACTGTCAAGCGGCATATTCGCCTTTAACCACATGATAAAGATAACAATCATTACAATACCAACCGCTGCAATGATCAGATGCATTTTTGGATGTTTTCCAACAATAAATGTCAGAATAAATACCATGAGCATAAGGATCAGGCAACTGCTCAGATTGGATGATATCTTCAATATCAGTCCCGCCTGAAGTGCAACTAACAGCCATAAGATCAAGGTATATCTGAATTTATCAAATTTCTTCCAGAAACGGTTCACATACCAGCCCATAAAAACGATCATACAGACCTTTGTTGCATCCGCAACCTGAAGCTGCATAAATCCCAGATTCAGCCATCTGGTCGCACCACCGGAATTAATACCAAGTGGTGTCTTTAACATAACGATCAAAACCAGAGATATAACATACGCCAGGATTCCACATTTCTTGATCAGCTTATACGGAACCCAGTTAAGGAATGCAGCAATAATAACTCCAAGTGCCATTACCTTCAACTGCTTTTTAAAGTAATATGCCGAATCGTAATTCGTGACGCGGCTGATCGACGATGTATAACTGGACGCACTGAAGATCATAATAAGTCCAAATGCCATAAGGAACACAACTGCAACTATGATCTTGATCTCTACTCCTGGGGTATAGGTATATCCTTTTTTCTCTGTCTGTCCGTTCTGTTCCACTTTTCCCCGAACACTCATATCCTGTCCGTTTGAAACCATGGTTACCCCTTTCTCACTTTAACGAATTTTTTATTTAATAGTAAATGTAAATTTCTCAACCAGCTTATCGGTATCATCATATACATATAAGGTTGCATCTCCCTTGATCGCAGATGACGGATCAATGCTCATCCATGTTGTATAACGATCCTTTACCTCTCCAAATGTAATGTCATTGCTCTTTGTACCATCTGAATATATTACATACCCTTTCAGACTCATAGATGCATCATTTTCATTCAGATACATAGTATGTACATAGATCGTCTTGCTGGAATCCGCAGATGTCTTCTTATTTTTGTAATCATCCAGTTTATCATTTACAAATGATTCTACTGTCCATCCGATCAACTTTGTATAATCATCTTCTGCCGAACCATAATCTGCATAACGAAGATCACAGAGATAACTCATCGTTGTCTCATCACTGCGATCCTTATGATCCTTTACATAAGCTGCTTTTGCCTTGTTGATCTTATCCGTTACATCTTTCTTTGTAACCTGCTCGTATTTCTCAACAGCACCCTTGTAATCCTTGCTCTTGTAAAGAGAGCTTCCCCATTTTGTATAAGCACTGTCAATCTTCTTTGTGCAATCTTTATACTTGGAATCCACCTCACCGTAAGTCTTGATCGCATCCTCAAACTTCTTATCTGCCAGATATGTCTCTGCCTGCTTGATCAGACACTCATTTGCCTTATCGGAATAATCGGAATATTCTGATTTCAGGAACAGCTCTTTTGCTGCCGCATACTCTTTAGCTTCCATTTTGTCAGATGCATTATTGTAGTAACATTCCTTGATCTTATCTGCGGCATCCTTATAATCTCCGGCTGTCTCGTATGCCTTGACTGCCTCATCATATTTCTTCTGCTCTGCAAGTGTCTCACCATTCATGTAAGAACACTCTTTTACTTTTTCTGCCGCTCCGGTATAATCTCCTGCCTTTGTATAATACTCAGCAGCTTCTGTATATTTCTTCTCACCGTAGAGCTTCTCTGCCTGATTGAAATAACATTCTTTTGCCTTATCTGCTGCATCCTTATATTCATCTGCAACTGTTTCCAATGCAATTACTTTCTCATAAGATGCCGCCGCATCAATATAATTGCCTTCTTCTGCAAGACTTGCTGCATACTCATAATATACGCCGCCATTTACCTTAGTCTCTGCATCCTTCATCCAGCCGGCTTTCTTATACAGTTCAACTGCATCATCGATCCGTCCATCCTTATAAGCCTCTTCTGCCTTGTTATAATTCAGATACTTTGGAACAACATAAGCAGCTCCACCGCCAAGAGCAAGAACAACTACGATCAGAATAATGATCAGTGCTACTTTTCCACCCTTGCCTTTTTTCTCTTTTGGCTGCTTTGGTGCCTTTGGTTCTTTTGAAGCCTTTGGAGCTTTCGGCTGTTTCGGAGCCTTTTCCTTTTTTGACTTTTTATCTTTCTTTTTTTCATCCTTTTCATTTACAGGCATACCGCCCATAGCACCTGGCTGGCCAGGGATTGGTCTTGGCTGAAATGGTGGGATCCCATTCTGTGGTGCTGCACCCGGCTGACCCTGCATTGGTCTTGGCTGGAATGGCGGAACCATCCCATTTGGTCCCGGCATCGGACGGCCATTTGGTCCCGGCATCGGACGGCCATTTGGTCCCGGCATTGGGCGGCCGTTTGGTCCCGGCATCGGCATTCCCTGATTCTTCAGCATATCGGCTGACAGAACCGTTGTACCTTCTTCATCCTCATTTTCTTCAACCTTCTTATCCAGATCAACTGCCTTTAATACAGTCGTCCCTTCTTCTTCCATTTCATCTGTATCAACAACAGCAGCATTTGCCTCTTTGCTGATGTCCGGCAATTCCTTTCCTATATCCTCATTTTTTGATACATCTGCTACCTGGGAAGCTACATCCTCCATTCCGACACTGTTACCGTTGTCAGCTGCCATATCCTCAACTTTTTTCCCGCAAACAGGACAAACCTTCATATCCGGTCCAAGTTCGCAACCACAATTATCACAATACATGACAGTTCCTCCTTATTTAATCTTGAAGAAAAATTCTTCATTTGAAAGCTGTATCGTACTATTATCCGGGATCACAACCTCAATATTGCTGTAAAGCATCTCCCCATTCAGGTATGTGTGATTGGTTGAATTATTATCCCTTAAATAATAAACACCATTTATATTTGTGATATAAGCATGTCTTCTGCTGACAGATTTATTGTCTGTAATCTTGAAATCAACACCCTGGTCTGCCTTACCCATACAGAATACCTGCTTATTAATATAAATCTTCTCTCCGGTTCTTTTTCTGACAAGAATTGGACGCTTCAGACCATCACTTAATGATTTCGACAATACTGTTGTCTCATCCTCGCTGTCATCCGGCTTTCTGGTTTGTCTGTCCTCGGACAGTCTGCCAATCTCTTCGTTTCTTCTTCGAACCTCCATCGCCAGTTTTCTGGCTTCTTCATTGTTCTTTCTGGCTTCATATTCTGCACGCATTCTGGCTTCCTCTGCGCGCATCTCTTCTTCCCGTGCCAACCGAACTTCTTCTGCCAGTCTTTCTGCTTCTGCCGAAGCTCTCCGGAATTCTTCTTCCGCCTGACTTGCCTGTTCCTCTGCCAGTAATCTGGCTGTATTTATCTCTTTTTTAGAATTCTCATCCTCCGCTTCCCGCATCTTACATGCATATAAAACTGCGGTCTGTGATTTGTTATTATATTCTTTTTCTGCGGCCTGTTTGTCAATCTCTGCCTGTATTCTGGCAGCTTCAGCGAGCATCCGCATCTCCTCTGCAGATCTGGCAACATTTGCCTGCTGTTTTGCATACTCTGCCAGCCGTTTTGCCTCACTCTCGGCGTGGAGCCTTGCGATCTCGGCATTTCTGGCAGCTTCCTCGGCACGAAGAATATTAATCTCCATCTTCGCATGATTTGCTGCAATCTCTTTGGTCTTTGATGATGTTTTCTCCGTATTTACCAGCAACTGGCTCTGCGCCCGTAACTCCCGGATAAACAAATTGAACTGGATCGCATTGAATTCCTTGTGTCCATTCAGATACTCTATGATCTGATTTGCACATTCGATCGCCGGTGTATGTGCATAGACAAGCACTGACAGAAAACTTCTGATAAACTCTTCTACACCTGTCATATCTGATGGATTATCAAATGGGAGAAATATCAACTGTACACTGAAATCATTCAATCTTACATACATATATTTCAGGTCAAATACGATCTTTCCCAATTTCAGACCGTTATGTACCATAGACACCATCTGTCTGCTGATACTGTACAAATACTCTACCAGTTCATCCCGGAATATCGGCTTCCCGATCAACTGTTCCATCGTCAGATCACCTTCAATACAGTATTCCAGTATTCTTTCACCTTTTACAAATGTTTCTTTACAGGTATTTGTATTTCCCGCAAAAGGCACATTATATATCTTTATCTCTTCCTGGTTCAGTGTCATTGATTCATCTAATTTGTAACGAACTCTCTGTTCCCTGCTCTTTTGCGTCATAAAGCCCTCCTCCACAAAGGAATCTTTCATTTATATGTCTCCTGAACGCCCCTTTTCTGTTACTCAAAAATAGTTTCAGAAAATGGGACAAACTCCCAGAGTTATTATAACAAACCACTTTGTAAAAGTAAATGCACAACAAAAAAGAGACTGGAAACATTCCAATCTCTTTTCAAGAGGCGCGAGCCGGATTTGAACCGGCGATGACGGTGTTGCAGACCGGGGCCTTACCACTTGGCTATCGCGCCATTTATTAAATTTTAAAGCTTTCGCTTTAAGCTCCCCGAGTAGGGCTCGAACCTACAACCCCTCGGTTAACAGCCGAGTGCTCTACCATTGAGCTATCGAGGAATATCCTTCGTCAAAATCCATCCAGCAGGGCTCCTGCAATGCCATCTCCCTACAAATTCTATCATTTAGATAAAATACGCAGAAGGAGGGATTTGAACCCTCGCGCCGCGCGAACGGCCTACACCCTTAGCAGGGGCGCCTCTTCAGCCACTTGAGTACTTCTGCAAAATGCCTAAATGAAATGTTCCCACCAGGGATATTAAATTTTGACGCTAGTACATGATAACAAAGGATATATTGTTTGTCAAGTTTTTTTTACTCAATATTCATATATAAATGCCATGTATAGGATGCCTTATATGTGTTCCTGCCAACCTGAACCTCTGGAATAACATACATTGCTGTATATTTTCCCTCAATACAATTATTATATTCATAGGAATTTGTTCCGGCACCAACCGTTGCAACCTCATACCATTCCGGCTTTTCTGCCTTGATATCATTACATGCATATACATGATATTTTGTTACATTCTTTACACTTTCCCAGTTGATCTCTACAGAATTTCTTCCGGTACGCTTCATACTGATCTTTGCCTGTGGGATCACAGTCTGCATATCTGTCCATTTACCAAAATACTTCTTGCCATTGATCTTGACATAGGCTCTGACACGAACCTTGAAGCCTTTATTTTCAACGGAAGGAATGTTGATACTGAGCTTTGTTTTTGTAGAATAATACAAATTCAATCTTCTTCCTTCCAGTGAATATACTTCCATCTGATATCCGGTTGGATCATACTTATCACCAGCCGCTTTTGTCCATCCAATTGTTACAGTATTGCTTTCTGTTGGCTGCCACAATAAATTGTTATACCGGAATGCCGCTACTCTCTTTGGTCTTTTTGGTGATGAATAGAAATCATATGCTTCGATATTTCCACCCTTTGCCATAAAGCCGGAGCTGGAACGCTTTACAGGTACAACACGGACATTATTAACAGATCCGGTTCTGACACGGATCGATACCGCATTTTTCTTTACAACCGCTTTTTTCTTATCATTTACATATACAATATAACGGTTTGCACCTCTCACCTTATCCCACTTAAATCTGATATAATGAGGAGTCGCCTTGATCTGCTTGATCGTAGATTTTGCTGTCTTAGATGGCGAAGTTACTACTTCTAATCTCTTTCCTGCAGGTCCGATCTTATATTTTCCATTTTCTTTTTTATAAACAGCCTTTACAACTACATAATATGTTCTGCTTGACGTAAGGTTACTAATTTTTTTCTTTGTATTTTTACTTCCTACAACATCACATGTTTTATTTGTCAGGCGCTTATATTTTCCATTTCCTGATGAAATAAACACATCATAACCATATGCATTTTTCAGGCTCTTCCAGCTCACCGTAACCGAATCCTCTTCTGACCGGGTCTGTGTGAGTCCCTTTACTTCGCTTGCTGCAGATGCCTTCAATGTTCCATTTGAAAAAAAACATACTGCCATCATAACAAATATAAATGCCTTTAATATTGATAAGTTTCTGTTTTTCATGCCAATCATTTCCTTTTTGTTAAAATTATATTACAAAAATATCAAATTTCTGATACATAGTCAATATTTATTTCATTTTAGTCTTTTTTATGGTCTTTATTATATATCATTCTGGTCTTGAATCCTAGTCCCTGATTATAAGATTGAAATTATAAAAAACACTGGAAAAACCATCAAAACTTATGATTTCTCCAGTGTTTTTTCAACTAAATACTTTTATGATTATTAAAGTAAAATTTTAATAATACTTGCTCATGTACATACTCATATACCATGTGGCATCTGCCTTATATGACTTCTTACCGATCTTTACAGTTGGTATAACATAAAATCCTGCATAATTACCGGTTTTCAGCTTTTTAACAGTATATGATGTTGTTTTCTTTCCTACTTTTGCAACCTTATACCATTTTTTATTGCTGGTAAATGAACCTGCATTCTTGCATGCATAGATAGTATAGCCTGTAGCATTTGAAACTTTCTTCCATGATAATTTTACAGAAGTCTTTGACTTTCTTGTAAGTTTAACATCTGCCTGAGGAATTACAACCTTAGTTTTTGACCATTTGCTGTAACACTTCTTACCATTTACTACAACATAACTTGAAACCTTTACTCTGAATCCTTTATTCTTTATTGCCTTCAAGCTAAATGTCTTGCTTCTTGTATATGAATTGGTAATATTATATGTTTTCAGCTTTTTCTTACCATCAACTGAATAAACAGCAATTCTATATCCCTGTTCATAGAACTCATTATTATCATTTCTATCCCAACCAACTGTTACTTTAGTTTTGCTATATTTATCCCAACTTATATTATGATAGGCTAAACTTGCAACTTTAACAGGAGCCTTAGGTGCAGTTTTAACACCAGATATCGATTCATAATTATAACTATAGATTGCTTCATATCCTGTTGAAGATACTCTTACAGGATATACATAGTATGTGCTTTGTGTTCCTGCTTCGGCTTTAAGCTTTACAGAAGTCTGTGAGCCCTTAACTTCTGCTACTTTTACACCATTTGTCATATTATTATCACGATATATAACATATTTTGTAGTACCATAAGAAGGTGACCACTTTATTGTTACTGAATTATATGTTGCACCAATCTGTTTAACTGTACCCAGTGCGTCTGATGACGGTGCTGTAACAATTTCACCTGTAGCTGCCAAATTCTCTTTTGCATTATAAACATAACCAGTGCCACTTACATATGTTTCATATACAGGCACGGCTTTTACTTTATATGTACATCCCACACTTAAGTCAGTATAAGTATACTCTGGTTTATAACTATCTGGATAAATATCATCATCTACTCTTGTCCATTTAGCACCATTATTTGATGAATAATAGATGTAATATCCTTTTGCGCCATCAGCACCATTAAATTCTATCTTGGCTCTATTCTGCCCTACTTCTGTCTGCCTGATGTTTGTAACATTTGTCGCTGCCATAGATGTAATGCTCATCGCGAACAGCATAATACTTGTAATTGCCAGTAAAAGTAGTGATTTACTGAATACTCTCTTCTTTTCCATAGAACTCTCCTTTTTTCTTGTTTAAAACCTTTTGCATCAACTGATTCAGCCCAAGAATCAGCCTATAATAATAGTTTACGATATATTTGATCTCGTGTCAATTTGATGTGATTAGTGAATACTGCCAATTTTATTTATGCAGTTTGTACACATTTACACAGATTTTAAATACACCTTGCACATACTTTATATAATTGTACGCATTCATTGCAATTCTGTTTTTACAGTATTTTTTTACTAAACAGATCAACAAATCATTTTTCGTACGAGATCAACTGATTGATTGCATCCTCTCCTTCCTGATAGAATACCTTGATTGAATCGCCCTGCTGAATGAAGATCAGACTTTCATTTTCTGCAAAATCCTGTTTATAGACATTTCGTTTTTCATCTGTAATATACACATAGGTACTATCCTCTAACTGGATGAACTGAATGTCTTTGACCGTGATCTGCTTATTTGGAAGATCGTCGGACAGATCTTTGCCCGTCTTTAATCCATTCTGTGCCAACAGTTTATTATAAGATATCAGTGTTTCCTTCTGTGTATTTCCGGTTGCTACGATGTTGTATTTCTCGACATCAACCAGTGCATACATTTTGACAAGACCACCGTTATCCTTTAATACCATGATATAAGTAGGAATACCACCAATATTTATTAATGAAGGGAAGGATGCTTTATATCCAAGGTGCTGTACCTGTCCTTCTGCTGATGCCATGGCAGAATGCTCTTCCGCTCCTGCGATTGAATAATATTTACTCTCTCCGGTACGAAGATTGATCATAACAAAACCGATATTGGATTCATCTCCATTTACGGAAGTTACGCCGGTGTATACCCACACATCTCCGTTCATGACCTTATAACCATAATCATCTGTTGTCGTTTTGCATCCCTTATTTCCAAATACACTGTTCCAGTAGCCACCGGATAATTTTCCGTACCAGTCATATTTTCTGCATGCAAGATCTCCGTCATAGACACGGTCTACCCATTTTGGTACATCACCGACTGCATGATATTCAGTATCACCGGTACATGGATCACAGATTACGATGCCCTTTACATCCTTTGCTCCGAACAGACCTGCATTTGCTGTCAGTACCGGACAGATATAATATGGATTTCCGTTATCATCCAATTCCAGATAAAAGCCTTCAAACATAGCCGTCGGATATGCCATTTGCACATGACGGTACAGATTCTGATTAAAATATGCAGAAGGTGAATAGATCATTGGTTTTTCAAGCTTTACATATTTTGCTTCATTCTTTACCGGATCGACGAGTACATATCCCGGTATACCGCTCTTTTTATTATTCATATATTTGATGAATCCGGCATATTCCAGAGCTGCTACCTTCATCGGACTTCCATTGTAATCGATCGTACTGTAGTCACTGCTTACTTCGTACTGACTGACTACATCGGATAAAGAACCGATCGCACGTTCACCGATAATAACTGCGGTATCTGTATCCATCAGTGCTATATCATTGATCTCTTTGCTTTCAACAATATCTGTCTCAAAATTTCCATCTTCAATCTGGATCAGGCCGGCATATTTGGAAGCTGCAAATAATTTAGATGATCCAATCCATCCAACAAGTGCTGCCAGAATCATGATTCCGATCACAATACCAAATATCTTCGTCAGTTTTGGTGATACAGGCATATCATCCATCTGTTCTGCCTTTAAATTCAATGTACAAATAAAAAGTGCAACAACTGTTACGATCATCCATATCCAGAATTCAACACTGTGAAGATTGATTGTCGGCGTTAATACATAATATAATACTGCTTCTATTACGATGATTACTGCCAGCATGATAAAATTCCATTTACCAAATTTTCTGCCGGATTGGTCTGCATCATAATAACTTTCTTTTTTCTTTTTGTTCTTACCCATATCCATCACTCTCCTTTTTTTACGGAAAAAATGCGCCAGGAACATCCCAGCGCATCTCTCTTAAACATTTACTATTTAAATGGCTTTGAACATCACAATGCTATTGTAACCTGATGCACATAATTATGTATAGCTGTGAATATCCCTATTATAATTCTTTAATATATCAATTTTGATATAATAGAACGAAAACAGCCTTATTCTATATTATTCCTGCTGTTTCAGATAATCTGCAACCGCTGTTTCGTACAGATTATTTCCTTTGCTGTCAATTACTACAATAACAGGCAGATTTTCAACTGTCATCTTACGGATGGCTTCTGTTCCCAGATCATCATATGCAACGACCTCTGATTTCTTGATACATTTGGAAAGGAGTGCACCTGCACCGCCTACCGCAGCAAAATATACTGCCTTATTTTCTACGATGGCATCAATAACTGCCTGACTTCTCTTTCCTTTTCCGATCATTCCATTCAAACCTTTTGAAAGAATAAGTGGTGTGTATTTGTCCATACGACTGCTGGTTGTTGGTCCTGCTGATCCAATGACCTGACCTTCTCTTGCAGGTGTTGGTCCCAGATAATAGATCACATTTCCATCCAACTGGATTGGAAGCTTTGATGCATCATTTTCATTCTCGATCAATGTATCATACATTCTCTTATGTGCAGCATCTCTGGCACTGTAGATCACACCTGATATATATACATAATCTCCTGCATGAAGTTCTTCTACCTGTTTTTTATCAAATGGTGCTGTAATATGCTTATCCATTTTTCTCATCTCTCTCTTTTTATTCTTCTATAAAATAAATTCTGTAATTCATATCTGCCATGTATTGACCTTAATGACAGTCTTTGAGATCCATTACAGAATCCTTGTTACATGTCTGTTGACATGACAGCACATATTTACTGCAAGAGGCATTCCTGCGATATGTGTTGCATAAGTCTCGATATTAACTGCAAGTGCTGTTGTCTTACCGCCCAGACCACCCGGTCCGATTCCTGTATGATTAACGGCATCCAGAATCTCACTCTCAATTCTTGCAATATGCTCATATGGTGAATGTTCTCCGGCTTTTCTGGTAAGAGCTTTCTTTGCAAGCTTTGCAGCCATTTCAAAATCTCCGCCCAGACCTACACCTACAAACATCGGAGGACATGCATTGGGACCTGCATCCTTGACTGCCTGAAGAACGGCTGCTTTTACGCCTTCTTCTCCATCAGCAGGCTTTAACATGAACACACGGCTCATATTCTCGCTTCCGAATCCCTTTGGTGCGATCGTAATCTCTATATTTTCGCCCGGTACAATATCATAATGTATGATTGCCGGTGTATTGTCCTTTGTATTTTCACGGATCAGCGGATCTCTTACAACAGATTTACGAAGATATCCTTCTGTATATCCCTGTCTGACTCCTTCGTTCACTGCATCAGTCAGATTCATGCCTTCTACATGAACATCCTGTCCGACATTAATGAAAAATACCGCCATTCCTGTATCCTGACAGATCGGTATCTGATCCTCTGCTGCTATATCCAAATTTTCACATAACTGCGAAAGAATCTGTCTTCCAAGTACACTGTCCTCTTCTTCTGCAGCATTTCTGACTGCCTGTTCCATATCCTCTGACAGCTTCAGATTTGCCTCAATACACATTTCTTTTACAGTCTGAATAATCTCATCTGTATTAATTGTACGCATTTTCTTATCCTCTTTTTTTAGTTATCCAGAAAATCATCATCATTCTTTTTGTAATATGGATCTTTTCTTCGTTTCATATATCTGTATATATGAGCCATCAGTGTCAAAAATGCCAGTGCAATGACCAGTACGATCATTATATACAGGATATCCATAATATAACTGGAAAGACCTGCCGTATTATTGGATGATTCCAAAAATTTACTTAATCTGTCATTTTTGGTAATAATATTCTGTGCTTCCGTTGTTGCCTCTGTTGTTGCTGTTTTAAATACAATGCCGTTGATAGCATTATATAACCCCAAATATATTTTAACTGGCATATCCCACCTCCAATTTTTAGTAACTTTTTACCTTCTTTATGAATACCGGCTGATCTTATTCAGCCGGTATCCTTTATATTATTCTTCTGTTGAATCTTCTTCCGATGACTGTTCTTCTGATACTTCTGTTTCTTCTGTTTCTTCCGGATTTTCTCCTTCCGGATCCTCATCGTCAAATTCTTCTTTTTGTACTTCTGTCATGGATGCTACCTTGACATTATTATCATAGTTCAGGTTGATAATCTTTACACCGGAGGTTACTCGTCCAAGTGTGGATATTCCATCACAGCTTGTACGAATAATGATTCCTTCTGTGGTAATGATCATAACATCATTTTCATCGGTAACGATCTTCGCTCCTACAAGATCACCTGTTTTTTCAGTGATCTTATAACATTTAACACCTTTACCTCCACGGTTCTGTACGTTAAATTCTGAGATTAATGTCCTCTTACCCATACCATTTTCGGTAACAAGCAGGATCTTTTCTCCCTGTGAACTCATCTGCATGGAAATTACAATATCATCTTTTCCAAGATGGATACCCTTTACACCCATGGAAGTTCTTCCGGTCTGTCTGACGTCTTTTTCATTAAAACGAATCGACATACCCTTCTTTGTAATCAGGAAGATATCATCATCTCCATTTGTTGCTTTCACTTCGATCAATTCATCATTATCACGCAAAACAATAGCTGTAAGTCCTGTCTTTCTCACATTCTGATATTCTAAGATATCTGTTTTCTTTACCATACCATTTCTGGTTGCCATGAACAGATATTTACCATCCTCGTAGCTCTTTAACGGAATGACTGCTGTGATCTTCTCACCTGCCTGAAGCTGAAGAAGGTTTACGATTGCAACACCTCTGGCTGTTCTTCCTGCTTCCGGTATCTCATATCCCTTCAGACGGTATACTCTACCGGTATTTGTAAAGAACATCAAATAATTATGTGTCGTTGTTACGATCAGATTCTCAATGTAATCTTCATCGATCGTCTGCATACCACGGATACCCTTACCACCACGATTCTGTGCCTTGAAGAGGTCTTCCGGCATACGCTTGATATAACCGAGCTTTGTCATGGCTATGACGATATTTTCTCTCTCGATCAGTTCTTCGTCTGTTACTTCGTCAACATCTCTGCCAAGAGCGGTTCTTCTCTCATCACCATATTTCTGAGAAATAACAAGAAGCTCATCTTTGATAACTCCAAGTAATTTTTTTTCATCTGCAAGAATTGCTTTCAGATAACTGATCTTATCCATCAGTTCTTTATATTCTGCCTCTAACTTCTCACGTTCCAGACCTGTCAGAGCACGAAGTCTCATATCTACGATTGCCTGTGCCTGAACCTCTGTCAGCCCGAATCGTTCGATCAATGAATTCTTTGCATCCTGTACACTCTTGGAACTACGGATAATGTTAATAACTTCATCGATATTATCGAGTGCGATCAACAATCCCTTTAAGATGTGTGCTCGTTCTTCTGCCTTATTCAGATCATACTTTGTACGTCTGGTTACGACATCCTCCTGATGCTTCAGATAATATCCGAGCATCTGGCTGATATTTAAAATCTTTGGAACACCATCTACAAGTGCCAGCATATTAACACCAAATGTATCCTGAAGTTGTGTATGCTTATATAACTGATTCAGAAGTACATTTGCATTTGTATCTTTCTTTAATTCGATGACAACACGAATACCCTCTCTGGATGATTCATCTCTTACATCCGTGATTCCATCTACACGTTTGGTCTTTACAAGCTCTACGATTTTCTGAATCAGTAAAGCTTTATTTACCATATATGGAAGCTCCGTTACTACAATCTTATGCTTACCATTTGGCATTGTCTCGATATCTGTAACGGCACGAACCTTGATCTTACCACGACCGGTTCTGTATGCTTCTTCAATTCCACGATGTCCAAGGATTTCTGCTCCCATAGGAAAATCAGGTCCTTTTATGATCTGCATGATCTCATCAATGGAGGTTTCTCTGTCTTCTTCTATACGATTATCAATGATTTTTACAGTTGCACCGATTACTTCCTTCAAATTATGTGGTGGAATATTGGTAGCCATACCAACCGCAATACCGGTTGTACCATTTACCAATAGATTAGGAAAACGTGATGGAAGTACCGTTGGCTCTTTTTCTGTCTCATCAAAGTTTGGTACAAAATCTACTGTATCTTTATTGATATCAGCTAACATTTCCATACTTATCTTTGATAACCTTGCCTCTGTGTATCGCATCGCAGCAGCGCCATCACCATCTTCTGAACCGAAGTTACCATGACCATCTACCAATGGATATCTTGTATTCCAGTCCTGAGCCAGTTTTACGAGAGCATCATAGATGGAACTGTCTCCATGTGGATGATATTTACCCATGGTATCACCGACGATACGGGCACATTTACGATGTGGCTTATCCGGACCGTTGTTCAGTTCTATCATTGAGTGAAGGATTCTTCGCTGAACAGGCTTCAAACCATCTCTTACATCAGGAAGTGCTCGTGCTGCAATAACACTCATGGCATAATCTATATAAGACCGCTCCATGGTCTTCTTGAGCCCGACTTCACTTATTTTGTCAAAAATCTTATCGTCATCCATGTTCTTCTCCCTTTCGTTTAAATGTCAAGATTCTTAACGAACTTGGCATTTGTCTCTATGAACTGTCTTCTAGGTTCAACTTTATCTCCCATCAGTACATTGAAGGTCATATCAATCTCTGATTCATCATCATCATCAATCGCAACTTTTAATAAAATTCTCTTTTCCGGATCCATGGTTGTCTCCCATAACTGTTCTGCATCCATTTCACCAAGACCTTTGTATCGCTGGATCTTATTTGACTGATCTCGTCCAACTTCATTCAAGATACTGTTCAGTTCATCATCACTGTAGGCATACCAGATTTTCTTATTCTTCTCCAGCTTATAAAGTGGTGGCTGCGCCAAATATACATGTCCTTTTCGGATCAGATCCGGCATGAACCGATAGAAGAATGTCAGAAGCAGAGTTGCAATATGAGCACCATCTACATCGGCATCCGTCATAATAATGATCTTATTATATCTGAGCTTATCAATATCAAAATTCTCATGAATACCTGTACCAAATGCTGTGATCATTGCTTTGATCTCGGCATTCTCAAGGATTCTGTCGATTCTTGCTTTTTCTACGTTTAATATCTTACCACGGAGTGGAAGGATAGCCTGTGTTGCACGGGATCTTGCTTTCTTTGCAGAACCACCGGCGGAATCTCCCTCTACGATGTAGATCTCACAATTCTTCGGATCTTTATCGGAACAATCTGCAAGCTTTCCTGGAAGTGCCATATTATCTGCAAGATTTGCTTTTCTTGCTACATCTCTGGCTCTTCTTGCTGCAATTCTCGCACGCTGAGCCATTACAGATTTATTTATAATTATTTTTGCTATATTTGGATTCTGCTCTAAGAAATAAGTAAGCTGTTCACTTACGATACTTTCTACAACAGGTCTTACTTCTGAATTTCCAAGCTTCTGCTTTGTCTGACCTTCAAACTGAGGTTCACCGATCTTTACAGATACGATCGCAGACATACCTTCCCTCAGATCTTCACCGGACAGATTATCCTCTTTTTCTTTTAACAGATTATTCTTTCTTGCGTAGTCATTGAAAATCTTGGTAATGGCTGCCTTAAAACCTGTTAAATGTGTACCACCTTCCGGTGTATTAATATTATTTACATAACTGTGTATCATTTCGTTATAGGAATCATTATGCTGCATAGCAACTTCTACATATACACCATCCTTGAGTCCCTCACAGTAGATTACCTTGTCATAGAGTGCTTCTCTGTGTCTGTTCATGTATTCAACAAACTCTTTGATACCGCCCTCATAATGGAAATGTCTCTCCTTTGGAGGATCTACACGAAAATCTGTTAATGTAATCTTCAGACCCTTTGTAAGGAATGCTGTCTCACGAAGTCTTGTCCGTAATGTATCATAATCATAAATCCAGTCATCAAATATCGTCTTATCCGGAAGAAATGTTACCTTTGTTCCTGATTTATCTTCCGGTGCATCGGCAATGATCTGCAATGCACTGTCTACATTACCACGCTTATAAGTCTGCTTATATATATGACCATCTCTTGTAACTTCGACCTCTAACCATTCGGAAAGAGCATTTACAACAGAAGCACCTACACCATGAAGACCACCGGATACCTTATATCCTCCACCGCCAAACTTACCACCGGCATGAAGAACGGTAAATACTACTTCCAGTGCTGATTTTCCTGTCTTCTCCTGAATACCTACAGGTATACCACGTCCATTATCAACAACCGTTATGGAATTATCAGGGTTAATAAAAACTTCTATGTGATTACAATAACCAGCCAGAGCTTCATCTACAGAATTATCAACAATCTCATAAACAAGATGATGCAATCCTCTTGTAGACGTACTTCCTATGTACATTCCCGGTCTTTTTCTGACAGCTTCAAGTCCTTCCAGAACCTGTATCTGTTCAGCATCATAATTATTTGACATTTTTTTCCTCCTTAATATTCCATAACAAACGAAACTTATATCTTCGTAACGGTTCCGTTTATAACATGATACACATTATTGATCACTACTTGTTCTTTTATAAAATCATCATAACCTGTACAGGTTATAATTGTTTGTATATCTTTGATTTCCTCTAACAACGCTTCTCTTCTGCTGCTGTCAAGCTCTGACATAACATCATCCAAGAGAAGTATCGGATTATCATTTATAATATTCTTTACCAACTTTATCTCTGCGATTTTCAAAGAAAGAGCGACTGTTCTCTGCTGTCCCTGTGATCCAAATCTTCTTGCATCGATTCCGTTTATCATAAACATGATGTCATCTCTGTGAGGTCCTGTCTGGGTGCTCATATAATTCAGATCTACATGAACCTTATCTGACAACACCTGTTCAAATTCATCTTCACCAACATTCTTATCATAGATGATCTCCAGCTTTTCTTTTCCGGAAGTCAGCTTCAAATGGATCTCTCCGATCAGATCATTTAACATCGTTATAAAATTCTGTCTTTCTTTTATAACCTTTCTTCCGTAATCCACAAGCTGCATGTTCCATACATCTAAAGTATCCATCAGACTTTTATTATAAGCAATCTGCTTTAACAGATTATTTCTCTGATTCAATATCTTGGAATAGGAAGACAGATTCTGATAATACAATCTGCTTAACTGACACAACTCCAGATCCAGAAATCTTCTTCTCTCAGAAGGACCGTTTTTTATGATAGATAAATCCTCCGGTGAAAAAAATATCACATTTAATAAACCAAAAAGTTCAGTTGTACGTCTGATAGGCAGTCCATCTATAGCAACTCCTTTATTCTTGCTTTTACGCAAATGCATATCAATCCGATGACTTATATCACTTTTTTTGATGCAAAGACGTATATGTGACTCTTCTTCACCTATTTTTATGATTTCCCGATCCTTACTTCCACGGTGGGACTTGGTTGTAGCTGCCATATAGATAGATTCCAGTATATTTGTTTTTCCCTGTGCATTATCGCCATATAAAATATTGGTATTCTTATCAAACATAATGAATAACTCATCATAATTTCTATAGTTGTTAATATTCAGTGATTCAACATACATACTATCTACCAGCCACATGTGTAGAATTATTTCTGGATACTGATCTTATCTCCATCAAATTCTACTTCATCTCCATCATACAGTTTTTTTCCTCTTCTGGTCTCAATCTCACCATTTACGATAACAAGACCCTGAGATATAACCTCTTTTGCTTCTACTCCTGACTCTACAAAACCGGCTGCCTTTAATGCCTGACCTAGTTTTATAAATTCATCTCTCAGCTTGATTATTTCCATTTTTTCTTATCTCCAATCCTGGATTATCTGCTTCCGATACCCATTGGAAGGATCAGATAAATATAATTCTCTTCTTCATCCTTGATTACACAAGGTGATTTTGTATTATTCATGTATATAGTAATATCATCATCGTCAATTGCACGGATCGCATCCATTAAGAATTTTGGATTGAATCCAATGATGATATTGCTTCCCTCTTTATGAATCTCTATCTCTTCATTCATTGAACCGATCAGAGAATCTATCTTCAGATATAACATGTTATCTTCTATCGTGAGCTTGATCGGTTTCTTATCTGATTCTTTGATTAGAAGAGATGAACGATCCAGACAGTCAAGAAATTCTCTCTTGTTGATAGTGAACTTGATCTGATAATCAACATTTAACATATTATCAATTCTAAAGAATTCACCTTCTACCAGACGAGATACAACCTTTGTTCTGTCAAATTCAAATAATATATTATTATCTGCAAAGTAGATATTTACATCATCATCTACTCCACCATTTACAATCTTACTAATATAACTGAGTGCCTTACCAGGAACGATAACCTTCACATCCTGACTCTCATCCTTTAATTCTACATTACGGATAGCGATACGATGTCCGTCAATAGCTACAACACGAAGTCTGTTATTAGAGACCTCAAATAATTCACCTGTCATAACGTTATTGTATTCGCTGTCTGAAATTGAAAAGATCGTCTGGTTGATAATCTCTCTTAATGTAAACTGTGAAATTGTAATATATTTGGATTTTTCAACAACCGGAAGACTGGAAAAATCCTCTCCTGATTTTCCTGCAATGGTAAATAATGATTTCTCACATTTGATAGTTGTCTTGAAATCTTCATTTGTTTCCATATGTATCTCACTATCCGGAAGCTTTCTTACGATGTCCGATAAAAGCTTTGCTTCGATCGCAACCTTTCCTTCTTCGATAACAGTTCCTTCAACATAAGATTCTATTCCAATTTCCATATCATTTGCTGTGAGTTTTATATTTCCATTTTCAGCTTCAATGAAAATACATGAGAGAATTGGATGTGTGGTTTTTGTAGATACAGCTTTTGATACATTACTAATTCCCTGCATCAATTTTCCCTTCATACACGAAATCTTCATTTTGTTTATAAACTCCTTTCCCGGTTGTCTGTAGATATATATTTAATAATAAAAGTAGTAATAACAGTAGTAGTAGGTGTGGATTTGTTGAAACTTCAAAATATCCTTATAAATTCTTATGAAATCAATTATGTGTCTATGTTAATTTTCCTGATATTCAATGTTATTGTAAGTGGACTTATAAACATTTGAAAATCGTCTGAATTGATTGAATTGTCAGATACTAACATTTCATAACAATAGTACAGACATTCATCCACATATAAATAACATTAGCTGTGAGGACTGAGTTTCTTGATAATGACATCAATCGTCTCTGCATATTCAGGATCACTTTCAATCCTCTTATCTACTTTGTTGATATTACTTAAAACAGTCGAATGGTCTTTACCACCAAATACATCTCCGATGCTCTTTAATCCCTTTGTTGTAAACTTACGACATAGATACATGGATATCTGTCTTGCATTGGCTACATCCTGACTACGTTTTGAAGATTTGATATCATCAACACTGATATTTAAGTGTTCGGAAACGGTATTAATGATAAGATCAGGTGTGATCGTAACGTTGGTTTCCTTGGATATCATATCTTTTAATATGTTCTTTGCAAGATCCTCTGTGATCGTAACATTTCCAAGTTCGGCATATACACTGATCTTGTTTAATGCTCCTTCCAGTTCTCTTACATTATAGGTAACGTTATTTGCAATATATTCCAGAATGTTGTCACTGATATTCTTGTATCCGTTCATCTCAACTTTATTTTTGAGAATTGCCATTCTGGTTTCATAATCAGGAGCATGAATATCAATCGGCACTCCCCATTCAAATCTGGAACGGAAACGCTCTTCCAGAGTTTTAATTTCTTTAGGAGGCTTATCCGATGACAGAATGATCTGCTTTCCTTCATCGTGAAGTGCATTGAAGGTATCAAAGAACTCCTGCTGGGTACTCTCTTTACCGATAAGATATTGAATATCATCGATCAGTAATACATCAACGGTTCTATACTTTTCCCGGAACTCGTCGGTTTTGTTTTTCTTGATCGCTTCTACGATTTCATTTGTAAATTTATTGGAAGGTACATAGAGAACCTTCATATTCTTATTATGCTGTAAAATATAATGTGCAATAGACTGCATCAGATGTGTTTTGCCAAGACCTGCTCCACCATATAAAAACAGTGGGTTGAATTTGTCCAGTCCCGGTGAATCTGCGACAGCAAGACATGTTGCATGAGCGAGCTTATTGCTCTCACCTACAACGAATGTATCAAATGTATATTTTGGATAGAGATTGCTCTTGGTGATCGCTTCGTTGTATTCTTCTTTGGTAACCTCTTCTTTGGAGGTTTTGTTCAGATTACTTTCTACGTCAATTACAATCTCGATAGAATCGTCATCCAGCACTTCTTTTATAGAAGTAACCAGGAACATATCGTACATTTTTTTATTAATAAAATCGATGGCTCTTGAACCCATACTATCATCAACTGCAAAATACAGTTTTTTTCCTTCGACAGAATATAACTTCAAAGGTTTGATCCATGTTTTAACAACAATAGGGGATAATCCATGTTCTGTCTCGAGAAGAGAGAGTATCTCGTCCCATTTTGATAAAATTAATTCTTCCATTCTTCCGAAAATCCTTTCCGTCCAGTCGTTGTGTCTATGGAGTTATAGGCATAGAACCACGTATTTATATCTTATAACAAAATGACCATTTTTTCAAGTTTTATTACCCTCTGACAGACATATGAGAAAAATTTTTTATATAATAGGAAGAAACTGATTTTGATATATGTTAAAAAACTGTTTTGAAAAAGAAGGTGTATAAGTTACATAATAATTATGAAAAAGTATTGTTATGTTAAGTAAAAAAAATGTTACCTTATAAATTGTGAACATCAAAAAATAAGATAAAATATGGATTTATGGAAGAAAGAAAACAATGAATCAAGATGTTATCCACAAGTTATTCACAATTTGTGGATAACATTATGTAAATTGATTATGGTAAAGTTCATATCAATGGATAAATGTGGAGAAAAAGAAAAACCACTAGATTTTGTATTTGAAAATTATATAGACACCAATTTTTGAAAAATATAAAATCACATTTTTCTAACTAAGTGTTTTATGATATGAAAACCCTTGATTTTAAAGGAAAAATTCAAAAAAAACTTGACTGTATAGGGTTATTTATTTATAATATGCAAGGACTTTGTAGGTATCTGTATGTGTTCGTTTGAGTCTATTATAAACAGAGAAAACGAATGGATGTGGATAAATCATGGTCATAATAAATAAAGGAGGTGTGTAGATATGAAGATGACTTTCCAGCCTAAAAAGAGACAGAGATCAAAGGTTCATGGTTTCAGAAAGAGAATGAGCACTGCTAATGGCAGAAAGGTATTGGCCGCTAGACGAGCTAAGGGTAGAAAGAAATTATCAGCATAGGTCACAAGGTTGTGGCCTTTTTTAGTTTTTCTAATTTTCAATCAATGATTTGGTGGTTATGTTATGAGTAATTTTATTACGTTAAAAAACAGCAGAGAGTTTGGCAGTGTTTATAACACAAAGGATTCGGTAGCCAATAAATATTTAGTTATGTATCTGAGAGCCAACAGCTTGGAATACAATAGACTTGGAATCTCTGTTAGTAAAAAAGTTGGTAACAGTGTGGTAAGACACAGGGTAACCAGATTGATTAGAGAAGCTTATCGATTAAACAAAGACTGTATTTGCAGTGGTTATGACATTGTGTTCGTTGCCAGAGTAACAGCGAAGGACAAGGGGTATCATGAGATAGAAAGTGCTATGATGCATCTGTTCAGGCTGAAGAAGCTGACGATAGTCAGAGATGGTGAAAATTAAAAATGAAAAGAATGTTAATTGGTTTAATCAGATTTTATCAGAGGTATTTGTCCATGTTAAAAGGACATCCTACCTGCAAGTATTTTCCAACCTGTTCACAATATGCGATCGAAGCTTTGGAAAAGTATGGAGTGATAAAAGGTGGCCTCCTGGCTGTATGGAGAATACTTAGATGTAATCCTTTTTCTAAAGGAGGATATGATCCCGTTCCATAAAGGAGGACAAGATGTTTCTAACAGTAGAAGACGGTATGATCTTAGGACCGATATGTTGGTTATTCGGTAAGATCTTTGATCTGATGTATAAATTGATCGAGATTATCAGTAACAGCATGGGAATAGGATATGTTAATCTTAGTATCTGCGTTATCTTATTTACGTTTTTCATAAGAGCTTGTTTGTTTCCATTGAATTTCAAGCAGCAGAAATCTTCTAAGATTATGAGTTTTATCCAGCCGGAGATTAATAAGGCAACAAAGAAGTATAACAATAAAACAGATCAGGAATCCCTGATGAAGAAGCAGCAGGAGACACAGAAAATCCAGAAGAAGTATGGTGTAAGTCTTACATCCGGATGTCTGCCAACTCTGATCCAGCTTCCTGTATTCTATGGTTTGTACCGTGTTATCCAGAATATCCCTGCTTATGTAGGAGATATGAAGGATAAGTACCAGTATATTGTAGAAAGTATGCAGAAAGTGGCTATTGATAAGATTGATGCTTCTAAATTAAGTTCAATTAAGCTTGATTCTAGTGCAAATTATTATGATATCATCAATGCAGTAGCAAGTGATTCAGATGGCAGGGTATCTACAGCTGTTACAGCTTCCAATCAGATGATGGATGCAGTATCAAAAGGTAATCTTACAGATAATAAAGTTATCGATGTACTGGATAAGATATCCACACATGACTGGTCGCAGTTACAGGATATTTTTGGATTTACAAGTGGAAAAGAAGCAGATTATATTCATAACTTTGAAAATATGAACAGATTTTTATTTAATCTGAATATCGCAGATGCTCCCGGACTGAAGCTTTCAGCAGCACTGATCGTTCCAATCCTGTCAGCAGTATTGCAGTTTGTATCTTCAAAGATCAGCATGAGTGCTTCTAACACAAATTCAAATGATCCTACAGCAGCACAGGCAAACAGTATGATGAATATGATGACTTACGGTATGCCGCTTATGTCATTATTTATCTGTATTAATCTGCCAATCGCTATTGGTCTTTACTGGATCATAGGTTCTGTTATCACGATTATTACACAGCTTATTATCAACAATTATTATAAGAAGTGTGATAAAGAAGCAGTTCTTGAGAAATGTAGAGTAAAAGCAGCTAAGAAGCAGGCAAAGAAAGAAGCAAAGCATCCCGGTAAGAAGTCATTTTATGAGAAAATGATGGACGCTCAGAATGGTAATGTAAGTTCAGATAGCACCCAGTCTGAAAGTATTAACAAAATGGCATCTTCAAGACTGAAAAGTTATACGAATCCGACAGTTGATGAAGTGAAACAGTCAGAAAACAATGTTCATTACAAATCTGGAAGCATTGGTTCCAAAGCAAATATCATGCTTCAGTATCAGAATAAGAGTAATGATAAGGGAGGAAATAAATAATGGAGTTTGTAGAATTTAAAGGTAAAACTTTAGATGAGGCACTTATGCAGGCAAGCGTTGAGCTTGGATGTGCCAGTACAGACCTGGAATATAATGTAGTCAGTGAGGGAAGCACAGGTTTTCTTGGACTGATCGGTTCAAAGCCATTTGTCATCAGTGCCAGAAAGAAGAAAACATTTGTGGATGATGTAAGAGAATATCTTGAAACATTATTCAAGGCTATGGATATTCAGGCTGACATTAAGATCGAGTTTAACGAGACAGACAATCTTCTTGATATCGATGTAGAAGGACCGGAGATGGGAATTCTGATCGGTAAGAGAGGTCAGACATTAGATGCACTTCAGTATCTGATCAGCCTCGCAGTAAACAAGAAGAGCGACTCTTATATCAGAGTAAAGCTTGATACAGAGAATTACAGAGCAAGAAGAAAAGAAACTCTTGAAAATCTTGCCAAGAACATTGCATTCAAGGTAAAGAGAACAAAGCGTTCATTTGCACTTGAACCAATGAATCCTTATGAGAGAAGAATTATCCACGCTACTTTACAGAATGATAAGTATGTATCTACAAGAAGCGAGGGTGAAGAACCATATCGTAAGGTTATTGTATATTTAAAGAAATACGACAGAAATAACAAATAATAAAGTATTTTGCTAACAGATACTTGTATAAAAACAGAAAAACATATGTAAATATGAATTTCTGAAAAATATGATTTCCGGAAAATGAAGAATCAGGGTAACGGCTCTGATGAATCGGCTTCCGGAAATTTTTTTTAGGGATAGAAAAAAAGTATGTATAGGTGTATTATCTAAAAGTATGTTAGTATAAATAAAGTGATATGATAATATATGTTATTTGTTATGTCAGTGAATGATATATAGAATATTGATCAGATAGAAACAGGAGAAATCATATGCTTGTAAATGATACGATCGCAGCGATCGCAACCGGTATGGGAAATGCCGGGGTTGGTATTATAAGGATCAGTGGTAAGAATGCAGTTGAAGTCGCTTCAAAGGTGTTCAGGCCGGCAAATAAAGAGAAAAAAATAGAAAGCATGAAAAGCTACACAGCAGCATTTGGACAGGTATATGATGGCGATAAAGAGCTGGACGAGGGTATTCTGCTTCTGATGCGTGCTCCACATACTTATACTTGTGAAGATGTATGTGAGTTACAATGTCATGGCGGAATGGTTGTATTAAGAAATGTACTTGCTGCAGTAATTAAAAATGGTGCAAGACTCGCAGAACCGGGAGAATTTACCAAGCGGGCATTCTTAAATGGAAGGATTGATCTGTCACAGGCAGAATCCGTCATGGATCTGATCAGTGCCAAGAATGATTTTGCAGTGAAATCTTCTCTTATGCAGCTTCGTGGTGATCTGAAGGATCAGATCATAGATATGAGAGAACAGATTTTATATAATGTAGCGTTTATAGAATCAGCACTTGATGATCCGGAACATTACAGTCTGGATGGTTACCCACAGAAACTACAGACAATTGTGGATAAGTTGGGTGATAATGTGGATAAATTACTGCAAACTTTTGATAATGGAAGGATCTTAAAAGAGGGAATCAAGACGGTTATCGTAGGTAAGCCAAATGCAGGAAAATCCTCACTTCTCAACATGTTTCTGGGAGAAAACAGAGCAATCGTTACGGATATTGCAGGAACGACAAGAGATACCTTAGAGGAAGTTGTCAACATAAATGGTATTATACTGAACATTGTGGATACAGCAGGTATCCGGGATACCGAAGATATTGTGGAAAAGATGGGTGTGGATAAGGCACTGGAATTTGCATCACAGGCAGATCTGATCTTATATGTGATCGATGGATCTGTACCGTTAGATGACAACGATAAGCAGATAATATCAGAGATTAAGGGCAAAAATGTTATTGCCATTATGAATAAAAATGACTTACAAACAGTTGTGGATAAAATGTGGATAACATGCGAGCTTGGTTGTGATATTGTAGAGTTATCTGCTTCTACAGGAGATGGAAAAGAAAAATTATATGATCTGTTAAATGACAAATTTTTTTCCGGCGAATTGGAGTATAATGACCAGTTGTACATTACAAATGCGAGACATAAAGAAGAACTGATGAAGACCAGAGAAAGCCTTTTAAAGGTAAGAGAAAGTATTGATATGGGTATGGAGGAGGATTTCTTCTCAATCGACCTGATGGATGCTTATGAACATCTGGGGCTTATTATAGGAGAAACGAACAGAGATGATCTTGCAGATAAGATATTTGAAGAATTCTGCATGGGTAAATAGGAGGATGGATAAATGCCAGTGGTTGAAGAAAATTATGATGTGGTAGTTGTGGGTGCCGGTCATGCAGGCTGTGAAGCTGCACTTGCTTCTGCCCGTCTTGGACTTGAAACAATTCTGTTTACAGTGAGTATGGACAGTGTTGCCATGATGCCCTGCAATCCAAATGTAGGTGGAAGCTCAAAAGGACACCTGGTAAGAGAACTGGATGCACTTGGTGGAGAGATGGGTAAGAATATTGATAAGACTTATATTCAGTCCAAAATGTTAAATGCATCAAAAGGACCTGCTGTTCATTCTCTTCGTGCGCAGGCAGATAAGTCAAATTATTCCCGTACAATGAAACATACATTAGAGAATACCGATCATCTGGTATTACGTCAGGCTGAGGTAACAGAGCTGATGGTAACAGATGGCGTTGTTAAGGGTGTTAAGACATTTTCCGGTGCAACCTATTATGCAAAGGCAGTTGTTCTCTGTACAGGTACTTATCTGAAAGCAAGATGTATCTATGGAGATGTCGTAAATCATACAGGACCAAATGGACTTATGGCAGCCAATCATTTGTCTGATTCCATGAAAGAAGCCGGAATCGGTATCCGCCGGTTTAAGACAGGTACACCTGCAAGACTGGATAAGAGGACAATCGATTTCTCTCAGATGGAGGAACAAAAGGGTGATGATCATATCGTTCCATTTTCCTTTACAAATACAGAAGAAGATATCAAGCGGGATCAGGTATCCTGCTGGCTTTGTTATACAAATGAGGAGACACATGAGATAATTCGTGAGAATATCAACCGTTCTCCATTGTTTTCCGGTGTGATTGAGGGTACAGGACCAAGATACTGTCCTTCAATCGAAGACAAGGTTATGAAGTTTCCGGATAAGACGAGACATCAGATTTTTATAGAGCCGGAGGGTGAATTTACAAATGAGATGTATATGGGTGGAATGTCCAGTTCTCTTCCGGAGGATGTTCAGTATAAGATGATACGGAGCATGAAAGGACTTGAGAATGTCAGGATCGTAAGAAATGCTTATGCGATCGAGTATGATTGTATCAGTGCGATCAATTTGAAACATTCACTGGAATTTAAGGATGTGGAAGGTTTATTTGGTGCAGGTCAGTTAAATGGAAGCTCCGGTTATGAGGAAGCAGCAGCGCAGGGTCTTATGGCAGGTATCAATGCAGCCAGAAAGGTACTTGGAAAGGAGCCTGTTGTATTGGATCGTTCACAGGCTTATATCGGTGTATTGATCGATGATCTGGTTACAAAGGAGACAAAAGAACCATACCGTATGATGACTTCCAGAGCAGAATATCGTCTGCTGTTAAGACAGGATAATGCGGATCTTCGACTGACCGATATCGGTCATGAAATCGGTCTGATCGACGATGAGAGATATGAGAAATTCTGTCAGAAACGTACAATGATCGAAGAAGAAACAAAGCGTTTAAATGAAACCATGGTTGGCGGAAACAGTAAGATTCAGGAATTCTTACGTTCTATGGAGACAACGGAGTTAAAGACAGCAGTAAGTCTTGCAGAGTTGATCCGCAGACCGGAGCTTTCTTATGAGAAGATTGTACCGATTGATCCGGACAGACATCCGTTGCCTGCGGATGTGATCGAACAGATTGATATATCGATCAAGTATGAAGGATATATCAAGAGACAGACAGAACAGGTACATCAGTTTAAAAAGCTGGAAAAGAGGATGATCCCGGCTGATCTGAATTATGATGATGTATCGAATCTTCGAAAAGAAGCCAGACAGAAGTTAAAGGATATCAAGCCGGAAAATATCGGTCAGGCATCCAGAATCTCCGGTGTATCACCGGCAGATATATCTGTGCTGCTGGTTTATCTGAAGATGAAGCAGCATGACGTAGAATCAGAAAATAAATAAAAAAGCAGATATGAAGATAATATAAAATTATCTGTAGGTAAGTGTTATTTTTGAAAGCATATAATATGAGATGTAATATATATGTTCAGAAATATATAGAAAGGATACCATAAATATGGATCGACTATATGAAGTAGTAAAGAAGATAGATATTGAATTAAATGATCATCAGTTAGAGCAGTTTCAGAGATATTATGAGCTTTTGGTAGAGTGGAATAAGGTTATGAATCTGACAGCCATCACAGAGAAGAAAGATGTCATTATAAAGCATTTTGCAGATAGTCTTCTGCTTGCAAAATATAAAAAGCTGGATGAATCTTTATCAGTCATAGATGTAGGGACCGGAGCAGGATTTCCCGGAATACCGCTTAAAATCGCTTTTCCGGGTTTAAAGGTAACATTAATGGATTCCCTGAATAAGCGTGTAAAGTTCTTAAATGAGGTTATCCGGACACTTGAGATGGACGATATAGAAGCTATTCACAGCAGAGCTGAGGATGGTGGAAGAAATGCACAGTATCGTGAGAAGTATGATCTTGCGGTATCAAGAGCGGTTGCAAATTTATCCTCTTTATCAGAGTTTTGTATGCCATTTGTTAAGACAGGTGGATATTTTATTCCATATAAGGCATCCGGACTGGATGAAGAGATACATGCAGGAAAAAAGGCGATTCGTATCCTTGGAGGACAGGTAGAGAATATCTTTCATACAACGATACCTGATACGGATATGGAGCGTTGCTTTGTATTTGTAAAGAAGATGGCAGCAACACCGGAGGAGTATCCAAGAAAAGCAGGAACAGCGACAAAGAAGCCTCTTGGAATGAAGGAAAAATAAAAAAGTATAGTAGAAATGAAAAATATATATAATATCAATGAAAGACATTATATAAAAATGGAGCAGGTATTTGTAAACCTGCTCCATTTTTATTAGGAAAATATACAGAAAAATGATCTGTTCGTTTTATTATCAAATGTTAGAATATTATCTTGTAGCACGAGTGTGCCGTTTTTCTTTACGTCTCTCTCGAATTTCTGTCTGTTTTTGTTTGATAGCTTCAACACCGTTTTTATCTATTGGTTTAATTGTTTTAACAACATAGTATTTTCCGTTATCAAGTGGTTTAAATTTTATCTTTCCACTGAAATAACCATGGTGCCAGCATTTCCCTGCACAGATGTAAGAAGACGGACTGTTTGAAAACCATTCAAGCCTCTTATTGATCTTCTTGTTACATTTGTAGCATCTTATACAGGCAATATCTTTATCGTCCATTGCTTCCTGCTTGCTTGAAAATTCTCTTGTAATGTATTCATACTGATTATTATGTATGGCTACAATTTCCTCTTCCTTTTTTGTAGGATGAATATACAGATCGAAGCTGTATAAATCTTTCAAATTTCTTGGATGCATCTCTTTTAAAACAAGAGCGGTATATCTGGCATCGTTTACAGCAGAATGAAAAGGTTCATCTTCCGGTATATTAAAATCTGCAACTGCTTTTTCAAGTTTACTGACGGTAGAACCGGTTGGGTCGACCATGTTTGCATATATCTGCTGAAGATTTAAAAATTTCAAAGGACGAGGAAGCTTGTCCATATAGTAGAAAGCCATATTTGTCTGTAATTCGGTAAGATCCATGGGACCCCAGGTACAGAAGATATAATCTTTACCGCACCATTCCAGAAATTCCGTACAGACTTCTTTAAATCCTCTTCCTTTTGCCAGATCCGTTTCATCATAATTTAAAATGGTTCTGATTTTTGAATGTAATTTTTTATAGATCCGGGGTTTTATCAAACTGGAGTATTCATCAATGATGCGATAGTTCTTATCTACTTTAACCGCACCGATTTCGATTATTTCAAACGGCATTCGGGGATGTTCTCCGATATGACCGGAATAACTTTGATTCCACTCAAGATCCATTACGATATAGTTCATGTGTATTGATCCTTTGATTTGTTATATGAAAATAACTGTCGTATACTTTCAAATTAATTTATATGCACTAAAATGCACCTGGCGGGATTCGAACCCACGGCCTTCCGCTTAGGAGGCGGACGCTCTATCCTGCTGAGCTACAAATGCAGAAGGGGAAAATATATAATAAACCCAACATTACTATGATACCCAAGAATGTAAGAAATGTCAATTTCTTAAAAAATAACATTTCCCTGGAGCCAGATTTCGCCTTTGAACCGGCGACCTGGAGCAGGTGTACCGAGCAGATCTTTTTCATTGATCGCTATAGCCATCAGCATTTCATTTGTTTCCACATTCAGAAGGTATACAGGTTCCTTTGTATAATCATTTTCGCACAGGCTGCAGTCCAGAATATTTCCTATGATAGAATAATGTTCTGTTTCAATGCCATATGGCATGAAATTCGTTTCTACGATAGAAAGGATATCTTCGTAATGTGCACGGCGACTTACCTGTGTATAGATATCCATATCATCTAATGTAAGGCTTTCCATGGCGGAACGGTCTCCTTGTCTGGCAGCTTCGATCAGTTTGTTTCGATTAACAGAGGAACATTTATGTTCTCTGTTTGCAGGTGGAAGCTGTTCAATATCAAGAATAACTTTACCGCTTGTTGACAGTCCGGACATATAAGCCTTAGTGATCAGATGGTTGGAATAGTTCATCCATTTTGTATTTGCATAATCAGAAATATTTGTCAGAAAGAAGATGAGTGTCATGCCCAGATTATAGTCTTCACAGACACCGGCATAGGATTCTTTATCACCATGTTTTTCTATATAGATCCGTTCCTGATTCATAATGAAAGAACTGCGGACATAGGGAAAATAGTATTCAAATGAAATGGTATTATCGATGTCCATTTCTCCGACAAGAGAGATACCGAAGTGTTTTCCAAAGTCCTTATTTAATTGAACCAGACGGGTGTCTGCATCAACAGTTACAATGTTTTTTGTTGTTGGGTTGGCAATGATCTCCTTTGTGATCGGAGTTAACTGCCGTCTGTTTTTAATGTCGGAAAATCCAATGGAACGTAAATAACTGTGCACACAGACACCTCCTTTCTGATTCTTAACTTATTTTACTATGGTCAAAAAAGTATATTTAATTAATAAATATGGAATTAAGCTTCAATCTTATCTTTTCCACCCATGTATGGACGGAGTGCTTCCGGAATTCTTACAGAGCCGTCTGCCTGAAGATTATTCTCAAGGAAAGCAATCAGCATTCTAGGTGGAGCAACAACTGTGTTGTTTAAGGTATGTGCAAGATACTTCTTACCGTCTTCACCCTTTACACGGATCTGAAGTCTTCTTGCCTGAGCATCACCCAGATTTGAGCAGCTTCCTACTTCAAAGTATTTCTTCTGACGTGGAGACCATGCTTCTACATCCAGTGATTTAACCTTCAGATCTGCGAGATCACCGGAGCAGCATTCCAGTGTACGTACAGGAATATCAAGTGAACGGAAGAGATCAACGGTGTTCTGCCATAATTTATCAAACCACATTTTGCTTTCTTCCGGTTTGCAGACAACGATCATTTCCTGTTTCTCAAACTGATGAATACGGTATACACCACGTTCCTCAATACCATGAGCACCTTTTTCTTTTCTGAAACAAGGCGAATAGCTTGTAAGTGTCTTTGGAAGTTCTTCTTCCGGAATGATCTGATCGATGAATTTACCGATCATGGAATGTTCAGATGTACCGATCAGGTAAAGGTCTTCGCCTTCAATCTTATACATCATGGCATCCATTTCTGCAAAGCTCATAACACCAGTAACGACGTTACTTCGGATCATGAAAGGAGGAACACAATAGGTAAATCCTCTGTCAATCATGAAATCTCTTGCGTAAGAGATAACAGCAGAATGAAGTCTTGCGATATCACCCATCAGATAGTAGAAACCATTTCCTGCTACACGTCTTGCTGAATCAAGATCCAGTCCATGAAGATGTTCCATAATCTCTGAGTGATATGGAATCTCAAAATCAGGAACAACCGGCTCACCAAAACGTTCAATTTCTACGTTTTCGGAATCATCTTTACCAATAGGAACAGATGGATCAATGATATTTGGAATTACCATCATGATCTCTTTTACTTTTGCCTGAAGTTCAGTTTCTTTTTCCTGTAATTCAGATAAGCGTTCTGCCTGTTCTGTTACCTGTTTTTTTACTTCTTCAGCTTCTTCTTTTTTGCCCTGTGCCATTAATGCACCGATTTGTTTGGAGAGCTTATTACGATTCGCTCTCAGATCGTCAGCTTCCTGCTGAGTTGCTCTTGCCTGGGCATCAAGTTCAATTACTTCATCAACAAGTGGAAGTTTGCTGTCCTGAAATTTGTTCTTAATGTTCTGTTTTACTACATCTGGATTCTCTCTTAAAAATTTAATGTCTATCATTTTTTGATATTCCTCCTGGTTCATATGGAATAAGGTTGTTTATACTTGTTCTCATATGCTTTTATATTTTCTTGACTATAGTCAATTATTATTATTTTTAATTATATTCAATTATAATTAATTGTATTTAATTGTATTTAATTGTATTTAATTGTATTTAATTGTATTTAATTGTATTTAATTGTTTTAAATCATTTTCAATTATATTTAATTGTTTTTTATTATGATTCATTATTCTTCTTCCATAATATCAGCAATCTCTTCATCAAGCGTTTTTGCACGTTCAATGGCTTCTTTTTCTTCATCAGAAAGAGCTACATAGGATTCACCTTTGATCAGCTCTTTTGCATAAGCGAAGCATCCTTCTCTGGAATGCATACAATTTAAAACTACACCATTGTTACGACTGTCGAGAAATGCAACTGCGAAGCTAAGACTTCCGCCCATTCCCTCAAATGCATCATATTTGACTAATCCGATTTTGCTGATACATGCTGCAAGTGTTTCCTGGATCTCTTTGTGTTCTTTTGTAAGCCGCTTGGAATTGTTCTTCACAGCATCCATTTCAGCAAATCGATCCAATATAATTTCTTCCATATCACCTGCCGTTTTACCACTTAAAAGGCGTTTGATATCTTTATTTCTTTTCTTTATATTCGCCATAAGATAGAATACAAGTCCAAATAAAACGATGACGAGTACAAGAAGTATGATTAAAATAATGGCAGGGTCAATACCAATCTTATCTAGTAAAGAACTGTTCATTCTGATATTTCCTTTCCAATTATTCTCTGTGAATAGAATATAACATCTCTGTTATTCTTTCCAATTCTTCCTGAGAATAATAATTTATTTCAATTTTTCCTTTATCATTGTTTTTTGATTTGATTTCAATCTTTGCACCCAGAATATTTTTCAGACGGCTTTCAATATCATTGTAGAAGATAGAAAGATCTTTTGTGTCTACATTATTCTGCTTTGGTTCTTTTGGTGCACTAAGTAGTTTCTTGACATAGATTTCTGTATCACGAACACTTAATTTATTATCAAATATAAAGTTTGCAGCTTCTGTCTGTAGAGCAGCATCCTCAATCGGAATTAACGCTCTAGCGTGTCCGGTTGTCAGCTTGTCTTCAATGATCATCTGACGAACTTCATCACATAATTTCAGAAGTCGAAGAGAGTTTGCAATCGTTGAACGATTCTTTGAAACCTTTTCAGCTACTTCTTCTTGTGTAAGACTGTATTCGTTGATAAGACTTTCATATGCCATTGCTTCTTCAATCGGATTCAGGTCCTCACGCTGAATATTCTCTATGAGAGAAATCTCCATAATTTCACGGTCTGTGTATTCTCGGATTACAACAGGTATTTCCTTTATTCCGGCCATCCTGGCAGCACGCCATCTTCTTTCACCGGCAATAATCTCATAGAACTTTCCTTTTTTTGTTACAATAAGAGGCTCTAATACTCCGTATTGTTTGATAGAATCAGCCAGCTCCTGTAAAGCATCTTCATCAAATTGCTTTCTTGGCTGTGATTGGTTTGGTTCAATCTGTGTTATTTTAATTTTCTGTTCTACTTCTTTTACAACTTCCTTCACAACTTCTTTTGTGACAGTTTTTGTTGTCCCACTGGAAGCAGATTTTGATTTACTCTTTGGTGGATCATTTGTAGGAATTAACTGATCCAGACCTCTGCCTAAGCCTTTTTTTACAGGCATTTTATTTCCTCCTGTGAGTCATTTAATTTTTATTTGTAATAATCATTTGCTATGACTTCATCAGCCAGCATCATATAATGTTCAGCTCCGGCAGATCGTGGATCATATGCAATGATTGGCATTCCATAGCTTGGGGATTCAGCCAGACGAACATTTCTTGGAATAATAGTGTTGTAAATATGCTGATTCAGATTTTGTTTTACATTATCTACAACCTGCATTGACAGATTGGTACGGGAATCGTACATGGTAAATACAATCCCTTCAATCGTAAGTAGTCTGTTTAATTGTTTCCGTATCAGATTAACGGTGTAAATTAACTGGGATAATCCATCTAATGCAAAGAACTCACATTGAATTGGAACTAATACAGTATTGGCTGCTGTTAAGGCATTTACTGTTAACATTCCAAGAGCAGGAGGGCAGTCGATGATAATATAATCAAATTTACGTCTTACATTCTTGATATGGTTTTTAAGAATATACTGTGGATCTTCCACTGTAACAAATTCTACTTCTGCACCTGCAAGCTCTCTGCTGGCTGGGAGAAGATTCAGTCCTTTGATATCAGGGTAAACGTCGATAAGCATACATTCGCCTAAATTGCAGTCACCGTTTAACATATCATAAACACTGTACTCAAGGGAATTCTTATCAACTCCAAGTCCACTGGTCATATTTCCCTGTGGATCCATGTCAATTGCTAAGACTTTCTTTCCTTTTTTTGCAAGACATGCCGCAAGATTGATTGCAGTTGTAGTTTTTCCTACGCCACCCTTCTGGTTGGCTATTGCGATAATTCTTCCCACTTGATATTCTCCTTTTTATGTTTCACGTGAAACATTCTATATTTCCAATAATTGTTTTCTCTACATATGTGAACATACATATTATATAATAATATAATTAAGTAATTATTAGCTAAAGAAGACATGTAGCTGTTTTCTATATCTTTTTATTCATATAATATATATGATTTTCATAATATGTAATTTTATTGTATTATGCCAACAGATTAAATGTTTGTTTATTGATTCCGTGTTCCATTATATCACTATAATAGGATTAATGAAATGAAAATATCTCTATATATTACAAATCCCGTTACACTAATTATTGAATAATCAGTAGAACGGGAATTTTGTAATAGTCTAATAAAAAAGGAAAGATGTGACGTAACATAATATAGCGGCTCCGGAAAGAGCAATTTAAAAAAAGGGGGGGATTAAATTTTGCTATATCATGTGTAGTCACATCAATCTTATCGAAACGTAGACTGCGTCTTCGATGCTCTTATTATAACACCATTGTGTAGAAATATCTACTATTATTTTGAAAAATGTTGAAAAAATTTATAAGGAATGTTTCACATGAAACAATAAGTTATTAATTAAGATTATGTTTCACGTGAAACATAAAAACAGGATTGCCCCTTTAGATTAAGACAATCCTGTTTTATGTGTGTGACATATCAAGATTATAATATCATCATTTGCTCTAAAAACTTGGAAACTTCCACCCATGCCTTTTTGGACTCAGGCATAAGAGTCATACCCATTTGAAATACATGGAACATATTCTCGTAGATTGATAGGCGAACTTTTACACCTTGTGACTTGGCTTTTTCAGCAACCAGAACAGAATCGGATAAAAGCATTTCATTTGATCCAACTTGAATCAGCATTGGAGGAAAACCGGTGAAATCTCCAAACAATGGTGAAATATATGGATCTGTCAGATCGTGATTTCCGGGATATACACTGTTATAGATCAGACTTTCATTTGTATTGCCAAAGAGAGGATCAATCTCAAAGTTTTCTGTATAGGATGATCCGCTTGCAGTCAGATCTGTCCATGGTGACATAGCTACGATTCCGGCAGGAAGAATACGGTCACGGTCTGTAAGATAATGGCAGAGAGCCATAGCCAGTCCGCCACCTGCAGAATCACCAGCAAGAATAATATGGTTTTCCGAGTATCCATGATTTAGCAGCCAATCATATGCATATAAAGCATCATTTAATGCTGCAGGATATGGATTTTCAGGAGCAACCCGATAGTCAATGGATAAGACGGATGCACCTTTTCCAAGTTCCGAATATAATCCGGCAAACATACGATACTGTGTTTTAAAAGCTCCAACATAACCACCACCATGAAGTTGCAGGACAACATATGGATTATGAGAATTTTTCCACTTTAACAGTTCCATTTTGAAGTTTTTAGTTTCAATCAATTCACTGGTAAAGTGATCGGGATATTTGTATGTTTTATCAATGTCGCTTTTGGAACGATTGTTATTTCTGATCTGCGTAAGAAGATTATTGCTGTTAAAATCAGCGACCAGTTCACATACAAGCTTTGCCTGTTTGCTCATTCCTGAAGTATCAGGAGGAGTAGAAGAACCAGAGGTTAATTTATCTAAAAGTGCCATTTAATAAAATCTCTCTTTCTAAATTTAGTTAATAGTAAGCAGTGCACAACGAAAAATAATTGCTGGCACTGCTTTTACTATAAGATAATTTGTATTTTAAGATATTTATATTTGTAGAATATTATCTGTGATGTCATTTATAAAATAATATCTATGCCTGAAATATAATTCTATACATGAAATCTACGTTTTAGTTCTGTTGTTGCAGGTCGATCTCCGAACACCAGTGTACCACCGAGCAACAGAGCACTCATAATATCTGCAATGATCATAAAGAAATCATGTTTGAAGAACTTTCCGGTAAGCATAAGTATTGTCAGGATCACACAGATAATAATGATATATACCTGTAATAAAATATAGGATTGCCAGTTTTCAGTATTAATAATCATCAATACAAGAATTGCAATGTCAAGCATTGCAATAACACAAGGTATTGCAAAGTCAATTGACCACCCGGTATATCCAAGGATATAATCAATCAATACAAGAACGGGCATGATGAAAATTGCCTGTACCAGCATTTTTTTTCGATGACTCTTATTGTGCCTAAATGAATAGATCAGTGAAAAACAGGCATATGCAAGTCCGATTCCACAAAGAGCTGACCATTTGACCTTTGAATATGTCAGGTAGTTGATCAGGATCAGGATTCCTTCTACAACAATACTGCAAAAAATTGTCAGTTTGATAACAAATCGCATACGACGCATTGCAGGTGTGATGTCCGGATACATAACAGATTTTGACTTTTCACCAGTTTCTTGACTATGGTCAAGAAAGTCTTTTTCGCTTTCCGGATCTTTCACCGGATCATATTCCAGAACTCCGTTACATAAAGGGCATGAAAGGGAGTGATCCAGAACATCTATATTACAACGTCTACATTTACTCATAATACACCCCGTTACTTTCTATCGATACATGAATCCCATCCCGAACCATCTGGCGGAAAAATTCTTTCTGTATAAATGTTTCACGAATGGCAGAGCTGAAGGTGAAGACCAGTGTATCCTTATAACTGATGACACTTCCTTTGATGAACTGTCCTTTGGACATCGACAGAACGACATGGAAGCGGTCGATATATTCCTTATATATATCATCAACGGATACAACTCCAAGGTTGGTGATCGTTGATGTATTTGCTTTTAATGAAGCTTTATAAATACGGCGCATGGCGATGCTCTTAAAGACACGCGGAACGGCACGGATAATAAAATTCACTTCATTGGAAACGTTATAGGATAACAGCTTCTCCAGATTTTCTTTATTGATCTGTTCCTTCAGACTATCTGCGATGATGTGCAGAACATCTTCAAATGTATAAGTATCCTTCTCCGGCTTGAAGTAAGCAGAGACAACGGCAAAGAAGTTCTTCGTTGTATTGGAATTAAAATATGGGCGAAGATTTACAGGAACAACGGTGCTGATCGGACGCTTGGAAGGCTGCCCTTTCAGGTATTCTTTGTAGATTGCCCATGTAAATGTTCCAAGCAGATACTGGTTGATGGTTACACCATATTTTGCTGCCGCCTGTTTGATCTCGGAAACCGGGATATAGCCGTGCAGGATAGCAAAATGATTAAAAGGCAGCTTTTCACCTTTTAAGATAACTGCTTTTTCCGTTTTATAGGAACGTTTGGCAGGTCTTATATAGTTCTTCTTGTAGCTGTCCTCGATATCCAACGAGGAATCTGCATTTAAGGTATTACCTGCTTTTTCAGCAAGTTCCGGGTATTTGTACCGGAGGTATTGATAAGTCAGTTCCTTCAGGAAAATAAGAGCACCATTTCCATCTGTTAAGACATGAAAGACTTCCAGATTGATCCGTTTCTGATAGTAGGTAACACGGAACAGATATTCATTATTTGTATAGGGATTGATATACAGACAAGGGTATGTGTCTTCCGGCATTACCCTTGGAGCAGGTCGTTCATTTGCTTCAAAGTAATACCAGAAGATACCATTTTTCAGTTTGTGATTAAACACATCAAAAAATGGAAGAATCTTGTCCAGTGCCTTTTGCAGAAGTTCTGCATTTATGTCTTCTGTCAATGTAACGGAAATACGATAAACGTTGCTAACATTTTCGCTTACAATGACAGGAAACAGGTTGGCAGTGTTATCGAGTTTATCCCATTTAATAGTCTTATTTAATCGTTTCGACATGAAAGATCACCTGATTTACATAGCTTCCGGTGCATTGATTCCGAGAAGCTCTAATGCATCGTGAAGAGTTTTCTTTGTAAGGTATGTCAGCATGACACGGGCATTCTTTACATTTTCCTCCGGTACGTTGATACGTGTGGAGTTATAGAATTTGTTAAATGCCTGAGCAACATCGACAGCGAATCTTGCAACAACAGATGGTTCGTATTTCTCTGCTGCATCCGATACAACCTTAGGGAAACGGCTGATCTCTTTTAAGAGATTCATAGCATCCGGTTCAGAGATCGTGCTGTAATCAACCGGCTTTGCAGGATCGAAATTCTCAGCAAGTCTTACAACGCTGGAGCATCTTGCATGTGTGTACTGAACATAAGGACCGGTCTCACCGTCAAAGTTTAATACCTTATCCCAGCTAAAGGATACATCCTTGATACGCTGGTTATAAAGGTCATTGAACAGAACAGAGCCAACGCCGACGATCTTGGCAACTTCTTCCTTATCAGGAAGGTTCGGGCTCTTTTCTGAGATGATTTCAAAACTCTTTTTAATTGCATCATGCAGAATATCTTCTGCATAGATGATATTTCCGCTTCTGGTTGAAAGCTTTGCACCCTCTAAGCTTACCAGTCCATAAGGAATGTGAACCAGAGAATCCTTCGCCCAGTCATTTCCAAGAAGCTCAACTACCTTGAATACCTGTGCAAAATGCAGCTTCTGTTCCTGTCCGGTTACATATAAGCATTTTGTGAAATGATAGGTATTCTTACGATAGAAAATAGCAGCCAGATCACGGGTTGCATAGATGGAGCTTCCATCTTTCTTTGTAACGATACATGGAGCCATATCATAGTCGGACAGATCTACGATCATAGCACCTTCGCTTTCCTTTAACAGGTTCGCATTTGTCAATTGGTCAACAACTTCCTGACATTTGTCACGATAGAAGCTTTCACCGAGATAATAATCAAAATCCATACCCAGAAGGTCATAGGTACGTTTGTATTCTACAAGGCTGATGTCCTTGAACCACTGCCAGATCGAGAGTGCTTCTTCATCCCCATGCTCCATCTTGCTGAACCATGCTCTTGCTTCATCTACAAGCTCCGGATTCTGGTCTGCTTCTTCATGGAACTTTACATAGAGACGCATAAGCTCGGCAACGCCATCTTTCTCAACTGCTTCCTTTGTTCCCCAGTTCTTATATGCAACGATCAGCTTACCAAACTGTGTACCCCAGTCACCTAAGTGGTTGATACGGATTACTTTATAGCCGAGTTTGGAATAGATCTTATAGAGGGAATTACCGATGATAGTAGTTCTGAGGTGTCCAACGTGGAAGTTCTTTGCTACGTTTGGCGAGGAGTAATCGATGCAGATAACCTTGTCTGCACCTTCATCGGAACCGCCGAAGTTGTCCTTTAATGCTGATTCGATCATGGTCTGGACAAAGATATTTTTCTTTACGAAGAAGTTCAGATATGCGCCCTGAACATCGATCTTATCGAGAAAATCAATATCACCAATAGCTTCTTTGATATCGGCTGCGATCAGGTTTGGTGCTTTGTGCATAGTCTTTGCCAGTCTGAAGCAAGGAAATGCATAGTCGCCAAGCTCCTGCTTTGGTGGTATCTCAATAAAAGTTGCAATTTCTTCAGCAGTCATGCCTTCTACATGATTTGCAATCAGATTTACGATTTTTTCTTTCATAATTAAGGTTGTCCTTTCAAATTCTTTCTTATATATTAAGGAAATGTCCTTATTTTTCTTTCATTTCATAATTAAGGGGGAGAACCCATAATCTACATTATTTCAATCGGGATAGAAAAACGGATATCTGTTCCACTGATGATATCACCTTCTATCTTAAGTTGTCCATTTAACAAATAAATAATCTCCTGAATGCGGTGAAGTCCACTGTTCCATGGAGAGGTGTGACTGTAATTCTCATCAATGCCGATGCCGTTATCATTGATATGTACCGATATCTGATCACTGTAGATCTGAATGTTGATACCAACACGATTTGCATTTGCATGCTTATATACATTGTCCAGACATTCACACAGTATACGGATCAGACTGATCGTGATAATTTCCGGAATCTCGATCGAAGCATCCGGACAGTCAATGTCAGATTCAATGACACATTCTGGATAAGCATCTTTGTATCGGAAAATGGTATCTTCTAATAAGGTTTCAATCGGTACAGTTGCATCAATGTCACCGGTAAGTCCCAAAAGGATAGCATTCAGAGAATCTTCCATGGATGCAGTTGAGTCGATGAGTTCATCAAGTGTGATCTTTGCCCGGTTGACATCCGACTTGATCAGCCATGACAGGGAATCCAGAGTATGTCTGGTTCGATCTAATTGCTCCAGAATATCGGTATGTAAGGATTGTACTAATTTATCCTGATCGTATTTTTTCAGACGAAGAATATTGAAGCCATGATTGATAACCGGAAGGTCTTCTTCAACCGGCTCTTTTTCCAATGCAACCGCTTCCTTTGTGAATTCTTCTGCCATTTCATCCAGAAAAGCATCCAGCTTTTTGGTTGCTGTATGAATGCGTGTGATCCTGCCCTTCAGCTCGTCGGCATCTGCCTGTAAGCAGTGGATCTTTGTTGTAAGAGCAGCATTAGAAGCGTTCAGCTCTTTTAATTCCTGTTCAATCTGTGCAGCTTTTTCTTCCTGCGTTGTTGTCGTTGTAGAAAATGGAGAAAAGACATTATGTCCGGCACTGTTTTTAAAGGAGTAGACCTCCAGTGTTTTCATAAGTTCATCAATTTTAATCTTTAATTCAAACTGTTCTGTTTTCAGAGCCTGGATCTGTTCCAGTTTCTCTACATACAGTTCGTTGAAGTAGTCCAGAATTTCCTGATTGGAATCCCGCACTGTTTTCAGATTTTCCGTTGTTGAAATATCCATGATATTCTCCATTCTCCTCTATATCTGTTAAGAGGTTTTGTTGTTTCTATTGTACCTTACTCGTCAAGGTCATTATCAAATGTTTCCTGAAGCTGTCGTCTGCGTTCTTCATATTGTTTTTTTCTTGCTGCCTGAAGCGCGCGTTGATGCTTTCTTGCTTTCTGTATATGGATCAGATAGGCCACAAACAATACGGCAAGAAGAAGCAGAACTGCAAGAATGATCCACAATGGATGGATCGACAGCTTCTTTTTTGCTGCAGAGGCTGCAACTGTTGCACCGGCTGCATGTTCTGTGTTATTTGATGAAATCTGTTTCCCATCCGGGTTATAGCCGGTTACGGTAAGATCTGTTGTTCCTATCATATTTCCGCCATAGGAGAGAATCAGATGCCCCACGGTATAAGTATCTCCATCTTTTACCGGTTCTTTGTTATATTCGATACTGTAAGTTAATTTCTTAATATCATCATTTTTATTAAAATTCAGTTTATAGTCCTTATCAATCTGCAATGTAATATCAGAACCGGAATCAGTCTTGTAATAGGAGTTCAAATAATCAAGCGTCTGTGATGTCTGGGTGCTGTCAAAGGTATAGTCGGCCAGAGGTGTCTGGAGACTATAATTCCGGAAGCAATACTCATAGATGGCTTTGCTGTCAGTGTAGGTATTTGCTGCACCGTTACAGTTCATCAGAACGCAGATCAGTTCGGTATCACCTTTTTTACTCCAGGTAACAAGGGTATTTAATGCATCATTTGTATAACCGGTCTTACCGCCTTCGCAGTATTCATAGTAATATTTGCTGTCGGGATTTGTCATTTTACAGTGCTGCCAGAGCTGGCGTTCTTCCTCGCAAATATTTGTCGGTCCAATGACATGATTTCTGGTACCTGTTATTTTACGAAATTCATCGTGTTTCAGACAGGCTTTGGTTATTAATGCCATGTCATAACAGGTGGTATAATGGTTCTCATCCGGAAGACCATTTGCATTTACAAAATGAGTGCCAAGGCAGCCAAGCTTGACTGCACGTTCATTCATCATTTTAGCAAAATCTTCGATGCTCCCACCAGAGACAAATTCTCCGATGCCCCATGCAACTTCATTTGCGGATTCCAGCATCATACCATAGAGGGCATCCTCCATAGAGATCTGTTCACCTTCATCCAGACCGATATGGCTGCTTCCTCGATCAATGCCGAAGACGGCATCGTGTGACATTGTTACAGTATCGGTCAGCTTTGTATTTTCAATGGCAAGTAAGAAGGTCATAATCTTCGTGATACTTGCCGGGTACTGTTTATCAAAAGCGTTTTTTTGATATAGAATATTCCCAGTATTTGCGTCCAGTACGATGGCATAGTTGGACGCAAGCTCCGGTGCTTTGCCCGGTTCATCAGGGTACTCGGTTGTAACTAAGTATTCAGTTGTTCCATCCTCATCTGTGCTGTTATCTGATCCTTCGTTTGTAGAGTCATCAGATGCCGTATTCGTAACTGTACTGTCTGGAAGAAACAAATGGTCTGTTCCAGCAGCAGAGGATGACGTGCTGTCTATATAGAAAACGCTCATGGTAAATAACAGAACAGTGGACAGGATAACGACAGGAATTGCATGTCTTGTCCTGTTTTTCTTCGGGTTCTTTCTTATCTTCATGAACGGTTATTCTCCAATGCTATTTCTTTGTTCGATATGCAACCAGCCGGTTGATCGGAGTACCAAGAGCAGAAAACTTTGCTTCGTATTCTGTCATGATATTTCCTTCGTTGTATTCGGAATGGTGCAGATCATATGTGTAGTTTTCAAGTGTCCATCCTGCTTCCGGAACCTGCTCTAAGGAGAAGTCAAATAATGGGCGGTTATCTGTCTTGAACATAACACGTCCGTCCGGCGCAAGGATATGATCGTAGTGTTCGAAAAAGTGAGTTGAAGTCAGTCGTCTCCTGGCATGGCGATCCTTTGGCCATGGATCAGAGAAGTTCAGGTAGATATTTGCTACTTCATTTTCTGCAAAGACATTCTCGATGTACTCAGCATCCATTCTTATAAAATAAAGATTGGTCATGTCTTCTTCCTGTTCACGTTTCTCGATGGCACGTACCAGAACACTGGAATATTTCTCGATGCCGAGATAGTTGATATCCGGATTCCGTCTGGCAAGCTCCATGATAAATTGTCCTTTTCCCATACCAATCTCGATGTGGATGGGATTTGTATTCCCAAAAAATTCGCTCCATTTGCCTTTCATGCTTTCTTCGTCGTGTACGACGTATTTGTTGTCGGCGATTGTCTCTCTGGAGCCTTTTACGTTTCTAAGTCTCACGAGGGTGTTCCTCCAAAATAATCTTAATTCGCAATGCCCACCATGTGGTCAATTCGCAATGCCCACCATGTGGTCAATTCGCAATGCCTACCATGTGGTCAATTCGCAATGCCTACCATGTGGTCAATTCGCAATGCCTACCATGTGGTCAATTCGCAATGCCCACCTCGCCTGACGGCTCGTTGTAGTGCTTCGCACTATAGAATTATATATATATAGAACTCGCCGTAAGCAAGCTTCCGCTCGTTCTACATATATATAATTCTGCATTGCTCATTGTTCCATTATATCAATATTAGGGTTTTAAAGTAAATAGCGGTGCTGTTTTTTTTATGTTTTTTCGTGGGTTTTGATGGTGAAATCAAGAATTACCGGGAACTTATTCTGGTTTCTTCATATAATATGGTATAGGAGGCTTTTTTTGGTGGGGAAGAGATTTTTGTCCGTCAGAAGTTGGATGAAAAGCGGAGGTGTTTTTGTGAATGGGAGATCATAAATTTCAGAAAAAGGTGACTGCATGCTGTTACTGCAAAAAAGGATTTAACAAATGGTGTGTTTGTTTATACAGGGGATATGAGGAAGTGAAAAAAATTTTGAATCAGGATTGCTGCAAGAGAGAAAAGAAACCGCGCTGCTACAATAGAAGAAGATAAAAATCAATAGGAAAAAAGTACAAAAATCCGCATAAAATCTATGCAAATAACCGATATTAAAAAAAGTTAAAATTTTTTGAAAAAAATGCTTGCATTTGGATAAACTATGTTATATAATCAATTTCGTTGTCGGCGAGATAACAAAATAAAAAAGACTTCGGGCCGCTAGCTCATTTGGTAGAGCACCTGACTCTTAATCAGGGTGTGCGGGGTTCGAGCCCCCGGCGGCCCACTACAAAAGTCCTAATTTGGCAGATATTTGAAGCTGCTGGGTTAGGGCTTTTTTTCGGCTTAAGGATATATATTCTGATAAAAAGAAAACTACCGGAAACACATGGGTATATCTCTGGTTGACAGGGAAATATTTTATATGTTTCAGGTAGTTCGTTTTTTTTCTGGAATGATAACGGTTACAGAATAAAGTCCTGGATTATAGTTGATCAGACAGAAACCACCACAGGCTTCTGCAGAGTTCTTTACATTTTTCAGACCGTATCCATGTATGAAGTCCAGATTTTCAATATCTTCCGGAGGTTCTTTTCCCACAGGGAAGTGATAGGTATTTGTAATATAGATCGTAAAGGTATGTTCAACCGTTTGAATATTGATGTTAATCTCACCACCATGTTCTTCCAGACAGGCATTTAACGCATTGTCTAACAGGTTGCCAAGAATGATAGTCATATGATAATCGTCACATGGAACAAGATCATTGTCAATTTTTAGTTTGGTTGTGAGTTTGATGTTGTGGCGGGCAGTCCGAAGCATCAGATTGCTTATAAAAGCATCAATGACTAGATTCCCTGTATTTACAGTACAATATCTGGCTTCCAGATCGGACATGGTTTCTCTGGCATATGGAATGATCTGATCATAATGTTTTTCATTTACACAGGTTTCAATATAGAACAGATGCTTTTTTGTATCGTGCATGAATCCACGAATGTTTTTATAGGCATCTCCAAGCTGCTGGTATTTTTGTCGCTGATAGTTTACCTGCTCGGTAAGCTGATTGGTTTCCTGTGCAAGGGACTCTGCTTTTAATACACTTTGGAGCAGAATGTAATTTACAATGTTGATAATAAGCAGAAATATAACCAGGATCAGATAAGTGTTTGGTTCGGTTTTATTCAAACTGAAAAAGGTAGGAAGTAATACAAGTGTGCAGGAAAGTAATGGGATGATCAATAGTAAAATGCTATATTTTTTAGATTTGATTCCAGCCTTTTGCTTTCGAATGACATGAAGAATCATAATGATAAGCAGAATTAATAAATCACTAACAAGAGAAATAGATGTGAATACGATCTCAGGTAAGGAATCAAATTGTATGGTTATATCTGTAAAATGTGAAATAATATAATATGCCATTTCTTCGCAGATGGAAATTATTATAGAATAACTTAAAATGACAGAAATTCTATAAATAATTCCGGAAGTAAAAAATAAAGAGAGACATAAATTCATAATATTTGTAAGCATTGTCCTTGTAGCAGAAGCCCAATATGAAACATTTCCTACCAGTGGATATGAAATTATCCAGAAGATAGAGTCAGCTATTATAAAGGCAAATAAAATATAATATGGATTGTAATCTCTTTTTTTCTTTTCAAACATAGTTTGAAAAAAGATATATAATAATGAATTATCAAATATAAAACTAAGCACGCTTATTAGAACTATCATGTTTAATATCCTCTTCTTTCTATTTTAAAACGTGAATAATACGGTTGGCATAAAGTTGCTGTAAAGTTGTTACTTTTCTTCTGCTTATAGGAATCAAAGTCCCATTAGCTATTACAATATTTGAAGGCTGAATTGTTTGAATATGCCGTATATTTACCAGATATCCACGGTAAGGAGAACAAAAATCATGATCAGATAAGCGATTTTCCCAATCCTGAATCGTTCCTTCTCCTGTTAATATGGCATCAATTAAATGGTATTCCAGATATCGTTTTTCTCCTTTAACAGCCTGAATATATAAGATATTGTTTACAGGTATCAAATGTTCTTTTCCATGTGAGTCAATTACAATTTTAGTTATATGAGAATGTTTATATCGACGGATGATATCGGAAAGTAGTTTTTCTATTCTTGTATAACTAACAGGTTTTGTAAGGAACTGAAAAGGCTGTACATCAAAACTTTCCTGCATGTATTGTGGATAGGATGTTACAAAGACAATGAAAACATCATCATATAATTCATCACGTAGATATCGGGCGATCATCATACCATTAATTTCAGGCATTTCGATATCAAGCAGTAAAATGTGAAATGTCTGCTCCTTTTGTGCCTGCAGAAGGGCTGCCCCAGAACGGAAGGATTCGATTTCAAATTCAATATTATAAGATGCCATATAATGTTTAATGTGTTTTTCCAAATGAATAATGTCTGTTTGTGTGTCATCACAGATGCCGATTCGTAATATCATAAATTCCTCCTGTTTTTCCAGATGCCAATATATACACTTATTACACCCTCGACCATACACAGCATAATAATTCCGCAATAGGTGATCTGGTGATGTAGATATAGAAAACCTGTTAAGATTGTTAAAATGAAACAGGTTATCAGGCATCGGTGAAATAATTTCTTTTTCTGATGTTCAGATAAACGCTTGTTTTTTGTATCTACTGGTGCAACCGGAAGTATCATACACCAGGTGAGCAGATATAGGATAAATATCCAGACAGGCTTTATATGTTTAAGAATAAGCGAACAAGAAAAAATAGTTATAAGATAAATCCCATAGGATAGTATGGTACAGCCAAGTCTGGTATTTGCATGAAATCCACCTGCGAAGTGGCGGAGAGGAATGGTGACCAGAAGATAGCAGAGCGTTAGGTCGAGGCGGTGTACGAGTAAACCGATAATAAGAACAACTATATCATATAGTAGGGCTTCAATCAGATAATCAAACAGATAAGCATAGATTGCCTGTTGTTCTTTTGATATCTGTCCATCTTCGGTTAAGGTATCTGCCAGATATGTTCCAAGTTGTTTCATGTGTATTGTCCCCCTTTTTATAGATAAAGCCAGTATAACATGATTTAAAAAAAAGTGCATTTTTTTGGAGTGAACGGTCGAAATTAGGGAGCAAATGGTATAACTACTACCGTTCACTCCTTAATTTCGACCACTCACTCCCAAATCGACACAATTTGCAAATAATATGCTAGAATATAACTACGGTTTGGATTTTAGCCGTGATAAACAAAGGCTAAATAATAAGAAAGGGGGAGATGCTTATGAAGAAGGCAATAGCCAGACTAATCTGTAAGTTTGGAACACAGCTTTGTGCTGTGGCTATGGTCATTGCACCACTGGTATCTGATGTATGTAAGAATAAGTATTATCAGGCAGAAGAACCAGAAGGATTAGATGCATTTGCAGATAGTCAGAGATTCAAATTGAGGGGATAAAAGCAGAAAGCGATTCTTCAAATAATGAAGCACGTTATATTTTCCATGTTGTTTATAATAAGAAAAATCGACTGTAAATGGAAAATATGACGTGCTTTTGTTAAATAAAAATATTGAGCGCAGAGAGGTGGATATCATGATAAAAATAGAACATTTGACAAAAAAGTATGGAGAAGGAGATTCCTGTTGTCTGGCGCTTAATGACGTTAGTGCAGATATTCAGGAAAATACATTTACAGTTATTACAGGCAAAAGTGGAAGCGGAAAAACAACATTATTAAATATGATCGGATTGATTGATAAGCCGGATTTTGGAAGCATATTGGTTGAAGACAGGAATATATTGGACTATGGTAAAAAAGACTGTTTACGATATCGTCGGGAAATGATTGGAATGGTATTCCAGTTTTTTCAGTTAATACCGGTTCTTACATGTCGGGATAATATTATGATCGCAAATGAATGTGTAAAGAAATGTAAGAAGGATTATTTTGATACATTGACAGAACAATTAGATATAAAAGATCTTTTAAATAAATATCCGGATCAGTTATCAGGTGGACAACAACAACGGATTGCAATCGCGAGGGCATTGATCAATCAACCCAGGATCATTCTGGCAGACGAACCAACCGGTAATCTGGATTCGGAGAACAGCAGACGTGTCATTGATCTGTTGAAACAGACAACAAATGAATATGGCATGACTTTGCTCATGGTGACGCATGATGCTGATATTGCAAAGCAGGCAGATCACTGTATTCATCTTGTTGACGGAAGAATCCAGCAGAATTAAGGAGGGGAAACAATATGAAGTGCCGATTGATATTTCACAATATCCTGCACAACAGGAAAAAAGCGGTTCGGGCAATTATAAGTATTTGTTTTTCTGTTATGCTTATCTTTTCCTCGATCAATGCATATATATCATTTCAGGATATGCGGCTGCAAAATGCGTATCAGACAAATGGAGAATATAATATTACTTTACATAATGTAACATATAAGGTTCGTGACTGGATATTGGAGCAGTATAAGGATCAGGCAACACTTGGTGTAGAAAAAATAGTTGCAAATGTAAATAATGAATTATGCATCGTGGATAGTGATGCAGCTTCGATCACTATGAATCATTACCAATTAGAAAAGGGCATTTTTCCCCAAAAAGAAAATGAGATTGCTATATCGGCAACAGCCAAATACAAAAATGTATATATTGCTAAACAATTTGATCTGGGAGACACAGTTACCTTCAAGGATCAGACCTATACGATTAGTGGAATTTTAAATGATTATGATTATAGTACACAGGACGTCTATAAGGTTGCGATCGTAAATGGAAGTATACGGGGAAATTTATACAACATCTATATTCATTTTAATGATCGACGGGACTATCAGCCGGGATATAAAGCAATAAAAAAATATATGGATCTGAGTTCCAAACAGATTTTTAATGGTGATACCGCCCATGGATTTATGGAAGGATACCATATGATTACAAATGGAGATCTGAATGCGATAGAGATTGACAGATCAGGCGGGCTGGAGGATACCAATATTGGACAACTCCTCATGGGTTTTATCATACTAATCATACTTACTTCACTCATTCTTGGTATTCATATTTTCCTGTCGTATATGAGTGAAAGAAGTAATCAGCAGGGAATCCTAATGAGTCTTGGATTTTCAAACAGCTATATTTTTTCGGCATATTTCCTGGAGGGTTTCATTCTGATAATTATTGGATGTGTGCTTGGACTTATACTTGGAAGATATATTACCATTTTGATCTTTAAGCTTATACAGTCATTACGAACCATCCCACTGGAACATTTCGCTCCACAGTTCCAGCCAATTTCATATATGGTCATTTGGGGAATCTGTGTATTGGATTTTATAGTTGGAATCTGTCCTGTATTAATATATCGTTCAAGAATGAAAATGATCGATATTATGAAAGGTGGAAAGAACAATTATAAGGTAAAGGATAAACGTGGATCTGAAAAAGGAAATATCATGATGCGGTATTCCATTCGGGATACCAGAGATTATGAAAAGGTATTTTCATTCCTGTCTCTTGTCTTGATCGGAATGGTAACGATGCTGGTTCTTATGGTAAATCGTTATGTATCATATCAGTTATTGTCTGAGGAAAGTCAGGATGTACAGTTTTCACTAATATCCGATGATGTCAGTCATATGGACGATTTTGAAAATCTGATACCGGGCGTTTCCTACTATGATGAGGTTTATGATACTATGGGTGAGTTTTTCATTGATCCTTCTCTTATCAATATGGACTATGCAGATGATTTGATATTTTCAGATGATGAAAAGGGTGTGTGGTGTGAGATTGTTGGTGTCAGTGAAAAACAATATAACCGAAAAATAGAGATGTCACAGGAGGTCAGCTATAATAAGTTTGTCCAATCTGGAGGAGTGATCATAATTGATAATTATAAGAATACAGAAGATTGTATTTTAAATGATATCCCGGATACACTAAAGTATGCGGGTCGTCAGGAGGAAGAAGGACCGGTATTTTCAGAGGGAGAAGTACCGGTTTTCGGAAGAAGCAGATTCTTAAACTGGAAGGATCAGAATGGAATCGCTATCATTGTTCCTGAAGAGCTGTTTAAAAAACAATTCGATTATACAAATGTACTTATTAATATAAATGTAAAGTCGGGTTATGAGTTAAAGGCAGCAGAGTTTCTGAATACACATGCACCTGTATATGAATATTCTTTCTTCGATACTTTGACAGATTATATCCGGGATCAGGATAATAAGAAAACGATTCAGGGTGGTACTTATGGAATTTTTGTAATCATTATGGTAATTAATTTCCTGGCAGTTTTATATATCCATGCACTGACATTCGTTCGACGCAGACACAACTTTGCCATCCTGAAGGCAATTGGCCGCACAGACAGCAGTATTATTTTGCCGATGCTTCTGACCAAGATTGGTCAGGGAATTGTTGTATCTATTGTAGCTGTCTTTATAGTGACACTTTTGTGCCGCTTATATTTGTCAGAAATAACAAAAAATATTGTGTTAGTTGATGGCTGGAAAAGCATAGCACTGGTGCTTGCATTTGTTCTGTTTATTCAGATAGTGGCAATTTTTATGGATGTTATTCAATTAAAAAGACAAAGAATCTTAAGGGATCTGAGAGAGGAATAAGGGAGGGTAATTATGAAAATGAAGGTAAAGATTCTTGTTATAGCATTAATGGCAATATTTTGTATAGCTCCTACGAGTGTTCCAAAGGCAGAGGCGGCTGGAACTTTAAAGACAATGTATGTACATCCATCTATCTGGAGCGTTCATGGTATATATACAAAAACATCAACAGGAAAAATAGTGTATGCAAAGAATGCATCTGGATTTGGTAAAATGGAGTACTGTTATGGACAAGTCCGTTCTAATATATCAGGTAGTTGGGCGGCATATTCATCATCAATTAAGTTATACAAGAACAATAAAAACACTACAATGAATCTTACTAACACAATAGATAAGAATAAAAGTGTTAGTTTGAGGGTTGTAGGGCTTGGAAGCAGTCAAACAAGTGATGACAAACAACAAATAACATTTATATACTAAGTAAGATAAAATATTATTAATTTCTCTCAGATTCTTTTATGATAAGAGCTGACACGATAACAATAGAATTGTTAGGTGTCAGCTCCTTTTTTTAAGATATATTATTTTAATTCTTTCAATATCTTTAAGGTATATTTCCATGTTCTGCGGACACTTTCCACGTTCATGGATTCGTTGGTTGTGTGGATATCGTCCATATCCGGTCCGAAGGATACACAGTCAAGTCCCGGAAGTTTAGAAGCAAAGATTCCACATTCTACACCGGCATGGAGTGCCTGTATTACAGGTTCTTTTCCATACTGTTGTTTGAATATTTTTACTATCAGATCGCGAAGCGGAGAATCTTCCCGGTATTCCCATGCGGGATAATCTCCGGTTACTGTCAGTGTTCCGCCTGCAAGAGTGGCGAGAGATTTCAGGCTGTTAAGCAGAGCATCTTTTTCGCTTCCGATACTGCTTCGGACGGAGCTTTTAAAAGATACCATGCCATTTGTTGATTGATCGTCTGGTTTGATCGTTGACAGGATACCGAGGTTCAGGGAAGTCTGAACCAGCCCTGCGATATCTTTGCTCATTTTCCGGACACCATTTGGATAAGTCATTAAGACATCGATCACGGTATGGGTAGATGTATCCGTCATTGTGGCTGCCGGAAGATCAACAGGCTCTAAGGTGATACAGATATCCGGGTCTGTATGGGTGTATTCATGACGGATGATCTGATTCCACTTGGAGATGAGATCCTGAAGACTTGCGTGCGCAGAATTTGCTGGAATATCTGCATGGCCTGGTGTGTTTATGTCAGACATATCGGTATCAGAAAAGATAACGACAGCTTCTGCATCGGTCGGAATGGCGTTATCCTTTAAGCCACCGGAGAGTGTAGATAATTTCATATCAAAATCGTTTGCAAGTGCGTTCAGAACACGTCCTAACACCTTGCTGGCATTTGCACTTTGCTTGTTGATCTCGACACCGGAATGACCGCCACAGGCATGTGCGACAGAGAGCTTATAGGCAGATGCCTTTTCGTTCGTATTTTCCCATTTAACAGGGATCTGAACATCTGCGGTTGCGCCGCCTGCACAACTGACAAGCAGATAGCCTTCGTCTTCGGAATCAAGATTTAACATGATACGGGATGAAAGTGGTGTGCAGTCAAGAGCCGCCGCACCGAGCATGCCGATCTCCTCATCAACCGTGAAGACTGCTTCCAGTGGTGGATGTGGGATATCGTGAGAGTCGAGTATTGCAAGTGCAAAAGCGACAGCGATTCCATCATCACCGCCAAGGGTCGTGCCTTCTGCGCTGATAATGCCGTTTTCCAACTTGAGTTTCAGACCGTCGGTATCCATATTGATCGGGCAGTCCTTTTCTTTCACAGCAACCATGTCAATATGTCCCTGCAGCATGACAGGGGCGGAAGTCTCATAGCCGGATGTTCCCGGCTTAAAGATAATGACATTGTTGGAAGCATCTTTGATATATTTCAGTTCATGTGCTTCGGCAAATGCAGCCAGATAATTACTGATCGCATCGGTATGACCGGAGCCATGTGGGATGGAGCAGATTTCTTCAAAATAATGGAATACATTTTGCGGTTCTATAGATGATAATATAGACATATGTGCCTCCTTGAAATAAGCTCATGATATAATGCTGAAAAATCACTTGCTTGCAAGAGATGATTTTTCGAATGCATTGAGTGAGCTATGCTTACACTATAATATAAAATAAAATGTGCATATCCAGTATAACACAAGATATGCACAGATAGTTGTTGTATTATTTTCCAAGGGCAGTTGTTCGTAAAAAAGATTCCTGATATTTTCTTGGAGTGACTCCAGTTGTCTTTCGAAATACTTCTGTAAAATAACTCTGGCTGGGAAATGCCAGAATTGAGGAAATTTCAGAAGGCGAGAAATCAGAATAAAGTAACATATTTTTCGCTGTTTCAATTTTTTTATCACGAATATAGTTGCTGATTGTCTGACCGGTTTCCTTTTTAAAAAGCCTGGATAGATAGGAGATATTTAATCCTGTCAGCTTAGCAAGTTGTTCTGCTGTGATATGGGTATGAAGATGATCATAGATATAATCCAGACAGACAGCAATATGGAGTGATGATATTTTAGATTTTCGAAGGTTTCGCATTCGTTTCGCATAATCCATACACATGGCAGGATGAAGTGCTGCAACTTCCTCTGGCGTTTTGCAACGGTCCGCTTTTTGGATATAGAAATCGCTCAGACTGTAGGCATTTGACAATTCCATACCACCTTCAATGCAGTAACGTGCAATAATTGCTGTTGTAATGACATAATGGTATTTTATGTTTTGAAGATAGTGGTCGGACAAAGTGCCTAATCCTTCTTTATCTAATAAGGATTCCTGACACAGCTGTTCAACCTTTGCTACATCTCCTTCTTTTATCGCTGCATAAAAGGAAACCTCCGGATTGTATGGAGCCCGCAGAAGATTATTTTCCCTTTGAACAAATTCTCGGTATACAAGTTCTTTTTTCAGTTGCATATTCTATCCCCGTTCGTATAAAACAGTCATAAGACTATATAGTAAATATGACAGATAAAACAATGAGACTATTAGTAAATTTGTATAAATTGTATCATAAAACATGACTATGGTCAATAAAACGATATAAAAGTAATATAAACGATATAAAGAAAACAGTAGTTTTCTTATACTATTTGCATAACGAAAATTTATACGGGAGGTATGTATTCATGAAAAATGCAAAAAAGATTATTGCTTTTTTAATGGCTCTTACACTTTTAGTAAGTACCATCCAGATGCCGGTTATGGCTGCAACAACAAAAAAAGCAACAATCAAGACGGTATCGATTGTAAAGCCTGAGACAAAAACGCTTGTTTTAAAAGCAAAGAAATCATACCAGTTGAAAACAAAAGTAACTGTAAATGGAAAAATCAGTAAGAAAGTAACCTACAAATCTTCAAATGAAAAGGTTGCTACCGTAAGTAAAAACGGTAAAATCAAGGCATTGAAGAAGGGAAAAACAACTATAACAGTAAGAAGCAAGGTAAATAAGAAGAAAAAGACAACCTTGAAGGTTATTGTTGGAACACCTGTTAAATCTGTAAAGCTCAATAAAAGCAAGGTGAAAACACAGGTTGGCAAGAAGGTAAAATTAAAAGCAACAGTTTCACCTAAAAAATCCAGTGTAAAGGGTGTAAAGTTTACTTCAAGCAATAAGAAGGTTGCAACAGTAAGTAAAAAGGGTGTTGTTACCTGTAAAAAGGCTGGAAAAGTTACAATTACAGCTACGGCTAAAGATGGCAGTGCAAAGAAGGCAAAATGTACAATTACTATTAAAAAGAAGAAAACTGAGCCATCCAATAAACCGGAAACACCAAATAAGCCGGGAACATCAGACAAGCCGGGAACGCCAAACAAGCCGGGAACACCAAACAAGCCGGATGATAAAGACGACCAGGATAACAAGGGCGATGAAGACAACAAGCTTTCTTATGATGGATATAATCTGAAATGGGAAGATGACTTTGATGGTGATGCGTTAAATGAGGATGACTGGAATTATGAAGAGCATGCACCAGGATGGGTAAACAGTGAATTACAGGCATATGTAAAGTCTGATCAGAATGTATATGTAAAGGATGGAAAGCTGGTTATCCAGCCTGTCAAGACAAAGAATGAAGATGGTTCATATTCTATTACTTCAGGAAGAATCAATACACAGGGTAAGCATGATTTTACATATGGATTGTTTGAGGTAAGAGCTAAGGTTCCAAGTGGAAAAGGTTTCCTTCCGGCATTCTGGATGATGCCAACAGATGAAAATCTGTATGGACAGTGGCCAAGATGTGGTGAGATTGATGCTATGGAAGTTATGGGGCAGGAAACAGATAAGGTTTATGGCACGATTCACTATGGAAGTCCACATGCGGAAAAGCAGGGAACATATACATTAGAGAATGGAAATTTTGCAGATGAATATCATACATTTTCATGTGACTGGCAGCCGGGTAAGATCACATGGTATGTAGATGGAATAAAATATCATGAGACAAGTGACTGGTTCACAGCCGTTGAGGGTGAAACAGAGGTTGCTTATCCTGCACCATTTGATCAGCCATTTTACATGATCTTAAATCTTGCAGTTGGTGGATCATGGGTTGGATATCCGGATGATGATGCAGATTATATCAATACTCAGAGTTATAGTATTGATTATGTAAAAGTATATCAGAAGGACAGCTACAATGAAGATGTAGAAAAACCTGTTAACGAAGTAATTATCCGTGATCCGGATGCAAATGGAAACTATGTAAACAATGGAGATTTTGCTAAGACAGAAGATCTCACAGATGACATAGACTGGAAATTCCTTACCGCTTTAGAAGGAGAAGGAAATGCAGTTATTAAAAACAAGGCAATTGAAATACATACAGATAAAGTCGGAACAGTTGATTACAGTATTCAGCTTGTTCAGCCATCAATTCCTGCAGAAAAAGGCGGTGAATATACAGTAACATTTGATGCATGGGCAGATGAAGCACGTACTATGAAAGTAGATGTATCTGCACCAGATCGTTCTTATAAGCGTTACCTGAATGATACAGTTGTTGATCTTACAACAGAGAAGCAGACCTATACTTATACATACACCATGACAGATAAGCCGGATGCAAATGCACGTCTGGAGTTCAATTTCGGTGCTACAGATTCAACAGCTACTGTATACATTACAAATGTATCAATTAAAAAGACAGCACAGAAGGAAATTGATAATAGTAAAAAACCTTTATCAGATGGTAACTATATTTACAATGGTGGTTTTCAGGAAGGTAAGAATCGTCTCGGTGACTGGACTGTGACAAATAACTGCCAGGCAGTAGTTAGCGTAACAGGATTGGCAGATGGCCGTCGTCTTATGGTAAAGGCTGATACAAAGAATAAAGCGGATGTAATCCTTTCACAGGATGGTCTTCCACTTAACGTTGAGACAGAATATGCATTGAGCTTTGACGCACAGGCAGATACAGATATGCAGCTTGATGTAGTTATTGCAGGTGAAACATTTACTGCAGATGTAACAACAGACAAACAGACATTTAACTATGTATTTAAAACACCGGAAGAGTTAACTGATGCATTTAAGACGATAACATATTTCCTTGGAAATAAGGGAACGATCTATTTGGACAATGTTCGCGTTGTTGAAAATACACTGATTAAGAACGGGAGTTTTAAGGCAGGTTTCTCCGGTTACGAAGTATATGCAGAAGGCAGCACAGATGTATCTTATGTAGTCGACAGTCAGACAGAAGATTATGCAGCAGATTTTACGATCAAGGATACAGGTGCTCAGGACTGGATGATCCAGTTAAAGCAGAACAATATTAGTCTTGAAGAAGGTCAGTGGTACAGACTATCATTAAAGGCAAAATCAGATATGAACCGTAAGCTTATGGTTGCACTTCAGAGAGATGGTTCATCTGATGATGACTGGACACCATATTCAGGATCAAAGACAGTTGATCTTACAGATGAATATCAGTCTATTGTTGTTGAGTTCAAGATGAAGAACAAGAGTGATCCTAGAACAATTTTAAGTATTTCTATGGGTGCTGTAGGCGATGTTCAGATCAAACAGCAGCATAGAATCTGTATTGATGATATTATTCTTGAGAAAATTGATGCTCCAAAGGTTGATGAGACGGAGTCAGATGTGAATCTGATCAAGAACGCAGATTTCTCAGAGGGAGACAATGGACTTTCAAACTGGGAAGGTGGTATTATGGGTGATGCTGTTGGAACACAGACAGTTGATAAGGGTGTTATCACTTATGAATTATCAGATGCTGGAACTGCTGACTGGAATGTACAGTTGAAGCAGATGGGACTGGCATTGGAAAATGGAAAGACCTATGAAGCAAGTATTACTTTAAAGTCAACCGAAGCAAGAACGGTATTATTGAATTTCATGAGCAACTCTTATAAATGGTATGGTGGAGAAACAATTGTTCTTCCAAAGAATGAAGAGGTTGTAAAAACCATTACATTCACAATGAATGAAGAGACAGATACTGATGCTGGATTCTTCCTCTCTATGGGTAAGATTGCGGATGTTGATACCCCTGCATCTACAATCACAGTATCAAATATCTCTTTAAAAAAGCTTGCTGAATAATCCACAGGCATATAAACACATAAGTATTTATGCAAGACAGGCACTGGTGATAATACCGGTGCCTGTTTCTGTTGCGCAAATAAGTTATTGAGATATTATTGTTTGTTAAAGCTGTAAACCTCGGCAATCTCGCTGATGGAGACATAGGCTTTATCATCAAGCTCATGGACAATATTCTTCATCTTTCCGATCTGGAAGCGGTTTACAACAATGTAGATCATGGTCTTTTCCTGATCCGAATAGAAGCCCTTTGCATCGATCATCGTTATACCGCAGGAAAATGTATCCGAGAGTTCCTGACAGATTTCCTGTGGTTTTGTTGTAATGATATAGGCGGCTTTGGAACGGTCAATACCTTCTACGATAAAGTCGATGGTCTTAAGTGCAGCCATATATGTAACGATGGAATAAAGAGGCAGGATCCAACTGTTCAGGATAATGCCACAGATGATGTAAAGCATTACATTATAGACCATAACAAAGGTTCCGACGGTGATGCCAAGGCGTTTGGCAAATATGATCGCAAGTGTCTCGATACCGTCCATTGCACCGCCAAAACGGATTGCAAGTCCGCTTCCTGCACCGGAGATCAGACCGCCAAAAAGTGCGCATAGAAGCAGATCGGAGCCTGCAAGTGGGGATACAAACCGGACATCGATAGGAAGGATGTCGGTAATCAACCATGCGCCCAGAGAGTAGATTGCAACTACATAGATCGCATAGATGGTGAAGGTAGATCCCTGTTTTTTCCAGCCATATAAGAATAGTGGAATATTTAAAATAATAAGGAAAACAGAAAGTGACAGGTGTTCCGGAGTGATCTGGCTTAGCAGCATGGAAGTACCGGATATGCCACTGTCATAGAGATTAACAGGACTTAAAAATATCGTAATACCGAAGGCATTGATAAGCCCGGCAATGGTCAGCCCGAGGATATTTTTCCAGTGTAGGGAACGAAAGATGGTTTTTAGTTTATTCATATAAAAGCCTCCTGTTCTGTCATATACATTTTTTACTATGGTCAAATATTACATGAGAAAACCATTGATTACAAGAGAATTGTGTTTAATTTAATTAAATCTTTACTGGAAGTTCATTGTTTTCTTGCATTCGTATTTGTCAGAGAGTAAGATAGACTCATATATTATGTGATATTAGAGGAAATAGAATAATATGAAAAATGTTTCAGAAATTATAAATCAAGGAAATAAAAATGCAGAGCTTCCGGCATGGTTAAATATGCGGCATGCATGGAGTGCCAGTGATGCAAAGCGGGATGAAGGGTTGGCATATCCGGATAATGTAATTCAGATCAAGAATTTGGACTATAAAAAAGAGCCGGATCATCAGAAGTGGTGTGAGGCAGTTGAATTATTAGCTTCACAGAGAACTATGGGGGAAAAGACATCGGAAAAGTATAGTCGGATTTTCTATTATAATGAACCGGACGATGCTTCGAATCTTGATTCTGAACGTTATGCATCAAACAGTTTATTTGATATATATTATCCGGCTGAGTTGGATGCACAGACATCATATCCGGTGATCGTCAGCGTTCATGGCGGTGGATGGTTTTATGGAGATAAAGAGCTGTATAGTTATTATTGCTGCCATCTGGCATCAAAGGGATTTGCGGTTGTGAATTTTAATTACCGGCTGGCACCTCAGAACAAATATCCGGCAGCGATTGAGGATGTGGCATACATTATCCATTATATTCACGAGAATGCAGGGATGCTTCATCTGGATATGGAAAAGTTTTATATGCTGGGGGATTCAGCAGGAGCACAGCTTACGGCAAATTACTGTATTATTGCCGGGAATGCAGCGTATCGGAACAAGCTGGATTTCTTTACATATGACAGACTTCCAAAGGCTGTGTGTCTGAATTGCGGAGCATATGAGATGGACAAGCGGGAGGATAATATTTCCGACTGGTATATGAAGAACGAAGATGGAAGTTATGCAGTATCTGAAGAGCAGAGAAAGCTGTTCCTTTCACAGCTTGAGTATCTGACGAAAGATTTTCCACCGGCATATCTGATGTACAGTGTAAATGATGATCTGAGATTTCAGACCATTTATCTGGATGAACGAATGGAGAAGCTGGGTATCCGGCATGTGATCCGGTCATTTGGAGAGAAACATCCGGACAGCGGACATGTATTTCACATTAATCTGAAAAACCCGGAAGGCGTACAGTGCAATGAGGAAGAATGTGCATGGTTCCGTCAATATGAATAAGTACATGGCGGTTCATATAGAAAGTATATGCATTTGTAAGACTTGAAAAAATATGAAATGAAATTTGGAGTATAAGAAAATGGCAGAAGGTTGTAATCATAATTGTAGTAGTTGTGGAGAGAGTTGTTCATCAAGAACCGCTCCTCAGAGTTTACTTGAAGTACCACATGAAGGAACAAAGATCAAACATATCATAGCAGTTATCAGTGGAAAAGGCGGTGTCGGAAAATCATCCGTAACGACATCCCTTGCGGTTACCTTGAATCGTCTTGGTTATAAGACTGCGGTTCTGGATGCAGATATTACCGGACCTTCGATTCCGACAGCATTTGGAATAAATGAAGAACCGGAGAGAGGCGACGATTTCCTGTATGCGGTTGAAACAAAGACCGGAATCAAGATGATGTCGATCAATCTGTTGATCGAAGATCAGACAGCACCGGTTATCTGGCGTGGTCCGATCATCGCGGGAGCAGTAAAACAGTTTTATACGGATGTTGCCTGGGGAGACATTGATTATATGCTGGTTGATTGTCCGCCCGGAACCGGAGATGTACCGCTTACGGTATTTCAGTCTCTGCCGGTGGATGGGGCAGTTATTGTTACAACACCTCAGGATCTGGTGTCTCTTATTGTGGAGAAGGCAGTCCGTATGGCGGACGATATGGGAATCCGTATCTTAGGTCTGGTTGAGAATATGTCATATTTCAAATGCCCGGATTGCGGCAAAGAGCATAGCATCTTCGGTGAGAGTAAAGTAGAGGAGATACAGGATCGTTTTGGTATCGAGACGGTCGTAAAGCTTCCGATCGACCCGGCACTTGCCGGCTTGATGGATGAAGGTAAGATCGAGGATATGCCGGAATCAAAGCTGAAGGAATTCGCACAGACGATCGTGGGAAAGATAGGATGAAAGAATAAATACAGGAGGTATGGATGGGGTATAAGAAAACAGATGCGTTGATGAGACATTTGCGAGACAGTGGAATTGCAATATATGGACCTAAACAAAAACGTCAGCTAATAAATACAGGATATTTTCATGGATATAAAGGATATCGTTTTTTTGGGAATGCAAATAAAAGATTGCCATTTACATCTTATGATGAAGTCTATGCTACAATACAATATGATTCGGATTTAAAAGCTTTATTATATGGGAAAATGATGTTTATAGAGACCGCAGTCAAGAATATAGCATTGGAAAGTATATTGGTAAATGCAAATTCAGAATCAATACAAGATATGTATGATAAAGTTGTAAGTGGCTATAATAATGCACCAAAATCTGCAACTGTAGAGCAGAGAAGAAAATTGCAGCAGAATAAATTGAATTTACAGAATTCAATTCAATCCAGTCTGGCAAATGCTTATAAAAAGAATAATCCAAGAATCACACATTTTTATAATAATGTTGGCTATTCAGATGTTCCAATCTGGGCATTGTTTGAAATTATGACAATGGGAGATCTGGGTTATTTATTGTCATGTCTTACATATAGTGTTCGTGATGATATTTCAAAAAGATTATCAATAAATGTATCTTGTGATACAGATCGACAGTTGATATATAAGTATATTTATACATTAAAGGATCTGCGTAATGCCATAGCACACAATTCTGTAGTTTTCGATACCAGATTTAGAAATATTGATCCGACAAGTGCAATGAAACAGTGTCTTAAAATTGAAGTAGGGTTACCATATGTAAATTTTAAAACCATTGGTGATTATATAATTCTTATGTGCTATTATATGAAATTGCTAAGGGTGTCAAAGACGGAGATTAAGTTATTTATCCGAGAGTTTGAGAAAATTACAGAAAAATATAGACAATCAGTTAATTCTGATGTTGCAGCAATGGTAATTCATCCGGATCTGAATTCAAGAATGAACATATTGAAAAATTATATCTAAAACTTGCATTTTTTCAATGCCTATTGTATATTATAAATACTAATTGGGGTATGCATTTGCGGATGCATACTTAAAAGAGTCGGAGCAATCCGGCTCTTTTGCGTTATAATAGACGATATATAGAATCTGTAATATATATGAAAATATGATTGAAAAAAACGTCTAAATAGTGGAAAATGTGTATAGTATCAGTTATAGACAGGTCGGGAATTATGAAACTTAGAAAACTACTGGAAAGCTGCCACCTGTGTCCGAGAAAATGCGGGGTGAACCGCATAAACGGACAGACAGGGGCATGTAATGAAACATTATCAATATCAGCCGCAAGGGCGGCACTACATATGTGGGAGGAGCCTTGCATTTCCGGAGAGAACGGATCGGGCGCGGTATTCTTTTCCGGGTGTTCTCTTGGATGTGCATACTGCCAGAATCACGATATATCCGGGGGCTTGAATGGAAAAGAGATCACGATAAAGCGCTTATCGGAAATCTTCTTTGAGTTAAAAGAGCAGGGAGCCAATAATATCAATCTGGTAACGCCGGATCATTTTATTCCTCAGATCATAGAGGCAATCGATATGGCAAAGGAGCAGGGGTTCAATCTTCCGTTTGTCTATAATTGCAGTGGATATGAGGAGATCGACGCCCTGAAGCTGTTAGATGGATACATTGACATTTACCTGCCCGATTTCAAATATATGTCGGCAGAACTGGCGGCGAGATACAGTCACGCACCGGATTATCCGGAGGTGGCGAAAACGGCACTGGCGGAGATGGTACGTCAGGTAGGAGGAGATCAGACGACATTTGACGAGGATGGCATCATGAAGCGTGGTGTTATTGTCCGTCATCTGGAGCTTCCGGGATGTATCGAGGATTCCAAGGCTGTCATTCGTTACTTATATAAAACATATGGAAATAATATTTACATCAGCATTATGAACCAGTATACTCCGATGGAGGGAATCGGTGAGAAGTTCCCGGAATTGAACCGCAAACTGACGGAACGGGAGTATGATGAACTGGTTGATTATGCGATTTCGATCGGTGTAGAAAATGGTTTCATCCAGGAAGGGGAAACGGCATCAGAAAGTTTTATACCTCCATTTACAAATGAAGGGATATGATGCAGAAATGTCCGGTATAATAGTTGAAACAGATCAGATGAAAATATCTGGTTTAAAATAAAAAAGGAAAGGAAGATGGGAGTATGAAAAACATCTTAAAGCAGGCGGCAATGAGTATTTTACTTGTTGCGCTGGTGTGTTCTTTCTGTATAACACCTGCAATGGCAGCGACAGAGTTTATCGGAGAGACAAAAGAAAACAGTGCAGTTGTTTCAGATGAAAGTGCAGAACTTGCTGCAAGTTCAGGCTGGGTAAAGAAGAGTTCCGGTCGTTTTGAATATTACAGCAAGGCAGGCAAGGTAACGAAGAAGCTGGTGAAGAAGAATGGGTTCTTCCGTTATTATCTGAAAAAGAATGGCAAATGGAAAGCGCAGAAAAAGGTCTGGGTGACAATCTCACATAACCAGTATTATGCGAATGCAAAAGGCAAGGTCACCACGATCTACTATGGTGCCAGCAAAAAGGCAAAGCGGTATTCCGGTGGTAAATGGAAGTATGTGAAGAATGATACTTTGCGTCTGGCAAATGGGAACGTGTATTATTTCAGTGCAAATGGTATCCGTCAGACGAAGCATAGCTGGTATAAGATCAATGATAATCGTCATGTTCTGGTCGGCGAAAAGGGTTCCGATACCGTAGATTATCTGTTGAAGAAGGATCACGGTGCATGGAAATGTTATGTCAGCACAAAGAAAGGCTGGGATAAGTTCAGAAGCAAGTGGGCACAGGCATATGGCAAGATCTATTACTTTGATGTAACCGGAAAGGCATCCAGAATCTACTATGTGGAGTCCATGAAATGCTATGAATACAAAAATGGCAAATATGTAATGTGGAGAAATACAACAAAATATATTGGTAAATATCTGTTGTATTTTGGTTCCGATGGTGTACGTGTTACTAAATCCGGTTGGTATAGGATATCATCAGATAAAGAGATTTATGTAAATTCACAGGGAATTGTTACGGATTCCAGAACACCTGTAAAAGAAACAACCGGACATTCTGCAACCGGCTGGTATACGATCAAGCTTAGTAATGGCAGTACAAAGCAGGTATATGGATATTTTGATTATGATGCAGAAAATACGATCATCCGTCAGTTAAATGCATACAGAAAGGCAAATGGTCTTAATGAATTGACAAGATCACAGAGCTTGATGAATTCTGCAAGAGTACGAGCATATGAGTGCTCTTATTCCTTCTCACATACAAGACCGGATGGTACGCAGTGTTTTACTGCTTCATCAGAAATGAATGGCGAAAATATTGCAGCCGGCTATCCTTCTGCAGATGCAGCAATGACAGCCTGGAAAAATTCACCGGGACATGATGCAAATATGAAATTGCCACTATTCAGTAAAATTGGTGTTGGTGTATTTGTAGCAGTATCCAGTGACAATTGTGGATATAAATATTACTACGTTCAGAACTTTGGTATTTAGAAACAGATTGTATATTTTATTCATAAAGTAAAAGGTACTTCAGAATGTTTAACATAATTGTATGACATCCTGAGGTACCTTTATTTTTATAAGCCTGCTTTTATAAGGTCATTTTCATCAGAAAAAGTAATGCAGTTATACAAGAATAAAACCTGATCGTAGTCTTCGACGTTTACCAGATTGCTGATCGACTGGTTCGTGTACCGGAGATCGATCATAGTTACGGTATCGTAGTTGTTGATCAGAAACTGCATCATGGAATTGGCATAGCTGTCTTTGATCACCAGAATGGAACGCCTGTCAGTTCCGGCTGTATCTTTTGGATCGGATGCAGCTTCTGCAGTCGTTGTGTTGTTTCGATGGAGCGTTGCAACCGCTACGTTCTGTCCGGTATAGGATGCATATTTGTCTTTTACATCCAGATAGTCACGGAAGAAGATGGAGTCATAGGAAGCTTCTTTATCAAGTCCATTCGAGGTTGTCATGGATGGTGTTGCACTATTATCTGCCAGAGTGTAGAAATCAATCTCATCTTTTGTAACAGACTGATCTAAGGTCTTTGAGAACAGGGTTCCCTGAAATTCTGTGCTGGCGGTTTCCTTTGTAAAATCCTTCAATTCATAAGGAGTATATCCAAGTTCTGCTCCGGCAGACTGATATGCATAGTAAGCACCAAGGGATGTCCAGTGGTGGTCGGTACGATAATAGATATACTCGCTATCATGTTCCTTTAAGGCATTATATATATTGATCGGTGTCACACTGGATAGTTCGTTATAACAGGATTCGATCATGTCTTTTTCATCAACTGATACATTCTTAACAGCCGAAGGCAGCAGGGAATCTCCATAGACACCGACAGAGGTCGGACACAGCATGAAGTAGGTTGGAATCTCCGAATGCTTTGCAGCGAAGCTGTTAATGACAGCAAGATTTGTATGGATCTTATCAGCATCATATGCCGCACCGATATCGTCATAATCTGAAAGTACCTGCAGCATCTGGTCGTTTTTCGTATATACCGTTGAGATCTCTGTTTTGCCCATCAATCGTTCAGAATCATTCATGGCTGAAATCCATTGTTCCCTGCCATAGAACCGGTCTGAGAACCAGGCATCAAAACCGTTCATAAATGTTTCATCCTTGATGGAAGAAAGATTGACGGTTGGAAATTCCGACAGATAACGATTTTCATTTTCGGAAAAAGGCGCTTTCTCTTTTGGCAGCTTAAAAAGTGTCAAAATGGGAAGAACAATGATGATACATGCAAATATGATAATTCCGATTTTTTTATGCATAAAGGATCACCTCACAAAATTCTATAAACATATAACAGTCATGCCAACTTCGGTTGATTAGCATTTGCCATGACAACCTCGCTTGGCGGTTCGAATAGGCTATCGCCATGCCAATCTCGCCTGACGGCTCGATTTACGGCATTCGCCGTATAGCATCCGAACCTCATATAGATGATTGTGAGCAAGCTCCCAACATCTATATGGGTTGCAGATGCTGCATGGCTCATTTTTTAAAAGTTGAAATACAAAAACGGGTTATAGCTTGCATTGACAAGGTAGGCGGTGGAAAGCAGCATCAGAATCGCCATCAAAATGACGCTTCCGTAATTGCCGACAGCCGGAACTTTGTCTGCGAGCTTAATAGCCAGCTTCTTTGGCAGATCCGTAGAACCGATGATCGCAATGATGAATAACAATCCGAAGTTCACAAGGATATATATGGTATAACTGTCGTAGAAGCTACTGCCAAAGCGGAACATCCGTCCCATATAGGAGAATGCCTGTGCGATCGTTGATGTATCAAAGAGTACCCATCCAAGCATGACGAGGACGATCGCATAAACACGTTTTATAATAGAAGGAATCTTTGTAAAGATATCCTGCTTTCCTGCTTTTGTCAGAGCAGTTGTAACCAGCTTTTCTATAATGATCAGAACACCGTACAGAGAACCCCACAGAATGAAGTTCCAGCTTGCACCATGCCAGACACCGGTTAAGAACCAGACGACTGCGGTATTGAAGATTGTGCGTGCAAGTCCTTTACGGCTGCCACCCAGAGGAAAATAGACATAGCTCTTGAACCAGCCGGAGAGGGTCATATGCCATCTGCGCCAGAATTCACTGATACTCTTCGACATATACGGATAATTGAAATTTTCCGGGAAATGGAAACCGAGCATCTTACCCAGACCGATCGCCATATCAGAATAACCGGAAAAATCAAAATAGATCTGTAAGGTATAAGCGGCAATACCAAGCCATGCGGTTGCAACCGGAAGCTCGGATAAGTCCATAGCTTTGACATTTGTCCAGACAACACCGATATTATTTGCGATCAGAACCTTCTTGCCAAGACCGACCGCGAAGCGGAGAATACCATCCCAGATCAGGTCGATGTCGATCACACGTTCATTCAGCTCGGCAGCTACATCTTCATAACGAACGATCGGACCTGCTACGATCTGTGGGAACAGCGTGACAAAGGCTGCAAAGGTGATCGGATTCTTCTGAACAGAGATGTTCTTCCGGTACAGGTCGATCGTATATGACATGGACTGGAAGGTAAAGAAGCTGATACCGATCGGAAGCAGAGAGGTCGGTGAACCATAGTGCGTTCCGAATATGTTATTAATATTTTCTATGATAAAATTGCTGTATTTGAAAAAGCCAAGCAAAGACAGATTCATGACCATCGATACGATCAGTGCAAGCTTTCGAAGTGCCTGACGGTCGCCTGCCTTATAAATGACCAGACCTGCAAAATAATCGATCATCGTCGATGCGATCAGTACAAATACATAGATTGGTTCGCCCCATGCATAGAAGAACAGACCGCTGATCAGGATGAACAGATTCCGTAACTGCTTCGGGACAATATAATAGATAACCAGTGTAACCGGTAAAAAAATATATAAAAATGTCAAACTGGAAAAGACCATGTGATACCCCAACTAACTTCATTATTATGTCGACTTCTGTCGCCGTAACAATTATAAAGTTAACGTATGGTAGTGTCAATCAGATTAAATATTAAATATTTGTGAGAAACCGGCTAAGAAACGGGAAAATATATAGATTGTGTGCATAGTTACAATACCGGCAGGCATATACAGATATACAGCAGTATTAAGACTACCAATATAGGATTTTAAGGAGATGAGAAAAAATCAGCCCATGTGAAACCATGTGACTATATAAAAGAACTGCCTTACTTAGACTCGTTGTGGTTTCTATGATCTGCATATACATGATTCGCAAATGTTCCTGTGCCAACTCGCCTTTCAGGCTCAGACAGGCACCCACATTTGCTCGTATATGCATCTCATTACGAAATCCTCACTAATGTCTTAGTAAGGCAGTTCTTTTATATAGATTGTATAGTTTCACATGGGTGTCCGTCTATCGGATAGCGTCCTTCATGCTTGCGACATAGTCTTTGATGTAAGGCACGCAGTCCCTGCCATATTTGGCGCAGAGCTTGACAATGGCAGAGCCGACGATCACACCATCAGCATGAGCAGCCATTTCCTTCGCCTGCTCCGGTGTGGAGATTCCGAAGCCGATCGCACACGGAGTATCCGTTACGGCTTTGACCAGCTTGGTCATAGCACCGATATCGGTCGTGATCTTGCTTCTTGTTCCGGTAACACCGAGAGAAGAAACACAGTAGATAAATCCATTTGCTTCTTTTGCGATCATGCTGATCCGGTCATGGGAGGTTGGTGCGATCATGGATACCAGATCCAGATCATACTTCTTACAGATGCCGTCGAACTCATCCTTTTCTTCGTAAGGGATATCCGGCAGGATCAGTCCGTCAATGCCGATCTCCTTACAAATGCCGATAAATTTTTCAGAGCCGTAAGAGAAGACAACATTTGCATAAGTCATAAATACCATAGGGATGGTAACTGTCTTACGGAGCTTTCTTATAAGGTCAAATACATCATTTGTCGTGACATGGTTTGCGAGTGCGCGGATATTTGCACCCTGGATAACAGGGCCTTCTGCGGTTGGATCTGAGAATGGGATACCAAGTTCGATCAGGTCTGCACCTGCTTCTACCATGGCATATACGATCTGTTCTGTTGTTTCAAGATCAGGGTCACCACATGTAACAAATGGGATGAACGCCTTTCCGTTTTTGAATGCATTTTTAATATTACTCATAGAGATCCTCCCCTCTGTATCTGGCGATGGCGGCAACGTCCTTATCGCCTCGTCCTGAAATGTTAATAACCATGATCTGGTCTTTGTCCATCTGTGGTGCAAGCTTCATTGCATAGGCAACTGCATGAGCACTCTCGATCGCAGGGATAACACCCTCGATCTTGGACAGATATTCAAATGCATCAACAGCTTCATCATCTGTAACAGCGACATATTCTGCTCTGCCGATGTCATGCAGGTATGCATGTTCCGGTCCGATTCCCGGATAGTCAAGACCTGCGGAAATAGAATAAACCGGTGCGATCTGTCCGAATTCATCCTGACAGAAGTAGGACTTCATACCGTGGAAGATACCAAGTCTTCCGGTATTGATCGTTGCAGCTGTCTCAAATGTATCAATTCCACGTCCGGCCGCTTCACATCCGATCAGGCGAACGCTCTTATCCGGAATAAAGTTATAGAATGCGCCGATCGCATTGGAACCGCCGCCGACACAGGCGAGAACGGCATCCGGCAGTCTGCCTTCCTTCTCCATAAGCTGTTCCTTGATCTCCTTGCTGATAACAGCCTGAAAATCGCGAACCATCTCAGGGAAAGGATAAGGTCCCATAACAGAACCCAGAACATAATGGGTATCATCGATTCTGGAAGTCCATTCACGGAAGGTTTCGGAAACGGCATCCTTTAATGTACCGGTACCGGTTTCTACCGGGTGAACCTTTGCTCCTAATAATTTCATACGATAGACATTTAAAGCCTGACGGATGGTGTCTTCCTTGCCCATGAAGATCTCACATTCCATACCCATCATGGCAGCAACTGTAGCAGTTGCAACACCGTGCTGACCGGCTCCTGTCTCGGCGATAACTCTTGTCTTACCCATTCGTTTTGCAAGGAGCATCTGACCGATAACATTGTTGATCTTATGTGCTCCGGTGTGATTCAAGTCCTCACGCTTCAGGTAGATCTTTGCACCGCCGAGATCCTCTGTCATTCTCTTGGCATAGTACAGACGGCTAGGTCTGCCGGCGTATTCATTTAACATTTCTGTCAGCTCCCGGTTGAATTCCGGGTCATCTTTGTATTTCTTATATGCTTCTTCAAGCTCAAGCATGGCGTTCATCAGTGTTTCCGGTATGTACTGTCCGCCATGGATTCCAAAACGTCCTTTTGACATATATGTTTCCTCCTGTATATGTTGTTTCTATATTATAAAATATCTTCAATGCTTTCTAATAAAGTTCGTTGTTCCTGCAGAAACAGGATTAGGTTCTATTCTACATCTTCCCCCCCCGTAACCATGCAAATGCGGCTTTCTTATCAGGGCTTCGCATAAAGGTTTCTCCGATCAATACTGCATCTGTGCCATTTCCCTTTAAACGGTCGATGTCCTCCGGTGTACGGATGCCGCTTTCGGATACATAGACGACCGGTTTACCATTTATCGAATCCGGGATCAATGTCCGAAGTCTTACACTGTTCATGATGTCAACGGTAAAGGTCTTCAGATCGCGGTTATTTACACCGATAATGTCTGCGCCGATCGCGATCGCCCGCCTGACTTCTTTTTCGTCATGTGCTTCTACCAGAACGGACAGCCCGAGGCTTGTTGCAAGCTCGTAATAGCTTTTGAGCTGCTCGTCGGTAAGGATCGCACAGATCAGAAGGATCGCAGAGGCACCGATCACCTTTGCTTCATAGATCATATAAGGATCGACGGTGAAATCCTTCCGCAGGATCGGAGTGGATATTGATTCATGGATCGCTGTCAGATATTCGTTGCTTCCCTGAAAATAAAAAGGTTCGGTCAGCACGGATATGGCGGAAGCACCGGCGGCTTCATATTCTTTCGCAATCTCGATATATGGGAAATCCGGTGCAATCAGTCCTTTGGAAGGGGAAGCCTTTTTTACTTCGCAGATAAAGGAGATTCCCGGCTTTGCCAGATTGTCGCGGAAAGGAAAAACGGTATAAGGTTTTGTTCCGTTCTCTGTTTCCTTTTCTACGATCGCAAGGGCTTTTGCCTTCATTTCTTCAAATGGGATCTGTTCTTTGCATCCGGTAACCCGTTCTTTTGTTTTTGCTGCTATTTCATCTAAGATCATATATATTCCTCCATAGCGGCCCGGAGATTGAAGGTTCCGGGTCGGTTATGTGTTTTGCTTTTACAAATAATTAAGCGTTTGTTGCTACTATAAAGTCTTCCAGCTTCTTCAGACCGCTGCCATTTGCCAGAATATCGGCTGCAAGGGCGAAGCCTTCTTCAAGTGAGATCCGGTTTGTGATATGCAAAGCTGCACCGGCATTTAAGATAACGGCTGTACGCTTGCCATCTGTGATCTTGCCGGATAAGATATCCTTTGTGATCTGTGCATTTTCTTCCGGTGTACCACCGACCAGTTCGGCTTTGTCGCAGAGGGCAAATCCGTAGGCGGTTGGATCTAAGGTGTAAGTGTGAAATGAACCATTGTCAAATTCACATACAGTTGTTGTGGTAACGGCAGAGATTTCGTCCAGACCATCATTTCCATGAACGACCATGCCACGTTTTACACCGAGGTTGCTGAGTACTTTTGCAAGCGGATCAACGAGGGAGGCATCATAGACACCGAGTAACTGAAGATTTGCTTTTGCCGGATTTGCAAGAGGTCCTAAGATATTGAATACTGTAGGAATCTTGATCTCTTTTCTTGGAGCGCCGACAAATCGCATTGCTGTGTGATATTTCTGTGCAAATAAGAAGCAGGTACCAAGATCCTTCAGACAGGCTTCGCTGACTTTACAGTCTGCTGCGATGTTGACGCCAAGGGCTTCCAGGCAGTCGGCTGTTCCGCATTTGCTGGATGCTGCACGGTTGCCATGCTTTGCCACCTTACCACCGCCTGCGGCTGTTACTAATGAGGAAACAGTTGAGATGTTAAAGGTTCCTGCGCAGTCTCCACCGGTTCCTACGATGTCGATCTCCTCATCGACATCCGGTGTAAATTCACCACAGTGTTTTCTCATGATCTCAGCAAATGCTGTGATCTCCTCGATTGTTTCACCTTTAATATGAAGGGCTGTTAAGAAGCTTCCGATCTGTGCCTGTGTTGCTTCTCCACTCATAATTTCATCCATAACGGCTGCTGCCATTTCTTTGTCAAGATCCTTACCATTAACAACTGCTGCGATTGCTTCTATAATCATATTCATATCCTCCTTGAATGTATGTTCTAATAAACATTTGCGAATTCTATAAAGTATATTCATGATTAAACATTCTGACTTGCCAAAACAGTGGCATTTGAGACCGCCGGTTCTTGATGGTGCGTTAGCAGCATCTTAGTACCGCTGCAGGTCTCAACGAGCGGAAGCGTCCACTGGTTGGTAATGTCAGGAATGTTTAATCATAGAAATATAGTGCTGATTGCAAATGTTTGATTATGCCTCTAAAAAGTTTCGTAAGATGATCGTTCCTTTTGGTGTCAGAATCGATTCCGGATGGAACTGGACACCATATATTTCATAATCCTTGTGTTTGACTGCCATGATCTCATCATCGTCGGTTCGGGCAATAACGGTAAGAACATCCGGGAAGTTTTCTTCGGAAGCGGCAAGGGAATGATATCTGGCAACCTCGATTCGTTTCTGAAGTCCCTTGAACAGGTTGCAGTTGATGTCGACATTTGCAACGGACATTTTGCCATGCATCAGCTTTTTGGCGTATGTGATTGTTGCACTGTAGGTTTCACAGATTGCCTGATGACCGAGACAGACACCAAGGATCGGAACCTTGCCGGCAAAATAGGAGATGGCTTCTTCACAGATACCTGCATCGGAAGGCCTTCCGGGACCCGGTGAAATGATGATCCTATCCGGATTCATTGCTTCAATCTCCTGACAGGTATATTCGTCATTTCGTATCACCTTGATGTCAGGATTGATCTTTCCTACAAGCTGATACAGATTGTAGGAAAAGCTGTCATAATTATCGATCAGTAATATCATGCTTCGTCACCTCGTATTTTCTGAGAATTAATCAATGCATCCGTTACGGCTTTTGCTTTGTTGATGCATTCTTGGAATTCATTTGCCGGTACACTGTCGGCTACAATGCCGGCACCGGAACGGACAAATACTTTATGCCCCTTGCGGTATGCGATTCGGATCGCGATGCAGGTATCCAGATTTCCTGAGAAATCAATATAACCGATCGTGCCGCCGTAAATACCTCGTTTGTTATTTTCAAGCTCGTTGATGATCTCACATGCCCGGATCTTCGGTGCACCGGATAAGGTTCCGGCCGGAAGAACCGCATCAACAGCGGAGATCGCATCCAGATCCTCACGGAGTGTTCCGCGTACGGTAGAGCCAATATGCATAACGTGTGAATAACGCTGGATGGACATGTATCGTTCGACTTCGACCGTTCCAAACTGACTGACTTTTCCGAGATCATTTCTTCCGAGATCCACTAACATATTGTGTTCTGCAAGTTCCTTTTCATCTGCCATCAGGCTCTTTTCCAGTTCCAGATCTTCGACCTTGGTTTTTCCCCTTGGTCTTGTGCCTGCCAGAGGAAATGTGTGGAGAACGCCATCCTCTACCTTGACCAGAGTTTCAGGGGAAGCCCCGGCAACCTCGATCGTGTCACCGTCAAAGTAGAACATGTAAGGAGATGGGTTTGTGCTTCGAAGCAGCCGGTAGGTATCGAACAGGCTTCCTTCCATTTCGGCTTCCAGTCGGTTGGAAAGCACGACCTGGAAAATATCTCCTTCATATATATAGTGCTTTGCTTTTTCTACCATCCGGCAGTAGGCTTCTTTGTCAAATAATGGTTTGAATTCTGTCTTAAGAACAGGAGCAGGAATATCGGCTTCTGCGCCATGGAGAATGAGTTCTTTCATTTCTTTGATATCCTGTAAGGCTTTCTGATATCCTTCTTCGATATTTGCTGTGTTGGCATTTGCGATCAGGATCAGTTTGGATCTTACATTGTCAAATGCGATCACCTTATCAAATAACATCAGATCGACATCCTGAAATCCTTCCTCGTCCTTCGCATCAAGCACCAGCTTCTTTTCACTGTATTTCAGATAGTCATAAGAGAAATATCCAACCAGTCCGCCGGTGAAGGTAGGGAAGCCTTCGATCTTCGGACTCTTATAATCTTTTAAAACCTCACGGATGAAGATTTCCGGATGGATGCCGGAGGTCTCTTTGATGACTACTCCGTTCTCATCCTTTAATGTCAGGGTTCCGTTCATACAGATGATATCCAGTTTTGGACTGTATCCAAGGAAAGTGTATCTTCCCCAGAACTCCTGATTCTCCACGCTTTCCAGAATGTAGCAATGCTCATTTTCCGCTTTCAGTTTCTTCAACAGATTGATCGGAGTGATGATATCAGAGAGCATCTCATAACAGACCGGAACCGTGTGATATCCCTGTTTCGCATATTCTTTTGCTTCGCTAAGTGTTGGTCGTATCATATGTTTCACCTCGTTCATAAATAATAGTTTAATAAGTTATTTGAAATTGTTCATGTATGGTGAGGTGCGTTTTGCCTGATCTGCTTTTTATAAAAAGAAAAAGCACCGTCAGAAGATTGTATAAAAAAATCTCATCCAAAAGCAAAACGCTTATAGGACAAGATACAAATACAACACTCCTGCGGTGCCACCTATATTCATCAAAATCTGATGCACTCAACCATATACTAACATATATGTACTTTCTATAACGGGAAGTCTCCGTCGCCCCTACTAGATTCGCTCGTTCGGTTTGCCCTCGCAAGTCCATTCACTTAAGAAATCATCACTGCAATCTCACCACCTGCAGTTCTCTGGACATGTTGTTCATAAGCTACTCTTCTTGCTCATTGGTTTGTTTTATTGTATTCATATTGCACCGGTATGATATATTTGTCAAGAACTAATTTTATAATTGTTCAAAAAAAGGTACAATTATTTCGATGGAAAACCTTGTTTATTCGTTAAAAATCACTATAATAAAAGTAAGATGACTCGCTATGCGCAAGTATAGCTTTTAATACTGAAAATATACGGAACGTGTATATAATGCATGATATATGATTCGTATAAATAATCAATGGAGGACTATAATCGTGGAAGAACGTAAAAATTTTGGTTTCGGTGTATTGATCGATATTTTGAAGAAAAATCCAAAAACAATTGTTTTGACTGAAGGTACTGATCCCCGTATTCTGGAAGCATCTTCGAGACTTCTTGCAAGTAACTTCCTGCATCCGATTCTTGTAGGAGATCCTGATAAGATTTATGAAGTTGCAGAGGAAAGCGGTTTTAATATAAGAGGTTCCGAGATCATCAATCCAAGGAATTTTGATCGTATGGATGAGATGGTCGAGATGTTCTGTGAACTCAGAAAGAGCAAGGGCGTGACACCGGAGCAGGCAAGAGAGATCCTGTATCAGAACAACTACTTTGGTACGATGCTTGTTAAGATGGGGATTGCAGATTCGCTTCTCGGTGGTGCTACATATTCAACAGCAGATACAGTAAGACCTGCTTTACAGCTGATCAAGACAAGACCGGGCAACACACTGGTTTCATCCTGTTTCATTCTGGTACGTCCGTTTGCAACAGGTGGTAATGAAGTGTTCGCTATGGGTGACTGTGGTATCAACATTAAGCCAAATGAAGATGAGCTGGTTGAGATCGCAGAGGAGACTGTTCGTTGTGCAAGAATCTTCGGTGTAGATCCAAAGGTTGCTTTCTTAAGCTATTCAACCTATGGCTCCGGTAAGGGCGAAGATGTGGATAAGATGAGAAATGCAGCAAGAAAGACAAAGGAACGTAATCCTGATCTTCCAATCTCCGGTGAGATCCAGTTCGATGCAGCCGTATCACCTAGAGTTGCAAAGAAGAAATGTCCACAGTCAGAGGTTGCAGGAAATGCAAATACCTTTATCTTCCCTGATATCAATGCAGGAAATATCGGTTATAAGATCGCACAGAGAATGGGTAACTTCTCAGCATATGGCCCGATCCTGTTAGGACTTAATTCTCCTATCAACGATCTGTCCAGAGGATGTACAGCAGATGAGGTTTATTCTATGGCGATCATCACAGCAGCATTAGCAGATAATAAAGATGCGTAAAGTGTAGATAGATAAAAGCCGGACACTATCTTTTTAAACCAAAGATAGTGTCCGGCTTTTATCTACTGTCTAAAGATGATTATTCTATTTGCAGGAATTCTGCGGCTGTTAATATTTGTGGCTTTTGCAGTTTTGATTCTGCTGATTTTTCATTGCAAGAAAGTGTGATTTTTCTTGAAATAAATGGGTAAATGGTTTACCATAATATCATGAGTATTTAGTATGGGATTGTAGCGCTTTTTTAGCGTGAAGGGCGAACAAATGACGCCTGTGAGACAGAAAAATTGGGACAGCATATTTGTGGGTGTCAGAATGGAGATTTGAATGAATTTCGTATATTCATTGTTTTTGCAGAGAACTGGAGAGGAACTTTCACAATTTGATAACAGAATTTCTAACATGCTTCCAGTGGCTGCCGGTCTGGTTTTTTTTGATATGCGAAACTATCGTAATGATAATGGGGAATTTAATGTTTATATAGAGTGGAATGAGGAATTGAATTCCATCCTGAATGACAGACTGCCTTCGGGTGGTTATTTTATAAAGGCAACAAGAAAACAGGCAAGACAGTTGGAAGAAAAAACAGGTGGAATTCCTGTTTATATGAAGTTGATCGCACATGAGGGCAGGCTGTATCCGTATCGCACATATGTGATGTGGAATGGCAGGCCTTTTAGTGTGGAATTTAACGGAAATATATTGATCCCGGTTGATTATAAGAAGAAAGCAGAGAACGTGAGGATACAGGGTTCGCAGAATGGCGGTAAAGGAAATCGTACGGATGTATCTGGAAGCCAGATGAGCAGTCAACGAAGCTTATTCGGTACAAGCCAGAGCAAAATATTAGCAGGCAGTCAACATGGAACTTTTGTTGGTAGTGAACGTGAATTCTGGACAAGCAGTAGTCGACCTTGGATGTATGAGTGGGAATATGAGAATGGCAGCCAGAGAAGTCTATTCGGTGGTAGCCAGAGAAGTCTGTTTAGGACAAGTCAGCAGGGATTCCTTTTTGGAAGTCAGCGGGAGTTTTTGACAGGTAGCAATCGGGGATTCTTTTTTGGAAGCCGGAACGGCTTTTTCTATGGCAGCAACCGAGGCTATCTGACGGGTAGCAATCGTGAATTCTGGACAAGCAGTAATCGACCTTGGATGTATGAGTGGGAATACGAGAATGGCAGCCAGCGTGGATTTTTAGCAGGCAGCCGGTACACACCGACATTTTATCAGGCAACAGATGGCGGGGCAGATGATTATGATATTCCGCATTGGTATTACATGCCGCCGGAATGGCAGCTTATAAACCGGTCAAAACGACCATGCAGCAGAAAAGGCGGAAACAGCACATTTGGCTATGGGCTGGATTTAATATAGAGCGGAAGCACCCCTTGACTGAGAAGGTCAAGAGTCTGCAGCTAATCAATATTTAGCTGGTTTTCAATTATTTTGAAAGGACAACATATGGAAGGATTTCATTCTTTATGGTCAAAACCTTATATGGCAGGGAGACATACAGAAGAGTACTGGATGCAGGACTATGAAGTCCTTACGATGATCCTTTCGGCGTTGATGTGGAGAAAACACAATGGGGGGATCCGTTTGTGCGCCGATGCAGAAGCAATCGCATTTGTCGAGAAAATGGGTCTCTACCACATCTGGAATCTCGGAATCGAGGAAATTACAGTGCCGGAAGCGGTACCGGAAAAGGTGTTCTGGGCAGCCGGCAAATTATATTCATTGAAAAAAATGCAGATGCCAGCGGTCATGGTGGATCTGGATCTGATCATCTGGAAAGATATACGGAATATTATAAAAGATACGGATATCTGTGCAATACACAGAGAAGGGATATTCCCTGATGTGTATCCGGGAAAAGAGTTTTTCCATATGAAGCAGGAGTATCGGTTTGACCCGGACTGGAGCTTTGAGGTTCTTCCGGTCAATACCTGTATGTTATATATCGCGGATGAAGCGTTTAAGAATTATTATGTTGACAGTTCGATCACATTTATGGAGAATTGTCTGGAGACAGAGGAGAATCTTTGCCATATGGTATTTGCGGAACAGCGGCTTCTTGCGATGTGCGCAGAGAAGCAGGGAAAGCAGATATCATCTTTTTTTCCCGGTTCGGCACAGATCGAGAACCAGGATATCTTCACACATTTATGGGGCTATAAGAACATTCTGAAATTCAATTATAAAGAAAGGGAAGCTTTTAACCGTAAAATGTATGATCGCATCGTCCGGGAATTTCCGGAAGAAGAGACGACACTCAAGCAGCTTCCGATATCAGGACTATAGGGAGAATGGTATGAAACTTTTACGCAAAATACCAAAGGAAATATACATATATATCGCATGGGGCATACTCGTAGGGGCAGTGAACTTAGGGTCTGCCTGGTTTTTTATGTACAAATGCGGGATAAATGAGATCTATGCCAATTATATGTCGTGGATTTTGTACAACTATGTGTCATTTGCGACAAACCGCAAATCTGTATTCCACACAAAGGCAGCCACGGTAAAGGCATATTTTATCGAACTGGCATTATTCTATCTGAGCCGGGTATCTACACTTCTGATCGAAACGGGAATTATCTTTGCGCTTGTCACCGGACTGAAATGGAATGCGATGGGCGTTAAGGTGTTTACATCGATCCTTGTGATCTTTTTGAATTATTTCATCAGTAAGAAATTTATCTTTTCTATTCAATACGAAAAGAAAAATAGTGGAGAAATGTTGTCGGAAGACGAAGTATGTCGTGAAATCGTGAGATAATTAATAAAAACTTTACAAGATTTATTTCCATATTTTTGTAAAATGTAGTACAATATCGGCGTAACCATGCATTCTGTGCAGTATGTGTGGTTTATACATAAGCTGACAAAGTAAATTTTTATAGAATTTAACAATGCAGGATTTCTTCTATATCTTTCACAGATAATCTGGATGGTATACATATGGAAGAAAATGGAAATCATACTTTATATTAAGGAGAATTATTGAATATGAGTAGAAGAGTAGTGATTACAGGAATGGGAGCGGTTACTCCACTTGGCTTGAATGTGGATGAGTTCTGGAACGGCTTAAAAGAAGGCAGACATGGTTTTGGACCGATTACACAGTTTGATGCATCAGAATATAAGTGCAAGGTTGTAGGTGAAGTAAAAGGATTTGTAGCAAAAGATTATATTGATCCAAAGGCTGCAAGAAGAATGGCAAGATTTTCACAGTTCGCGGTTGCAGCAGCAAAGGAAGCAGTTGCAGATGCAAAGCTTGACATGACAGCAGAAGATCCATACATGGTTGGAACCTGTGTTGGTTCCGGTGTAGGAAGTCTTCAGGAACTTGAAAGTGCATATGAGAAGATCATGACAAAGGGACCGAATCGTGTAAGCCCATTTACAGTACCTATGATGATCAGCAATATCGCAGCAGGTAATATTGCGATTCAGCTTGGCTGCAAGGGAAAGAGTATTGATGTTGTTACAGCATGTGCATCCGGTACAAACAGTATCGGTGAAGCATTCCGTACAATTCAGTATGGAGATGCAGATGTAATGATCGCCGGTGGTACAGAAGCAGCAGTTTCACCGATCGGTATCTCGACATTTGATGCATTAACAGCGTTGTCATCATCTGATAATCCGGACAGATGCTCAATTCCATTTGATAAAGAGAGAGATGGTTTCGTTCTTGGTGAAGGTTCCGGTATCGTGATCTTAGAGGAACTGGAACATGCTAAGAAGCGTGGCGCAAAGATTTATGCAGAGATCAGCGGATACGGATGCTCCAGTGATGCATTCCATATCACAGCACCGGAAGATTCAGGCGAGAGCCCTGCAAAAGCTATGTTAAATGCTGTAAAAGATGCAGGCGTATCCCCGGAGGATGTTGCATATATCAATGCACACGGAACCAGTACACATTTAAACGATCTGGTTGAGACCAGAGCAATCAAGAAAGCATTTGGCGATCATGCAAAGGACATCAAGATTAATTCTACAAAGTCTATGACAGGACATCTTCTTGGCGCAGCAGGTGCGATCGAATGTATCGTTACAGCAAAGACGATCGAGGAAGGCTATATCCACAGAACCCGTGGTCTTCATGAGAGTGAAGAAGAACTGGATCTTGATTATTGTAAAGAGCCATATGAGCAGGAGGTTGATTGTGCGATCAGCAATTCTCTTGGATTTGGCGGACATAATGCATGTATTCTTTTACAGAAATATAAGGAGCAGTAAAAAGAAATGTTATTTATTAAGAAAAAGGCAAAAGAAGCCGAGATGGAAAAAATGAAGGCTGTCGAAACAGAACAGCCAAAACCGGAGACTGTAAAATGTCCGAAGTGTGGAGCTGAGCTTGATAAGCAGAGAGTTGTAAAGGCAAAATATATCTGTTATGAATGTGGTTCTTATTTCCGTGTTAAGACAAAGAACCGTATCAAGATGGTAACAGATCCAAAGTCATTTGAACCATGGTTTGAAGATATGCCGATGTCAAATCCGTTAAATACAGCCGGATATGAGGATAAGGTTAAGGCTGCGCAGGAAAAGACAGGACTGAAAGAAGCGGTTACAGTCGGTAAGGCTCTGATCAATGGTGAGCCGGCTATGATCGGTATCTGTGATGCCAGATTCCTGATGAGCAGTATGGGCTATGTTGTTGGTGAGAAGATTGCCAGAGCGGTTGAGCGTGCGACAGAAGAAAAGCTTCCTGTATTCATGTTCTGTTGTTCCGGTGGTGCCAGAATGCAGGAGGGTATCATTTCCCTGATGCAGATGGCAAAAACCTCCGCAGCATTGAAGAAACATTCGGAAGCCGGATTGTTATATGTATCGATCCTTACAGATCCTACAACCGGTGGTGTAACAGCCAGCTTTGCAATGCTTGGCGATATCATCTTAGGTGAGCCTGGTGCTCTGGTTGGATTTGCAGGCCCTCGTGTTATCAAGCAGACGATCGGACAGGATCTTCCGGAAGGCTTCCAGCGTTCAGAGTTCCTGGTAGATCATGGTATTATTGATGGTATTATCACCAGAGATAAGATGAAGGATACCATGTATCAGTTGATCGTTACACATAAACAGAGAACCGGTTATGCAAACTTCGATAAGGAAGAAGACGAGAAGTTTGATATCAGCGAGATCTTAAAGGAGAGATTGACTTCTGTTGAGAATAAGACTCCTTGGGAGAAAATTCGTGGTACAAGACAGATGACTCGTCCTTGCGCACTTGATTATATTGATTATATCTGTGAAGATTTCCATGAAATCCATGGAGACAGAACAATGAATGACGATAAAGCGATCGTTGGTGGTATCGGTCATATCGATGGACAGCCTGTAACCGTGATCGCACAGGTAAAGGGTTCCAGCATGACAGAGTGTATGGAGCGTAACTTCGGTATGCCGCTTCCGGATGGATACCGTAAGGCACTTCGTCTGATGAAACAGGCAGAGAAGTTCAATCGTCCTATCATCACATTTGTAAATACACCTGGTGCATTCTGTGGACTGGAAGCAGAGGAGCGTGGTATGGGTGAAGCAATCGCAAGAAACCTTTACGAGATGTCAGCCCTTAAAGTTCCTGTACTTTGTATCCTGATCGGTGAAGGCGGTAGTGGTGGAGCACTTGCTATGGCAGTTGGTAATGAAGTATGGATGCTTGAAAATGCAGTATATTCCATTCTTTCACCGGAAGGCTATGCATCAATTCTCTGGAAGGACAGCAATCGTGCAGAGGAGGCGGCAGAGGTTATGCAGCTTACCGCACAGGATCTTTCAAGACTTGGTGTGATCGAGAAGGTGATTCCTGAGTATGGCGGAGCAGATAAAGAATCTGTCCCATATATCGGTAAATTCATTAAAATGAATGCCAAGGAATTCCTGAAGAAATTCGATGGAATGAGCGGCGAGGAGATTGCTGCTGCAAGATATAAGAGATTCCGTGAGATGTAAATAAAATAAAAAACAGGGATATAACGTTGAGGGCATCATAATGATTATGATGCCCTCGATGTTACATCCCTGTTTTTATATAAATCCTAGATCAATGACTCGTACAGCTTGGTGATATCCTCAACGCTTGTCTCCTTTGGATTGCCTGGGCGGCATGCATCATCATATGCAGACTGAGCAAGGAAAGGAATATCCTCCGGTTTTACGATATCTTTTAAGTCGGCAGGAATTCCAACATCCTGTGATAGCTGACGAACAGCATCGATGGCTGCCTTTCTATATTCTTCCTGTGTCATATCGTCAACGCCGGCAACTCCCATAGCACGGGCAATCTCACGATATTTCTCGCCGGTTGCTTCTGCGTTATATTCCATAACAGTAGGAAGGATGATCGCATTTGCAACACCATGTGGTGTATCGTACAGAGCTCCCAGAGGGTGAGCCATAGAATGAACGATACCAAGACCTACATTTGAAAATCCCATACCGGCAACATACTGGCCAAGTGCCATATCAGCTCTGCCTTCCGGTGTATTTGCTACAGCACCACGAAGGGAACGGGAAATAATCTCGATTGCTTTTAAGTGGAACATGTCAGATAATTCCCATGCAGCAGCGGTAATGTAACCTTCGATCGCATGTGTCAGGGCATCCATACCGGTTGCAGCAGTCAGACCCTTTGGCATAGAACTCATCATCTCAGGATCAACAAATGCAACGACTGGAATGTCTTTTGGATCCACACATACCATTTTACGGTTTTTCTCTACATCTGTGATAACGTAGTTGATCGTAACCTCGGCAGCAGTTCCGGCTGTTGTAGGTACAGCGAAGATAGGTACGGATTTATTCTTGGTAGGAGCAACGCCCTCAAGACTTCTGATATCAGCAAAATCCGGATTTGCGATCACGATTCCAACGCCCTTTGCTGTGTCCATGGATGATCCGCCACCGATCGCAATGATGTAATCAGCTTCAGCAGCCTTAAAAGCAGCAACACCAGACTGAACATTCTCGATCGTAGGGTTTGGTTTAATGTTGGAATAGATCTCATATGCAAGACCTGCGTTGTCCAGAACATCTGTTACTTTCTTAGTAACACCGAACTTAATGAGATCAGGATCAGAGCAGACAAATGCTTTCTTGAAGCCACGGCCGATAGCCTCTGTAGCGATCTCTGCGATTGCGCCTGCTCCATGATAAGATGTTTCGTTTAATACAAATCTGTTAGCCATATAAATAATACCTCCTATTATGTAACTGTGTGCAGGTGACTTGTATATACTGCACAAATCAATTTATATATTCTCTACAAAAACAAGGCAAAAACACCTGTTAAGTATAGTGTAATACACTTTGCTGTTGTTGACAATATACAAATAACAAGAAATATTATAGTAATAATTATAAATAATATCTAAATTTACTTGCCGGCTGCATCTGCTTTTAATCCTGCGCGCCAGTTCAGATAAGAAATGCCGATGATAACGGCATACCCGATAAAGCTCAATGCATCCGGTATCTGGCTGAAGAAGATGAAACCAAGGATTGCCGAGGTGATGATCTGCGAATAATCGAAGATCGATATTTCCTTTGCCGGAGCATGTGAATAAGCAGCCGTGATCGAGAACTGACCGACAGCAGCGGAGGCACCTGCCATTAACAGACAGAACAACTGGAAAAATGACATCGGTTTATAAAAGGCGATCACAAATGGCAGCATGACCAGAGTCGAAAATGCGGAGAAAAAGAATACGATCTGTGGATTTTTTGCACCGTGGTTGCTTAGATATCTTACTGCCGCATAAGCAGCGCCTGCACCCATACCGCCGGTAAAACCGATGAGACCCGGAGCAAAATCAGCGAAGTTCAGGGATGGTTTGATAACAAATAAAGCACCGATGAATACCCCGATCAGAGCAGCATATTGTTTCAGACTTGCCTTTTCCTTTAACAGGAAGATCGAGAAGATAACAGCGGCAAACGGTGACAGCTTATTCAGGATCGAAGCATCGGCGATGTTCATGTGATCGACTGCATAGAAGTTACACATGATACCGAGTGTGCCGCAGATCGACCGCATAAACAGCATCGGAATATGTCGTTTCTCATAATGCAGTCCGACATCACTTCGGATCAGGACAACAAGCGCTATGAATGCTGCGACCAGGTTACGGAAAAATGCTTTTTCAATCGTAGGAAGATCGCCGGATAATCGTACGAATACGTTCATAAAAGAAAAACCGACACCGGCCAGAATTATATAAAGAATTGCTTTTGTTTTCTCTCGCATATAAAAACACCACTTTCTGTTTGTTAGATATTTGCGAAAATAAACAGTATTTTCGCATTATGCCGGTATATGAAGACACATTCCATAGCAATGCTCATTATAGCATGTTTTCGTATTTGTCAGCAGCCAAAGTTTTATGAAACACTTTATACTTGCTTTATAAACTATACACAATTTATTCAAAAAACTTGTCTATCATACATTCTAGAAAAAGTGTAAGAAAAAATAATTTAAATAATTGATGCAGAATAGGAGATCATACATGAGCAGGGTAATAGGAATAGATTTAGGAACGACAAATAGCTGCGTGGCCGTTCTGGAAGGAGAACAGGCAACGATCATACCGAATGCCGAAGGCAACCGTACCACACCATCGATAGTAGCCATTACGAAAAATGGCGACAGACTGGTGGGAGATGCTGCAAAGAGACAGCTTACGGTAAATGTTGACAGAACCATTGCATCGATCAAGAGAGAAATGGGAACAGCATATAGAAAAAGAATAGATGGAAAAGATTATTCACCACAGGAGATATCGGCGATCATTCTGTCAAAGTTAAGAGCGGATGCAGAAAACTATCTAGGTGAGCCGGTTCATGATGCGGTCATCACGGTTCCGGCGTATTTTGATGACAGTCAGAGACAGGCGACGAAGGATGCCGGAAAGATCGCAGGGTTAAATGTACTTCGAATCATCAACGAGCCGACATCAGCGGCACTTGCCTATGGTCTGGATAACGGACAGGCACAGAAGATTCTGGTATATGACCTTGGTGGCGGAACCTTTGATGTATCCGTGATTGAGATCGGAGATCATGTGATCGAGGTTCTTGCAACTGCAGGCGACAATCATCTTGGTGGTGATGATTTTGACGAGCGTCTGGTGCAGTATGTGATAAAGTCATTTAAGAAAGAAACAAGGATCAATCTGGAGAAAGATATAACAGCGGTACAGCGTATCCGGGAAGCATGCGAAGAGGCAAAGAAGGAATTATCCAGTACGCTGCAGACTCATATCAATCTTCCGTTTATCACGGTCGTAAAGAACGAGCCGAAGCATCTCGATATGCTCATAACCAGAGAGTTGTTCAATGAGCTGACAGATGATCTTGTAAAACGGACAGACGGTCCGGTCAATCAGGCACTTCGGGATGCAGGTATATCAGCCGGAAGTTTAGATAAGGTATTATTGGTTGGTGGGTCAACCAGAATCCCTGCCGTTATGGACGAGGTTAAGAGGATAACCGGAAAAGAGCTTTCGAAGAATCTCAACCCGGATGAGTGCGTTGCGATGGGAGCTGCGATTCAAGGAGGAAAGCTCAGTGGTGGTCTGACCGTTACGAATAAGGTAAATGATATTTTGCTGATGGATGTAACACCATTGTCTCTGTCAATCGAGACTTTAGGTGGTATTGCAAATGTACTGATCCCAAGAAACTCACCAATTCCGACCAGGGTATCCAAGATCTTTACGACGGCCGGAAATTTCCAGCGTGATGTAGAGGTAAAGGTGTATCAGGGCGAACGCAAATATACCAGAGATAATAAGCTGCTTGGTAACTTCCGCCTGAGTGGAATCAAGCGAGCACTTGCAGGAGTTCCGCAGATCGAGGTTACATTTGATCTTGATGTAAATGGTATCCTAAAGGTATCTGCAAAGGATCTTGGCAGAGGCGTGGAACAGCAGATAGTTATCACATCCAGTACGAATCTTTCAGAGGAAGAGATTCGCCGGGCAAGAGAAGATGCCATGCGGTATGAGGAAGAAACTCAGGGCAACAAGGAAAATATGGATATCTGGAATGAAGCTGAAGCATATGTATATAAAGTAGAAAATCAGCTAGAGGTACAAAGTCAGAAACTGGATAAGGCTCAGATCAAGAAGATTCGGAGAGATCTGGAATATCTGAAGAAGCTCGTATGCCGGACGGATGCTGACCGGATCACGGATATAGAAGCAGGCAATATAAAGGATGCTTACAGACAGTTGCAGGAATCTGCAATGATCCTTGGATAGGCAGAATATTACGAACATCGGATTGGAAATATATAGATAGAATAAATGACCTGAAGGTACTGAAATGGCAGCAGATCTGCAGGGCAAAGAAAGAATGGTGCTGATATGAGAGATAAGATTTATAACTTTATGCGAACAAGATATGGAAATGACCAGTTTTCGTCATTTCTGACTTGGACAGGAGTGCTCCTGATCATCATAGATGTCTGGGCGAAGACAGGAGTTTTGTATTTCCTTGGACTCGCTTTCTTTATCTATGGGTATGTGCGTATTTTTTCCAAGAAATATGACAAGCGTGCGGCAGAAAACAAGTGGTTTCTAAGCCATACAGCAAGTGTTCGCAATCTATTTAAACGGATGAAGAAAAGCAAAGAAGCCGGAAAAGATTATAGGATCTTTACCTGCCCACGTTGCGAGCAAATGATCCGGATTCCACGAGGCAAGGGCAGGATCGAGATAAGATGTCCGAAATGTGGGAATACTTTTATTAAGAAAAGCTGATTGGAGACAGGCGCGTGTTTGGATATATAGTAGTAAACCAGCAGGAAATGAAATTTAAAGAATTTGACGAATACCACAGGTATTACTGCGGATTGTGCAGGGCATTAAAAGAAGATCAGGGCGCAAAAGGCCAGTTGTCATTAAGCTACGATATGACATTTCTGGTGCTGCTGCTTACCGGATTGTATGAGCCGTCAGAGGAGCGGGGTACAAAAAGGTGTGTGGTCCATCCGATGACAAAGCATGAATATGCTAGAAATCTGTACTCCGATTATGCAGCGGATATGAATCGTATTCTTACATATTATAAATGCATGGATGACTGGACAGATGATAAGAAGCTGTTTCGTAAGCTGTATGCGGAGCTTTTAATACCGAAGAAAGAGCTGGAAAAGAAAGACAGCCGGTTATATGATTACAGACAAAAGATTGATACTATTGCAGATCGGCTTGCAAAGATTAGTGAGCTTGAGAAAGAAAACAGTGAAGATCTGGATCGTCTATCAGGATATTTTGGTGAAGTGCTGGCAGAGATATTTGCCGTAAGAGCTGATGCATGGGAAGAAAATCTGAGAAAGATCGGTTATTATCTTGGAAGATTTGTATATATTCTGGACGCTTACGATGATATCGAAAAAGACAGGAAAAGACACAGCTTTAATCCACTGATACACAAGTTGACATGCAGTGAAGAAACGAAGACAGAGGACATTCCGGTGGAGGAATGGCAGATGCTTGCAGACTGGGTAAAAGAAGTCCTGATGATGCAGGCGGCAGAATGTGCCAGAGAATTTGAGAAGCTTCCGATCATAAAAAATGTGGAAATTCTCAGAAATATCGTGTATTCTGGCATATGGAATAATTATTATAAAGCAACTGCCGAAAGATGCGGTAGCAGAGCAGATAACAGGCAGAATGGAGAATAAATGAAAGATCCTTATGAAGTACTGGGATTGCCGCATGGTGCCAGTAATGATGAAGTAAAAAGTGCATACAGACGATTGAGCAGAAAATATCACCCGGATGCGAATATCAACAATCCAAATAAAGCTGAGGCAGAGGAGAAGTTCAAAGAGATCCAGCAGGCATACAAGGCGATCATGGATGGTGATACCGGTTATGGAAATTCATACGGAGCAGGTGGATATGGCAGCCCATATGGAAATGGTTCATATGGTTCAGGCAGTTACCGAAACAGCAACAGCGGTGGAAGAACGACTTATGATGAGTCAGATCCGTTTGGCGGATTCTATGGCGGCTTTGGACCGTTTGGTGGGTTCGGCGGTTATACCGGCGGAAGACGGGAGGAATATGATCCAAACGATCAGGATTCCAGATATTTTCAGGCAGCCAGAAACTATCTGCGGTCAGGCAGTTATGAGGAAGCAAGAACAGTATTGAACCAGATTCAGGATCACAATGCAAAATGGCATTATTATTCCGGTGTGTGCAATGCCGGACTTGGTAATCAGATCCGGGCGCTTGAGATGCTTCAGAGAGCGATACAGTTAGAGCCGGATAATATGGAATACAAGCAGGCGTACGAACAGATCAAGAGTGGATCGAAATGGTATATGGATCAGGGACAGGGCTACGGCATGGATATGTCAGGTCGGGATATGACAAAATGCTGTAATACATTCTGCACTACCCTGCTTTGTCTCTCCTGCTGTGGTGGGAATATGTGCTGTTTCCCTTGTGGCGGCTATTATTCAGGCGGTTATTAGAAGGAAAATCCCTTATGAAACTGTTCAGATATTGGTATGCCCCATAGGGCAAGAGCGTATAAATAACTATAAAAACAGAAAATAATTGAAAAATCATTGTAAAATTGCAAGATTAATTAGACTTTGGTCTAAAAAATATGTATTTTTCTACAAAAAATTAAGACATGTATTGAGAAATACATGTTTTTTTGTTAAAATAATATAGGTTTCTTCCAAAAATTCTCATGGTAAAATCGGTTATTATGATGAATCAGGACGAAAGAGATATAAAGGATCCGGATGATACCGGCATCTGATTATAGAAAAATCGTCAGGGATGCATTCTGGCGTGCAATTTTCAAGGAGGATACGATAAATGAAAAAGTTGATTGATTTCGACAAAGAGGGCTTCAAAAAAGAGGTTATTACAAATGTGAAAACATTGTACAGAAGACCAATCGAAGAGGCAACTCCACAGCAGGTATTCCAGGCTGTCAGCTACGCTGTTAAGGATGACATAATAGACAGATGGATAGCAACACATAAGGAATATGAGAAGAAGAACGTTAAGACAGTTTACTATCTGTCCATGGAGTTCCTGATGGGTAGAGCCCTGGGAAACAATCTGATCAATCTGACATACTATGATGCAGTAAAAGAAGCATTGGATGAACTTGGATTTGATCTGAATCTGATTGAGGATCAGGAGCCGGATGCAGCACTTGGTAACGGTGGTTTGGGACGTCTTGCAGCATGTTTCCTGGATTCTCTTGCAACACTTGGTTATCCGGCATACGGATGTGGTATCCGTTATCGTTATGGTATGTTCAAGCAGGCGATCAAGGATGGTTATCAGATCGAGCTGCCGGATGACTGGTTAAAGGATGGCAACCCATTTGAGATCAAGCGTCCGGAGTACGCTGTAGAAGTTAAATTTGGCGGTTATGTAAGAGTTGAGAACAGAGATGGAAGAAATTACTTTATTCAGGATGGTTATCAGACTGTTCGTGCCGTACCATATGATGTTCCGGTTGTCGGTTATGGCAACAATGTTGTAAATACACTTCGTATCTGGGATGCAGAAGCAGATCAGGAATTCTGTCTTGATTCATTTGATAAGGGTGAATATGAAAAGGCTGTTGAACAGCAGAACCTTGCTAAGACGATCGTTGAAGTTCTTTATCCAAATGATAATCACTATGCAGGCAAGGAATTAAGACTGAGACAGCAGTACTTCTTCATTTCAGCGTCTGTTCAGAGAGCAATCCTGAAATTCAAGGAGAAGAACAGCGATATTCATAATCTTCCGGATAAAGTTACATTCCAGATGAATGATACACATCCAACAGTTGCAGTAGCAGAGTTGATGAGAATCCTTATGGATGAAGAAGGTCTTGAGTGGGATGACGCATGGGATATCACAACCAGAACATGTGCATACACCAACCATACGATCATGGCTGAGGCTCTTGAGAAATGGCCGATCGAATTATTCTCAAGATTACTTCCTCGTATCTACCAGATCGTAGAAGAGATCAACAGAAGATTCGTACTGAAGATCCAGTCTATGTATCCGGGCAACCAGGATAAGGTTAAGAACATGGCTATCCTCTATGATGGTCAGGTTAAGATGGCACATCTTGCTATCGCAGGTTCTTACTCTGTAAATGGTGTTGCGGCACTTCATACAAAGATTCTGGAAGAGAGAGAGCTGAAGGATTTCTATGAGATGAGACCTGAGCAGTTTAACAATAAGACAAATGGTATTACACAGAGACGTTTCCTTCTTCATGGTAATCCGCTTCTTGCAAGCTGGATCACAGATAAGATCGGTGATGAATGGATCGTTAAGCTTTCAAATCTGAAGAAGTTAAAAGTATATGCTACTGATGAGAAGTATCAGCAGGAATTTATGAATATCAAGTACCAGAACAAGATCCGTCTTGCAAATTATATCAAGGAGCATAATGGCGTGGATGTAGATCCTCGTTCTATCTTTGATGTACAGGTTAAGAGACTTCATGAGTATAAGAGACAGCTTCTTAATATTTTACATGTTATGTATCAGTATAACGAGCTGAAGACAAATCCATCATATGATATGTATCCAACAACATATATCTTTGGAGCAAAGGCTTCCGCCGGTTATAAGAGAGCAAAGCTTATCATCAAGCTGATCAACTCCGTTGCAGATGTTATCAACAACGATGCATCTATCAAGGGTAAGATCAAGGTTGTATTTATTGAGAACTACAGAGTATCCAATGCAGAGCTGATCTTCGCAGCAGCAGATGTCAGCGAGCAGATTTCAACAGCTTCCAGAGAAGCATCCGGTACCGGTAACATGAAGTTCATGTTAAACGGTGCAGTTACACTTGGAACCATGGATGGTGCAAATGTAGAGATCGTTGAAGAAGTTGGCGAAGAAAATGCAGTTATCTTCGGTTTAAGAGCTGAAGAGGTTATGAAGTATGAGCGTGAAGGTGGATACAATCCAAAGGATATCTACAACAATGATGCAGCAGTAAGAACTGTTCTTACACAGCTTATCAATGGTATGTATTCTTCTGATGATCCGGATCGTTTCAGAGATCTGTATGATTCACTTATCAACGAAGATGTATACTTCATTCTTAAGGATTTTGCTTCTTATGTAGAAGCTCATAGAAAGATCGATACTCTTTACAGAGATGAGAAGAACTGGGCGAAGATGGTTATGCTGAATACAGCATGCGCCGGTAAGTTCTCATCTGACAGAACAATCGAAGAGTACGCAAAAGAGATCTGGAACCTCAAAAAGGTTAAAGTCACATTAGACTAATAATATATGTACGACCCGTGATCGTTATATAGTACATCCATTATTCCGCAAGACACTTTCGTTCTATCCTTGGTGCAGCGGTACATAAGGTTGCAAAAGACGCAACCTAAGTACCGGCACTCGGATAGGCTTGCTGCATAATGATGTACATATATAATGCTCACGGGTCTGTTTATGTATACAAAAAAAGATATATATACATTTATGCCGCAGAACGCTTGCGCTCTGCGGCATAAATGTATTATAGGGGGCTTTCAATAAGTGATATATCCATTTCGGAGGGGTTATTTTTTTAGCTTCACTTTTTTAGTGGCAGTGTATACCTTGCGGCGGGAGGCTTTGGAAATTTTATTTGAGTAGATGTTGCCTTTGCACTTCTGGTCTGCATATATACCGAAGGTCACTTTGGATATTTTATTGCCGGTCACTTTGATATTTGCCTGGAGAGCTGAGACACCAGGACCTTTTTTATTGCCGGTAATAGTGTTGTTTTTAACTGTCACTTTATATTGTGTGGAAGCCGGTTGTACATAGATGGCTGCCTTGGAGCTTCCGGATATTGTATTTTTATCGATGGTCAGCACATTTTTGGTACTGCATATATTAATACCGCTTGTTGCTGCCTTCTTGATCGTATTTCCCGAAACCGTTTTCTTTATAGTCGATGCGTTGAAGACCTGAAGACCGTATTTTCCGGCTGATAGGATCTGGTTGTTTGTAACTCCTCCGGTTACGGTTGACTTTGTGGAGATGCAGATCGCAGTATCGCTGCTGTTTTCCATAGCGTTGCCAATAATGGAACCGCGAACCTTGGAACCGTTATAAAGGAAGATTGCTCTTCCACAGGAATATTTTGCAGTTCCTGCCTGGATCTTGTTTCCGGTTATGGTTTTAGAGGCTGACTTCTGAGACAGCTTGATCGCAGGAGCATTTTTGCCGATGGCTGTGATCGTGTTGTTTTTGATCTTTCCGGCTTCACAGTTATTGTACAGGCTGATACCTGTATCTGTACAGCCGCCGGTGATGGTATTGGATAGAATATCTGCCACCGTAGAGTTTGTACTGAGACTGATGCCGCCGCTTGCACATTTCTTTATTTTATTCTTGGATAATAAACCGGTACAACCGCTGTTCTGATAGATGTGGATACCATAACTGCCGCAGTTGGAAATTGTGTTGCTGATAATATCCTTAGCCGTTGATGAGAAATGAATGGCAATACCGTGTCCGGTCATTCCGGAAACCTTGTTGTTTGACAGGACAAGTCCTTTTGCATAGCTTTGAATAAAGATGCCGTCTCGTTCATTTTTCAGAGGATCCTTTGCGCTGAATCCCTTTCCGGTAACGGTATTGTTTGTAAAGGTACAGTTCCAGGCATCAGTGATGTGGATGCCGGTAACGGCTGTTGTGATATTGTTATTGGATACGGTTACACCGGTAATGTAATAATTTCCGGTAGGGAAATATTTACCGTCCGCACCTTTCATTTTTTTCAACTGGTTGTGGCCAAATACCTTAATAGCTGCAGGATTTTCACAGGATGGAGAATACTTTAAGGTGATTGTGTTATCGCTGATGACAGAGTTCAGATCGTAGATGATCTTTCCTTTGTATGGTTGTTTACTGTCCAGAATGGTAGAAATAACAGAGCCTTCGTAGGATTTAAAATTCTGGAACAGGATACCGCCGCCGCAGTTTGTGATCGTATTGTTTTTGATCTCACAGTTGCGGTAGTTAAGTCCGATAATACATTCTTCCATAACATTATTGAAGGTATTGTTATTGATCTTGATATTCTCATGGTAAGCACCCAGAAGAAGTGTATGGCTGCCAATGCCACGGATGACATTCTGAAATTTACATCCGGTGATCTCAACGTTTTTCATTGTTGTGCCATCCTGAACGACACCCGGAAATGCGGCTTCTTTACATGGAGTATCAAGCTGAAGGGCTTCCTGGTTGACGTGGGCGTTAGTCACACCGGTTTCCCGTCCGTTATTTTTGAAAGTACAGTTTTTTACATAGAAGCCATTGATCGCACAGACCTCCATCTGATGCACACAACCGCCGCCCGACAGGGTGATACCGGACAGATTTACATTTGTTGCATGAAAGAGACGGATCATACTGGAAGTATTCTCGCTGTTCCCGATCAGCGTTCCGCCATTGATCGTTATATTTTTAAATCCATCATATCCGGTGCAGAGATCACTTTTGTTGTAGTTTGTCCGGCCTTTGTAGGAGCCGGGAGTACCGGATATGATCATGTTGAATTTACCATTGTCTGCACAGGTCAGTGTAACACCTTTCAGATTTAATGTGGTGTTGCTGAAAATGCGGGCTGTCGATGACAGGGTATAAGAACCGGAAGGAACGGTTACAGTAATGATACTGTTCGTGTGATCTGCCATATCTCTGGCAGTTTTTAAAGCTGTGTTTAATTCTGTTGTAATGTCAGTTCCGTTTTTGACAGTCAGTGTGATCACACTGTCAGTGATAAGCATGTCGTCATTCGATGCGGCGGCAAAGACCGGTGCTGTTGTAAAACCGGAAGCCGGCATTGCAGCATTTGAGCGAAATGCAGTTCCGAAGATAAGACCGGATGCAAGGACTGCTCCTGCCATACATGAGATAAGATGTTTTTTCATAAAACTTCCCCTTTCCAAAATATCAGATGTTCTGGTTGACTGTTAAAAAAACAGATGCCACTAAGTATCTGCCTGACAGGATCAGGCGGTAAAGTTTCCGCTTGTATAGGAACCATAGATGCTGAGATTTCCAAAGGAACGATAGGCACGAACACGATAGTAGATTGTTTTGCCCTTTGGAAGATCCTGTAAAGCATAGGATGTCTGTTCCTTGCCAAGCTGTTTTGTCGATTTGCCGGAAAAATGATCGGTTGTACTGTATTGTACTTCATAACCACTGATTCCTTTGACCTTCTTCCATGATAAGGTTGCCTGATTGCGTGCTGTATTCATAGAACAGGTGAGATCCGTTACCGTACCGCATATTTTCTGGTCAGTGTCATTAATCGACAGATCTTTATTTGCTATATCGTTATATATATTATTGCTGATCGCACCGGATACGGATGAGGAAGCAGCAATACCATATTTGAAATCAGTAATATCGTTGTCAGAAATAGCTACATTACATTTGGATAGTTGCATACCATTTAATGATGCAGATCCACATAAGGTATTTTTGACAACTGTCAGCAGGTAATTGCTGTGTGCAGCAATGTTGATTGGGGCATTGCCTTTTGCGGAAATATAGTTATACGAGATAGTTGTATCGTTATTGATGCTCTGGACATTGATGCCGTAATTGCTGCACTCACTGATTGTATTATTGTTGATGCCGCCACAGACCGTTGCTTCTTTTTCCAGAAGGATACCGTTGGTTCCACTTCCATTGATAGAGTTTCCTTCAATGTTCTGACCGATGCTGCTGGCTCCATTTACTGCGATCGCACTTTTGCCAATGGAAGAGAGCACATTTTCACTGACCAGCTCTGCAACCTTGGAATGATTGGCAATAGATATGGCATACAGGGCTGCATCCGAGATCGTGTTGTTTTTTACGGAACCAGCAATTTTGGAGGCCTTATCAACCAGAATTCCCATTCCGGAGGAGACGTCCGTTTTTGATGCATAGATCCGGTTGGATGAAATCTCTTTTGCAAAAGAGCGTCCGGTGATCTCAATTGCATTTGCAACGGTTGCTTTTGTTTTATCACCCATGTCACGTACCCGGTTTGTCGAGATCAGCCCGGTACGGCTGTTGCTGTATACTTTGATCGCCGGATTGCCACTGACAGCACCAAAGGCATTTCCTGTTATGTTCGTGACACGGCTGTTGTTCCCAACCAGAATACCGCCGGCTTTGCAGTTTTTTACAATGTTGTTTGCAATATCATAGATACATGCACTGGAGTCTGTCAGAAAGATTCCGGTTCCGGTACAGTTTTTAAAGGTGTTATTTTCAATCGCAGAGGCGGTACTGTTGTCCGTAATATACAGACCATAACGCGGCATGTTCTTGATCTCATTTCCGGTTACGGAGATATTCTTACTGGACTGATCAATACGGATGCCATCTCTGGAAGTTCGTAATTTGTCATCCGGCGAGAAATTATATCCATTGATTGTATTACCGGATACCTCGCAATCTCTTGCATCGGATAAGGTGATACCGTCTCCCGGTGTGATGATCGTATTGTTTCGTATAATAACGGAGCTGATATAGAAATCTTCATCCGGCAGAGGAAATCCATCTCCTCCTGTGATGTTGCTGTTCAGCTTTCTTCCATAAACGAAGATTCCGGCAGTTTTTAATGTTGTCGGATGGTAGGTCAGCTTCATGGTGTTGCCGCTGACTTCTGTTACTGCATTGTTGATAACAGCGTTGTCGATCTTCTTTGCGCCATTTAAAACCGTTGTGTTCATGGATACTTCGTATTCCTTGGCATTCTGAACCAGAATACCGCCGCCGCAGTTGGTGATCGTGTTGTTCTTTACTTCACAGTTTACATAGTTTAAGCAGACAACACATTCTTCCAGCACATTGATAAATGTGTTATCGTTGATCTTGATATTTTCGTGATATGCACCGCAGAGCATGGTGTGTGTTCCGACACCACGGGCAATATTCTGGAATGTGTTGTGTGTGATCTCCACATTCTTCATAGGGGTTCCGTCCGGATAAGTGCCGGGATATACCAGTTCACTGTATGGCATATCGAGCTGTATGGCTTCTTCTTTTTCAAAGTTTTTGGTATCGTCAGCACGTTTGCCGTGGTTTTTAAATGTGCAGTTTCTGACATAAAAGCCGTCGATCGCAGCAACCTCTAGCTGATGTACGCATCCGCCGCCCGTGAAAGTAAGACCGTCAAGGGTAATATTAGTAGCATGAAAGATACGAACGATACAACTCAGATTGGCTTCGGTGCTTTCCCAGATTCCGCCCAGAACCGTGATATTCTTATAGGCATCATAGCCGGAGCAGGCTTCACTGTTGTTGTAATCGTCATAGTCTTTGTAATTTTCTGTTGATGATGGACCGGTGATCAGCATATTGAACCGATGGGAACCGGCAAATGTAAAGTGAACATCCGTGACATCCAGCGTTGTATTGCTGTAAATATGCAGCGCAGCGGAAAGAAGATAACTACCTTTTTGAACCCTGACTGTAACAATCTGCCCGGAGCTTTCGGCAAGATCTCTGGCATTGATCAGCGCTTCGTTCAGCTTTTGGGATATGTCGCTGCCGTCTTCCGCAGTAACCTGTATAACAGTGTCTTCGGAACTGGTTTCTTCCGCAGATACAGAAAAAGAAAATCCGTAGAGGAGCAATGGAAGAATCAGCAGATGCAAAATAATATATGTAAGTTTCTTCATTATATATACGCCTTCTTTGTTTTTATTCCTAATGGATCGGATCTACATGATCCTTATTTGTTTCCGATACGATGTAATGTGGCCGGTTTTTTACTTCCAGATATGTCTTGGCAATGTATTTACCCATAATACCCATGCACAGGAACTGAAGTCCAGCAATAAAGATGATGATACAGGCAAGAGATGGCCAGCCGGCAACCGGATCTCCGAATATTTCTTTTCTTATAATAATGAAAATAACCATAAGAAAGGAAAAAATCGTCAGAAAAATGCCAAGCCCGGATGCAAGGGACATCGGGGTTTCGGAAAAATTGATGATTCCATCGACCGCATATTTGAATAAGCCCCAGAAACTCCATTTTGTTTCTCCAGCAATGCGGTTTACATTTTCATATTCCAGCCATTTGGTCTTAAAACCGATCCAGCCAAAGATACCCTTTGAGAATCGGTTGTATTCGCACATGGCGACGATACTGTCTACCATTTCACGCTTCATCAGACGAAAATCCCTGGCACCATCGACAACATCTGCGTCCGAGATCTTGTTGATAAGTTTATAAAAATTCCTTGCAAAGAAGGAACGGATCTTTGGTTCTCCGATCCTCGATACCCGCCGGGTGGCAACGCTGTCATAATCCTCGGTTTCCAGACAGTGGAGCATATCAGGCAGTAGGGCAGGGGGATCCTGCATATCTGCATCCATGATGGCGGCATAGTCACCATCTGAATTACAGAAGCCGGCATACATGGCAGCTTCTTTTCCAAAGTTTCTTGAAAATGATATGTATTTGTAATGAGAATCCGTATCACAGATTTCTTTCATGACGGAAAGGGTTGTATCTGTAGAACCATCATTGATCAGAAGTATCTCAAATGTATATTGATCCAGAGTCTGGATTACTTTGTTCAGTTCGTCCTTAAGTAAAGGAAGTGCTTCCGCTTCATTGTAACAGGGAACGATCAGATTCACTTTTTTCATATAACTTCTCCTTGTGCCGCTGCCATATGAACTGGCAGAACGGTATTCTTTAATTTTAGTTCAGGGAGAATGGAGTGTCAAGGAATCTGCCAGCGCTTTTGAAAATATAAGATTTGCATATGTATGTTGTTAGATGCTATAATAAATCCAAATGAGCAAAAAAAGTTTTATTGCACAGGAGAGAAGGAATATGAAGGTAAAAGCAAAATCATTTGAGGCATGGAAGGTTATCATGATCACCCTTGTCTTTTTATCATATTGTGTGGGGATGATGCCGGGAGAAAAAGCGCAGGCAGTTTATGACAAATATCTGGATAATGGGATATTTGGAATGGCATTTTTCTTTGTTCTGGTAGGATTTGGAATCGGTATTCATTACCATAAGAAGTTTATTAATCTGAACAAGAAGAATTATCTGGAATTTCTTGGAAAGAAGCTGGGGATTCTGTATCCGCTTTATATGATCATGCAGACAGTATTCCTGATCCTCGCATTGTGCAGCCATCCCGGTTCACAGGAAATTAAGACACTGATCGTGAAGTATATCATCAGTATACCGATGCTTCAGGCAATGATACCGAAGGCTGGATATTATATGGCACTGAATCCGGTCAGTTGGTTTGTATCAGCAATCTTTCTGATCTATCTTCTGGCTCCGGTGATCGGTATGCTGGCGGCAAGAATGAAGCGGGATCTGAAAAGAAGTGGATTGGTGATAGCCGGGCTGATCGCTGTATATATAATTGTTGCAGGACCACTTGCTGATGCAATGGTATTGAAGCATGATATGCCATATCTGTTTCTGATGAATCTTATTTTATTCTGTATTGGTGTCTGGCTTGCAAATTTCAGACTGAATATTCGGATCGAGACAGATCGTTCCGCTGGAAGAAATCTTCTGACCGGAGCAGAGCTGGTAGTGCTTGTGGCAGCGGTTCTCATTTATCTGGGAACAGTTGGGAAATATGGAATTCCTGCAGCACTTCTGAGATTGCTGTTGTATGTGCTGATCGTGATGGTATTTTCTTATGACGGTGGAATGATTTCTCATATATTTACATTATCACCATTTGGAATCTTAAGCTCTATGGTATTTGATTTTTACCTGACCCAGTATTTTGTGATCCGTTATATTGGAACTCCGATCCAGAAGAGATTTGGAGACAGTGGTAAGGATATAGTTATCAGTATCATTTTGGCTTATATCATTAACTGGTGCATCGTATTAGTGATCAAGGTAATTAAAAAGATATATCGAAAGCTTCACTACAGGGTATCTTCCTTTGCCGGAGATCTTGGAACAGATGGGGTTGTAGATGATTATCTGGATGATGGATATGAAGAGATCGATCAGACCAATATCAATACGGAAGCTTATGACCGAAGCCGGTTGGATCCAATGGCAGTTGAGATTACAGAAACGGAAGATGAATAGAAATAAAAATGAGACACATATGATCTGCAATATACAGTCATATGTGTCTCGTTTTTTATATCAATATCTGATATATGGATTAACCCATTACTACTTCTACAGCATGAGTCTTGCCATCACCAAATACTGGAAGAACATTGCTCTCGATAGCATTGCCATCTACAGTAACACTCTTGATACCCTTATTTACATGATCCGGATTTGTAACCTTGATATCATATGTAGCATCACGGAACTGACGTGTAGCATTCAGACCATCCCATGCAGCAGGAATAGATGGATCGATCTTAAGACCATCGAAGTCTGCTGAGATACCTAAGATGTACTGTGAAATAGCTACCATGTTCCAGGCTGCAGTACCTGTAAGCCATGAGTTCTTACCCTGACCAAAGTGGTTGCCTGGCTTTCCGATATCGGATCCCGCATCCTTACCACCAATCATCTGACCATATACATATGGCTCAGTCTTGTGGATATCAGATGTCTCCTCAGTGAAAGCAGGAGCGATCTCTGAGTAATATTTGAATGCCTGATCGCCGGCGCCTGCATAAGCAGCAGCACAGATGATCCATGCATTGTTATGTGTGAAGATACCGGCATTCTCTTTGTATCCGCCTGGGTATGTTGAGATCTCACCATACTGGATGTAATACTTTGTGAATGCAGGATTGTTAAGTACAAGTCCGTGCTGTGTATTCAGACGCTCATCAATAGCAGCAAGTGTCTTCTTGTCGCAGCCCTGATCTTTACCGATGTCTGACATAATAGCGAAGCCCTGTGGCTCGATGAAGATCTGTCCTTCTTCACATTCCTTAGATCCCATCTTTTCACCATTTGCATCGTATGCTCTTAAGAACCAGTCACCATCCCAAGCGGATTCCATGATGTTAGCTTTCATCTTATCGATCTCAGCCTGAGCAGCTTCTGCTTCAGCGTCCATTCCAAGGTGCTTAAGAATAGCAACATAGTTAGGACCTGCATATGTAAAGAGTGTAGCAACCATAACTGACTCAGCAACCTTTGAGTATCCGCCTTCAGCAGCGAACTTAGGGTTGGTGTATGTCTGGAAGCTTTCACCCGGTGTATCGGAGAAGCATGAAAGGTTGATACAGTCGTTCCAGTCAGCTCTCATTGCAAGTGGAAGTCCGTGTGGTCCAAGGTTGTTTACGATCTTGTAGAAGGAAACCTTTAAGTGGTCAAGCATTGGCTTAGCGATGGACATATCGTTGTCATATGGAACCATCTCATCAAGAATACCCCAGTCGCCTGTCTCCTTGATGTATGCAGATACAGAAAGGATCAGCCATAATGGATCGTCTGAGAAGTCACCACCGATATCTGCATTACCCTTCTTTGTAAGTGGCTGATACTGATGATAGCATCCACCATCGGGGAACTGTGTAGAAGCGATATCAATAATTCTTTCTCTTGCACGATCAGGAATCTGATGAACAAATCCAAGTACATCCTGGTTGGAATCACGGAATCCCATACCACGGCCGATACCGGACTCGAAGTATGATGCTGAACGTGAAAGGTTGAATGTAACCATACACTGATACTGATTCCAGATATTAACCATACGGTTAACCTTATCATCAGGAGTATTAACATTTAAGATGCTTAAGAGGTTGTTCCAGTGTTCTTTGAGTTCTGCCAGACCTGCTGCAACCTTCTCAGGAGTGTTGTATTTCTCCATCATCTCAAGAGCCTTAACCTTGTTGATCGTCTTGCCATCAGCTTCGAACTTCTGGTCAACAGGCATCTCAACATATCCAAGAATAAATACAAGAGTCTTTGTCTCGCCCGGAGCAAGAGTGATCTTTTTATAGTGTGAAGCGATTGGTGACCATCCATCTGCAAATGAATCATTTGACTTGCCGGCTTCAACAGCCTGTGGGTTGTGGAAACCATTGTAAAGTCCGATGAATGAATCTCTGTCTGTATCGTAACCGTCGATCTCGTCATTTACTGTGTAGAATGCGAAATGATCACGTCTGTCTCTGTACTCTGTCTTGTGGTAGATTGTTGAACCAACAACCTCTACACGACCTGTACTGAAGTTTCTCTGGAAGTTTGTGCAGTCATCCTGTGCATCCCAGAGACACCACTCTTCAAATGAGAAGAATGAGAAAGTCTTCTCTTCTGAGCTTTCATTTGTAAGAACAACCTGCTGAACTTCTCCGGCATAATTCTGAGGTACGAAGAAAGTAACCTCTGCCTTTAAGTTGTTCTTCTTACCGGTGATCACTGTGTAACCCATACCATGACGGCATTCATATTTGTCAAGCTCTGTTTTAACCGGTGACCAGCCCGGATTCCAGATTGTACCATTCTCGTTAATATAGAAATAACGACCACCCATATCGATAGGTACATTGTTATAACGGTATCTTGTAATTCTACGAAGACGAGCATCTTTGTAGAAGCTGTAACCTCCCGCTGTATTTGAAATCAGTGAGAAGAAATCCTGTGTTCCAAGGTAGTTGATCCAAGGATAAGGAGTTCTAGGAGATGTGATGACATACTCCTTGTTGGCATCATCAAAATAACCAAACTTCATGTAATATATACCTTCCTTTCATGTGTATTAAGATAAGTAGTGTCTGCCGTTATCTGGCAGTATCCGCTGCTCCATGATCTCTCCCTTACAAAGGACATAACACGCCCTTTATAAAAACAGTCATATGGGCATATTATATAATAAAATAGGATATTTGACAACAAAACCCATGATAAAATGTGGAAAAATAATCATTGTAAAAAGAAGCCTCATCTGATACACTCAAAATGTGAGCAGACATAAAATGTTCACATATATATTATTTTTTACGTTTTAGGAGGAGAGATTATGAATTGTCCAAATTGCGGAGCAGAGACAAATGGTTCAGTTTGTCCTGTATGTGGAGCAGAAGTAGGTACAAGTGGTGGGTTTACACTTGCTGGGAATGATCAGCCACAGCAGCCGGAAAATGCAGCATATGGTGCGCAGCCACAGCAGGGAATGGGGATGGATCCACAGTATGGTGGATCACAGTATCAGGGAGATCCAATGCAGAATGGTTATGCAGGAAATGCATATGGTACACCGGGATTTGATACTGGCGCAGGTTATCAGCAGCCACCAAAAAAGAAGAAATCCGGTGCAGGAGCAGTTATTGGAATCATTGTTGCACTTGCAGTAATTGCAGCAGCAGTTATATTCCTGTTTTCAGGTTCGCTTGGGGGAGCCAAGAAGAGCAAGAAATTAGTAGATCAGTTTATGACCGGAATTGAAGAAGCAGATACAGATAAGATCGTATCACTTGTTGATGAAGACTGTGTTGCTGACAATGATGTAGAAACATTATCCAGCAGCTTTGAGCTTCTGACCTCTATGGGGGTTGAGTATTCTATTGATTACAAGATCACATCAACAGAGAAGGCAAACAGAGCAACTATCAAGAATATGTGCGAAGGTCTGTATGGTGATACGTCTGTAGCAAGCAAAGTAAGATGTGCTTATATCTGTGATGTTGATTATACCATGACAATAAACTACCTTGGAGAGACAGAGACAGAGGATGACAAGATGTCACTGATCTGTTACAAGAAGGGCGGTAAATGGTATATCGGCGGAACGGTAGAGTCCGAATAAGACCGAGCCTTATATGAAAACATGGCATATGCTATTCCTTACACAGAATACATATGCCATGTTTTTTATAAATCTATGTCTACCGGATGTGTCCTTTCAGAGAAACGGCTCTGCTATAAAATGACATTAGCGTGGATTTCGTAGTAAGATGCACATTGCCAGTAAATACGGGTGCTTGTTTGAGCCGAAGGCGAGTTAGCACAGGAGTATTTACAAATTAGGCATGTGCAGCGAACAGAAATCGCAGCGAGTCATTTATAGCAGAGCCGTTTCTCTGAAAGGACATATCCCGATAGACTTTTTTATCTTACAAAGATTCGCTCGGTTACGGTTTTGGATTCGCCGGGAGCCAGTTCGGTGTAGCCGGTTACGGCAGGATCACCGGAAAGGTTTGGAGCATCAATGTTCCAGCTCATAGGTTCCGGACAGAAGAATTCTTTCATGCCGTGATCATTCCACATGATCCAGTATTTCATGACATCACATACTTCGTAGCAGATACGGACGCCTGTAACTTTATCGGTTACGATGACGCCATAGAATGGCTTGCCGTCTAATTCATTCATCTCCGCGGTATAGAGGTCGTTGTCGATGTCCTGAAGAACAGGAACCATGTCACCCTCTTTGTACATCATATCATATCTGGTAAGCGGCAGTGTTTTCTCGGTTGGAATACAGGTGTCGCTGAGTTCCCATTTGTCACCGATCGGAACCTGCAGACGCACATTTGCGCCGCTTCCGCCATTTGTAAACGGTGCTTTGAATGCGATATGGTTACATACACCATAAGGCATCTGAACCTTGGAAAGGTTAGTCAGTGTAAAGGAATAATCCAGTCCGTCTGCTGTCAGTGTAAAGACAAATTCTGCCTTGAAGCTGACAGGGAAAGTTTCGAAAAATTCATCATTTTCATCATATACATAAGAAGTCTTTGCAACAGCACTTTCACCCTCTACATACATGTCATCAATTGTATGGCAGCGTTTGTGAAGAAAACCATGCAGATGGTTGCCCAGCGGATCGTTGCAAGGGAAATGATACATGGCATCTGAGGTTTTCAGATCTCCATGAGATAATCTGTTTGGAAGATATAAAGTAGGCATACCGTATACCTCGGCAGCAGCCTTCAGTTCTTCCGGTGAAAGTGACAGATCATTTCTTAAGATATCAATATTAAGAGCTGTGTTTTCCAGCTTCATTACATTACTTCCGTTAAAAGGTGCGATCAATGCACGAAAATCTCCTGCGATAAGTTCGATACAGGTTTCGCCTTTAAAATCATAGTTTTTTGCGCTAAAACTCATAGTAGCCTCCCATATAAAGTGATAAGTATTTGTATTTAAGATACATAAAACGGAAAAAGTCTGCAAGATAATATTATGTATGTGTAAGTGTGAAAACAGACCCATCTCAAAAATCTAATAGAATAGTAACACTTAAGTTAAAAAGTGTCCATAAAAATGAAACAAGATTTGTTAATTTCAACAATCAGAAAAGTCGAAAAACGACTAAAACTGCGAATTATGTAGAAATTTCAAAATCTGTACACTTATGTAAAGTGGTATGCTATAATCGAAGCTAACGGGATAAGACCCTTTCCTTTTATAAAATGTAAGGCAAAAAGAGGAATGAATAAGAGAATGGACAATGAGAAAAGATATAGCACCAGGATAAAAAGTGAGCGGTGCGATAAGATAAAGATCAGCAGTGTGGCTGCCGTATTTCTGGTATGTTCGATAGCGATATTTGCGACAAGATACAGACAGGATATATGGAACTTTGACAGAGAAAATGGAAATGACCATCAGATAGAAAATGTTGCGACCGGATCGGATGCATCGGAGGAGGCTTCCGAGGAAAAAACGACGGAGAAGATAACAACGGAAGCAGCGACAACAGAGAAACCGACTACGGAAAAGGTAACAACGGAAGCATCGGAAACGGAAGAAACAACGACTGCCGCATCATCCGAAGAAGGTGGTTCAACAGTAAAATATGTGAATATCAAGGACCCGGATACATCATCTAAGGGAAATGACTGGTACGATAAGAAACTGTATACGCCGGGAAATGTAACGGATGATGCTTATTTTGATACAGCGGTACTGATCGGTGATTCAAGAACCGAGGGACTTAGTCTTTATACCGGAATGTCGAATCTGGACGCGTTCTGCTCCAAGGGGCTGAATATCGAAAAGGTCATGACAGAGCCGATCGTTTCTACAAGTGACGGAATGTTGACGGCACTGGAAGCGCTGAAGCAGAAGGATTATGAGAATATATACATTTCATTTGGTGTTAACGAGCTTGGATGGATCTATGAGGATGTATTCATTGAAGACTATAAAGCATTTATTGATGCAATAAGAGAGATACAGCCAAATGCAACGATCTATGTTGAGAATATTCTTCCGGTATCCAAGGCTTTATCAGATGAAGATGAGATTTATAATAACTCCAACATTAAGGCATTCAACAAGCTGTTGAAACGGATGTGTAAGGATTATGGCGATATCATTTATCTGGATGTTGCAAGCAGTGTGACGGTAGACGGGGTTCTCCCGGCAGATGCCAGTACCGATGGACGACATTGCAATCAGGAATATTGCGAGAAATGGCTGGATTACATCCGACAGAATGTATATATAAAGAAGTAAATGTCCGGATAGAGATATTCGGATCATCATAACAGTATCAGACAGAAGTAACAGGAGAGAATAAACAAGATGAAGAAATTAGTAAAGTTATGTGCAATTTTTAGCCTGGCAGGAATGCTTGCAGGCTGTGGAACAACGGTTGGTGGAGCAGGTGGTTCAAAGGAAGACCTGAATATAAATGTTAAGGACATGGCAAATGAACTGAAGAGCGGGCTGACATTTGAAGATACGCTTTCAGAGCTTGATACAGGCATGGCACTCACATATTACGGAATTGATGCAGACAGCGTAAAAGACAGCGTGATAATCGTATCGACCGGAGCAACTGCTGAGGAGATTGCAGTATTCGAGGCAGCAGATTCAGATGCGGCTGACAAGGTAAAAACAGCCTGTGAAGACAGAAAAGAAAAACAGACAACATCATATGCAGATTACAAGCCATCCGAAACCGGACGTCTTGACAAGGCGATCATAAAAGAGGACGGAAATTATGTTGTATACTGTGTAACAGATGATACGGATAAGGCAAACGAGATCATCAACAAATATTTCAAATAACAGATATAAAAAACGAACCTGTAAGCAAAAGGCTTTCAGATTCGTTTTTTGTTATGATATGGAAATATGCCATTATATCAATAGGAATAGCTGTTAATCAGAATTGGAAATGGAATTGAACATTTCTATGTATTCTATAAATAATTGCTTCCTTTTTTCGTCGTCAGAAGTCATGACCTCGACTACGGTATGTGGAATGCAGGATAAAATTGTATCCGATTTTTTGATCCCGCGGATCAGATAATCAAGATCTACGCCGAAATGATCACAGAAATCAATCATTTTTTCAAGGGACAGACTGGATTTTCCCCGTTCTATGGCGCTGCAATGTTTGACAGAGATATCGAGCATCTCTGCAAGCTGGTACTGCGTAAGGTTATTTGAGCGCCGGATCTGTACGATCCTCTGACCGATCTGTGCGTATAAGTTCTCCATAAAAATACCTCCAAACTACATTATATTTTGAATAAAAAAACAAATAAACAACCTGTGAGGTGTATAAGAACACAACCTGAAAGGTAAATTACGGTATTACAGCAATGCGGCGGAATGTAAGAAGTTGACGGTCGATTTTTTACTGGTGTATAATTCCTTTGCGATCAGGAATAGCGGAAGAATAGATATGGATGGGAGTAAGAGTAAATGGCAACAGAGATAAAACCTCCGATAAAATATGATATGGTGTGGACAATGTATGGAAAGCGGGCTGATTTCTTTGGGATCGCAGAGCGTTTTCATATTGATCCGGTAACTGCAAGGGTGATTCGGAACCGGGATGTGATAACAGATGAAGAGATTGATACCTATCTGAATGGGGGGCTTGACCGGCTGCATGATCCTGCGATGATGAAGAATATGGAGAAGGGCTGCGGCCTTATGCTGGAGGAGATCCGGAGTCGGAACCGGATACGGATCATTTCGGATTATGATGTGGATGGTGTAAGTTCAAACTACATATTGTATAAAGGCTTACAGCGTGTGTGGGAGCATGAAAATGGTTCGCCTGCAGGAGACGGGATCGATTATGATATTCCGCACCGGATCTATGATGGATATGGAATCAATATCCGTATGGTAGATGCGGCGGCAGCCGATCAGGTCAGTATGATCATTACCTGTGATAACGGGATTGCGGCATTTGATGCGGTGAGAAAAGCAAAAGAATATGGGATGCGGGTAATCGTGACGGATCACCATGATATTCCATATGATACAGATGAAAATGATATTCGGGTATACAAAGTACCGGAAGCGGATGCGGTGATCGATCACAAGCAACCGGGCTGTGAATATCCGTGCAAGGAATTGTGCGGAGCGGGTGTGGCATACAAATTTATCCAGTTGTTATATCGGATGTGCGGGATACCGGAAGCGGAGTGTGAGGCATTTATAGAGATCCTTGGAATTGCAACCGTCTGTGATGTTATGAATCTGGTAGATGAGAACCGTATCATTGTAAGAGAGGCACTTCACCGGTTATCTGACAGTAGTAATTATGGTTTGAAGGCACTGATCACAAACAGCGGCAGGGATGGTAAGAAGCTGTCAGCATTTGATCTGGGATTTATCATTGGACCGTGTATCAATGCAGCGGGCAGACTTGGAGATGCGAAGACCAGCCTGGAATTCCTGCTTGAAACAGACAGCTTTAAGGCAAATGAGCGTGCGATCGAGCTGTTAAATATCAATAATACCCGAAAAGATATGACGGAGCAGGGAACAAAAACGGCAATCGGGCTGCTTGAAACTTCGGATCATCTGCTTATGGGGGCAGTCCCGGAGACAGGAGTTGCGGCATTGTCGGACCGGATACTTGTTATGTATATCCCGAAACTGCATGAAAGTCTGGTCGGGATTATCGCAGGCAGGATCAAGGAACGGTATTATCGTCCGGTGCTGTTATTTACGGACAGTGAAGAAGAAGGAATTATCAAAGGCTCCGGTCGTTCGATCGAAGGCTATAATATGTATGATGAGATCAATAAATGCAGTGATTATTTCACGAAGTTCGGAGGACATGAGATGGCAGCGGGCTTTTCCATGGAGAAACGGAATCTGGCCAGGCTTCGGGAAAAAATGAACGCGAATTGTACGCTTGACGAAAAACTTCTGACACCGAAGCTCCGGATTGATGTGCCGATGCCGCTCGATTATGTAACTATTCCACTGACCGAAGAACTGGAGGTTCTGGAGCCATTTGGAAAAGGCAACGAGAAGCCGGTATTTGCACAGAGTGGTGTGCGTGTAAAAAGCGCAAGGATCATGGGAAAAAGACAGAATGTTCTGCGGGTTTCGTTCCTGATGGAGAACGGCGGTACGATCGAGGGCATAAGTTTTGACCCGGAAGTGTTTATTTCTAACATAAAACAGTGGTTTGGAACAAATGAATGTGATAAAATACTAAAAGGAATGCCCGGTCATGTGGTGTTGGATGTTGCCTATTATCCGGATATCAATGAATTTGCTGGAAGAAGAACTTTGCAGATCCGGTTGCTGGAATATCGGAAACATGAGGAATAAAGGCTTTGCTGATAGTTTGATATCATGTGGCAGAAAAGGAAAATGTAAATAATTGTAGGATATACATATATATGCAGGAGGAAGATTATGAAAAAGATAGAAGAATACGTTACAAGTATACCGGATTTTCCGGAACCGGGAATTATTTTCAGAGATATTACAAGCGTGATCGGAGATCCGGATGGATTGAAGCTGGCGATTGATTCATTAGATGGCCTGCTTGAAGGCGTAGATTATGACGTAGTAGCCGGAGCAGAGTCCAGAGGCTTTATCTTTGGAACACCACTTGCATATAAGAATGGAAAAGGATTTGCATTGGTAAGAAAGAAAGGCAAGTTACCAAGGGAGACGATTGAAGCATCTTATGATCTGGAATATGGCAGTGCAACGATCGAGATGCATAAGGATGCGATCAAACCGGGACAGAAGGTTGTCCTTGTAGATGATCTGATCGCAACCGGAGGAACCATGGAAGCCGCTGCAAGGCTGGTTGAAGAACTTGGAGGTAAAGTGGTAAAGATCATATTCTTGATCGAACTTGCAGGTTTAAAGGGCAGAGAGAAGCTTGCCAAATATGATGTAGCGTCTGTTATCTGCTATGATGGCAAATAAAAATGATCATATGATTTATGCGGAAAAAGAGCCGGTATCTGTATGTGGATGGAATCGGACGGCTACCGTGATGATCGAAGAATAAGACAGAAAAATTCGAATTGGGAAAAGTGGTGAAGATCATGGAAAACGTAAAAGATAAAGCAGGAAGCATGGATGAATTAAAAGAGCTTGCGGCAAAGGCGGGTGCAATGGAGAATAAACCAATGCGGGAAAAACGGGATATCGATCTGTCTACACCTGCGGATTTTACTCCGCCGGAGGATCTGTATAAGGAACTGATCAAAAAGATCCTGACCTATCATCCATCAACAGATATTTCGATGATTGAGAAGGCATATAAGGTGGCATCCAAGGCGCATGAAGGACAGCTTCGTAAGTCGGGAGAGCCATATATCATGCATCCACTCTGTGTTGCTATTATTCTTGCAGAACTGGAGCTGGATAAGGAGACGATCGTTGCCGGAATCCTTCATGATGTAGTAGAAGATACGGTCATGACTTCAGAGGAGATTGCAGCAGAGTTCTCGGAAGAAGTGGCATTTCTGGTGGAAGGTGTTACCAAACTGACCCAGTTGAAGATGACAACGGATAAGATTGAGGTACAGGCAGAAAACCTGAGAAAAATGTTCTTATCGATGGCAAAGGATATTCGCGTTATCCTGATCAAGCTGGCAGACAGACTGCATAACTTAAGAACATTACAGTATCAGTCTCCTGCGAAACAGGTGGAAAAAGCGCGTGAAACAATGGATATCTATGCACCAATCGCACATCGTCTTGGTATCAGCAAGATCAAGGTAGAACTGGATGACCTGTCCATGAAGTATCTGATGCCGGAGGTATATAAGGATCTGACAGCACAGATCGATGCGAGAATGCATGAAAGGGAAGCCTATATCAAACGTATCGTTGCGGATGTAAAGAAGCATATTGACAATGCGCATCTGGATGCAGAGATCGACGGTCGTGTAAAGCATCTGTTCAGTATTTATAAGAAGATGAAGAACCAGAACAAGACACTGGATCAGATTTATGATATTTTTGCAGTCCGGATTAAAGTGGAGACCGTCCGGGACTGTTATTCGGCACTGGGAATCATCCATGAGATGTACAAGCCGATTCCGGGACGTTTTAAAGATTATATCGCAATGCCAAAGTCCAATATGTATCAGTCCCTTCATACAACACTGATCGGACCGGAGGGACAGCCATTTGAAATACAGATCCGTACATTTGAGATGCACCGGACGGCTGAATATGGTATTGCTGCACACTGGAAATATAAAGAGAACATAACCGGTACGGTTATGCAGAAGGAAGAGGAGAAGTTATCATGGCTTCGTCAGATTCTGGAGTGGCAGAGAGATACTTCAGATAATAAGGAGTTCATGAACTTCGTTAAGACAGACCTGGATCTGTTTGCAGAACAGGTATATTGCTTTACACCGGCAGGTGATGTCAAGAATCTGCCAAGTGGATCGACACCGATCGATTTTGCTTATGCCATTCATACGGCAGTCGGTAATAAGATGGTTGGTGCGCGGATTAATGGAAGACAGGTTCCGATCGATACCAAGTTAAATAATGGTGACCGGGTAGAGATCATAACATCCCAGAATTCGGCAGGACCATCAAGAGACTGGCTGAATATCGTAAAGAGTGCACAGGCAAAGACGAAGATCAATCAGTGGTTCAAGCATCAGTTTAAGGATGAGAACATCAGCCGCGGTAAGGAACTGATCCTTGCATACTGTAAATCAAAGGGACTGGATTACTCCCTGTATTCCAAGCCGGAATATCAGGAACGTGTCTATAAAAAATATAATTTCAATGACTGGGAAGCTACAATGGCGGCTGTTGGTCATGGGGGAATCAAGGAAGGTCAGGTTGTCAACAAGCTGATCGAGGAATACAACAAGGATCATACGGAACAGCCGGATGACAAGGAAATTCTGGAGGCATATGCACTGAAGCGGGCACCGCATTCCTCCCACGGACAGGGTGGAATCATCGTAAAGGGTGCAGATGATGTAGCGGTTCGTTTCTCCAAATGCTGTTCACCGGTACCGGGTGATGAGATCATCGGATTTATCACCAGAGGACGAGGCATCTCGATCCATCGTACAGACTGTGTTAATGTGCTCTGTATGAGCGAGGAAGACAGAAACAGGATCATTGATGCGGAATGGCAGCAGGATGCAGTTGCAGAGAATACTTACCTTACAGAAATCAATATCTATGCGGATGACAGAAGCGGAATCCTCTTTGATATAACGAAAATCTTAAGTGAGGCAAATATCAGTGTAAACAGTATTAACAGCCGTACAAGCAAGCAGGGTAAGGCAACAATCACGATCAGCTTCTCGATCAAATCGGTCGACCAGTTGAATACGATCATTGCAAAGATACGAAATGTGGAGAGCATTATTGATATAGAGAGAACAGTGGGATAGGAGATCCGGATGGCAGAATTAGAAGTGAAATTATATCAGTTGGGTGATTTGGGAACCAATTGTTATATCGTAAGTAATAAAGAAACAAAGGAAGCAATCGTAGTTGATCCGGCAGATAATGCAGATTTTATTTATAGGAGTCTGACAGATGCAGGACTTGCCTGTGTAGGAATCTTCCTGACACATGGACATTATGATCATATCGGAGCATTGGATGATCTGAGAAAACTGACAGGAGTAAAGGCATATGCTTCCGAGGACGAGAAGCAGGTGCTTGAGAGCAGGACAGGAAATCTGTCTGCGGTGTTTGGTCATCCGCTTGAAACATCAGCGGATATTTATCTGCAGGATGGACAGGAGGTTGCAGTTCTAGGAACTGTGGTACGGTGTATCAGTGTGCCGGGACATACGATAGGTGGCATGTGTTATTATTTCGCAGAAGAACATCTGCTGTTTACCGGAGATACATTATTTGCATCGTCAGTTGGCAGATCGGATTTTCCAACCGGAAATGAACAGGCTCTGTTAGAGGCGATCGAGACGAAGCTTCTTGTATTACCGGAGGAAACAGCTGTGTATCCGGGACATAACGGAACTTCAAGGATTGGCAGAGAAAGAAAATTCAATCCATTTTTTTCATAAATAACGATAAGGAACTTGGTTGACATGATTTGTCTGATTCAGAATGTAGAAGATTATAATAATGACCTGAGAGTGATCCTCATGGCGTTTTACATGGGTGTGAAGATCATCACACCGGAGAATATAGAAAAGAAGCCTGAACTTGGGGCAGATGTTGCTGCAACCCTTGTGGCAGAATTTGCAGAAGGTCAGACAAAGATCTGGATGAAGGATGGCGGTCTGGATGTGAAATCAGAAGGAGCTTCTGAGGATAAACAGCAGGACTGGTCTGCGAGAGAAGTCTGTGGAAAACCGGATATCGTGATCGATCAGGATTATCATGACAGAAAGATATTCCGTAATGTTCTGAAGCGTGCCATGTACCGGATGTTGTCAGAGAGAACCGGAAGAGTTCTGCCATGGGGTAGTCTGACCGGCGTACGTCCGGTGAAGATTGCAATGGAAGCGGTAGAACGTGGATGTACAGATGAGGAGATACAAAAGCTGTATCAGGAAACTTATGTGGCAAGCCGGGAAAAGGCAGAAGCCTGTGTGAAGATCGCCAGACGTGAGAAAGCAATTATCGAGACGATCGATGAGCGAAATGAATACTGCCTGTATATCGGCATACCGTTTTGTCCGACGAGATGTCTGTACTGCTCCTTTACCTCTTATCCGATCGGTGTTTATAAGGATAAGGTCGATGCTTATCTGGATACAATGGAAAAGGAAATGGAGTATATTGCGGAAAGTTATACCGAGAAGAAACTGGCATCCATTTATATTGGTGGCGGTACGCCGTCTTCGATCAGTGCAGAGCAGATGGATCGTCTGTGCAGCATGATCGAGAAGCATTTTGATTTGTCGCAGGTTCGGGAATATACGATCGAAGCAGGTCGTCCGGACAGTACGACAGCAGATAAGCTGCAGGTGATGAAAGCGCATGGCGTTGATCGTATCAGTATCAATCCGCAGACGATGAATGGAGAGACACTGAAGCTGATCGGAAGAGAACATACACCGGAGCAGGCAGAAGAAGCATTTATGAGAGCCAGAGAAGCTGGCTTTGACAATATCAATATGGACTTGATCGTAGGTCTTCCGGGTGAAGATGCAGAGATGGTGAAGCGGACACTGGAAAAGGTGAAGAAGCTTGCACCGGAGAGCCTTACGGTTCACACACTTGCGATCAAACGGGCAGCGCATCTGAAACAGGAGATGGACAAATACAGCTTTGCAGGTGATGTGGATGAGCAGTTGTCACTGGTTGGACAGGCCGCAGAAGAACTGGGACTTGCACCATATTATCTGTACAGACAGAAGAATATGGCGGGAAATCTGGAAAATGTCGGATATGCAAGACATGGACTGGAATGTCTCTATAATATTCTGATTATGGAAGAACGGACAGACATTATAGGAATCGGTGCGGGAAGCTCCAGCAAGCTGATCCGCCGGGAGGGAGATCTGGATCCGGTTACAGGAGAGACGATCACAGGAAACCGGATCGACCGTGTGGAAAATTGTAAGAGTGTAGACGATTATATCGCAAGAATTGATGAAATGATTGACAGAAAAAAGCAGGCGTTTGCAAAATGACAGATAAAGTTATAAACTTAGACACAGATAAAGAAACAGAATACTATGAACAGGATCTGGATGATGCCATCCGTCATGGAATGTGTGTCAGCCGGTTGTCTTCGGAGCTTGCCAGAGAACTGGGGCTCCCGGAAGAAGAGATTCATAAGATCGCAGTTGCCGGTATGATCCATGATATCGGAAAGCTCCGCATCACACCGTATATATATGGCCGTGGCAATTCCATGAAGATTGAGGAAATGCGGTATGTGAGACTTCATGCGAAGCTTGGGGCAGATATCGCAAGGCAAGAAGGCTACGGGGATGATATTGCAGATATTATTCTGTATCATCACGAGAACTATGATGGTTCCGGTTATCCGTACTGTCTTCAGGGAGAGGAGATCCCGATCGGAGCAAGGATTATTCGTGTGTGTGATGTATTTGTCGCGCTGATCAGTGACCGTGCATACCGGAAAGCATTTGAACCCAAGATCGCATTATTGATGGTGATCGATGAGGTGCGGCATTTTGACATGAAAGTATTTCTCGCATTTCAGAGAATTATAAATACAACTGATATTTTAGATGAGATTCAGTTAATTTTAAAAGGGAGCTATGAATCACGGATCAGTTGATGTATAGTATAAAAATATGAACAATAGATGGAGGATGGAATATGATAACCCAGGCACCAAGAGGAACCAGTGACTGGTTCGGTGACAAGATGAGAACACGTACACAGGTAGAAGCAATGGCGAGAAATCTGTGTGAGAAATTCAATATAAAGGAAGTAATCACACCTGTATTTGAGCATACGGTGCTGTTCCAGCGTGGTGTTGGAGAGACAACCGATGTAGTACAGAAGGAAATGTACACCTTTGTTGATAAAGGTGGAAGAAGTATCACATTGAAGCCGGAAGGTACAGCAGGTGCGATCCGTGCTTATGTTGAGAATAAATTATATGCAGAACCACAGCCAATTAAGATGTTCTATATCACGCCGGCGTTCCGTTATGAGAAGCCGGAAAGCGGAAGACTTCGTCAGCATCACCAGTTTGGCGTTGAGTTTGTCGGATCTCCAAATCCAATGGCAGAAGTAGAGGTTATGACACTGGTATCAACTCTCATCAAACAGATTGGTCTGTCAGATGCAAAACTGCATATCAACAGTATCGGATGTCCAAAATGTAAGAAAGTGTACAATGATGCACTGATTTCTTATCTGAAAGGTCATGAAGAAGGACTCTGCAATACCTGTAAAGAGCGTATGGTTAAGAATCCGCTTCGTGTAATCGACTGTAAAGAGCCGGGTTGTAAGGCGATCGTAAAGGATGCTCCAAGAACAATTGATTATCTGTGTGAAGAATGCGATGCTCATTTCAAGGAGCTTCAGAGACTTCTGACAGAGCTTGAGATTCCATTTGAGGTTGACACCGGAATCGTTCGTGGCCTGGATTACTATACAAAGACAGTATTTGAATTCGTAAATAAAGAGGGCTTCACCTTATGCGGTGGGGGAAGATATGACAATCTGGTATATGAGATTGATGGAAAAGAGGCACAGCCATCTGTTGGATTCGGTATGGGAATTGAAAGAATCTTGTATTTCCTTGAGAAAGAAAATATCAATCTCGCGCCGGAAAAACCGATTGATTTATATGTCGGCATCATGGGTGATTCCGCAAAGGCAAAAGCGTACAAGCTGGTATATGATCTTCGTCTGGCCGGTTATATCGTAGAGACAGATTACATGAATCGAAGCGTAAAGGCGCAGATGAAATATGCAAATAAATTAAATGCGAGATACACGATCATTATTGGTGATAATGAATTAGAGACCAATACCGGTCGTATCAAGAATATGGAAACGGGCGAGCAGACCGAGATTGCGCTGGATCAGCTTGCAAGTGTATTAGAAGAAAGATAAGAACCATAGGAGGATATAGAAAAATGGCAGAATCAATGCAGGGATTGAAGCGTTCCCACAGATGTGCAGAGGTTTCAAACGCTCTTGAAGGACAGAAAGTAACCGTAATGGGCTGGGTTCAGAAGAGCAGAAATAAAGGTGGAATCATATTTGTCGATCTCAGAGACAGAAGCGGTATTCTTCAGATCATATTTGAGGAATCCAAATGCGGAAGCGAGTGCTTTGAGAAAGCAACAAAGCTTAAGAGTGAGTTTGTAGCAGCGATCGAAGGTACCGTCTGCAAGCGTGCCGGTGCAGTAAATGAGAATCTGACAACCGGAGATATTGAAGTTGTGGCAACTTCCCTTCGTATCTTATCAGAGGCCGAGACACCTCCATTCCCGATCGAAGAGAACAGCAAGACAAAAGAAGAATTACGTTTGAAATACAGATATCTGGATCTGAGAAGACCGGATCTTCAGAGAAATCTGGTTATGAAGAGCAAGGTTATGACTATTGCCAGACAGTTCATGGCAAATGAAGGTTTCCTTGAGATTGAGACACCTATGTTATGTAAGTCAACACCGGAGGGCGCAAGAGATTATCTCGTACCAAGCCGTATCCATCCGGGTACATTCTATGCATTACCACAGTCTCCACAGATCTACAAGCAGCTTCTGATGTGCTCCGGTTATGACCGTTATTTCCAGATCGCAAGATGTTTCCGTGATGAGGATCTTCGTGCAGACAGACAGCCGGAGTTCACACAGATGGATATGGAGTTATCCTTCGTAGATGTGGATGACGTTATTGATGTAAATGAAAGACTTCTTGCAAAATTATTCAAGGAGATTCTGGATGTAGATGTAAAACTTCCAATCCGCCGTATGACATGGATCGAAGCAATGAACCGTTTCGGTTCTGATAAGCCGGATCTTCGTTTTGGTATGGAATTAAAGGATATCAGCGAAGTTGTTAAGGGCTGTGGATTCGGCGTATTTACAGGTGCACTTGAAAATGGCGGATCTGTCCGTGGTATCAATGCAAAGGGACAGGGAACAATGCCTCGTAAGAAGATTGATGCTCTGGTTGAATTTGCAAAGACATACGGAGCAAAAGGTCTTGCATATATTGCCATTAATGAAGATGGCACTTACAAGTCATCTTTTGCAAAGTTTATGACTGAAGATGAGATGAACAATATCGTAGCAGCACTTTCCGGTGAACCGGGAGACTTGCTGTTATTTGCAGCAGATAAGAACAAGGTTGTATGGGATACACTTGGAGCACTCCGCTGCCACCTTGCAGACCAGATGGGACTGCTTGACAAGAATGTATTTGAATTCGTATGGATCACAGAATTTCCACTTCTTGAGTGGTCAGATGAACAGAGCCGTTTCACAGCTATGCACCACCCATTTACTATGCCGATGGAAGAGGATCTGGCGATCATTGATACAGATCCGGGTAAGGTTCGTGCAAAGGCCTATGATATCGTATTAAATGGTAACGAGATTGGTGGTGGATCTGTCAGAATCCATCAGGATGATATTCAGGAGAAGATGTTTGAATGTCTTGGATTTACAAGGGAACAGGCGTATGAAAGATTTGGTTTCCTGTTAGACGCATTCAAATATGGAGTACCACCTCACGCAGGACTGGCTTATGGTCTGGATCGTCTGGTCATGCTTATGGCAAAACAGGATTCTATCCGTGATGTGATCGCATTTCCTAAGGTAAAGGATGCATCCTGCCTGATGACAAATGCTCCGGACTATGTGGATGAGGCTCAGCTCAAAGAGCTTGGTATTGACATTACAGTTTTAGACGAACAGAAGACGGAAGAATAAAAAATAATGAAACTGCACACTGTATATCCTTATTGTGTGTAAGCAACGAACCAGAACCTGTGTTTGTACCGGGTTATGGTGACTGCCTGGGATATACGGGGTGCGGTTTTGTTTTATAATAGGGCGCATCGGTTAAGGATAAAGCGGATGGGTTCTGGTTTTGAAAGAAATGTGGAGGATAAATGATTATGAAAAGAGGACATTGTATTCTGGCGGCAGGTTTGTGTATTCTGGCAGGGCTTGTATCCGGATGCGGAGATAAAAAGCAGCAGACCTCCGAAGAGATAACAACGGCAGAGGATGGAACGGTTGCAGTAGAAGTGCTGGATAATGATCAGATTGCACTGGTATATAATGGATATGATCCGGAAGTTCATGGAATGATGTTTACGATTACAAATAAATCGGATGATCAGATGGTAAATGTGTATTTCAGTGATGTAGTGGTTGATGGAGAGACGCTTCAGCCAATGTTTGGACTGGATGTGGAAGCACAGACAAGTGAGGATCAGATTTGTCTGGTGGATTGTGATGCAGCGCCGGCTGCTTTGACTGGTATTGTATGTGTGGATGACATGGAAGGTTATACGATCGGTACATATGAGATCGATGACGTTGCCCTTTCAAATGAAAAAGATGATACAAAGGAATATACCGTAAAAGAGGGAGCTGTAACGATTCTTGATAATGACAAGGTTACAGTATCTTATATTGGAATTGAGAATGACAGTGATGGCGATGACGCAGAACAAGTACTGGCATTTGAGGTTTACAATAAAACGGATAAAAAGATACAGGCAACATTTGACACAGTTCTTGTAAATGGAAAAGAAGAGGAAATTTCTTATGTGGCAGATGCAATGGGGCATACATATGCAACCTTATTCTGTGACGTGTCCGACGTGAAAGCAATGACAACGCTGACTGGTGAATTTGCTGTTTATGATGAAGATGATGAGTTGATCGGAAGCTATTCGATCGAGAAAGCTGCATTGAAATAGAAGGTTAATTTATTAATCTGATTTTAATCTTTCTCCTATTTTAGATTAATTCGTGGCTGGTATAGTAAAACCATCAGCTGAGGAGAGAATAGAGAAAGAAGGAAAAAGATATGGATAATTTAGAAAAAGTAGAAAAGATAAGAGAAAAAACAGGTGTCAGCTATGAAGAAGCCAAGGCAGCTTTGGAAGCAACGAATTATGATGTGCTGGATGCGATTATTTATCTGGAAAAGAACGGTAAGGTGAAAGCACCGGAGGTAACCAGTTACACGACGGAACAGGCACAGCAGACATCAACAGAATTCGAACAGGCACAGCAGGAATATACCAGAGACTGCAATAAAAAGACCTTTGGTCAGATGATGGATCAATTTTTTTCCTGGTGTGGAAGACTTTTAAAGAAAAGCGTGGATTCCAAGTTCATCATAGAAAGACGTGGCAGCACTATGGTGAATGTACCTGTTCTGGTATTGATACTTGCGATCATCTTCGCATTCTGGATCACGATTCCATTATTAGTGGTCGGTTTATTCTGTGAATGCAGATACCATTTCGCAGGAATCGACAATATCAATGTAGATTTAAACAGTGCCTGTGACAAGGTTGCGGATACGGTAGAAACTATTAAGACAGACATTAACAAGAACTAATGTGAGAGATTAATTTACAATACACAGGTTTATTTTAAGGGACATGAAACGAAAATACATTGTCCATGTTCTGATATACTATTATGCAGCAAGCCTTTGCGAATGTCGGTACTTAGCGATCCACGGAGTGGAGCGGTTAGAACCGCTACATGAGCAACAGAGCGAGAGCGTCTTGCGGAATAATAGTATGTCAGAATATGGACGCAGGTAATCAGGATAATTCCTTAAAATAAATCGTGACAACAAGGAGTAGAGATGAGCCGGAAGATTTTGATTGTAGAGGATGAAGAAAAGATTGCCAGATTTGTAGAGCTGGAATTGGTTCATGAAGGCTATGAAGTGATAAAGGCATTTGACGGGCGGACAGGTTTGGATCTGGCACTATCAGAACATGCTGACTTGATCGTGCTGGATGTTATGCTTCCAAGGCTAAATGGTCTGGAGGTTCTTCGCCGTATTCGTAAAGAAGGAAATAATGTTCCGATCCTGCTGCTCACTGCAAGAGATGCAGTAATGGATAAGGTGTCCGGGCTGGATGCGGGAGCGGATGATTACATTACGAAGCCATTTGCGATCGAAGAACTTCTGGCTCGTATCCGTGTAGCGCTGAAGCGGAAAAGCACAGACCGGCAGGAGACACATAAGCTAGAGATCCATGGAGTCAGCCTGGATACTGACCGGCATGAGGTTATGGTGGCGGGAGAACCGGTGGAGCTTACCAATCGGGAATTTGAACTGCTGCATACGCTGATGGAGAATAAGAATATCGTCATGGATCGGGAAAAGCTGATGAATATTGTCTGTGGTTATGAGTATGTCGGTGAGACAAATATCATAGACGTATATGTCCGTTATCTTCGTACGAAGATTGATGACCGGTTTGGGATCAAGCTGATCACAACTGTCCGTGGGGTTGGATATGTGATCCGAGAATCGTAAGGATACAGACTGGCATAAAGGCTGCAGGATATCGTCGGATGTCTGCTTTGAATACAGTGCGTGCAATTGCCATCTTGATTAGTTCGCAATGCATACATGAAATATTTGTTTTTGAGAGCAGGGCGCGAGCCAGAGCTGTGCATGTATGGATGTAAGAATGTAGAAGAAAAGGTATCACAGATGAATGAAAATAAGAGAGTGACCTCGATTGCGAGAAAAATAAATATCAGCTTCTGGCTGAAGGAAGTGGGCAATGTAATAGGAATCAATATTATCATTGCCCTTCTTATTATGGGAACATGGATGTACTGGTGTACAACAAAGCTTCCGGATCAGGTAACAGGTGAGCATTATTATTTTAATGTCAATCAAGAAAAGCATACACTGGAATATGTGATCGATGGAAATGACCGGAAATCATATGCATATGATTTCCGGGATGTAAGGGATCTGGTAGCTGTACCGGGAACCATACTGTTATCGGCAGAAGGATTTGTGTTGTTTTTTGCGTTATTCCGGACTTCTGTTGTCAGAAGAAAGCTGAAGCCGTTAAATGATCTGGCGGTAAAAGCAGAACAGATCAGTAAGATGTCATTTGAGCAAAATGGTATGGAGGATCGGAAGAAGCATTCTGATTCGAAGACGACAGAAACGATCGCTCGGGATCAGATGGCTCATCTGGAACAGGCAATATCACATATTTCTCCGGATGATGCCGAACAGGGAATCCATACCGGTGACAAGGAACTGAAAAGTATCGAGATCGCATTGAATAATCTGCTTCGGAATATGAAAGAAAATGAAAGGCGGCAGGTACGGTTTGTATCGGATGCGTCGCATGAGCTTCGGACACCTATTGCTGTGATCCAGGGATATGTGAATATGCTGGATCGATGGGGAAAAGAGGATGAAAAGGTTCTGACAGAATCCATCGAAGCCCTTAAGAATGAGTCCCAGCATATGAAAGAACTGGTAGAACAGCTTCTGTTCCTTGCGCGGGGTGACAGCGGAAGAAATACCTTGAATAAAGTGAAACTGGATCTGAATCAGATGGTCAGTGAGGTCTGGGAGGAATCCCAGATGATCGATGGGAAGCACCGCTATCTGTTCCGTGGAACAGATCCTGCATATATGACAGGTGATATAGCCATGATCAAACAGTCCATCCGGATCTTTGTACAGAATGCGGCAAAGTATTCTTCGGATGATGCGGATATTATATTAGGAGTTATGCTGGAATCCGGTTATGTCAGTTATATGATACAGGATGAGGGAATCGGAATGGAATCGTCAGATGTCGTTCATATCTTTGAACGATTCTACCGGTCGGACGAAGCGAGAAATGGCGAGACCGGCGGTTCCGGCCTTGGTTTGTCTATCGCCAAATGGATCATCGATGCTCATTCCGGCACGATCCAGGTCGTTTCCCGTCCGGAGATCGGCACTCGCTTTATTGTCCGTTTCCCGATGTGTGAGTAAAAAGTAAACTTGCCTGTGTGAACGGTGCCTGGTGATATCATCATATATAAAGACCATTGTGAGTTATAGAACAAAATGTGTTGATAAAAACCGTCTTTAACCCTGATAAAGGGCTGGAGACGGTTTAATCTTTTTAGCGGAAAGGTTTGGTGCGGAATTCATTCCAGACCATGAAAATGGCGACCGCTCCAGCAAGTCCATCGGCAATCGGACCAGAATACATAATGCCATCAATGCCCATAAAAAGCGGCAGAATAATTAATAATGGTAGAAGGAACAGGATCTGTCTGGTCAATGACAGGAATGTTCCTTTTTTCGGTTTGCCAATCGATGTAAAGAAGTTCGAAGTGATCGGCTGCATAAAGTTTATAAACGTAAAGAACAGAAAAATACGAAAATAGCTGATTGAAAACTGAAAGTAGCTTTCGGAGCCGTTTCCGAAAATGGATATGATCTGCCTTGGCACAAACTGGAACAGCAGAAATGCAATAAGCGCGATCACAAATCCACAGGTAGAAGCAAACAGATAGGCAGATTTCACCCGTTTGTATTTCCCTGCACCATAGTTATAGCTGGTGATCGGCTGTAAGCCCTGTGATATACCGATGATCAGGGATAGGAATACCTGGTTTACTTTTGTGATGATTCCGGCACAGGCGATAGGGATTGCTTCGCCATAGATAGAAAGGGAGCCATAGTATTTGAGAGATTTGTTCATAATGATCTGTACGATCATCATGGCAAGCTGGTTGCTGCAAGGAGCAGTACCAAGGGATGAGACTCTTGCTATGATCGATCTGCTGATGCGGAGATGTTTTTTTCTTATCGTTACAGTCTTGCAGTGGGATAAAAACCAGATGACAAGACCGGCGGAGATTACCTGACCGATAACGGTTGCGATGGCTGCACCTGCCATACCCATCTGAAGAACGGATACAAACAGTGCATCTAAGATCGTATTGATCACGGCTCCGGTGAGGTTACAGATCATGCTGATCTTCGGTCTCCCATCAGCTCGGATCAGATGACCGCTTCCGGTTGTGAGGATCAGAAAAGGAAATCCGATTGCAACAATGCCTGTGTAAGTTTTTGCATAGGAAAGTACATTGTCGGGAGATCCAAAGAAGCGGAGCAGAGGCTCTAAGAACAGCAGGGTGATCGTAGTTAAAATCACACCACAGCCAAAGAGCATAACAGCGGAATTGCCGATATAATAAACAGCTTTTTCCTTTTCTCCTTTTCCCATAGCCAGATTAAAAGCAGATGCGCCGCCGATGCCGAACAGCAGAGCGATCGCGATACAGGATATGGAAAGTGGAAATGAAATATTGGTCGCAGCATTACCAAGTTCGCCGACATTTCGCCCAATGAAAAACTGGTCAACAATGTTATAAAGAGAGCTAACCAGCATGGCTACTATACTTGGAATAGCAAATTGCATTAATAATTTTTTTACGGGCTGAGAGCCGAGAGGATTTTCATTTGTTGTCTGTGTATTCATATGGGTTGTCCTTGTTTACAGTTTCTTGCGGGTGTAGGTCATACGGGTAAATGTAATGTCGTCACCGCCGGATTCACCGGTTGTAATATCGAATTCATCTGCGTTGAATTCTGGGAAGAAGACATCTCCGTCTTCAACGACAGTATCAACTTCTGTGATATACATGGTATCAACCAATGGAAGTGCTTCTTTGAACAGCCCGTATCCACCGGAGATATAGACATTTCCCTCTTTTACAGCATCAAGAGCTTCCTGTAAAGAATGAACGGTAAGCAGGTTTTCGCCGGAGTAATTGGCAGTATTTGATACAACGATATTCATTCGGTTCGGGAGAGGATGTCCGATCTCTTCATATGACTTACGTCCCATAACCACAGTATTCCCTGTTGTCAGTTCTTTAAACTGTTTCTGTTCTCCTTTGATCCGCCATGGGATCTGTCCATTTTTTCCGATTACATTATTTTTTGAACGAGCAACGATTAAACCTATCATAGTCCGGGTTCCTTTCTCAGATGTCATATTTATTTTTCAGCATACCTGATCTTACGAAAATCAGCAAGTGGATTGCTGGTTTAAGCATGCCAGTTGTTGTTTCAGATATTCATATCTTAAATGTTTTTCTTCTTTTGCAAAATGTACTTCACGGAACTGCTCAGGATTGTTCTTATAAGAAAGAGTCTCATCACCAAACTGTTCACTGGTCAGGTCAAATATATGACCGTTGACATCGTTATAGCAATGATAGTTTCCGCCGGGACGCAGGATGCCATATACTTTGCCGCCAAAGATGTCCTGAACCAGAAATGCTGTGATAGAGCACTGCCCCAAGGTTTTATTCTCCGGTGTCCAGCCGTCACGCAGTCTTGGTGCGCAGGTATCAGCACACCAGATATCAGATAATCTGTCGTACAGATCCTGTGGGGTATGGATTCCGTTATATTTGTTTGTTATGGCAGAAACGGTTGCCTGTTCCCAGCCGTAGAAGTTGTAGGTCTTCATTTCAAATATCTCCTCATTTGTTATTGAACGAAATGTGCGTTTTTGTTTGTTTGGATTTTTGAATATTATTTATAGTATACATTTTAGTTTGCAGTTCTCGATTCCTGCGCTCCAGAATTCTGACAGCGGGATCCCTTTGACCTGACAGATGATACTGGAATTCATAGCTCCATGTCCGACGATCAGGACATCCTTTCCCTGATCTAATTGTGGTTTTACAACCTCTTTCAGAAATTCTCCTGTTCTCGCAAATAACTGTTCAAAGCTTTCTCCACCATCCTTTGGAACTTTATAGTTTGCCGGATCAAGAAAGAGATCCTTCATCGGACAGCCGGGAGTATCTATACAGTTGGCGGTTCCCTCATAGATTCCAAAACTCATTTCCTTTAACCGGTCGTCCGTTATGATCGGAATGTTCCGCCCTTTTAATACGATCTCGGCTGTTTCCTTTGCTCGGATAAGAGGAGAGCAGTAGCAGATATCAAAATGGATATCGGCATATTCTGTTCTGGCATGCTCCGCCATCTGCCGTCCTTCTTCATTTAGCGGAATATCGGTTCTTCCCTGCAATCGCCGTGCATTGTTCCAGTCTGTTTTTCCATGTCTCATAATGTATAACATAGTTTATCAGTTCTCCTTCTGGTATGCTATTATTTTATCGAATGAAATGTGTCCATGCATGTTCCTCAGTCTTTGGAAGTCCGAATTGTTCTTTTCCGAGAGCAATGCTTTTCATAAGAAATGCCATATTCCGTGCAAGAACACGCATAGTCTGTTTTCCTTCTTCGTCAAATGCTTTTCGCATTTCTTCTAATGCAATGGTGGTATTTCCATTGATTCTTGGACTTCCGTTTATCATTAATACATTCATGATTTTTCCTCTTTTCTATTTGATAATTCTTTTTTGTACTTAATAAATTCAACAATAAGGATAATGGAATGTAATATTAATTCACCTATTAATATCCAAAAAAATACATAAAATGTAAAATCCGCGTCACCTTTTGGAAAGCACCAGTTATTTGGATTATCCTTATCTACAATAATATTCATTTTGCTGTATATGTAGTATGAGGAATCGCTGGTGAACTTTTTTTCATATTTTTTGTCATTGTATGTATAGTTTATTTTGATATGGTATATGGTCTCGCCGTATGTAGTCGGATTATCATAATCCGGGGAAGATCTAAGGACATATTCTGAGTTGCAATCTTCTACGGTAGCTGCGATTTTGGCACCATTGGCTTTTATCTTTATAACCTGCTGGGCATCTTTATAAAAGACACCACAAAAGAATAGCAGAAGAACGGTAGTGGCGAGCATCAGGATTGCAGTTTCCTGAATGTTTTTCTTTTTATCTGTCATATGAATTCTAATTTTTTACATCCCCTTTTTCTTTTGCAATGTTTTCCATGCGGATATAATAAGCTAAAAGGCGGAGAACATAGTCTGGTGCATTGCGCGTTCCTCTTTCCCATTCCGTAACGGTTCTGTATGGGATATTAAAACATTCACAAAACTCTTTGCGGTTCATTCCGGTAGATTCCCGGAGTTTTTTTATCTCAATCTGACATTCGGTTAGTTGCTCCATTCCGTGCCACCTCCTGTTTGCATTTTTATCATTATAGCACAAAATAAAGATTACACAATGTGTAATATGATGGTGAGATGATCGCATTTGCCTGAAAGAGTAAATGCTACTGGATTTAGTATAACCTTAATGGAGTATATTAAGCAGGATGGAATGGTAATTGGTGTGAGTACTGGAAGCCTTCTTTTCTCAAATAATTTGGTAGGAAATTTAGGGTTCATAAATACAAGATTAGATGTGCATTGTCCGAATGGAGAAGAGAGAGGTAAGGGAGAATATCCGCTAAAGGAGGTTCTGCTCTCACTTCGCTATGCTCGTGACAGCAGAACTACGGACTCAACATGACCGGTATGGCCAAATTGGTCGACGACAGCGACTTTTTTCAGGTGGTAGCCGGCGGGAGTGAGGATGGCGATGTCACGGGCAAGGGTTGCGGGATCGCAGCTTACATAGACAAGCCGTTTTGGATTCATTCGGATCAGGGTGTCAAGGAGTACCTTGTCACAGCCTTTTCTTGGTGGATCGACAACGACGACATCTGCATGGGAACCATCGCCGCCTTTTTCGTAAATGGCAGGAACGACTTCCTCCGCTTTTCCGGTAAAGAATTCGACGTTGTGGATATCGTTAAGTTCCGCATTTTTACGGGCATCCAGGATTGCCTGAGGAACGATCTCCACACCGTATACCTGTTTTGCTTTCTGAGCAAGAAACAGGGAGATGGTTCCGATGCCGCAGTACATATCCCAGACGGTTTCCTCGCCGTTCAGATCTGCATATTCCAATGCTTTTTCATAAAGTACCTTAGTCTGCACAGGGTTTACCTGATAGAAGGACAGAGGTGAGATCCGGTATTTTACATTGCCGATATAATCTGTGATGTATGGACTGCCCCACAGTGTTTTGCAGGTTGGTCCAAGAATCTTATTTGTTTTTTCTGTATTGATGTTCAGGCAGATTGAAGTCATTCCGGAAATTTTTGTCAGACGGGAGATGAGTTCATCTGCATGAGGTAGTTTTTTTCCATTTACGATGAGACAGACCATAACTTCGCTGGTTGTAAACCCGACACGGGTCAGAATATGACGTACCAGACCCTGCCCGGTTGTTTCGTTATAAGTGGAAATGTTATATTCCGTGAGAAATGCGCGGATGATCGGCAGAATCTGATCATTTACTTCTGCACCGATCGCACAGGTATCGGAATCGATGATCGAATGGGTTCTGCCGGCATAGAAGCCGATCACGATATTGCCGTTTTTATCTCTGCCAACCGGAAACTGTGCTTTATTTCGATAGTGGTATGGTTCTTTCATACCATAGATCGGTTCCATCAGAGTATCGGGATTCTCAATCTTGCCGATCCGGCGCAGACATTCTCTTACCTTGTTCCATTTGTATTCCAGCTGCTTCTCATAGGAAATGTGCTGAAGACTGCATCCGCCACAGCTCTTTGCGACCGGGCAGACCGGAGTTACGCGGTAAGGGGATGGTGTGATCAGGCGAACCAGCCGTCCGTAGGCGATCGATTTCTTTGCCTTCATGATTGAGATCTCGGCTACATCACCGATTACCGTATCTTTGACAAATACAGTGATATTCTGCACGTTATTTCCATCTTTGGATGAAGCTTTCGTGGAAATGTCTGTGCCTGTTTTGTTATTTGCTACATCAGAAAGAGAGAGATGACCGATGCCTTCTCCCTCATTTCCCATGTCCGTTATTTCTATTGTATATATACTGTTCTTTTTAAGTTCCATAAAATAAATATCGTATCCTTTATTTTGTAGATCTGCGGATATTACTTTCTATCATTTTATTGTAACCAAGCCAGCCGGTCTCGTCCTTGCTGTCTAATGCTTCCATGAATGTCTGGATCTTGGCATCTGTATTATCGGCAAATGATAATGCAAGTGCTTCGATCAGGGCAGGCTTCTTTGGAGAGCCGTATTCCAGTTCGCCGTGGTGGGCGAGGATACAGTGCTCCAGTTCGTTTGCTTCCTTTGCAGGAAATTCCGGAACAGAATCACGGATCTTGTCGCGGATCATCATAGTACCCATTACGATGTGACCAAGTAACTGACCGGAATCTGTGTAATCGTTTTCCGGGAATGTTGAAAGCTCATAGACTTTACCGATGTCATGAAGCATGGCAGCAGTCAGGAGCAGGTCACGATTTAAGATCGGGTAGTATGTAGTGTAGTAGTCGCACATGCTGGTAACTGCCAGAGTGTGCTCTAACAGACCACCGACAAATCCATGATGAATGGATTTGGCAGCCGAATGCTTTTTGAATTCTTTTGCAAGAGCTTTGTCCTCTACAAAGAAGCTTTCCAGAAGCTTTTTGTAGTAAGGCTTTTCGATCGTTGCGATAATGCCAAGCAACTTGTCAAACATTTCATCGACATTTTTCTTCGTGCATGGCATATAGTCGTTGATATCGTATTCCCCTTCTTCAGCGATACGGATCTTCTTAATTGTCAACTGGAGAGTGTTGTTAAATGAGGTAACCTGACCGTCAACCTTAACATAGTTCATGGATTCAAAATGTCCAATTCCGCTGTTTAGTTCCCAGATCTTACCATCCATTGTTCCGCTGGCATCTACCAGCTGCAGAGAATAGTAGGATTTACCTGATTTTGTCTTTCCTGTGATCTTGTTTTTGCAGAGGTAAACCTCTGAAACCATTTCGCCTTCGCGAAGCTCGTGTATATATCTCATAATGTAAGCCTTCCTGTTATTTTGTTCCGAAAATTCTGTCGCCGGCATCACCGAGACCCGGGCAGATGTAAGCATTTTCATTTAAGCATCTGTCAAGCTGACCAACATAGATCTGGATGTCCGGGTGATCCTTCTGAAGTCTTTCCAGACCTTCGGGAGCAGCGATGATACACATGAATTTGATATTCTTGCCGCCGTGCTGTTTGATAAATGAAACAGCTTCGGAACCGGAACCGCCGGTTGCTAACATTGGATCAACAACAAGGATTGTTCTCTGCTCGATAGGATCCGGCAGTTTACAATAATATTCATGCGGCTCGTGTGTCTTCGGGTCTCTGTAGAGCCCGATGTGTCCAACTTTTGCAGATGGAACCAGAGCAAGGATGCCGCTTACCATACCAAGACCGGCACGAAGGATCGGTACAACTGCCATCTTCTTGCCTGCGATCATAGGAGATTTGCAAGTTTCAATCGGAGTCTTGATCTCTACATCTTCTGTAGGCAGATCACGAAGTGCTTCGTAGCCCATAAGCATAGCGATTTCTTCTACAAGTGTACGGAATTCATTTGTTCCGGTGTTCTCGTTTCTTAACATTGATATTTTGTGTTTGATCAAAGGATGATCCATAATTGTGACATTACTCATATCGGTAACCCCTTTTCGTAAAATTTTTAACTGTGTATAATTCTACCATAAGACAACAGGAAATTAAACCCTGCGATACCGGAAAAATCAACGGAAAACATTTCGGATAGACATAAAAAATCATCGACCGCGCCAACAGAACAGTTTTTAGAATAATCAGGAAAACTGTCGGTCGGCAGGACCGATGATTTTGTATAATATGATATTAATCGTTGTAGTCCGGCAGATCGTTATAGTACATTTTGATCGCATTTGTGCTCTTTTCCAGAACGGCCATTGTCGATGGAAGAGGAACCGCAATCAAATCGTCGAATTCAAATTCACCAAGCTCCGGTCGGAGCTCATATCCAAGATGTCGTTCGTTGATCGAGAAATCAGCCTGAAACTGGTAATTGTTTCCTCTGGCATCCAAGCGGATCCATTTCTTGACATCCGGTTCAAATACCGCATTCAGTGCATGAAGTGCCAGCTTGTTATCATATGTGAATCGTTTGATCCTCTGGTAGCAGAATCCGGTGTAAATACCGTTTGCACGCATCAGTGCGGCTAACAGATTTGCCTTTGAATAGCTGATGCCGGTTTTCTTTTCCAGAACATCTGACGCAGAGATTGTGATCGTGGAATCTTTGGCGTCCCAGGTGTGATCAATTTCATCTCTGACAAAATAATATATGGTTTCTATTTTTTCGTAAACAGATCTGCAGTTTTTGGTAAGATCCATAGCCTTCTCCATAACCATGGGATTGTCGAAATCGACATATTTATCATACTGTAGATATGCTGCATCCCTATTTCTCTGTATTAGCTTCATGTTTACCTCCCAAAAGTATTACAAGTAAGATAAATGACAGAGGACCAATCTCTGAAACTCCAGCTATTTGTCGCTGGTTACTTGAAATATGTAGAACTTCAGATAGTATGATTCATCTGCAGCCCACAGAATCGGATGATCAGGAGCCTGAGTACGGAATTCAACCTGTCTCAGTCGTTTGTGAGAGTTGGAAGCAGCCTGTCCGATGGTTTTTGTAAAGAGTTCATAGTCCATGAAATGGGAGCATGAACAGGTGGCAAGAAAGCCGCCATCTTTAACGAGCTTCATGGCTCTCAGATTTATTTCCCGATAACCTTTTACAGCGTTTTTAATTGAGTTGCGTGATTTTGTAAATGCAGGTGGATCCAGAATTACAACGTCGAATTTCTCGCCCTGTTCTTCCAGTTCAGGAAGCAGATCAAAGACATCTTTACAGATAAATGTAACCGAATCCTCCAGGTGGTTCAGCTTTGCATTTTCCTGTGCCTGTCTGACCGCAAGTGCGGAAGCATCTACACCCAGTACGCTTGCGGCACCGGCAATTCCGGCGTTCAGCGCAAAAGAGCCTGTGTGTGTGAAACAGTCAAGAACTTTTGCATCCTTACAAAGACGCTGGATCGCAAGTCGGTTGTATTTCTGGTCAAGAAAGAAGCCGGTCTTCTGACCGTCTTTTACGTCAACAATATAGTGTACGCCATTTTCAACAATTTCCACGTTCGTGTCGAATTCATCCCCAATGAATCCCTTGAATGGCTGCATCCCTTCATTTATTCTAACTTTAGCATCGCTACGCTCATAAACACCTTTGATTATTATACCATCCGATTTAAGGACATTTTTTAAAATATTTATTAACAAATTTTTAACTCTGTCAATTCCAAGTGCAAGTGACTCAACGACCAGCACATCTTCAAATTTGTCAATCACAATACCGGGCAGGAAGTCTGCCTCGCCAAATACGATACGGCAGCTGCTTGTATCTACGGTTTTCTTACGATAATCCCATGCTGCCTGCAGACGCATGCGGAAGAAATCTTCATTGATCTCGGTATCGACGTGACGTGTCAGCATACGGACAGTGATCTTGGAATTCGTATTGATAAATCCCTTTCCCATCGGATATCCGTCAAAGTCTTTTACAATGATGATATCCCCGTTTTCAAAACTCCCCATGATGGTATCTATTTCATTGTCATAAATCCAGGCGCCGCCGGCTTTGATGGTTCTGCCCTCGCCCTTCTTTAATGTTACGATTGCGCTCATGTTACACCTCGTTCATTTTTTTGATAAGACATAGTATACCATGGATGGCATGGTTTTTAAATCCGCTTTGCGGATGACACAGTGGGAAGCGGAAGGTTCTTATAGAATAAAGAACAAATATTCGATTTGCTCTGTACTTTTTTTAAATGGAATGATATATTAGACAGAGAACAATAATAAGAATATTGATTGTATTTATATAGATATATCAGGAGAACATAATGGATCATTTCAAATTAGTATCAGAATATCAGCCGACCGGTGATCAGCCGCAGGCGATCAAAGAGCTGGTGGATGGATTTAAAGAGGGAAACCAGTTTGAAACCCTGTTAGGTGTAACCGGTTCCGGTAAGACATTTACCATGGCAAATGTAATAGCACAACTGAATAAACCGACGCTGGTGCTTGCGCATAACAAAACGTTGGCGGCACAGTTGTATTCGGAAATGAAGGAATTTTTTCCGGAAAATGCGGTAGAATATTTTGTTTCTTATTATGATTATTACCAGCCGGAAGCATATGTGGCATCGACTGATACTTATATAGCGAAGGATTCTGCGATCAACGATGATATTGACAAGATGCGTCACAGTGCAACAGCGGCCTTGATCGACAGAAAAGATGTTGTGGTCGTATCCTCGGTATCCTGTATTTACGGTATCGGTGATCCGGATGAATACCGGGAGCAGATGCTGTCGCTCCGTGTCGGAATGATCAAGGATCGGGATATGGTGATCGATGAACTGACGGATATCCAATATGTCAGAAATGATATGGATTTCCACCGTGGAACATTCCGTGTACACGGGGATGTGCTGGAGATCCTTCCGGTATCGACATTTGAAGATGCTGTGCGTGTTGAATTCTTTGGTGATGAGATCGACCGTATCTGTGAATTTGATCCGTTGACCGGGGAGATCAGGCGCAGCCTGAATTTTACCTGTATCTTTCCTGCTTCTCATTATGTTGTCGGACATGAGAAACTGGAACGTGCACTTACAAAGATCGAAGCGGAATTGGCTGAACGGGTACAGTATTTTAAGGAAAATGATAAGCTGATCGAAGCACAGCGGATTGAAGAACGGACAAATTTTGATATAGAGATGATGCGGGAGACAGGCTTCTGCTCCGGTATCGAGAACTATTCAGGGCCATTATCCGGCAGAGAATCCGGGGAGACTCCGAGTACATTGCTGGATTTCTTCGGTGATGATTTCCTGTTGATCATAGATGAGTCGCATATGACGATTCCACAGGTCGGAGGAATGTATGCAGGCGACCGTTCCAGAAAACAGAATCTGGTAGATTATGGATTCCGTCTGCCATCCGCATTGGACAACCGTCCGTTGAATTTTGAGGAATTTGAATCGAAGTTAGATCAGGTATTATTTGTATCGGCGACACCATCCAAATATGAAGCAGAACATGAGCTGCTCCGGGCCGAGCAGATCATCCGACCGACCGGATTGCTGGATCCACCGGTGGATGTCCGTCCGGTAGAAGGACAGATCGACGATCTGATGTCAGAGATATTGAAAGAGACAGAACAGGGACACAAGGTTCTGGTTACAACACTTACAAAACGTATGGCAGAGGATCTGACAGATTTTCTGCGCGAGAATGGTATTAAGGTCAAATATCTTCATTCCGATATTGATACAATGGAGCGTGTAGAGATCGTGCGCGATCTCAGAATGGGTGTATTTGACGTATTAGTTGGTATCAACCTCCTTCGTGAGGGACTTGACATTCCGGAGATCACACTGGTGGCTATCCTGGATGCAGATAAAGAGGGCTTCCTGCGTTCGGAGACATCATTGATCCAGACGATCGGACGTGCTGCGAGAAATTCAGAAGGTCATGTTATCATGTATGCAGATATGATGACAGATTCCATGAAACGTGCGATCTCGGAGACAAATCGTCGTCGAAAGATTCAGGATGCTTATAATAAGGAACATGGGATCATACCGAAGACGATCCAGAAGAGTATCCGTGATCTTATTACAAATGAAGTCACAGAAGATAAACCGGTTGTGGATGCAGAGAAAGATATTGAATCCATGACAAAGAAAGAGCTGAAAGCAATGATCGATAAGCTGACAAAGAAGATGAACATGGCAGCCGCTGACCTGAACTTTGAAATGGCAGCGATCGTCCGTGATGAGCTGAAGAAGTATAAAGAAGCACTTCGGGACTATGATAAGTAGAAAATACAATACAGATCATGCTGTCGTACTAATTGAAAGTGTATAAACATGTATGATCATAATATTATTTGTTTGAATATTAGTTGTTAAACTAATATGAAAGATATCATTACTATTATGAAGTAAGCCTTATCCGAGGCCGGTACTTAAGTTGCGTTTTTTGCAACTTTATGTACCGCTGCACGAGGATACGAGCGGAAGCGTCTTACGGAATAATATGTAATGTATCTTTCATATTGTATAAAAGTAATAATAAATATAATGATCATACATGTTTATAAGATTCAAATAAAATGAGCAGAAAGAAGGTCAACCGAAATGGGTGATATTAAGTATATTACGATTAAAGGTGCAAAAGAACATAACCTGAAGAATATAGATGTGAAGATTCCGAGAGATAAATTTGTCGTTGTGACAGGTCTGTCCGGTTCGGGCAAATCCTCACTGGCATTTGATACGATCTATGCCGAAGGTCAGCGACGCTATATGGAGTCCTTATCTTCCTATGCAAGACAATTCCTTGGACAGGCAGAGAAGCCGGATGTCGAGAAGATCGAGGGCCTGTCGCCTGCGATATCGATCGATCAGAAATCGACGAATAAGAATCCGAGATCCACAGTCGGAACAGTAACAGAGATCTATGATTATTTCCGTCTGTTATATGCAAGAGCAGGAATCCCACACTGCCCGAAATGTGGAAAAGTGATCAGCAAACAGAGCGTGGATCAGATGGTAGACGATATCATGCAATTGCCGGAACGGACAAAATTCATGGTACTCGCACCGGTTATAAGAGGCAGAAAAGGGGAACATGTGAAGCTGTTGGAGAAGGCGGCAAAGAGCGGTTTTGTCCGTGCGATCATTGATGGCAGCATGTATGAGTTATCCGAGGAGATCAAGCTGGATAAGAATAAGAAGCATAATATTGATATCGTTGTGGATCGTCTGGTCGTTCGTCCTGATATGGAACGAAGACTGACAGATTCTGTAGAGACAACGCTGCGGATGGCAGAAGGTCTGATGAAGATTGAGGTTATAAATGCAGATGGAGAAAATGAGATCTTGAATTTCTCTGACAGCTTTTCCTGTCCGGATTGTGGAATCAGCATTGATGAGATCGAGCCCAGAAGCTTTTCATTCAACAATCCATTTGGCGCATGTCCATGTTGTGCCGGTCTGGGATTTAAGATGGAATTTGATCCGGATCTGATGATCCCGGATACCAAGCTGTCGATCAATGAAGGGGCAATTGTTGTGCTGGGCTGGCAGTCCTGTAATGATGGAAAGAGTTTCACAAATGCAGTACTTCGTGCATTGGCAGAGGAATATCATTTCTCACTGGACACACCATTTCAGGATTACAGTGATGAGATCAAAGATCTGTTATTATATGGCAAGAACAGCCGTCCGGTAAAGGTTCACTATAAAGGACAGCGTGGAGAAGGCGTCTATGATATTACATTTGAAGGTCTGATCAAGAACGTCCAGCGAAGGTACCGGGAGACCGGAGGTGAGACGACCAAGGCAGAGTATGAGACTTTTATGACGATCACGCCATGTGAAGAATGTAAGGGAAAACGTCTGAAACCGACAGCACTGGCTGTTACGATCGCCGATAAGAATATTGATGATCTGACCAGAATGTCGATCGAGGATCTTACAGACTTTATGGATAATATTAAGTTGACAGACCGGCAGATGCTGATCGGCGGGGCAGTTTTAAAGGAAATCCGTGCGAGACTGCATTTTCTGATCGATGTAGGCCTTGATTATCTGGCACTTTATCGTTCTACAGGCACATTGTCCGGTGGCGAGGCACAGCGAATCCGTCTGGCGACACAGATTGGTTCCGGGCTTGTGGGCGTTGCTTATATTCTGGATGAACCAAGTATTGGTCTGCATCAGAGAGATAATGATAAGCTGATCGGAGCATTGGAGCATTTGCGTGATCTTGGAAATACTCTGATCGTAGTAGAGCATGATGAAGACACGATGCGTGCTGCGGATTATATTATAGATATCGGCCCGGGAGCCGGTGAAAATGGTGGTTATGTCGTTGCGGAGGGTACGGCAGAGGAGATCATGAAAAATGAGAACTCGATCACCGGTGATTATTTAAGCGGAAGAAAAAAGATTCCGGTACCGGAGGTACGAAGAAAGCCAACGGGCTGGCTGACCGTTCAGAATGCTTATGAGAACAACCTGAAGCATATCGATGTGAATATACCACTGGGTATTATGGTATGCGTGACTGGTGTGTCCGGTTCGGGAAAGAGCTCACTTGTAAATGAGATCTTATATAAGAAGCTGGCGAGAAGACTGAATAAGAGCCGTATCAAACCGGGGCATCATGATCATATTGTGGGTTACGATGCACTTGATAAGGTGATCAATATCGATCAGTCTCCAATCGGAAGAAGCCCGAGATCGAACCCGGCAACCTATACAGGTGTATTTGACATGATCCGTGACCTGTTTGCAAATACAAAGGATGCCAAGGCAAGAGGATATAAGAAGGGAAGATTTTCATTCAATGTATCGGGTGGACGATGCGAAGCCTGCCGTGGTGATGGTATCATCAAGATCGAGATGCATTTCCTGCCGGATGTCTATGTTCCTTGCGAGGTATGCGGTGGCAAGCGGTACAATCGTGAGACGCTGGAAGTAAAATATAAAGGTAAGAGCATTTATGATGTTCTGGATATGACTGTGGATGAAGCTTGCGAGTTCTTTGCAAATGTTCCAAGTATCCTGCGCAAGATCGAGACGTTAAAGGATGTTGGTCTGGGCTATATCCGTCTGGGACAGCCATCTACTACATTATCCGGCGGAGAGGCACAGAGAGTGAAGCTTGCGACGGAGCTTGCCAGACGTGGAACCGGAAAGACGATCTACATTCTGGATGAACCGACGACCGGACTTCATTTCGCCGATGTTCATCGTCTGGTGGATATTCTTCGCAGACTTAGTGACAGTGGAAATACCGTAGTTGTTATCGAGCATAATCTGGATGTTATAAAGACTGCCGATTATATCATCGACATGGGACCGGAAGGCGGTGTCCGCGGTGGAACAGTGATCGCACAGGGAACACCGGAGGAGATCGCAGAATGTGAGAATTCATATACCGGACAATATCTGAAGCGGTATTTATAAAGTGTGAAGATAGAGAATACAATTAAGCTCTTATATAGATATCAGTTTTATAGAATGTGTAGAATTGATATAGAGGAATTAGAGATATAGAAATTTGGAAACATAAGGAATTAGCAACATGAGGAATGATAAGATCATTGGCGCATTGATCGGCCTTGTAGGTGCGGCCGGTAATTCCGGCTGGACAGAGAAAACAGATCAGACGATCGCAAGTGCGTTATTACAGGAAGACAATGATGAGACAATAGAGGAAATACACCGGGAGAAATACCGGCTTTCTCCCGGGTGTTCCACCTGTACGGCTCCATGCGGGAATACATCTGATTATGATATGAGCTGTTTCTGGAATGGCAGCCTGGAAGAACAGAAGCGTAAGCATGACATAATCAATGAATTACAGCAGGTGGCAGAACAGTATAATAACGGAAAACTTAAGAGATTACCTGAGGTCTGTTTCCGTGCACTTGCATGCTTTTCTTATGGCATGGACGAAGCTGCATACGAGTCTTTAATGAGCGACTTCCATAATATAGCCGAAACTGTTTAAGAGCAGAACTGCAGATAGAGTTACAGTTATATCTTAGCGTTTATGTTCTATATAGATTTGCTTTTCAGGCAGCCAAGGCTGACAAATAACACTACGACTTCAACGATCGGCATAACAAACCACAGGCTGGATGCACCCAGACACAATGGAAATACAAGGATACAGATACTGCTTAAGATGATATTTCGGAGCAGTGAGATGCACAGGGATTGTGCAGATCGCAGTATCGCCTGTAAATAGTAAGAAGTCAGCAGGTTAATGCCAAATGGCAGGAATGCAAAAAAGTAGGTTCGTACACCCAGATTTGCAATATCAGTCAGTGTTGGATTCATTTTAATAAAAATACGACAGACCGCAGTCGGGAATAAGATTCCACTAAGCGAGAAGATGGCACCCATTATAAGGATAGTGGTATATGCCATCTTTTTTATTCCTTTGATTCGGACCCCATTTCCTGCACCATAATTAGTAGAGATAACAGGCTGGATCGACTGACCGACTCCGGTAAACAGGGAGTTGAACAGGATTACACAGTTTGAGATCACGCTGTAGATCGAGAGTGCATTTTCACCGCAATATTTCAGGATCTGGATATTAAACAGCAGTACGATGAATCCATTTGCAAATTCATTGAAAAAACTTGGGATACCACCGACAATAATATGACGGATACTGGGAATCGTGTGAATCGGTCGGATGAAATGAAGACCGTTTTTGCGTGAGAAAAAGTGTGAGCCACCGACAATTACCTGGATAGTCATACCGAGAACGGAAGCGAATGCGGCACCGCCCATTCCCATATGCATAGGAAATACAAAAATGATATCCAGTGCGATATTTACGACGCCGCCAAGCAGAACTCCCGCCATTGCACGGTTTGGATCATTGTCGGCACGGATAAAGATTGCTACATAATTTGAAAATACAGCAACCGGAAGGAAAATGTTGATATAACGCATGTAGGACATGGCGTATGGGAATAAGGTGTCATTTGCTCCCATCAGATGAAGCAGCTTAGGCATGCAGGTGGCATAGATCAGCCATAAAAGGGCAGTAACAGCCGTAATCAGGAAAAAAGAAATCGTAAAATAACGATTGGATTTCTGATGATTACCACTTCCCCTGTGAACACTCATCTGTACAGAGCCGCCGACACCAAACAGGATTCCGGTTGACATCAGGATGCAGAGAAGTGGTGTTGTAATACTTAGGGCAGCAAGAGCATCTGCGCCGACACCTTTTCCAATGACGATCGCATCTGTCAGTGTATAAATAGACATAACCATGGCACTTCCAAGTGATGGTATCAGGAATTTGAAGTATAATTTTTTCAGATTGTCTTTTAATAAATCCATTATAAGTCCTCCTATGCTGTGCTGTTCACAAAAAAAAGAGCCAGATAAGATAATCTTATCTGGCTCATAACATTCATGTCCATCCGGGAATCCTGAATAACATTCAGAACACCTTGCAAGGTATATCATATATACCGTCCGATTCGTGCCTATTATACCAAGTTGATAGAAAATGTCAATCAATTTTATGGCATTTTTAGTATGCAGGTGTTATAATAGCATCCGCAAAAAACACAGTGAGGTAGGAATAAATGAATTTTATTAAGAAAAACTGGATAGGAATTCTGGTGTGTTTTATCATAGCAGTTCCTTCATGGTTAATTGGAAAACGGTTTCCGGTTGTCGGTGGACCGATCATTGCGATATTAGCCGGTATGTTGATCGCGCTTGTATGGACGGATAAGGGAAAGGCAGAAGCCGGTATCAAATGGACATCAAAGATTGTTTTGCAGACAGCCGTTGTATTATTAGGATTTGGCATGAATCTCGGAGTAATCCTGCAGACAGGAAAACAGTCGCTTCCGATCATTATCTGTACGATCGGTACATCCTTATTGATCGCATGGATCCTTCGAAAGGTGATGAAGGTTCCGGCAAATACTTCGATTCTTGTCGGTGTTGGATCTTCTATCTGTGGTGGTTCTGCAATCGCAGCAACAGCACCGGTTATAGATGCAGATGACGATGAAGTCGCACAGGCTATTTCTGTTATCTTTTTCTTTAACGTGCTTGCGGCTATCTTCTTCCCAATCATTGGAAAAGTAATAGGATTTGACACGGCATCCGGTGATGCATTTGGAATATTTGCGGGAACAGCCATCAATGATACATCTTCTGTAACAGCGGCGGCATCAACATGGGACAGCATGTGGAATCTTGGAAGTGAGACTCTCAATAAGGCAGTAACGGTAAAACTGACCAGAACACTGGCAATTATACCGATCACATTAGTGCTTGCGGCAGTTCGTGCAAGACAGGCGGCAAAGACAGAGCAGAAGACAAATGGATTCAGCTTGAAAAAAGCATTTCCTATGTTCATTCTGTATTTTGTGATCGCATCTATAATCACAACGATCTGTATCAGTCTGGGCGTAAATGCGGATGTATTTGCACCGTTAAAGGAGCTGTCCAAATTCTTCATTATCATGGCTATGGCGGCGATCGGGTTAAACAGCAATGTTATTAAGCTGATCAAAACCGGTGGCAAGCCGATTTTGTTAGGTGCATGCTGTTGGATCGGCATTACCTTGGTCAGCCTGCTTATGCAGCATGTTATGGGAATCTGGTAAAGAGGTACAGGAGAACGTCCCCGAGCATAGCTGCCAGCCGGCATAATACCCGAAAAATAACTGCGGTTTCTATGAACTGCATATATCCTAATCCTCGCAATATTTTTCAGGTATTATGCCGGCTGGCAGCTATGCCCGGGGACGTTCCTGAATGAAAATATTTATGTAGCATGAGAGAAAATTCTCCATAGCACAGAATATCATAACATAGTACAAGCCAGATATGGTTTATGTAGCAGAACGAGATTATAAGGCAGTTGTCAGATGATACATTCACTATTATGAAGCAAGCCTTTTTCAACGTCGGTTCTTAGCAAACTACCACAGGTAGTGAGGTTAGAACCGCTACGTTGAAATAGAGCGAAAGCGCCTTGCGGAATAATATGTGAAATGTATCAGCTGGCAACTGTTATACAGAACCTCAATCTGCTACATAAAGCCATATCCGGCTTGTATTATGTTACGATATTCGTACTATATACTAGTCGTTAGCTTTGCCAACTGATCCGAAAAGTTCCATCTTTTCTTTAACAGTAGCCTTGATAGCTTCGAAACCAGGAGCAAGAAGCTTTCTAGGATCAAATCCCTTACCTTCAAGATCCTTACCAGCCTCGATGTACTTTCTTGTAGCATCTGCGAATGATAACTGGCACTCTGTGTTAACATTGATTTTTGAAACGCCAAGTGAGATAGCTTTCTTGATCATGTCAGCAGGGATACCTGTACCACCGTGAAGAACTAATGGCATAGTACCTGTCTTCTGCTGGATAGCATCAAGTGTTTCGAATGAAAGACCCTTCCAGTTTGCTGGGTACTTACCATGGATGTTACCGATACCGGCAGCAAGCATATCTACGCCAAGATCAGCGATGATCTTACACTCTTCTGGATCTGCGCACTCGCCCATACCAATAACACCGTCTTCTTCACCACCGATTGAACCAACTTCACACTCGATAGAAAGACCAAGCTGATGAGCAACATTAACAAGCTCTGTTGACTTAGCAAGGTTCTCTTCGAATGGATAGTGTGAACCATCGAACATGATAGATGTGAATCCGGCCTTAACACACTTGTAGCATCCTTCATATGTTCCGTGATCAAGGTGAAGAGCTACAGGAACTGTAATTCCTAAAGAATCGTGCATAGCCTTAACCATAGCTGCAACTGTTTCAAATCCAGTCATATACTTTCCAGCGCCTTCTGAAACACCAAGGATTACAGGAGACTGAAGTTCCTGAGCTGTAAGAAGAACAGCCTTTGTCCATTCAAGGTTATTGATGTTAAACTGGCCAACGGCATATTTTCCAGCCTTAGCCTTTTCCAACATTTCTTTTGCTGAAACTAACATTATAAATTCCTCCATTAAAAAAATTATTTTGGGCTTTCATCTGCCCGAATTGTCCACATTTATAATGTAAAAATCCGGTTAGATAACCCTACTCTGTCGCCATTATACATTATTTATTTCCAAAATAAAAGCCATTTACAAAAACTTGATAAAAATAAAAAAATACTGCGCCATAATAACCCTGATATCGCGGCGTAGTATTTTATCATTATGTAAAACATTTATAAAAGAATCCGCCATTTCCTTGAAATGCTAAAACCGGGATGGTAAAATTTTTATAATATAATTCATGGAGGAAACAATATATGCTTCAGTTAAAGAAGATTGTGAAGGACTATCAGACTGGAGATGAAGTGGTAAAGGCGTTAAAAGGCATTTCCATTAATTTCAGAAAGAATGAATTCGTATCGGTACTTGGTCAGTCCGGTTGTGGTAAGACAACGCTTCTTAATATTATAGGCGGACTTGATCAGTATACGAGTGGTGATTTGGTTATCAATGGCAGATCAACAAAAGAATTCAAGGCAAGAGACTGGGATTCATACCGGAATAATTCGATCGGTTTTGTATTCCAGAGTTACAATCTGATTCCGCATCAGACGGTTCTTGCAAATGTCGAGCTGGCGCTGACCTTATCCGGTGTATCCAAATCCGAGCGTAGAAAACGTGCAAAAGAGGTGTTGGAAAAGGTTGGTCTGGGCGATCAGATCTATAAGAAGCCGAATCAGATGTCCGGTGGACAGATGCAGCGGGTAGCGATCGCCAGAGCATTGATCAATGATCCCGATATCCTGCTTGCAGATGAGCCGACCGGAGCCCTGGACTCCGAAACCAGTGTCCAGATTATGGAGCTGTTAAAGGAGATCGCAGAAGAAAAGCTGGTCATCATGGTAACACACAATCCGGAGCTTGCAGACAAATATTCTACAAGAATCGTGAAGCTGTTAGATGGTAAGATCATAGATGATTCCGCACCATTTTCAGATGAAGACGAAGCGAAAGAATCAGAAGAAGCATATGCACCGAGAAAGACATCTATGTCTGTATTTACGGCATTTTCCCTCAGCTTTAATAACCTGCTGACGAAGAAAGGACGAACCCTTTTAACGGCATTTGCCGGAAGTATCGGTATCATCGGTATCGCGCTGATCCTGTCATTATCCAGTGGATTCCAGGGCTATATCAATGATGTGCAGGAGGAAACCCTGTCATCCTATCCGATTGAGATCCAGAAAAAGGCAATGGATTATTCTGACCTGATCTCGGAAATGGCGGGTAATACAAAGGAAGAAAATCTGAGTGATCATGACCCGGATCGTGTATACTCCGGTGATGTCATGGGCGATATGATGGTGTCCATGCTCTCAGAGGTAAAGGAAAACGATCTGGAAACATTTAAGAAATATATTGAAGATGATACAAATGGATTCAAGGATATCGTGAGTGATATCAAGTATACCTATGATACTCCGATGTATGTATTTAACGAAAATGCAGCAGGCGGTACACAGCAGGTAAATCCAAGTATCATGATGCGAGAGATGGGATTTGGCGATATGGAAGAATCCCAGAAATCCCTGTCAGGCTTCATGTCGGCGTTCAGTTACGGAAATAATTCCATGGATATGTGGAAGCAGTTAATGAGTAATCGGGAGCTGTTGGAACAGCAGTACGATGTGCTCGCAGGACACTGGCCTCAGAATAAAAATGAAGTTGTACTGGTCGTTGATAAGAATAACGAAATCAGTGATTTTACCTTATATACATTAGGTGTCAGAAATGCTTCTGATCTTGGAGAGATGGTTCCGAAGATCATGGCAGGTAAAGATTACGATGCACCGGAGGAAATGAGCTTCTCCTATGATGATCTTTTAAATCTCAAATTCAAGCTCATTCTGCCGAGTGACATTTACCAAAAAAATGCAGACGGAACATGGGCAGACAAGAGTTCCGATGAAGATTATATGGCAGATGTGATCAGCAAAGGTCTGGATATTCAGGTCTGTGGTATCATCCGTCAGAGCGAATCCTCTTATGCAGCATCGATCGATGCGGGAATGATCGGTTATACCGCTGAACTTGCAGAGTATGTTGTATCCGAAAATGAAAAATCGGAGATCGTAAAACAGCAGCTTGACAATCCGGATACCGATGTATTTACAGGACTTCCGTTTTCAAACGGAGAAGATATCGACATGAGTCAGGTGGACATGCAGCAGATCGTTGCATCCATGAACCTGTCAGAGGAACAGCAGGCGTATATTTCACAGATGTCTGATGAGCAGTTATTTGAAATGTTAAAGGAGCAGGGGTATTTTGCACAGTCTTCGGCAACCTATGATGATAATATCGAGAAGCTTGGATTTGCAGATCTGGCGAAGCCATCTGTGATCAGTCTGTACTGTTCGGAATTTGCAGATAAGGACAAGCTGACAGACCTGATCGATGAGTATAATGCTTCACATTCAGACAGCGAGATCACTTATACCGATTATATCGGGCTGATGCTATCTTCCGTTACGAAGATCATCGATGCGATCACTTATGTATTGATCGCATTTGTAGCTATCTCGTTGATCGTATCATCGATCATGATCGGAATCATCACCTATATCTCTGTGCTGGAGAGAACGAAGGAGATCGGTATTCTTCGAAGTATCGGAGCGTCGAAAAAGGATATTTCCCGTGTGTTTAACGCAGAGACATTTATTATCGGACTGGTATCCGGTGCGATCGGTATTCTGGTTACGGTGCTGTTAAATATCCCGATCAGCAAGGTGATAGAGAAATTTGTAAATGTGCCAAATGTATCTTCACTTCCGGTAAAGGGTGCGGTGATCCTTGTGATCATTAGTGTTGTGCTTACTCTGATCGGCGGCCTTATCCCATCTAAGATGGCAGCGAAGAAAGACCCTGTAATAGCACTTAGAAGTGAATAACAGAAAGGAGCGAGGCGGCATGAGTGCATATGTTGAGTTTAAGGATGTTAAGAAAACATATAAGACCGGCGAGGTTGAGATCCATGCTCTGCGGGATGTGAACTTCGAGATCGAGAAAGGAGAATTCTGTGTCATCGTTGGAGCGTCAGGAGCGGGAAAGACAACGATTCTGAATATCCTGGGCGGAATGGACACGCTGTCCGGCGGCAGTGTATATCTGGACGGAAAAGAAATCTCCGGGCTGAACAAGCGGCAGCTTACGGCATACAGGAGATATGATGTAGGATTTGTATTTCAGTTCTATAATCTGGTGCAGAATCTGACGGCACTGGAAAATGTAGAGCTTGCGGCACAGATCTGTAAGGACCCGTTAGATGCGGCAACGGTATTAAAGCAGGTAGGGCTTGAGGATCGTATGGCAAATTTCCCTGCACAGTTATCCGGTGGAGAGCAGCAGCGGGTAGCGATCGCCAGAGCACTTGCAAAGAATCCGAAGCTGCTTTTATGTGATGAACCGACCGGTGCACTGGACTATAATACAGGAAAATCCGTACTCAAATTGCTTCAGGATACCTGTAGGAACACCGGAACTACGGTTATCGTTATCACACATAATCAGGCACTTACAGCAATGGCAGATCGTGTGATCACAGTTAAGAGCGGAACAGTAGAGAAGGTTGTTCTGAATGATAACATTAAAAATGTAGAAGATCTGGAATGGTAGGTATGTCTTATGAAATCAATGATGCGTCGTACGACATTTCGAGAAATTAAAAACAGTTTTGGACGGTTTGCAGCGATTCTCGCGATCATAGCGTTAGGTGTTGGTTTCTTTTCAGGCCTGAAGATGACCAAGCCGGCTATGGTGAAGACGATTACGGATTTCCTCAGTGATTCGGAATTCTATGATCTGCATCTGGTGTCTACGCTTGGCTATACAGATGAGGATGTGGAAGCATTTGCGGGTGAGGATGATGTCCGGTATGCAGAGGGCAGCTATTCATTTGATGTGCTTTATGATGGTATGGGTGATAATGAACGTGCACTCAAAACCTTGTCATTGCTGGAGCATGTGAATGACATCCGTCTGGTGGATGGCAGACTGCCGGAAGCGGATGATGAATGCGTAGTGGATGACAAGCTGACAGATGTGAGAATCGGTGATGTCATTACCGTGGCAGATACGAATGGTGATGCCACTGAGACAAAGCTCCGCTATAGGGAATTTACGGTTACCGGAACCGTACAGTCCTCCCTTTATATTAATTTTGAACGTGGAACGACTACTCTCGGGACCGGTAAATTAAGTGGATTTGTATATATGAAGCCGGAAGCATTTGACTGTGAATGCTACACTGACGTCTATGTCAGGTTTGATCAGGACTATGCGTTATACGATGATGCGTACGATACCTATATGGACGAGAAAAAGGATGCCTGGGATGCTATCTGTCATGACCGTGTTACGAAACGATATCAGGCGCTTTTGATGCAGACCGGGCTTACCGAAGATATGGTTGCCAGCGTAACCATAGATGACGCACCGGATGTCAGTTATTATATTCTTGGCAGGGAGACGAATGTCGGTTATGTCTGTTTTGAGAGTGATTCCGATATCGTGGATGGTGTAGCAAAGGTATTTCCGGTGTTCTTTGTATTGGTTGCTGTGCTTGTCTGTATGACGACGATGAATCGTATGGTCGAGGAACAGCGAACAATGATCGGAATGCTAAAGGCACTTGGATACAGTGAGCATACGATCATGAGCAAATATATGATCTATTCAGGGCTGGCAGCAGTTATCGGATGTATAGGAGGCTTTTTTGCAGGGACGTATGCATTCCCACGGGTAATCTGGAAAGCATATCATATGATGTATCTGAATATTAGCTTAAAATATATTGTAGACTGGAAGCTGGCAGGAATTGCTATGCTGGTATCTCTGGCATGTTCGGTAGGAACAACATGGTTTACCTGCCGGTATGAACTGTCGGAGACTGCGGCAGGTCTGATGCGGCCGAAGGCACCGAAGGCGGGCAAACGTGTATTTCTTGAGAAAATATCATTTGTATGGAAACGGTTAAAATTCCTGCATAAGGTATCGGTTCGAAATATCTTCCGGTATAAGAAGCGTTTCTTTATGATGGTAATAGGAATCAGCGGATGCACAGCCCTGCTTCTGACCGGATTTGGTATCAATGATTCGATCGCCGGCTTTGCAGATCGTCAGTATGATGAGATCCAGATCTTAGACGGAACGATGACCCTTGCAGAGAGTGTTGATGATGTAAAGAAAACGAATGCAGCTTCTGAGGAAAATCAGAAGGATCAGCAGGAAGCAACGCAGACGGGTTCGGAATCAGCGGCAGCCGGTGATCTGTATGATAAATTAGACAAATATATGCAGGACTATGATTTTGTTGGTGAGACAAGCTGGGATCTGATAGAGTCCGATGGCATTAAGAGCATTAATCTGGTTATTATGAAGGAACCGGAGCATTCGGACAAATACATGGATTTTCACAACAGTAAGAATGAGAAGGTCGCTTATCCGGGCAAGGATGAGGCGATTATCAACAGTGCTCTGGCAACCCGGTATGATCTGTCCGTTGGAGATACCATTACGATCCGGAACAGTGATATGAAAGAGATCAAGGCAAAGATTTCCGGCATCTTTGAAAATTATGTATATAATTATGTATATCTGTCGCCGGAAACATACATGGATCAGATGGGAGAAGCTCCGGTATATCATTCCGTCTATTTCAATCTGAAGCCTGATATGGATGCACATGAAGTGGCTGCCGATCTTATGAAAGAAAATGTAGTTTCTGCAGTAGTCGTGAATGGAGATATGCGCGAACGTATCAGCAATATGATGAAGAGTCTGGACTATATCGTTCTGGTCGTTATCCTGTCGGCGGCAGCACTGGCATTTATCGTGCTGTATAACCTGACAAATATCAATATTACAGAACGAATCCGGGAGATTGCAACCGTAAAGGTGCTTGGATTTTTCAGAAATGAAACCTCATCTTATGTGTTCCGTGAAAACTGGGTGCTGACGGCAATCGGAATAGCGGTCGGTCTGGTGCTCGGAGTATTTCTGCATAGCTTTGTTATGGATCAGATTCGTGTGGATATGGTTTCATTTGACACTTACATTTCACCGCTTAGTTATGTGTACAGCATTATCCTGACGTTTGCTTTTAATGGCTGTGTCAACCTGTTCATGTCGGTGAGACTGGAGCGGATCAATATGGCGGAGTCCTTGAAGTCTGTGGATTAAAGCGGATAAGATAAAAATGCAAAGAACATATTGTATCGGGTTCTGTGTTGATACCATATGTTATAAGAAAACTGCAGGTGTATAGAGTGATTGCAGGCAGAAAATATATAAATGAAATGACAGGAGGAAGAAAAGAATGACAGTTACAAATGATATTAAGTACATCGGTGTGAATGACCATGAGATCGATCTGTTTGAGGGACAGTATATTGTGCCAAATGGCATGGCATATAATTCTTATGTGATCATGGATGAGGAGATTGCCGTTATGGATACGGTGGATCAGAATTTTACAGATGAATGGTTTGCAAAGCTGGAAACGGAGCTTGCAGGCCGGACACCGGATTACATCGTAGTTCAGCATATGGAGCCGGATCATTCGGCGAATCTTGCAAATTTCATGGAGAAATATCCGACAGCAACAGTTGTTGCAACAGCGGCAGCATTTAACATGATGAAGAACTTCTTTGGAAAAGATTATGCTGATAGAAGAATGATGGTGAAAGAGGGAGATACCTTATCACTTGGAAAGCATGAGCTGACATTTGTCATGGCTCCGATGGTACACTGGCCGGAGGTTATGGTGACCTATGACAGCACAGATAAGGTATTATTCTCCGCGGACGGCTTCGGCAAATTCGGAGCCTTGGATGTAGAGGAGGACTGGGCATGTGAGGCTCGCCGTTACTACATCGGAATCGTAGGAAAGTTCGGTGCACAGGTTCAGGCATTGTTGAAGAAGGCAGCAGGACTGGATATCCAGATCATCTGTCCGCTTCATGGACCGGTTCTGACAGAGAATCTCGGATACTACATCGGTTTATATGATACATGGTCATCGTATGGAGTGGAAACGGATGGCGTAGTGATCGCTTACACATCTGTTTATGGACATACAAAAGAAGCAGCAGAGCTTCTTGCAAAGAAGCTGACCGAAAAGGGATGCCCAAAGGTAGCAGTCAATGATCTTGCCCGTTGTGATATGGCAGAGGCAGTAGAGGATGCGTTCCGTTATGGCAAACTGGTGCTTGCAACAACGACCTATAACGGTGACATTTTCCCATTTATGAGAGAGTTCATCAATCACCTGACAGAGCGTAATTTCCAGAACCGCACGATCGGTCTGATCGAGAATGGTGCATGGGCTCCAATGGCTGCAAAGGTTATGAAGGGTATGTTTGAAAACAGCAAGAATCTGACATTTACTGATACAACAGTTCAGATCAAGGCGGCATTAAATGACGCAAGCCTTGCACAGATCGATGCACTGGCAGATGAACTGTGTAAATAATCGATTCTTATATAGAAGTATTGTTCTACCACTATGATAAAGAGGTCGTACATATAAATGACAGAATGGAGAAACTATGAGTCTGGTAAAAATCTGTGGAATCACAGAAGAACAGGAAGTTGAATATGTAAATGAAGCCGGCGTGGATTTTATGGGAATGGTGATGTTCTTTCCGAAAAGCAAGCGGAATATCACAGTAGAAAAAGCATCTTCCCTTATAAAAAAGCTGAACCCTGCGGTCACATCCGTAGCGGTAACGGTAGAACCGACGCTCGATCAGATCCGGGAGATCGAAGCTGCCGGAATCCAGATGATCCAGATTCATGGGGATATCAGCCAGGAACTGCTGCAGGAGATCCATATTCCTGTTATCAAAGCATTTAATGTACATGATCTGTCTTCTTATGAGAAATATCATCAGGCTGATATAGTAAAAGGATATATCTTTGATGCACAGACACCGGGCAGTGGGAAGATCTTTGACTGGTCTGTACTTTCCGATATTCCACATGATGAGAAGTTTGCCCTTCTTGCCGGAGGTTTAAATCCTGACAATGTGGCAGAGGCATTTGCCGCAACTCATGTGGATGGTGCAGACACCAGCTCCGGTGTGGAGAACGACACCGGAATCGGCAAAGACCGGGAGAAGATCCTGAGATTTGTGGAGAATGTGAAGAATCAGTAGAAGATGTATTATTTCAGGCACTCTGTGGGCAGTGATACGTTTTTGAGCAGACATTGGTTATTTTCATTGACTGCTTGAAAGGTATCATGCTTATAGGGTGCTGTTTTATTGTGCGATTCGCAGCAATGCTTTTCGTATGTCATCCAGATAATTTCTTCCGACCGTCTGGGTCTGTTTATTTGCAAGATAGATCGTGGAGCCGGATAAGGAAGTGACATGATTTATATTGACAATGCAGGATTTGTGACACCGTATAAATGGTTCGGGCAGATGCTGTTCCATGTTTTTCAGCGAGGTTCGTTCTGTGTATAGGCCGGAAGGTGTTGTGATACAGCAGTCATGCCCCAGCCTGCTTATGGAAATGATATCATTGAACGGAATCCGTGTGATGTTATTGTCCTTATGCAGGCAATAGTAGTCTGAAGAATGCAGTGAAATATACTGATCCAGGCAACGCTCGATCGCTTCAGGTGAAACAGGTTTTAATAAATAGTTGATCGCCTGTGCCTGATATCCGTCAAAGACATATTCACGGAAGGCTGTAAGAAAAATAATATTTCCTTGATATCCGTTTTTCCTTAATTGTGTACAGATATCGATTCCATTTTTGATGTGATCATCGGCAGGTATATTCGTGTCGGCATTTTTCAGTTCAATATCGGAAAACAGCAAATTACAATCTTTCATAAATGCTGATCCTAAAATAGAAGTTTCATCGTGAAACCATTTGACAGAAACAGCATATTCCTTTTTCTCAGCCCAGTTATGTATAACTTCCGCTAATTGTTTATAATGTTTTGGAATGTCTTCCAGTACAGCGATATTTATATTCATCCGATTGGTTCATCCTTTCATTTAAGTGGTAATAATATCTGGATCATAAAGGTATCCGTCGTTGGTTGAATGTTAAAAATACCGTTATGATCGTTTACAATACTTTGGATTCTCGACAGCCCCAATCCATGTTCGGGTGTATCCTCTATGGTTTTCGTTGATAGGAAATGATTCTTCTTATCTATTCTGTAATTTCCATTTGTCCGGTTGCTTATGACGATGGAAAGCATATTCTGAAATGGTTTCATCGAAAAATCAATCGAGCGTTGTTCTGTTTCCGGAAGCTGTTCACATGCTTCGATGGCATTGTCAAATAAATTACCAAGTAAGGAACATAATTCAATATCCGATAGCGGAATGCTGTCCGGCAGAAATACCGAGTATTCAACCTGAATCTGTGCAGATTTACATTGGATCAGTTTATTTGTGAGGATGCTGTCTACCGTGGAGTTGCCACTCGCAAGAATGTAGTGGTTGTTATTTACGGTTGCGGTCAGGTCCCGGATAAATGCCTCTGCTTCCGGATATGCATGATTTACCATCAGGGCGTGAAGGGTGTCCAGATGATTGCTGATGTCATGCTTCAGATAGCGAAGCTCTGATATGGAGCTGATGATCTGGTCGTATTGCTTACGCTCCATTTCTGATAGGAGCTGTTGCCTGGACAACTGGATATTTTTCTCACGTTCTATGCCGAGATGGTACAGGTATATTGTCAGGGAGACAAATAAGATCAAGATCAGGAAACAGATGGCAGACAGAAGATCTGCATAGGTTTCCGGGCTTTCGGTATGGATATTTACCTGACCGGCAACGATAAGATTTTCAATCACGATGCATAAGACTGACAACAGAACGAAGATTATTTTTTCTGTTCGTGAGAGCTTGAAGGCTCTGGATGAGAAACAGAGCAGAATGGATGTCAATACCGTAAGGGTCAGAAGATACAGGATCGTAACCGAGCTTTGTACTGCATGATCCGTCAGCATCCCATCGGCATCTGTGTGCAGCCATTCTACAGGGAATATGGTCGCTGTGAATTTGGAAGCAAGTTCTACTATGCAGAATATAACGACCCAGAACAGATTGCTGATCTGGAACGTAAAGAATATACAGGTATACAGGTAATGTAAGACCAATAGTATAGTCAGGGATTTGATGATAACGGGAGCCTGCATGACATCCAGTAATAAGGCACATTCTGCCAATACGAGAACCGACAGGATCTGTAACAGATAAGAATATTTCAAGTTTCGTCGGTTTAATTTTCCATTTGCAAGTATCAGAAAAAGAAATGATACCCAGATATTTATAATAAATTCTACAATATAGTCACTCAAAAATATCCCCTCGCATTCCCATATCGTTTGTGTTCATTTTCGATAAATCTACACTTCTACAATATTTATTGTAACATACCAGCCTTTGCTGTGAAGACTATAATTTCATTTCCGTATGTTGTTTGCATCCGGCAGGATGTTGTTTGCGCCGGCGTGCCTTGAACAGGGGAATGTGGATGGTATGATGATGAAAAATCATTTACTTGCAAGGGATGATCTTTCAGGTGTACGGGGTGAGAGGTGGCTGCAAAATCATTTACTTGCATGGTTATTTAGGAAGGAGGGCATATCTATGATATTCGGACATGTATTAAAGAAACACATAAGCATGAATCCTGTCATATCCGGGTTGTTATTGTCAGGCGTTGTCATATGTGTATATTGCATCAGTATCATGCTGGGGTTGGCAGTTGGACAGTATCAGTTGGCTACCTGTAGCAATACGGAAGCATCTCTGACGATCGATATAGACGGGAAAAACGGTATAAATATGGATGAGATGTCTGCATATCTGAACAGCATCTCAAAAAAAGGGATGGTAAATGTATTATATTTCACAAGGTTGGAAAGTAAAAAAATATTGGTAGGCTGGGATGGAACAAAAGGAAACAATTGGTTTCCAATCACTTCAGGAAATTTTTTTAACAAAGAGGAACAGGTAGCAGGTGAATATGTTGGTTTTGTATCTGATAATATGAAAAATGCAATAGCCGGAAGCGGAAGTTTTGAGGCAGGAGAGCATACATATGAAGTAATTGGTATGGGCTGGATCGTTCCATGGTCCTTCGCTTCAGCCAGATCATCACAGTCACAGATCGACATTTTAGGGGAAGAAGCCGGTGAGGAAATGCAATATATGTTGATCCCATATAAATGTTATAAAGAAGAATTTCAACCGGAACAGATACTGGCGCAATTCAATTATGCATCTTATGAGGATTTGCAGAAATATGCAGAAAAAATACAGGATATGTTTCCATCGACGCAGGTATATTTACCCGATAGCAATTCCGATGATGTGCTGGAAGAAGGACGGACGCAATATGAAATACTTGCATTTCTTTTGTGTATGATCGCCGGGATAACAGTGATCAGACTCATGGCAGAGTGGATCACAACTTATAAAAAAGAGATCACCGTTTTGTGGTTGTGCGGGATGCCAAAAGTACGGTGCATGTTATTGATATATGGACACTGGCTTTTATATTATGGCGTTGGCAGTATCATTGCGATTATTCTGCAATATCTGACATTCCCATTACTTCAATATGTCTATGGAAATGCATTCCCAATGCCTGACAGCCTGATATATATATTAGCTGTTATGTTTGGATTTTCGATATTATGTACGTTAAGACCAATGGGAAAAGTCGTTCGTTTATATACAAAGGGGGAGATCGTATGAATTTTCTTCGGATATGCAGGTATTTATATACAAAAAGGTTATGGGGGGAGTTTGTTTTATTTGTTCAATTAATATGTATGTTAGAAATGTCGTTTGTTGTATTAAAACCGGTTGATTCATATTTAATGGAGAAAAAACAATTAAGGGCGGCATATGTATCAGACCTCGATTCTATGGTGCATTTTAGTAAAAATAATTTGATATATGAACAAGAGATGAAAGGAAATAGAGCTGCGGCACAGGAAATCTATAAACTTCTGCTGGAGGCAGACGATGTTGAAAAAGTGGATCGATGTGCATTTGAAAATGGTACTTATATGCAGACGGATGGGAAGATGAGCAGTGCAAATCTGGTTTTATATTCGAGTGAAATGTTAGATATTATCAGATTAAATATAGAACCGGAAATTCAGGAAAATGTATCAGCAGGATGCATTCCTATATTGGTTAGCAGTTCAATGGCAGAGGAATTACCGGTTGGAACAAGGACAGAAATCAGTCTTGCTTTTGATGATACAATAAAAATATCATGTGAAGTAGCAGGCATCTTGCAGAGAGACAGTGCAGTTCCGGTGGTTTTTAGTTACGGAGATACCATGGAATTGGGAAATATGGCAATTCTGCCAGAGGCTTTGTCAGAATACAAATTTGTTGTATTTGCTAAGGATATGGATGAATTGTTTGACCAACTGACAAATGTTAATTTTCTGATAGAACCGAAAAACAACATATCTGGGGAAAAGCTGGCAGTTTCCTTACAAGATAGAATGAAAAACTATGGAACGGTCAATACATATAAGACAATAGCGACAGGGGCGTTAAAAAATAGGTTGGAAGAAAATGCGTGGCATATTCTGGCATTTGCTATGTTAACATTAATTGCAGTGTTTGGATATGGAGGGTATCTGTATCTTATGATTGCACAGAAGAAAAATGAGTTTGCAGTATTTTATATATTAGGAATGACAAGAAAGAAGATGATAGCGGTTATTTTCTCATCCGGTGCAATTTTGCTGGCTGTGTCATTTGGAATAGCGGCACTTTTATATCCATGGTTTACAAAAACGGTATTAAAAATACAGGAGAGTTACGGATACACAGGGATATTTAGTTATGGATTTTCAGCAGGTGTGCTTTTGTTCATTCTGCTATTGAGCATATGGATGGGATTCCGGCGAACCGGAAAACAGGCAGAGATCGAATTATTAAAGGGTGGTGACTGATATGATCGAATTAGAAAAGATTGAAAAAATATATAATGCAGGAAAAGCAACCGAGACGCATGCATTAAAGGATATTAATCTGAGAATAGAAGAGGGGGATATGGTTGCCATTACTGGACCCTCCGGTTCCGGGAAATCAACTCTGCTGCATATTATTGCAGGAATTGATTCGCCGAGTTCCGGGGAATATCGTTTTTGTGGAAAACTGGTTTCTGATATGTCTGATAAAGAAAGATGCAGAATACGCAATCAAAAGATAGGGATGATCATGCAGGATTTTGGACTCCTTGGAAACGATACAGTTCTGCGGAATGTATGTCTGCCCGAAGTGATCGGAGGACGATATAATCGTAAATTTGAAAATAAAGCAAAGGAAATATTGTCGGCTGTTGGGCTTTCGGGGTTAGAGCAAAAAAAGACAAATCAGTTATCGGGCGGACAAAGACAGCGGGTTGCGATCGCCAGAGCATTGGCAATGGATGCAAAAATAATCATTGCAGATGAACCAACGGGAGCGTTAGATTCTGAAAATACCGATAGTCTTATGGATTTATTGTTGGAACTAAACAGACAGGGGATAACGATCATTATCGTATCGCATGATCCAAAGGTTGCGATGCGGTGTCCGATCCGGTACAGGATAGAGGATGGAAGAATTGAACGAACGAAAATATATTGACATTACACAATTGTTGTGTACAAATAGTATTATAAGGCGGGATAATACTGGGTGAAAAGATCGGATTTAATTAGACAACTTGAGGCAATAAGGATGAGAAATGTATATCCATGGAGGATGATAAAGAGGATATTCCTGATCCATCCAGAATAACAGAGTTAGATATTAGTAGTGGAACATTTGCTGAAGAAGGTGAGACCATTGTTTCTTTTGTGGATGTTGATTCGGCAGAATATAGACGAAAAATTGATACAAGAACTGTTAGAAGAAATGTAGCGCTTCCAAGCTGGTTAAATTATGAAGCGGAGCGGGCAGGCGTAAATGTATCAAGGATTTTGCAGGAAGCATTAATAAGTACATTACATTTAAAAAGAAAAATTTAAATTATTTCAATAAAAGGGCTATAACTATGAACTGTGTATTATTCAGAGCAGTTATAGCCTTTTTGTATTATGAAGCGGGTTATTTTGCGCACTGTATATAATTTGAGCAAAAAATACTTTGCGTACTGTATATAGTTTCAGAAATTTACTTCAACACCGTTTCCGTTTTGGGCAGAAGAAGTGACGGTTGCATTTTTGATCGTAACAGTTGCACCATCCACCCGGAGAGCATTCTCATCATCGCCGGTAGAGTTATAAGATTCATTGCTGTAGGTTTCGTCGGAATCAATCGTATTTGCGCTGTCACCTTGAGTTATTTCGCCTGAACTGCCAAATCCGCCGCCGGGCTGACCTGCGTTGTCACCATCCGGCTTATCAGGAGGAGTGCCATTGGAATCTTCCGGTGCATTGTCGTCGTCCGGTTTTTTCGGTGGAGTACCATTCGAATCGGATGGAGCGTTCTGGTCTCCAGACTGACCGGAAGAAGCGTCAGATGCTGTTGAACTATCATCCGTGGATGCAACAGCTTCTGTTGTTAAAAATTCGCTTACCTGTATGCGCGGTTATAAAACAATCCGTTTCTTGTGTTGAAATACAAAAATGGAAGGATACATTACTATTATGCAGCAAGCCTTTTCTAACGCCGGTTCTTAGTGAGCCGCCAAAGGCGGGGAACTTAGCACCGTTGCGTTAGAATAGAGTGCAAACGTCTTGCGTAATAATGGGTAATGTGTTCTTCCATTTTTAAGATTCGGAAAAACGGATTGTTTTATAACTGTGCGTAAAAAAGAGCACAAAAAAATCGGCGCGACAGGATTTGAACCTGCGACCTCTTCGTCCCGAACGAAGCGCTCTACCAAGCTGAGCCACGCGCCGAAAGAAAATCCATACTCAAATGTATGGTTCCCAACACCTGTATTAGTATAAATATTTCTCCTGAAAAAAGCAAGTGTTTTGTTAGAAAGAATTAAAAATTATAAAAAAGCGTGCAACACTAGCCGTTTGTCCAGTGTACAGTGTACTAAAACAAGTGATATAATGAGTGAATAACCCCGGCAAGCAATTACACAGCATGCCTGCTAGCAGGCGAAGCTGTGTAATTATTTGCCGGGCAAACAGACATGAGCATGAAGGGCGAAAGTCCGGAATGCGAATGCCTGTGGCGATTTCGGGAGTTCGAAGAACGGAGAAATCGTAGTTATTCACGGAGAAGAAATAAGCGAATGACAGCATGCCTGCTAGCAGGCGAAGCTGTGTAATTATTTGCCGGGCAAACAGACATGAGCATGAAGGGCGAAAGTCCGGAATGCGAATGCCTGTGGCGATTTCGGGAGTTCGAAGAACGGAGAAATCGTAGTTATTCACGGAGAAGAAATAAGCGAATGACAGCATGCCTGCTAGCAGGCGAAGCTGTGTAATTATTTGCCGGGCAAACAGACATGAGCATGAAGGGCGAAAGTCCGGAATGCGAATGCCTGTGGCGATTTCGGGAGTTCGAAGAACGGAGAAATCGCAGATATTCACGGAGAAGAAGGAACAAACGAAAGGACAGCGGTTATGAACGGAACTAGATCAATAGAAAAAGACTGTTATATCAAACCGAAAAAAGCGTGGCGGTTATTAAAGACAGCAGATGATGAGAATGTAACCGCGTACATATATGGAGTCAGTGGAACAGGAAAAAGCACCCTGATCACTCGCTATCTGGGAAAGAGAAAATACAAAATGCTTCATGCAGGAACGATAACACCGGAGGAACTTCAGATTCCGGAAGGAGCGGTGCGGAAGATCATAGTGATCGATGATCTGCATGAGTTGATCTGGGAAGAAGATGATGCAATCCAGGATGCTATTTTCCGGTTGATCGTGAGGGAAGATGTCTGGGTGATCTTGTCAGGACGATGCCCGGTTCCGCCGTGGCTTACCACGATCCGGTTTCGGGAAGGCTTCTATATCATAGATGAAACCATGCTTATTATGGACATGCAGGCTATATTAAAATATGTGGAACAGACACAGATGGTTTTAACAGAAGCCCAGAAGCAGCGTCTGTCACGCGAAACCGGAGGTATGGCATTTGCATTATGCGTGGCAATGTCCATGTATTATGAACTGGGATATACAAATGGACTGACTGATTCAGAGTATGATGAATATTCCAGAAAAGTAATAGAGCAGATGTGGAATTATCTGGAATTTCATGTATACGACAAGTGGGATATCCGTATGCAGGAATTCTTGATGAAGATATCGATCGTGGATACATTTACGGTTCGTCTGGCAGAGATGATCACAGGAACAAATGATGCAGAAAATCTGATCGAACATGCAAGATGGATGGGTAATTTCTTAGATGAACAGATGGGAGCAAATGGAGAAAAAATCTATAAGCTTCGAGATCATATGCGGTTATCCATGCAGCGCAGGATGCACAGAAAGTACACAAAGGAACAGATAAAAAATGTATATGAAAATGCCGGACTGTTCTATCAGTTAGCTGGTGATCCAATGCAGGCACTTACAATGTATGAGAAAGCAGGTTCAACAGAACGGATGCTTTCTATCCTGATCGACAATGCAAGAAAATCACCAAACAGCGCATATTTTTATGAATTGAAGCAATATTATCTCGCACTGCCGGAAGAGAGCGTGAAAAAAAGCCCGGAGCTTATGTGTGGCATGAGTATGCTGCAATCGCTATTGCTGAATCCGGAAGAAAGTGAACGGTGGTATCAGGAACTGCGGGCATATGCAGACAGTCATCAGGGCAGTAGCCGGAGAATCGCAAAAAATAATCTGTTGTATCTGGAGATCGGATTGCCGCACAGAGGTTCTGTGGATATGGTCAATATTATGAAGCAGGCATACCGGCTGGTATTTGACCGGCAGGCAACGCTTGGAGAATTATCAGTTACATCCAACCAGCCATCGATGATGAACGGCGGCAAGGATTTCTGTGAATGGAGCAAAAAAGACCGCGAACTGGCAGGCAAGATAGGTAAGCTTGTGGAATTTGTCCTTGGCAAATACGGCAAAGGGTTGGTCAATCTGGCATTGGCAGAGAGCTTTTTTGAAAAAGGCGAAGACAATTACGAGGTTGCTGTCCTTGCAAATAAAGGACGGATGCAGGCAGAAGCAGGCGGCAAGATCGAGCAGTGCTTTGTAGCAGATGGAATCCTGGCATGGCTGCATATCATAAATGGAAAAGTTCAGGAGGCGGAAGAGATTCTGCGCAGCTTTTATGAAAAAGCAGAAAAGGAAGGTGCAGAAAAGCTACTTCCGAATATACAGGCATTTCTGATCCGGTGTGCATTGTACAAGGGCGAGTGGTCAGAAGTGAACCGATGGATGGAACAGACGGCAGATGAAAATGTGGAATTTTCGATCTATGAGCGTTTCTTATATATAACGAAGGTGCGGGTATATATCCAGCGTGGAAAATATGATCAGGCATATAATCTGCTAGTAAAGCTGCAATATTATGCAGATGTCATGAAGCGTACTTATATCCGGATAGAATGTAATCTGTTGATGGCGGTTACTTTGTACCGGATGGGAAATGATGACTGGAAAGTGGTTCTTCAGAAAGGTCTTGCAGAAGCGGAAGAGTACCATTTTGTAAGGGTGATATCCAGAGAAGGAGCGGCTATATATCCATTGCTACAGGCATTTCCGGATGACGAGGGTAAGGCAGAGGAGGATGCAGAACTGGTGAAAACACACCGCCAGTATTACAGACAGGTAATGAAGGAAACGGAGAATGTTGCAAAGTCGTATCCGGGGTATCTCAAAGCAGGAAAGGCTGAGGTCCGGTTAAATGAAACCGGTATCCGTATCATTAAACTTCTGGCAGAAGGATATTCCAGAATACAGGTTGCAGAGCAGCTCGATATGACGGAAGCAAATGTAAAATATCATATGGCACAGGCGTATAAAAAGTTAGGTGTAAAAGATAAAGCTGGTGCAGTACTGGAAGCAAAAAACAGACAGTTGATCTGACTCTGATAAGGGAGTCTGGGTTCAATATATTCCTGAAACGATTAAAAAACGGTAAAATAAGACAGAAAACGGGACATTTTTGCAGGGACTATTGCAAATTGACCGGTATTTTTGTAAACTGATGCTGTATTGGTTTTGGGGACGAATACAAATGGGTTAAGGAGGAAACAAGAATGGATGAGAGAGAAGTATATGGAAATGAAGTCCGGAAACTTCGAGACAGTATGGGAATGAACCGTAAAAAGTTCTGTGACTATTATGGAATTCCATATCGTACCGTGCAGGATTGGGAGGCAGGAAAAAGAAAGATGCCATCCTATGTGCTTCGGATGATGAAGTACGTTGCTGAAAAAGAGCAGATGATAAAGGTATCATAATGTTCTGATTAAATGAAATGATCTGTAGGCAGGATAGTCAGAAATGACAGACTTGCATGCAGATCATTTTTTGATTTATAATGTTGTGCAAGTCGGATTTTGAAACGAACAAGGAGATAAGCAGATTTTTATGAAATTAAAGGAATACATACAGACAAAACGTATCATTGCAGATGGAGCGTTTGGTACTTATTATATATCGTTATATGGGGATGGGAGCAGGGCAGAAAATGGTGCAGGACTTTCCAATCTTCCGGAGCTTGCTAATATAAAAGCGCCGGAGCGTGTTATCGGGATCCATACAGAATATATAGAGGCCGGCGCACAGTTTGTCCGGACGAATACATTTGCATCAAATACAAAGAGTCTTTCTGCTGATATGGAAAAAGTGAAAGAGAATATCCGTGCAGCGGTTATGTGTGCAAAAATGGCAGCGGGCAAAGTGGATCGGGAAATTTATCTTGCAGGTGATATCGGACCGATTCCTGTCGAAGGTATGCTGCATTCTGACCGGCTGACACAGGAATATATTGCGATTGGAGAAACATTGCTCAATCAGGGAATCGATATCCTGTTATTTGAGACCTTCCCGGAGCTCGAAACGATCCTTCCGGCGGTTACATATCTGAAAGAAAACAATGACTGTACGATCCTGGTACATTTCAGCGTGAATCAGTTTGGTTACAGCAATACAGGGCTGTCTGCAAAACGTCTGATCGCAGAGGCAAATGCCTGCCCGTATATTGATGGTACCGGTTTAAACTGTGGTGTCGGTCCCGGACATATGGAGAAGCTGATCCGGAAGATCGCACCGGACGATACGACATTTCTGTCGGTGTTTCCAAATTCCGGATACCCGAAGTATCTGAACAATCGTCTGACATTCACAGATAATGCAGAATATTTTACTGAGAAGATGGAAGAGATCGCAGCTCTTGATGTCGGTATCTTTGGCGGCTGCTGCGGTACAACACCGGAGTATATCCGAAGGATCGCAGCAGGCATATCAGCCGATCATCCGGTTAGGAAAACAGAAACAGAGGCAGAGAAGATTACTGTCTCTGAGCATCCGGCATATGGATTTATGGAACGCCGGGTGAAAGAGCCTGCCCACAAACTGATCGCAGTTGAACTGGTGCCACCATTGAATGCAAATGATGAAAAGCTATTAGATGCGGCGCATATATTAAAAAATGCAGAGGTCGATGTTGTAACTTTCCCGGATTCCCCATCCGGAAGAACCAGAGCGGATTCCGTATTGATGGCAGAGAAGATCAGGCTGGAGACCGGATTATGTGTAATGCCACATATCTGCTGTCGGGATAAGAATGCGATTGCGATCCGTTCTACGATCCTTGGTTCAAGTCTGAACCACATCACGAACTTCCTTTTGCTGACAGGGGATCCGGTTCCGGTACTGTTCCGTCAGACAACAAAGAGTGTATTTAACTTTGATTCGGTTGGAATGATGAAGATTGTTCAGGAGATGAACAGTGATACATTTACCGACCATCCGGTTACCTATGGCGGGGCGATCAATCACAACCGGATGAATACCAAGGCAGAAACAGAACGGATCAGAAGAAAAATGGCAGCGGGAGCGACCTTCTTTATGACACAGCCGATCTTTTCAGCTGAGCAGGCAGATGTTATAAGGCAGATGAAAAAAGAAACCGGGGCAACGATCCTGGTTGGATTGATGCCCCTTGTCAGCCGCAAAAATGCGGTATTTATGAAAAACGAAATGACCGGTATTGAGATACCGGATACGATCATAGAACGATACCGGGAAGATATGAGCCGGGAAGAAGGAGAAGCCTGTGGTGTCCAGATCGCCAGAGAATTCATGGCGGTGACAGATGATTTTGCAGACGGATATTATTTCTCATTCCCATTTAATCGTGTTCATATGCTGAAGAAGATCTTGAAATAGAAGCAAACATTTTCTCCGGAGGATTGGACAGGTACATGATCGTAAGCATGAGCGTGCAGGCTGCCCAGATGATCGGTTCTGTGATTGCAACACCGAGATAGCCAAGTGCAGGAGCAAGGAACAGAACAGCAAGGATTTTTCCTACCATTTCCATGGTACTGGAAAGAACCGGTACGATCTTTCTTCCCATACCCTGCATTGCACAGCGGAGAACAAATAAAGGCCCAAGGACATAGAAGCAGCAGACGCTGATCCTTATATACATAACTGCCGGATCGATGACTGCCGGGTCATTTGTTCCTGCAATCAGCCGGATCAGAAGCGGGGAAGCAGGGAATCCGATCAGAATGATGATCGTGGTTGCGATCGTATTGATAATGATGCCGGCACGGACACCTGTTTTTACACGGTCGATCCGCTTTGCACCCAGATTCTGGCTGACAAATGTTGTAACTGCATTTCCAATGATATAGAGAACGACATCCAGAATGTCGAAGATCTTTCTGGCAGCCGTATGTGCGGTAATGATATTTGTTCCTAATTTATTGATCGAACTCTGTAAGGTGACAGTACCGAAATTAACGATGCAGCTCATGAAGCCCATAGCTAGAGCCGACTGAACCAGATCATTAAAATCTGCACGGGCAACACGGAATTCGTCTTTTTCCGGAATCAGAAAACGACACTTTGTAAATATATAGATAAAACATGCAATTCCTGCGACTGCCTGCGAGATGACAGTTGCGATGGCAGCACCAGCAACGCCTGACTGGAAGACCTGAATGAACAGCAGATCCAGACCGATATTTAATACAACGGATATGCTCAGGAAGATAAGCGGTGTTTTGCTGTCACCGACAGCACGCAGCAGATTTGCACCAAAATTATAAACAGCGGAGAAGATCAGTCCGGCTAAAATATATTTGACGTAGTTGTCAGCCATATGTATAATTTCCTCAGGTGTATCAAGAAGCACCAAAAGGTCATAGATAAACAGTAATCCTACGATGGTAAGTACAATGGCGGAGACAAGTGTGAGAATGGCAGAAACACCGATGCATTTTCTCATATTTTTCTTATCCTGCGCACCAAAATATCGGGCAATCGGTATGGACAGACCCAGAGTGGCACTGTTTAAGAAGCCGATCAGGGTGTTGGAAATAACACTGGTCGCTCCAACTGCAGCAAGTGCTTCCGGATTGATACAGTTTCCGACGATAGCGGAGTCGCAGAAGTTATAAAGCTGCTGTGCGATCTGACCCAGGATCATTGGAAGAGCGTAGAGCCAGATTACTTTTATTGGTTTTCCTTCGGTTAAATCTTTCATATATATAAACGGCAGCATTTAAAATTGCTGCATCCTCCTTTCTGCTTTATAGAATTATATACATTTTTGTAAAAGTGTAAATAGCTTATACGGCAAAAAGGTATGGAGAAAATGATTGAGGTAATTTAGTGAAAATGACGGTTTGCGGAAGAAAATGATTTCTGATGCAGGAAAATAAATGCGCAGCAAAACCGGGTAACCGGATATGTAAGATAAATTTAGATTTGATAAAATAGTTATATGCTAGAATAAAATAACTGGAAGGTCTGGTCACATATGAAGAAAAAAGGCTTTTTATTTTTTGTAGTCTACATTCTGGTACTGGTGGGTATCGGAGTGATGGCTGTTACAAGAGCAGGAGAAACAAGCAGAAGAAAGATATCCATATATAAGGAGGCAACACCGGAGGATGGAACCGGGCAGGGAACAGAGACCTTGCAGGAGGTACTTCATCTGACAAGAGAGGCAGAGATCCTTGAAGTTGCAGAACTTCCGCAGAAACAGGAATATAACGGCCTGCGGCTGGATGATAACGGGATGCCTTATGCGATCAGGATCAACCGGACACTGAATATCGTAACGGTATACAGTCTGGATGATGAGGGATATTATACAGTGCCGGTAAGAGCAATGCGGTGCTCGATCTCACTGGATGATACAACACCGGTCGGATTGTTTACGACGACAGAGAAGCGTCTGGAATGGGCGTTTCTGCAGGGAAATGTATATGGACAATATGCATATCAGATTCATGGAGGAATTTATTTCCATTCTGTGCCATATACAGAAAATAAACATGATAAGCTGGAAACATGGGAATATAACAAGCTTGGTGAGGGTGCATCCCTTGGCTGTATCCGGTTATGTGTGGCAGATGTCAAGTGGATCTATGAGAACTGTCTGCCGGGAACACAGGTTTATCTGTTTAACAGTGACTATCCGGGACCGCTTGGCAGACCGCAGCAGCCATATACATTTGCAGATGTGTCTGAAACCGGATGGGATCCGACAGATACGGCAGATGGCAGCCCGTATGAAGGAACGGCAGCGATCTATGGCGCAGAGGATCATACGATCAAGATTGGTGAACCGTTTGATAGCAGAACAGGTGTCATGGCATTTTCATCGGACAGACAGAATGTAACAGACCGGCTTATGGTAGATGGTACGGTGGATAATCAGATACCGGGGGAATATAAGTTAGCGTATTCTTTCTATGACAATGGAAAGAAAATAGAGCGGGATATATTTATCCGGGTTGTTGATACAGAAGCTCCGGTTATTACGATGCTGCCAGACCGGTTATATCTGGCCGGATATCATGGAGATAAAGAAGAACTGGCAGACCTGATCGCCAGAAATATTACTGCTTATGACAATGAAAAACAGATCATCCAATACAGATGGACACCAGAGAAGGATACAACAGAGGATGCAGAGCTTGTTATAGATCTTTCCAGGGTGGAGGATATACCGGGAAGCTATGAGATATCCTGTTACGCAGAAGATGCGGCAGGCAACCGATCCGAAAGTTATACAATATGGATCGAACTGGAATAAACAATGGTTGAAGATATCCTGATATAAAGGAGAGAAGCATAATTGGAGATTAAGTCAGAAAATGAACAGAAACCCGGCTACGAGGTTCTGGCGGAAACAGAGGAACGGGTTATCCTGTTTGCTGCAGCGATGGATGGTGTGGAGGTTTCTGAAACAGAAAAGTCGCTGGACGAACTGGAGGAGCTGTTAAAGACAGCAGGAGCACAGTCGGTTGGACGTCTGATCCAGAGCAGGGACCGGGCAGCCAGTGACCTGTATCTTGGAAGAGGAAAGGTAGAAGAGCTTCGGAGCATGATCGCAATGTATGATGCGACCGGAGTGGTGTGTGACGATGAGCTGTCGCCGGCACAGTTGATGAATCTGCAGGATGCATTGGAGATCAAGGTTATGGATCGTACAATGGTCATCCTTGATATATTTGCGGCACATGCAGGCAGTTATGAAGGCAAGCTGCAGGTCGAGCTTGCACAGTTGAAGTTCCGTGCGACCAGACTGGTCGGAATGAGGGATTCCCTGTCACGTCTGGGTGGTGGAATCGGAACCAGAGGACCTGGTGAGAAAAAGCTGGAGATTGACCGAAGAGTGATCAGAGACCGTATATCCAAGCTGAAAGCGGATCTGCGGCAGGTGGAAAACCGACGGACGGAACAGCGAAAGCAGAGAAGCCGGACCGGAATCCCGGTTATCAGCATCGTAGGATATACGAATGCAGGAAAATCCACCCTGTTGAACAAACTGACGGATGCCGGAGTGTTGGAGGAAGATAAGCTATTTGCAACACTGGATCCTGCAACAAGGAATGCGGAGCTTCCGGCGGGGCAGCAGGTGTTATTTACGGATACAGTCGGATTCATCCGAAAACTTCCGCATCATCTGGTAGAGGCATTCAAGTCAACACTGGAAGAAGCCAGATACAGTGATGTGATCCTTCATGTGGTGGATGCATCGGATCCGAACTGGGATGATCATGTTGCTACAGTATATACAACGCTCAGACAGTTGAATATTGATGACGAGAAAGGCCGGCCGGTGATCACGGTATTTAACAAGATCGATAAGCTGCCGGAGGATGCCGATCAGTCATCGATCAAGGATCTGAGAGCGGATCGTATGGTTTATATGTCGGCAAGAACCGGAGCAGGTATACCGGAGCTGTTGTCGGTGATCGAAGAAGTTCTCCGGGATCAGAAAACCTATATCCGCCATACATTTTCCTATCAGGAAGCGGGAAAACCGGGGCTTATCCGAAAATATGGCGAAATGATCACAGAAGAATATCTGGAGGATGGCATTTTCGTGGAGGCGTATGTTCCGAAGAGCCTGATCGGGCAGCTTGGCTTGTCTGATGAGGATTAAAGGAATATAGAGGTATTAAAAGTAAATTAAAATCGGGCAAATGCTTTGACAAATCCGGAGATATCTACTAATGTAAGATTTGTCAGGGCTTAAGACAAATATAAACAGAAAGCTGATTTCTGTAACATATTTATTATGAAAGGAAAGACAAATGGACGAAAATAATATGAATCAGGGATTTCCAGAAAATCCAGACGGTTATCAGGCAGCTCCGAATAATGGGGAATATGCCAATTACAACGCAGATCCAAATGGGAATGCATATGGCGGTTACAACGCAGATCCAAATGGAAATGCATATGGCGGTTATAATGCGGATCCGAATATGGGTGGCTATGCAGACTATAATGCAGACGCAGGCAATGGCGGTTATGTACAGCCGGAAATGAATGCATATGGAGATCAGGTTCCATATCAGGTTCCTGCACCAAAGAAGAAAAAAGGCGGCAAGATCGCATTGATCTCACTTATCGCAGTGGTATTAGTTGCTGCAATTGTTGCTGTTGTATTCTTCCTTGTAAGAAAAACACCGGAAGAAGTGATCAAGAGTTCGATCAAGAAAACAATTACTGATACGGTAGATAAATCTCCGGTGGAGGAAGCAACCGGTATTTCAGAATTCAGTGATGACAAGATGGATTTTGATGTCGATATGACAGTCAATAGTATCTATCAGATGGATGGTATCGCAGGGTCTAATCTGGATCTGAATGGTGCATTTGAGAAGCAGAGTGACAATTCATATAATATGAATCTGAATGGTACTCTTTCGATCGCAGATCAGGCATTATCCGCAAGTGTGTATTGTGTTGACCGGGTGATCTATTTTGAATTGCCGGAATTATACAATGATGTGTTTAAAATGGATCTGGCATCTATGATGGATGCACTTGACACATCTGATCTTGATACAGATACACAGAATAAAGTGAAAGAGCTGTATGAGAAATATATGACTCCTGCAAATGAAGATCTTAAGAAAGCAATTTCTTTTGATAAGGTCGGAAATGTAACAGTAGAGAACCACAATGGAGATTCTGTTTCCTGTAAACAGTATACAGTTACACTCCCAACTGCAGATGTAAAGGCATATGTTACTGCATTATGCAATTATCTGAATGCATATGCATCTGAATTTATAACAGATGAGCAGCTTGAGTCTGCTGACATAACAAGATCAGATCTTGCACAGATATTTAATTATGTACCAACCTATTATGGTATGCTGTTCTCAAGAGATTTTGTATTAAATGTATATGTAAAGCATAATGAAGTTGTTAAACTGGGTATGGATTACAAGTTTACTGTACTTAATGCAGAGGCCTCACTGGCAGTTGACTTTATGGGTACAGACAGTCCGGCTGATGATATCTATGCAGCACTTTCTGTTACAAAGGATGAAGAAGAACTTGCATCTGTTACGATCAGTGACAAGAGTGAGAATGGCAAGGGGTCATATACAAAGAAGCTGGAAGAGACAGTTGTTGTAAATGGAGAAACGACCGCAACCCTTACACAGAACAGTTCATTTGTAAAATCAACAAATGCATTTGAGAGCCATATGACAGTTTCAGCAGCAGAACAGCCTGTATTTGCTTATGATCTGACAGGAAGCCTGAAGGATATCAACAAAGGAAAGTCTTATACAGTTGCTATAGATTCCCTGAAGGTAACAAACGGTGATTCTACTGTATATGCAGATTTGAGCGGGGAGATTAAATTAGGTGATCTTGGTACTGAGATTAAGACACCGGATCCTTCCAAGAATGTGATTGATTATACAGAAATGACGGATGATTACATGCAGAATAATATGAACACAGACAATCTGAAAAAGATTGCATCTGCATGGGAAAAGGCACTTGGTTCAGCAGCAGATATAAAGGATGATATCAGTCTTGGAGATCTGACATCTTCTGATATTGATCTTGGAGATATCTCAGACATTGAGGATGATTCTGAGATGGTCGTAGACAGTGCTGATATTGATGATCAGGATTATTCTGGCATCAAGATGTCAGGCGACAGCTATACGATCGCGATCAAGGATCCGTCCGGCTATGACCGTGGATATGCAGATGATTCTGAAGTTGATATTTACAATGATAAGTACAATGTATACTACACACTGACACCGGACTGTGATAAAGAAAAAGAATGCGAGAACTTTGAAGCATATTTTGATTATCTTGGAGAAGATGGCAAAGTAGTTGATAAGAAGATGGAGCAGGTTACAGGTGCAAATGGCCAGACACTGGACTGCTATGTAATAAATTCAGAAGTTTACGGAACAAATATCCGTGATTATTATTACTTCTATCCTGTCAACGACAAGGATTACCTGGTTGTAAATGTCAATGTATGGGCAGACGGAGAAGGCGAAGAAGTAAAGGCAGATATAACAGCCATAGCAGATGAGCTTGTAAATGATCAGGTCATTGATATACAGAAATAGCAGGAGAAAAGAATTCCGGGAGCACAGATGATATGAATGTAGTAGAAGTGAAAAGGGTAAGGATCGGTGAGGGCGCAACTAAGATCTGCGTACCGATGGTTGCACCGACAGACTATGATGTAGATGCGCAGATCCGTACGATCAAAAGATCTAAGACAGATCTGGTAGAATTCCGGGCAGACTGCTTTGAGGACTGTCTGGATATGGATATATTAACAAAGACGCTGGAAAAGATTCAGGATAAGTTATCTGAGTTCCCGATCATTTTCACATTTCGTACCAGAAGTGAAGGCGGCAGTCATGATATTACACCGGATCAGTACCGGGAAATGCTTCTGCATGTGATCAAAAGCGGATATGCGGATCTGATCGATGTAGAATATTTCTATGATATTCCATTCGTGACGGAAGTGATCGAGACAGCACATGCACATGGCGTAAAGGTTATCGTATCGAATCATGATTTTAAGACTACGCTACCGATGGAGCAGATCGTAAACCGGTTTAAAGATATGATCAATACCGGAACAGATATTGCAAAGATTGCAATGATGCCGGAAGATGGCTCGCAGGTTGTTGATATGATGCAGGCTGCAAAGGAGCTTCAGGAATCTGGAAATCAGACACCATTGATCGTTATTTCGATGGGTGAGCTTGGTGTATCCACAAGAACGACCGGAGAAATGTACGGAAATTGTATCTCATTCGCAACTGCGGGAATCCCTTCTGCACCGGGGCAGATCGATGTAGAAGCACTTCGCAGTCAGCTGGAAATGATACATAATATAATTGGCAGCTAAAGATGAAGGATGGAGACTGGATGGTTTTATTTGCAGAGAACAGGGATTTTTTTGCAGATAAGATTCTCCGGTCTTTCTTCTTATAGAACAGGAGAGATCAGCTTGAAAGAATATATTAATCAATATCTGGACAGATACAGGAAAGGGGATTATTACCCATGGCATATGCCGGGACATAAAAGGCAGGATGTATTTAAAGATGATTTCTGGGAAAATATGTTTCTCCGGGATTTTACGGAAGCAGAAGGGCTGGACGATCTTCATGAACCGGAGCTGTTCATGAAGGACAGTCTGGAGCAGATGCGGCGGTTTTATGGTACGGAGAAAACCTATATGATGGTAAATGGAGCCACCGGAGGCATCCTGACAGCCCTGTATGCCTGTGCACCGGAGGGGGCATCTGTGTTGATGGGACGGAATTGTCACAAATCGGTTTGCCATGCAGTCAGTCTTCTGAATCTGAAGCCGGAATATGTCGTACCGGAGTTGCTGCCGGGAACGGATATATTTGCAGATATCACACCGGAACAGATGGAACAGGCATTAAATGAACTAAAAAAAACGGATAGGCTGCCGGCTGTGGTTGTTATCACATCCCCAACGTACGAGGGCGTGATATCAGATATCTGTGGGATTAAAAATGTGCTTGAGCCATATAATATTCCATTGATCGTAGATGAGGCACATGGAGCACATCTCCCGTTTTTGCCAAAACGAAATCTGTCAGCGGTCGCAGCAGGAGCAGATCTGGTCATACAGAGTACGCATAAGACGCTTCCTTCACTGACACAGACAGCACTTCTTCATGTGAACCGGAAGGAGCTGGTTCCGAAGGTGGAGCGGTATTTGCATATTTTTCAGACATCATCACCCTCTTATCTGTTCACACAGAGCATGGAGAAAGCAGTCGTATATGCGGGGAATCATCCGGAAGTATTTGATGCATATAGAAAACGACTAAAGCATTTTCGAAAAAAATGTAAGGAACTGAGGCATATCAGACTGTTACAACCGAAGCAGACATGTTATGCTTATGATAAAGGTAAGCTTGTGTTTACTGTATCAGGTGTGCACCCGGCAGAACCGGGAACGGACAGCCGAAACGACATTCCGGCTACAGGACCGTGGCTTGCGCATGTATTAGCGGCGGAATATCAGCAGGTGGTTGAGATGGCAGGAACGCATCATGTGATCCTGATGACCTCATTTGCAGATAAGAAAAAGGCATTTGAGCATCTCTATGAGATATTGAAACATATAGATTCGGAGCTGACAGAAGCAGCGGATAAAGCAGGAAGAAATGCAGATCAGATGAACCATGCAGATTCCATGTCGGTGCTACCGGATATGGAGAATGCCGTTTTATGTAGTACAGGGTTTCATCTGCCGGAGCAGGTTATGACGCCGGGAGCAGCGTGGAGACTGGATAGCAGCAGAGAGAAGCTGGCAGAGGCGGAAGGAAGCATAGCGGCAGATTATGTATATGCATATCCACCTGGAATTGCAGTTATAACACCGGGCGAGAAGATCGACGGGCAGGTGATCCGGGATATTACGCAGATGGTGGAAACTGGTCTGAATATGATCGGAGTCGAATATCAGACGGATGGGATCTATATTCCGGTTACAGAACCTGTGCGGTAAAGAAAACATCAAAAGTTCAGATGTTTAGATGACGATCATTCATTTACAAATATGATTAAACACATAAAGGAGCATGGAATATATGCAGGGAATATTTATAACGATGGAAGGTCCGGACGGAGCCGGTAAGACAACACAGATCGAACTGTTAAAGGATTATCTGAATAAAAAGGGATATGATGTACTTATCACCAGAGATCCGGGCGGAAATGCTGTCAGTGAAGCGATCCGTGAGGTCATTTTGAATAAAGATTTTACAGAGATGGGATATATGACAGAGCTGTTATTATATGCAGCAGCGAGAGCACAGCTTGTAAAGGAGAATATCAAGCCGGCATTATCTGCAGGCAAAGCAGTTATCGCAGACCGTTTTGTGGATTCATCAGCCGTATATCAGGGAATCGGACGGGGACTTGGAATTGATACCGTTTATAAAGTAAATGAATTTGCCTTGCAGGGCATCCTGCCGGATATGACATTTTTAATGGACCTGGATGCAGAAGTCGGTATTGCCAGAAAGAAAAATCAGGCAGAGCTTGACCGTATGGAACAGGAAAGTCTGGACTTCCATAAGAAGGTTGTTGAGGGTTATAGAAGTCTTGCAGAAATGAGTCCCGATCGTATCGTAAAAGTCGATGCAGCTTTGCCAAAAGAGGCAATACATGATATAATAACTTCGTATGTAGAAAAATGGCTGGCAAGACCATAGCATAAGCAAGGAGAATAGCATGATAGAATTTTCTGAAATTATCGGACATGAGGATATAATCCAGCATTTTAAGAGAAGTATAGAGATGGGAAAGGTATCCCAGGGCTATATCATAAATGGAGAAGAAGGCAGCGGAAAGAAGACTCTGACGCGTGCCATAATCAAGACTCTGGAGTGTGAAGAAGGCGGAACGGAACCATGCTGCAAGTGTAGATCATGCAAGCAGATGGATACGGATAATCAGCCGGATGTTACATGGGTCACACATGACAAGCCAAATGTGATCTCGGTAGAGGAGATTCGTGATCAGGTAAATAAAGATATAACGATCAAACCGTATAGCAGCCGGTACAAGATCTATGTGATCGACGATGCACAGCTTTTAAATGCAAATGCACAGAATGCTCTGCTCAAGACAATCGAGGAGCCACCGGAGTATGCGATCATTTTCCTGCTGACCAGCAATATTGACAAGATCCTTCCGACGATCATTTCCAGATGTATCGTACTGAATATCAAGCCTGTCAGAGAGCGGGATGTACTGGATTACCTGATGAATGAGCTGAAGCTTCCAAAGGAAAAAGCAGATTTCTGTATGGACTTTGCGCAGGGAAATCTGGGTAAGGCGATCCGGCTTGCGACCAGTGAAGAATATAAAGAGATCATAGAGGATGTAACAGGCGTTCTCTGCAGGATCCCGGATATGACAGTCGATGATATTATATTTGCGATCAAGAATATGAACCATCATAAGCTGAAGATCAGTGATTATATTGATCTGATGATGATGTGGTATCGTGACATCCTGATGTTAAAGATCACAGGAAATGCCGGACGACTGATGTTTAAGGAATATTATACAGATATCCGCAAACAGTCAGCTCACATTTCCTATGAGGGTATCGAGAATGTTTTAAAGGCGATGGATAAGGCGAAGATTCGTCTGGAAGCAAATGTTAATTTTGATGTGGCTATGGAACTTATGCTTCTGACTATAAAGGAGAATAAATAATGAAAGAGATCATAGGAGTCCGGTTCAGACCGAACGGCAAGATTTATTTCTTCTCACCGGGAAATCATGATGTAGAATGTGGACAGTTTGTTATCGTGGAGACTGCCCGTGGCGTTGAATTCGGCAAAGTGGTTCTGGGAAAGAGAAATATAGACGATGGCAAGATCGTATCTACTTTAAAGACCATCATAAGAGTAGCTACAGATGAAGATAAGAAGAAAAATGAAGATAACAAGGAAAAGAGCAAAAAAGCATTTGTGATCTGTAAAGAAAAGATCGCAAAGCATAAGCTTGATATGAAGCTGATCGAGGCGGAGTATACATTTGATAATAACAAGGTGCTGTTTTATTTTACAGCAGATGGAAGAATTGATTTCCGTGAGCTGGTAAAGGATCTGGCATCTGTATTCAAGACCAGGATCGAGCTCCGGCAGATCGGTGTCCGTGATGAGACCAAGATGGTCGGCGGTATCGGTATCTGTGGCAGGGAACTGTGTTGCCATAAGCATCTTTCGGAATTTGTTCCGGTATCGATCAAGATGGCAAAGGAACAGAATCTGTCTCTGAATCCGACAAAGATATCCGGTGTGTGCGGCAGACTGATGTGCTGCCTGAAGCATGAACAGGACACATATGAATATTTGAATGAAAAACTTCCAAATGTTGGCGATTTTGTCCGTACAACAGATGGAAACAAAGGTGAAGTCTTATCTGTAAGCGTTCTTCGCCAGAAGGTAAGGATTGTTGTTACGGATAAGGATGACAATAAAGAGGTTATGGAATATCCGGTCAGTGAATTAAAATTCAAGCCGAAGAAACGCAGAAGTACAGAGCGTATCAGCGACGAAGAATATAAGGCATTGGAAGCACTGGAAGATAAGGGAGGGAAATCCAAGTTTGATGATTGATCTTCTCCCTGATGAACGAATCGATGATCTGCAATGCAAGGGACATCAGATCATACAGAATCCGAATATGTTCTGCTTTGGTATGGATGCGGTGCTGCTTGCAAATTTTGTAAAGCACAGACGGGATGGCATGTACATGGATCTGGGAACAGGAACCGGTGTGATACCGATCCTGCTGGCGGCAAAAGAGCCGTCTGACGGCACCTGCCAATTTATCGGTCTGGAGATTCAGGATGCCTGTGCAGAGATGGCTGGAAGAAGTGTCCGATTAAATGATCTGGAACAGAAGGTTCGAATCGATCATGGAGATATCAGAGAGGTCTCCTGTAATTACAGGAAGGCCTTTTTTGATATTGTGACATCGAATCCTCCATATATCAGCGGAAATCATGGACTGACGAATCCGGATGAACCGAAGAATATTGCCAGACATGAAATCTGCGTGACGCTTTCGGATGTGATCGAAGCAGCAGCATATCTGCTGAAGCCGGGCGGCAGTTTTTATATGATACACAAACCATTCCGGCTGGCGGAGATTTTTGAAGGGCTGCTTGCAAATGGATTGGAACCGAAGCGGATGCAGCTCATTCATCCATATATTGATAAAGAACCGAATATGGTGATCGTAGAGGGCGTAAAGGGCGGTAATTCCAGAATCAAGATCGAGCCGCCGCTGATCGTCTATAAAGAACCGGGCGTTTACACGGAACAGCTTCTTGCCACGTATGAAGGAGAAGCAAAGAAATAAAACAGACAGAACAGGAGAATCTACATGGCGGGTATATTATATCTGGTCGCTACACCAATCGGGAATCTCGAGGATATGACATTCCGGGCGGTGCGTACACTGTCCGAAGTGGATCTGATCGCAGCAGAGGATACGAGAAACAGTATCAAGCTGTTAAACCATTTTGAGATTAAAACGCCAATGACCAGTTACCATGAATTTAATAAATATGATAAGGCGAAGGTTCTGGTGGACAAGCTTCTTGCAGGAACAAATATTGCTGTTATAACCGATGCAGGAACGCCGGGTATCTCGGATCCGGGCGAGGAGCTGGTACGGCAGGCACTTGCAGCAGGAGTAACCGTAACAGCTGTACCGGGGGCATGCGCCTGTATCACGGCGCTGATCTCATCGGGATTGCCGACCAGACGGTTTACATTTGAAGCATTTCTGCCACAGGACAAGAAAGAAAAGGCAGAGGTTCTTGCAGAATTAAAGGATGAGACCAGAACGATGGTGATCTATGAAGCACCACACCGGTTGCAGAAGACACTTGCGGAATTATTTGATACACTTGGTGACCGCAGGATCACACTTTGCCGGGAACTTACGAAGCGGCATGAAACAATCGAACAGTTTCTGTTGTCGGAAGCGATCGCCTATTATGCAGAGCATGAGCCGAGAGGTGAATATGTGATGGTGATCGAGGGCATGGATGTGGCTGCGGCAAAAGCAGAAAAGCAGCAGGAATTTCTTTCGATGACGATAGAAGAACATGTTGCCATGTATGAGAAACAGGGCATGACGAAGAAGGATGCGATCAAACAGGCGGCAGCAGACCGTGGCGTTCCAAAGCGTGAAGTATATAATGTGGTTATGCGATAGAAATAAATAGTTGTAAAGTTCATGCCGGAATGAATCATGTGAGATAAAAATGGTGATTTGCAGGCAATTATAAACAGATGAAAGGTGAAAGGGGTATAAGCATATGACGTGGTTGGAGATATCAGGAACAGTTGGCAGGGTGGCAGCCTGCCTTGGATTTTTTATTGCAGGTATGGTGATCTTCTATCTGCTGACAAAGGTGATCTACCGGATACCGGAGAAACAGCAGTTAGAGCGGCTGCATGAACCGGGAAAGTTCAGAAATGCAGGGATCATTATATTTGGTGGTCTGGCAGCAGTTTTATTTACCGGATTTTTCGGAATGGGGTTACAGGGGATTATTTATTTCCTGTTTCTGGCGGTTCTTACGGTAGTGACCTTTATAGATATGGATACCATGGAGATCCCGTTTATACTGAATGTCATTATTTTCGTGATGGGTGTGGTATCTCTGATCCTTCAGTTCGTGTCCGATGCAGCTCCGGGATCTGAGTTCCTTGCAATGGATGGGGTTACGATCGTATCCAGACTGATCGGTATGATCTGTATCAGTCTTCCGTTATATCTGATCGTTCTTATTATTCCGGAAGGCTTTGGCGGCGGAGATATCAAGCTGATGTTTGCTGCCGGCTTCTTGCTTGGCTGGAAAGCAACAGTAGTTGGTTTCTTTATCGGACTGATCCTTGGCGGAATCTATGGCGTGATCTGTCTGGTTCGCAGAAGCCATGGTAAAAACGATCATTTTGCATTTGGCCCTTTCTTAAGCGTAGGTCTGGCTATTACATTATTCTGTGGGAATAATCTCATGAACCGGTATATTGATTTCTTGAAAGCAGCAATGAACCCGGAGATGTAAAGAGATAAATCCTGAGCTGATATTATTTATAGAAAAAACTGCTTGTGTATTCGGATGAGATTGAGTATACTAAAGGGTATGGATGTTTAACGCGTTAAAGCGTTTGAGCGAAAAAGTTGTAATATACGGAGGAATATAGGTATGCCAATTATAGATTATCTGGAAAGAAATGCCAGAGAATTTGGGGATGATGTAGCGCTGGTTGAGATTAATCCGGATGTCACAGAGACGAGAAGAGTGACATGGAGAGAATATGAGCTGATCGAGGCGAATCCAACCTGTCAGTATAGACGGGAGATCACATGGAATGTATTTAACGAGAAAGCCAATCGTTTTGCAAATCTTCTGGTTTCCAGAGGAATCCAGAAAGGAGATAAGATCGGTATCCTGATGATGAACTGTCTGGAATGGCTTCCGATCTATTTTGGAGCATTAAAGACAGGAGCTTTGGCAGTGCCGCTTAATTTCCGTTATGATGCAGAGGAGATCAAATACTGCGTAGAGCTTGCGGATGTGGATGTACTTGTATTTGGACCTGAATTTATCGGGCGAGTTGAGACAGTTGTAGATGAGATCGCAGAGAAGCGTATTCTGTTATATGCCGGTGGCAACTGCCCAACATTTGCAGAGGACTACGACAAGCTGACAGCAAACTGTTCCAGTACCTTTGAAAAGAGAGATATTAAAGACAGTGACGATGCAGCGATCTATTTCTCATCAGGAACAACAGGTTTTCCAAAGGCAATCTTACATAACCATGAGAGCTTGATGCATGCAGCTATAGTTGAGCAGAAGCACCATGGACAGACAAAGGATGATGTATTCTTATGTATTCCACCTTTATATCATACAGGTGCAAAGATGCATTGGTTCGGAAGCCTGATCACAGGCGGAAAAGCAGTTCTGTTAAAGGGTGTTAATGCAAAGACGATTCTTCAAACTGTATCCGATGAACAGTGTACCATTGTATGGCTGTTAGTACCATGGGCACAGGATCTGCTGCTGGCATTAGAATCAGGTGAAGTAAAATTATCAGATTATAAGCTGGATCAATGGAGACTGATGCATATCGGAGCACAGCCGGTTCCACAGAGCCTGATCAAACGTTGGAAAGAATATTTTCCACATCACCAGTATGATACAAACTATGGTCTGTCAGAGTCTATCGGACCGGGTGCGGTACATCTGGGCGTAGAGAATATCGATAAAGTTGGTGCAATCGGCGTGCCGGGATATGGTTGGCAGGTGCGTATTGTAGATGAAGATGGTAAAGATGTGAAGCAGGGAGATGTTGGAGAACTGCTATTAAAGGGACCTGGCGTTATGACCTGTTATTATAAGAATCCGGAAGCAACGGCTGAGACATTAAAGGATGGATGGCTGTATACCGGAGATATGGCAGAGCAGGATGCAGATGGCTTCATCTATCTGGTTGACCGTAAGAAGGATGTTATCATCAGCGGTGGTGAGAATATTTATCCGGTACAGATCGAGAATTTCCTGAGTAAATATCCAAAGGTCAAAGACGTAGCAGTTATAGGACTTGCAGATCCACGACTTGGTGAGATCACGGCAGCGATCATCGAGACAAAGGACGGTGTGGAATGTACCGAAGATGAGATCAATGAATTCTGCAAGGAGCTTCCAAGATACAAGAGACCAAGAAGAATTATTTTTGAGGATGTACCGAGAAATGCAACCGGTAAGATCGAGAAGCCGCTCCTTCGTAAGAAGCATAAGAGCGATAACCTTGTTGCAGCCGAGAATAATGCATAAAGAGATCACGGATCGTGGTATTATACAGATAAAGAATGCAGAACCTGATATGTATTCTTTACAAATCCAGATGTGTGTGCTTAAATATATAGTCGGAATTACAAAATACAACAGGAAGGTAAGATGATCATGAAGACACCATTTGTAACAAAAGCACAGGTTGATGAGATGATTAAGAAATACCCAACACCATTTCATCTTTATGACGAAAAAGGAATCAGAGAAAATGCAAGAAAGTTATATCAGGCATTTTCATGGAATAAGGGATTTAAGGAGTTTTTTGCGGTAAAGGCAACCCCAAATCCTACTATTCTTCGTATTTTAAAGGAAGAAGGATGCGGTACAGACTGCTCATCACTGACAGAGCTTATGATGTCAGATAAACTGGGATTTACCGGAGACGAGATCATGTTTTCATCCAATGATACGCCGGCAGAGGAATTCATCCTTGCAAAGAAGCTTGGTGCAACGATCAATCTGGATGATTTCACACATATTGACTTCCTTGAAAAGACAGCAGGAATTCCCGAGAAGATCTGCTGCAGATATAATCCGGGTGGAACATTCTCTATTTCCACAACGATCATGGACAACCCCGGAGATGCCAAGTATGGCATGACCAAGGATCAGATCATTGAGGCGTATCGTATCCTGAAGGGCAAAGGTGTAAAGAGATTTGGAATGCATGCATTTCTTGCAAGCAATACAGTGACGAATGACTACTATCCGGTTCTTGCAAGAACCTTATTTGAGGTAGCGGTTGAGATTAAGGAAAAGACAGGCGTAAAGCTTGACTTTATCAATCTGTCAGGCGGCGTAGGTGTTCCGTATACACCGGATAAAGAGCCGAATGATATCCTTGCGATCGGCGAAGGCGTAAGAAAGGTATACGAGGAGATCCTGGTTCCTGCAGGAATGGGTGACGTAGCCCTTTACACAGAGCTTGGACGATTCATGTTGGCTCCTTATGGCCATTTGATCACAACAGCGATTCATGAGAAACATACACACAAGGAATATATCGGTGTAGATGCATGTGCAGTTAATCTGATGCGGCCTGCCATGTATGGTGCATATCACCATATTACAGTTCTTGGTAAAGAGAATGAACCATGCGACCACAAATACGATGTAACAGGTTCGCTGTGTGAGAATAATGATAAATTTGCGATTGATCGTATGCTTCCAAAGATCGATATGGGAGATGTTCTGGTAATTCATGATACAGGTGCACATGGCTTTGCAATGGGATATAACTATAACGGCAAGCTGAAATCCGCAGAGGTTCTCCTCTGTGAAGACGGCAGTACCAAACTGATCCGCAGGGCAGAGACACCGGATGATTATTTTGCTACATTAGACGGCTTCTGGAATGTGGATCTGAACGAAAAATAAGTTCACCTGAGACGGTTGAGAATCGTTGTGCCGGGTTACAGAAAAAAGCAAAAAAAACAGCCATTTTGGAGAAATATTTGTTCCCAAAATGGCTGTTTTAGTTTATACTGAATTTTAGTCAGGCTTTTTCAGGTTCCGGGTAATCAATACCAAATGTGTCAACAGTTACGGAAGCCATTTTCTGTTCTTTTACAGGACGATCACCGTAAGTTGTTCGGGTTGTTGCAATCTTATTTACAACATCCATTCCTTCGATTACTTTGCCAAATGCAGCGTATGCACCGTCTAAATGAGGAGCGGCCTTGTGCATGATAAAAAACTGGGAACCTGCAGAATCCGGTCGCATGGAACGAGCCATGGAGAGAACACCTTCAGTGTGCTTCAGGTCGTTCTTGAAGCCATTCTGTGAGAATTCACCTTTAATGCTATAGTTTGGTCCGCCCATTCCGGTTCCTTCCGGGCATCCGCCCTGAATCATGAAACCATTGATGATACGGTGAAAGTTCAAACCATTGTAAAAGCCTTTTTTTACGAGTGAGATAAAGTTATTAACTGTATTAGGAGCAATGTCCGGGTACAGCTCAGCCTTTATAACATCACCGTTTTCCATTGTAATTGTTACTATTGGATTTGCCAAAATAAATCGCATCCTTTCATTTATGATGAGGCTATCATATCATTATAGGCTTTACAAAGTCAATGTTGGATGCATTGTTTTGGGTTGGGGTATATTTTTTATTGGGGAATAAAAAGTTACAAACAGAAAAAGGAGAAACGCAGAGTGAAGAACGGAAAAGGTATTAAGGTAATTATTGTATTGGTCGTCGTTATTGCCCTTGTTGTGATAGGCGGATTAAAGATTAAAAATGTCTATGATGGATTTATGGATGAGTACAAGGGGACGGAGAGCGCATCGGGAACAGATGTAACGATCGAGATTCCGGAAGGAGCATCGTCAAAGAAGGTGGCAGCGATCCTGCATGACGCCGGACTGATCAAGTATGAATATGCATTTGTATTACGAGTGAAAGAATCAGAATACAGAGGACGGATCCAGCCCGGTACATTTACACTGAACACCGGAATGAGTACACTCGAGATGATAGAAGAACTTTGTTATGTAGAACCTGTCAAGGAAGTTGTTGATACACTGACGATACCGGAAGGATACAGTATCGAACAGATCGCAGCAAAATGTGAGGAGCAGGATATTTGCAGCTCGGAGGAATTCCTGAATGAAGTAAAGAACGGAAATCATCAGATCCCGTTCAGTACCGGAGACATGAATACAGATGGTGCGAAGTACGACCTTCAGGGATATCTGTTTCCGGCAACCTATGATATTTATGAAGATACGACTGCGGCAAGTCTGATTGATACGATGCTGGAAAAATTCCGGAGCGTTTATACCTCAGAATACAGTGCCAAGGCAGCAGATCTTGGATATACAGATTATCAGATCCTGATCATGGCATCAATCGTGGAACGTGAAGCAAAGATTGACAGTGAGAGACCAATCATTGCAGGTGTTATCTATAATCGTTTAAAGATCGATATGATGCTTCAGATGTGTCCGACGGTTCTGTACCCTCTGACAGACGGAATGTATGATAAGTCAGAGGTTACTTATGATGATCTGGAGATCGAATCACCATACAACACTTATAAAAATACCGGACTTCCGGTAGGACCGATCTGCAATCCGGGTCAGGCATCGATAGAGGCTGTATTATATCCGGATGAGAACGATTATCTGTATTATCATACCAGTGATGCCGGAGATGGAAGCCATATCTTCTCATCCACATATGATGAACATATTAATACGCAGTAATGTATTGGGCAGATTGCCGATTTCTTTTTAAAAAGACTTGCGATATATGGTGAAATTATATATACTTATAGAGTATGCATGAACAATGGGATAATTTGTTACCTTATATGCACAGCAGAACGTGTGATAGGAGGATTGTTTGATGAGAAAAGTGAATTTCAAAGTAAGAAATATAGGCTCTGAAAAGTATTTGTCTTATGTTTTGGATGATGAGACAGATCTGGATGAAGAGTTGCTTGATTACCTTGATGATAATAAAATTGCAGAACTCATTGATATCATTTATGAAGAAGATGATGAGAATGATTATCTTACATACAATATAACGGACAGAACAACAGTTGGAGCACTCCTTTCAGGCACGGTACATGCAGAGATGATGCTGGGTATAATCAGAGGGGTTGCATCAGGAATTATGAATATGCGTGATCTGGGAATCCCTGTTTCATATGTTATTCTGAATAAGGATTTTACATATGTAAATCCTGTAACGTTTGATGTAAAGATGATCTGTATTCCGGTAGGATCGGATGTGGCAGCAAATGCGGAATTTAAGGCTTTTGTAAAAGGCCTGATTCTGAATGCAACATATGCGGACGATGAAGATTGTAATTATGTTGCTAAGCTTATAAATATGCTGAATGTAGAGAAGTTCACGATCCGTGGTTTTGTAAGTCAGATCACAGAGCTGATGGAGGCTGCTGGATTACAGGTAGAAGAAGAATTTATGAATGTTGGAGATTCCGGCGTGGAGGTTTCTCAGGGTGTGGATATTCCACAGGGTGATACCTCTCTGGATGATCTTCCGGAATTTAAGGATATATCATTTGACGATGATGACGATGATGGCCTTGAGATGTACGAGGAAGAACCGACAGAAGAGAATACGATCTTCAAAGATCTGGATTTGAATGCAGATGTTGACAGCGCACTGAATTCTGTAAATATGGATCTGTTCGATGAGAGTAATCTGGAAGAGCTTACACTGGATGAAGATGCAGAGTTAGAAGAAACGGCTCAGGATGAGGCAGAATCGGAAACAGAAGAAGCAGAGGCAGAAGATATTAAGCTTGCGACAGAGATTCCGATAGAGACACCGGAGGAGACAGAAGAGTCAGAAGGTATGACAGAGATGCTGACGGGTGCTGATCTGGCGGACATCGGTGAAGAAAAGCCACATGCATTTAATATCAAGGAGATTGCACATACTGCTGAGGGTGTGACAGAGATTTCTGCTGAAAGTAAGATGGAAGAAAAACCGGTATTGATCGATACTCAGGATCTGGATAATCTGATCGAGAAACCACCGGTTATGAAGAACATAAGAATCAACCGTGCAAAGATCATTCAGAAGGCTTCTGTTGAGATGGAGGATGATGAGGTTATTGATAATCCAACGGAGCAGATCCGGGGAGCGGGTGACGTAGATGAGGCGAATGCAGTAGAGCCTGAAACCCTTACAACACCGGTTCCTGTTGAAGAAAAGGAAGAGCCTGAAACAGGAGCGACCGGAACAACGGTTGAGCTTACAGGTGGCATGAGTGTTGTACAGGATCAGACACCGGAGGAAGAGAAGAAGCCTGCACCGGGTGTGCCGAAGGCAATGCCATATATTATCCGTGTAAACACAAAGGAACGTGTTATGGTAAATAAGGCAGTATTTAAGCTTGGTAAGGCAAACCGTGGTGTTGATTTCACAATTGACGGAAACGGTGCGATCAGCAGAGTACATGCGATTATTTATCAGAGAGATGACGGTTGTTACCTGAAAGATAACAAAGCGACAAATGCTACACTGGTAGATGGCGTGAAGCTGGAAGAAGGTCAGGAAGTTAAGCTTAAGAATGATGCGACGATCACAATCGGCGGAGAAGATTTCATTTTCAAATTAAGCTAATATATATTATCACCCGGATCGGGTGAACACGAGCAGGTAGGAATACCTGCTTTTGGTGTATACATGGAAAATAATTATCCGGACAGTATTGGAATTTCCGGATCATGAATGGAGAGAGGGACATGAAGAAGAACAAAGTATTACTTACAAAAACGGGAGATACATATAACTGCAGATATGTGATGGATCAGACTGATATTATTGATGAAAAGGTAGATAAGGGTGTGAGTGGAAAATTTCCACAGATCATACCGTGCAGACTGGAAGAGAAAGATAATCAGAGAGAATTTATTTATGAGATTGGCAACAAGGTACAGTTGACTGAGTTCCTCAAGAAAGAGATCAACAAGAAGCAGATGCTGACATTACTGTATAACCTTTTAAGCGGTCTGGAAGCATTTGGAATGAACATGATCTCATTAAGCTATGTTGCCAAGGATATCCAGTATGTGTTTGTTGCTCCTGAGAGCCTGAATGTTTATTTTATTGTTGCAGGTGTCGATAAGGAGATCACGGATCTGAATGAGGTTCGCAATTTTGTAAAAGATGTTATCTGTAATGCACATTATTTTGAGATGGATCGGGATAATTATGTAGCAAGACTGATCACATTTACGAATAAACTTGGAACATTCTCAGTTGGTGATATGAAAGAATTTGTCAATCAGCTTCTGATTGATATGGGAATCCACATAGAGGAAGAAAAGAAAAAAACAGAGAAAAAAGAAGAAAAAACTGCAAACGACAAGGTAAGCCGTATTGGTGTTATGCAGAATAATGCAAAGATGGTACAGCCTGGTGCTTCTGCCAGAGGATCAGTGCCACCAATGCCAAACCGTCAGGTACCACCGATGCCGAATGGACAGCCAATGCCGGGACGGCCAATGCCAATGCAGATGGGACCGGATGGCAAGCCAATGAACGGTCGGCCGATGCCGGGACGGCCAATGCCAATGCAGATGGGACCGGATGGCAAGCCAATG